>OAXJ01000001.1_pt1 | contig 535819 bp, 476 predicted proteins | sample 1517241 | NCBI WGS metagenome assembly OAXJ01 (sample SAMEA2580293, study PRJEB22360) | human gut metagenome | biome: human gut; feature: human-associated habitat; material: faeces | place: Denmark | collected 2008/2010 | reverse complement strand
AGAGAAGCCTCCATATCGAAATGATATGGAGGCTTTTTGTGTTTATAGGTATAATGTTTGTATAATGGTTACTTTCAGTAGCTTTTTTTCCTCTTTGAACCTTCTATTTTCCTTTTTCAGCAAGCAATTTCTTTTTAGTTTGAAACTTCATCCTTATCTTTACAGAATAAAAATGGTATAAAAAGGCTTTTTTTGAAAAATAGGACGTTTTTATTCCATTCTTTCCCTCTTTTTTCTAAGGGATTTTAGTACTTTTGGACTCGAATCTAATAAAAAGGGAAAAAATCGCAATTATATAATTATTAAAATTACTCCTGTGTATATGGAAAACAAAATTCAAGAGTTGACTGATAAGATTTACCGCGAGGGGGTCGAAAAAGGTAACACTGAGGCCCAGAAACTTATCGCTAACGCTCAAGATGAAGCCAAGAAAATTGTGGAAGACGCTCGTAAAGAAGCTGAAGCAATTGTGGCTGCCTCTCGTAAGTCTGCCGATGAACTGGCAGAAAATACCAAGTCGGAATTGAAATTATTCGCCGGCCAGGCAGTGAATGCACTGAAGTCTGAAATCGCTACACTTGTGACGGATAAGATTGTCAATGCGGATGTGAAAGCATTTGCTGCCGATAAGGATTATCTGAACGCCTTCATAGTTGCATTAGCTTCCAAATGGAGTGTGAACGAGCCTATCGTGATCTCTACCGCCGATGCCGACGGCCTGAAGAAATACTTCGCCGCACAAGCAAAAGCGTTGCTGGATAAAGGTGTGAAGATAGAACAGGTAAATGGTAATAAGACGTTGTTCACCGTTTCGCCTGCCGATGGTTCGTACAAAGTAAACTTCGGTGAAGAAGAATTTATGAATTACTTCAAAGAATTCCTGCGTCCGCAATTAGTGGAAATGCTGTTCTAAAACCACAGGATATGAGTAAATACTATTACTACTTGGTAGCCGGTTTGCCCGAACTCACTTTGGAGGATAGCAAACTGAGCTATACGGTAGCTGATTTCAAAGCGGAACTGTATCCGGATTTGTCCGACGAAGATAGACGGTTGATTGACCTGTTTTATCTGAAGTTTGACAATGCGAACGTTCTGAAATTACTAAAGGATAAAGACGCTGCCATTGACTCTCGTGGAAATTATTCCGCAGAAGAATTGGCTGAGTTTATCTCATCGCTTAAAGATGGTGACGAGGTGGCTGATGCCGTATTTCCTTCCTATCTCTCCACTTTTATTTCAGAATATTTCAATACTCCTGCCGAGGATGATTTTCTGCATGAGGATCGTCTGGCTGCGCTTTACTATGCGTATGCAATGAAGTGTAGGAATAAGTTCGTGTCTTCCTGGTTTGCGTTCAATCTGACAATGAACAATGTGCTGGTGGCACTGACTGCCCGGAAATTCAAGATGGATATCGCTCCGCTGATAGTGGGAGATACGGAAGTGTGCGAGGCTTTGCGTACATCCGGTGCCCGTGATTTCGGGCTGACAGGAGAGGTGGACTTCCTGGATCAGTTGGTGAAGATCAGTGAAACCGAAGAGTTAGTGGAACGGGAAAAGAAAATTGACCAGTTACGTTGGAATTGGATGGAAGAAGCTACCTTCTTCAACTATTTCACCGTAGAGCGTCTGTTCGTTTTTCTGCTGCAACTGGAAATGATAGAACGGTGGATTTCTTTGGATAAGGAAAAGGGTAATCAGTTGTTCCGCAGCATCATAGCAACGCTGAAGGATGAAGTGCAGATTCCCGCAGAATTCAGATAAAATAAATAACATAATTATATGGCAACAAAAGGAACTGTTAGTGGCGTTATCGCCAACATGGTAACCCTCGTCGTTGACGGCCCGGTGGCACAGAACGAGATTTGCTACATCTCGACCGGCGGTGACCGACTGATGGCGGAGGTGATTAAGGTGGTAGGTACCCATGTGTACGTGCAGGTGTTTGAGAGCACCCGCGGACTGAAAGTAGGGGCTGAAGCCGAATTTACCGGACACATGCTTGAGGTGACATTAGGCCCGGGTATGCTTTCGAAAAACTATGACGGTCTGCAAAATGACCTCGATAAGATGGATGGAGTCTTCCTGAAACGCGGACAATACACCTATCCGCTGGACAAGGGAAGCAGATGGCACTTTATGCCTCTGGTGAAAGTGGGTGATAAAGTGGAAGCTGCTGCCTGGCTGGGCCAAGTGGATGAAAACTTCCAACCCCTGAAAATCATGGTGCCTTTCACTCAAAAGGGTGTATGTACCGTGAAATCCATCGTAGACGAAGGTGAGTACAGCATCGAAGATATCGTAGCCGTACTGACTGACGAAGAAGGGAATGACATCCATGTGAACATGATACAGAAATGGCCGGTGAAACGCGCCATGACGAATTATAAAGAAAAGCCACGTCCTTTCAAACTGTTGGAAACGGGTGTACGTGTCATTGATACCGTGAATCCTATCGTAGAAGGTGGTACGGGATTTATCCCCGGCCCGTTCGGTACGGGAAAAACGGTGCTTCAGCACGCCATTTCAAAGCAGGCAGAGGCGGATATCGTAATCATTGCTGCCTGTGGTGAGCGTGCCAATGAGGTTGTGGAAATCTTTACGGAATTTCCGGAACTGGTTGACCCGCATACCGGACGTAAGTTGATGGAGCGTACAATCATTATCGCTAATACTTCGAACATGCCGGTAGCTGCCCGTGAAGCATCTGTATATACGGCTATGACGATTGCAGAGTATTATCGTAGCATGGGGCTGAAGGTATTGTTGATGGCTGACTCCACTTCCCGTTGGGCACAGGCTTTGCGCGAGATGTCCAATCGTATGGAAGAGTTGCCTGGACCTGACGCATTCCCGATGGACTTGTCTTCTATCATCTCCAATTTCTACGGACGTGCCGGATATGTGGTGCTGGGTAACGGTGAAACGGGTTCTATTACCTTTATCGGTACGGTGTCTCCTGCCGGTGGTAACTTGAAAGAGCCTGTAACGGAGAATACGAAGAAGGTAGCCCGCTGTTTCTACGCTCTTGAACAGGATCGTGCCGACAAGAAGCGTTATCCCGCCGTGAATCCGATTGATTCTTATTCTAAATATATCGAATATCCTGAATTTGAGGAATATATCAAAACTCACATCAATGGCGAGTGGATCGGTAAGGTGAATGAAATCAAAAACCGCTTGCAACGCGGTAAGGAGATTGCCGAACAGATCAATATCCTGGGTGATGACGGTGTACCTGTAGAATATCATGTAACATTCTGGAAATCAGAATTGATCGACTTCGTAATCCTGCAACAGGATGCTTTCGACGAAATTGACGCTGTAACGCCGATGGAGCGTCAGGAAGATATCCTGAACATGATTATTGATATCTGTCATACGGAGTTTGAATTCGATAACTTCAATGAAGTAATGGATTATTTTAAGAAAATGATCAATATCTGTAAGCAGATGAACTACTCGAAGTTCAAATCAGAAGAATATGAAGGATTCCGTAAGCAGTTGCAGGAACTGATTGAAGAACGTAAAGCATAAGGAAAAGTACAATTTACCATTTACAAGGTACAATTTGCCGTTCGGCATGTGTGTGTAGGTGGTAAAAAGTTAGAATGCGAAAATTGTAAATTGTAAATTGCTAAATTGTAAATAAATAGATGGCAACAAAAGCATTTCAAAAAATATATACCAAGGTCACTCAGATAACGAAAGCTACGTGTTCGCTGAAAGCAACAGGGGTAGGGTATGATGAGTTGGCAACCGTAAACGGCAAGCTCGCCCAGGTGGTGAAGATTGCCGGTGACGATGTGACTTTGCAGGTATTTGAGGGTACGGAAGGTATCCCGACCAATGCGGAGATAGTATTTCTGGGTAAGTCGCCTACGCTGAAAGTGAGCGAACAGCTTGCGGGACGTTTCTTCAACGCTTTCGGTGATCCGATTGACGGTGGTCCGTCTATCGAAGGTCAGGAAGTGGAAATCGGTGGTCCGTCTGTGAACCCGGTACGCCGTAAACAACCGTCGGAACTGATTGCGACTGGTATTGCAGGTATCGACTTGAACAATACGCTGGTATCCGGACAGAAGATTCCGTTCTTTGCCGACCCTGACCAGCCGTTTAACCAGGTAATGGCGAACGTAGCACTTCGTGCCGAGACGGATAAGATCATCCTGGGCGGTATGGGTATGACGAACGATGACTACCTGTACTTTAAGAATGTATTCTCCAACGCTGGTGCGCTCGACCGTATCGTCAGCTTCATGAATACAACGGAGAATCCTCCGGTAGAACGTTTGCTGATTCCGGATATGGCGTTGACGGCAGCCGAATATTTCGCTGTGAACAATAATGAAAAGGTATTGGTACTGTTGACTGATATGACCTCTTACGCTGATGCGTTGGCGATTGTATCCAACCGTATGGACCAGATTCCTTCAAAAGATTCTATGCCGGGTTCTCTTTATTCGGATTTGGCTAAGATTTATGAGAAGGCAGTACAGTTCCCAAGTGGTGGTTCCATTACCATTATCGCAGTGACAACATTGTCCGGTGGCGATATTACGCATGCTGTGCCTGATAATACGGGTTACATTACGGAAGGTCAGTTGTTCCTGCGTCGTGATACAGATATCGGTAAGGTTATCGTTGACCCGTTCCGTTCACTGTCCCGTCTGAAACAGCTCGTTACAGGTAAGAAGACGCGTAAAGACCATCCGCAGGTGATGAATGCTGCTGTACGTCTGTACGCCGATGCTGCCAACGCCAAGACGAAGTTGGAGAACGGTTTCGACCTGACAAATTATGACGAACGTACCCTTGCATTTGCCAAGGATTACTCCAACCAATTGCTGGCTATTGATGTGAACCTCGATACAACTGAGATGCTCGATGTGGCTTGGAGCCTGTTCGGTAAGTATTTCCGTCCGGAAGAAGTGAATATCAAGAAAGAACTTGTGGACCAATATTGGCCTACAAATTAAAAATTAATAATTAAAAATTAAAGCTACGCGGTGAGGACGGATAATGTGATTGATCAGAGGGCTGTTGCTTTTGGGGTTAGGATTGTGAAAGCTTGCAGGTTTTTACAAGAAAACCAAAAGGAATTTGTGTTATCAAAACAAGTCCTTCGATCAGGAACAGCAATAGGAGCTATGGTTAAAGAGAGTGAATTTGCTGAGAGTAAAGCTGATTTTGTTCATAAATTAAGCATTGCACTGAAAGAGGCAAATGAAACGAAATATTGGTTGCTTTTATTGCACGAAAGTGAATATTTAGATGATAGTTCTTATGAATCGGTTAATGAAGATTGTTTGAATTTGATTCGTTTACTTGTTTCTATTATTAAACGAATGAAATGCGCAGCTTGATTTTTTTATTAATATATAATGTGATAAGTATGAGCCTTTAATTTTTAATTTAAAATTTTTAATTAATAAAGTGGCTATAAAGTTTCAATATAATAAAACTTCCCTCCAGCAGTTGGAAAAGCAACTGAAAGTGCGGGTACGTACACTCCCTATTATCAAGAATAAGGAGAGCGCACTACGCATGGAAGTGAAGCGCTGCAAATCAGAAGCTGCCGCGCTGGATGAGAAGTTGGAACGGGAAATCCAGGCCTACGAAGCGATGTTCGCCCTTTGGAATGAGTTTGACTCCTCATTGATAAAGGTGAGCGATGTACATCTCGGCGTGAAGAAGATTGCCGGTGTACGGGTGCCGCTGCTCGAAAACGTTGATTTCGAAATACGCCCCTACAGCCTGTTCAATGCCCCCAAATGGTATGCTGACGGCATACATTTGCTCAAGGTGTTGGCACAGACGGCTATCGAACGGGAGTTTATCGTCGCCAAACTGGGCTTGCTGGAACATGCACGTAAAAAGACTACCCAAAAGGTAAACCTCTTTGAGAAAGTGCAGATTCCAGGCTATCAGGATGCTCTGCGAAAGATCAAGCGCTTCATGGAAGACGAGGAGAACCTCTCCAAGTCATCGCAGAAAATCATGAAATCCCATCAAGAGAGTAGGAAGGAGGCAGAAGCATGATTACAAAAATGAAGAAGCTCACATTCCTTGTATATCATAAGGAATATGAAACATTCCTCGATCAAATCCGGGAGTTGGGAGTAGTGCATATTGTGGAAAAGCAATGGGGTGAGATGGACGATACTCTGCAACAGTTTATGCAGAAGCGTGCACTTTACAAAAGTATGCTCCAGAGTATGTACAATCTGGCTGAGAAACAGCCTGAAGAAACAGTGAACACCGAACTGGCAATCGATGCTTTAGTAAAAAGTTATGAAGACTTGCAGGAACGGATACAGGATTTGAATCAGCAATTACCTGTTGTAGGCAAAGACATCGCACAGATGGAAGTCTGGGGTAATTTTGATTGGACTTCTGTCCGCAGGCTGGAGGATGCAGGCTGGTATGTGCAATTCTATACCTGTCCGGAAAGGGATTATGACGAGACATGGGCGGAACAATACAATACTATCATAGTGAAGGAAAATGGCGGGCATCTATACTTTGTGACCGTCACACCCGAACCAGTAGGATTGGATATCGAACCACTTCGTTTGCCCTCTCTGAGCCTGTCCGAGTTGAACAGCAAGAAAGCGGAAATGGAAGAAGCTCTTCTCCAGACCACTGCTGAACTGAAAGCTTTCTGTAAAGCTCATTATCGTACGTTTGAAAGCGGTAATGAACAGCTTCAGGGAGATATCGACTTGTTGAAGGTAAAGCTGAACAGCGAGGAAATGGCCGAAGGTGCCGTCGTATTGCTGGAAGGCTGGATTCCTGAAGATCAGGAGGCAGATGTGAAGAAATTGCTCGATGATAGTGGTGTATATTATGAAATACGGAAAGCCACCAAAGAAGACAACGCTCCCATCAAGCTGAAGAACAATGCATTTGTCCGTATGTACGAGGTGCTTACCAAAATGTATGGTATGCCCGACTATGCGGAATTTGATCCGACGCCTATCTTGGCTCCGTTCTTCTCCTTGTTCTTTGCATTCTGTATGGGTGATGCCGGGTACGGATTGGTGCTGATTATCTTTGGCTTCATCCTGAAGAAGAAGTTGTCAAAGTCACTGCGAGGCATGATGAACTTGGTAATTACGCTGGGTATTTTCACCGCAATATTCGGTGCTATTCTGGGTACTTTCTTCGGAGTCAGCTTGTTTGATGTGGAATTGCCGGAAGGAATGAAGCAATTTATGATTGTGGGTAAGATTGGTGAGACGACTTATGACAAGCAAATGTTGCTGGCATTGATAATCGGTGTAATACATATCAGCATAGCCATGACTGTGAAAGCTATTGGTGAGACCGTACGTTATGGCTTCAAGGAATCTCTCAGTGCCTGGGGATGGTTGCTGTTGGTGGTTGGATTCATCTGTACCGGCGGACTTTCTTTCTTTGAAGTTATTTCGAAAGACGTCTCCACCTGGGCATTCATTGTGATTGGAGGTATTGCCGCTATCGGTATTTATCTGCTGAATAATATCCATCGGAATGTGTTTGTCAACATCGGTGCCGGTGTATGGGATACCTATAATATGGCTACCGGATTGATGGGAGATATACTCTCGTACATTCGTCTGTATGCCCTTGGTTTGGCAGGTGGTATGCTGGGCGGTGTGTTCAATCAGCTTGCCTTTATGGTGAATGATGCGGCAGGTCCGGCTCTTGGCTGGTTGTTCTGCGGACTGATATTGCTGTTCGGCCATTCGTTGAACATAGCTATGTCTTGTCTGAGCGCATTTGTGCATCCGTTACGTTTGACATTCGTAGAATACTTTAAAAATTCAGGTTACGACGGTAAAGGTGAAGCTTACAAGCCGTTTACTGTGGTTAAGAAACAAATAAATTAAAAACAAATAAATTAAGAACATTATGAATGAAATTTTAGGTTATCTTGGCTTGGGCATGATGTTGGCTCTTGCAGGAATTGGTAGTTGCTTTGGTACAACAATCGCAGGTAGTGCAGCGGAAGGTGCATTGAAAAAAGATCCTTCCAAATCTGCCAGCTATATGATTTTGTCGGCTCTTCCGGCTACACAGGGACTTTATGGTTTCGTTGCTTTCCTGATGTCTATGGGTAGAGACTTTAATACGGATGGTCCTCTGATGTTGGGTATCGGCCTGGGTGTAGGTTTAGTATGTTTATTCTCAGCTATCCGTCAGGGACAGATTTGTGCCAATGGTATTGTTGGTATCTCTCAGGGACATGACGTACAGACTAACACAATGATTTATGCTGCTCTTCCCGAATTTTATGCAATTTTGGCATTGGTGGCTGCATTGATGGTATAAGATTCTATTTTTGAATAATTTGCTAACCCAGAGTTGTTATTTCGATGCCAACTCTGGGTTTATTGTTTTCAAATGCCACACTTCAGTAAGCGAAATGCCACACTTCATCAGGGTAAACGCCACACTTTGCAACATACAGAGTGTGGCATTTGCCCTGATGAAGTGTGGCGTTCGAAACGATATTCAGTCCTTCTAACTATTTTTCGCAAACGATTGTTTATGCATATTTCATTAGTTTTTTCGATTAATAGGCTATTTTTCAAAGAATAATGTGTATTTTTGCAGCCGGTATTAAGTAATAGAGATTAAAAGTAATATGACTAAAGAGCTGTTAACCCCCGACTACATCTTCGAGTCAAGCTGGGAAGTATGTAATAAGGTTGGAGGTATCTATACGGTTTTGTCCACGCGAGCAAATACCTTGCAGGCAAAATTTCATGATAGATTGTTTTTTATAGGGCCTGATTTTTGGCAGGGTAAAGAGAATCCTTTGTTTATCGAGTCCGATAACCTTTGTGCAGCATGGAGAAAGCATGCAGCTGAGCAAGATAACCTTTCCGTCCGTGTAGGACGCTGGAACATTCCGGGCAATCCGATCGTTATATTGGTTGATTTCCAACCGTTTTTCGCACTGAAGAATGATATCTATACAGAAATGTGGAACCGCTATCAGGTGGATTCACTGCATGCATACGGTGATTATGATGAAGCATCCATGTTTTCGTATGCTGCCGGAAAGGTAGTAGAGAGTTTTTATCGCTACAACCTGACGGAGACAGATAAAGTGATTTATCAGGCACATGAGTGGATGACCGGTATGGGAGCCCTCTACTTGCAGACTGCTGTTCCTGAAATCGCTACGATATTTACCACGCATGCCACGTCCATCGGACGTTCCATTGCAGGTAACAATAAGCCTCTTTACGATTATCTCTTCGCTTATAATGGCGATCAGATGGCGGAAGAGCTCAATATGCAATCCAAACACTCCATTGAAAAACAGACTGCGCACTATGTAGACTGTTTTACGACTGTGAGTGAAATCACAAATAACGAGTGCAAGGAATTGCTTGATAAGCCTGCCGATGTAGTGCTTATGAATGGTTTTGAAGATGATTTTGTACCGAAAGGAACGACGTTTACCGGAAAACGCAAACGTGCGAGATCTACCATGTTGCGCGTTGCCAATTGCCTGATGGGTACGGATATGGGTGATGATACGTTAATTATCGGTACCAGTGGTCGTTATGAGTTTAAGAACAAAGGCATCGATGTCTTTCTTGAATCACTGAATCGGCTGAACCGTGATAAGAATCTGGAGAAGAATGTATTGGCGTTTATCAATGTGCCAGGATGGGTAGGTGATGCCCGTGAAGACCTGCAACAGCGTCTCAAGAGCAAGGAGAAATTCACTACTCCGCTGGAAGTACCTTTGATTACTCACTGGCTGCACAACATGACGCATGATCAAGTGCTGGACATGCTGAAGTATATGGGCATGAGCAACCGTCCTGAGGATAAGGTGAAGATTATTTTTGTTCCCTGCTATCTCGACGGAAAAGATGGCATTATAAACAAGCAATATTACGATTTGATATTAGGAGAAGATCTTAGTGTCTATCCTTCATATTACGAACCTTGGGGCTATACCCCGTTGGAAAGTGTTGCTTTCCATGTTCCTACCGTCACGACCGATCTGGCAGGTTTCGGACTTTGGGTGAACAGCCTGAAGAACCAGCATGGCATCGATGATGGGGTAGAGGTACTTCACCGTTCGGATTACAACTATTCTGAAGTGGCTGACGGTATCAAAGACACCATTTCGGCATTCTCTGCAAAGACGGATGCAGAAGTGAAAAACATTCGCAAGCGTGCCGGGCAGGTGGCTGAACAGGCTTTGTGGAAGCATTTTATTGAATATTATTATGAAGCCTATGACTTTGCCCTTCGTCATGCGATGGAGCGTCAGTTAGGTTAAAATAAATATGAATTATTAATCAATCAAGTAATCATACAATGAAGATTAAAGTTAGTAATGTAAACACTCCGAACTGGAAAGATGTGAATGTGAAATCTCATGTTCCTGCCGAGTTGGAGAAATTGTCTGAATTGGCACATAACATTTGGTGGTCTTGGAACTATGAAGCTACTGAACTGTTTAAAGACCTTGACCCTGCTTTGTGGAAAGAAGTTGGTCATAACCCCGTCCTTCTGTTGGAAAGAATGAGTTATGCTAAACTCGAGGCGCTTGCAAATGACAAAGTAATTCTGAAGAGAATGAATGACGTCTATGCTATGTTCAGAACGTATATGGACGTGAAACCTGATCAGAAGCGCCCTTCCGTTGCTTATTTCAGCATGGAGTATGGTTTGAACCAGGTACTTAAGATATATTCTGGTGGTTTAGGTGTTCTTGCCGGCGACTACCTGAAAGAGGCTTCCGATAGCAATGTTGACCTTTGCGCAGTAGGATTTCTATATCGTTACGGTTATTTCACGCAGACCCTCTCAATGGATGGCCAGCAGATTGCCAACTACGAAGCTCAGAACTTCGGTCAGTTGCCCATCGAGCGAGTGATGGACGAGAATGGCAATCAGGTGATTGTAGATGTTCCCTATCTGGATTATTTTGTTCATGCTTTTGTATGGCGTGTAAACGTTGGACGTATTTCTCTCTATCTGTTGGATACGGATAATGAAATGAACAGCGAATTCGACCGTCCTATTACTCACCAACTCTATGGTGGTGACTGGGAAAACCGTTTGAAACAAGAAATATTGCTTGGTATCGGTGGTATCTTGACACTGAAAAAACTGGGTATCAAGAAAGATGTTTATCACTGTAACGAAGGACACGCAGCGTTGATCAACGTTCAGCGTATCTGTGATTATGTAGCTGAAGGCTTGTCTTACGACCAGGCTATCGAATTGGTGCGTGCTTCTTCACTGTACACTGTACATACTCCGGTTCCTGCCGGTCACGATTACTTCGACGAAGGTCTCTTCGGTAAGTATATGGGTGGTTATCCTGCTAAGATGGGTATCAGCTGGGACGACCTGATGGATCTTGGCCGTAACAATCCGGGCGACAAAGGCGAACGTTTCTGTATGTCGATTTTTGCTTGCAACACTTCACAGGAAGTGAATGGTGTAAGCTGGTTGCATGGAAAGGTTTCTCAGGAAATGTTCTCTACTATCTGGAAGGGCTATTTCCCTGAAGAAATGCATGTGGGTTATGTTACGAACGGTGTACACTTCCCGACTTGGAGCGCTACCGAATGGAAACATCTCTATGCTGCTAACTTCGACGAAAACTTCTTGTACGATCAGTCTAACCCGAAGATTTGGGAAGCTATCTATAATGTGCCCGATGAAAAAATCTGGGAAACCCGTATGGCTTTGAAGAATAAGTTGATCGACTATGTTCGTAAGCAATACCGTGGAACTTGGCTGAAGAACCAGGGTGATCCTTCACGTATCGTTTCTCTGATGGATAAGATCAATCCCAATGCGTTGCTGATCGGTTTCGGTCGTCGTTTTGCTACTTACAAACGTGCTCACTTGCTGTTCACTGACCTCGACCGTCTGGCTAAGATTGTGAACAACCCTGACTATCCGGTACAGTTCCTGTTCACAGGTAAGGCTCATCCGCATGATGGAGCAGGTCAAGGTTTGATTAAAAGAATTATCGAAATTTCCCGTCGTCCGGAATTCCTGGGTAAGATTATCTTCCTGGAAAACTATGATATGCAGCTGGCTCACCGTCTGGTATCCGGTGTAGATATCTGGTTGAATACTCCGACTCGTCCGCTCGAAGCATCCGGTACTTCCGGTGAGAAAGCGTTGATGAACGGTGTTGTAAACTTCTCCGTACTCGACGGTTGGTGGTTGGAAGGCTATCGTGAAGGTGCAGGTTGGGCGCTGACTGAAAAGCGTACTTACCAGAACCAGGAACATCAGGATCAGCTCGATGCAGCTACTATCTACAGCATCCTTGAAACAGAAATCCTGCCGTTGTACTATGCACGCAATAAGAAGGGATACTCTGAAGGTTGGGTAAAGACTATCAAGAATTCTATTGCACAGATTGCACCGCACTATACCATGAAACGTCAGTTGGACGACTATTATAGCAAGTTCTACACTAAGCTGGCTAAGCGTTTCAGCGCATTGTCTGCTAATGACAACGCCAAAGCAAAAGAGATTGCTGCTTGGAAAGAAGAAGTGGTGTCTAAGTGGGACAGTATTGAGGTAGTGTCTTATGACAAGTGTGAAGAATTGCTTCAAGCTACTATCGAAAGCGGTAAGGAATATACCATTACTTATGTAATCGATGAGAAAGGCTTGAATGATGCTATCGGTCTGGAACTGGTAACTACTTATACTGCCGGAGACGGTAAACAGCATGTTTATTCTGTTGAACCGTTCAGTGTAGTGAAGAAAGAGGGTAATCTTTATACCTTCCAGGTGAAACATAAATTAGAGAACGCAGGTAGCTTTAAAGTATCCTACCGTATGTTCCCGAAAAACTCTGACCTGCCTCACCGTCAGGACTTCTGCTACGTTCGTTGGTTCGTGTAAGAGAGTTTGATCTAACAATATAGAGAAGCTGCTCACGGGAGGTTTACTAAACTTCTCGGGGTAGCTTTTCGCTTTTTTATTCACCTTATAATATATGTACTATGAGACATTTACTTCTTTCATTGAGTTGTTTGTTTGGCATAGTTTCTGGCGGATATTCACAAACGGAACTATCACCTTCCGAGCGAAAAATTCTATTTTATTGATGAGCAGGATGGAGATCAGGCAAAAGTATTGTCGAATGCTGATGAGGTGAATATTATAAAGTTTGGTGCACGGGTATTGTGAAGACGTATTCTTCCAACAATACAGGATTCTCGCCTGATGCTCCTGTAAAGTTGGAAATAGGAAGCCGGTATAATGTATATTGGGTGGAGAAAAAAGTGCTCCCTCCCTTTTATTGAACAAGTTCCGATAGATGCGTGTTTTATTTATACGACTAATAAAAAATAATTCGTATGAAGAAAATTGTATTACTTCGCCATGGCGAGAGCGCATGGAATAAGGAAAATCGTTTCACTGGTTGGACCGATGTAGATTTAACGGAAAAAGGTATTGCCGAAGCTAAAAAGGCGGGGCAGTTATTGATAGATAATGGCTTCCAGTTTGATAAAGCCTATACTTCCTACCTGAAACGTGCAGTGAAAACACTGAATGTGGTATTGGATCGTATGGATCAGGACTGGATACCGGTAGAGAAATCCTGGCGTCTGAACGAGAAGCATTATGGACAGCTTCAAGGCTTGAATAAGGCGGAAACTGCTGTCAAATACGGTGAAGAGCAGGTATTGATCTGGCGTCGTAGCTATGATATTGCTCCGCATGCACTGACTGAGGATGATCCTCGTAATCCTCGCTTTGAAGCACGTTATAATGAAGTGCCCGATGCGGAACTGCCTCGTACCGAGTCTCTGAAAGATACAATCGAACGCATCATGCCTTACTGGAAATGTGTGATTTTCCCGAATCTGAAAACAGCAGACGAACTGTTGGTAGTGGCACATGGTAATAGTTTAAGAGGAATCATCAAGCACCTGAAGCATATCTCCGATGAAGATATTGTAAAGCTGAACCTGCCCACCGCCGTACCTTATGTCTTTGAATTTGACGATGACCTGAATTTGCAGAAAGACTATTTTTTGGGAGATCCGGAGGAAATAAAGAAGTTGATGGAAGCAGTAGCAAATCAAGGAAAGAATAAATAGAATGAAATATGAAGTATTAGGTATCAGGTATTAGGTATTAATGATGCGTGGCCCTTAATACTTAATACTTAATACTTAATACTTCATATTTAATTCTCTAACCAACTAATTCGTTCAATATCGTGATACTTAGAAATACTCCAATTGCTACACAGAGTGCTATTAGAATCCAGTTTGTATATTTGGCACTTGGTTTTGTTTCTTTATGCAGATTCTGGTCGAAGTAATTCTTGAAGAAGAGATAAATGGCAGGAACGGTTGCACTTGCCAGCAATAAGTCTTCGGGAATTTTGTAGATGTACACTTTAGAAAACGCTATCAATGCCCAGTGACAAAGGAAAAGTATTACAAGCAGATTTACTTTGCGTGAAAATGCCAGTAACAATCCGATGGTGAATACTGCCACGGAGCAGGGCATCACACAGGTGGTCATCATTGGGAATTCCATGCCCCGTGCCCATGACAAGAGAGGGTAAAGGAATGGCATGGCATACAGTATGTAAGTCAGTTTGTCATATTTGTGATAACGTTCAAACGGAGTATAGTTTGTAATGAGGTCCCATAGCCAGATAAGTGCAATTATACCCCAGAATATGGCAAGTATATAATTGTAATTCCGGTCACCACAATAGATCATGTAGTAGACGATAGAAATCCAGCTATTTAAAAATACCATATATCCCTTCATCAACCGCTTTATCAGCAGTGTCGGTTTTTGATAAAGTAGTACGGTCAGCAGGATACCTGCAATCGTAATAATTACCTGGAAAATCCAGGTAGCTTCATTATATTGTGCGATTGTTTTCCAAAAAACTTCCATACGCAATCTTTTAAATTTTAATTTTCAACTTTTAATTTTTCTCGTGTCTTGTCATGGAGAAAGCTCGTTTGATAAACAAGAACAACGGTATAGTGGCGCCCACTGCCAACATGAAAATGACGCTACAAGTAACAATTGTGTTCGTGAATAAGTCTATCAAATACTTTTCTTGCAATTCCGGTACTTTCATATTCTGCATGAACATGATGAGTGAGAATACTATTTTGTAGGCGTACATACCCGGAATCATAGGCAGCAATGCAGGGATGTAGAGCACAGTCATGGGGCAATAGATACGTTTTCCCAAAACCAGACTTCCCATACCGATACTGAAAGAAGCAAATAGAGATGCAGTGGCGATATCTACTCCCAGATAGGTCATCAGACAAAAACGCAAAGCATGGCCGATAGCGGCAAGCAAGGCAATGGAAGGAAAAGCGCGCAAGGGAGGATCTGAAATCGCTCCGAAACCGATGGCGGCAACTGCGGCAAATATGCCGTCCGTAAGTATATCAACGAGTATCATAATAAACTGTTTCTAATTAACATAAGAGTGCAGGAGAGTCCTACGGAAATACATAATACCAGCAACAATGCCTGGATGAGACGGGTGCAGCCGGTTAGTACATGTCCCTCAACAATATCAATGACTCCATTCAGCAAGGGGACGCCAGGCACCAGATAAAGAACACTTGTGGCAATGGCTATCTCAGCTGTCGTTTCCAGCGTAAGCGCTGAAGAAGCAACCATGGAAGCTACGAATGCAGATACAATGAAAACAAGATAATGATTGATTTTCTTCTTCTGCATAATCTGTTTTATATAGAAACCGATGAGTGTTGCGGAGAATACAATGAGACGCGCTGTCCAGTCACCACCAAACAGGGCGCAGAAAGAAGCATTGGCAAAACCCACCAGAAACAATGTACAAAGCGGGTCCATCTTCGGTCGTGATATTATTTTCTCATACTTGTCCCAAAGTGTCTCCAGAGGTAAATGATTGTCGTAGGCTTCCCAGCTAAGCGCACTCAGTTCAGCGTTCAGTTCGAAACTGATGGGGAAAGCGGGAATAATGGCTACTTCATTGTAGACTTCCGTGCTGTCAATGTCGCATACACTTACCACCATGGTCTTTTGGAAAAGGCTCATTTTCACGTCTACATCCAGTGACTTTCCGATGCGACGGGTGTTTCGTATCACACGTGAAGTGTGTACACCGGAACCCATAAGACGATTAGCATACTCCAGTAAAAACCGGGTAATTTCTTTTAATTCGTTTGGCGAATTCATACTTTAAAATGTTATCCTAATATTATCTATTCTTGAAAAGCGCCGCAAAGGTACGGCTTTTTGAGGAAAGAAGGAAATGATAACAAGTTATAATTATGGGAATTTCTGAAAGGAGGGAGACGAGAAAGGAGAGCTTGAGATGGTGTCGGCATCTCAAGCATACTGATTATTAAGCAATGCGAGGTACGGGATTATAATTGTATGTCACTACCTCTTCTGCCTGCAATGAAGCCTGTACGTCAATCAAACGTTGATTTTTGCTTCCGCGGAAGCACAGGCTTTCATCCCGTAGTTCCTGTTTGAATTTCCCGTCTACCAGCACATCGATATACTGCAATAGTTTGGCCTGTAGTGGGTTGCGTAGCAGAGTCTCAAAAGTATATCCTGTATAGCACCAGATGTTCTTGTTACTTTTTTCCTTAATGGCACATGCCAGTTCTGTAAATCCCTCGGGTTGGTACATCGGATCTCCGCCACTGAATGTTACGTCTGCAAAATTGTCGGCAAGCACTTTCGCCAGAATTTCGTCTGTCGACATCCAGCGTCCCCGGTTGATATCCCAGGATTCAGGGTTATGGCAACCGGGGCATCTGTTCGGGCACCCGGCAGCATAAATGGAGGTCCGGAAGCCCGGACCGTCCACTGTAGTATCTTCTATAATGTCAAGGATAGAAAGCATGATTCAATTAAAAATTAAGAATTAAAAATTAAAGGTTGGTGGGAGGAAATGAAATTAAGGGCTGCTTCGTTATTGCGCAGCTCTTTAATTTTAAATTTATAATTTTTAATTATGAATGACACGGTCGTTGAGTTCCGCCAGTTTGGCATTGTTCCAGCGGTCGGTAGTCCCTACCAGGTAACCGGTGATACGTTGTAACTTATCGATGTGTGTACTGCCACATTTCGGACAGGCTTCCAGATTCGGAGTAGAGTTTTCATATCCGCATTCCAGACAGCGGTTGCGGTTATGGTTTACTGAGCCGTATCCGATATTGTACTGATCCATCATGTCCACTACACGCATGATGACCTCAGGGTTGTGTGTCGCATCACCGTCTATTTCTACATAGAAAATATGTCCGCCACGTGTCAGTTCATGATACGGAGCTTCCACTTCTGCTTTATGGCGGGCGCTGCACTTGTAGTACACAGGCACGTGATTGGAATTTGTATAGTAATCCCGGTCTGTAATTCCCGGCAATACACCGAACTTCTTACGGTCTGCCCCTGTAAATTTGCCGGATAGTCCTTCGGCAGGCGTAGCCAGCACACTGTAATTATGGTGATACTGATCGGAGAACTGGTCGGCGCGGTCGCGCATATAAGTTACTATTTTTACTCCCAGTTTTTGTGCTTCTTCCGATTCTCCGTGATGTTTGCCGGTAAGGGCAACCAGACATTCTGCCAAACCTATGAAACCTATGCCCAACGTTCCCTGATTGATCACAGAGGCAATTGTATCGTTTGGTTTCAGCTTTTCGCAACCTACCCATAGGGCAGACATCAGCAATGGGAATTGCTTGGCAAATGCAGTTTTCTGGAATTCCATACGTTCGTGCAGTTGGCGTGCAGTGACTTCGAGCATTGAATCCAGTTTTGCGAAGAATTTGGCTATACGCAATTCTTTATCTTCTATCTTCATGCACTCGATAGCCAGGCGTACGATATTAATGGTAGAAAAAGAGATATTTCCACGTCCGATTGAAGTTTTCGGTCCGAAACGGTTTTCGAATACACGTGTACGGCATCCCATGGTGGCTACTTCATGCTGGTAGCGTTTCGGGTCATCTGCCTTCCATTCTTCGCTTTGATTGAAAGTAGCGTCCAGATTGAGGAAATTCGGGAAGAAGCGGCGGGCCGTCACTTTGCAGGCAAGCTGGTAAAGGTCATAGTTCCGGTCTTCCGGCAGATAGCTCACACCACGTTTCTTTTTCCATATCTGAATAGGAAATATGGCTGTTTCGCCGTTACCTACACCTTGATAGGTGCTTTTCAGAAGTTCGCGGATGATGCAGCGCCCTTCAGCAGATGTATCTGTGCCGTAATTGATAGAACTGAATACTACCTGGTTACCACCGCGTGAGTGAATGGTATTCATATTATGGATGAATGCTTCCATTGACTGATGTACACGTGCTACAGTCTTGTTAATGGCATGTTGCACAATGCGTTTCTCGTCGGACAGTCCATCCAGCGGCTGTTGCAGATAGTCTGTAAGCTCTTTCTTATATAGATGTGAATAATCCTTTCCGTTCAGCTCTTCCAGATTCTTGATTTCTTCGATATAGCTGTTGCGCACGTAGGATGCCAGATAAAAGTCGAATGCCGGGATAGCCTGACCGCCATGCATTTCATTCTGTGCAGTTTCCAGTGAGATACATCCCAGGATACTTGCAGTTTCAATACGTTTGGCAGGACGGGATTCACCGTGTCCGGCAGAAAAGCCGCAGGTCAAAATACGATCCAATGGATGCTGAACACATGTCAGGCTCTTGGTAGGGTAGTAGTCCTTGTCATGAATATGCAGGTAATTACCGCTTACGGCTTCCAGTACTTCGTCGCTTAGCAGATAGTCATCCACAAAGGGTTTGGTCGTTTCACTGGCAAACTTCATCATCATGCCTGCCGGGGTATCGGCATTCATGTTTGCATTTTCCCGTGTTACGTCATTGGATTTTATTTCTATAATCTCCAGAAACATGTCGCGCGTCTTGGCTTTACGGGCAATGCTGCGCTGATTGCGGTAAGCGATATATTTCTGTGCTACATCTTTCCGGCTACTCTTCATCAGTTCCATTTCTACGGCATCCTGAATGGCTTCCACCGTCATTTGTGCACTTCCCTTGAAAGATATATGATCTGTGATTTGGCGTATCAATTGTAAGTCTTCGCCTTTATCCGTATGTAACATAGCTTTACGGATAGCAGTTACTATTTTCTCTTCATTGAAGCCTACTACACGTCCGTCTCTTTTGATTACAGTCTGTATCATGGTCTCGTTTTAATTTTTTAGTTATCCATTAGAATTGGGAGTGCAAAGGTATAAACTTATCTATAAGTTTTTGTTTTTGGGAAACTTTTGTCGGTCTAAAATATGTTAATCAATTGGTTTCTAGTCATGTATAAATGTAAAGTGGATAACTTTTTGTATTAGTCGGTTTTCTAAAGTTGTTCAAAATGGAAAACTCTGTGTAGTAGGTAGATACAAAAAAGCTCCCTTGCTACATGTATTTGTAACAAGGGAACTTATACTATAAGAATAATTCCTTGACTGTGATTATTCTTTTCCGAACAAAGATTATTTCAATACTTCAGCCAACTTTTTCTGCAATTCTTCACCGTGCAATCCGCGTGCGATGATGGTTCCTTCACCGTCGATCAATACAGTGTGAGGAATGCTGCTTACTGCATACAATTGAGCGCCTTCGCTGTTCCAGTATTTCAGGTCAGACATTTGCGGCCAAGTGATGTTCAGTTTCTGAATAGCGTCTTTCCATGCTTCGCCACTTTGATCCAAAGATACGCCTACGATTTCGAAACCTTTGTTCTTGTATTGAGCGTAAGCTTCTACCAAGTTTGGCATTTCACGGCGACAAGGACCACACCAGCTTGCCCAGAAGTCGATGAGTACCACTTTACCTTTACCTACATAGTCAGACAGTTTCACGGGCTTTCCGTCAGGAGTTTCCATTTCGAAATCTGTGAACTTCTGGCCTACGGCAGTTGCTTTCATCTTTTCTACGTTTCCTTTGATTTTGATGATTACTTCATCATTCGCAAATTCAGCCGGGATTTGCGGCATCAGCGGATCCAATTCGTCTACTTCAAGATAGTAGTAGTTATTCTTCAGCAAATGAACGCCTACGAGGTTTGTAATATTCTTAGCGATACCTGCCTTGGTGATTTCCATTGACTTTTCTTGCAGATCGTTCATTTCCTTCATTTTGGCTTCGCGCTGTTCGTCAGTCAGTGTAGTATCTGACATGGACTCGTATATAGTCATCATTTGCTTGTTCAGATCATTCAGCTGAGCTCTGATTTCCTGGTAAGCATCATTGCTTGGCGTACCGGTAGCGGAGTCATTATCACGCGTCAGGTTGATGTTGATGTTACCGTTTTCAAGGAAAAAGTCCATTAATATGCCTTCTTTTCCTGCTGGTCTGTAAGTCACGTAACGGTTTACGGCAGTATCTTGTACACCTTTGAAGGTGAATGTGCCTTTTGTGATAACTGCGGAGTCAACTTTTACAAGATTTCTTCCGTCTACTTTTTGCAAAAATACGGTGTCGCCGTCAGCTCCACCCTCTACGGTTCCGGTTACCACGTAACCTTTGTTTCCGCTACAGGCAGCGACGATGGCAGCCACAGCGAGCAGATAGATAAATTTTTTCATTGCTTTTATTATTAAGTAAAAATATGTAGCTACAAAGATAATCAATAAAAAATCCCCTCCGGCATAACCGGAGAGGATTTTATAGTTTTAATCCCATTTTTTGTAATCGTGCTGTGCTTACTATTATTCAGCAGCAGCTTCAGCTGCGGGAGCTTCTTCGGCGGGAGCCTCTGTCGCTTCTTCAGCAGGTGCTTCGGCAGCAGCTTTTTCTGCTTCTTCAGCAGCTTTCTTTTCAGCTAATGCTTTAGCTTTCTCAGCGTTCACTTTCTTTTCTGCTTCCAGACGTGCTTTTGCTTCAGCTTTCTTAGCTTCTTCGTCTTTAGCTTTCAAGGTAGCCAAACCGCTTTGTTTGTTGTTCTTCCAAGCTTCAAATTTAGCTTCAGCTTCAGCTTCGCCAAATGCGCCTTTAGTAACACCGCCCAACAGGTGTTTTTTCATGTAAACGCCTTCGCGTGACAAGATGTTGCGAACAGTGTCAGTCGGTTGTGCACCTTTCATAACCCAGTCAAGTGCGCGGTCGAACTTCAAATCTACTGTGGCAGGATTGGTATTCGGATTGTACGTACCAATCTTCTCAATAAATTTACCATCACGTGGTGCTCTTACATCTGCAATAACGATAGAGTAAAAAGCATAGCTCTTACGTCCATGTCTTTGCAATCTGATTTTTGTTGCCATTTTAAATAATGTTTTAAATAAATGATTTGAATTATGCTACTATCTCGTAATAGCGGCTGCAAAGGTAGGGCTTTTATTTTGATTGACAAAGAGTTCGCTCGTTTTTTCTATGAGGCCGTTGTATTTCGGGCAATTGTATTACCTTTGTCGCCACGAAAACGATAACTGCTATTATGAAGCAAAAACTACTACTTGGAACTATTATTGCGTTGTTATTTGGAGCTTGTGGCCGTACCGACGTTCGTTTGCATTGTGCGGATGAACTGATGGAACAAAACCGGAAAGACAGTGCAAGCTTGATACTTGCCGGAATAAAGTATCCGGGAGCTTTTTCTAAATCCGACCGCGCCCTTTATGCTTTGCTGGCTGCCGAAGTGGCACGTAATGAGGAGCGTTTGGATGAAATCGACACTTTACTTACCGTAGCTTTGGATTATTACCGTGCTTCTGTGGATAGTGTGCATCTAGTCCGTACCTTGTTTTGTGCGGGGCAGGTGGCACGTTCTTTTCAGCGCAATGAAGAGGCTATGAAATTTTTTCTGGAGGCATTGCCCTATTCGGAGGGGCAACAAGTGGGTGATTACTGGCGGTATTTAGTGAACACCTGGGCGGGGGTAGTGGCAGCAAAAGAACGTCTGTTCGAGGATAAAATACGATATTCGCAGAAAGCGCTGGAGATAGCCCGTCGCATGAAGAATGTTTCCTATGAATGTATTTCATTGGGAGACATCGCTTACGGTCACCTCTTCTCCGGCCGGTATGACAGTGCTTTGCATTATACTGAAATCATGCACGAAATTGTTCTTCGCGATTCTCTGACGAGCCAGTTACCTTATATATATACGCGTTTTCAGGGAATTTATACTCAGAAAGGAGACTATGCCCTTGCTTTGCAATATGTGGATAAAGCTCTCCGGCATCGTGCGCCCACGGATTCTGCGAACATCACCGGCCATTATGCTGAAAAAGCCGCAATGTTCGGCAAATTAGGACAATATGATTCTGCCTACTATTACTTTCATAAATCCGAACCTTGTCCCGACCCTTTCACCCAGGAAGCCCGTTACTATAATATGGCGGATACTTACTATGCTATGAAGCGTTATAAAGATGCTTATGAATACCTTTTGCGATACACTCAGATAGATGACTCCATCAAAGCTGCCACTAAAAGTTCCGAATTGATAGCTTTGCAGAGTCTTTATCAGCATGAACGGCTTCGGGCGGATAATCTGCGTTGGCGTGCGCAGCTGGCCGAGCATAAACACCGGGTATATTGGATTATAGCCATATCCGTAACTCTTTTGTGGGTGGCGGGAGGTATTTATTTGATTTTTTACCGTCGTAATCGTCGCCGTCTGATTATCCAGCAGAAGCAGCTTATCGGTCAGCAGGAACAAATCATTGCCCAGCAAGAGGAGCTGCGCCATCGCAGTGAAGAACATCTGGAGAATTTGCAAAAGATAAATGAGCTTCAGCAGAAAGAGGGGGAATTGAAAGGCGCCTTTTTCCGGCAACTGAATTTTAGCATTTTGCAGCAAGTGGGGGAGATCAGAAAGAACGGTAATATCATCTTTTCGGATAAAGACTGGGATGTGATAACTGAGAATGCCGATGCTATATTCAATAATTTCACTTTGCGTTTGCAGGACTCTTACCCCGAACTGAACAAAGAAGATTTGCGCTATTGCTGTATGGTGAAAATGCAATTATCACAGTCTGAAATGGCGCAGATCATGCACCTGGAAAAGGATTCCGTCAAGAAGCGCCTCAAGCGTATTCGCGTTGATAAAATAGGCTCGGGGAGTGGCGTGACTTTGGAGGAATTACTACGGAATTTCTGATTTGTCCCTCTGGCTTTTAAAGGGTGAAAGCTGTTTATTTAACTGAATTTCAGGTTTGTAGTTGGTGCTTTTTGCCTTTTTATTTGTCCCCCGGTTTTATTTCCCGGTTTCATTGCTACCCCTTAATTTTGCGGCATAAACAAAATTAGGAACACACATGAGTATGACAATGAAAAAAGTTTTGGCTATATGCCTGTTACTGGTATGTACTTTTCCCCTATTAGCTCAGAAAATCTATCAGGTTAATGAGGTTTCCGAAATCAATCTGGGTGACGGACGTTTTCTCTATCGTGATACCAAGAAGGAAAAACCTTTGAACGGTGAATTCCGTATAATCGACGGCTATCGTTCGCAATATGTGCAGGCGGAATTCAAGGAAGGCATGTTCGACGGAAAATATCAGGAATATTCCCATAATGCGCTTCGTCGGGAAGGTTCTTATAAGGAAGGACGTAAGAATGGTTTGTTTCGCGAATATGTGGGCGGGGCACTTACCCAGGAGTATACCTTCCGCAATGATACCCTTGGTGGGGCGGTTATTTCTTATTTCCAAAATGGAAAAGTGTCCCGTTCTGCATTCTTCAAAAATGGTAGGGAGCATGGCAATTTTAAAGAATATAACCATGAGACCGGTGAAGTGCGCTCGGACAATAACTATGAAGATGGTTTGGAGCATGGCCGGCAATGGGCTTATCTGCAAGCCAGATACGACTATACCAGGACTTATACCTGTGAGCATGGCAAACGTACGGGAAAGTATGAGGAGCGCTTTGTTGACACAGACACTCCGAAGGTGCTGGGGAAATATGAGAATGGGATGAAGACCGGCTGCTGGTTGGAGTTCAATGATCTGGGTGATACGCTTTCTATTGAAAACTATGCAAACGACTTGCTGGATGGTGAAAAAGTAGTCTTTACCGGTGGGGTACGCGAAGAAATACAACATTACAAAGCCGGAAAGAAAGACGGACTTTTTGTTTTATTGGATTATTCTACCGGTAAGCCAAAACGCGAAACGAATTATAAGAACGGACGGAAAAATGGTACGGAGCGTGTTTGGGTAACCAGTAACCGCAATGATTTCATTGAGACTTATACTTATGTCAACGACCGTAGACATGGTCCATACGAAGCTGTTTATCAGGAAGACAAGCAGCAGAACATCAAAGCGGGTACTCTGAAAAGCAAAGGGCAGTACCGGAGTGACAGCCGTTCGGGACATTGGATTTCTTATGATACTACCGGAAAGATAGAGAAAGAATGGGATGAATAAAACACTTATTATAAACTGTTTAAAAATTGAATGTAAAATGAAAATCTTAGTATCATTATCTGTTGCAGGCCTTTTGTTGCTTGCTTCGTGTGGCGGTAAAGGCAAGGACGCGGCTTCTATGAGTTATAGTCAGGAAGATGCGAATGAAGTTATCGCTTACTACAACATCACTGTCGATCTGATGAAAAAACTCGTAGCGACGGATGACATTTCCAAAACACTGGCGTACATGAAAAAAGACGGTAAGGGCTTTGTTATAGCTCCCATTGTCAATCGCTCTTATTTTCAGGCTAAAGACACGACGGCATTATTAAATCCGGGCAACTGCTTCCCGGATGCGGTACGTGATAGTTTGAAAGCGCTTTGCCTGGCTTATGTGGATGCGTCAAACAAAGTGTATGCTAATTATGAAGAGTACTGCCAGTATATTAAAGCAGAAGACTATAAGGACGACAAGTATGCCAGGGGGCGTGAAATAGCTGCCGATCAGGAAGAACAGGGAAATCGGATACAGGAACTTCGTGCGCAGATTTATGCTTTGGTGACACCTTATGCCGACAAGGCAGAAGAGGCGACTTTAAAGGATAATCCTCTGAAAGATCATATTATGGCTGGGAAGGCATTGATTTCTTCTTTGGAGGCAGTACTTGAAGGTTATGATTCAGATGTTGCCAAAGAGCGAATGCAATCTTTGTATGATACTGTGAATACTCAGAAGGAGGTGGCTTCAAAGATAGAGAAGTTGAAAGACTATTCCAGTGAAATGATGAGTTATGAAGACATGGTTAACGATACTGATAAGTTCCTGGGTGAGCTTCGCAAACAATTGCGCGATGGGAAGTTTACCGAAAGCGGGTATAAGGAATTGCTTTATAACTATAATCATGTAATCGACGATTACAATCGTTTCGTAAATTGAGGATTGTAGCATTAAAAAAGGATGAATTTCATTGAAATTCATCCTTTTTCTGTAACGTACTATCTTAGAATGATTAATTCTTCGGTAATGCTTCTTTAACTACCATCGGACGGCCTCCGTATTCAGCACCGTTCAATGCATTGATAGCGTTAGATGCTTCTGCAGAATCCGGCATTTCGATGAATGCGAATCCTTTAGATCTTCTTGTTTCACGGTCAGTGATGATTCTTACTGAGTCTACTGTTCCGTACTCTTCCATAACTTCTCTCAAATCTGATTCTCTAACCTTGTAATTAAGGTTACCTACATACAAATTCATAAATCTAAATAAAATAATAAATTAATAATTCAATAAACAAAGTTTTTGGAAGTTGTTAGGTCAGAGATGGAAATACTCAATGCAGAGGAAATACATACGTGAAATAATCAAATCGAATAAACTTTCTTATTGTTCGGGTACAAAGTAACGCATTCTATTTTAATAATGCATCATCTTTTACCATATTTTTTTTCGATATTTTCATTTTTTATTGAGTATGGGAGATTTTTTACGAATATTTCCGTGGATATCTCACCAATATTGCCAGTAATGCACATATTCCCATTGTAAACGGGTAATACAAGCTACCGATAATGCTGATGGGAGAAATTCCCGCTAATCCGGCGGCAATCAATAATTGCGCTCCGTAAGGAATGATACCTTGTATCAGGCAGGAGAACGTGTCCAGGATACTGGCTGTCTTCCGGCGGTCCAGATGAAAGCGTTGGGCGATGTCCTTGGCTATCGGTCCGGTGGTAATGATGGCGATGGTATTGTTGGCGGTGCATAGGTTGGCAATGCTGACGAGTGCGGCGATACTCAGTTCTGCACCTCGCTTACCTTTTACGTGACGTGTCAGGCGGGAGATTATGAAATCTATGCCTCCATTATACCGAATAGTCTCAAGCATGCCGCCCGCAAGTAAAGTGATGATAATAAGTTCTCCCATTCCCGTGATACCTGTTCCCATGGCGCCGAACCAGTCGAAGAAAGCTGTACTTATGTCTGTTTCGTTTGTAACAATACCTATGATGCCTGTGCTGAGGATACCCAGCAGCAAAACCAGCATTACATTTACACCAGCCACTGCCGTGCCCAATACGATGAGGTAGGGGATAACCTTTATCCATTCAATCGCTTGCGTCTGTGCAGGGGCTGATATTGATAATCCCTGGAATATATAGATACATAATACGACCAGTGCTGCCGGAACCACAATCATAAAGTTCACCCGGAACTTATCCCTCATCACACAATCCTGTGTTTTGGTGGATGCAATTGTTGTGTCCGAAATAAAAGAGAGATTATCTCCGAAGAATGAACCGCCCACTACAATGGCAACCATATATGGCAGATCAATGCCGGTTTTTTCCGCCAGTCCGATGGCTACGGGCGTCAGGGCTACAATTGTTCCTACGCTGGTGCCGATGGAAAGTGAAATGAAACAGGCGGCGATGAAAATTCCTGCCAGTAATAAATTGTCCGGCAGGATGCTCAGAGTCAGGTTTACTGTAGCGTCGATTGCTCCCATCTGTTTGGCGCTCTGTGCAAAAGCTCCGGCAAGGATGAATATCCATATCATCAATATGATATTCTTATTGCTGGCTCCTACCGAGAATTGATACACCCGCTTTTCCAGACTCAATCCGCGCGTCAGTGCGATGGCATAGCAAGATGACAACAGGAATGCTACCGTAATAGGTACTTTATAGAAATCGTTTACAATCAATGAAGTCACCAGGTAAAGGCATAAAAATACTGCCAGCGGGCTCAGTGCCCACCATCCACCTTTTCGTTTATTCGCTGTATTTGTCATTTTAATATATATATGGTAACACGTAAGGCATTTGGGCCGTTAGAGGAATTGATTTCTGTCGGGTTATGAATTCTTCACCACAGAGTAACACGGAGTATCACGGAGTTCTATTCTTTTGGTTTCAAATTGATTAAACTCTGTGAGACTCTGTGTTACTCTGTGGTGAAACATTAATCCGCTGCAAAATTATAAAAAACAAAGAGCGGAGCAAAATAGTTTTTGCCCGCCCTCTATCTCTACAATTGTCAATTGCCAATTTATAAGGTAACTCCCGTTTTGAAGATCGCGATTTCCTTGTAACCTTTCTTCTCGTTGTTCACGAATTCACCACTTGCCACCTGGATAATGTAATCGATAAACCGTTCGCAAGTCTTTTCCATCGGCTCGTTTTCCACGATAACTCCTGCATTGAAATCAATCCATCCCGGCTTATTCTTTGCCAGTGTAGAGTTGGTGGAAATCTTCATGGTCGGCACATACGTTCCGAACGGTGTGCCACGTCCTGTGGTGAACAATACCATGTGGCAACCGCAGGAAGCCAGTGCTGTTGCTGCCACCAGGTCATTTCCCGGAGCTGACAATAAATTCAATCCTTTTACTTTCAGACGCTCACCATACGGCAACACGCCTTCCACGTAGCTTTTGCCACACTTCTGCGTGCATCCCAAGGCCTTGTCCTCCAAAGTTGAGATACCACCCGCCTTGTTTCCCGGAGACGGATTTTCACCTACCGGTTCGCCATGTGAAAGGAAGTATTCCTTGAAGTCATTAATCAGTTTCACAGTTTCTTCAAATAATTCCTTGTTGCGGCAACGGTTCATCAATATGGTCTCTGCGCCGAACATTTCCGGAACTTCCGTCAATACGCTCGTACCACCTTGTGCCACCAGGAAATCGGAGAACATACCCAACAACGGATTGGCTGTGATACCGGAGAAACCATCCGATCCGCCACACTTTAAGCCTACTCGCAGTTCACTCAGGGGTACATCCACACGTTCGTCCTTGCTGGCTTTTTCATACAGCTCCCGCAACAGTTTCATGCCTTCTTCGTACTCATCGCCTACTTTCTGCGTTACCATGAATTTTACACGGTCTTCGTCATATTCTCCCAGGAACTCACGGAACACATCCGGCTGATTGTTTTCACAGCCTAAGCCCACTACCAGCACTGCACCTGCATTGGGGTGCAATACCATGTCCCGCAGGATTTTCTTAGTGTTTTCGTGGTCGTCTCCCAATTGCGAGCAGCCATAGTTGTGCGGATATGCCATAATCGCATCCACTCCTTTGCCGCCGGTTTCCCGACGCAGACCTTCGGCCAGCTGGTTGATGATACCATTCACGCAGCCTACGGTCGGTATAATCCAGACCTCATTGCGAATTCCCACTTCGCCGCTTTTACGACGATAACCTTTGAATGTCAGGTCCTTGTGTGGAATGTCCAGCGTAACGCTTGTCGGATTGTATGTATAGTCCAGCAACCCAGCCAGGTTTGTCTGAATATTATTCTCATTCATCCAATCCCCCTGTTTCTTAGCCATGCGTGCATGGCCGATAGGGTACCCGTATTTAATGACGTTTTCGCCCTCTGCAAAGTCTTTCAATGCAAATTTATGTCCGGCGGGCACTTCCTCACTCAGAGTGATTTCCGTCCCGTCCACCGTGAGCTTTTCTCCTGCCGGCAGTGTCACGATAGCGACAGCTACATTATCCGCAGGGTTGATTTTAAGGTACTTAGTTTCCATAATTACTTTATTATTTATTTGAATAAAATTCAATATTCTCCTTCGTAAGCAAGTCTATCGGCATAAAGTTTTCTCTTGGTACTTCCTTTTTGAAAATCAGGTAGTCGCACAATGCTTTGATACCATCGAATCCTTGTAATTCAGGCTGTTGGGCGATGAGAAAGGATACGCTACCTTCCATCAGGCATTTCACGTTGCGTTCCAGCAAGTCATACCCCATCAGTTTAAAGTCTGTTTTTTGTTGCTTCAATAAATATTCTCCGACAATGTAAACTTTTGAATTAAAAGTGATGCCATTCTTTACGTTCGGATGTTTTCTGAAAAAATCATTCAGCATCTGTGCGTCATCACTGTCTCGTTTGGCGTGCAGGTTCAGTTCCCAGATGCGGCAATCGGGGTGATGCTTCAGCATGTATTCACGAAATCCTATTTCCCGGCGCTCTTGCTGGTTAGAACCTACAATACCTTCGTTTATCTTGCGGAAAATTACAATTTCCCGTTCCCCGCCTGCAAGCAACATCATCATCCGTGCGGCGAAGTATCCACTCTGGTGCGAATTCTGCCCGAAAAAGGAGAGGGCAGGCTGATCTTTCAAATTGGAGTCTATATATATATAAGGTATAGAGCGTTTGTTTAGTTCCTCTGTAAACGGTTTCGTATATTGCGGTACGGTAGGGGCGAACATAATCCCGTCCGGCTCCTGTTCCAGGATATTCCGGGCAACGTCTCCGAATGAATGATAGTCGAACGGATCGTAATAGGAGAGGTTCACGGAGATATTGAAGTCCGAGTACGCTACCAGTGCGTCCTGGATACCGGCTTCTACGGCAGTCCAATATTCGCCTTTCTCATGTTGCGGCAGCAGACAGGAGAATGCATATTTCTTGTTCGATGCCAGTGCGCTGGCGTACATATTGGGTTGGTAATCCAGCTGTTTCAGAATTTCCTCCACCCGTTTCCGGCTGGCTTCCGATACTCCGCTGCGTCCGTGTATCACCCGGTCTACTGTTCCCACCGATACATCCGCCATTTTGGCGATATCTTTAATGCGTATTCTTTCAGACCCCATATCAATTACGATTTAACAATTTACGGTTCTTTGTGTCCGCACACAATAATAATCTTAATATTTTCGACACAAATATATGACAATTTTTGTAATTACGAAAATTGTTGTATCTTTGTGCCCGCACACGAAGGCTATGAAGAACGAACCTTATTTTAGTTTACTCTCCATAGTATCAAGTTGTTAAGGTGGTTTTTAACCCTAAAATGACAAATTGAAAGTTATAAATTAATCACATATTAAAAAAATAATAAGATTATGGGAAAGAAAGTCGTTACATTAGGCGAGATCATGTTGAGATTGTCCACTCCGGGAAATACCCGTTTTGTTCAGTCAGATTCATTTGACGTAGTATATGGTGGTGGTGAAGCAAATGTTGCTGTCAGCTGTGCCAACTATGGACATGACGCTTACTTTGTGACTAAATTGCCGAAACACGAAATCGGTCAATCAGCTGTGAACGCACTGCGCAAATATGGTGTAAAAACAGATTTCATTGCCCGTGGTGGCGACCGCGTAGGTATCTACTATCTTGAAACAGGTGCTTCTATGCGTCCCAGCAAAGTAATCTATGACCGTGCACATTCTGCCATTGCTGAAGCAGATGCAGCTGACTTCGATTTTGATGCAATCATGGAAGGTGCCGATTGGTTCCACTGGTCCGGTATCACTCCCGCTATCTCCGATAAGGCTGCCGAGCTGACAAAATTGGCTTGCGAAGCTGCAAAACGTCATGGCGTTACAGTATCTGTTGACCTCAACTTCCGTAAGAAACTCTGGACGAAAGAAAAAGCACAATCCATCATGAAGCCGTTGATGCAGTTTGTTGATGTTTGTATCGGTAACGAAGAAGATGCGGAACTCTGTCTGGGTTTCAAACCCGACGCTGATGTAGAAGGTGGAAAGACTGATGCTGAAGGCTACAAGGGTATCTTTAAGGCAATGGCTAAAGAATTCGGATTCAAATATGTTATCTCTACTTTGCGTGAATCATTCTCTGCAAGTCATAATGGCTGGAAGGCAATGATTTATAACGGTGAAGAATTCTACGAATCTAAACGTTACGATATCAATCCGATCATCGACCGTGTAGGTGGTGGCGACTCTTTCTCCGGCGGTATCATCCACGGTTTGCTGACGAAGCCTAACCAGGGTGCGGCTCTCGAATTTGCCGTAGCCGCTTCGGCTTTGAAGCATACTATCAATGGAGACTTCAATCTGGTATCGGTAGAAGAAGTTGAAGCATTGGCAGGTGGTGATGCAAGCGGACGTGTACAGAGATAAAAGTAATTTGTAATTCATCATTTGTAATTTAGAAAAAATGGCTAAGTTTGATAAAATAGCAGTATTAAATAAGATCGGTTCTACCGGAATGGTGCCCGTCTTCTATCATAAAGATGCAGAAGTTGCAAAAAAAGTAGTGAAAGCGTGTTATGAAGGTGGTGTTCGTGCCTTTGAATTTACTAACCGTGGTGACTTTGCTCACGAAGTATTTGCAGAAGTTGTGAAATTTGCAGCGAAAGAGTGCCCGGAGATGGCTATGGGCGTAGGTTCTATCGTTGATCCAGCTACGGCTGCCCTTTACCTGCAATTGGGTGCTAACTTCGTTGTAGGCCCATTGTTCAACCCCGAGATCGCTAAAATTTGCAACCGTCGTCTGGTTGCCTATACTCCGGGATGCGGAAGCGTTTCAGAAGTGGGCTTCGCACAGGAGGCAGGATGCGATCTTTGCAAGATATTCCCGGGTGACGTTCTTGGTGCAAAACTGGTAAAAGGCTTGTTGGCTCCGATGCCATGGTCTAAGCTGATGGTAACCGGTGGGGTAGAGCCTACTCAGGAAAACCTGACTTCATGGATCAAAGCCGGTGTGTTCTGCGTAGGTATGGGATCTAAACTCTTCCCGAATGATAAAGTTGCTGCGGAAGGCTGGACTTATGTAACTGAAAAATGCAAAGAAGCTCTGGCCTATATCGCAGAAGCTAGAAAATAAGAAATTTCATTTTGTTTAAAGGTGTTTAAAGGGGACAACCGTTGGAGTTGGCAGATTAATGCTACTCCGGCGGTTTGTTTTTTATATCTTATAATTTGTTTACTGCCTGAAAAAACTATTTTATGATAATCTTGGCATTCCCCGTAATCCTGGGAATCCTCACTTTCATGTGCCTGCCGATTATTTTCTTCTGACTTCGGATAGTGTAGATCTGGGATTAGGTGATATTGTGAATAAGGAAGAAGAAAACGGTAAATTTCGCGTACCTACTTTGCGTAACATTGTTTTGACTGCTCCTTATGGACATAATGGCTATTTCCAAACTCTTGAAGAGATTGTGCATTTTTATAATGTACGTGATGTAAGTGATGAGTTTCCTTCAGCTGAGTATCCTGCTACGGTCAATCGTGACGAGTTGGGAAATCTAGGTTTAACTCCGAAAGAGGAAGCTAATCTTATCGCATTAATGAAAACGTTAACAGATGATTTTAAATCCGTCCAGAAGTAGTTTTTACTGTGAATAATGGCAGATAAATTTAAAATAATGTTATAAAACATACCTTTTTTTGTGCTACTGTTTGCGCACACGGAAAATCTTCCTATCTTTGTATCGCAGTTGGGAAACTGCTCATGATTTTGACTTTTAAATAAATTAGTTTTGTAGTTTTCAATAAAGGAATTAGTTAGGTAAAAAGATTCGTTAATAGTTTTTTTCATAGGCTAAAATTTGGATTTAGAAATTAGGTAATTAGGTATAGAAGGTAAAAAAGAATGTTTGTTTTATAGGTAATAGAATTTTTTGGTAAAAAGAAGATTGATTTTAGGTAACAATGATGCAGTTTAAAAGAAAAGCCTTAAGGCTTTTCTTACACAGAGGCGAGAGGTTCGTGAGAGCTTGCTCGTTTTTTGTTATATACTGGCTCAGTTTGAAAACTTGGGAAATAAGCAGTCAAGATATACGTTGGAAACAACGTTTTCAGAATTACGAGAAGGCTTTCAAACGTTTATCTCGTGCCATAAAAGTTGTGAAATCCGCTCCTGATGATGATTTGTTGCAATCCGGACTCGTTCAGACCTATGAGTACACATTTGAACTGGCATGGAAAACATTGAAGGATTATCTCACATTAGAAGGTTTTGAAGTGCGTTCCCCCGTGAAACGATTCGTCAAGGTTTTCAGAGTGGATACATTATGAATGGCGAAGATTGGTTGCAGGCATTGGCCGACCGTAATCTGACTACCCATATTTATGATGATGAAATCATTATTCGGGTGCTGAGTGATATCTTTGAACGCTATTTTTTTCTGCTTCAAGACTTTTATATTTCTTTTAAAGAAAAAGCCAATGAATAAAGCCCTGTGGCAACAATACGGATTGAGTGAAATGAACGGGAAACGAATCATTGACGTTCTTTCTCGTTTTTCAGAGGTGGAAGAAGCTGTTTTGTTCGGTTCCCGTGCCAAGAGTAATTATAGGCGTGGATCAGATATTGACATTGCTGTAAAGGGAACTATTTCAAAAGATGTGTTGTCGGCATTGCTTGTTGCTTTCGATGAAACGGTTCTGCCTTATTTTGTTGATATAGTGGTTTATGAGCATATCACAAATTTGGCATTGAAAGGCATATTGACAGAATTGGAGTTTGCATTTATTCGGTGCTATGAAAATGAAATCAGACGATATGTATGTCGCATGAGAGCCTGCAAGTTTTTTTATGTTCCATTACGAAAAATGGGATATTTTCTTTTTTTAAGAAATGGTGATTATTTCAGTCATTTTCACTATATTTGTTGTAATCTGAAGTATCTTATTTGATTATCAACGCTTTGTAGAAAACTCGCATGAGAACGGGCAACGGATAAGAAAATTCCAAGCTGTTTAGAATCACTATATTCCTCATGCTTTCAAATAACTCTTTTTTCTTGATGCAAAGGTAGCATTTTTTCGTGATTGCCGGTAATTTTCGGGCATAAAATATCACGGTCATTTCAAGAAACATATACAGCGGACATGACAGCCATACCGTAGCCGAATCCCCGTAACTCACAGGCAAAGGTAACCCGTGTCCTGCTCGTACAAGCAAGGTCAAGCCCTCCGGGTGTCGTGGAAAAATCATCCTCGCCCGGAGGGCTTGCGGTATTTTTCCCGCCAACCTTGCATGTACGGGACACGACCTTTTATGGCCTGTAGTTACGGGAACTCCGGCCCCGAAAAGCCGGATCACTAAAAATAAATTGTTATGTCACAGCAGGTAACAAAAGAAAAGTACAGTATCGAAACACTCAGAGAGCGGAATGTTTCATACGACCACCAGCATTGGCTGACACAGAAAGATGTGGATATGGCCAACAATTATGTTGAACTCATTGAGCGGACACGCTCCGAAATTACACCTCAAATCGGCGACAGGCTGGTATATGTAACCGAACACGGGGATTATTACGGAAACGCCCTTATTGACAGCAGGAGTGCAAAAGAAGGATATCTTTCCGTATGCGAACAGCCGTATGTGCCTTTCGTGTGGGAAGAGGACGGCAATATCCGTCTGAGTGTCAGCGGAGGCGCATTCCATTCCGTGAATCCGGAGGAACTGAAATTCCTGAAATGGACGGAAGGGGTGTTCAAGGACTGGGGGCATTGCGGTGCTTGCGCCAACGGTTCGGTGTCATTTCTGGCTAAGGTACCGTTATGGTTTTATGCCGAACCCAATCCCAGGTATGGAGATTTCACGACCGAGACCTACCGGAAGTTCTACCTACACAAAAGGGAGGAATCGGAAAACGGCAATCTCTATCAAGGCTTTGACATCGCTTTTCGGGACGAAGCCGAGTTCCGGCAGTTCCTGAAGGACTACGAAGGAACGGTGTTCAAGGGAAATTGGGATAATCAAATCGTGTTATGGTGTTTCCGTCGGGAATATGTGTTCTTACCTTCCGCCGAATGGGAAACGTTTAATGCCCCGATCGAAACGAGGAGGCTCAACTTCCATCCCGAGCAGGTCAAGATAGTCAAGGACATGGAAAAGCACATCACTTATTTCTACCGGATTAAACCGGATAATTTTTAACATTTAACCCTAACAGATATGCAAACGACAACAGCACCCAAGGCCGGCAACGCTCCCGACCTGCTTCAAGGCATTCTGAGCGTACAAGTGAGAAACGAGGACAAGATTACGGAACAGGACCGTGTCTATTGCCAGACGCAGCAAAACCTGCTTTACAAGACACTCGACCAGATTGACCGCTGGTACGCCGTCTTCAAGGAAGAAGCCGAACAATACCAAGCCGAACGTAAGTTCCATTACGAAGAAAACGGCAAGGTTTCCATGCGTGATTTCTACACTTACCATAACGACAGGGAAGACTATTCACACAACGAGTTCAAACCGTTTGATCTGATTAACGATCTGGTGGATAAGAACCGAAACGCCAACGCGAATTTTGCGAACCGCATCATTTCTTATTTCAACAGGACTTACAAAGTGTCGGTTCCTGAGTATAAAATAGACGAAAAAAAACTTCCGATGGGCTTCCGTCCTGTTTATGACACATATGTAGATGTAGTCATCGAACACTTGGGCGGCAAGAGTTTCCGGGAAATGGCCGTGGAAGAACTGCTCGCACGCCTGAGCAAAGTTGTCAGACCGGCATACTGGAGCAAAGTCAAGACGGAGTTGAAGAAGGACAAGATAATCTTTCCCGAAATCATCCGTTTCGACGATTTTTCCATGCAATACAACCAAAGGAACAGAATCTCCTACAACTACGGCGGAGAACTGGAAACCCTGTGTGCCGGCATTGCCTACGGTGCGGATGACATACTGAATGGAAATTCAAAGATGATTATCCGTTTTGATGACAACGACATTTCTGTCACAGACTGGTACGACCTTACGACCACCAATGCCGAGCAAATCCGATTCTACAAGAACGGACGTATCGATGTCCGGTTCAAGGACAGTGCGGCAGCCGAAAGTTGTTTCAAGCGTCTGCATCTGGATGAAATCACCCTAAGAGAAAACTGACCATGATAAGATTTACACAGCACCCCGTAAGGCAATCCTTGCGGGGTGTTTTCATTTTTAACGATAAACAGATAAAGTCATGTATGCCATCATCCCCCAACAGATACCGCAAGGTATGCGTGCCGAAGTCAACGAGAAGATACTTTTCGCCATAGACTCCGGCAAGGACCTCATTCCGGCGGAGAGCATCTACAACTGCTATACCGGTATCGGAGGGCTGCACAACCTCAAACAGTCCGACTTTGCCAGCTACCACGAGTATGCCGAAGCGAAGAAGGAGTTCGAGATGGGACAGTTCTTCACCCCGCATGAAATATGCCGGGACATGGTGGATATGCTGTGTCCTGTCTCATCCGAAATGGTTCTTGACATGTGTTGCGGTATGGGCAATTTCTTCAACCATCTGCCCAACCCGCATAATGCCTACGGCTTCGACATAGACGGCAAGGCCGTGTCTGTCGCACGATACCTCTACCCGGAAGCCCATATCGAGAAATGCGATATCCGGCAATACTATCCGGAACAACGTTTCGATGTTATCATCGGCAATCCTCCTTTTAACTTGAAGTTCGACTACAAACTGTCGCAGGAATACTATATGGACAAGGCTTACGATGTGCTCAATCCGGCAGGAATCCTGATGGTCATCGTGCCCTGTTCCTTCATGCAGAGCGGGTTCTGGGAGAAGACACGGATAGCCGGTATAAACGGCAGATTCTCATTTGTCGGTCAGACGAAGTTGGGCCCGTCAGCCTTTGCCGCAGTCGGAGTCCATGACTTCAATACGAAAATCATGGTATTTCTCCGTAAATCGGGCCACATCAAGATGCAGGCTTACAACGCGGAAGAATTCATAACGGCGGACGAGCTGAAAAAGCGCATCGGCGAGGCCAGGGCGATGAAACACCGGTTGCGTTTCGACCTGATGCGCGAAACCAACCGGATCGACAAGGAAGAACTTGAGCTGTTCGAGTACAAACTTGCCAAGTACATGTACGAGCTGAAGGCGCACGCCAAGTTGAACAAACATATAGACAAGGCGGAAGCGTTGGTCACGAAGTTCCGTAACCAGAAACCGCCTGAGAACGCCACGCGGGAGCAGGTGGAGCAATGGGAGAAGAACAAACTGACCCCGAAGAAAGTGCTTGCCGTCATCCGCAGGTACATCACCTCGCAAAATACCGTACCTCGCAAGGAAGTGGCATTGGTGAAGACCTCATACGGCTTCAAACTGAAACAATATGCTCCGCGACTCCTTGACAAAGTTCCGCACAAGGCGGCAAGTATCAACGACCTCGTGCTGGAACGTACTGAACTGCCCATACCGGAAGTGCCGACAGAAAAGAACATGCGTCAAATCCGTGCGGCGGAGAAACTGATCCGACGCAAGCGGAGAGAGTACGAAATGCAGAACCGGCTGTTCCCGGAAATGGAAGAAGATGACAGGCTGAAAGAATACCTGGACCGGTGTGCATTCATCAACAAGGACGGCGAGACCTGCGAGTTTACCACGCTCCAGAAACACGACCTGAACCTTGTCTTGCAGAAACGCCACGCGCTGCTGAACTGGCAGCAAGGCTCTGGCAAGACTGCCGCCGTGTACCATCGTGCCAAATACCTGCTCAAATTCCGCAAAGTACGGAATGTCATCATACTGGCTCCTGCCATCGCCACCAATATGACATGGATACCCTTCCTCTCGATAAACAGGGAACAGTTCCGGGTGGCAAGGAACAATGCCGACCTGGAAACTGTGCCGGAAGGCGTGTTCATCGTCCTATCCACCTCCATGCTCGGCAAGCTGAAACGGGGCATGGCAAGGTTCGTCAAACGCAGTTCAAGAAAACTGTGCCTTGTTTTCGACGAGTCGGACGAGATAACCAACCCGTCGTCACAACGTACAAGGCATATCCTCGGTCTCTTCCGCCGCCTCAAATACAAGATACTCGACACCGGTACGACCACACGCAACAACATCGCCGAACTGTACAGCCAGTTTGAGCTGTTGTATAACAATTCCATAAACATGGTCTGTTGGAGCAGTCGGGTGTACCACGAGAACAGGGACAAGGAGATAGAGGAAGATAACAATCCGCACTATGGTGAGCCGTTCCCCGCTTTCAGGGGGCATGTGCTTTTCCGTGCCTGCCACTGTCCGGGGAAATCCACCGTGTTCGGCATTGAGAAGCAGAACCAGGATGTCTATAACAAGGAGGAGCTGGCCGGCCTTATCGGGAAGACCGTCATTACACGCAAGTTCAGGGACTTTGCAGGAGAAAAATACAAGATACGGACACATACCGTCAGCCCGTCCGACGGCGAGCGTGAGGTTTACCGTGTCATCATCGAGGAGTTCTGCCGCATCTGCGAACTGTATTACAACAGCACGGGGGATGCAAAGAAGGATGCCGGACTCCGGCTTATGCGCCAGATCAAGCTGCTCATCAAGGCCTGCTCCGTCCCACACCTGATAGAGGGCTATTCCGGAGACGGGATTCCGAACAAGACAAGGTACATCGAAAGGCTGGTACGGAAGATACCCGGCAAAGTGGCTGTCGGCTGCACGTCCATAGCCGCATTCGACCTTTACGAGAGCCGTCTCCGCGAATGTTTTCCTGACCGTCCCGTATTTGTGGTCAAGGGAGACGTGGCGTTCAAGAAACGGCAAAGCATCGTGACGGAGTTCGATTCCACCATCAACGGCATACTGGTATGCACGCAGCAGAGCCTGAGCAGTTCGGTGAACATACCCACCTGCAACGACGTGATACTTGAATCCCTGCAATGGAACATCCCGAAGATGGAGCAGTTCTACTTCCGTTTCATCCGTCTCGACTCCAAAGAGCTGAAGGACGTGCATTATGTCACCTACAAGGACTCCGTGGAGCAGAACCTGATGGCGCTGGTGCTTACCAAAGAGCGGCTGAACGAGTTCATCAAGACGGGCGAAGTAAAGGAACAGTCGGAAATCTTCGAGGAGTTCGACGTCACCATGTCCGTCATCGAGAGCCTGCTGGTCAGGGAGCGTGACAGCGAAGGGAAAATACATATCAGCTGGGGAAGCCAGCGCATCATGAACTGAAAAATGGAAAAACAAATGAGAAACCGCAGATTCCATTCCACAGGCAAAGGTAGCCCGCCCCCTTACCGGCAGGGCAAGGTCATGCCGCAAGCGGTTTTCGGGAAAATCATCCTCGCCGGAGGCTCCGGTATTTTCCCGAAAAACCCTGCACTGCCGGGGTGCGGACTTTTTGGAGCCTGTGGAATGAAATCCCCGGTTCCGAATCATAAACTATAATGAAGAATATCATGGACTTGAATCAGGCAGAAGTGGCAGTGACCACGCAGCATCTCATAGACATGGGGCAGGAAAAAGACAACCTGCTGCAAATGTCCGACTTCGGCGACATGGGGGAATTCCTGTGCACCTGCTCCGAACTGTTCCCCGAAGAGGAAACTCCGGAATACAGGTACACGAAATGGGAGGAAATCCCGGACCTGCTCATCAACCGGGAATGGCTGTGTCCCAACTTCTTCGAGATAAGGGAGGCGATGGAACAGCTGGAGGAACCCGACAAGGATTGCTTCTTCGACTGGTGTGACCGTTACGGGCATGACATCAGTACGGAAGACCCGCACCTGCTGGTGGCGCACTATATCGAACTTTATGGAAATGCGGCCTATATCGACGATGAGCCTTGCCCGGACAGCGGGGATGACAGCCTGCTGTACTGTCCGGGCATATCAAGCAACTATTTCGACACGGGTATTCCCCGTTTCGAGGTATTCGATGACAATTACGATTAAAGCATATAAACATATACAAGATGGAAATCAACTTCAAAGGACCGGTAATGCCAGTTGACCCCTATTCGCAAATGGCGTTTGTGGAGATACTGAACATTCTCCTGACGGCAGGGCACATCGTGGATGTGAACAGGTTCCTGATAAACAGGAATGCCAATCCGCTATTCGGCTCGTTGTCAGGATATTTCAGATGGTCATTCTCCGACAACCACTTTACCCTGTGGCAACGGGTGGAATACAACTCGCCGCTCTGCTTCAGCCGGCGCATATTCAGCATCCATTTCGGGATGCTGGCAAGCCGTGACAGGAAAAGAGACAATACGGTAATGAACTAAAAACATATCAATATGAGTCACCAGGTAATTACAAGAATGGCATACAATGCCAAAACCAAGCAGATAGAAACTTGGCAGCATTCCAACAACGTGTGGCCGACAACAGACCATTTTTATGCATTGGATGTGAAAACAGACGAACAGATGTTTGAATTCATAACATTGATAGCAAACGGATTGTGGCAAGGGCGCAAATGGCGTAAAGCATTCAAGACACTTTTTGAAGAATATCCGGAATTGGTCAGGTCCTCATACGAGCACGAGCTTAGAGGCCAACCTTGGAAGGCATACTGTGCCATTTGCAAAAAATATGAGGAACTTGCCCAAAGCAAATGCAATGAAATAGTTGCGCGATTCAGGCAACTTACCGGGATTGTCTGACCCAAACAGATGCAAAATATATGGAAGAGATAAAGATTTCAAACAGACAAATCGCGCTGATGGCTTTCGACCGGTTGCGCAAGGAAGACAAGACAGATTCCGCATTGAAACTCGCACGGTGTATGCTGCATGGCACAAGCATATCTCTTGGCATAGGTGATATCGACTGGGAGATAGACAGGGCAATACAGCAGTGCGGAGGAGTGCCAAGAACAGGATACAGATACACGGCTTATTTCCACTTCAACCGGAATACGGAAATGGCAAAGGAAATATATGACAAGATCGTGAAGGAACTGTATGGTTAGGAAACAACACGGAGGCGGCTTGAAGGCCGCTTCCGTCATTTATAACGGTATGTACGGGAAAAGGAATCCTGCCGTACACAGGTAACAGAAATGGATGAACAGAAAACATTGACATTGGATTTCATCAAATCCCTGATGGAACCGGCCTATACACTAATATGGACGGACTACAATGACAACCTTGACAATCATTGCGGACTGATTCAAAAATGCCTTGACAGCAAGAGCCGCGAACATTTGTGGGAAAAGGCAGACGAGTGGTACAGCGATGCCGAATGGGAAGCTGTCCGTGAGATTATTGCGAAACTGAAAGAGGAATGTGCCGTATTCCATGACTTTGACGGGGAAGCGGTCGATGACTTCTTCGATGAATACGAAGATGAAATCCGTGACGAGATTTACAGCCGCAACGATTCGGACGTGGTGAAGGAATTGGTAAGGCATACGGATGACATCCCCATCCGTGTGGAAATGCTTTCCAACTATGACTGCATCAATTCCAACCGGTTTGAATCGCAAGGCGGTTACAGGTACGAGGAATCCTACTTCGGGGACATGGTGGACAGCCTTAACCTCAATCCGGCGAGGGTAAAGAAAATTCTGACAGAACACGGCTACAGGGCTTACGGGCGTTTCCCGAACCGTAAGAACCGGAACGGCAAGGAGCAGGTTTCCTACGAACAATTCTACGAGGAACTTATCAATTCCTGCTGCGGGGCGAACCTGCTGACTTACATCGGCAGGGTAAGCCTGAAAGAGCTGTATGAAGCCGACTTTTCATTGAAAGAGGTCATTATCCCCAAAGGCAACTGTTGCGGACTTTTCAGTTCGACGTATGGTGGTGGAAGCCTGCTTGAAATGGAACTGAAACGGGACGTAAAGCTGAAATTGGAAGTCAAGGACTATCATGGTTTCCGCTTCCGGCTGGATGACGAACGTTCCAAATATGACTGTTCGGTCCGGCATGTATATGGGGTGGACGACTCCTTTTTCGGGGATGCGGTTCGCATTGTATCCTGATAAAATCAACTGATCAACAATCAAATCATAGAAGATTATGGGAAAATATGATGTAAAAGTAAGGTACATCTTCGAGGGTACTTACACAGTGGTGGCGGAAGACCGTGAAGAAGCGGAAAGCATGGTGGCGGAAGACTGCGGTCTGGTATTGGGCGGCAACATCCACACAACGCGGGATGACGATGAAGTGACGGACTGGAAGTTCGGTTGTCATCCGGACTTGCAGGTTCTCTCCGTAAGGCAGCGAGGCGGGAAATCCCCCATGTCGGTGTTCGGAGACAGGATCGAAGAACTGCGAAAAGACATCATCGAAGCGATACGGCAGTTGCTCCATGACCATGCCATGAACGCGATACGGTTTCCGGAAGAGGATTATGACCCGGTCTGGGTGATATGGTTTGGCAAGAACGGAGACCCCTACGAATGCAGGGTGACAGGACTCCGGGTAACGGACAGCAGCCTGACCGTCCTTGCCGAAGAGAAAGAAAGCGGTGATGAAGTGGAATGTTACAGCCCGTTCGAACTCGGAGCCAGCAACATCGACTGGCTTTCCGGAATGTATGAGGCTGTATGGCAGCAACTGGAAGAGAGCAAAAAAGTAGAACCACAAGCTGAAGAACAATGAAATATCAAGCGGAAAATGCTGTCTCCAGCTTCTTCTACTATATGTGGAACGCCTGGAGCAAGGAAGAATGCAAGGTCGTATTTGGAGATATGTACCGGCACTTCTGGGATAAATGGTCCGCATTGGCGGACAAGTCCATATTCGGCGCGGCGGAACGGTTCTTTGCCGAGTTATCGGAAAACAACCAGAAACTACTCGTGGAACGTGCCGTTACACTCTATGACGGCAGGGCTTTCAGAAAAGAGCCGGACGATTCCGACATCCTTGTCTGTAAAGAATGCGGTTCACGGCAGTTGGAAATCCAAGCATGGATAAACGCCAATACGGATGAACGTATCAGCTATGTGCATGATGACAATAACGGGCTGTGGTGCGATGGGAAATGGTGCGAAGAATGTGGCGTTCAGGTCTTTTTCTGTACTAAGGCGGAGTTCACACAAAAGATGCAGGGCTGGTGGGAGTCGTGCGGTTTTGAAACAAAGGAACAAATCACAGGGTTGAAAGTCTGTGACTCTCCGCCTTCCGAAAACACGCAGACATTCATTGATGCGGCAGACCAATGGTGGAACAGCCGGGACTACGAACATAAACGGGAAATTTACAACAGGTATAATTCTAAAAACGAATAATATGCAGATTAACATCATTGAACAGATTAGCAACTCATGCAGTTGCAGCCATATGGAAGCGCAGGAATACTTGGATTCTGAAATCCGGTACCTGCGCGAGTTGCAGGAGGCGGACGACCTGAGGGAAGATGACATCGAAATGGCGTGCAGCAACCTCGGACTTGACCTTGACAACCAGGAATATTTTATCAACCGCCTCGCAGGGGCATAAATACCTATAGCTATGGCTTATTTTCATAACATACATTCATTGGCGGACCTGAAGAAGGAATACCGCCGTCTGGCATTGCAGCACCACCCGGACAAGGGTGGTGACACTGCCATCATGCAACAGGTGAACACCGAGTTTGAAAGGCTCTTTGAAGTCTGGAAAGACAAACCGGATGTCTCTGCCGCATCAACCGGGTATGAACATGACTATCCGGGTGCCACGGCAAAGGAATATACCGAGTACGTGTATAATGAATACCGTTGGAAAGGTCGCAACTACAAAGGGCAACATGCCCCTGAAATCGTAGAACTTGTGAGAATCTGGCTAAAGGAAACCTATCCGAGATATAAGTTCTCCGTCAGACGGGAGAACTACAATTCCATTTACATCAAACTGATGAGTGCGGACTTTGAGGCGTTCACCAGGGAATCCGGCAAAGTACAGGATCATATCAACCACTACAACATAGAGCGGAACCCCGATCTTACAGACCGTGCCAAGGAGGTGATGCTGAATGTCTGTGACTTTGTCATGTCATACAACTTCGATGACAGCGATGCGATGACGGATTATTTCCATACCAATTTCTACCTGACATTGGCTATAGGGAGTTACCGGAAGCCTTACAAGGTGGAACTGCCGAAACTTGACTGCAAGGGGAAGGACAAGCCGGAAGTGTTCAAGCATCCCGAAGGTCCGGCACATAAGGCCATCAGGCAGGCGTTGGGCACAGCCCGCTTTGATTTCATCGAACACAGGAGGCATTCCGGCGAAATGATACTCGGAGAAGACCATTACGGCTCACACGGAGAGCATTATTTCTGGCCGAAGGATTATTCAAGCGCGAAACTGGCTCAGAAACGGATCGACAAATTGGAGAAAGCCGGTATTCGGTGCAAGCTTACCGGATATAACGGCGGTTACATTCGTTTTATCGGCTACACTCCCGAAGCAGAAGCGTTACTGGAGAAGGAACGCCAGGAATACATCACCGCCCATCGGCAATGGCAAACCAAACAGACAGTAATCAATTAAACTTATCAATATGGAACCGAACAATTTGAACGAATGGTGGGGCGGACAGCCCGACGGACTGAAACAGGCATTCTCTCTTTTTCCCGATGGACGGTGGAAAGAGGCGGACCTGTATTTGCGAATCAATATCCGTAACTACTGCCTCCTGAAAAAAGGAGGGCTGCTTCCCGAAGACAAGGACCGCTCGATGCTCAGCGAGATTGTCTGTGAGCTGGCCGATACGGAGCTGTGCCGTGCAAATGGAAAGACACTCGAAGACATGTGCGATACGGACGGGGCTTTTCTGGAAGAGTACCAGGAACTGTTCAACCGGATATACGATGAACTGGAAATGAGAATTACGGATTATATGAACGGACAATCAAAAAAAATGTAACAATGAAAGCAAAAGTGTTCAAGTACAAGTCTGACGGGAATACCGTCGTGGCTTCTTATATGGAACTGGAGCCGTATGCGAAGAATGTATATCTCTCCCTGTCAAGAAAGAACGAAGACGGGAATGAAGACGATGACTGTTTCCATGTGGTCTGCCGGATTGAAAACGTTTATTTTTCCAGCGGGCAGTATTCACGCCGGTTTCTCAAGGGAGAAGGTTGCAGAGAGGAAGCCGCCACCTATTGCAGGAACTGGATTGCGGATACGCTTCAAAGTGCGGAAAGAGGAGCCTTCGTCAATTTGATCTCCGTCCGCGTGTTCGAGGCTCTCGGACTTGACACCACTTCCCTGGTGCAAGCCCGTGAGGAGTATAAAAGAATACAGGAGCAGAAACGCAGGGAGCAGAAGGAGAAAGAGGCGGAAGAGCGCAGAGTGCAGGAAGAGCAACATCAGTGGCTACTCAATGAACAGAAACGGAAATTCCTGGACGGGGAACGGATTACGGGAGAAATGTTCCTTGAAATCACCGGAAGGGACGGTTTTGACATCCATATCAGAACCAAAGGGACATTCAACAGGCATGTGAGGGGCATTGACAGGAACGGCACCGTCAGTTTCCGGAAAATCAAGGGCTGCCGGACTCCGGACTTTACCGGATGCCATAAGGCCGTGTCCGCCTATCTGGCGTTCATTACAGAAAAAGAGGGCAAATAATTAAATCCGGGGCGGTAAAGGTCTGCTCCATGCAGCTGTTACCGCTACCGGCTTCCGGCCTCACAATTCACGGTTCAGCGCCATTGCCAGCGGAAACATCAACCGGTTATAGGCTTTAAGCTTTTGCAAATTCAGTACATATCCGGCATAGGGATTGGTCAGATCGGTATAGAAGAATACATCGGTAAATCCTGCGTGTTCCTCCACGACTTCACCCTCCAACGGAATCTCCTCCACATTGAACCGCTCCAGAGGCAGTTCTTCCAGACGGGTCTGTTCCGCATTTCCCAACACATTGAGGTTACGGTTAAACAGCACGAATCCTTTCTTCCTGTAATCCACACGCATACCGTACGGACGCTCCACAAGGAAAGCATCCGCCGCTTTCTTTATATAGTTTTCCATAAAACTGAAATTAGAATTGCAAAAATACATCTTTTGTCCGGCAATGGCGAACAAATCAGGAAGAGAATCGCCACAGACCATGCAAAGCACACTACCGTGTATTTTATTTCCCACCCTGCAAAGGTAGTCCCGTGTCCGGTGTACCCTGTCAAGGTCAGGCCCCTTGCGGGGTTGGCTGAAAGAAAATCATCCTCGCCTGACGGCTGCGGTATTTTCTTTCGCCAAACCTTGCGGGTACTGCCACGGGACAGTCAAGCAGGCGAGAAATAAAAATACCGGCTCCCGGAGCCGGACGTGTTTAACAGATAAAATACAATGAATCATGAAAATCCTGAATGAAGAACATTTCGAGAATGTTAAGCGTTATGCCGAATCCATCGGTGACACCTCACTCCGGAAATGCCTGGAACGGTTGAAGAGCTGGGAGGAAAATCCTGACTGTCCCAGCGAAATTTCACTCTACTATGACCATGCCCCATACTCGTTCGGCTTCACCCAACACTATCCCGACGGAAGGACAGGCATCGTGGGCGGTCTGCTCTATCACGGAATACCGGACCGTTCTTTCGCCGTGACACTACAGCCGTTCCATGGATGGCAGATACACACCTGATGAGAGGCAAACGACAGTATTAACTTTATAAAATTCAATTCAATATGGAAACGACATTGACAGTAATGGAAAGACAACAGCAGTTTGACTTCCAGAAAAACGGAATTGAAGTGATGAACTTCGAGACACTTCAACGCACCTATAAAGAAAATGACATCTACAACAATCCGGTGCAGGGCATCTACCATTACCAGGTCATCCGGTGCATGATGGACATCTGCGAGAAATACAATCTCGATTATGAGGTGGAAGAAATCTTCGCTGCCCAGAACAGAAACAAGACACAGCCAGGAGTGAGCATCCTCCCGCAGGTGGAACAGACACATGGCGAAAAAGCCGTGGAAGCCCATATCCTGCGCCGTATTTTCGCTACTATCCGGATCAGGGATTGGGAGACGGACGAGCTGACAACCACACTGGTCGTCGCCTACCACCAGGACGGCATACAGGCAGCCATAGGCCCCTGCGTGAAGATATGCCATAACCAGTGCATCCTCTCACCGCAGCGGAGCATCAGCAATTACGGGAAAAAGAAGGTGACAACCGATGAGCTCTTCGAAACCGTGGACGGCTGGCTGGCCAATTTCGAGGTGAACATGAACGAGGACATTGCAAGGATTCAGCGGTTGAAACGCCGGATTATCCCGATGGAGGAAATCTACCTGTACATCGGCTTGCTGATAGCCTTGCGCGTTTCCCATGACAGTTCGGACAGAAACCTGTCATCCACTGTAGAAACCTACCCGTTGAACCAGAGCCAGATTTCCATCTTCACGGAAGAGGTGCTGAAACTGGCCATGAGCAAGGGACAGATTACCGCATGGGATTTGTACAACGTGGCCACTGAAATATATAAGCCTGGAAAGACAGACTTCCCGGCCCTTATTCCACAGAACGGAGCCATGGCGGAACTCCTGCTTTCCCGTCTCTCTGAAGAGGTGGAAGTACAGGATGCCGTTCCGATAAACTGACATGCAAGCTTCTCAAGCCAAAGAAATAAGGGAGAACCTGACAGTGATAACAACTGAAAGATTCTCCCTTTTTCATTTACTCTTCAAAAAGCAGCATGAATTCCACCTTCCTTCTCCGTTCGATGCTCGGAACCACTTTTCCTTTATAGCACCTGAAAGAGACATATTCCTTGTAAATATTGCGGTCTCCCGACTCCAGCTTCTTTAACAGACGGCTTTTCGGTCTTTTTCCATATCCTTTTAATCTGTAGGGTCCCACATTATATGAAAGGACTGCTGCCAATAAAGAATCACGCCCCAGATAACTGAACATGCGGCACAGCTTACGGAGGTCTTCCCTCAGAATGGAGTCTCCCTGCGCTTTGGAGATGCTGTTGGTAAACCTCTCCCCGGGAAGAACCTTGTGACCCCACCCGACATAAGGCCAATGCTTTTTCTCTCCATGCCAGCCCTCGAATCGCTTGACACACTCGACCGCAAGACTGAACCTGTCCGGACTTGCCTTTACCGGATTCTCCGCCCTTGAAGGCATACCCGGAAAAAAGACCGTGGCGGAAAGTACCGCAAACCATATTGCTTTTAACTTCATCATAGGCAGGACCGGCTTAGTGTCCGACAATTGTGACCGGCAATTCCTTACTATCCGCAGTCACGACGGAATCCTCGTCCTCCGTCTCGTTGTTGAAGTCAAAAGTCAATTGGTAAAGCTGTGCCGGTTCGCTGTTGTCCTCAAAATAGATGTCAATTGTCTGCTGATCTTCGCATTCAGAAGTGTAGTATAACCTGAACACCTCCCTGTCAAGGGGATAGCGGTCATTGGGCAGCAGCACCATCCCGTCATCCATGCGGAGCGTACCCTTGCCGTCCGGCTGGAAATAGCGGATGGTGTAGCGGGCATCGGAAAAATGTCCTTCACGTTTGAGTTCACAGCGTATTTCCACCGTCTCGCCTTTTATTATACGTGTGGGAACAGGCATGTTCTCCACCTTGAACGGATAAGACTGCTGTACTTCCATTTCATCAGAACAGGCGGACAACAGCAAAACCGCCAGACCCAGGAACAGGACTGCCACCATTCCGGCCAATCCTCTTTTTTTATTCATTGCATTCATATTCTATCAGATTTTAATACGTTATACTTTATTCGACACTTACAGGAACTTATGTTGCAGGTATTCATTCAGGTCCTTGTAGCCTTTATACAAAGAGGAACAATCCACCAGTTTATCCGCATAGCGTTTGCGGAGTGCCTCCAGCGTGCGCCGTCCGGCTTCATCCCGATCCAGATAACAGTTGACCCTCTCGTACCTGTCAAGAATAGGGAACGAGCGTTCCAGCAATGACACCGAGTTCAACACAAGATAGTCGTCTCCATATCCCAGACCGAGTTCCAGCCACGAAAGGCAGTCGATAAACCCCTCGAAGAGGTTGCATGTGTCCGAACCGTTATCCATCAGTGAAATGTCCTTAGGTGACAGGCTGGCCTTGAAAAACCGGTTGCGCAACTCGTATCCATCGCTGACATTCCTGAATCCGATGGCGAAATACCGTTTCCCGTGCAAGGTATATCTGACTTCCCGACAGTTCGGTACAGCCACATCGCTGCTAATGCCGCGTTCCGCCAGATATCGGAGCAGGACTCTGTTGTATAGAGGCCCGAAGCGTACATCCGTGAAACTCTCCTTCTTGAGGAGATCCTCCCTGTTATTCCCATCAGTGCGGGAAACGGTCTTGTGCTCGGGGGCGAGGCCGCCCCATGTCTCTGTGATGAACCTGGCCTGCGCCTTGAAATCCCCGCTGCCGATAAACTCCCCGGCAAGATTGAATATGTCACCTCCCTGCCCGGTGCCGAAGTCATGCCAGATTTCCTTTCGTACATTCACCTGGAACGAGGCGGTGCGTTCCTCCCGGTACGGGGCCAGATACCAGTATTCGTCCCCCCGTCTTCTTGCCGGTTCATATCCCATCCTTGCCAGAAAAGCGGCGATAGGGATAGCTTTTATCTCTTCTATAGTCATAGATGTACAGTTTTAATGGATAATGAATTTGATTCCCAATCCGAATTGGGTTGTAAACAGATCCAGGGAACTTCCCCACAAGGCACGTTCCCGGATATTGGCAAGCAGGACAATGCGGTCTGTCAGGTAAGTCTCAAGTTCCAGGGTTATCGCACCGCCATAGACAAACGCATCCTTGGCGAGCAGCGTTGAGCCGTCATACAGCATCCTGTCTCCCCAATTCACGGTTTCATAGCCGGCCAGTGCGGAACCGCCGATGGAGAGAAAGACCGTCCTGGTCGGGTCCGACAGGAATTTCAGGTAATAGCCGCCTTCTGCCGTGAACTGTGCGCAGGGCACATTCACGTTCCGGTACCCGTAATTCTTCATCAGATACTCGGTACCTATGACCCAACGGTCGGCTCTTTTGGTATATCCTGAAACGGCAAATCCGGCATAATGATTCAAGGGGGATTTCGAGCCGTTCGCAAATCCTCCGCGCAGTTCCACGCCCTTCATCCCGGGCAGGTACCGCTGGGCATGTGCCCGCCCCGGGAACAGGGCAAGCGACACGGCTGTAACGAATAGGAACAGATACTTCTTCATGACTACTTTACTTTAAGTCCGTTTATAACTCTGGCTCTCACGATATCTTCACTTTCCACGGTGAAGGTCTGGTGCCTTCCACCGCTTTTCTCGTGCATTTCCACCACCAGCACCTTGTCCGAGGGAATGGTGAATTTGTCCAGGACGAAGACGGTGCGCCCGTCCTTTTTCCCTGCGACAGTTGTTACATAGTCGTAAGCACGCAAAGGAAATATCACCTGTTCCTGGATGGCGGTACGTTTCATCACCTTCTTGTCCACAATCTTGAATGTCACGAAATCCACTTCATAAGGTACGTTGGACCGGTTTCTGATTTGTGTATGAAAGTACAGCAGCCCGTTATGGGTGTAAAGACCGCGCAGCAGGTACTGGATGCCGAACGCCTTGCTCCCGATATGCTTGATGTGCCTTTTGTTGTCCTTGTGGACAGACTTCGAGATGAGATATACCAGTTTCGGAGACTCGCTGCCGAGTTCCTTCAGGTAAATGTCAAGGGCGTTGTTGGGACGGTTCACTTCGCTTCCGTCATGGATGAAATCCTTCATCTCGATGTTCAGCAACAACGGTTCTTCCGCATACTTTACATTGAATGTATAGAAACTTCCGCTTTCGGTTATCACGGACATGTTGGTCTCCTCACGGAAATTCTTTACGGTAGCCTTTACACGGATGACATTTTCCGCACCGTCCGCCTTGCCTGCAATGAGGTTCGGCGATCCGAGGTCCACATAACGCACCGAAGACGGGAAGATGATATGCGTGGTCTTGTCGTAAGTCACTTCCAGACCGTACGGCGGTATCATCCGGTCGAAAGTGAGTTTTCGGGTCAGCCCGTGATAGAGGTCCCCGTCTTCCTCTTTTTGGGGATACACTTCCTTGACCGGTGTGATTCCTTTGTTTACTACCGCTGTACTGTCGGTTTCAGTCTGGGCAAAGGCACCCATGGTGCCCCCTGCAAGGGCAAGCATTACAAATAACTTTTTCATGTTGATTGAATTTTAATGGGTTGTCATTGATTGTCATTCTGATAAAGCATCAGGGTATAGCCGGATTTGAGATGCACCTTCTCTTCACGCATCTTCCGGGAGATGTACTGCGAGACACCCTGTATGGCACCCTTCCCGAGTTCAGAAAGCAGCTGGTCGCCTGCAGACTGGTTGGTGATGGAGATGCTCGTGCCGAGATTCTGCCCCAAATTGGCGGCAACCTCCTTGACGGCGTTTGCTTCCATGGATCCCGGAATGAAGATGCCTTCCTGTCCGTCATTGTCATACACGGCAAGTTTCACGGGGATGATGGTACCGCCATATTCCACCTGAAGGATATTGACGTGAAGCCTTTCTCCCTGTATGCGCCCTTCTCCGATGAGCAAGGAGTTTTTGGGAAGGACATGCTTTCCTACACGCATCGGTTCTTGCAGTCTCATCCTCACGCCCTGACCGCTGATTACAGTCTGGTTCCCGTGGATGCAGGCCCGTATGGTATTCCTCACGTCTTTTTCATCCCTGTGACCAATCGGGGTATGGAATTTTTCCGCCAATCTCCTTCCCGTTAATGGCACGGAATCCCGGACCGATTGCGGCAACGATGAAACCACGGGAGTGGAGACCAGCCCGACGGGAACGGCCTTCATGTTTCCATCCCGTCCGGCTTCTTCATCCTCCGGGCGGCTGTCCATCCTTTTGCCGCCATTACCCGGCATGTACTTGGCTGCGAGCTCGTAGGACTTTTCCAAAAGTGCCACCTGTTCCTCATAACCCGGCTGTGCATTCTGTGCGGCAACCGTCTGCTTCAGTTGTTCCACCTCGGCTTTCAACGCCTCCTTTTCCGGGTCTTCCTGCGGTGACTCGTAAAAGTTGCCGAGAGTCCTGTTGATGTTATTGTAGGCGGAGACGGATGAAGAGCGGGCTTCATTCCTACTGTCACTTGCACGTGGACTGCCATCCTTGGTATCCGCATCCGATGACAATGCCACGACAGCTCCGGAGTTTTCATCCGCAACACCTGAGAAGTCTCCCAGTGTACGCATTTTTTCCGCCTGTTTGCGCTTTATGTCAGCCTGCTCATAGGCGGCAATCTTGTCTTCCTCTATGCCGGCTCCTCTCGGGTCAGGCAGTTCGGTATTGAAGCCCGCATTTTTCTCCTCCTTTTGTTTGTCCTCTTCGGACGGTGCGAAAATGAGCCACGTCGCACCGAGGAAGAGAAGGAACATCCCGGCAAAAACCAGGTATTTCCTGATTTCCAGCCTCTGTTTTAATTTATTAATATCATTACTCATTTTCTTTCTGATTGAATCGGTTAAAAAACTCTTCCATCTCTTGCACCCTTTTATCCGGGAGTGTATCGGCAGGAACGATATCCGGAATGTCCAACGGGGCTATCTCAATGATGTCCCGCTGTACATCTTCCCGCCCGATGTCATAGATGGCGCGGAAAATCAGATAGAAATTTCCGAGAGCAAACAGGACAGCCAGCACGATGACTGTCAACATTCTCTTTTCCGGAGAAAGCCCGGCACACAAACCCCGAAGCTTTTCTGCAACGGTTTCCTTGATTCTTACAAACATTTGTTTCATACATTCAAAATTTTAACGGTCATACACTTTGATATCCCTGTTCTCCACCACACGGAAGGCTTCAAGGATGAAACCGTGCGGATTATTGTCGCTGCGGGTGGAGTTCAGCAGCCTGCCACGTGTGACAAGGCTGCGTTCGGTCACACTCTTCTCCCTAATAATGGAGAGTTTCGCATAGGTCACGACCTCATACGGATAGGTATTGAAATCGCACCTGACACTGTCAATCCCAATCCGCTGGCTCATGTTTCCCGAAATGATCCGGTTGTAATATCCCTGCTCTGCCAAATCCACATAATGGGCATAGGCAGAACGGTCACTGAGGAACATGGCCCGTTGGATATTACCCTCAATCGCACTCTTGTCAGGGGATAACGTAAAGAACAGTTCATGGAACCTCCTGACATGCTCCCTTGCCTCCACCGGACGGTTCTGCTCCAAGTCCTGTGAAAGGGCCAGCATCAACGACTTTCCTTCATCCAGGACATAGATCTTCTCCCGTTGCGCTTCCGCAAAACTGTAAGCCTTCCACACGGAAAAAACCACAAGTAGCGTGCATACACACAGATAGACAATCCCGAACAGACGCAGCTGTCGGAAGCTGGTCTCGATATTCTTCAATGATTTGAATTCCATTCTGTAAATGTTTTATACTGTTATTACTTGATAAGCCTTCCGGCAATGTTTCCCACCGCTGCTCCTGCCGTACCAGCCGCCAGGGAACCAGCCTGGGATGCCCTTTGGTTCACATTCTTGAGGTAGTTGCCTGCACCGCCTCCGGCTTGCACAATCCAGTTTGATACGGTCGGTATGGTGAAATACCCGATGATGCCGATAATGAGGAAAGTGATGTAAACCGCGTTTGAACTGTCGGGGATGAAATCCGGATCGGAAAGCCGCTCGATATCCCTCTGTAGCATCAGCACCTGGATTCTCGCCAGCACACTGCTGAACAGGTCGCTGACAGGAAGCCAAAGGTAGATGCTGATATAGCGGACGAACCACTGGCTGAGAGAAGCTTGGAAACCGTCCCAGCAGGAGATGGCGAAAGAAACCGGACCGAGTATCGAAAGGACTATCAGGAAGAATGTCCTCAGCGTGTCGATGACCAGCGCCGCCGCATTGAACAGGAGTTCCAGCAGTTCCCGGAAGAAATTCTGTACGGCCCTTTTCATGTTGTACATCGCGCGGTCCACATACATCCCGCAGGCTTCTATAGCGTCAAACGCACCCAGCTCGTCCAGCCTGTTGTCAAAAGTCTCCTTGTCGACCAGATAGGCTGTCTCGGGATTCCGTTTCATCGCCTCAATCTCCAGCTTGTCCTTCTGTGCCCGGTACTCGTTCATGTCAAAGGTCTGCGACTCCAATATGGTATGGGTCCCTTTCACGACGGGCGAGAGGATGCTGTTCAGCGTACCCAGAACGAGTGTCGGAAAGAACATGATACAAAGCCCCAAAGCGAACGGACGCAAAAGCGGAAAGACATCCACAGGCTCGGCACGTGCCAGAGCCTGCCATACACGATACGCCACATAGAAAAGCGCTCCCAGACCGGCAAGGCCTCTTGCCACACCGGTCATCTTTGAGCAGAGCGGCATCATTTCCACATACAGATTCTGTAAAATCTGATGCAGGTTGTCAAAATCTATAGCCAACAATAACATAATGAAAGCGGATTAGGAATAATTACCAATAACGTTCGTTCGGTGAGCCGTAGAGTGCCATCACGCGGTCCAGGTCGTTCCGTTTCTTGGCGCGCAGGTAGGACACCCCGATGTTCTTGTTGGTGTAATACTGTACCAGACTGCGGTTTTGCAACATGTCGTTGTAGCAGCGGTCGATGATATCCATCCTTTCCTTGTCGTTCATGGAAAGCCCGTTCTCGTTGACCACCGTCTTCAAATCGTTCAGCAAATGGGCACTTTCTTCCAGCAGTTTGGTGTATCCCAAAGCAATCGCGCTCAGTTCTTCCGGCGTAAAATACGGGTCGCTGAGCATACGCTCGAAGCTGGTGACATAGATGTCCGTGATATCGCCCACCATCAGGATGGTCTGCTGTACCTTGCGGGCATCACGGACAAGGTTCTTGACCTTGCGAAGCCCGTCGTAATACTCCTTGCCCTGCCGGTAGATTTTCACGGTTTCCTGAAAACTATTCGCCATATTGGTGGCAGTGGAGGATGTGTGAACGATGTTCTTGGCAGCATTGATGATTCCCTGCGCCAGATTGCCCGGGTCGCTCACTACCCATTGGGCTTTCGCTGTGAGGCTGACAAGGAAGCAGCCCATGCACAGCATAAGAATTTTCTTTTTCATGATGTTTCTATTTTTAATTGTGAATAATTCTGTTAAAAGTCAGATTCCCATTTTCCGCCCTTTGGACGGCGGGTTCCGGAGGATGGTCCGTTGCGCCTGTCTCGGTCGGTTCTCTATTCCGGAATTCTCCCTCTTGCGTCTGATGGAGGCGAAGAGTTCGTCTGCATACGGCCTGCGTCCGGTCATTCTGACGAAACGGGCATCCAGCTCCCGGTAGGCTTTCTCTGCCTGACACGAGCGTTCCGTCGCGGAAACGTTCTTGTCTATGCCGTACTTGGCGAGAAAGTCAGGACTGATTTGCAGGATGTCGTGAACCACATCCGGTGAGGCCGCAATCCGTCCCAAAATCTCCAGTTCTCCATCCAGTCTTTCCAAATAGAAATCCGGCAGACGGACATCCTTGATGCTTTCCGCAGCCTTTTCCGCATTCCTGCATAGACGGCTTTCCAATATCACCCCCTCATCATATGCCGATTCCGGCCCGGAACGGTTCAGCCTGTCAAGCCTGTCATAATCATCCGCAAGCCCGTACCTGAGTGCCACATACCGTGAAGGTGGCATAAGATGCACGGCCAGGTTGCAGAGTTCCCACATGTCGCTCTCTTTCCGATGGAAGTCCAGAATCCGGACAGATGACCGCACTTCTTGCGGTGACGGACGTTCCTGCTTGCTTTCCGGATTTTCCTTCGAGTAAACATCCTGCATGAATGTGTACATGGCAAGCATTCGGTGGACAGGGACGGCTTCTTCAGGTCTGATATCCATAAGCCGGGAACCGTTCTTCTCCATGAAATAAGTATCTTTCAATGCCTCCATCAGTTCCGACCTGGCCGTTTCCGCCGTTTTTTCCGGTGTTGGGAACAGGTACGAGGCTGACAACAGGCAGGAGACTTGGGTAATCACATCCTCCGACTTCCTGTACCGCCTGACCAGTTCCGTCAGCTTCCGGTACTCTTTTTTCCGGACAAGTACCCTTGTCTGTTTCATCACTTCCGTCAACTCCTTGAGGCGCGGCTCGTCCAGATAGCGGCGCTGCTGTTCTTTTATCCATTCTTTCATTTCCATGATTCGTGATTGTTTTTCGGTTTTCATGTGATTCCAATCCCTTTCACCTGGCTCCGCTTGCTATCAGCCAACTGCCTGATGGCAAGCTCTATATTGCCTCCGAGTTTCTCCGTAAGCCGCATCAGCTCAAGTTTTTCGGTCTCTTCAGTGGTGTAGCACATATATTCTTCAAGCGACACCTCGGTGGCATAGACTGCTGACTGTGAGCCTCCGAGACCAATCCACACTTCCTTGTACTTTCGGGAAGGATTGTTTGCCATGTTGATGGAAAGTATCTGCGCCCGCTCCTTGTCGGTCAGACCGAGCAAGGTCTGGATCTCATCGAACTTGTTCATATACTTGCGCTGGTCAAGGAGAATCTTACAGTCACTATTATTAATGATGGTGCCCTTGACAATCGGAGAAGAAATGATGTCCTCCACTTCCTGGGTCACGACCACGGCCTCTCCGAAAAACTTTCGGACGGTCTTGAAAAGGTAGCGGATATAGTTGCTCATATTGGCGGATGCCAATGCCTTCCAGCACTCTTCGATAAGGATTATTTTCCGGATACCTTTCAACTTGCGCATCTTGCTGATAAAAGTCTCCATGATGATGATGGTGACAATCGGAAGTAGCACCTTGTTGTCACGGATATTGTCCAGCTCGAAGACAATAAACCGTTTGCCAAGCAAATCAAGCTGTCTGTCGGAATTCAACAGGAAGTCATACTCGCCACCCTTGTAATAAGGTTCCAACACATTCAGGAATCCCCACACGTCAAAATCCTTCTCACGGGTTCGCTTCTCTTTCAGGATATCCTGATACTCGTCACGGATAAACTCATAGAAGGTATCGAAGGAGGGTTTTATGCTGCTATCCCTGCGGATTTTCTCCAGAAAAAGATTGACCGCATTGGATAGTGCCACCTCCTCGGCACGTGTCGGCGGCTCGTCGTCACGCTTCCACAGGGTAAGGATAAGCGTCTTGATGGACTCTTTCTTCTCGATGTCGAAAATTCCGTCTTCCACATAGAAAGGATTGAAGGCGATGGGATTATCCTCCTCGTAGGTGAAATAAATCCCGTCCTCGCCGTGTGTCCTCGCGTGGATCAGGTTGCACAGCCCCTGGTAGGAGTTGCCCGTATCCACCAATAGCACGTGTGTCCCTTGCTCGTAATATTGCCTCACCATATGGTTGGTAAAGAAGGACTTGCCCGAGCCGGATGGGCCGAGGATAAATTTGTTCCTGTTCGTGATGGTGCCGTTCTTCATCGGCAGGTCGGAAATGTCTAGATGGACCGGCTTTCCGGTCAAGCGGTCCACCATACGGATGCCGAACGGAGAGAGCGAATTCTTATAGGAGGTTTCCCCGATGAACAGGCACAGGGCCTGTTCGATAAAGGTGTGGAAACTCTCCTCGGACGGGAAATCTCCGGCATTGCCGGGTATTGCCGCCCAGAACAGAGTCGGCACATCCACCGTGTTGTGGCGCGGTTTGGCTTCCATCAACGCCAGCTGGCTGCCTACATCGTTCTTGATGCGCTTCAACTTTTCCCGGTCATCGCTCCAGGCCATGACATTGCAGTGTGCGCGGATGGAGGTCAGCCCCTTGCTGTGCGCCTCGTTCAGGTACTCTTCAATCCATTCGCGGTTGATCTGGTTGGAACGGCTGTAACGGGAAAGCGAGTGCATGTTCCGTGCAGTCTGCTCGAATTTCCTGAGAATTTCCGCCGAATCATCAATGAAGAGGTACTGGTTCACCACATGGTTGCAGATAAGCAGAATGCCTATCGGTGCGGCAAAGGACAGCCGACAGTCGCTCCGGTCTGTCGAGAGCCTTTCATACCGGCAGTCGGTTGACACGTTCGACGGCAGGTCTTCCGGATCGGAAAGCGTATGAAGGCACAGGTAGTTGTCGCCCACCTTCATTTCCCCGGCACCGAGTGACAGATCCTGCAAGCAGGTAGCATCTTCCTGCGACATGGAAAAATACTTCTCGATGATGCCGGCGGAATTTTTGCTCCCGATGATTTCCTCATCCGTCAGGCGGATGATACGTAGCAGGCCACTGTCGTTCACGATGCGTTCGAATTGTCCGCAACACTCCATGAACCGGGTGACGGTTTCCTTGTCCTGCATTTCCTTGGGGATAATGAATCCCCTTGTAAGTGCATTGAAACTGCTGGTCGTCCGGCTGTGTTCCTTCGTGGTTTTCGTAAGGAACAGGTAACAGGTATGCTGCAAATACGGCCGCTCGTTGAAATGCCGCTCGAAACTGCGGCTCAGAAAGCTCAGGTCTTCCTTGCAGATATCCGGCTTGTATCCCTCTTCGATGAAGAAGTCCTGTTTGTGTACGATACTGTAGTTCGGCAAAACCTTTACCGCTTTTGCCCAGGTGGAGTGCATGGACTCGTACTCGGCACGTGTCAGCGTGAACAGTTCCGGCAGTTCCACCCGGTATGCCACGGTAATGTCCGCATCCTTGCTGATGATGCAGCCGTTCTCCACGGCCAACAGTGGGAACTTGCTTTCCAGCGTGGCTGTTTTCATTACGTTTTTCATGCTTTTCTGTTTTTAATGGTTGGAGAAAACAACCGGAGGAACTTTCTCCGGCTGATGATGTAGCGGGGATGGCTGCGCAGCGCATGGAGTTTCATAAGGCCCCATTCACCGTATTTCGAGTTCATCCTGAAAGTGACCCAGACCAGTACCGATGCGGAAACGACCCCGAAACCGATGCAGACCCACTGGTCGATATCTGCCATGTACATGACGACGAAGATTACGAACAACGCGAGCAATCCTCCTGCAAAGATGAACAGGTACTGGCTCTTGAGTCCCTTGAACTCCGGGCTGCGCCCAATCCCCTTGTTGACATTGAATTCCGCCATATTACAGGAAGAATGAGCGTAAGATGGTGGCGGCGACAATCAGGAAGATACACGCACCGAACCAGCTGGCGGCAGTCTTTGAGGTATCCGGGTCGCCTGACGAGAACTTGGAATAGACCTTCACGCCTCCGATAAGGCCGATAACGGCACCGATGGCGTAAATCAGCTTGGTGCCGGGATCGAAATACGAAGTGACCATGTTGGTAGCTTCCGTAATTCCACCGATACCGTTGCCCTGGGCAAATGCCCCCATTGAAACCAGCAGCGTCATGGCTGCCAAAAAGAATCTTTTTTTCATGTGTCGAAACTTTTAATTAGTGAGACAAAAAATGATTTCGACTGCGAATATATAATGCTTAATTTATTGATTTACAAACTGTACGATATGTGACACCGTATGACATTACGTTACATCGGCAGGGAATTTTCAATCATTCAAAAAGGGTTTTCCTGGCAATATGAAACAGTAAAAACAGGATAAGGAGAAAGCGGCATTTCATTTCTTCCGGCAAAGGTAGCCCCGTGTCCTGAGAAGCCCGGCAAGGCGGCCCTGCGGGCTGGTTGCCGTGAAATAATCATCCTCGCTGCGCTTGCGGTATTTTTTCACGGCAAGCCTTGCGGGATTCCGGACCGGGGCGGAAAAGCCTTCAGGAAATAAAATACCGTTCGGTTTGAATGGATATATGTAAAACAAAAAACAGAAGATAACATGGAAACAAGAAACAATCAGACAGTGGCTTTCACGGGACACCGTAAGGAACGTATTCTGCAAGGGTTTGGAAACGATCCCCGGATACTTGCACAAATCAGGGAAGCTGTGGCTGGAATGGTAATAGAACTGTACGGGCAGGGATACAAGGAATACTACACCGGGATGGCCAGCGGATTTGATATGACTGCTGCGGAGGCGGTCTTGCAGGTCAGGGAGAGATACGAAGGTATCAAGCTCATAGCGGCAGTACCTTTTCGGAAACAGCCCTTGTGGTTTGAAGCGGAAGACCGGCTGTTGTATGCCCGTCTGTAGGAAAGGATGGACCGGGTGGTCATGGTTTCCGAGAATTACCACAAGGGATGTTACCTTCGCAGGGATGAATACATGGTGCGTAAAGCAGATACAGTCATAGCCTATTGGGATCTTGTGCCGAAAGGGGGAACATTCTACACGGTGAGCAAGGCGTTGGAAAGCGGCAAGCCGGTCATCAATCTTTATGAAAGGATGAAATAGCGGCTGTCTGTATTGGAATGGAAAAGCGAAGTGTGAAAGCCGATCGGCCTTCACACTTCGCTTCTTGTATATTATATTATCTATTCCTCAGAACCGGAAGAGAGGGCACGCTGTTTCCTCCGTTCCTCCTTCTTCGCTTTCTGTTGCTTCTTCTTGACCTCCATTTCAGCCATAATCTGCTTTAAGGGCTTGACCGTTTCCGGCTCTTCCCGTTTGAACCGCTTGAAGTAGATATCCTCGATAAACTGCGGAAGCGGGGTTTTCCACACCTCCTGCCGGTGGTTATCTATCTTGCCGAGCTTGTCGGGATTCAGACCCAATTCACGGGCCATCTGCACCTGCCTGTCTGAAAGGCGGTGACGCTTCTGCGCCACCAGCCATTTTTCTAATATCGCTTTTGTCATTGCCATCGTTCATTTTTTTTGCAAAGATAGAGTTTTTGCATTGATTTCTCTTAAATACCTATTTGTCAGCATTATCTTATAGTCCATAATATATAAGTGCCAATATTGGCAGAAATTTAATATGACGATGGAAACAAAAAGAGACAGTTTGGATATATAAATCTCCAAAAACAGGAAAAGGCACACCGATATCACATCGACATGCCTTCTGAAACTATGACAGCAAAAAGAAACAATTAAACGAATTCATCTATATCGAATGCTTCTGTCTTATTTTTTGTATTATCCATTTCTGAAATTTGTGAGTCATCACAAAGCATACTATCAATAAGATTTCCTATCTTCTTTTTAATAGCGGCTTCTTTCCGCATAATTCTGATGATTTCTTCTTCAGATAGATAGATGCGTGGGGCACGAATTGCAGGATTTCTTTTTATGCCGAAAGATTCTGCTTCTGACTTCGGCATTGCTTGTTGTTTTTTGTTTTTCACATTCGATCCCATATTTACATATATTTATTCCAATCAATTCTAATCTGTTCCAAAGACTGTTTTGGCGTCTCTTTTCCATTTGGCATATTTTCCTTGAGCAGTTTTTCCAATTGGCTTTGAGTACTCAATTCGGTTGCAAAGAACCTGAACAGGTCTGTATCCTGAAGTTGGTACAAGGTTTCGGCTGCATTTCGGATTTTCTTTCTGTCATCCGTCCCCGAAATAAGTACATCAGCGACATTGTTCAGTTCTTCAAAAGTCAGTGCCCTTGAAAAATCCGGGTCAGGAACACACCCGTCATTTGACATAAGTTCCCGTTTTTCCGATTCTGTCAGTCCCTTTTGTGAAGAGAAACCATCTATCACATCATCCGGATCTATATCCTCATCTTCCTCTATAGGCTCTTTCTTCATAGGTTCAGAACGTGTGGGAGTTTTTCTCGCCACGTCCGGGTCTTCAAGATAGACTATTTTTGTCTTTCCGATAACTTCATTGTACTCGTCCAGTGGATTCGGCTGCGTTTCGGTTTTCTCTTCATGCCCGACTTTAAGGATATCCTTCTCCGCTTGTGCGATCCACGCTTCAGCCTTGTCCAGTCTTGCCCTATACCGGGCTTTCCTTGCTTTTTCCGCCATCCGCTTTTTGCGTGATTTCCATAACCGGATACGTGCAATACGCATATGACGAAGCTGACTATCCCAAAAATTATAAACTTTCGGACTGAAAATGAACATCCATACCTTATATAATATGTAGGTTGCCGACAGGACTTTTACTGAAAAATAAATTAATGTTGTTTCCATGACTATTGAATTTTAGGGGGTGAAAAACGGTCTTTATACATTCGGGTGATTTCCTCGATGTTGAGTTCTATATGCTCGGCGATGATGTTACTGATATAGCTCGCAATACTTACTTCGGGAGCTATCACATGGAGATAATTCTTTATCTCGTCGTACAGCTTGCGGTTCAGGTATACCTGGATGCGTCCGGGCATGGGGGTATTCACCAGATACTTCTGACGAAAGTTACTGTCACATTCGGGCATATTGCAAGGTTTGGGATTTTTCCGGGCAGTTTCTTTTTCCGTATCCTGCCTTTCATTGTTTTCCTCTTCCGGAACCTCAACCACTATGATATCCTCGTTCTCGATGGCATCAGGAATGTCACCGACCATATACCCCCTGATTTTTTCTTCATTCACTTTTACAATTTTCTTTGCCATATCTCAATTACAGGTTAAATTTTACAATCAGTTCGTTTGCCAGTTCCTGCAATCCGCTGCCTTTAAGCTGTCCTGCCGGCGGGGGAAGGAGTGAACATCGGAAATAGGTGCGGGTCCGGGATGAGAGTTCCTTGTCATAGCGACAGAGATCGGGAATCATTGAATCCAGAATTTTCAACCCCTGTTTCTTCATCAGTGCCATATAATTGTCAAGCACTTCGGTATTGCTTCTTTTCTTGACCTTGGTCCAGAACAGGAACACGTCTTTCAAGGGAATGTTCTTCCGGTTTTCCGCACACTTCATAACACTTTTGGCAAAGACAAAACTGCTGTCCATAACGAAATTGTCAGCGGCAATGGGGGTCAATACATAATCCACATTGAAAATGGTCTGCAAAACGCCGGATATGTCCATAGACCCCGGCAAATCTATGAAAACGATATCAAAATCTGCTTTTGCCGCCAACTCTCCGGCCACCTGGCGTGCATTCTCCGGCTTTGCCTGCCTGATAGGATAAATCCTGCATCCCCTGAGCCTCTGTTCCTCCAGCAACACCATGTACTTTTTGTTTATCTCCACCATCTCCATGTCCCGTTCCCTCAGATTGAACAGGCTGCGCTGGGTGGCGTCACAATCAACGATAGCCACATTCTTGCCCATCGAATAATTCAGGAGACTGGCAAGTGTTACCAACATTGTACTTTTGCCGACCCCACCTTTCTGGTTGCTGACCGCAACGAATAACGGATTCTTCTTCATAACTGAACTTTTTTAATGGTTTATTACACTATTGTTTTACTTGTCTGTTGTTTGCTTTGTGACAAGGTTTGTTAGTGATATGGTTACTTTGTGCTCACCAACCGGCAAACCGACCAACCGATAGTTATCTGCCCTAACAAAGCAAGTAAACAATTACTGCCCACCTGTTGCAACAAGTGTTTTCGCTAACCGACAATACAACGGACAGTCACTTGATTATTGGTTTGTTTTACCGTTTACGCTGCAAATAAAAGGGTATTTTTTCATACCTGCACTATGTTTTAAGGGAGGTGACGACCTGTGTCATCATTTGTCATCACGTTACATATAACCCGCTATTTTACAACAGGATAAACCGCCATAACTTTGCACCGACAACGGAACGGATACCGCTGCGGAGGTTTCCCGAAGCCGAAGAATGAGGCTGAAGGTCAAAACTTAATTTGACGAAGGAAAATTCATGTTCAAGCGAACATAGCAAGTTGTGTTTTGAGGCACCCGAAATAAATTCGGGCACTCAAAACAACTTGCCGCTCGCCTGACGGCTCGGGAGGGATTCACTCCAAAGTCGTGAATCCGGGACGGAAAATCAGAAACAGGAAACATCAATGCGTATGGAAGAAAACAGAAAGAAAAAATCGACAAAAGGTGTGGGGCGGAAGCCAAAATCCGACCCTGCCGTGCACCGTTATGTAGTACGGTTGAACTCGGAAGAAAACGGGCGTTTCAACATCCAGTTCCAGAAATCCGGATTGAAAGAACATTCAAAATTTATCAAGGCGATGCTTTTCGGACACGAAATCAAGGTGGTTAAAATCGACAAGGCAACGATGGACTACTACATCCGCCTGACCAATTTCTACCACCAGTTCCAGGGTATCGGCAACAATTACAACCAGACGGTCAAGGCGGTCAAGACCAATTTCGGGGAAAAACGGGCATATGCCCTGCTCCGAAATCTAGAAAAGGCGACCATAGACCTGGTAGTGCTGAGCAAGCGGATTATTATGCTTACCCACGAGTTTGAAGAAGCCTACCTTATCAAAAGGAAAAGGGAGGAAGGATGATATGGTGGCGAAAATCAACAGAGGCGTTTCCCTTTACGGGGCAATCGTCTATAACCAGCAGAAAGTGGATGATGCCACGGCACGTATCATTTACGAGAACCGCATGATTACCGATGTCACGGGCAATCCTGAACAGGTCATGCGGCAGACGATATGGGCGTTCGAGAATTACCTGCTTGCCAACAAGAACACGGAGAAGCCCGTACTGCACATCTCGTTAAACCCCTCATTGGATGACCGGCTGACAGACAGCCAATTTGCCGACCTCGCCAAAGAGTATATGCAGAAGATGGGATATGGCGACCAGCCCTACATCGTATATGTACACGAGGACATCAGCCGCAGGCACATCCATATCGTATCCACTTGCGTGAACGAGAAAGGGGAAAAGATTGACGATGCCTACGAGTGGAACCGCTCGATGAAAGCCTGCCGGGAACTGGAACGGAAGTTCGGCCTGAAACAGGTGGAAGACAAGCGGAAGGAACTGCTGGAACCGTATCTCAAAAAAGCGGACTACCAAAGCGGTGACGTGAAGAAACAGGTATCCAATATCGTCAAGAGCGTATTCGGTACCTACCGTTACCAGTCTTTCGGAGAATACAGCGCGTTGCTTTCCTGTTTCAATATCGAGGCGAAGCAAGTGAAAGGCGAATTTGGTGAAGTACCCTATAACGGTATCGTCTATATCATGACAGATGATACGGGAAAACCGGTATGCACACCCATCAAGTCTTCCCTTATCGGTAAACGCTACGGTTACGAAGGGTTGGAAAAACGTATCGGTTACAACGCCCGCGAGTATAAAGCAAAAAAATGGCAACCGAAGATACGGAACGAGATTACCCTTGCCATGCACGGCTGCCGTGGCAACAGAGAGGAATTTGTCCGTCTGCTTGCCGACAAAGGCATAGACGCGCTGTTCCGTGAAAACGATGAAGGACGCATCTATGGAGCGACCTTCATCGACCACAAGAACCGCGAGGTCTATAACGGCTCCCGACTTGGCAAGGAGTTCTCGGCGAATGCCTTTGAACGGCTCTTCAATAATCCTGACAACATCCCCAATGTGGATGCCCACATGCCGGACATCGGTCTGCAAAGCGGATTCTCCTCCGATATGGAAAGCGCCATCGAACAGGCTTTCGGTATATTCGCCATGGAGCAGAACGGTCCCGACCCACAGGAAGAGGCTCTTGCCCGAAGACTGCAACGTAAAAAGAAGAAGAAACGCCGCTCACGCGGAATTTCCTAATTACCGATTTTTCTAATATTAAAATTAGTTCATTATGCAACAGGAAGATGATTTGAGAGGACTGGCCAAAGTCATGGAATTCATGCGAGCTATCTCCATTGTGTTTATTGTCATTCACGTGTACTGGTTCTGCTACCGGTCATTTGTGGATATGGGTATAAATATAGGTGTGGTCGACAGGATACTGCTCAATTTCCAACGGACGGCAGGACTGTTCAGCAACCTGCTTATAACGAAAGTATTTGCCGTCATATTCCTTGCCCTCTCATGCCTGGGTACCCAAGGAGTGAAAAATCAGGAGATGACATGGGGCAGGATATACGCCGCTTTCCTTTCGGGATTGGTGCTGTTTTTCATGAACTGGTGGATGCTTGACCTGCCATTCAGCCCGACGGCCAACGCTGTCATATATACGGTAACACTTACCGCAGGATATATCCTTCTCTTAATGTCGGGTATGTGGATCAGTCGTATGCTGAAACACAACCTTATGGAAGATGTCTTCAATACTGCCAACGAGAGTTTCATGCAGGAAACAAGGCTTATGGAGAACGAGTATTCCGTCAACTTGCCCACGAAGTTTGTCTATCAGGGCAAGGAATGGGACGGATGGATCAACGTTGTAAACGTTTTTCGTGCGTCCATCGTACTGGGAACGCCCGGTTCGGGGAAAAGCTATGCAGTGGTAAACAATTACATAAAACAGCAGATTGAGAAATCCTTTGCCATGTATATTTATGATTACAAATTTCCGGATTTGTCCGAGATTGCATACAACCATTTGCTTAAGCACAAGGAGCATTACAAGGTAAGACCGGAGTTCTATGTCATTAATTTTGATGATCCGAGGCGCAGCCACCGCTGTAATCCTATCAATCCCAAGTTCATGGCGGATATTTCCGATGCTTATGAAAGTGCCTACACGATAATGCTCAATTTGAACAAGACCTGGGTGTGACCTGTAAAGTCACGTAATTGATTGTTAGACAGTGATATTAATTGCATGATTTAACCCGCTGTTCCGTCAGCGGTAGCCTACTATAAGGTGCATCTCCAGTGATGGGTTGTGCCAAGCTTATAGGACAAAGTACACTTTCCGAAAGGACAAGACTGAACCGTGAGGGAATGTCAAGGACGGTTAGTATCATACCGTTGAGTGGCGAGGCTGGATAGCATGGTTAACGTAAGTGAACTGACTTTAGCCGTCGTAAGGTTTGAAGGAGCGCAAGATACTTTAGCTCTCACCAAAAGGTAAGCAGTCGGATAACCCTTGCCCATGTTGGGGTTACACGGACACAGCACTGCCGGCGGACTTGGCAGAACCTAAACTATCCGTTTGTCAATTACGTGGAACAGGGCAAGCCTGTATCTCTCTCGTAAGAATGCGAGTAAGCGAACCGCAAGGCAAGCCGAATGGGGTGCAGGTATGAGATAACGGAAAAAGCGAATGCCACCCTGTAATGGGGTGGATACGGATTGAATCAACATCACGGGTTGTTATTGGTGACATCATCCGACACGAAAGTGGGCAGACTTCCGTATATGGTAACTCTTTACAAGATAACTTTTAGAACTTTCAAAAGGAGGAAAGCAAATGAACGAAACTAAAACATCGTGTGCGCCTGCTGATAGTAGGAATCTAACTTGGGACGGCATGGACTGGTCCAAGTGTGAAGCCTATGTCCGAAAGCTACAAGCGCGTATTGTAAAGGCTCAAAAGGAAGGCAGACATAACAAGGTGAAAGCCTTGCAGTGGATGCTGACCCACTCTTTTTACGCCAAGGCATTGGCGGTAAAGAGGGTTACTTCCAACAAAGGGAAGAAAACGTCTGGAGTAGATAAACAGCTTTGGGATTCTCCCAAGCGCAAGTACAAAGCAATCGGTGAACTGAAACGTCGTGGTTACAATCCGCAGCCGCTTCGTAGGGTTCACATCAAGAAAAAGAACGGTAAACTCCGACCGTTGGGAATACCGACAATGAAAGACAGGGCGATGCAGGCATTATATCTCATGGCATTGGAACCGATAGCCGAAACGACAGGCGACCGCTTTTCTTATGGTTTCCGCAAGAAACGCAGGACAATGGACGCTATCCGTCAGATTGATACGGTTCTAAACCGCCAGCATTCCCCCGAATGGATTTTGGAGGGAGACATTAAAGGCTGCTTCGACCATATCAGCCACGACTGGCTTCTTAATCATATCCCTATGGATAAGACGATACTCAGAAAATGGCTGAAATGTGGAGCTGTATTCAATGGCAAACTATTCCCGACAGAAGAGGGTACACCACAAGGAGGTATCATATCACCGACACTTGCAAATATAGCACTTGACGGACTTCAACCACTCTTGGCTGAAAGATTCAAAAGATTATGGCGCAACAATAAGACATTCCACTACAAGGTAAACCTTATTCGTTATGCGGATGACTTTATAATCACAGGTCGAGATAAGGAGCTATTGGAAAACGAAGTCAAACCTATCGTGATAGAATTTCTCAAAGAAAGAGGGCTGACCTTATCCGAAGAGAAAACTACCATTACGAACATATACGACGGTTTTGATTTCTTAGGTTTCAATGTGAGGAAGTTTGGCAAAAGGCTATACACATCCCCGTCCAAAGATGCACAGAAACGCTTCAGGGCAAAAATCGGTGACATCGTTAAAGGACATAAAATGTGTAAGCAGGAATCGCTGATACGAATGCTTAATCCTGTAATCACAGGTTGGGGCAACTATTACCGATATGGTGCATCAACCGATGCTTTTCATGGTTGTGACAATCACATTTACAATCTCACGAAGAAATGGGCTTTACGTCGCCATCCAAAGAAACGCAAGTCTTGGGTTGCAGACAAATATTGGCATGAAATTCGGGGGCGTAAATGGACGTTTGCATGGAAATATGAAACCAAGAGCAAGAAAGTGAACTACCTGACCCTTAAAAGGTTGTCGGATATACATTATACCCCGTACAAGCAAATCAAAGGTGAGGCAAACCCTTTCGACCCGGAATACGATGATTATTTCTTTCAGCGAAAGGAGCAACAAATGCTGGAATCTCTCAAGGGACGTAAGTCTCTCTTATATTTATGGAACAAGCAGAACCGGATTTGTCCGTTATGCGGCAAGGAAATAGATTGTACAAAAGCATGGAACGTCAACGAAATATCTGTTGGTGGTTCGATTGTACGGCAACTTGTCCACAACAACTGCTACAAGCGAAATAAACGAAAATGTTGAAAGTATGAGCCGATTTCTAACAACAAATAGAAATATTGAGTTGCTTGAGCCGTATGAGGGGAAACTCTCATGTACGGTTCTTAGGGGAGAAGGGGGCAGCAATGCCCTTGACTTACCCGATATACAGAAGCAGGGTGATTTTTTCGTGGAATCACCGATTATCCTGCTCGCGGCAATCATCTGGTATCTGCGAATTTACAAGGACGGCAAGTATTGTACCTTCCCTCACGCGATAGAATTCCTTAACAAGCCGTATGCTGATATTTTCACGATTCTCACCTCTTACCCGTCCCTCGAAAACTATCTTTCCCCCTTTATGGATGCCTGGCAGGGCGGAGCACAAGATCAGTTGCAGGGCCAGATAGCGAGTGCTAAAATCCCGCTTTCGAGGATGATTTCACCGCAGCTTTATTGGGTCATGACAGGCGATGACTTCACGTTGGATTTGAATAATCCTGAACATCCGAAAATCCTATGTGTGGGAAATAATCCGGACAGGCAGAATATCTACTCGGCGGCTCTCGGTCTGTATAATTCCCGTATAGTGAAACTGGTAAACAAGAAAGGACAGTTGAAATCCTCCATCATCATAGATGAGCTACCCACGATATATTTTCGGGGTATTGACAATCTGATAGCCACCGCCCGAAGCAACAAGGTGGCAGTCTGTCTCGGCTTCCAGGATTTCTCCCAGCTGACCCGTGACTACGGTGAAAAAGAGGCGAAGGTAATCCAAAATACGGTCGGCAATATATTCAGCGGCCAGGTGGTAGGTGAAACCGCAAAGAGCCTTTCCGAGCGGTTTGGTAAAATTCTGCAACAAAGGCAATCCATCTCCATCAACCGGCAGGATACATCCACCTCCATCAACACGCAGTTGGATTCTCTGATACCGGCATCCAAAATAGCCAATCTCTCGCAGGGAACATTCGTGGGCAGTGTGGCGGACAATTTCGGAGAAGAGATAGAACAGAAGATTTTCCATGCGCGGATTATTGTCGACAGTGAAAAAGTGGCGGCGGAAACAAAAGCCTACAAGAAGATACCCGTCATCAACGAGTTCAAGGACGAGGACGGCAACGACATCATGCAGCAACAGATAGACCGCAACTATTCACGCATCAAGGCTGACGTACTGCAGATCATTGAGGAAGAGATGGCAAGGATAGCCAATGATCCGGATCTGAAACACCTGATTCCGCAGAAGGAAGATGATAAAAAAGACGAATAGAACAAGTCCGCTTTTTTATTTCAGCCTGCAAAGGTAGTCCCGTGCCCGCCAGGATTGAGCAAGGCCAAGCCCTTACGGGTTTCCGCAAAAATCTTCCGCGCTCCGCTTGCGGTATTTTTCCGGAAAGCCTTGCACAATCCGGCACGGGACAGTGATGCAGGCAAGAAATAAAATATCGGCTCACGAGCCGGTGAATGTTTAACTGAATAAAAGAAATATGGCTATGGGCAGAACAAGAGTGGTCAATATCCGCAAGGAAACCTGTGACGTGTACATTGGCAGGGCTGGATGTGGCAAGGACGGTTATTTCGGGAATCCGTTCAGACTGGAAGCAACGATGGCAAAAGGCAGTACGCTTGGCCGATACAGGAAATACTTTTATCATCGCCTGAGTACGGATAAAGAGTTCCGCAAGCGGATCGGGAATTTGCAGGGCAAGACATTGGGATGTTTCTGCAAACCGGATCCTTGTCATGGGGACATCATTAAAGAATACCTAGACCGGATGGCTGAAAATGCGAATGAAGCAATCGTCATCGGGCAAATCCATTGGAAAGGATGTGTCTATCCCGTCAGGGAAATAGATGCCGGCAACCATATATTCAGGGTGTCAGTGGAGAGCCTGCGGAATGAACTGGCAAACGATATGCGTAACGGTATATATGAGGCAATGGAAGCCAGCGAAGAGATTGACGGTTACTGTACGGATGAAGAGTTGTGTACGCTGTCAGATACCGATTTGTATAAAATGTATTGTTGAACGAATTATAATGACAAATGAATTATGGGGAAAAGAAGCAATTTCACACCGATGAATAGATTCCATGAGATTATCGACCATTACGGTCTGAAACTGATGGAAGTAGGTGTCAATCACCTGAGAATATTCTCCGAAGGACGGAAACTTTTTGATTATTATCCGCTCCGGATGAAACTCTTCGACTACCGGCAATGGCAACAGTTGACTTACCCGTCTCTCCTTGACGGTACGGACAAATGGGAAACGGAACTTGACGGCATCATCCAAAGACTGCTGGTATCACCGCAATAAACTTGAAAGTATGAAGGAAAACAATAATACGCCGCTCGTTTGGAACAACATTCCCGAATGGGCGATTTTTGCATTGGAGTACGGCATTGAAGAAGAATTGTTCCTTACCGATGAAGACAAGGATCTGATAACCCGATTCATCGGTGAAAATTTTCCGAACGGATATACCATGTCGGTGGATTGGGAAGCATACAGAGAGTTTGATGCTTACCCGGCCTTTGGGAAACCATGTAAAACGTATGAAGTGACTTTTATAACAGCATAAACCGATTTGAAATGAAAAAGATAATATTGAGTGAATACAATGCCATCCCGGAAAATTACCGTGGAATCTGGATTGTAGAACGTTGGGACTTGCCGGACTGGGCGGAAATACGAGAAAAACATATCGGCAAGCGCACCATGATGGTCAATGACAATGGCACGTGCCTGTTGGTTGAAGGAATAGGCTTTGAAATCGTGGATGACAGTACATGGAAAAAGCCCGATGAAGTCAGACAGGAAATAGGAGGTCTTTATCTGAAGTTCTACAGTGAGCAAGGATGTGAACCTCATTATGCGGACTGTGTCATCAGATGGTGTGACACACTGGAAACAGTAGAAGTAAGGATCGCTTTGGCTATGGATTCCGACACGGAAAAGGATGATGAGATATTCTTCTACTGCAATAGTCTGGAAGACTTGAAATCATTGACGGACAAAGGTGGGGAGGATTTTACTGTTGCCGGATGCCTCGATTTCGGAATATACGAAGAATTACTACAAACAACTTAAAATTACCGGATATGAAAATCAAATGTCAGGAACACTACGACAAGGTGGCGGAATACGCCAAAAGTATTGGTGACACAACCTTTCAGAATTGCATTGAACGCCTCAAACAATGGGAGAAGAACTCTGGCGGCAGGTATGAAATTGAACTGTATTACGATTTCGCTCCGTATTCATTCGGATTTGCGGAAAGGACACCGGATGGAAGAAACGGCATTGTGGGTGGATTGCTCTATCACGGCAGACCGGATGAGTCTTTTGCCGTAATGATGGAACCATTTCACGGCTGGAGCATACATACATAAAATTTTTATACCACAAGTTAATCTGCAATTGCGTGAAAAACGGTGCAGGTAAAGTCAAAACTCCCTTTCTGATAAAACCACCCCTGTTACAGCTATTTGTAGCAGGGGTGGATTTATATTTTGGGTGCATTATGCACATTGCCCTTACTATTTTTACACACTATTATGCTACATATTATGGTGGATTCATAATAGATTTCCTTCTGTATCTTTAAGGAAATCTATTATATTAATGATTGATATGCCATCTGTATTCACATGAGAAGGGGTCAAACCTCCTACAATGACTATTTTAGGGAATCCATCTTTGATATGACGAAGGGAATTGGTTTCCTGGTCAATTTTTTCTTGAGTGGGCATATCAAGTGCTGATTGTATGTACACACGTTTATCCCCACTATTGCAAATGAAATCAACTTCCAGTAGTTTTCGCATTTTCTTTCCATCATCATTTGTTATTCTCACTTCCACTTGCCCTACATCAATCGAATACCCTCTGATACGCAGTTCGTTATATATGATATTTTCCATAAGATGCCCCCCGTCAATTTGACGGTAATTCAGACGGGCATTACGTAGTCCGACATCTTCAAAATAATATTTTGAAGGCGTGTTGATGTAATGCTTTCCTTTGATGTCATATCGAATGGCTTTTTCCAACATAAAGGCATCTTGTAACATTCCAAGATAACTCTGTATGGTTGTATCTGAAATACTATGACCTTTTACGGACTTGAATGTATTTTCAAGGTTTGTCGGATTGGTCAGGCAGCCTATGTTGGAAGCAATAATATCTATAAGTTCACTCAAATCATCATCGTTCCTAATATTGTAACGCTCTTTTATATCGCGTATATAAGTTCCTTGAAACAAGGATTTTAGATAATTTTCTTTTTCTGTTTTCTTTGAAAAAGATACGACTTGTGGCATTCCTCCATAAATCATATAATCCTGTAGGGCAGAAAGTTCATTTGTGTACTGTCCTGCCTTGAGAAATTCCGAAAAACTCAGTGGATGGACTCTGATTTCATACCCTCGACCACGAAATTCTGTTTTTACATCACTGGACAACATTCGGCTATTGCTTCCTGTCACATATACGTCTGTATTTTTAATTTTCAGATAGCTGTTGAGTACATCTTCAAACTCAGGAACAAGTTGTATTTCATCCAATAGTATGTAATACATATCGTTATCTGTGATATGTCCATCGATGTGATCCAATAATCTGTCCGGCTCTCTGAGGTGTTTATTACGTCGGTCTTCCAAATCAACTTGAATAATGTGCTCTTCATTCACACCGTTTTCAAGTAATGATTGTTTGAATAATTCAAATAGAAGATAAGATTTTCCACAACGGCGTACACCGGTAATAATCTTAATCATTCCGTTGTGCATCACACTTCTTAGCTCTTGCAAATATTTATCCCTTGGTATAATCATGTTGCAAAAGTAGTGAAAATTATCAGTATTACGGTTATTCTATTGGAGAAAAATGGGTAAAAGACCAATTTTCTCCAATAGAAGGCGAATATAAGCGAATCCATGTTCATTATTTGCTCGCATTCATTAAAAATGAACATCCATAGATGAGTGAACAAAAACATTTTTTCATGTATTATCGTTCTGCAAGAGTAATCATTTTCTGATTACTTCTGCGAAATGATTGCAATTTTCTTGGGCTAAAGGTACATTTTTCCATATTTCTCTATAAAAATCCATCATAAGCCACGCTTCACTTGTCAAGTCCCTTTAAGAAGATAACTCGGAGGGACGATACCTTCTACGTTCAGGCCTGCGGTTTTCGGGCAAAAAATTCCCTTCGGTAATTTTTCACCCGAAAAAACGTTCCGGTATCGCCGTCCGAGTTGGAGAAACGTTCCGGGACTTAGCAAGCGAAGCGACCTACGACGCATAGGACAAAACCAAGATACAATCCGGCGGCGGTATTTTGCCGACACCTGATGTCCTAATGGATTATGCTGTCAACATCAACCGCACGTAAATTCTCATCCAGTCCTATGGAGTAACAGAAGGAAGCGGGGACTAAAGACAGCTCGCTCTCCACTCTGCATAATACAGTTTCTCTTTATCGGCTTCGTGTCGTTTGCGGCTTTTCCACCCTTTCCCATTTTCCCGTTCCGCCTTTTTTGTTTTTGGCTTTCCCTTCGCGTATTTCTCTCTCTTCTTTTATCGGACCCGGTACGTTTCTCACACTTTTATCCTTGATTCTTCCGTTTTTCCGCCTTGCGTTTTCTCCCTCTGCGGTGAAACGTGATGACATCCGATGAAACGGATAGTACAACATATTGAGACATAGTGATTTATCAAATTTATGACTATATATTTGCGGTGACAACAACAGTTATAAACCCTAAAAATTACAGTTATGGCAAAGAAAAATGTAAGGGACGAACCCCCAAAAACGCAAGTCACCGAGAACGCCCAGCTGAGCGACATCGTGTTTATCCTCGACAAGATGGAACTGCTTCTACAGGCAATATCCGACATCGACAAGAACGGCAGGTACAAGACGGTTTCGGCAGACAAAAAACACCGGAACTCTTTCCTGAAAATTGACCGATATGCCAGCATGTTCGAGAATTTCCTGAAGAACTTTTGGAGCCAGTTGAAAGACCCGACTCGTTTCGGCATCCTTTCCGTCAAGGAGAATGCGCTGGACAACCCGGAAGTCAGACAGGCAATCGAGGATCTTGCCGCAGGCAGAAAATCAGACGCGGTGGAGGAATTTCTAAAGAAATACGAGATTGTTCCCCGCTCCAAAGAAAACCAAAGTATAAACCATCAAAATCAAGAAGAAATGGCAAAAAAAACTGAGACACAGCAACAGGCCGCTCCGGAAACCGCGCAGCAGCCGAAATACCGCTACAATGAATCCATGATCAACTGGGAGGAACTGAAGAAATACGGGCTGTCCCGCGAGTATCTTCAGGAACGCGGACTCCTTGACCAGATGCTCAGGGGCTACAAGACCAACCAGGTCGTGCCCATCAGCATGAATTTCGGTTCTGCCGTATTGCGTACCGACGCACGGCTGTCACTCCAGCAGTCCGTGGGAGGTCCCATCGTGCTGGGCATCCACGGTATCCGGCAGAAACCCGAACTTGACCGCCCGTACTTCGGGCATATCTTCTCCGAGGAGGACAAGAAGAATCTGCTTGAAACAGGCAATATGGGACGTGTCGTGGAACTGAAAGGACGTGGCGGTGAATACATCCCCTCTTTTGTCAGCATTGACAAGCTCACCAATGAGGTGGTCGCCATGCGTGCGGAAAATGTCTTCATCCCGAAGGAGATTAAAGGCGTAAAGCTTACCGAGCAGGAGCAGAACGACCTGCGCGAAGGCAAGAAGGTGTTCATCGAGGGTATGATTTCCAACAACGGAAAGGAGTTCGACGCCCACATCCAGATCAACGCCGAGCGCAGGGGCATCGAATATATCTTCGATAACGACAAGCTCTTCAACCGCCAGTCATTGGGTGGCGTGGAACTGACCAAACAGCAGGTTGAAGACCTGAATGCCGGAAAGGCCATTTTCGTGGAGGGAATGGAGCGTAAGGACGGGGAGAGATTCTCCTCCTATGTCAAGCTGGACGAGGTGACGGGCAGGCCCGCCTATACCCGCTACAATCCCGACTCCCCGGAGGGCGCACGGGAAATTTATATCCCGAACGAGATCAATGGCGTGAAAATCACCGCCGAGGAGCAGCAACAACTACGGGAGGGCAGGACCATCTTCCTCAATGACATGGTGAACCGCAAGGGCGAGGAGTTCTCCTCGTTCATCAAGGCGGACCTGGAAACCGGACGGCTCAGTTATTCACGCACTCCGGACGGTTTCGAGCAGCGTGCGGAATTCAAGATTCCGGATAAGGTGTGGGATGTGGAGCTTACCCGCAAGCAGCGTTCCGACCTGCAGAGTGGCAAGGCTGTTTTGGTGGAGGGTATCAAGGGATATGACGGCAAGACCATCTCCCAGTATGTCAAGGCGAACTTCAACCAGGGCAGGCTGGACTTCTACAACGAGAACCCCGACCGCAAGCGTGACGCCTCGCAACGAAATGTCGTGGCTGAAACACAGAGGCAGGAACAGGGCAGCCGGAAATCCAAAGGCGCAAGTATAGCATGATGCATGAATCAAATGAATGTGGAATCCTAAAAGAAAAGAAATATGGAAATGAACAAGGAAAACAACACGCCTTTCAAGGTAGAGGACGTAAACTGGGAGGAACTGGCAGGTATCGGCATATTGAAAGACGAGCTGGAAATGTCGGGAGAACTCGACACGTTGCTCAAGGGGGAGAAAACGAATGTGATACGGCTCAGCCTGGTGCTGCTTGGTGTGGACGTGGTGATGGACGCCACGCTACAGCTGGTGCGCAAGGACGGCGGACCGCTGCTCGAAATCCTCGGCATCAAACCCTTCGGACAACAGTAGCCCCTCCTTATATATAATATGTAAACTGAATGTATAACCGCCGTTTTCCGTTCCACCACACACCGGCAAGCGGGAAACGGCTTGACTTTATCCGAATCATGATAGCAATCATAGCAGAAAAACCGAGTGTCGGTCAGGACATAGCCCGTGTGGTCGGGGCTACAGAAAAAAAGGACGGCTACATAGTGGGAAACGGTTACATGGTGACATGGGCACTGGGACATCTGGTGTCACTGGCCTTACCGGATGCATACGGCTACACGAGAACCGCCGCCGAAGACCTTCCGATGATTCCCGATCCGTTCCGTCTTGTCGTGCGGCAGGTACGCACTGACAGGGGGATGGTGACGGACATCGCAGCCGGCAGGCAGCTCAAGGTCATCGGCGAAGTGCTCGCCGGATGCGAGAGCATCATCGTGGCGACCGATGCCGGACGTGAGGGGGAACTCATCTTCCGGTGGATATATTCTTATTTGGGCTGTACCAAGCCGTTCAAACGGTTGTGGATCTCCTCGCTTACCGACGAGGCCATCCGTGAGGGAATGGCAAGCCTCAAGGAAGGAACCGGATATGACAGCCTGTATGCAGCCGCGGACAGCAGGGCGAAGGCGGATTGGCTGGTGGGCATGAATGCCAGCCGCGCATTGGCGGCAGCCTCCGGTTCGGTGAACAACTCCATCGGACGGGTACAGACACCGACCCTTGCCATGATATGCGCACGCTTCAAGGAGAACCGTAACTTCGTCTCCACACCATACTGGCAGTTGCATATAGTGCTGAAAAGGGACAACGGGCACCGGCAGTTCATCCACACGAAGGAGTTCAAGGACAAGAATATGGCGGAAGCGGCATACAAGAGTATTACCCCCAGATCGGTGGTAACAATCACTAAAGTAAAGCGAGGGAAGATATTCCAGCAGGCTCCGCTCCTATACGATTTGACAGCCCTCCAGAAGGACTGTAACATTCATTACGACCTTCCGGTGGACAAGACCCTTGCCATCACACAGTCCCTGTACGAGAAAAAACTGGTTTCATATCCGAGGACAGGCAGCAGGTATATTCCGCAGGATGTCATGGCGCACATTCCGGTATTGTTGGAAAAGATAACAGCCATGCCGGAGTTTCGTGAGTACAGAAGGAGCTTAGACCTTTCCGCCCTGAATACACGAAGCGTGGATGCCGCAAAAGTGACCGACCACCATGCGCTGATTATCACCGGTATCGTCCCTGAGGGATTGTCCGAAGCGGAATCCACGGTTTATACTCTGATAGCCGGCAGGATGCTGGAAGCCTTCTCTCCCCCTTGCGAGAAAGAACTGCTGCTCATGGAGTGCGTATGCGGGGGACTGGACTTCCACTCCCGTTCCACTGTTATCGCCAATCCGGGCTGGCGGGCGGTGTTCTCCCGAAAGGAGGACCGGGAAAAGGACGAGCCGGAAAGAGACGAAGGCACAGCATCTTTTACAGAGGGTGAGGAAATACCGGTCATGGGACATGGACTGTCACAGAAAAAGACATTGCCCAAACCTCTTTATACGGAAGCCACCCTGCTCACGGCTATGGAGAACTGCGGCAAGGAAATCACTGACGGACAGGCACGCGAAGCGGTGAAGGATACGGGTATCGGTACGCCTGCCACCCGTGCCGCCATCATCACGACCCTGCTCAAACGTGACTACATCGAGCGTTCCGGCAAGAGTATCCGTCCGACGGAAAAGGGGCTTTATCTCTATGAATCGGTAAAGGACATGATGGTGGCTGACGCGAAGCTGACCGGCACATGGGAAAAAGCACTGGAACAGATAGAGGGGCGTACCCTCGATCCGGAAAGCTTCATGCTCTCCATCAGGGAATACACGGGAAAAGTGACCGGCGAGATACTGCGTCTCAAATTTCCGGAGCCGTCATCATGCGTCCTTGCCTGCCCCAAGTGCAAGACCGGCAACGTGGTGGTGAAGTCCAAAGTCGCGAAATGCGACCGTGAAGGATGCGGACTGTTGGTGTTCCGCCATTTTCTGAACAAGGAACTGACGGACCAGCATCTCGAACAGCTTTTCTCTTCCGGTTCCACCCGACTGATCAAGGGTTTCAAGGGCAAGAAAGGGGTGTCTTTCGATGCGGCAATCATTTTTGACGAAAGTTTTAACCTGAAACTTTCTTTTCCAAAATCCAAGGGCGGGAAAGGTAAATGATACCGTCATTCCAATTCCGGGGCAAAGGTAGCGGAACCGCCCGTTTCCACCTGCAAGGTCGGGCCTTGCAGGTTTCGGGGGAAAATCATCCTCGCCCTGCTCCGGTATTTTCCCCGAAAACCTTGCCTGTGGAGGCGGTCCGCATCCTGGCCCCTGAAATTGGAAATGACATGTTTCACCTTTTAATAGCAAATGATCATGAAAGCAAAGGAATGTATCGAAAAACCGAGAACCGGCAAATGGATAAAAAGAATGGCACTGGCCGCCGCAGCCTTCATAATGTTCAGTTATCTTTATTCAAGAGGGATTTCACCGGTATGGGCGGCAGTCGCCATCGTCTGTTTCAGGGGATTCTTCAGGTTCCTCTATAAAATCGCCTGCCTTCTGGTAGCGGCGGCGATACTTTTCTGCATCCTCAGCTGCCTGGTATTCTGATTCCACCGGCATACAATATCGGGAAATGAAACAAATGCGGCATATAAACCACTGCAACACCTTGCAGGACAGGGCTGTCCCAACGGACGGCTCTTTTGGTATCCCATACTTTATGAAGACAAGGATGACGGGATCAGGGACGGAAAGGAAAGGAAAGAGAGGCATATACAGCCATTGGCAGACCGGGAACTACAGGGCAAAGTTGGCAAACGCTTCTTTTCGGACGGCAAGGCCGGGACCCTTCGGGTTTCGCGGAAAAATCATCCTCGCCCGGAGGGCTTGCGGTATTTTTCCCGAAAGCCTTGCCTTTCCGGAAGCGTCTGCCGTAAAGCCCATGTAGTTCAACGGACTGCCAAAGCCCGAGTATCCACAATTAAAATGATAAAGTCATGAATCAAGCAATCATCTCAAGACCGCCGACGGCACCGGTACAGATACCAATGCCGATACCGGCAAGAAGAAAGTACCATGTCCCGGAACCGACCGTCAAATTCCCTCCACGGGAAAAGGGCGGACCCGTACACATCTCCACACTGCTGGACCCGATACTGGAGATAAGCAGTCATCCTGACCGGAACAGGCTGCTGGCGGAGTTCTTCAACAGATAGAAAGAATACGGTTATTCACACTTTAATCCATATAATTATGTTTTTTACAGCAATCAACCAGATGATGACAGAAGGAGTCGACCTGACACTCGTCATCCGTAAAGCGAACGGACAAATGGCGGTATCCGTACTGCCGAAGTCAAACGGGCTGAAAGACGAAGCCCAGAACCACATTATCCCGTTGACCCTCAAGGGAGTTCCGCAGGAACTGGATACCGGATTCCTGCAAGCCGTCGCCCGGCCGGTGCAGAAAGCTACGGGACTGATCACCAACATGGCGCAGTTCGAGGCACAGACGGAAAAGGCCGCTTCCGAGAGCAAGGCGGCGAAGGATGCAAAGGCCAAGGAGACGAAAGAGGAGAAAGAGAAACGGGAGAAGTACGAGAAGCATCTCAAGAAAGCTGAGGAACTGATTGCCGCGGGAAACCATAAGGATGCAGTGACGGCTCTCGGACAGGCCCGACTTTATGCCAAGCCGCAGGACCAGAAGAAGATTGACGAGATGCTTGAGCAGCAGAAAAAGGCCATGAACCGGGGAAGCCTGTTCGAGCTGATGGAAGAACCGCCTGCGCCGCAACAGCTTCGGTCACAACCACCGGCAGCAACGGCACAACAGTTGCAGCCTGCACCGCACTGTCCACCGCAATCCCAGGCATCAGGACCGGCGGGCGGACAAATTCCTGACGGGCAGCAGCAGACAATGTGGCCGCCACAGCAGCCTGCGCAAAGGCCGGCACCGCATCAGGCTCCCCCACAGCCGCAATACGCCGGACAACGGCCGATGAGCCGCCAGCTCCCTCCACAGCCTGCATACGCGGAACAACAGATTTCATACCGGCAGGAACAGGAGCAAAATCCCGAAGACCTCTATCCGTACTATCAGAGGGGACAGGAAGTCCCTACCTACCGCCCGGAAGATTATGAGGAATATCCCGATTTTCCGCAATCCATGTTAGAACCCAATGTTTCACATTATCAAAGCATTTAATATTATGGCATTAGAAATCAAGGGAATGACACGTTCATTCACATTCAAGAAAGGCAACGGGATGGTCACACTCGATGACCCGAACACGTCGGACAGCCCCGAAATGGTCATGAACTACTACTCGAACTTCTATCCGGAACTGACCACGGCGACGGTGCACGGGCCGGTCATCAAGGAAGACAAGGCGGTGTATGAATTCAAAACTACCATCGGGACAAAAGGATAAAAGTAATGGGAAAGGACAATAAAAAACAGAAGAAATCATGTGTACCATTGGACGAACAGCAGGTGGAACGGCTTGCAAGGCTCATCATCGGACAGACCGTACGCAATATCCGTTACGGTACGGACAGGAAAGAAAGGATTACGGCACCGGGGGGTGCCGTTCCTCTTTTCTGAACGCCACGTTTCAGCCAAAACCTTTACCGAGTCTTGTCGTGGAAGATTCCGATGGGAAAAGGCATAATCTCATCACGCGGGAGAACTACGGATTTCTGCGTGACTCCTTCTTCAGATATGCCTATCTGATGGAGAAGGAGGCGGTACATACCCCGGGCCGGACATTCGGGGAAGGGATCGCAAGGCTGCACGAGGAGATGGATGACCTTGTCGGTGAGGGGCTGAACGTCAATATTGAAGAGCAAGACGGACGGTTGCTGTTCAAGCTCTGGAAAGCCCATCATTGGGGAAAACTGACACTGTATTATTTCCCGATGAAATTCGTGGAGGCTCTCGGACCGGAATTGAGGCGTATCTCCATCACGTTCATCCATGAATTGATGAAGGCAAACGGAATACAGACCGTTCTAGACGAGGACGACACGGAATATGTTCTGACCTGGATTTCAGAGGAAGTACCGGAAGAGGTCCCGGAGGAAAGGAAAAAACGGCTGAGGCTCCTGCACTCCTACGAGAACGGCAGAATAAAGAGGCTGCTCCAAAGGGTGGAACGCAAGTGCTACTACAAGAACCTGCCGAAGGCACTTGACAGGTATAAAGCCCGGAACGACTACGAACGATCGCTGGTTTCCGCCATGAAGGAGGGGTTACAATTCCTGTCACCGAAACGCGGCATCATGGAATACTGCTACGATCCTTTTTATGAGGAGGAACCGGAGTTCCACCCCATGTACCTCTACCAACAGATACGTGTAATCTATGACAGTTACGATATGGTGACGGACTATCTCGTGAATTGTTACAATTCCCACAGTAGGGAGACCTACGACATCATACCGGTCACGACACTCGCCCTGTCTCCCGAAACGGGAGAGCTGTTCCGCATGGATGACTACCCGGAACGCTTTTTCAAATGGGCGGACAAATTCATCAACATAATAATTTGAACACTATGATGGAGACAAACGAACTTACAAGAACTTTGAAGACCCAGCTTATCCCCAAGGCGGCACTGATAGCCTACGCCTCAGAGGATGACAAGAATTTTTTTCTGGAGATACGGGACATAAACGATCGTGGAAACATGGCGGAAGGCAGGCCTATAACGCAGGAATTCATGAACGAGCTTGTAAAGGGATATTCGGAAAGGCATAGCAGCACGCCTTACGGAAAAGTACCGTCCAACCTGATCTATTGCGATTCACGCAAGGGCAGCGAGCGGTATGTATGGTACAATCCCCCGCATAAGCGGATGATGTTCTTCAGCTCCGACCTCAAAATAGAAAATGCGGAATACAACCTGCCGGGAGTGATTTACGAGGCGGGGGAACATGGGATGAGGATATATGCTTACAAGGATGACATGCCCGGCAAGGATACGCTGCTATATGTCGCGCCGTTCTTCAATGTGACCGGCTCCAGCGTATGCCTGGGCTCTGCCAATATAGACTTGCCAAAGAACCTGACATACGAAAGCCTGCTGCAATACTGGGAAAAGAAATTCTGGCTGACGGAGTTTTCGCACTTGGGAGGCAACGGAAATCCGACCCGGTCGAACCTTGTGCTAGTAACGAAAGCGGCCAGGAACAAACCATTCGACCTCAAAGAGTTGAAACCGTTGAACAATATGAAACTTAAAGACATACTGACATGAAAAGAGTACATTATACCGACAGTTACCTGATGAGTCCGCAGCATCCGGTAACGGTAAACCTGATCGGAGCGGGAGGAACCGGGTCGCAGGTACTCACCTGCCTGGCACGTCTTGACACAGCTCTGAGGGGACTCGGACACCCGGGACTGTTCGTTACACTGTATGACCCCGACACCGTGACGGAAGCCAACATCGGTCGCCAGCTTTTCGGACCGTCCGACCTGGGACAGAACAAGGCACAATGCCTCGTCACCCGGATAAACAACTTTTTCGGGAATGACTGGAAGGCGCAAGCGGACATCTATCCGGCAGTATTGAAGGATACCAGACGGGACAACCTGGCCAATATCACGATTACCTGTACCGATAACATCAAGTCACGGATCGACTTGTGGAATCTGTTGAGGGCTTTGCCGCAACCGACATACTGCACTTACGAGACCCCCTTGTACTGGATGGATTTCGGAAACACGCAGACCACGGGGCAAGTCGTGCTGGGTACCGTACCGAAGAAAATCAAACAGCCGGCGTCCAAACTTTATGAAACCGTCAATTCGCTAAAAGTCATCACCCGCATGGTGAAATACGCGAGAGTGAAGGAAACCGATTCCGGCCCGAGTTGTTCGCTGGCTGAAGCGTTGGAAAGACAGGACCTGTTTATTAACTCCACACTGGCACAACTCGGATGCGGCATCCTATGGAAGATGTTCCGAAACGGAGTGATCGAGCATAACGGATTGTACCTGAACCTGGACACGATGAAAGTGAACCCGATAATCATATAGACAGGTCAACAGTTATAAATTCTTTCGCTTGAATGGAAAGAGTTCAGGAAACAGCCTCTCCATTTTGAGTTTTCCATTTTCTATATGGCAAGATATTCTTTGCATTGGCTCTGACACTCCGTTTCAAGTCTTCACGCAATATACAGAACGCGGTCTTTTACTTTATCATAAGTAGATGTTGGAAATTAGTTATACATTAAAATTTCGTTATTGTACTGTAGCTGCTTGTTCTGTACTCAGCTATGTGACTGAGTGCAGGGCGAGCAGATGCGGTGCAATAACGTGATTTTAAGTATAACTAATTCTTAAGAATAGTATAAACTAATTTTCAACATCTACTTATTATGTCATATTACTCAATACAATGCTTTAGATAAAAATAATTAAAGCGTCTTTTATCAATCAAGAATAGTTTAGCTGGAGATATACATAACAGCTTGAAGTTTTTTGAATTACTTCCTGTTTTTATTCCATATGTTAAACTAATAATTGATTGTTTATGACTAGTGTAAAAGTAAAATTCAGTCCTTCATCCGTTATCCTTAAAGAGGGAACGGTTCATTATCAAATAATTCATCATTGTAAAGTACGGCATATCCGCACCGGTTACAAACTGTTTCCAAGTGAGTGGATTTCTGCTTCCGGTGAAATCAATGTCTCGGCAGGAAGTGGAGAAGGCCGAAAAAGCTATCTTGCTGCATTAAAAAATCAAATTGATAAAGACCTTTTCCGAATAAAGAAATGCATCAACCGATTGAATCAGGAAGACACCCCTTTCACTGTGGACCGTATAATAGAACTTTACACTGCTCCTGAAGGGAATTGCACTTTCCTTTTATATGGAAAAGAACTGCTGGTAGAATTGAGGCAGATAGGTAAGGTACGCACAGCCGGCACCTATCAGAATGCCTTGAACAGTTTTGAGCGGTTTCGGGGACACCGGGGCGATATCCCATTGGATGAAATGGATTCCAATCAGATGATAACCTATGAAAGCTGGCTCAAAGGAACCGGTGTCTGTCCGAATACCAGTTCGTATTATATGCGTAACCTCAGGGCCATTTATAACCGGGCCGTGAGTGAAGGGCTTGTTGTTCAACGAAATCCCTTCAAGCATGTCTATACCGGCATAGACAAAACGAAGAAACGGGCGGTTTCCCTCAGCGTGATTCGAAGAATACGGGATTTGGATCTTAATAAGAAGTCTCTCATTTTTGCCAGAGACATCTTTATGTTCAGTTTTTATACACGTGGAATGTCCTTTGTGGATATGGCATTCCTGAAAAAGAAAGACCTCCAGAATGGAATCTTGACCTATCGGAGAAAAAAAAACGGTCAGCAATTGTTTATCAAATGGGAAAAGCCCATGCAGGAACTTATTGATAAATACAATACCTCTGAAACTTCCTACCTGCTACCAATTATTCAGAACAATGGTGTGGACGAATGGCATCAATACCAAAATGAAGCGCACCGTATCAACAGAAATCTGAAACACATTGGCAAACAAATAGGTTTAGGTATTCCACTTACCACCTATGTTGCGCGCCATGCTTGGGCCAGCATCGCTCAAAGTAAAAATGTTTCTTTGCCTGTCATCAGTGAGGCACTGGGACATGATTCGGAGCAAACCACCCGAATTTATCTTGCCTCTTTAGATGCATCTATTGTAGACACGGCAAATAGTCTCATTTTGATGTCTATATAAATAAATACCGAAAAAGGTACATATCTTCTTAAGAGAAGTACATCTATATAATGAACTTGAAAGAGTAGCGATAGTCACTTTATCTTCTTAAGAGAAGTATATTTCGTTTGCAAAAGTACGAAAAAATCTAAAAATCAAGGCATAAAGCGAACTTTTTTTACTACTTATTTTTAAGAATCTTCAACATAATGCGTAAAATGAAAAACAATCATCCCCATATATCCTCTAACATGACTTTGTTTATCAAGTTATTATCGCTTTATAACTAAAAGATGTACTTCTCTTAAGAAGAGTAGTATGTTTTAGTATAAGTGAACACTTGCCTTTTAGAATAGCGATGCAAGGGATGATTAAAGGAATAAAAGATTCCTACTTTTGGAAAGTATTTTGTAACTGCTTGATTATTAATAAATAGAATAATCGTGCAGGATTGGTGATATTTGCCTGAACTAAAGTATATCAATGGGAAATACTGAATACGCACAATGGTATGTCATGCGTGATTTAAAACGGTGTAATGCTAAAAAGCCGGCATACAAACAACTGCAAGAAGCAGGAGTAAAGGTATTTGTCCCCTTGAAGTGGCAAATCATTTTGCAAAAGGGTAAAAAGGTGCGTGAGAAAGTTCCGGTCATTCAAGATTTGCTCTTTGTTTATGATTCCCGTCAGCATTTGGACTCCATTGTGGAAAGAACCAAAACGCTTCAATACCGTTGGTTGCGGAATACGTTTCGGGAACCTATGACTGTGTCTGATTTGGAAATGGACAGATTCATGCAAGCCGTCAGCAGTTCCGATTCACCCAAATATTATTTGCCGGAAGAGATAACCCCTCAGATGTGCGGACGTAAAATTCGGATTATAGGAGGCTCTCTCAACGGATATGAGGGCTGTTTGCTTAAAATACGAGGCAGCAAGATAAAACGCTTGCTTGTCGAATTAAAGGGTTATCTCGCTGTTGGTGTGGAGGTTCTTCCTGAATATATTCAATTTGCCTGATACGATATTTATGACTGTTATTTCAAATGTAATGGACAATCCTAGAGCCTTTTGGGTTGTCAACTCCTTGTTTGTATTCGCCTTGAGCGTATTTTGTGCCGGCGTCTTGATTCCACAAATCTTGTTGATATCATTTCGTAAGCGTCTGTTTGATGTGCCTGATGAACGGAAGATCCATCAGGGAGTAGTACCCCGTTTAGGAGGGATAGCCTTCAAACCGGTTGTCTTTTTCTCGGTGGCACTTGCTTTGGGACTCAGTATGTTGTTGGGATACGGTCAGCTTCTTGGTAATATCGGCAGTGAAAGCCGCCCGTTGGCATTCGGCTTCTGTACCATTATGATGCTTTATTTGGTTGGTATGGCTGATGACCTGATTGGTATCCGTTACCGTGCCAAGTTCGCCATACAGATTATTTGCGGATTACTGGTCATTGCAGGCGGGCTGTGGATCAATAACCTGCACGGTTTGCTGTTTATTCACGCTCTTCCTGAATGGATTGGATACCCCATTACCTTATTCGCCGTGGTATTTATTATCAATGCCATCAATCTGATAGATGGGATAGACGGATTGGCTTCCGGGTTGTGTGGAGTGGCTATGCTTTTTTATGGATTGGTATTTTTTATAATAGGCGAATACATTTATGCCCTGCTCGCTTTTGCGACACTTGGAGTGCTCGTCCCCTTTTTCTATTATAACGTATTTGGAGATCCTGCCAAAAAGAACAAAATATTCATGGGGGATACCGGCAGCTTGACGATTGGCATGATGACTTGCATTTTAAGTCTGAAACTGCTTGACGGGTTTCCGGTAAATCCCTCTATGCAACAGCCTAATGCTTTCTTTTTAGCCTATTCACCGCTTATCATTCCCTGTTTTGATGTGGTACGGGTTTATTTGCATCGTGTGCGAAACGGAAAGAATCCCTTTTTGCCAGATAAGAACCATATCCATCACAAAATGCTTGCTGTTGGCATGAGACAGCGTACAGTTATGATTGCCATTGTACTGGTATCTGTCTGTTTTACACTGTGCAATATTCTGCTTTCACGTTATATAAATGTAACCTTGCTTTTAATACTGGACATCTTTATATGGACCTTGGGTAATCTATGGTTAACCCGGAGAATCCATATAGTTCATTCGAAACTATAGTTTTATATCAATATGAATTTTTGCAAAAATTTAATTGGGGCAATATTACTCCTGTTTTTAGGAGCTTGCTCAACTTCAAAAGAAGTCACTTATTTTCAAGATTTACGTCCGGGCGAAAGCGAATTGGCGCTTACTGCTCTGGTAGAGATTAAGATTCAACCGAAAGACAAATTGTCTATTTTAGTCAACAGCCAGGATTTGCGCCTGACCAACCTGTTTAACTTGCCGATTGTTTCTCAACAGATTGGCATGGAGGGTTCTTCCGGTTCTAATCGTGGTGTGTCCGGTTATACGGTAGATTCCAAAGGGAACATTGACTTTCCCGTGTTGGGAGAAATTCACATAGCCGGTATGACCCGTGAAGAGGTGGCTGCCTATATTAAGAAAGAGCTACAGTCGCATGATTTGATTAAAGACCCTGTCGTTACGGTGGAATATATGAATCTCAGCGTAGCCGTAATGGGTGAAGTGAACAATCCCGGCCGTTTTAGTATCGACAAGGATAACCTTACAATCCTGGATGCCTTAAGCCAGGCGGGAGACCTCACTATCTACGGAAAGCGGGAAAAGGTATTGGTGTTGCGTCAAGAAGAAGGAAAACAACGGGTTTATGGAGTCAATCTTTGCTCTGCCGAGCATCTTTACACTTCGCCTGCTTATTATCTGCAACAGAATGATGTGGTATATGTGGAGCCTAATGCTACCAAAGCCCGTCAGTCTACCGTAAACGGGAACAATGTGCGCAGCACCTCTTTCTGGATTTCCCTGGCTTCTTTATTGACCTCCATCGCTGTACTTATCGCTAAATAAAAAAGAGAAATGGCTACTATTCAGAATAAATCAACAGTACAAAATACGCAGGATTTCATTACCATACAGGATTTATTTTACCTCTGTCTCAACAAATGGCACTGGTTTGCCATTTCATTGGCCTTATGTTTGGGGGTTGCGACCTTTTATCTGTTGAGAACCCCATCGGTATATGTCAGGACTGCCTCTATTTTGATTAAAGACGATTCCAAAGGGAAATCTTCTTCTACGGATATGGAGTCTTTTTCCGATTTGGGACTGTTTACGACCAACACCAATGTCTATAACGAGATGGGAACTTTGAAGTCTCCCGACATCATGCGTGAAGTGGTGTCTCGATTGCATTTGGAAATGAATTATCAGACAGACGGACGTTTTCATAAACAGACTGTGTATGGAAACCAACTTCCTGTCCAGGTGGTGATTCCTAATCTTTCCGAGAATGAATCCGCAACTTTCGAACTGCATCTGGCAAAGGATGGTGCAGTGGAATTATCCTCTTTTACACGGAATGGAACAGAAATAGAAAATGATGGTTTTGTGAAAGGCAATTTGAATGACAGTATTCAAAGCCCCCTAGGCCCTATTGTCGTTATTCCATCGGCTGCCTATTCAGATAAAACGGTAAGCACAATTTATGTAACCCGCCAGTCTTTGTCTGCGGCATCAGCTGGCTGTTCTGCTCGCTTGAATATATCCCAGAACGATGAGAAGTCCAATATCATCACGTTGTCTTTCCAGGATGTGTCCACCCAACGGGCGGAAGATGTGCTCAATACCCTTATATCCGTTTACAATGAGAACTGGGTAAGGGACAAGAATCAGATAGCGGTTAGTACATCCATGTTCATCAATGAGCGTTTGGGTGTGATTGAGGGTGAGCTTGGCAATGTGGATGATGATATATCTTCTTTCAAAAGTGAGCATTTGCTGCCGGATGTACAGGCGGCGGCAAATATGTATATGACTCAAGCCAATGAAGCCAATGCTGCAATTCGTGAATTGAACAACCAGGCATATATGGCCCGATACATAAAGAACTATTTGACCAATGAAAACAATAAACATCAGTTACTCCCTGCCAATTCCGGCATTGAAAATGCAAGCCTTGCCACACAACTGAATGAATATAATACCAAGTTATTGGAGCGCAATAGCTTGGTGTCTCACAGTAGTGTCAAGAACCCCTTAGTCAGGGAAATGGACAAGTCGTTGGATGATATGCGAAGCGCTTTGATCACTTCCATTGACAACCAAATGGTAGCTTTGCGTGCACAAATCAGAAGTTTGGAGGCCATTGGGGGACAGGCTACTTCGCAGATTGCCTCCAACCCGAAGCAATCCAAATACCTGCTTAGCGTGGAACGCCAACAAAAGGTGAAGGAGTCACTTTACCTATATCTGTTACAAAAACGTGAGGAGAACGAGCTTTCTCAGGCATTTACGGCCTACAATACCCGTATTATAACAAAGCCTGGAGGAAGCATGATTCCTACCGCTCCCGTAAAGAAGAACATTTTCCTGGTGGCTTTTGCCTTGGGTATATTGATACCGGTAGTCATTGTGTTCATGCGTGAAAACATGAATACCCGTGTTCGTGGAAGAAAAGACCTGGAGGGCTTGAGCGTTCCTTTTATCGGAGAGATTCCTTTGTCTATACGTGGTAAGAAAAGAGTAAAATCACATGAGGCACATACCATTGTGGTTAAAGAAGGAAGCCGTGATATTATGAATGAGGCTTTTCGTGTCTTGCGTACCAATCTGGAATTCATGATTGGCAAAGATCAATCCTCCAATGTGATTGTAGTTACCTCGTTCAATCCGGGCAGTGGAAAATCGTTCTTGACCATGAACATAGCCATGAGTCTTGCCATTAAAAATAAAAAAGTATTGGTTATTGACGGCGACCTTCGCCATGCCTCTGCTTCAGCTTATATCCATTCGCCCAAAATTGGTTTGAGTAATTATTTAGGAGGACAAATCGACAAACTTTCGGATATTATTGTTACGGACGAGCAGCACCCTTCATTCAGTTTCATCCCTGTCGGCACTATCCCCCCCAACCCGACCGAACTGTTGTTCGATGACCGTCTACAGAAAGCAATCCATACCTTAAAGCAGCAATATGATGTTGTATTGATAGACTGCCCGCCAGTTGAATTGGTGGCCGATACGCAAATCATAGAGAAACTGGCCGACCGTACCGTTTTTGTGGTACGTGCAGGCTTGCTGGAACGCAGCATGCTTCCGGAGTTGGAAAACATCTATCGAGAAAAGAAATACAAGAATATGTCTGTAATCCTCAATGGGACGGAAGGCTCTGGCGGACGTTATGGTTATCGTTACGGCTATCAGTATGGTTATGGAAGCGGTTCTTATTATGGAAACAATGACAGGTCTAAGTAATCATGTGGTTGTTTCATAAAACAACAGTCCTTTCTCGAAGTGGCTTACTCAAAGGTATGGTGGATTGCCATAGTCACCTGCTTCCCGGAGTAGACGACGGTGTACAATCCATGGAAGAGTCTCTGCAAATTTTGCGGGAAATGGAGCAACAAGGGATTCGTAGAGTATGGCTCACACCCCACATCATGGAAGACATCCCCAACGAGACCCTTGCGCTGCAGCGTAAGTTCTGGGAACTGTTGCAGCAGTACCGTGGTGCGGTGGAGCTGAAGCTTGCTGCGGAATATATGCTCGATAATCTTTTTGAAGAGCGATTGGAGAAAGAGGATTTGCTTCTTTTGGAAGAAGGAAAACGTTTTTTGTTGGTGGAGACCTCCTACTTCAACCCTCCGATGGATCTTTTGTCCGTTCTGCAACGCATTCAAAAGAAAGGTTATTATCCTTTGCTGGCACATCCGGAACGGTATGAATATATGCAGAAGGAAGACTATAATACTTTGAAAGAGGAACATATTTCGTTTCAGTTGAATCTGCCGTCACTGGCAGGTATGTATGGAAAGCATGTACAGAAAAAGGCGGAAGATTTGTTGAAAGCCGGAATGTATGATAGGATGGGGGGAGATACACATTCGGCAGCTTCTTATCAAAGGTTTTTGCAAGGTGAAATTTGTAAGAATATAGTTGGTTTCATCTTACGTCAAAAAGAATAGAAAACTTTGTACATTTATGAAAATCTCTATTGATAATCATTCCTATTATAACTTCAAAGAGATAAGAGGATATATTAATTTCATGCATCATCCGTCTGAATTATTGAAGAATACTTTGGAAGATTTCTTTTCGGTAGAAGTGAATTATAATTTTTCACCTTTACTGGATAATGATTTATTGGCATTGATACAAAACAATCCTAAGCGAAATGTTTATGTCGATAATAATAACCAAGTATCCTTATTGATTACTGTTAATCCTATTTCGGACGCACATTATTTATTTGTCATTCAGTTGAAAGGAAATAGTATCGGTTTAGAAAATCGCCCAAAGATCTTTAATGTAATGGCTTCATGTATTTCAAAATCATTAACAGAATCTTATGCAGACTCATTTACTAAAGCAATTTGGCTTTTGGGAGATGTTCTGATAAAACGATTTATTTCCCTTTTTGTTGGGAAGGGAGTTTACAATTCTTACAAAATCCATAGTAGTATTGACTTTTTTACAAGGTTGCGTTCCACTACGTTTGAAGGAAAGTATTTTTCATCCGGTCTTATTGTTACAAAGTCAATTTATGATTATAAGGACAGCTCAAACAATCATTTTGGAATTTTACAATCGTTGTATACATGTAGTAAACTGTTTTCTCGTATCGATACTCGCTATTGGTATTTGGTAGATGGGTACTCCTCTTTCTATTTGACCGATTTGAAGAAAGATATTCATTATGTGTTTATCAATTCGGATACTGATCCGAGTTATTTAAATCGTGTGTTGTTAAAAAATGTATTAATGGGTTCTGATTTACTTTTTCGTGTGGAAAATGGTAGAGATTTGTCGATTGTGACATCTAAAGGATACGAATTCATCCATCAGGAAAACGTGTGGAGGTTCAGGAATTATGATATGCTTCAGGCTTTGATTCAAGCAAAGGTAAAATTATCAGATTCAGTGTACAACTCTTTACTATATTATGTATTATATTGTTCGAAGCATGATATCAGTTCGATTATTTGGGTTCCGGCATACATTTCGAAAGTCCAACCTCTTTTGAAGTCTTTCCATTCCTTTACTCGTAGTTCATTCAATATTATGGATCGTAATTACAGCGGATTAGTAAAGCGGATGATGTCAAGTGATGGAGCTACTATTATATCTGTTGATGGTACTGTTAAATATTATGGTTGTATTGTCAATATGGATTCAGCAAAAGTCAATGCGGTGAAAGGAACCGGAGAAACTGTAGCCAGTTTATTAGCTTCCAATGGAGTAGCCTTTAAGATTTCTCAAGATGGAACTATTAAAGTATTTCTAAATGAGGGTAAAGGGGGATGTATTAAGTTTTAAGTGGATGTTGTCAATGCCATAGTTATAGTCAAATAGAAATATATTTCGAAAAAGTGTTAATCTTTTAAATATAAACGAGATAGATTTGCCTAGTTTCATTTTGGAATTCTGTTAGGCTATAAAGTCAAAACTAATTAATAAATAAAACTTGATTTAGAGCACACTTATGTGCCCTTTCAAAGGAAGATACCTTAAATAGAGTGCTTACGATTGATAATATGCTTTCGGTATAACACATGAAAATTTAAGAATTAGAGATAACATAAAATCAATTTATTAAAAATGGACGACATAAAAATTGCCGTAATAGGCTTGGGTTACGTAGGGCTGCCTCTTGCCCGACTGTTTTCAACTAAGTTTACCACTGTTGGCTTCGATATGAACCAAGCACGTGTAGATGCTTTGATGACCGGTCATGATGCAACACTCGAAGTTGATGATTGTTTGCTTCAGGAAGCTATTGCCAATGGTTTCAAGTGTACAACTGATTTGGAAGAAATTCGCGATTGTAATTTCTACGTGGTAGCAGTTCCCACTCCGGTTGACGATAACAATCGCCCCGATCTAAATCCGCTTTGGGGTGCCAGTGAAACTGTAGGAAAGGTCATTTCGAAAGGTGACATTGTAGTTTACGAATCGACAGTTTATCCCGGTGTGACCGAAGAAGAGTGTCTTCCCGTTGTAGAGCGTGTGTCGGGTCTGAAATTTAATGAAGATTTTTTTGCCGGTTATTCGCCCGAACGTATCAATCCGGGAGACAAGGAGCACACGGTGGAGAAAATCAAAAAAGTGACTTCTGGTTCAACTCCGAAAATAGCCGATATTGTAGACAGTGTGTATAATGCCGTATTGATAAATGGAACGCATAAAGCTCCTTCAATCAAAGTGGCCGAAGCTTCGAAGATTATCGAAAATTCACAGCGCGATGTGAACATTGCCTTTATGAACGAGCTTGCCAAGATTTTCAATGCTATGGGTATTGATACGCATGATGTGATTGAAGCAGCAGCAAGTAAGTGGAACTTCATTAAGCTCAACCCTGGACTCGTAGGTGGTCATTGTATAAGTGTTGACCCTTATTATCTCATTCAAAAAGCACAGGTATATGGTGTACTTCCACGCATTATGTTTTCTGCTCGCCGTTTGAATGATGGTATGGGGGCATACGTGGCTAACCAAACCATCAAATGCATGAACAAAAAGGGTGTGATGGTGAAAGATGCCAAGATATTGCTGATGGGGGTTACCTTCAAAGAAAACTGCCCCGATGTGCGCAACACCAAAATTGTAGATATTTATACTACTTTGCAGGAGTATACCAACAATGTTACGGTGTACGATCCTTGGGCCAATGCAGATGTGGTAAAACATGAATATGGCATAGATATAACCACCGAACTTCCCATCGAAAAGTTTGATGCCGTCATCATGGGTGTAGCTCACAAGCAGTTCCTTAGTCTGGATGTAAAATCGCTTGTCAAAGAAGGTGGAGTTATCTACGATGTAAAAGGTCTGTTGCCTCGTGATATTGTGGATGGAAGGTTGTAAACAAATAAAGTTGAAATAATTTAGGGTTCTACCGTAATTAGTGTAAGTTAACAATCTCGAAACGTTAAACCGTTAACATTTTTCAGGCTTCCCTAAAAGAGAAACACCTCAAAAAGCCGTACACGGCTCTATATTTATATCTCTAATGAGGGATGAACTTTAAAGCACTTTATGTTAACTCACACTAAATCCCGCAGAACCTAATTTAGTTATAGGAGATGCGGTTAAGTGTATCCTTTTTATTACAATTTTTATTTAACAGATTTCAGTTATAAAACCAGGATTTAAATCAAATTGTGATGTATTATTCAACTGTATTAAAATGCTAAATAGGGACTTGTCTGATGCGATAAATAGGTTAAGAATGCCTTTGGCTTTTTTAGTTGTTTGCGTACATGCTGATTTTACAAAAAAATTTTCTTACGCAGGCAAGCAAGTTAATTGTGCATACGATATCGGTTATCATATTGTTAATTTTATCTCTCACACTTTGGCAGATATAGCTGTACCTCTTTTCTATTTAATATCAGGTATGTTGTGCTTTTATTCAATCAGAAGGCATGGATATCGCAGTCTTCTCGAAAAAAAGTCTACAACATTATTATTGCCATATATTATTTGGAATTTGATTTTTTTTATAACCTTTTCGCTTGATAAAGATTATACAGTATATGAGTTTATTAAAGGATTTTGGTTTTTACCTAGGGGGGGGGATTACAGGAGTATTAACACAACCATGGGATGGTCCATTATGGTTTCTTAGAGATTTAATGGTCATTTTTCTTTTGACTCCAGTAATAATTTTTATACTTCGAAAAATGGGTTTCTTGTTTATTTGTACTGTCTATTTTATATATGCAACCAAAACAATCTCTTGGTATATTTTCCCAGGTTTTAGTATAACTTGCCTATTAATGTTTTCTTTAGGTATATATTTACAAATGATAGATTGTAATTGGTTCGATAAAATCAAAAAAAGATGGTTGGAATTATTAGTCATCACAATTGTATGTATGGTTATAACTTATCTTTATTCTGTGATTGAAAAAGATACAACAAGTCTTTTTTACAATTTATTACATTCTACATATATTCTGTTGGGGGGAAGTGCAGCATTAGCAGTTGTTGGTATTTCTAAAAAGGCATATTTTATGGAAAAGTGGGGGAGGAATACATTTATAGTGTTTGCAAGTCATAGTTTATTTTTGACCTATGTTATAAAAGTTATAATGCTTCCTTTTGGTTATGATATTAATAATATAGAAACAGTATTCATTTATCTTTTTTCTTGCCTTGTAACATATGCTATTTCATTTGTTTTGGGTGAAATAATAAGTAGAAATGCTTGGTTGATTAAATTGTTAACAGGTGGAAGATAAAATCGTTAGATCAATGCCAAAAATTAAGAAAGTAGCATCCAATACAATCCTTTTGTATATTCGTATGCTGTTTGTTATGGGAGTATCTTTATTTACATCCAGAATAAATATACAGGCATTAGGGCTGGAAGATTATGGACTGTTTAATATTGTTGCTGGAATAATAGGTTTGGTAACCTTTCTTAATTCCGCTTTGGGGACATCATCATCTCGTTTTATTACAATTACATTAGGAAGAGGTGATATATCAGATTCTAAATTATTATTTAGTACGATATATAAAGTGCATTTTCTGCTTGGTGTAATTGTAATGTTTATTGCAGAGATTATAGGAATATATTTAGTAAATGAGGTTCTTTCTATTCCTGCAAATAGATTATTTGCTTGTAATGTTATATTTCAATGTTCCATTGTGATTATGTTTATTAATTTAATAAATATACCGATGACGGCTTCCATTATAGCACATGAAAGATTTAATATTTTTGCATATATTGGTATTTATGAAGTTATTGCGAAGTTATTATCATCTTATTTGTTGTTTGTTTGGTTATATGATAAACTGATTTTGTGGGGGGTACTTAATCTTTTGATATCAATTTCTTTATGTGTCTTTTATTTATTATATGGAAAGAAAAGATTTGATGAATTTTCTATAAAAGAAGGATTTGATAAAGTAATAGCAAGGCAGATAACTTCTTTTTCGTTTTGGAATTTATTGGGTTCTTTATCTATTGCTTTAAAGAATTCAGGTGTCAATATAGTTTTGAATATTTTTTTTGGTCCTCTTGTGAATGCTGCAAATGCGATTGCCTATCAAGTTAATAACGCAATAACTAACTTTTCTGCAAATTTTACTACAGCTATAAATCCTCAAATATTCAAGACTTTTGCACAGGGAAAATATCAAGAAACAGAGACGTTGGTACATTGGGGAGGTAAATTGTCATTCCTTTTGGTCGCCATATTAGGATTGCCATTGATATTAGAAATAGAATATGTTTTGAATATTTGGTTAAAGGAGTATCCTGTTTATACGCCAACGTTTTGTAAGTTGATTATTATTTTGTCTTGGATTGAAAGTTTCAATTATTCAATAGGGACTGCTATTCAAGCAAGTGGTAAAATTAAAGCTTATCAGTTGATTGTAAGTGGATTATCTTTGTTTAATTTACCTCTTACTTATTGCGCTTTTAAGTTAGGAGCAAATTCTTTTGTAGCTTTGGAAATAGCTATAGGAATATCAATAATAACACTCATTGCTCGGATTTTTTTTATCAAAAAAATATTAGGGTTTAGTAGGGTGTTTTATTTAAAAAATGTCTTGGGTTCCTCATTTCTTATGATTGTAACAGCTTTGTTGATATGCCTGTTTATGCAATCGAATATGGAAAAGTCCTTGTCTCGATTTATTTTTATTTCTTTCTTATCCACGATTTGTAATTTATTGTTTTTCTATTTGTTTATAGATAAAGAATACAAAACACAAATCAAATCAATGCTTATAAAAAGAATTAAAAGAATATGAAACGATTTATAGAATGCCTTGTTCCAGATAGTTTTTGCAATTTTAAATGTTCATATTGTTATGTGCAACAACAAGCTCGAAAATCAAAAAAACGGATATATACACAATATTCTCCATCTTATATAGCAAAAGCTCTTTCGCCTGATAGGTTAGGTGGTGTAAGTTATATAAGTATTACTGGGTTGGGAGAAACATTAATCCAAGAAAAAGTTGTTCAGATTGTGCATGAAATATTGAAGACAGGAAATTATGTAAATATTACTACAAATGGAACCTTGGACAAGCGTTTTGAACAATTACTTGATTTTGATAAAAATTTACTTCGTCATTTAAATATTTCTTTTAGCTGTCATTATGTTGAGCTTAAAAAGCATAATATGGTTAATCGTTTTTTTTCTAATATAGACAAAGTTAGATCTGCAGGATGTTCTTTTGTTTTGCAAATCAATTTAGTTGATGAGTATCTTCCTTATTGGGATGAAATCAAATCTGTTTCATTGGAACGTGTTGGGGCGTTACCTCAAGTTGCATTAACGAGAAAGGAAAATTATCCTGGGTATAGAATAATGACTGATGGTACAGTCGAAAACTATGTAAAGAAAGGGCGTGAAATGGAATCTCCGTTGTTTGAATTTACATTGCGTAATTTTAATAAACAGCAGAACGGATATTGCTATGCTGGTAGTTGGGCTGCAACATTGGATTTGTATACAGGTAAAATGACAGCTTGTTATGGACAAGGAATACATCAAAATATATATCATGACTTGAATGCCCCAATAGTTTTTAAGCCATTAGGTTGTTGCTGTGCAGATTATTGTGTAAATTCTTCTCATTTTCTGTCGTTGGGAGTTATACCTCAAATTTCTACACCTTCGTATGCAGAATTGAGAAATCGAGTAATAGCAGCTTGGTATAATGAAGAATTAGAATCGTTTTTATCAAAAAAATTAAATGGGGAGAATGAACGTGTAAAATATGAGAGATTATTTTCGTTATGTATCCCCTACATGAGGAGAGTGAAAACTTTTTTAAGAAGATGGTATTTAAGAATGAATAGGTTAAGAAAATGACGAGTGCAGAAAAAGTAGCTCAACTGAGAGCATTGTTGTGTGACACTTTATTACCTTTGATTAACAATGATTATATCTTTCTTGATATTCCGTATTATAGTAATCCTGGAGATACTTTAATATGGGAAGGGACAGAATGTCTTTTGAAAGAATGTTCATATAAATGCTTGATGAAAACAGCTGAAGAATGTTTTAAATTCCCTAAATTGAGAGAAAATACAATCATATTATTGCAAGGAGGTGGAAATTGGGGGGATTTATGGGATAGACATCAAAAGTTTAGATTAAAAGTAATCCAAAAATACAAGAATCACCGAATAATTATTTTACCCCAATCAATATATTATAAAGAATTGGATAATTGGGAAAAAGATGCCACAGAACTATTCAAGCATCCGGATTTGCATATATGTGTAAGAGATATGCCAAGTTGCGAACTTGTAAAGGATAAAAACATCAAGAATGTATATTTACTTCCAGATATGGCGTTTTGTATTAATTCTAAATATCTTCTACAGTTTGAGAAGTCTAATAATGGACGAGTGCTTTGGGTAAAAAGACAAGATTCCGAAATGCCAGATTACAGTCATTTGAAGATTGATGTAGATGATACTACTTTGGATATACAAGATTGGCCTACAATGATGTCGTATGATTTTGTTCAGATTAACTTTTATCGAATTTATAATCGCCGTAATTTCCTTTTGCAAGGTCTGACAGATTTATATGCTGATAAAATTTTGAGACCGCATATAGTTAAAGAGGCTGTCAGGTTTATTTCTCAATATAATTACATCTATACTTCGCGTTTGCATGTAGCTATTTTATCTGTTTTATTAGGTAAACCTTTTACTTTAATTGATAATTCTTACGGAAAGAACTTGAATTTGTATAAAGCTTGGTTGTCAGATATTGACACCATAAAATTAGAATCATGAAGATATCTATAATTGTTCCAATATATAACGTAGAAGAATATATATTGAATTGTTTAAGTTCTATAGTCAACCAAAAAAAAATAGTTCATTCTGTTGAATGCATATTAGTTGATGATCACGGACAAGATAATTCAATGCAACTTGCCAAACACTTTATTGAGGAATATAGTGGGGATGTTGAATTTAAAATTGTGGTACATGAAAGAAATAGGGGGCTTTCTGTTGCAAGAAATTCAGGATTAAGCGAATGCATGGGTGATTATATCTTATTTCTTGACAGTGATGACACTTTACCTGAAGATAGTTTATATAATTTGTCAAAACCGCTTGAGTTTTACCATTATGATTTTGTATTAGGTCAGATTAATACAATGGGGCTTGTATCAGAATCACCATCACTCTTTTTGGATGAAGGAGAATATATGGGTAATGAAGTTGTTCGCGAAACTTATCTTAATCATAAATGGTATATGATGGCATGGAATAAATTGTGTAATACCAATTTTCTAAGAAAAGCTCATCTATATTTTGAAGAAGGTTTAATTCATGAGGATGATTTGTGGAGTTTTATGTTGTCATTACGAGCTGACAATTTTTATGTAGTCCGCAAATCTACTTATAATTATATAATAAGAGGGAACTCTATTACAACTGCAAAAAAGCAAATCGTACATATTGATTCCTATTTGACTATAGCAAATAAAATTGCTGATTATATACAAGCATATAGCTTAAAATCAGAATATGTTCTTTTTTGCCATCAATACATACTTGGTACTTACGTGTATTTGCGTCGTCTTGGGTTTATAGAAGGTTATAAAAAATACAAAGAAATCATAAAGAATAAACTTTATGTAAACTATTATAAAATAATATTAAAACAAGAAGTATCACCTTTAGTTTTTAAGGCTAAATTGGCTCAATATCCACCAATAGTTGGATATATTGGTTTCAGAATATTATTTTCTATAACTTCAATAAAAAGGAAATTCAGATTATTATGATTTGTTCCTGTAATTATTTGAAATAAAATGAAGCACATACTATATATAGGTATATACAACGAGGGATCTACCTCTAAGATGCGAGCTGATAAGCTTAAAGGCATTCTTTCTGATTGGAATATGAATGTGATAAACACGGATATTCCTAAACGGGCGATGTGGCGTGTGTGGCAGTCTATCGGCTTTCGTTATAAAAAAGGGCCTTTGATAAATAAAGTCAATCGTTATGTGCTGAATAATTTGGAAGATAAACATTACGATTTGATATGGGTGGATAAGGCTATCTACCTGAAAAAGCAAACTACTTTGCAGTTGCGACAGCATGCATCTACCTTAGTGCATTTTACGCCTGACCCTGCATTTTCATTCCATCGTTCGGATTTGTTCTATGAGAGCATGCCTTTGTATGATTACATGATCACTACAAAAAGTTTTGAAATGGAAGACTTCATTAGAATTATGGGCAGTAAGGATAAAGTTCTATATGCAACTCAAGGTTTTGATAAGGCATTACACCGTCCACTCGTAGAATGGGAGAAGAAAAAAGGAGTCGCTTTTATCGGACATTACGAAGAAGAAAGAAGGATGCCTATAGTAAAGCTGTTACAAAGTGGAATAGATGTGACGCTGGCCGGAATAGGTTGGGATAAGTTTGTCAAATCTTACCCTTCCCCCTGTCTGAATTATTTGGGACATGGTGTATTTGGCGAAGATTATGTTCGTGCACTCAGTGGTTGCTTGTATGCTTGGGGTTCTGTTTCTAAATGGATTCCTGAGAAACATACCACTCGTACATTCGAGATTCCGGCTTGCAAGACAGCTTTGCTTACCGAACGAAATGATGAGATTGAAGGATTCTTTTCCGAAGATGAGGTAATCTATTACGACGGTATTGAGGATTTGATAGCAAAGATAAAATACTATAATGGGCATTCGCAGGAGCTAAAAACTCTTGTAGAGAAAGGCTATCATAAAGTACAGACCGGTGGGTTTGATTATGAATCAATCATTCGAAACCTGCTAGAAAAAATCAAAGTGCTTTAACTTATGGAAGATTGTAAATTATCTTTAATATCCCATCCTGCTCATATCCGACAAAGTAGTTTTGATGTGCTGAAATGCGTGGCTGCTTTTTTGGTAGTAGCCATCCATTACGGACCTTATTGGATTAATCCAATTTCCAGAATAGCGGTCCCTCTGTTCTTTATGATAACCGGCTATTATTTCGTTACTTTCTCAGCAATTTCAAAATTCCGTAAGCATTTCAGGAAAATTTTGATCATGACGATTTCTGCTTCTTTGTTTTATGGGTTTCTCTCTTTTTCCTCGGCAATCTACTTTGGGACTTTTGATAATTGGTTTGATTCGAAGTTTAATTTAAAGACAATAGCGGTTTATACCCTGTTTGATCTTGATCTGTTTCAGATTCATCTTTGGTATTTCTACGCATTAGCATATGACCTTCTTATTATCTATTTTCTGACCAGAAAGAAAAAAACGCATTATCTATATTATGCTATTCCCTTGTTGCTTCTTGCTTTTTTTCTGTTAAGATATCTACGTTATCCAAACTGTTATTACCGCAACTGGTTGTTTGAGGGGCTGCCTTGTATATCCATAGGAATGCTTATCAGGGAGTATGAAGAGAAAATAAAAAGTCTTTTCACAGACACTCAACTGATTGTTTTTACATTATTTTCTTTAATGCTTTGTTCTTTTGAATTTTTATCACATAAATTTATATGGGGGGGGGGAAATCGTTAGCGAAATATACATATTTAGTATACCAATGTCAGTTTGCTTAATTTGTCTGGCAGTCAAAAATCCATCAATAGGTGAAAATACGATTGCCGTGAAAATCGGTAGCGTATATTCTCCCTCTATATACATCCTCCACATATTTGTGGGACAATATCTTTTAGTGAGTAATCTTGATGATTATCCCTTATTCAAAACAGGTATAATCTTTCTAGAGAGCTTGTTATTATCAATTTTCTATATCTACTTGAAAAAGTTGATCAAATCAATATATGAAACGAATAGCAATCATTAGTCCTTCGGGTAAGTTTTATGGAAGCGAGCAGGTATTGTTCGACTTCCTCTGCACCACGCAACACAAGTATGTCATATATGTGCCTGAGGGTACTTTTTACGATAAAATAAAAAATCAAGGTGTTCATACTCCGCATTTATTTACATCAGTAAAGAAATTGTATTTGCATTTAGCTTGGATGTTACTATGCGGAGAGTTTGATGGGATTTATATCAATGAGGGTGGGCATATCAAATATTTAAATTTGCTTGCCAGCTTATTCCCCAATAAAAACTTTTATGTTCACATACGTCTTTTGGAGGATTGCTCGGCTGCAAGATTGAGAAAAATGCATAAAAACGTTTCTTATATTTCTATTTCAGACTATATTACGACAGAGGTAAAGCAAAACACAGGAATACAATGCTATACGATGTATGACATTTACAAGCTATCCTCTGGCATTGCCGGTATCAAAGAGTTTCGTATAGAAAATGATATAGTACGGTTGGGTATTGTGGGGCGTCTTACCACAACGAAGGGCTTGTATGATATTTCGCACTTCTGTAACTATTGTGAAAATAATCAGACCAAAGTGCATTTAGAATTCCATTTTTTTGGCGGAATAGATAATCATATTTCTGAAGTGAAAGATTTTGTTGTAAAAGCTGGAACCTATAAAAATATAAATTGTAAGTTCCATGGGTTTGTTAATGATAAGAAACAGATATATCAGTCAATAGATATATTGCTTCATTTCAATAAGGTAGAACCCTTAGGGCGTATTGTGATGGAAGCCCTTGATTTTGGAATACCATTTTTCGGTTTCAATACTGGAGGTATTGGGGAGTTGGCACAGCAGTTTGGAATTACAGATTACATGATTCCCTATGAAACAGGTTGGGAGGTCTCTTTCTGCCAACAAATCAATAGATTAGTTGAACAGCCAAATAGGTTTGTCAATGATTACCAAAAAGCAAAAGAAAGGATGAAGGTGGTCTGTAGTCCGCAAATATATACCCGAAAATTAGAGAAAATATTCTATGAATAAACTGTTCGTTATACATTATTATCCAATAGATTATTTCCCCCCGGTGATGAATCTGATAGACTCGTTGGGAGAAAAAGTGGAGATAAGGGTATCGACATTGCAGAAGTCTAATTCGTTGGATGCATATGGTAATAAAAAGGCAAAGATTTATCGTCGATTCAAGGAGAACAAAAAGAGAAGTTCCCTTTTTGTCTTGGTTCAGTATATCTTCTTTAGCTTATTTACGCTATATCAGCTCATACGACAGAAGCCTGACGCAGTGCTTTATTATGAGTCGATTTCGGCTTTTCCGGCCTATCTCTATAAGCGATTTGTTGGTCATAAGGTAAAACTCTGCATTCACTATCACGAATACATGACACCTGCCGAGTACTGTCGGCCGGGGATGAGGCTGTCAAAGCTGAATCATTCGCTCGAAACTTCTTATTTATATCACGTGGCAACATGGGTTTCTCAAACCAACCAATACCGGAGAGAATTCTTTATGAATGTTGAGCCGCAATTGTCCGAGTGTGTTTGCCATATTTTGCCCAATTATCCGCCTGCCAGTTGGTTCAGAAAGCGTAAACTGCATGCCAATGAGATTGTGAAGTGTGTGTATGTGGGTTCGTTGTCTTTGACGGATACTTACGTGTTGGAGTTTTGCCAATGGATTGCGAAACAACATGGCAAGGTGCTGTTTGATATATATTCGTTCAATTTTCATAAGAATACGCTTGATGCCATAGAGAAGCTTCAATGCCCATATATTGAATTTCACAAAGAGGGTATCAAATATTCAGAGATACCTGATTTGTTTGACCGATATGATGTGGGGGTATTACTTTATAAAGCTAAGACGATGAATTTTAAATATAATGAAACCAATAAATTCTACGAATACTTGATAAGTGGCTTGGATGTGTGGTATCCTAAAGAAATGACTCTTCTCCACGAAATGGATAAGAGTGTATTTGCTCCGCAGATTGTAGAAATGGATATTACTCAAGGCTTATTCCCTAATGTAGAGCTATCGCCCAGAGAGGTTGATAACTCGTCGTATGACAGGTTTAGTGAAGGGGTGTATGAGTCGTTTATGCAATTTTTGGATATGCAACAAGGCTAATACTTGTATGAATAAATTTTTAATTTGAATGGAATGACAATAGATAAAGGACTCGGTTATCTTATTATAATTATATGCGTATGTTGGGCTTACACTCAAGGAGGTATTTTCGGAAGTTTGGGTGTTGGTGCTGTCGGATTTGTTGTATATGATTTTATTACTCAAAAAAAAGTCTGGTTGCCCATAGGAGAGCTGGCTTTATTGTTAGGTGGACTGCAATGGGTAATTTCTCCATTTTTCTCATATATGACAGATAATAATGTGTATAGTATGTCACAGCCTTGTAACGAATATATGATGTACACCGTTCCTATGTATATTGCATTTATGATAGGCTATTATGTATTCAGACCTTCGTTGCAGCTAAGCAGGATAGATTTGATAAAATGTTGTAGTACTGCTGAAAGGCTGAGTACTATACTTATATGTATTGGTCTGTTATTTATTTTTTTACCTGTATCGGTTTCCGCATTATTGTTTATTAAGACATTAGCTTCTTATCTTTTTTTTATTGGCTTCATTATACGAATGTATGTGAAACCCGAAAAATCTACAATGTATTTGTTACTTGGATTAGGCATACAACTGTTAAATAGTATTCGGGCAGGAATGTTTCACGAACTGCTAATTTGGGGCATTTTTATGATTATGACATGGTTTAATGTTAATGAAGTTCCACTTAAGAAAAGGATATTAATTTTTATCATGTCATTTGTAGGAATTTTTTTATTGCAAACAGTAAAAGCTTCTTATCGTCAAGCTATATGGTACAATGATTACTCAGGAAGTAAAGTGGAATTTTTCTTCTCTTTACTGGTTAATAATGCCATAAATATAAATGAAGTTCGGTCGGAAAAAGAAGAAACAACTATTGCTCGCTACAATCAAGGATGGATAATAAGCCGTATATATAACAATATTCCGCAAAATCATGATTTCTTGGGAGGGCGAACTTATGTGGATGCGTTTAATTCCGCTATTTTACCTCGATTTTTATTTCCAAATAAAAAAGGTGCAGGCGCACAGTCAAGGGAAGATTTTATAGAGATGACAGGTTATCATTTGTCAAGAGGGACATCAATGGGATTAAGCATTTTAGGTGAATCATACGGAAATTTCGGTCTTTTAGGAGGGACTGTTTTCATGTTCATTTGGGGGGTGTTTATAGCTAAGTTCATATCTTTCATAGATAGATTGTCTATTAAAGATTTTTTATGGATTATGTTCCTTCCCATTATTTGTTTCAATTTGATTAAAGCTGAAATCAGCATGATGTCAGTTCTGAATTGGACAGTGAAATCAGTACTATTTGTAGGGGTTGTAATTTATTTACTGCGCCATTTGGTTATGCAGTTGCAACCAATAGTTGAAAAAGAAGACGATGATATATATTTTGGTGAATAATGATAACATATTTTTTTCGAAAGAAACGCGAAGGGGTCAACAGTATTGAAATGGTGTTTTCAACAATTGAGAGCCTATTGCCATTGCATACTTCTATTCAATTACCCTGCGAAGGGGCATCTCCTAAAGTATTATTTAAGAATATTCTTTTTGCCTATCGGAACAAAGCGAAGATTAATCATATAACAGGTGATGCTCACTATATAGCCTTAGGGCTGGGGAGAAACACTGTCTTGACCATTCACGATGTGCAATCGGCAATGCAAATCAATAATCCTCTGAAACGCTTATATGTCAAATTGTTTTGGTTTTGGCTGCCGGCTTTGATGGTAGGGCGTATCACTGTGATTTCAGAATTTACAAAAAACGAGCTTTCAAAAATCATTCCCTTTGCAAAGAATAAGATACTTGTCATACACAATGCGTTTAATCCGACAATAGGGTATGTAAAAAAAATAAGGAATAACCGCCCTGTTATTCTTCACATGGGTACAAAGCCTAATAAAAATCTCGAGCGTGTGGTGGAAGCGTTGAAGGGAATGGATTGCTTATTGATCATTGTGGGTAAAATGAGCGAGAAGCAATTGTTGTTATTGGAAAGTTCTACCATTGATTATGAAAACCTTTATGATGTTGGCTATGAAGAGATAGTCCAATGCTATCAAAGATGTGATATAGTGAGTTTCCCTTCCGTTTATGAAGGATTTGGAGTGCCGATATTGGAGGCAAATGCAGCTGGCAGACCGATTATTGCCGGAGATATTCCTGTATTGCATGAAGTGGCTAATGATGCAGCTTGTTTTGTAAATCCATATAGCGTTGATAGTATTCGAAGTGGCTTTGTCAAAGTGATAGAGCATGACGAATACAGGGAGGAATTGGTAGCAAAGGGATTGAAGAATATAGAACGTTTTTCTCCGAAAGCAATTGCTGAAAAATACAACGAAGTTTATAAAGAATTGAGTGATGAGTAAAGTATTGATTTTCATTGATTGGTTTGCTCCGGGATATAAGGCGGGAGGTCCGATTACATCCAATGTAAATATAGTGGAGCACCTGTCGGATAAATTGGATTTTTATGTCATAACAAGCAGTTTCGACTATCATGCAACGGCACCCTATAAAAATATTCAGGAAAATAAGTGGGTTGATTGGCAAGGAGCAAAGGTCATGTATATCAATCCGTCTTGTTTATCGTGGAAAGTCTTGAAAAAGGCTGTTGAGGAAGCTGCTTGCGATGTTTGGTACATCAATGGTATATATTCACGGTATTATAGCCTATATCCGTTGTTGCTTGCGAAAAATCTAAAACCTAAGAAAGTAATTGTTTGTGCCAGAGGTATGTTGTCTCCTCATGCTTTGGCTGTAAAATCAGTAAGTAAAAAGATCTTTTTGACTTTAGCTAAGACTGTAAATCTTTACAGGAATGTCATTTTTCACGCCACGAATGAAGAGGAGAAGGAATATATACAATCCGCTATATCCAAGAAAAACATTGTGGATGTAGCCGAAAATCTTCCCCGTAAAATGGACTTGCAGGCAAATGGATGTGTCAAGGTAAAGGGTGAGGTCCGATTAGTGAGTTTTGCACGTATATCGTCGGAGAAAAACACATTGTTTGCATTAAAAGCATTGAGAAAATGTAAAGAGAAAGTTGTGTATCATATCTATGGGCAGATAAATTCAGAAATCTATTGGCAGGAATGTCAAAAGGCAATAGCCGAATTGCCAACGAATGTTACTGTCGAATATAAAGGTTGTGTTTCTCCTCACGACATGCAGAAAATATACACCCATTATCATGCTCTGTATCTTCCTTCTACCGGTGAAAACTATGGTCATGCCATTTTAGAGAGTTTTATGAACGGATGTCCGGTTGTGATTAGTAACAAAACACCATGGCTGGGTTTGGAGAAAAAGAATATTGGCTGGGACTTGCCGTTAGATGAAAGTCTATATGCACTGGTTATAGACCACCTTTCACGTGTGGGCAGTGATGAATATTTGCAGATGAGAAGTTGTGTTATAGCTTTTATCAGTGCATATCTTAGCAATGACGAAACCCGAAAACGTTATCTGAATATGTTTCAATTATAATAAGAATGGTACAAACAGATCTTTCCAAGTATGATAATTCATGGTTCCACATTGGAGCCAGACGATTGAAAGTTGTCGTTTGGTATTTTATCAATGTCTTTTTTCTGAATTGTAGTTGGAACCCATCATCGGGGCTAAAGGTAAGACTACTACGGATTTTTGGAGCAAATATAGGCAAAGGAGTTGTAATTAAGCCATCGGTAAATATCAAGTATCCATGGAATTTATCTATAGGTGATTACTCTTGGATTGGAGAAAATGTATGGATAGACAATTTAGTTCAAGTAACCATCGGTTCTAATGTCTGCATAAGCCAGGGAGCAATGCTTCTATGTGGAAATCATAATTACAAACTTCCAACATTTGACTTGATTGTTAAACCTATTGTTATAGAAAACGGAGCATGGGTAGGTGCTAAGTCTACCGTTTGTCCTGGCGTAACTATGTCCTCGCACAGCGTATTGTCTGTCGGTTCAGTAGCATCCAAAGATCTTGCATCATATTCCGTCTATCGTGGCAATCCTGCCACCTTTGTAACCAAAAGGATTATATCCGAATCATAACTTTCCTAACTTTTTAGTATGAAAATCAGTATTATCACTGCTACTTGGAATAGCGGTGCGACTTTGCGTGACACAATGGAAAGCGTTCTGTCGCAAACTTATCCAGATATAGAACATATCATTGTGGATGGTGGCTCTTTGGATAACACAATGGAAATTGTACGGGAGTTGGAACCGCAATATCACGGGCGTTTACGTTATGTAAGCGAGCAAGATAAAGGGTTGTATGATGCCATGAACAAGGGGCTTAAAATGGCAACTGGAGATATTGTTGGGATACTCAATAGTGATGATTTTTATACAAACGAAAAAGTCCTTGAAAAAGTATCCAAAGCACTGGATAATAAAATTATAGATGCTGTGTATGGCGACATACATTTTGTACATGATAATGATTTGAAACGATGTGTACGTTATTATTCGTCAAGGACTTTCCGACGTAGTTGGATGCGACTTGGATTTATGCCTGCCCACCCCAGTTTCTATTGTCGTAAAATTATATATGACAAATATGGAGGCTTTGATTTGTCTTATAAGATTGCCTCCGATTTTGAATGTCTTTTACGGTTTATTTTCGTACATAAAATACGGACAACATATATCCCGATGGATTTTGTAACCATGCGTACAGGAGGTGCTTCTACCAGTGGATTTACCAGCCATAAACAAATTATATCCGATCATCAAAAGGCATTTAAACGTAATGGTATATACAGTAATATCTTTTTGGAATCATTAAGGTATATTTACAAGATTCATGAAATATTATTAACAAAAACAACAAAAGGAAATAAGACGAGATGAAAACAGCATTAATCACAGGTATTACTGGGCAAGACGGTTCGTTTCTTACGGAGTTTCTATTGGAGAAAGGGTATGATGTTCATGGTATTATCCGTCGTTCATCAGTTGATTATCGGGAACGTATTGCTCATTTAGAAGGGAAACCTCATTTTCACTTGCACTATGCGGATATGGGGGACTCTATGTCTTTAGTGAAATTAGTGGGTAAAGTACAGCCTACTGAGATTTACAACTTGGCTGCTCAAAGCCATGTACAGGTGTCATTTGATGCGCCTGAGTATACAGCCGAGGTCGATGCGGTGGGAGTGCTTCGTATATTAGAGGCGGTTCGTACCAATCATTTGGAGAAAACTTGTAAGATTTATCAAGCTTCTACTTCTGAACTTTATGGCAAGGTAGAAGAAGTTCCTCAAAATGAAAATACACCGTTTCATCCTTATAGTCCTTATGCTATCGCTAAACTTTATGGTTTTTGGATTGTAAAAGAGTACCGCGAGGCTTATAATATGTTCTGCTGCTCGGGTATCCTGTTCAACCATGAATCGGAACGCAGAGGCGAAACCTTTGTAACGCGCAAGATTACATTGGCTGCTTCCCGTATTGCACAAGGGAAACAGGATTGTCTGTATTTGGGTAATCTGGATTCCCTACGTGATTGGGGATATGCTAAAGATTATGTAGAATGTATGTGGTTGATTCTTCAACAGGACAAACCGCAGGATTTCGTCATTGCAACAGGTGTACAGCACACTGTTCGCGAATTTGCTACATTGGCATTCCACTATGCCGGCATTGAACTGCGTTGGGAAGGTGAAGGTATAGATGAGAAAGGTATTGATGCAAAGACCGGAAAGGTACTGGTAGCTGTCAGTGAGGATTTCTATCGTCCTACGGATGTTGTCAACCTATGGGGTGATCCTACGAAAGCTAAGAATGAATTGGGATGGAATCCGCAATCCACCTCCTTTGAAGAGTTGGTGAAAATTATGGTGTCTCATGATATGCAAAAAGTGGCTGCGGAACATGTGGCCAACGTAATGCGTACCAACTTGGCCGAATATCTGGAGAAAGGAATTGTAAAATGATGGATAAGAACGCAAAAATATATGTGGCAGGACACCGTGGGATGGTGGGTTCTGCCATTGTCCGTGAGTTACATCGGCAAGGGTATATGAATATTACCACTCGTACTCATGCAGAATTGGATTTGACACGGCAAGAAGCTGTGGAAAAGTTTTTTGCGGAAGAAAAACCGGAATATGTCTTTTTGGCTGCTGCCAAAGTAGGTGGTATCATTGCCAACCAATCTGCATTGGCTGATTTCATGTATGACAACATGATACTGGAGATGAACGTGATTCACGCAGCTTGGAAGAACGGCTGTAAAAAATTGGAGTTCTTAGGTTCTTCATGTATTTACCCACGTTTGGCCCCTCAGCCTATGCCTGAATCTTGTTTGCTAACATCAGAATTGGAGAAAACGAATGAAGCGTATGCCTTGGCCAAAATATCGGGTTTGAAATATTGTGAATTTTTGAATCGGCAGTATGGTACGGATTTCATTAGTGTGATGCCAACAAATCTGTATGGACCCAATGATAATTATCATCCTGAACATAGTCATGTACTTCCTGCTTTGATCCGCCGTTTCCATGAGGCGAAAGAGGCGGGTCTGGATGAAGTGACTTGCTGGGGTGACGGCAGCCCGCTCCGGGAGTTTCTATATGTAGATGATTTGGCTAATCTGTGCGTGTTCTTGATGAACAACTATTCAGGGAATGAAACTGTGAATGCAGGAACCGGTAAAGAATTGACCATTAAAGATCTTACAGAATTGGTGGCTAAGGTTGTAGGATTTACAGGCGAAATCAAATGGGATACCTCACGTCCGAATGGCACACCCCGAAAGCTTTTGGATGTATCGAAAGCAACGGCTTTGGGGTGGTCTTACCAAACTGAATTGGAAGATGGTATCCGATTGGCTTATGATGATTTCCTGCATAATCCCATGCGTGCAGAAAGGTAACGATTTAAAACATTATTTATGCAAATTCTTTTATTATCCGGAGGCTCTGGGAAACGTCTTTGGCCTCTATCAAATAACAGTCGTTCCAAACAGTTTATAAAATTACTCAATTCTCCCGATGGTCAAAAAGAGTCGATGGTACAACGGGTTATTCGTCAATTGGGAGAATCCGATTTAAAAGGTCATGTAACCGTGGCTACCAGCTTGTCTCAGGCTGATGTTATTTACAATCAGCTGGGTGAATACATCGATGTAGTGGTGGAGCCAGAAAGACGTGATACATTTCCAGCCATTGCTTTGGCAGCTTCATATCTGAAATATGAGAAATCATGTGCCGATGAAGAAGTAGTTGTTGTTATGCCTTGTGACCCTTTTACGGAAGCTGGATATTTCAAAGTTATTGAGCAGATGGTGCATGCGGTGGATGACAATGTAGCCGAGCTGGTTCTTATGGGGATTACTCCAACCTATCCATCTGCTAAATATGGATATGTAGTGCCTGATGAATCGAAACTGAAAGGTGGAATCTTTTCGGTCAAACGGTTTACGGAAAAGCCGAATGTAGCTACAGCGGAATATCTTATAAAAGAAAATGCATTTTGGAACGGTGGCGTATTTGCTTTTAAGTTGGGATATATGATGAATATTGTGGAGCAATATATCCGGGCTGTTTCTTTTTCGGAAATCCGTAACAGATATAGTGAATTCCCCAAAATCAGTTTCGATTATGAGGTGGCAGAAAAGGCCAAATTGGTAGCAGTAGTTCCTTTCTCTGGCAAATGGAAAGATTTAGGGACTTGGAATACACTTACAGATGAGTTGGAAGACCATGTAATCGGTAATGTTATCACTGATGGAGAGGCAGAAAATACACATATCATTAATGAATTGGATCTTCCGATTATGTGTATAGGAACCAAAGATTTGGTGATTGCAGCATCGAATGACGGTATTTTAATTTCCGAAAAGAGCAAGAGCGAGAACATAAAAAAATACGCAGACCGGCTACAGTGTTGTCCAATGTATGAGGAAAGACATTGGGGAGAATACAAGATTATTCATAATGTTCAATATTCAGATGGCTTTCAATCGTTGACGAAGCAATTGATTATAAAGGCAGGAAAAAGTCTCACATATCAAGCTCATCATCTACGGAAAGAGGTATGGACGGTTGTTGACGGAGAGGGACTGTTGGCTATAGAAGGAAAAATTACCCCAGTTAAGCAGGGAGATACTGTTTGTATCCTTCAAGATATGCGCCACGGTCTAAAAGCCATAAATGACTTGACCCTGATAGAAACGCAAACCGGAAGCGATCTTCTTGAAGATGATGTGGAATTGTTTGATTGGAATTGGCAAAAGTAGCTACAAAGTTTGGCGAGAACTTCCAGATAATCAAATCCGATTAAATATTTTACACAAAATTTAGAATTATAAAAGGCAAGGGCTTTTGTGATTCTTCCATTGATTATGAAAATCGAGTTTATGGGAGAATCAAAATTTATATTGCATTCCAAAAATGCAAATGTTCAGTGGATAGTATCAAAATATTCCGGTGTTAATCCATTAAGAATTTATCTTATGCTATTTCGTATGGGAATGAAGAAAGAACAAGAAGTGTTGGAACAAACTGCGTCTTGTACATCACTTTTTGTTCTTTTGATATCTTGAAAACATTGATTGTATAACATGGTTTCTTCGTTATCGGTTTATTATCGAAAACTTGCTTATCACGTAATAGAATCGGACGGCTTCCTATGGGTCGGATTCAAGCCGGGAATGGTACATTTTATTGCTAAAGAGGTTTGGAATATTCGCCCCTTGACCCGAACGGACGTTGAGAGATATTATGAGGAGTTTACAGTATTAACCCAAGGTAAAGGGAGTCTTTATTTTCGGATTGTAGCTCATGGTGGATTTCTGAAAGAGGCGTTGGTTTATGAGTTGCATGGTTTGACTGTTTCTGACGACAACTACCTCAGAAGCCTTAATTCCGGCAGACATGTAGAACTTTACCCGCATAACGAGAAAGCTTATCGTGCTATTATAAAAGGCTTTGAACAGCATCGTATCGGTACCGTTGTGCAAGCGACCGGGACGGGAAAGTCATATCTGCTGGCTCGTTATATATCAGAACATGCCACAGAACGAATTTGCGTATTTGCTCCAAATGTCACAATCCTGGAGGAGATCAAAAAGGCGGTAGGCTTTACCTCTCCTTATATCTGCTATCGAACGTTTCAGTCATTGATATATTATCGAAAAAATGATAAACAACTCAAAGCAGATCATATTTTGATTGATGAGTTTCATCATTTCGGTGCAGAAATATGGGGGGCTGCTTTGCAGGAGGTAATTGAATCCAATCCGCAGGCCTATATATTAGGAACATCGGCCACTCCTATTCGCCCGGAGGGAATGATTGATACGGTGGATCTTTATTTCGAGGGAAATCTGTTTTATGAACTTACCTTACCTCAGGCTTGGTATTACCGTATTTTACCAGTCCCAATCCTGGTACAAAGTGCCTATGGATTAGACGGTGAACTGAATCGTTTACAAAAGCGATTGGATCGAAGCGGATGTTCAATTCGACGAAAAGAACAAGTCCAAAAGAAACTGGATGTGGCTCGCGTTGATTTTAAAGGGGCGTTAGGAGCTCCTGAGGTAATCCGAAAGTTCTTGCCCAAAGATGTATGTAAACTGCTGGTTTTTTGCCGTGATCTTACCGACCTGAAACAGATGGTTCCTGAGGTGTGTGGCTGGCTGACACAAGCCGGACGGGTAATCATACCATTTGAGATCCATCACACTCAAAGCGAACGGACTAATAATCAAATACTAAAGGCTTTCCAAAAAGAATCTGGGAAATTGCATGTATTGTTCTCTGTCAATATGCTGATAGAAGGACTGCATGTGGAGGGCATAGATGCCGTCTTGTTTCTACGGCGGACAGAATCCTATATTGTTACCCTGCAACAGCTGGGCCGTTGCTTGGATGCCGGAAGCGGGAAACAGCCTGTCGTATTGGATTTTGTGAACAACCTATCGGGCAAATCTGTATATGACATGATGGCCTTGCACATGGAACGCCTTGCCTGTCAGCCTTCACCCAAGGGATTTGAAGGGGTGACCTCTTTTCTGACCACAGGTTTCCTATCAGACATACGGCTTCGTATTGAGGAGATATTGACAGAGTTGGAACCTTGGCAGATCATGTATGAGAGGCTTATTGAGTTCCGTAAGAAAGAAAATGACTGGCCTTCGGTTACAGAGGGGAAGCTGGGCTTGTGGTGCAATACGCAGCGCATGGCTTACAAACGGGGAAGACTCTCGGAGGAGCGTTACAAACTGCTGGAGTCTGTCGGCTTTGAATGGAACTTGCTGGATTCAAACTGGATGAAGGAATTCCAATCATTGAAAGTCTTCTTTGCGACTCAAGGCCGCTGGCCCAAACGGGAGGATGGAGCTTTGGCTACCTGGTGTTATACTCAACGGGAAAGACGCAAGAAAGGACGTTTGAGCAAAGAACGTATTCGTGTGTTGGATGAGATCGGATTTGTGTGGAGTCAGGACTTGAACGGTGAATGGATGAAAAATTATGAAGCGTTGAAAATCTTTCTTGACAAACAGCAGCGCTTTCCCAAATCAGCCGAAGGTTATTTGGGCGAGTGGTGCAGTAGACAGCGGAAAATGCGCAAGCAAGGGAAACTTTCCCCTGATCGTCAAACACTATTAGATCGAATAGGATTTGTCTGGTCGGTGGAGCAGATCTGGCGAAGCTACTTGGAACAGTTGCACCAGTTTCATGTCCAAAATGGGCGGTGGCCTGGATGTCGTGAAGGGGCGTTGGGGCGTTGGTGTACGGTTCAAAGACGGAATTATCGAAGAGGAAGCTTGTCGGATCAAAAAATCGCCCAATTGGAACAAATAGGATTTATACCCTTGAAAGGAGACAAGTAATACAGAAGAAATGGAAATACTCTCATTTCATACGAAACAATAGAGTTTCCGCAGCCTTATTATCGCAGTTCAAAGTACACTATGATTTTAGAATACAATATACCCAATCGCTTTTCGTACTAATAGGCATATTACCGTTTATACAAGCCACCCTTAAATTTCGGATAGAAGGACTGGTTGCTTTCCACATACATATAGTGTCTAAATAAACAGCAAATATTGATAAATGAGTATTCAATATAAAATCATCTTTGGATATATGGTGTTGATTGTGGCTATAATCGGTATGATTATAATCATGGTACGTGAGCGGAATAGGGTTTTGGTGATTGAAACTGAGGCACAAACAATTCATCGGGTTCAACACAATGGAAATATAGTCCAGCATCACATCACGATTCTCTCAACTTATGGTGAAACAGCCCTTTCTTGGGAAGAGGAGGATTTTGCGAACTATCATTCTCTTCGTCTGCATATCGATTCCATGTTGCAGGCCATGCACAAGGGGTATGAGGAATTTGTCAGCCAAAGTCAAATAGACTCGCTGCGCTATCTATTATCCAGTAAAGAAGAGCATTTATACCAAATTATGCAACTTTTCCATAGTCAGAACAGTCAGGAAGGTATGCAATTCTCTCATTTACCAGCGGAAGCTCAACCGCGTACTGTTATTCGTAAAAAGAAAGGTTTTACAGGATTTTTAGGGGCAAAAGAAACTCTGGAGATAGTTCCTTCCGCATCTACAATTCTCAAGACATTGAACAAGGAATTGCTATCCATGCAGGAAGAACGGCAGGAAAGTATCAATGCTTATACCGATAGCCTTCGCAACCACAACAAGGAACTCAACCGAAAGCTTCGCCATCTGATAACCACGATGAACAACCAGACAGAACGTGTACTTGAAGCGAAGGAATGTCATCTTAGAGAATCTTACAACCGTTCCATATGTGTCATCTCCTGGCTGATTATCTCTGCCATTATTCTGCTTGTCATATCCTATCTGATTATTCAAAAAGATTTACGGGAAAAGGCAAGAACAAGGAAGCGTTTGGAAGATACGATACAACAAAACACTGCGCTGTTGGAAATGCGCAAGAATATTATCCTGACCATATCGCATGACATACGTGCCCCTTTGAATGTCATTGACGGCAGTGCCGATCTGGCAATGGATACACGTGAAAAGAAACGGAGGAATATCCATCTGAATAATATAAGGAGGGTGTGCAAGCATGTGGTACATCTGCTTAACAACCTGTTGGATGTGTACCGGTTAAACGAGGCGAAAGAAATACGGAACGATGTCCCATTCGACCTGCATGAATTATTGGAACGTACCGCTGCCGGTTTTTCTCATATAATCAATAATAAGGGTATCCTGTTCAATTGTGATTTTAAGGATACGGAAGTCAAGTTATATGGTGATGCAGACCGCATAGAACAGATTATAGACAATCTGCTTACCAATGCAGTTAAGTTCACGGAGACCGGCACAATCAATTTCAATGTGCACTATCTCAATGGACTGCTGGTCATGGAAATAGTGGATACCGGTGTTGGTATGAGTGAGGAGACACTTTCCCGTATCTTTCGTCCTTTTGAACGCCAGACCTCTGCAACCAATGCGGACGGATTCGGATTGGGGCTTCCGATCACGCAAGGACTTGTCAATCTTCTTGATGGGACAATAGAAGTAACAAGTTTGATTAATTGTGGAAGCACATTTCGTGTGACCCTTCCCATGCCGGAAACGGATGAACCGTTGGAAAGCGAAAAACATGTCCCGGCGCATTTCACACACCTGCATCACAATGTACTTGTTATTGATGACGACAGTATGTTGCAAGCTGTCATTAAAGAAATGTTAGAGCGTAATGGCATGACCTGTACAACTTGTACCACAGTCAAAGAGGTAGTAAAAGCCATGCGGGAAAAAGATTATGACCTGTTGCTTACAGATATCCTGATGCCTTACACCAACGGGTTTGAATTGTTGACTTTGTTACGTAACTCAAGTATTGGCAATTCAAAGACTATACCCATTGTCGCTATGACTGCACGTGGAGAGAAGGAGAAAGATGCTTTTTTGAATGTCGGATTTACAGCCTGTATTTATAAGCCGTTCTCATCTACAGAATTGATCGGTCTGTTGTCAACTATAGAAAGAGGTTGCCCTGACAAAAAGCATGATGTAGATTTCAGCATGATGTTGTGTGAGGTGAGCGATAAGATAAAATTATTATGTTCCTTTATTGACCAGTCGAAAAAAGATGTTGAAGAACTCAATTCGGCCATAGAAAATTGTAATAGGAAGAAATTGCGTGAAACGGTTCACCGTATGCTGCCGATGTGGGAATTATTACATAATGAAGAAATGTTGTTCGCTTATCGTTCCCTTTTAAAAGATGAAAGGGCCAGTGACACTGCTTTAAAAGAATATACTCAACGGATAATAAATCATACCGATATGTTGATGGCAGCAGCAAAAAATGAAATGAAAAAGACAGACAAATGAAACGGAAAATACTGATAGTTGAAGACAATATCAGCCTGTCTCAGATGCAGAAGGACTGGTTTGCACAAGCTGGTTATGATGTCGTGACAGCTATGAACGAACCGATAGCCCGTTCACTGATACGCAAAATACAATTTGATCTGATTCTATCGGACGTACGTCTACCCGAAGGGGACGGAATATCTCTACTGGAATGGCTGCGCAAGGAAAGAAAGGATATTCCTTTCATCATCACGACCGAGTATGTGTCGGTTCCCGATGTGGTGCGCACTATTAAGTTGGGAGCGATAGACTACCTTCCCAAGCCGGTACGCAAGGAACATCTGCTGGAACTGGCAGAAGATGTGTTCCGCCCCATGGTTACGGTACGGAAACAGGAAAAGGTACTGTTTCACCGTACAAGTCCGAAGATCCTACAAGTGGAGAAACTTGCCAGACTGGTAGCTCCATCGGAAATGTCGGTGATGGTACTTGGTGCCAACGGTACAGGGAAGGAGTCGGTGGCACAGAGCATCCATCTGGGCAGCGAACGCCGGGAGATGCCTTTCGTGGCGGTGAACTGCGGGGCACTGCCACGTGAACTGGCCGCCTCGTTGTTCTTCGGTCACGAGAAAGGGGCATTTACCGGTGCCGACACCGCCAAGACCGGATATTTCGACATGGCGAAAGGCGGAACTCTGTTTCTGGACGAGATAGGTACAATGTCCTATGAGATTCAGTCCATGTTGCTGCGCGTGTTACAGGAGAATACCTATACTCCGATAGGCAGTGACAAGGAACGGGTAGCGGACGTGCGTATCGTTACCGCCACAAATGAGAATTTGCAACTGGCCATCAAGGAAGGGCGGTTCAGGGAAGACCTTTACCACCGCCTTTGCGAATTCGAGATACGTCAGCCTTCATTGGCGGAATGTCCGGAAGACATCATCCCTTTGGCTGAGTTTTTCCGTGAACGCCATTCGAAAGAACTGAAAAGGGAAACACAAGGCTTTACGGAAGATGCCAAGCGCAGGATGCTTACCTATTCATGGCCGGGCAATGTCCGGGACTTACAGAACCGGATCAAACGTGCTGTATTGATTGCGGAGACTCCGATGCTGGATATGGAAGGATTGGATATTGAGATCCGCCAAAGTGGAGATACGCACTCCCCGGTAATTCAGCCGTTGAAGGATGAGTCATTGGAGAAAATGAAAATTATCAATGCTCTTAAAGCTTGCAACGGACACCGGGAACAGGCTGCCGCACTGCTGAACATCAACCCAGCAACACTGTACCGGAAGATGAAGAAATACGGGGTGAAATAAAAATGAGCCTGCCGTTAGTGCAAATCTCACTGAATATGTGTACATTTGCAAACAAATAGAGAAAAATCGACATATTGTCTCTAAGACAATTGCTGACTGTATATGACATAAGACCGCAAGGTGTTTCTAATGGGAATCTGGAAAATTAACATTGAAAGGAACTATTGCGTGATTGCTTATGCTATGCCTACGCATAGCGTGCATTCACCTATTCCTTTCAAAGGCATTCCAGAGCCTCCATTAGAAGTAGCGTGTTTGCACGCTTCTTTTTTTGACGGCTTACGGTCCGGTATCAAAACAGAATTTATGCCAAAAGTCCAAGCTGTAACGGCGATGACACTGGACGGCTTCCTGCCGGAAACCGACAACGTGCTGATGCGATGGGTAATGAACCACAGGAAAGGTTTTGCCCGTTGGCGGGAGCGTTGTGATGCCCGGATTTTACCCCATTACATACTAGACCTTCTTTGTGAAAAAGACACTAAAGGCGATTCCTTTATCTACCTGGCAGAAGTTTCTGATGCAGAAACATTGGATCTCCTGCGTGGCCTCTTCCATTACAATCTTGTGGAAGAACTTATTATCTACCTTTTTCCTTATTCCGCCGGCAAAGGGAATTCCATACAGGCCATCTTTCCCGTCCGGCAATGGCAGTTACACAAGGCCGTTGTCCTGCCTGGTGGCATCTGCCGTCTGATTTATCGTAATCCTTGCAGGATGTAACTTGCAGATTGCGAGAATCCTTGCATCCTGCAAGGTTAATTTCCCATCAAATATTTCTCCTTTATTTTTTATTGTGCTGTATTTCAACGGAATAGCTATGTCATTTCGTGAAATACAGAGCCATTGGCACGCCGTTAGCCCTATATCATAATATAACCTGTTGCGCGACAAGGTGTAACCAGTCAATTATTTACACTTTAAAGACAGACCGTATTATGATACAGACAGACCGTGAGACCTTCCAGATGATGCTTCATCAGATTATGGAAAGGTTCGACAGGATTGAAGACAGGCTGAGCCGTATGAACCGCCAGACCTCTGCGCTTGACGGAGACAAGCTGCTGGACAATCAGGACATGTGCGAGCTGCTCAGCATTACCAAACGCACTCTCGCGCGGTACCGCCAGAAGAAACTCGTGACCTATTACATGATAGACGGGCGTACCTATTACAAGTCCTCCGAGGTCGAGGCGTTCCTCAACCAAAAGGGCAGGCGTTTGCCGGCGAGACTGAAAAAACAGATGGAAAATTAATATAAATGAAAGAATATGGAACTTGTATGTATTGACAAACAGACTTTTGAAGAACTGCGTGTCCGTTTTTGCGAATTTGAGGACCGGGTGACACGCCTGTGCCGTCCGGTCGAGGATCTCGGCCTGAAAAACTGGCTGGACAACCAGGAGGTGTGCGACGTACTCCGCATCAACAAAAAGACCCTTCAGGCGTATCGTGCCAAAGGTCTCCTTCCTTTCAGTCGCATCAAGAACAAGCTTTTCTACAAACCGGAAGATATACGGAGATTATTGGAATTGAGTTACCACCCTTTAATAAAGAGCAAATTATGAGCTATCATTTTATAGACAAGAAAGACCCACGCATTGACGTGATGTTCCAGGGACTGGAGAAAATGGAGAGGATGCTTTCAGTAATGGAAGATGTACCGAGATCACTCTTCAACGGTGAACGTTTCCTTACGGACGAGGAACTTTCCAAAGTCCTGCGGGTAAGCAGGCGTACATTGCAGGAATACCGTACATTCGGTGTAATCCCTTACTATCTGGTACAGGGGAAGGCACTCTATAAAGAGTCCGATATCATGAAAATACTGGACGATGCCTACAAACGGTGCCGGGAGGAACAGCGCTGGGTATAGTACTGCTTCTTTAATCAAGCACGGAGAAACTGCCCGGCTGACAGCAGGCAGTTTCTCCGTTTTCCATTTCATACAGCCGGTGATTTTATTTTCCGCTTTTTCCTGACGGTGAAATCCTCCTCGCAAAGGTCTATCCTGTTTCCGAAACCTGTGGACCTCAACCGTTTCATGTCCTCGTCCACTTTCGTGTCCGTAACCTGCGCGTAAATCTGCGTGGTGGAAATAGAGGTATGTCCCATCATCCGGCTTACCGTCTCTATCGGAACGCCGAGCGAAAGGGTGATGTGGGTACCGAAATTATGCCGGGCCTGGTGAAAGGTCAAATCAAAACCATATACCTGCCCCAATTCCCTAGTCAACAGGATAAAATACCTGCGGGCATAAATATTGAACACCTTGTCTCCGCTTCTTTGGCCGCGGTATTTCTCTATGATTTGAAGAGGAATATCCAGCAGACGGACAGAAGAGAGCGTATCGGTCTTTTTCCGGTGGATATGAATCCACCATGTGCCGTCGCCGGTCTGCGTGATGTCCTTGTCCGAAAGCCGTTTCAGATCCGCATACGCCAGTCCGGTAAAGGTTGAAAAGATGAACATATCCCGCACGAATTGCAGTTGCGGTTTCTCCACCGGAGTGGTCATGAGTGTTTTAAGGTCTTCCAGTTTCATGTGGCGGCTCTTCCTTTTGGGCAGTTCGGGATGCAGGCGGCAATAAGGGTCGCGTCGCAACGTGCCCTGGCTCACAGCCCGCATCGTGAGCTTTTTCAAACGGTACAGGTGTTCATGCACGCTTTTGGGTTTCAGGTTGCGGTCAGTCCGCAGGAATACCTCGAAATCGTCATAAAACGTCCGGTCAAGGCTTCGCAGCGTCACATCTTCCACGCCTTTCTTTTCCCGGACAAAAGCGGAAAGATGCTTGTAGGAACGCTGATAGGAGTCGTATGTTTCCTGTATGCGGTCTATCCCGACCCGTTTCCTGAACTCCTCGTTATGCTCCTTGAAAAGAGCCAGCAGGGTAAGCGGTTTCTGTCCGATACCCTTGACTGCGTTTTTGACCAGTTCAGCCGTGATGAACCCCAGGCTGTTTCTTATCCGCTCATAATGTCCGGCAATCTCACGTGTCAGGTCATCTATGGCACGGTTCACGGTAACGGCATTCTCGCTCCTTCCGTTGGCACGGCCTTTCTCCGGATTCCAGATGCCCGGATTGACAGAGACTTTGGTTCCTATCTGTGCCCATTCGGCATCAATGCTCACCTTGCACAATAGCTGGCACATTCCGTCCTTTCGCACTTTCGTGCGGTTAATATAAAACAGCACGGCAAAAGTGCTGCGTCGTTTGACATTCTGTTTTTCAGTATTCTTTTCCATATTCTTTCCATTTAAAAGGTTATTAAATGACGACAGAAAAACGCTCCGAGATTTTTCGGTTCAATGCCTTGGTGTCGGCGTCTATCTTCTCATCGGTCACTTTCGCGTAGATTTGTGTGGTCTCTATCTGACTATGGCCGAGCATCCTGCTGACCGTTTCAAGGGGGACCCCATGAGAGAGTGTGATTTCCGTTGCGTATGTATGCCGTCCTGCATGGAAGACCAACGGACGGTCAATGTGGCAGATTCGGGCAATCTCTTTCAAGTAGAGGTTCAGCGTGGAATTGCAATACATCGGCAGCAGCTTGTCACCGGGAGCTGTACCGCTATATTTCTTCAGAATCTGCAACGGTAAATCCAAAAGAGGAATCTCAAATTCTATCTTGGTTTTCTGCCTGGCACTCTTGATCCACCATATTCCATCTTCCGCAAGGCATAGATTGTCCTTTGTCAGCAGGCGCATATCTCCGTATGGAATGCCGGTAAAACAGGAAAAAAGGAACATGTCACGGACATGATAGAGGGTCTGCCTGTGAAGCGGGGTGGTCATAATCCTGTGCAACTCTTCTGCCGTGAGATATTTCTGTACGTGCTTCGGGCGCATCGGCTCGTAGCCCATGAACGGGCTGGCGGTAATAATACCGTCAGCAATGGCCTCTCCGACAATGGTTTTCAGTTGGACGGTCAGGTTGATGATTGTTCCGGGAGCGAGGTTACGTTCCGTCCGGAGATACAAATCATACTTGTCAATGAAAGAACGGTCCAACGCAGAAAACGGAATATCGGAGAGCTTGTATTGCGCCTGCAAGAATCTTTCGATATGGCTATAGGCATTGCTATAGGCTCTCAGGCTTCCTACCGTACGGTTTATCCCCACACGCTTTTCAAAGTTGCGGATGAACCGCCTGAAATATCCCAGAAGCGTTTCCTGCCCGCTTGCCATTCCAAGCAGTATGCCTTTCACCTCTTCGGCCGTCACACCGTCACGGACAGCCGACTGTTCCATATAGATATTCAATGCCATCGCACGTATCTCATCCAGCCGGTTGTTGATTTCCTTTGCCGCCACGCTTTTTCCGGAAGCGCGTCCCGAAGACCAGCGGGATTGCGGGACTTTTATCTTCACACTGAATGCCGCTTCGGAATATTTTCCGACATTCAACTTTGCCATTACGGGGCAATTCCCGTCGGCATCCGCCTCGCTCTTTTTCAGGTAGAACGACACCTTTACATTTGCCTGATTCATAACCAATTCCTTTGTTTGCAAAATTATTATATGCAGAGTAAATGAACGGCATGAAAAATGTAGCGGAACGTAGAATAAGACCCCTCGGCCTGCAAACAAAGCCTGTATTTTTTTCTGATACGGAAAAATATGACTAAGTTTGCGTCAGCAGACATGGAAAAAACAGCGTTCTTTGCGGTGGTAAACGGGGTTATCAATGAAAGACGAAAGCTCGTTTTTCAAGCCTCTTTTTTTATCCCGAAAAGGCAACGGATAAGTAGTGATTTGTCCTCCTAACTCCACCTAAAACTTGCTAAAAGCCCCCTGCGGAAGAATGTGGTACAAAACGACATATCCCTTTTGCTATCAAACACTTTACATTATTTTCTCCAAAGTTATCCGTATGTGAGCGAGTTTCACTATATTTGTGCCATTATCTACATAAAATTTTAATTTTGGAACAAGTACTGCTTATACTCGATTGGATCTTATACGTATTGTTTGCAATAAACGTATTGTATTTATTGGTTTATAGTTTGGCATCGCTCCGGTGTAAGCCTGATAAGGCAGTATCTGCGAAAAAATGCAAACGATTTGCTTTATTGATAGCGGCATATAGAGAAGACGCTGTTATTATGGATACTGTACAAGCTTGTTTGACGCAGAATTATCCAAGTGATAAGTATGATGTGGTTGTAATTTCAGATCATATGCAGTCTTCAACGAATGAGAAATTGCGTGCATTGCCTATTAAGTTACTTCAAGTGGATTTTGAAAAAAGCACGAATACTAAATCTCTGAAAACTGCTCTTGAATATCTAGGGGAGAATTCATATGATGTTGCTTTGATTATCGATGCAGACAATATTATTAACTCTTCGTATCTTTCTGAGGTAAATAATGCGTTTGCAGATCCGAAAGTGCAAGTTGTACAGACTCATCGTGTAGCAAAGAATTTGAATACGGATATGGCTTATTTGGATGCCATTAGTGAGGAAATAAATAATTCGATATTCCGTCTGGGGCATGTCAATTTAGGAATGTCAGCAGCCCTGATAGGTTCCGGTATGGCTTTTGAGTATTCTTTATTCTATAAAGCGATGATGAGTAATACTTCAGTCGGAGGCTTCGACAGAGTTCTGGAAATGAAATTGCTTTATCATCGTATTTTCTTTCATTACTTGCCAGATACTTATGTGCTGGATGAAAAAATACAGAAGACTAAGAATTTCTATCAACAGAGAAGGCGTTGGTTGTCTGCGCAATACTATAGCTTCGGTGAGTTTGTTCATCATTTGCTTCCGGCTATCCGTGAACGGAAATGGGATTTTTGTGATAAGTTATTTCAGCAAGCTTCGTTCTCACGGGTCTTATTGTTAGGCTTTACTTTTATTTTTTCTGTGTGTTTTTCAATATGGTTTCCGATGTTAGCGTGTAAGTGGTGGGTGATATTCGGATTGTTGTTATTGGCATTAGTAGTTGCTATTCCTCGTCGTTTTTGGAAATGGCGATTAGTAAGGGCGGTATGTTTTATCCCCTATTCGTTTCTATTGATGTTTTTAAATTTGTTTCGGTTGAAGGAGGCTAATAAGAGGTTCATTCATACAACGCATGGAGTGGAATGATCTTTTTTGCTCATTAAAACTCTTTTGTCTATAGAGGTGAATGATTATAATTAATATATAAAATATGATACCAAAAATTATTCATTATTGTTGGTTTAGTGATGAACCATTGCCACCCAATTTGAGAATGTGCATGAGTACATGGAGAAAAGTATTACCAGATTATGAATGTAGATTATGGACACTTGATTCTTTTGATGTAAATGCTTTGGCTTGGACGCGAGAAGCTTATAGAGCAAAAGCATGGGCTTTTTTGACTGATTATGTTCGTTTATATGCGTTATATGAAGAAGGTGGCATTTATTTGGATACAGACGTTTATGTTAAAAAAACTTTTGATAGTTTTTTGATGGATCGTTTTTTTACATCAATTGAATATCATCCGGAAATGATTGAAAGTGATGAGTTATCTGACCAACGATTAGATATTGAAGGAATCAATCTTTTTCCTGGTAAACGTGTTCCTGGCTTAGGATTACAAGCAGCTATTTTAGGTGCAGAAAAGGGACATCCATACCTTGAGAAAGCAATGGCATTTTACCGAAATAATCACTTTATTCAGAATGGGAAATGGTTTACAGATTTAATAGCTCCGGATGTGTTAGCCTTAATAGCTGAGGATTTTGGTCTAAAATATAATAAAGATGTTGAACAGGAATTAAGAGAGGGAATGAAAGTTTATAGTTATTATATTTTTGGAGGAGCTTATACGCAAATAACAAAAGATACTGTAGCAGTGCATTTAAGTGCAGGAGGATGGCGACAGCGTACTTTTTGGAGGACTTTTCTGACAAGAATTAATTTTTATAGGAAAATTTTCTTTGCAAGTCGCTGATTGTTAATTCTTATTTTGTATACTATAATTGTTTTTGAGAGGGTGTAATGAATAATCGAATAGAGAATAATAAGCGTATTGCCAAAAATACAGCTATGTTATATATGCGTATGCTACTCTCAATGGCTGTTTCTTTTTATACCTCGCGAATAGTACTAAATATATTAGGGGTTGACGATTTCGGTATTTATAATTTAGTTGGCGGTATTGTAGTTCTATTTTCTTTTTTAAATAATGCAATGGCCTCTTCTACTCAACGCTTTTTAAATTTTGAATTAGGAAGGGAAAATATTGACGAGGTAAAGAGAATTTTCAGTATGAGTCTGACAACTCATCTTAGCATAGCTTTCGTTGTATTAGTTTTATCTGAAACTGTTGGATTATGGTTCTTAAATGCTTATATGAATCTTCCTGCGGATAGAATGAATGCAGCCAACTGGGTTTATCAACTTTCTGTGCTTTCTTGTTGTATACAAATTATGCGTATCCCTTATCAATCTAGTATAATAGCTTATGAACGCATGTCTTTTTATGCATATATTAGCATAGTTGAGGTTTTATTGAAATTGTTAATTATTCTTTTTTTGTTTTTGAGCGATTTTGATAAATTAATTTATTATTCTATTTTAAGTACTGTTGTTGTTACTTTAATATCGTATATTTATAAAATTTACTGTATTAAGGCATTTTCTACTTGCAGTTACTCTTTTTTTTGGGATATTAAGCTGTATCGAATGTTGGTTGGCTTTTCTGGATGGAATCTTTTTGGTAGTATGGCAAATGTTGGTGTACAACAAGGGGGAAATATTTTACTAAATATATTCTATGGAGTTACAGTAAATGCTGCTGTAGGAGTCGCAAATCAAGCGAGTATGGCGATTTATGGATTTGTATCAAATTTTCAAATGGCCTTTAATCCTTCTATTATAAAATCTTATGCTATTGGTGATAGAGACTATTTTATGGATCTCATTTTTAAAGCTTCAAAATATTCCTATTTTCTGTTGTTCATGTTGTCACTTCCTATATTAATTTGTTGTGAGTTTGTTATGGGGGTGTGGCTAGGAATTGTTCCATCTTATACGGTTTCTTTTTGTCGGTTAATGTTATTGTTTATGTTAGTAGATTCCGCAGCAGCTCCTTTGTGGACTTCTGTGCAGGCAACAGGAAAGATTCAGAATTATCAAATAATGATTGGTTGTTTAGTATTGACTAATTTACCTCTTGCGTATACTGCTTTATGGTTAGGAATGTCTCCTGTGTGTGTATTTGTTATTCGTCTATTAGTTAATATCATCGTTTTTATAGTTCGACTCGTTTATTTAGGTTTTAAAATAGATTTGCCTATATTAAAATACACCGTTCAAGTGTTAATGAGAATATTATTTGTGACTATTTTATCTGTTCCTCTACCTTGTGTGGTAAATTATTACTATCATGGTTGGTTCGGTTTAATATTCACTTCTTTAATGGCCTTCCTATGTACATCACTATCAGTTTGGTTTGTAGGGTTGAAACAGGGAGAACGAAAGGCATTAGTACGTACTATTTTGAGAAAATGATTATCGAGTTTATTCTTGTACAAATGTGCTTCCATTTAAGTCTGTTAGCCAAGTGTTATAAAAACTGCTGTTTTTTCCATATGAGTTATCTATAAACGTGAATGATTTATGTGTTAAAATAGAAAGGATGGCTACATGTAAGCGAGTTGTGTATATTTCTTTATATGGATTAATGAAGTGTATGCCAGCTTGTACTAGCTTAGGACGAATGATGTGGTAAGCGTAGATGTCCAATATAGGGTAAGTAAATGTTCCTAATTTGTGACAGACCATATACATTTTATAGAAAAAAGACATATATGTTGGCATTGTTTCCATGCTAGGCCAGTCGCGGATATCAATTTTTGTGTAATCTAATTTTAAAGAAGATAAATTAAAAGAGGATAGCTCTTTATCTGTTCGTTTTATTAATAGAATTCTATTGTTTGTACAAGCTGTAGTATGCTTTCTGATTTTTTTGGGAGAGATGCAGAAAGCCATATCTGGTAATAGTAGTATGTTGTTTTTGTGAAAATACTTTTTTAATATGGAGTGTGAGATTTCATCACGGGCACAAATTGTTAAATTAGGATGCTTAGCCATTATTAAAGCATCAGCTTTCATTATAGAATGGTTTGTATAGTATATAGTTTGGGGCAAAATTATAATCTGATTATTAGGATATTCTTGAATGATTCTAAGTCTTAATTCTTGGTGCGATCTCCATATATCACCAAAATTTCCTCCACCATGTAATAAAATAGTCGTTTTTTTTGAAATTTTTCTATAACAATAGGTGAGGGTACTGTTTCTGTATAGACACTTTATGTGATTAGATGCAAGGAATTGTTCTGTTCCTTCCCAAATAAGTGTGTCTCCTATATTAGTGTGGTAAGGTACATCTAAGTATACGCATGAACTATTAATAAGAGGAAGAAGACCTTTATCAATCAGAGATTTTAATAAATTTATTTTTTCAGTGAAGTTATGCATAAAAGAGCTATTATTGTACGATACAAAAATAACAGAATTTTATTTCGTATGCAAAATATAATTCTGTTATTTAATAAGAGTAGATTCATAGTGGGTGCTATGCCCTTCTTTTTAAGAAAGTTTTTTAGATAATTCTTCCTTCACCTCAAAGCACGGACACTCCTTTGTCCACTCCATCGGCTCCACCTCACCATTCCCATTGACATCCTGGCTCAAATCCCGATGCCCCACAACCCTTGCTTCCAGATAATCCATCTTCAAAGCCCGTACCAGTACCCGTAGTGAATGTTTCTGCCATTCCGTCCGTGTATCCTTCGCCAATCCGTGGCAATCCAGACCACCCTCATAACAAATTCCGATTGAATTTGCATTGTGTCCACGCGCGTGGACACCGACCCTCCCGACCGAGCGTGTGGACTTGATATCACCGTTACGGCGAATGTAGAAATGATAGCCTATACCATCAAAACCACGAAGGCGGTGAGCGGTTTCCAAATCCTGTTCGGTAAAGGGGCGGTCCTCGCGCGTGGCGCTGCAATGGATCACAATTAAATCGATCCTTCTCACAGGTTCATCGCATTTGCGCTAAAAGCGCCGATTACGGCCGAAGCCACTGCGATGATTACTTTCAAAATTTTGTCCCAAGTCGTTTTTTTCATAAAGATTAAGAGATTAGTGATTAATGTTTAGTGATTATCCCAGCGGATTCTCATCCAAACCTCCGCCGCCACTGCCGCCGGAAGAAGAGCCGCCGCCAGTGGACGGCTTGTCGTCTTCCGTCACCAGTTCGAAGACGAGGTTGTTAGGCCCTCCCTTGGTGGTGGCAATGCTGTCGTTTGCCAGCCGCAAGGTATTTGCTACCTTGAAGCGAATATTAACACGTTCGATATTCTTCACCGTACAGTCCTTTGCCACTTCGGTGGCACGACATTTAAAGGTGGTGTGAAAAATTCCGAAACCATCCAGACGGACACTGTTGCCGTCGGTCAGGGTCTGGCGCATCTGGCGGACGATGGCCTTGCCTACGTGTTCCACATCTTCGGCCGACATTCCTCCTAAGGCCTCGATATCTTGTGCGATACGTGCAAGGTTGAACATTTTAGCGTCTTTTGCCACGCGTTTCAGAGTGAAAACCATCGGGGAAGCTGCGTCTCCGATTTTTTTGTGGCGCTGTGTGCGCACTACTAAAGCTTTTGACATAATTTTGTAAAAATTTAAGTTTGATGAATAATAAGTTGTTTATCTCTCCGGAGCGAGGGTAGGAGATGCTCTCTTCTTCCGCTCCGGTGAAACAAAGATACGGCAGGCGGACGGCGCGGCGAGAGGTTCTATGAGGTTTCGTGAGGTTCCGTGAGGATAAATGAGGTTAACGGAGGTTCCGTGAGGTTCGCGGAGAATAAATGTAGGAAACAATTCGCCAATCTGTTGTAAAATTCCTACCTTTGCTCATATATAGTAAAAACGAATCATGAAAACAGTATGAAATATCCTATCGGAATACAGACATTCAGCGATCTCCGTGAAGATGGTTATGTGTACGTGGACAAGACGGCTCTTGTCCATCAGATGGTGACCAGCGGGAAAGTCTATTTCTTCAGCCGCCCGCGGCGCTTTGGCAAGAGTCTGCTGATTTCTACACTCGAATCCTATTTCCGGGGCCGGAAAGAACTCTTTGAAGGGCTGGCGATGGAAAAACTGGAGAAAGACTGGTATGAGTATCCGGTGTTCCATATCGACTTCAATGGCGACAACTTCGCCAAGGAAGGTGTGTTGGAAGCCAAAATAGAGGGATTTCTGAGGCAGGCGGAGCGCATGTATGGGAAAGACGAGGATTTGCTGACCATGGGCGACCGTTTTGAGGAAGTGCTCCGTCGTGCCGGTGAAAAGTATGGTCGCCGTGCCGTGGTGCTGGTGGATGAATACGACAAGCCGATTCTGGATGTGCTTGATACTCCTATGGAAGACAAGAACCGGGACACGCTGAAAGCTTTCTATTCCACCTTCAAGAGTGCCGACAGATATTTGCAGTTCGTGTTGCTGACGGGTGTCACCAAGTTCTCGCAGGTTAGTGTGTTCAGCGGTTTCAACCAACCTAAGGATATCAGCATGGACGATCGTTACCAGGCACTTTGTGGCATTACCCAGGAAGAACTGGAACAGTATTTCGCCGATCCTATTGCTGTGCTGGCTGCACAGGAAGGGTGCACTTCCGATGAAATGAAGCTCAGTCTGAAAGCCCAGTATGATGGTTATCATTTCAGTGAAGGGATGGTTGACATTTACAACCCCTTCAGTATATTGAATGCATTTGATTCTTTGAAGCTCCGCGACTACTGGTTTGCCACCGGCACTCCAACCTACCTGATGCGTCTGCTTCAGCATAATCACGAGCAGATGAACGACCTTACGGGCAAATATTATGACGCTTCCCTTTTTGCCGACTATAAAGCTGATGTAGAACAACCTCTGCCCATGATTTACCAAAGTGGATATCTTACCATTAAAGATTACGACCGTTTCACCTCTTCCTATTTGTTGGATTTCCCCAACAACGAGGTGCGGAGGGGCTTTCTTTCCCTGATTGCTACGGGCTACTTCAAGACGCAGCCTACACAGGTGATGGGGTGGTTGGCACAAGCCATGCGCGATTTGCACCTTGGCAAAACTTCGGCCTTCCGTGATTCGCTCACCGCTTTCCTGGCAAGTATCCCCTACGATTCGCATCCCGGTCTCCGTTCGATGGATCTGATGGAGAAGCATTTCCAATATACCTTCTATCTGCTTGTCCGCCTGATGGGCGTTTATAGCCGGCTGCTTATAGAGAAAGCATATAGCCAGGGGCGTGTGGATTGCATTTTGGAGACGCAGGATTATGTCTATATCTTTGAGTTCAAGCTGGATGGTACCGCCGATGACGCCCTTCGCCAGATAGAGGAAAAGGGGTATGCAAAGCCCTATGCGGACGATAAACGTTGCGTGAAGCAGATCGGTGTCGTATTTTCTTCGGAGACGCGCACAGTGTCGGACTGGAAAGAAAAAGGGGAGCTCTAAGGCTCCCCGAAAACATTGACTATGACTTGCACTTGGGCGGGAGTGTAGTTCCTGCCTGTGCGGCTCATTCCCATTTCCAGCAGGCGTTGTTCCAGTCCGGGCGCTTTGCGTATCCAGGTGTTGAAGCGGTTGACGGCTGCCTGTTGAGACACTCCGTGAATGTAACACATAGCCAGTTCGCCTTTCCCGTAGCTGCGTATCAGGAAGCAGACTTCTAAGATAGAATCATCAGTTTTCATCATACTTTAATTTGAATAAATTGTTCCTTTTTTGTGAGTTTATTATCTCTACAAATATACTGAATATTAATCAAATAGGCAATTTTCTTCTGTAATATTTTTCAACCAATTCTCATTGTCGAACACCGTGTTCACCGGTCCCGGTTTGTCACCGTCGGGACGGTGCACGATATCCTCCTCGCAGGGCCAGTAACGCCCGTTGATGCGGTTGTAGACGAACTTGGCGCAGGTGTTGGCGCTGCCCAGATGCTTAAACCTCACTTTGTCGATGTAGATAGTGACGATTTCTTTCCCGTCATTCCGGTCTACGGTAAAGCAGAAGTCGGCCATATTGCCGAAGTTGGCGGAGCCGTTGATGTCATTCATCTCCACCCGCCGCAGTTCGCCGTTGGTGGTGTTGCGGTTCACCTTGCGCGGATGCGCCACGAGGATGACGAGGCACTTGTGCTGCAGGGCGAAGCGGCTCAGCTTGTTCAGCAGCGAGGTGATGTATTGCAGTTCCGTTTGTCCCGGTTCCAGCTGCTGGTCGATGCGGTTCAGCGGGTCGACGACAAGGATGCGCACTCCGCGGCGGCGCACCAGTTGGCGGGCCTTCTCAAGAATGCAGTCCACGGTATAATTTCCCGAGTCCGGCAAGATGTGCGTCACGTTGTCCGTCAGCCAGCGCGTCGTCCGGTTGTAGAGGGCTTCCGTCATGCCCGGTCCGGGGCGGAAGGGGTGTCCGGTCAGCTTTTCGGCGAGCTTGGCCAGATGGTATTCCATCGGCATGTTTTCGGGACTGAAGAAGCCGATTTTCCATTCGTGGCGCAGGCAGAGGCGCAGGACGAGTTCGTCGATGAATTCCGATTTTCCCTCGCCGGTGCGTCCCGTCCACACCGCGAGGCGCCCCGTCTCAAAGGTGCAGTTTTCGTCCAGGTTGTCCCAGCCCGTTTCAGCGCCCCGTTGCAGGCCGTTTTCGAAGAGCGTGCGGAGGGGCTCCTGACGGTCTTCGGCGGTAAAGACACCCTCCAGCGGGATTTCTTCGGCCTGTTCCAGCGTAATGAGCAGACTTTCCGCACCATACTTTATCAGGTGCTCGTTGGCGTCTTTACATTCGGGGCCGAAGTGCACCAGGCGGCAACGGTCCGATCCGAGGCGCCGCACCAGTTCCTGGCTCAGTAACCGTCCGGAGCTGTCCTCGTCGACAGCGATGTAGATGAGCTTCTTGGGTTCGAAGTGGCTTTCTACGAAGCGATCCATCCAGTTGAGGTTGCTTTGCGCGCCGGCGGGCACGGAGATGACATCCTTCCGGCCGACGGTCATGAAGGCGGCGGCATCGAATTCGCCTTCGGTGATGATGCATTCCGGGGTGTCCAGTATGGCGTCGATGTTGTAGGGGATAAGCTCGGCACCCTTCACCATCATGAAGTGCTTCCGGCCGCTGCGATACTTGGTGTTGATGAGCGTGCCTCCTTCGAAGTAGTTGAAGCAGAGACAGTTCTCCTCTTCGCAGCTTTCGGGTAGCCTCACCCGTTCTTCGGTGATGTGCAGGTCGGCCAGCAGGCGTTGCGCCAGGTAGCGTTCCTGCGTCCAGTATTGCTCCAGCTTCTCGCTGAGGGTCGTGCGTTTGGGGTCGAAGACGGGGCGGCGGAAGTGGGAGGGGAGCTTGCGGGCACGATTGTAATTCTCTTTTCGCTGCTGGCGTTCCCGTTCTTCGGCATCGTCGGGCACGTAGAGCTTGTAGCCGCAGTGGTGGCAGTAGCACACGCCCTTGTCCAGGTCGATGGAGAGGGATTTGTTGCCTTTGTGTCCGCGGGTGTCGTTGCACTGGGGGCAGATGGTCTTGACTTTTCCGCTGGTGCGGCCATGGGTGTCGATGCCGTGCTGATGGAAATTTCTCATTTTTTGTTGAATTGTTTGAATTTATTTTTGGAAAATTGTTTGCGGACTTCATTTGTGAAGTCGTCTGCGAAATCGTTTGGAAATGCCACACTTCAGCGTCTCGAATGCCACACTTCGTGGGGGCGAATGCCACACTTGGATGGGTGTGAGGTGTGGCATTTGCCTTGCTCAGGTGTGGCATTTGCCTTGCCCGGATGTGGCGTTTGCCTTGCCCGGATGTGGCATTTGCTTTGCCCGGTGTGAATTTACGATCTCCATGAATTCGTGGTTTCATTCCAGAAAGCGGCGTTGTCCGGCCGGGGTGGGGCATTGTCGGGGATGAGACAACCCAGGTAGCTGCGTCGGCCGTCGATGCGCTGTTCGTAGCGGTAAGGGTCGGGCGGAGCGGCGGACTGTTGCTTGGCGTCGAGTGCCAGGAGGGTTGCGTGCAGGGCTTGCGAAGTGTGCTGTCCGGGATTTGTGAAATTCACGAAATAGCGGCGTACATCGCTTTCGCTCAACAAGTTGTGCCATTTGTCGTAGACTTCGATATGCTTCTTGAAGCAGTCCACGGCCGCCTCGATGTGTCGCATCAGCAGCTCTCCGTAGCCGCTGTGTATGCAGGCTGCTTCCAGCCAGGGTGTTCTCACGGCCAGTCCGTCCACTACTTCCTGCCAGGGACGTATGGGGCGCAGCGGCGTTTCCGGTCGGCCGAAGTCATCGCAGACGGTGAGTGAAGCCTGACTTCCGGCGGAAGCGTCCCGATAGTTTGCAGGAGGATTGATATCGACATCATTAGCAGCAGTTTCTTCTTCTTTTGCTGATGATGTTATTATATCTTTTATATTCTCTTTAAATACTTCACGGTTTGTTTCTTTATCGGTGCTGGTTTTTAGCGAGTTAGCTTGTTTTTCGTTCGGATTTTCCGTTTTTTCCTCTGCTGTTTTTGGCTGTTTTTCGTCGTTTTTTGCATCAGCAACGGTATTTGCTCTATCATTTTTTGCCGTTTTTTTCTCCTTCTTTTTTGCCGGATTCAGTTCTTCGGGACTGAAGGATCCGTCTTCTTCGAGTGCGAAAAGTTGGAAATTGCGGATGATTTTCTCTATGTAGGTAATCGACAACTTTTTGCTCGTGGAAGAGCGCAGATATTTCAGTTGTGCTCTGGTATCGGGTAGCATGGATAATTTTTCGACGATGATCCAGTAGGTTCCTATTCCTCTGGGTCCTTCCTCGTCGAACAGGTTTTGCATTCGGGGGTCGTGCATGGCCATGAGCTGGTGCTGTAGATAAAAGTTTCTTTTCATTCTGAGTTGTTTTTATTAGTTGATTGTTCGTGGGAAAAGGTTGCGCAAAGCGGAGTTGCTTGGTGTGGCGACAGCGTTTTTTCGTAGCGTTTTTCTCTTAGCGACAGCAAAGATAAGCTATGCGTTATTGTAAAATGGCTTGATTTGGTACGCTTGAGGGCATTGATAAGCTCTGATATACAGTGAAATATGGATTATGTAGAGTCGAAAAACGTACTTGTGTTAATAAAATGCAAAATGAAGTTTTTTCTTTCAACGTAATACAGTATATAGGGAGGTGCCTATGCTCCGCTGCCCCGCAAGTATGATAACTCACGGGGGATATATGGCCGTACGGCATTGTAGTGCAATTGGACGGTTTGGAAAATCGGGAGAATGAAAGATATCTGATCTTTACTTTTACGAGGGATGTTTTTTATTCATCTCCTTTTCCATCCTCTCAATTTTATTTTTAATGGGGGATAATTCCTTCATTTCCCGGAAACTTACATCTGTGTTTCTCTTGAATAGTTCCTTGAGATAGAGTTTCAAAATTTGGCAGATTACCAGCCTTTGGGTCGTGTACTTGGTGGTTCCGTTGAAATTCCAGGTTGCTCCATCTTCTATTTTAATAGTAAGTTTGAAATTTTTTCCATGATTATTTGCTTAAAAAAACTGCGAAAGTAAAAAAAAGTTTGGAAAGATGACACCAACGGGAAAGAATATTGAATGTCTTTTTGTGAATAGTGTATTTTTATCTTTGCCATAAATGAGTAGTAAAAAGAACTTGTCTATAGAGACTTTGCGAGGCATTGCTATCTTATGGTAATGATAGGTCACGTCATTGGTTCTGTGCCTGATGGAAGAATGAAGACTTATTTAAGATACTTTACATTTGTAGAAAGAGGAAACATAAGGTGGTTTATTTATGTTCATTTTACTGCCCTGTCAACTTGGCTATGGCTTTTCCCCATTTTTTATTCTTGTTCTTGATTATCCATTTATATATCCATAATGGAATGTAAATACCAGAAAGGATAGACATACAACTTTCTATAGGCCAAGGAGCATGTATTATGTTTAAAAATATTCGTTGAGATAATACTTGCGGAAACCATGAAAAAAGATAGATAGCATATGAAGCACCGAATAGGTGGTGAAAGAACTTCCAATTATGAGTTATGTACAATTGGCTTAAAGAGATGCTCATTAGTATTCCATTGAAGGCTGTTAATACATCTTTACCTTTGAAGAATGGTAAATATAAAAATATAATAGACAATATAAATGTAATACAGGCAGTTATTAATGAAGAGGATAGTTTGTGCTCTATATTTGACCGATAGAAATAGTATCCAAAAGCAAAGTAAATTAGATATCCAATAACTCCACTTATATTTAGCAAACTAACTTCACTTAAGGGATTAAATATATGTAATAATAATAGCATGCATAGTATAGACCAAGCGGGTATTTTCCACTTAATATATTTCATAATGCGTTTTCCATAAACGACAATCATAAAAATAAGGAATAAAGTTGGAAGAAACCAAAAGTAAATGATGATATTACTCCAGGGGTAAAGCAACATTTTTCCATAGTACGTAAATGATAAATCAACTGGACTTGAAGAAAGCTTATTTAACAACATTTTTAGAATAAATGCCCAGCTGCTTATCACAAAATAAGGTGTCAATAGGCGTTCTATTTTTTTTGTGATGAATCCTCCCTGTCCGTAGAGTGGTATTTCTGTTAATTGGTTACCTCTTATACTCATAGTATACTTTAATAAGTACCCGGAGATAAACATGAATAAAGGCATATGAAAAGAATATATCCACGTATGAATTGGATTATCTGGACATCCATAAAAAGAATGTCCAACTACAACAAGCAATATGCCAAATGCTTGTAAAAAAGAAATCATTGAGTTTTGACTTTGCATAATTGTATTCAAATTTTGATGAGTATCATTTATTCTGCAAAATCTCACAGTTAAGTTTTTGAGGGAATTTTTTTAGAATAAAATGTCAAACACTAATAAATAATTTAATTAATTTGTCATGACTTACACTTTAATATAGCAAATATAAACAATATATTAGAATTAGTAATCTAAAAGAAAACTTTTTTTATTATTAGGCTTCTTATTCTCTGCTTGTTATCTCATGTTATTGTTGCCTGTATTCTGTATTATTGGTAGAAATGCATTTCTAATTAGGGTTCCCTGAATAATTTATTCATCCTCCCCCCCCTCAGGCAAATCTCTACATTAGTAGAATTCTTCTCCCAGAACTTTCCCATGTATTTCGCCAAAGAAGACCGAAAGATATTAATGCTAAGTTGTTTGTCTGTGAAATAAACTCATAAAACTTGCTTTTAACTCTCAAATATATAAGTTTTTAGTTAAATGAGGAAATGTTGGCAGGCCTATATTAATGAAAATCAGCTAATTTATCTTGTTTAGGGAACTCTAATTAGGGGTTATTGCTTTGATGAAGTAAGTCCATTAAAAGTGCCACGGATGACAGCTATTGATAATTGAACCTTACCATTCAACAAATAAATGATTGCTTTCTTGGGGGCAGCAATGAAAGCTATGTACAAGCAAGATAGAATTTTATCATATTTCATTGTATTTCGACGGGCATACAGAATGCGTGCACGGGAGAGATAGAATTCTCTTAAGGGAGTTCCCTTTTTGGCTGTCATACTTTCTTTATGATAAACTACGGCTGATGGTTCGTACCATAACTTATATCCGGTACGCTTTAGTTGTGTCGACCAGTCAAATTCTTCGTAAAACAAAAAATAGATTTCTGTCATAGGACCTACCTGTTGCAGGACATCACGACTTACCATCATAGCAGCACCATGTAGAGAGGCGGTTTCGCATGCTATGTGGTAAATAAGTTGATCCTTCTCATTGAAGCCTATGGCCGCATTGCGCAATGTGATGCGGGAAAATGGGGTAAAACCGGCATATTGCAATGTGTCGGGTGCATAGCTATATTTCAGCATAGGGGAGACACCTCCATTTTTCGGATCTGCTTTCAAACGATGGACGAGAGTTTCCAGTATCGGGCCTTTGATAATTGTATCGTTGTTGAGGAAAAATAGGTAGCTGCCTTCGGCAACTTTTAATCCTGCATTGTTACCTCCGGCAAATCCAGTATTGGTGTTTTGTACGACTTTTACTTCGGGGTGGCGTAGCTTGATTTCATCAGCTTCGGGATTCCGGGAGCCGTTGTCCACTACAATGATTTCATAGGGATATGTTTCGTATTTACGAAATGAGACGATCATTTCGCAAGTGTCGGCAAGGCCGTTGTAGTTGACGGTGATGATGGATACCATAGTTGTAATTATTCTCTTTTCAGCCAAAAGACTGCCCAATTTCTGAAAGTGACATATTTACTGAAAGACAAACGTCGGAAGCGGCAGGCTGTTTCTATTTTCTCAAGAAAGCTCATCCGGTGTCCTGCCCAGATTACGTCGTTTAGGGTTTTGATCAAGTATTTGTTGATGACGGATGTCCATTCAGGGTGCTGCTGTTGTAAATTGCGTATTTCAGTGAATGCAGTGGTGTAGCCTTCAATGTTTCGCATACTAAAACGCCGGGTCATGATGGAACCGGTTCGTATTCTTCTTTTAAAGAATGATTCCGGGATGTATCGGACGCGTTCTGCATACAGGTAAATTTGTATGGCGAATGGGTGATCTTCATGGATAATACCTGGAGAGAAGCGCTTAAAGAAGGTATTCAGAAAATTGCGGTTGACAAAACATATCCAAACCGGGGTTCTGAATAAATGATTATCCAGTTCATAATTCAGCAGTTCTATTCCTTTCCATACATTCTCGTTGATATATTTTTTCCTGTTATAATCAGGGATATTCTCATTTTCTTCAGAACTTGTGATAGGTTCAGCATCAAAAAAGACAAAATCTAAATTGTCTTCCTCACAAGTGAGATAACATTTTTGCAAAGCTGTCCAATCTAAAATATCGTCACTATCCATGAAGTATATGTATTTGCCTGTTGCATATCTCATAGCTTGATTGCGTGCGACGGACAATCCTTGGTTTGGCTGCACGTGATATTGTATTCGGGAGTCGCGTGCCGCGAAATCCTCAATGATCCTCATGCTGTTATCCGTAGAGCCATCATTGAGCAAAATGATTTCCAATTCTTTTAATGTTTGGTCACATATACTGTTCAGAGTTTCACGCAAGTAATCAGCTGTATTATATACAGGTATTACAACGGAAACTTTGGGTTGATAGTTTGGCATATAAATATCATTTAGAGTTTAGTGATTGTATGATTTGAGCGTGCATCTTCATATATCTTTTTCATCTGTTCTTCCCATGACAAATGATGAATGGAAGCTCTGATTTCACTTGGTAACATGGCTTGAGAGCGGCAGAAAGTAATCAACTGCGGAATGTTTATAGGACTTTCATCTGCCGAAAGTTTCAAGACGTAAGGCATCTGATCAAAGTCGTCATCTGTTTCAGAATATGCGAATGCGAAACCACGTGCCGCATATTCTCTGTTTTTCAGAGTTTTAATATTATATATGCCACTCCGATGACGCCCCAAACTGCCAATGGCAAAGTCTGCATGATTGAAAAGCTCGTTTAATTCTTCTCCATGTTTGGCTCCGTACAAGGTGACGTAAGGTTTTAAACCGTACTTTTTGATGGGAGTCAGAATTTCATCTTGCTCACGTTTTCCACTCATATTGCCTACAAGATGAAAATAGACTTTGTACTCCGGATTGCTATTGTAATATGTTCCTAGGCCTTTAATCAGACGATCAAAACCATGCCAGAAGTGTATTTCGGCAACGCCTATCAGGTGAAGCTCGTTATTAATATTCTTTGTGCTGTTTCGTAAAGGAATATGGTTGAAGTCTATACCATTGGAGAGGCGAATTGTACGCTTCCCGAAGATTTCCGTGTCATTAGAGTATGTAATGATCGCATCTATGTATTTACAAAACGTATGTCGGAATAACTTGTCTGCATATAGCTCTATTTTTTCTTTAACGGAGAAGTACTCCTGGTCGTATGGATATGTCGGTATTTCTAAAAATATCTTCACTCCATGATTCTTTAATGCCTTTACAAAATGTATTGTAAAAGGGTTGGCATTGTGATAAGAACGGATATAGACAAATGGTATTTTTTCTTTGATAATATAGCGAATAATGGCACGGAATGATATTCGTTTCTTTAGCTTTGCAATCATCCCTTTTCCAAGGTCAACCAGCACTTCATCATTAATCATCCATTGTCTTCCGCCATTAGGCGTTACTTCGTAATAGCAGGTACGGACATCCATCCCACATTTTTCAAGAGCTGATATTTGGTATCTTATTTTTTTACTGATGCCATTGTACTCTTGAAAACCATAAAAGACAAGAAAAAGAGCTTTCATACATATAGGACTTTTAAGGTTGTAGTGACCGGTATAGTTTTATCAATTTGTCGGCTGTCTCTCTCCATGAAAATAAGTTTGCTCGTGTCAGTCCATATTCTTTTTGCTTTTGATATAACTCGTTATCTGTTTCCAAACGCAATATGGCCTCTGATATTTCTTCTGCTTTATAGGGATCGACAGTTAACGCATCTGGTCCGGCTACTTCGGGCATGGCTGATGTATCACCGATAATAATCGGCGTTCCGCACGCCATTGCTTCAATCATGGGTATGCCGAAACTCTCACGGAGTGAGGGGTAAAGAAACACGAAGGCTGCATTATATAGTGTTACCAAATCTTTATTGGAAATATATCCGGGATAATACAAGTGTGACTTCACTTTTGTGATGCCCTCTTGTTGTAACAGATTATTAATGTATTCTTCTTTAAGATCGGCTATCAGCAAAGGACGCTTCACTGATGAACGTTCTAAATAAAGGCTATATGCTTTTAGTACACGTGCTGCATTCTTTTTGGGGTCAGTATTCCCTAAAAAAAATAGAAATTCTTTTTGAGGAATATACTTCTGCACAATGTTCATGTCTATATCGGGTTGCTGATGGAAATGAGTACTGTACCCATTATAAATGTATGTGATTCGTTCGGATGGGATATTCAGAGCATGGCGGATACGATCACATTCAAATTGTGATACTGTAATGATTTTCTTGCACATCTTTAGGATACGGGGGACGACTAGGCGTCGATAATGCCATCCCATTTCTTGATAAAGAGACGGGCTGCGATGTTGTCGGGGTTCCAGATATATGATATCATGGAGCGTCAGAACAAGAGGAATCGAACAGTGCAAAGGGGCTGTATTCGAGGTGCAATGCAATAAGTCCACTCCTAAACGCTTTACTGCTCTTGGGAGAGCTATTTGTTCCCAAAGCGGATAGGTGGGACATTTCAACTCGATGATAGAAAGATTAGATGATTCTTCCAAACACCGATCTTCGCCCGGAGCAACGATAACAAAGTATTGGTTACCGTCATTCCTTTTCTGTAATTCACGAATGGTTTCTAAAGCAACGAAATCCATTCCGTGCTTGCTAGGGCGAAAAATGCGTTGAGCCTCAATAGCGATTTTCATAATTATTTATTTTTTTCTTACCTTTACTTTTTTACCACTTCCAAATAATCTTATAATGTGGCTAAATATAGATGTAAAAACTAAAATAGGAAGTGCCCATATAGCTTTGCGGAAACGCTTATTTACCTCGCCTTCGGGTAAAGCTAATAAAAATGTAATACCAATAATAGCAAGTAGTATATACCATTTGAAACTAAGTGTCCAATCTAATAAAGTAATTCCGATAGCACATAATGTAATAAGAGCTATTAATAGAAAACGAGAAGGCATCAGCCATTGAAATAATTTAAGTGCATAATCCCATTTACCTTTCAATAGTGTTATTGGTAATTTTTTTAGTGCAAAAATAGTACTACTATATTGTGAACGTAGCCAGTTAATGCGTTGTGCCTCATATCCATTGGCACTTTCTTCTTTCTTGCTGTAACATACCACCTCCTCTAAATATTCAGTATAAATATTCTGTCGTAACAATGCTGTTTCCATAGTTTTACTCAAGTCGGAACCTTTTAGAGTGGGGGCTATTTCATGGAACATTTGAAAATCAAATGCCATGGCTGAACCGATCAAAGCTGATGAAAATCCCATACGAGTATGTGCTTTGCGGAATATATTATTATTGATTTCCTCACTGGTAGCATTTAATATGGCGATACTAGTTGTTAGGTTTTCTGTCATACGATGCGCCTGTATAGCATCACAACCTGAATAATATGCATTATTGAAGAAATTTAATGCATTGGGAACAATGCGGTTGTCTGAATTAAAGATTACTACCATATCATATTCTTCTGGAGAATAACGTTCCATGACTTGTTGAATGGCATAAACTTTGGTACATTGTTCTTTATCGGGTACAACTATATTAACAGGCATCTGTAATAAAGTGACAAGATCCTCCTCAGGAAGTTGAGTTGCAGCAACTGCAATATCATATTTATTACGTGGATATAATTGAGTGTCCAAGAAATTATTTATGGAATTAATCACTTCTTTGCCATTACGTAATACTGTGAAAAGGACAAGAAAACGATTTTTAACAGCAGCATTGGGATAGGGATTTTTATATTTGCCTAATGAGAATAGAGCACATATAAAAAGATATAATACAGGAATTGCTAATAACAAATATAAGATCGCATCAGTTATTTGTAAAGCATTGTTGTTTTCATTCATCCACCAATCTGGATTAAATATGGAAAAAATATCGTTCATAATAATTATGTTACTAGGTTTTATAAAAATTATTGAGTGATTTGTTTATCTATATAAGGACCATTTAATACGAATGCTAATGAGGCCACAATTACAAAATTTGTAGGGGGCATCCCCATTCCTTCCCCTACATAACCATTAAGCCAAATACCGAAGACTCCGCAAAGTAAAGCTGATAATGTATGAGCTAATTCTCTGTTTCGAATACGGAACATTACGATATAACAGCATCGTAATAGTACTATAGCATATATGATAAGATATAGAGATAATCCGATGATTCCAGTTTGCATCCATATACTAACATAATATGAATCAGGTGGTACTGTTCCATCTATAACTTCATCCCCCCTTTCCCAAATTTTAGGAACTCTCTGATTTAATCCAACTCCCCATGGGTAGGATTCTAAATATTCGGCTATGAATTGTTTATTTTCTACACGAACATTATAAGAAGCATCCTCAGTAGGCTGAAATGCGGTTCTCATACGTCGTATTAATGAATTTCCGTTGCCTATATCTGTAAATGCAAAGAAAAAGAATAACAGCAAACCTGTCAGCATGGAAATTAACATCACTTTTATATTCTTGCAAATGAGACAATACAGGATAAGCCCACCAAGAGGAACGATAATGGCACCACGCGTACCAGACATCAACAGACCTATCAATCCCATGAAAGCAACACCTAAATAAAAAAAGGATAACCATTTTTTATGAGTATGTAGCCCTATGATGGAGTAGGTGATTGTGACAATTCCCATATATGCTCCGAAATTTCCAGCATCAGTGAAAATTGAAAAATATCGAATGCCGGTATTCAGTATATGTGTTCTCCAGCTACCTTGCATGAGCCATTCTGTCTCTGCTGTATCAAAACACCAATATTTTTGGAATAATAATTTGATAAAGGCCGTTGTAGTAAATATGCCAAAGATTATTAATCCTCTTTTAAGTACTTTAGGGTTATCTGTGAGTAAAGAGGATATTACATATAGTGCAAGATTAGCAAATATCCAGCTACGCAAACCTAATGTTATGCCTTCCGTTTGAATACCTGGATTCGCAAATTGTATTAAAATAAATAGCATCCAAGGAATATAGGAAATTGTTAATATATTTATTGCATTTGATAGGCGTATATTGGATTTTTTTTGAATAACTGCGAATAAAATGGAAATTAGCATATAAACTAGGAGTATATCTAATATTACACTAAGTCCCTCTTTTCTGCTATACCGCATAATGGCTATAAAGTAAAACGAATAAGTTGCATACAATAAATAACCAAAACGAGGTGTCTGGCTTCCCCATATTAGTATAATAAGTATAATTGGAAAGCTGATAATCGATGCGGCTATAAGCAAATTCTGGCTAATGACAGAGACGACAATAGCAATCAATCCTACTATAAGCATGAAATAAGATACTACTTTAGGGGATAGTTCACGAACTGGATAGTGATTGCTATTTGCCATATTCTATATGATTCTTTTATTATTTAACTGCTGCTTTTTGTGATGTCAAGCCTAATTGAGCCAATCGACTGAAGAATGAGTGAATCGGCATTTTAGGCGGTAATTCTCCTGTAAATGATTCTACAACATCACGATCAGCATTGTTCAGATAGAGGAAAAAAGGAATATCTTTTAAAGATTCCTTTATCGGTGCAAGGCTGGTATCGTCACTATTACGCCATAAGCGGCAAGCATTTGCGATCAATAGATTGGCATCAGCCTTTTGCAGTACAGACAGAGGAATAGAGGCATCTTTTATAGGTGGATATTCCACTAAAATAATATCAGGAGTTTGTTCAGCCTCATTTTGTTTCCAAAAATCTGATAGTTGTTCTGCTTGTATATAATTTTTGTCTGCTATCTCGAAGTCGACATCATAGCGTACTAATCGTACATGAAGACCTTCTGATTTCCAAAATTCAGTGAAATATTTTGCTAAAAATGATTTCCCTTCACGTGGATTAATGCTGAGTAAGTTAATGACACTCGGCTGTCCAGATTTCATGTATTTATTTAATTGACGACAACTATATGCAGCAGCTATACGATTGCATGCTTTTAAAAAACCTCGATACTTAAGATTACTTATTCCGTTAAAAGCAGCAATAACTGGTAACCCGCTAAGACGTTTGCTGCGAAGGGGATCACGCAATGTATGGTCAAGTAATTCTATGAGTAAGAAATAAGTGATAATAAATATTATAGTTCCTATAAACGCAACTAGAATATAGATAAACCGTTTTCGTCCGTTATCAGTCAAAGGATAATCAGGAGGAGCTACGGTTTGTAGATTACTTGTACTCATTTCTATGTTTTTTAGGCGTAAATTAGCATCTGCTAAACCTTTCAGTTGAGTACGATAGTTGTCTTCTGCAATGCCTATAGAACGTTGTTTGCGATTTACTTGGGTACCAATGGGAGACATATGACCATATTGATCAAATATGTCTTGTTGGTGTTTCTTTAATACTTCTAATTCTGCTTTAGCTTTGGCTTCATTAACACATGCTGATAACCATTCAATTACCATTTCTTGGATGCCAACGCCTTCTTTGGTAAAGTTAAATTCGTTTAACTTGTCAGAAATATGACTGATATTTTCTTCTGCTTTTTTCAAAGCTTCTTTTTCTCTCTGTAATTTAGGGTCTTTTTCTTGGAGTTTATCAGATGTAAAGATCTCATGCTCCATAATACTTTGATTTAATGTACTAACTTTATTTAATTCTTGTAGTAAGTTTGTGTTACTACGAATGATCTGAGCGCGTACATCCATTTTTTCTTCCAACATCCTACGTAAGGCTATAGCTCCTTCATATATACGTTCTACTGCTTCTAAGCGATTTTCAACTTCATATCGAGTAATAGCAAGTGCTTTAGTCTCTTCTGGATAATTGATTACCCGTTCTTGTACATTGTAGTTCATTAAATCATCTTCCTCTCTATTTAATGCTTGCTTGGTCAGTCGGACTTGCTCCATAAAATAAGCAATGACATCATTGGTAGATTTGAATCTAATTATTTCATAAGCTTTTATTAGTTCATCAATTAAGATACTAACTGTTTGCTGGGTAATTCCTGGGTCAGCTGAAGTATAGCTAACTTCAAGGATATCACTTTTTCCTGCTCTCTTTATGGTAATTTCACTTAATGCAGAAGCACTATAAAAGGCAACGGGACGATTAAAAGTTGAATATATAAAATTATTACTTCCTTTTTGTCGATAGTTAGTTAGATTCTCTAGAGTTTTATTGACATCTTTTCGATCTATTAAAGCTAGTACTTCTTTGGGAGTAATTTCTAATAATTGCCGATAATGCTTAGCTTGAATATATTGATTATCTTTCCATTCTTCGCCATAAGTAAATGAATTGGCTAGTAAACGAAGAGATACTTTTTCTAAAGTTCCTCGTGATTTTGCTATATTAATAAGGTTATCGAATGTACTGTTAACAACTGTAAAGTTGATTGCAGAACCATCAATAGAAGTTGATGTTGTAATACCCGCGTAAAGACTACTATTTACTGTATAACTATAAGGTAAGAATTGAGTAAAATAGATAACTAAACCGGTAACAAAAAAAGTTCCCCATAATAACCAATAGCGGATACGGTAAAGGAATTGTGATATGAACTGTATTATATCCATAGGGCATTTACTTGTCTTTAATTACTTTTACATTAGTCAGCATTTCCAATAATACAATAGAATTGTGCAGCGCTACTCGACTCTGTTCGTAATTAGTTACAGCACCAGTGCGTCGTGCACGCTCTAAAGAAAGCGAGATTATGTCTAATTTCCCTTGTATAAAATCATTTTCAGATATTTTCATTTGTGCATTATACAATGCAGCTGTTTCTGCTTTAGCCTTAATTGTTGCCAATTGTTCTGTAACTGCATTGTATGCTTCTAATACTTTTAGTCGTCTTTCTTCCATCACTTCTTCTTGAGTGTATTGAAGCTGTTCTATATTATATCGATAATTTTTTAATTTTAACGGTCGGTTAAAAAGATCACCTAAGCCAACACTTACACTAGCTCCTAAATTGAAAGTATGCCTTGTACCTACGCTTGTAGATTGATACCAATCGGCAAGCGTCTCACTACTTTCGTTTAAGCTGTTAAAGCGACCAAATGCATAACTACCATTTAAGCGAAAATAGTTCCACCAATTACGCTTTTCAATGCGATACTCATTTTTTTGTTGTTCCACTTGCGATTGTGCTCGTTTTACTGTGGCATTTTCTGTTACAGCATCTAAAAAAACCGACAATGGAGGTAATTCTAATTTCTCAATTTCAAGTGGGACTTCTTTCCCTGTCTGCATCACAGTTACTGTTTCCCATCGTGCATCTTCCATCTTTAAACGCTCTAAAGCTTTTATACGTTCTTCACGCGTCATCGTTTGCTCTTGAGCAGTAATGGCTGTTGGAAAAGCAAACAATCCCGAAAGAATAGCGCTCCAATAAATGAGTGTAATATATCTTCTTATCATTTTTTTTATTTGCTATCTATGGTTAATATTGCAATTATACATTCTCTTTCTGTACAAACGCCGTCAGCGTCTTAAAGATAATCTTCATATCCAGCCAGAATGAGAAATCTCTTGCATACTTAATATCCAACTGTTTTCTCTCTTCTGCCGACATCTTACCGGCACCGCCCCGTTTCTCAACCTGCCATAACCCCGTCAAACCAGCCGGAGCCATAAAACGGTCTATGTAGGCATCACTGGTTAATAACTCAGCTTCATAGAGTGGGAGAGGGCGGTTACCTACAATACTCATATCACCTTTCAGAATATTAAAAAGCTGTGGCAACTCATCAATACTGTATTTGCGAATAAACCGTCCGACACGAGTAACGCGCGGATCATTTTCAATCTTGACGAATGCATTCTGTTGTGTTTTCTCTTTCTTTTTGATGAAATCTTCTTCGGAGATCACGAAATCATCCGAAATCAACAGGTTTTCTTCTTCGTCCGGTGTCCCGACAAGGTCGTCAAAGCGGATTTCCGGATCTTCATCAGAACTCTCTACTTCTTCAATCTGATATTGATTAAGTGCATTCAACTCCTTCAGCCGTTTGTCTGCGTTAGTGTACATGGAACGGAATTTTAGGAAATTGAAAATCTGATAATTGGAGCCTACACGTTGCGACTTATAAATGACTTTTCCTTTGCTCTCTGCACGGACAGCAATAGCTGTTCCTATCAGCAATGGTGAAAGAATGATAACAGCAGTACCGGCAAATAGAATGTCGAATGTGCGTTTCCACATAGGAAGACGGAATGTATTCAACACTTTGCGATGTGTTTCGCTGAATTCTTTCAGTTTACTATCCTTACGTGCCCTGAGATAAGCATTCATACTTTGGATGCTATCTTCCTCGGCATGCGGCGGAAGCGTATTGTTGACGCCTGCCTGGAGGTAAGCTTTTCGATTTTCGGGTTTTAACACTTCTGTTATGAGGGTTATGTAAACCCGGGGATAACGCTTTCGTAAATAAGAAAGCTCTATACAGTCTGATTCTGGAGTTTCTGTCTGTTCGTAAAGGATAGATATGTTATATCGCTCACGAATACCATCAATGACTTTAGCCGCTTTCTGTGGAGAAGAGACGGCAACAAACATTCCTCCTGTTACTTTGCTCAGGTGGTCGATGATAACCCGTTTATTACCAATATATATGTAATATAACATAATGCCTTTACGTAGATTAATTACTTAATTATAGAAATTTCTTTAAACGTACTTTCAATTCCATGGGGTTGAAAGGCTTCAGAATATAATCGACCGCTCCTTCTTCGAGCAGGCGGATACGCTCGGTAGTGCTCTCTTCGCTGGAAAGCATCATAACGGGAATGTGCTTGAACAACTCATTACTTTTGAGGTAATGAAGAAATTCCGAACCAGTCATTTTGGGCATACGGATATCGGATATAATCAAGTCGGGCTCATTACCTTCGTGTAACCACTCGATAGCTTTCAAAGGATCTTCGCAATATGCAAGATCATACTCTTTACCTAAATACATAGAAAGCACTTTGCCTATGGAGGCTTTATCATCTACTAATAATATTTGTTTCATTATTGTAATTTATAATATTCTATACCTGTTATTTGTTATATGATTATTTTATCTGTAAACATTCTTTTCGTTAGGATCGAGATGCCATTTTTCAGTATCGGGCGTGCGGTTTTGAGCCCAATCCAAAAACTTGGGGTATGCGCAATCGTCACCCTTTAGCGTACTGATGTTGATACTTTCTCTCGGATAACGGAAATTGGGCACACAAATAGCCCATGTATTGTTACCTGCTAAGTCAAGATTTTCTTTCTGTACGGTTCCTCCTTTGGTGGCGCCATAATCCCAGAATTCGTAAAGATGCACTTCCATACGTTGCTGCATACTTCTGAACTTATAAGCAATGAAGAAATCCAAATTGTCTTTAGAGATAACCGGAGACTCGTGCTGGTAGGCATTGCTCTGTTCAATCTTTATCTTGTATGTATAGGTGGGAGCTGTAGCGATACCCGTATTGACCGTGGTACCGGGAGCAACGCCGAATACGCCATGTACATTTCCGAAGAGAGGAATCACCATGCCATCTTCAAAGCTGATATTGTCTAACATAGAACCGGATAGGGTGTTTTGGAATCGGTTTACATCTCCTTCGTAACTGATACTTGCAACGGCAGCTCTATCCACATTTATCAATCGCAAACCGGCTCCGATAGTCTTAGTCGCTCCGGCTGCCACGAGTGTGACATCAATGTGTGTGGTCGTTATCTTATTGTCGCGGCCACGGTCATGATTGATGGATACGTCCAAAACTACGTCGTTGAAGTCATAGTCGCCTACCAAGGGGAAGTTGTCTTCGAAGACGTAGGTATAGGGCATTAATTCGGGTTCTTCTCCCGGATCGCCTTCTCCCGGATCGCCTTCTCCCGGAGTATTGCCTTCACCGGTGCATCTGCCTTCGGGGATATATTTAGGAGCCTCTCCGGGTTTGCATGCAACTGCGTTACCATTTCCTTTTTTCCCGTTTCCTCCTGCAGTGCCGTTCAGGCAGCAGTACTCAAAATTCCATGTAGCGTCTCGACCTCCGCCTTTATATTCGCAGTACACATTATTGATCACATAACCTTGGGTTACTTCGCTTTGCCAGCTTCCGGTCCAGTTAGCCTGTTGTATATTATTAAGTTTCAGCAATGCATAGCTGTTCGGGGCGGTCGGACCGGTGATGCTGCAATTATTGAACCATGAGTTATTCTCTACTTTGATCATAGAGTTATCGTTCAGGTTGATATAGTCTGAAGCGTGCAGGTGTTCACATTTGATGAATGCTCCTTGCCCCAATGTGATGCCATAGGAAGTCAGATCACCGTCAACTTCGATTTTGCAACTGTTTTCCAGCAAGGGTCCCCTGTCATTTTTTTCGTCTCCTATCTGGTCGGCTTCCAGATCCCCATGGTTGACAAAGAGACTTCCGGTAGAGGGACCATATAACTTTTTAACGTCGATTTCACCATAATTGAAGAAGGTACCGCCATTATTATTGATACCGTCAATGTCGATGTCTCCGGCATTGTAGTTGGTTCCGCCATTGGAGAATTCTATCCATCCGTTGCCGGATATTTTTCCACGGGTATCCTCCGCCTCGTCGTTTTCGTGTTCTTGATAAGCGGTACCCAGAACTGTGAGTGAAGCGGTATTTGTAAATTTAAGAGCCGGGGTATTTTCGCTACCGGATTTTAATTTGATTTCACCTTTGGAGGCTACTATGATTTCAAGTCCCTGGTTGATGGTCTGGGAGGAGGGAATTTCCCATTTGGCCTCCGGCGCAATAATCAGTTTGAGAGTACTGGCTGCGGGAGTAGGGGTACCTCCATGGTTGATACTGCCTTCATAGGTGGATGTTATTTTAAAAATGTTTTTATTGGCTATGTCGGTGTCCATATCTTGGCCGGTATATTCGACTGCTTTGGAAAGCATTGTCTCTATTTCTTTATCAGTGTATGGACGGGACATTGCGGATATGCTGAAATTGCCTTCACTCCTGGTGGATGGGGAAAAGGAACGTGTCAGCGTCTGGCTACCGAACGATGTGGCCAGACGGTTGTTGGTTATGGCTACGGGTTTGAATATCCTTCGACCGGCCTCGTCGGTACGCGATACATAAAGCGTGGAAAGCACAGTCGGACAATCAATTGCGGTATGGAAAGAAAATTCCTGATTGGCGGTTCCTCTTGCCAGTAAGTGAGGTATGGTGTCGGTAGAATAGGGGTTGCGATCGAAGATTTCTACAGTATAATCTACTCCATAATCTTCGTAGACAGAGATGTCTATCGTAACCTGCCTGGTCATTTTCCAGTCCATATCGGGATCGATGTTTTTTACCGGAAATTTATCTTTGTAAGTTGCTTTTACTTTTTCGGGATCGAATGCATTTTTTTCACAACTACCCAACAAAGCACACGATAGAATCAGTGCAGCTACCAGAATCTGATTTGTCTTGAACTTCTTTCCCATGACTTGTTTGTTTTGTTAATAACAAAAATACGGACTATTAAGATAATAGCAGCTTTTATAAGCTTTTAAAAGATATTTCGTTAATGTCTTTTAACTATATGACAGGGCATTTGAAATGACACCCCTTATATTACTGCAAAAGCCGATGAATAACGGTGCTCATCGGCTTTTGCATTAGGGGAAGTCCGGGCTATTTTTTGAATACCTGACCATTGTGGCTGTTATACCAATCCTTGTTCTCTTTTCCGCCGCTGGTTACCCAACCGAAAAAATTTGTGTATACATCTTTGATATTTTTATACTCTAAAGGCCATGCAAAATCTGTCGGGATAACTACGCCCCATGCTAAGTTTTCAGAGCTCAGGTAATAACGCTTTTCATCTGCAGATGACTTGTCATTTCCTTGTCCGAACAGCTTGGTGTTGGCCAGATCGGTAGGTGCATAACCGGCTACGTGCACTTCATGACGTTTATTCTTCTGGTCAGCAGCTCTGGTGATGACGAATACATCTAGATTGTTGATGTTGAACGCTGACGCGGGTACATTGCTGGATTCTTCAAACTCGAAACGTATGGAATAATCGGGAACATCAGCGCTGTTGGTCGATGCATCCTGAGTTGTATTAATGAATGGTCGTTCGTCGCTGAAGCTGAATTCACCGTGTGCATTTTCAAACAGTATGAGGGTCGGGAGGCTTTGCCCAGCTTCAAATGAAGCGTCTACGCCTTTAACGGTGAATTTCTTGGGGGTGATATTTTCCGGCAGGCCGAAGAAGCGGATACCTACTCCGAGAACTTTACTTGCTCCGACAGCTTTGAGGGCAATATCGAGTTTGGCGCTCTTCAAGTTGCCGCTTGCATTGGCTTGGACGGAACGATTGCTTATTGTCAGGACGATATCGTTGAGGTCGAAATCGCCATATTTGGGCCAGTTGTCTTCGAATACATAAGTGTAAGTCGTCGCATCGTCAATGACAGGAATTTCAGGGGTGTACGGGTCTTCGCCTTCATTGCCTTCGTTGAAGATGCCGCCACAGGTTTCAATGGTGTATTGGGATTCGTCATAACCGGTATTGACGCTTTCGTTGGCTTTCAGTTGATTATATTGACTAAGTCCTTTGATTTCTCCTTCGATTACCAGATTGCCTAATAATTCGACATTAGTCGGCTCGCTGATTTCTAAGCCGTTTTCTGCCTTAATCATTGATTTGCTGCTGTTTCCGGTTGTGTTGGTAGCTTTGAATACTACACCTCCGGAAAGAACTTTAAAATTAGTAGCCTTAATCATTGAGCCGTCTATCAGTGTGAATTTAGCATCGGTTTGGCTTTCTACGTAAGGAACCGGTAGCCATTCCGTATCACTTGGATTCGTTCTTCCGCCTGTGATTGAACCTTTGTCCAATACTACATTTCTAAATTTGAACTCTTTCTTTATAATAAAAGTACAATTGTTGTATAAAGCGTCTGTGGAACTGTTGTTGCAAACGTTTAGTTCGATAAAGCCGCTATTTACAATGGTTGCCCCACCGATAAATTCATTCAGCTTTATGGTTGCTAAATCGTAGTTTAGAAGCTGTGCCTCCATGTTGTCATTACTACCCATTCTTGCCTTTTCTCCTGTAATGGTGCCGTGGTTGTGAAGGATTGCACTGTCCAGATAGAAGTTTTTCTCCCAAGTGTTTGTTGCTGAAGCTACTCCCCGAATGATGACATCCTTTTTGTTATAGAATACTGAACCGGGGTTAAAGCTATAATTTTCGCTTGTTATAGTACCGAAATTTACGATAAGGGTATTGTCACCGCCATGCAATGCGTTACACTCTACTTCACCTCCGCTTTGCACGGTTATTGAAGTTCGGTTCTCCAAAGTCAATCTGTTGCCGGTGGAGATCAGTTTACCGCCTTCCAATACGATAATGTCAATTCCGTGTATGCTTTTCCAGTCACCTGCGATAGTCCATGTGCCTTCTACATAAACAGTTGCTTTTCCTTCTGCAGGTTGGGCTGCACTGATGGCTTTATTTAAGGTTTCGTTCTTACGAATGACGTATACATCGCCTGCTTGCAACTGATCGCTGCTATTGATGGTAGCAGAAGTGGGGGGGAGTGTATAGGTTTGTTCCGTATATCCGGGGTCGGTGATGTTGTCCCAACCGGAAGTTCCTCCGTCTTGTGAGGCGCGTGTCATCGCTCTCGTTGTGGTTCCGGTATAATAGAGTTTGCAGTTCAGCGCACCGCCATTTTCGGGCACAGCAAATTCATATATCTCTTTCCGCTGTTTAGGATCTGTCTGGCGGATATAGAGGATTGTAAGCGCTTTGGGGATGTTGATCTCTGCAACATAATTTTGCCCTTGCTTCGCCGCACCTGCCGCAATCGGGGTTAGCGTCTTGTCGGTCAGCGGGTTGCCGGTGAATACTTCGATCAGATACTGGTACTGACCGTTGAATTCGTCCTTTACCTCAACATTAAGTTTTACGGAATTGATCATGGACCAATTAAAGCCATCCGGAGCGGCAAAACCTTCACCAAAAGGATTTTCAGCCGGTGGCGTCTGCGGTTCTTTACTTGGGTCGTAAACATCGTCCGCACAACTGGCTAAAAACATGGCGCTTACCATGATAGCCATTACTGATAATCTGCTAATTGATTTCATCATTAATAAATATAATATGTGTTGAATTTGTCTTTCTTTTCTTTATGGACTATTAAAAATGCGCATTTCTTGCATATTTTCGCCACAAAGATAATGATAAATCTGATATGATAGCAGAAAAAGTTGTTTTTTTGTTGCAAATTGGATTCTTTAATTGTTAAAAAATGAGAGTGATAGGCATTTGGTGAAAACTTGCAGATTTTAGTCGGTATCTTATCGGAATGTACATAATGAAATGGAATTATAGCCAATGGAAGACTTTTGTTGCTATAATCCGTAACTTTTAGACTAAATATTTTTTTATTTTTTATTTAGTGATTTCTCCCGCAAGATCAGAGTTCATCCGGTAGCGGATTTCGGCTTGATTGAGACCATGGCCAAGGAGGAACATAAGTTTGGTTACTGCACATTCGGGAGTACTGTCGTATCCGCTGATGACGCCTGCTTGCAGCAATTTCAGTCCGGTTTCGTAACGCCCCATTTCGACTACGCCACGTTGGCATTGAGTGATGTTAACAATAATGATGCCACGTTCTGTAGCGTCCTTCAGTTGGCGGATGAACCATTCCTTCTGAGGAGCATTGCCGGAACCGAATGTTTTGAGTACAACCGCTTTCAGACCCGGGACATGGAGAACAGAATTGATGATGCTTTCCTGGATACCGGGAAAAAGAGTGAGCATAACCACATTGGTATCGAACAGGTAATGAGGCTTCATGGGACGCGTCGGGTCAGGACGGCGGATGATGTGGGCGTCATATTTGATGTGGATGCCTGCATGGGCCAGTGAGGGATAGTTGAATGAACGGAATGCGTTGAAGTTTTCGGCATTGATCTTTGTGGTACGATTACCGCGCATCAATTCATTTTCAAAAAAGATACACACTTCGGGAACGATGGGGGTGCCATCGGGATTCTTGGCCGCAGCTATTTCTATAGAGGTAATAAGATTTTCTTTTCCATCTGTACGCAGAGTGCCGATAGGGAGCTGAGAGCCGGTGAGAATGACGGGCTTAGCCAAATTCTCAAGCATGAAACCGAGAGCAGAGGCCGTATAAGACATGGTGTCGGTTCCATGAAGAATGACAAAGCCGTCGAAGTAATCATAATTGTAGTTGATAATCTTTACGATTTTTGCCCAAAGCGAAGGCTCCATGTCAGAAGAGTCAATAGGAGGATCAAACTGATAGGAAGAGATGCGATAATTGAAACGTTTCAGTTCGGGAACATGTTTGAGAAGATGATCGAAGTTGAAATTTTCAAGCGCACCTGTCTCTGGGTTCTCTATCATTCCGATGGTTCCACCGGTATAAATTAGCAACACGGATGGGTAGTCAGTCTTCATAAACATAACCGGGTTTGATTATTTTGGGTGCAAAGATAGGAAAAAAATAGTGATTAGGGATAAGTGGTTAGTGATAAGTGACATTTTGCCATTATAATGTCATTTACTTATCACTAATCACTCTTCCCTAATTACTTCTTCAGCCCTTCTTTCAACTGTGTGATCGCCTTTTCCGCATCTCCTTCAGCTTCATTCAGCAGGGTGACGAAACGGCTGCCGATGATAGCGCCGGAAGAGTTGGCGCAAGCAGCGTCAAATGTCTGTTTGTTACTGATGCCGAAGCCAACCATACGGGGATTGCGGAGGTGCATATCCTGTATCTTTTTGAAATAAGCTTGCTTCTGGCTATCGAAATCTTTCTGGGCACCGGTAGTAGCAGCGCTGGATACCATATAGATGAAGCCGTCGGTATGCTCATCGATTTCGCGGACACGGGCTTCGCTGGTTTCGGGGGTGATGAGCATGATGACACGGATGTCGTAACGGTCGGCAATAGGTTTATACGTTTCTTCGTAATCTTTGAAGGGAAGATCGGGAATAATAACGCCGTCGATACCACATTCTACGCATTTCTGACAGAAAGCTTCGAACCCGAATTTCATGATAGGGTTGAGATAGCCCATCAGGATGAGAGGAATACGGACATCGCTACGGATAGCGCGAAGCTGTTCAAACAAAATACGCAGCGACATACCATTGCGAAGAGCACGGGTGGCAGCTTCCTGTATAACGATGCCGTCAGCCATCGGGTCACTGAAAGGAATACCGATTTCAATCGAATGGACTCCATTGCGTTCGAGGGTGCGGATGACGTCGACAGTACCTTCCAGGGTTGGGCAACCGGCACAAAAGTAGATGGACAGCAAATTTTTAGGGCTGTCCTGAAAAAGTTGATTTATACGATTCATGTGAAGAGTTATAATTTATAATTTATGATTTATGATTTTGTTGTGGGGAGATCTCTTAATTCTTTGAGAAAGCGCCCGATCCGTTCCACATCCTTGATACCCGGGGAGGTTTCGAAACGGCTGTTGATATCGATACCGGCAAGGCGGGGATGGTGGAATTCTTTCAGAGCTTTGACACTGTAAGAATTGATACCGCCGCTAAGCAGGAAAGGGGTACTGCCATTGTAACGTTGCAGGATATTCCAGTCAAATTGTTGTCCGGAGCCACCATAGTGGGCGCTGCGGGTATCGAACAGGAAGTAGTCGCAGAAACCTTCATAATCAGATACGGCAAGAAGATCCTTGGGCAAGGCGATGGAAAACGCTTTGATGATCCGGATACCATATGAATGCAGGGTACGGCAGTATTCGGGTGATTCATCACCGTGCAGTTGGACATAGTTCAAGCCGAAACGGTCGACATACATAAGGATGTTTTCTTTGGTTTCGTTGACAAAAACACCGACACGTTTGGCAAGCGTAGGTAGGTACCTGGGTATCTGATACAGGTATCTGGGGGATTTGGGGTAGAAGATAAAACCGATCATATCTACACCTAATACTTCTACATCGCGGATATTGTCTGCATCGGTCATTCCGCATACTTTGATCATTGTATTCATGGGCTTATGTACCTTAAAAATCACGAATATATGAAATTATGTGTGAATTTCCAAATTTATATACCGTGAATGAGTTCTTCCAATGTGCTCCCGGGATCGTCTGTACGCATGAATGTCTCTCCCATAAGGAAACCACGGAAGCCTGCCGAGCGTAGCTCACGGATGGTTTCAGGGTGCGAAATACCACTTTCGGAAACGAGCAGCGGAGGCGTCTGAAAATCAATTTCAGCAACAGCATTTTTTAACTCTTCTGCAATGCGGAAAGAGTTTTCTATGTTGGTGACGAAGCTGCCCAGATTGCGGTTGTTGACGCCGACCATATCCGTCTCCTTATATATATAGGAGAGTTCGGAGATACTGTGTACTTCGAGCAGAACTTCGAGCCCAAGTTCGTGTGCCTGCATGGTGAGTGTGTGGCACTCGTCAGGTGTGAGGCAGGCGGCAATGAGCAGCACTGCATCGGCACCTACAATGCGGGCTTGCAGAAGCTGATACTTGTCGATGATGAAGTCTTTACGCAGGATCGGGATGTTGACCAGAGGGCGTGCTGTACGGATGTCACGCAGAGTTCCGCCGAAGAACTTTTCATCCGTGAGGATGGAGAGAGCGGAAGCTCCGGCTGTTTCATAAGCAGGAGGGATGAGGTCGGCCTGTGCACTTTCCTTGATCCAGCCCTTGGAAGGGGAACGGCGTTTGAACTCGGCAATGATGCCGGATGAAGAGTTTGCGAGTGCACGCTTCATGCTGCGGACGGGCGTTGTGCCGGAAGCTCCGGTTTCGACAGCTTCCTGCATCATGGCAGCAGCTTGCTCTTGCAATTGACTGAGGGAGACTGCTTGCTTTTGCTGCTCTATCTCAATCCGCTTGTGGGCGATGATTTCGGATAAAATATCTTTCATTGTTTTTGTTTTTTGAGTTGACGAGAGGGGGGGAGAAGTTGACGAGTTGACGAGGGGGGAAGGGCTGCGCTGTACTTGTGAGCGAATTCGCCCAGCCATCATGCCGAAAGGCCTTGTCCTCTTGTTCCCTTGTTAACTTGTTAACTACTTCCCTTGTCAACTATTAATCATTATAAACTTCTTCAACGTCTCCAGCGCCCGTCCACTTTCCAGCGATTGGCGAGCGATGGCAATGCATTCTTCGATTTCCTTTTCAGGTTCCATCACCTGGATGGCGAAGGCGGCGTTGACAATGACACATTGCGTTTGGGCACGTGTGGCACGGTTATTAAGGATGTTATCAAAGATGCGGGCGGCATCCTCTTTGCAGGCTCCGCCGAAGAGCTCTTCAGGCTGTGCGGCATTGAAACCCAGCGCTTGCGGACGGTAAATCCGTTCGTAATTGCGCGTCATAACTTTGAATTCGTCCGTGAGGGAGATTTCGTCGTAGCTATCGAGACTGTTGACTACCGCAAAATCGATACCGAGTTTGTAAAAAACATTTGTGTAGAGTCGCATCTGTGCAAGATCGGCCACACCGAGCAACTGGTAAGTAGGCTTGCAAGGATTGACAAGCGGGCCAAGAAGGTTGAACAGTGTACGTACTCCCAATGCCTTGCGCACAGGGCCGACGAACTTCATTGTCGGATTGAAAAGTTGGGCGTGCAGGTAGGCGATGTTACACTCGTCCATGCTGCGTTTCAACTTGTCGGGATCATTGGTGAAGCGGATGCCGTGTTGCTCCATGACATTGCTTGCCCCACTGACGGAAGTGGCACCATAATTGCCGTGTTTGGCAACTTTGTAACCGGCTCCGGCCACCACAAAACAGGCACAAGTGGAAATGTTGAACGTGTTCTTTCCATCACCTCCCGTACCTACGATATCGATAGGCCGATAAGGCGCGAAGTCGATAGGGATACGAGTCTCCATAAGGGCTTCGCGAAAGCCGATTAGTTCATCTACTGTGATGCTACGCATCTGAAATACAGTGAGTAATGCGGAAATATGTGCTTCGGGGTAAGCTTCCCGGGTGATGTTCAGAAGAATTTGCTTGGTTTCTTCCGAAGTAAGCTCTTCGTGGTTGAAGAGACGGGTTAATATATCTTTCATTTTCTTATTTACGATTAGACGATTTACAATTTACGATTGAAAATTCTGTTGTGTTCGGAATGCCTCACTTTAGTGTTTGAAATGTGGCATTTCAGACGCCTTTCAGCCAGTTGCCTACAATCTGTTTTCCATCGGGAGTCAGTACCGATTCCGGGTGAAATTGGATGCCGTGAATATCGTATTCCCGATGTTTCAGTGCCATGATTTGACCTTCGGAACTGATGGCGGTGATAACCAATTCTTCGGGAAATCCTTCCGTATCCACTACCCAGGAGTGATAACGGCCGACTGGAATTTCAGTAGGAAGACCGGAGAAAATGTAATCTTTATTCTTTATTTTTACATTCGTTTGTATGCCGTGAAAGACTTCACTCAGATTGGTGAGTTTCCCGCCGATTGCTTGTCCGATGGCCTGTTCACCCAGGCAGACGCCAAGTATGGGTTTTCGTCCTGCGTAAGTGCGGATGACCTCTAATAATAAGCCTGCCTCCTCGGGAATGCCGGGGCCGGGTGAAAGGATGATCTTATCATATTTCTCCAATTCCTCAAGCTCAAATTTATCATTGCGTAGCACATCTACTTCTGCGCCGAGTTCTTTTACCAGATGGGCAAGGTTGTAGGTGAAAGAGTCGTAGTTGTCTATGATTACTGTTTTCATGATTTCATTTACAATTTACAATTTACAAAGTACAATTTTTTTAGTACAATTTACAAAGTACAATTTGGCTGCGCTATGTACGCCGCATGGCAAATTGTACTTTGTACATTGTACATTGTACATGAATTTACATTTTCTCCGCCATTACGATTGCCTTTTTCAGTGCTCCCAGTTTGTTGTTCACCTCTTGCAACTCGTATTCTTCATTACTCTTGGCTACGATGCCACCGCCTGCCTGAAACCAGAGTACACCGTTGCGGCTGACAAAAGTACGGATGGTAATGGCCTGGTTCAGTGAACCGTTCAGTCCGATGAAGCCGATGCAACCGCCGTAAGCGCCGCGATTGTGCGGTTCCAGTTCGCTGATGAGTTGCATGGCGCGTACCTTGGGTGCACCGCTCAGAGTGCCTGCCGGGAAAGTGTCGATGAATGCTTTGATAGGGCGGGCATCCTCGTTCAGCGTACCGCTGACGCGGCTTACCAGGTGGATAACATGACTGTAATACTGCATTTCCTTGTAGAAATCCACTTTTACATCGTGGCAGTTGCGGGAAAGATCGTTACGGGCGAGATCGACCAGCATGACATGCTCTGCATTCTCTTTGGGATCATCATGAAGGTATTGGGCGTTCAGCGCATCCTGTTCGGGATCTCCGGTGCGCTTGGTAGTACCGGCGATGGGGTCGATATAGGCGTGACGGCCTTCGATGCGGCAGTGCGTCTCAGGTGATGAACCGAAGATGCGGAAACCTCCGAAATCGAAATAGAACAGATAAGGAGAGGGGTTGATGCTGCGCAAGGCACGATAAAGTTTGAAGTCATCGCCTACGAAACGTTGTTCGAAACGTCGGGAGAGAACAATCTGGAAAACATCCCCACGCAGGCAGTGGGCAATTCCCTGACGGATATTTGCTTTATGCTGTTCGTCGGTCAGTGGGGAAGTGGTTTCACCAACGGCACGGAAATCGTAGGCGGTGTAATTGCGGTTATTGATGGCTTTCTGCACGGTATCCAGTTCACTTTCTTCACCGGGGGCAAGCATTTCAAGAAGTACCATTTCGTTCTTAAAGTCGTTGAAGACAATGAGGTACTGATACAAGATGTAGAGCATATCCGGTGCGTCGTTGGTGGCTTCGCGGCTATCTTTTACGGGAATATTTTCAAAATAGCGTACGGCATTGAAAGAGGTGTAGCCATAAAGACCGCAGTAATTGGCATATTCGCCTTCCACATGGAAGCAGCCGAGGAAATCCTCTAAAGCTTTTTCTACAGGATATTCCGGTGTGATGGGGCGTTCTTCGCGAGTGCCGTCGGGCAGGCGGAAGATGGCTGTTCCATGGTCGATGCTGACGCTTGCCAATGGACAGAGTCCGATAAATGAACGGTTGTTTTCACTGCCGTGATAGTCGGAGCTTTCCATAAGTGCACTTTGGGGAAAGACGTCGCGGACTTTAAGATAGGTACTTACAGGAGTGTGCAAGTCCCCAAGAATAGTACGACTATGTGTTTGATAGTTATATGTATTCATAACCCTTTAATTTTTAATTTATAATTTTTAATTATTAAGATACGTCTCTATATCCTTGTCTCCACGTCCCGAAACGGTCAGTACAACAACATCATCGGGTTTGAAGTTCAGCTTTTCGAGGGCACCGAGGGCGTGGGCACTTTCCAGAGCGGGGATGATACCTTCCAGTTTCGTCAGTTCGTAGGCGGCGCGGATGGCTTCATCATCATTAACAGCAAGTACGATGGCACGTTTTTGTGCAGCCAGATTGGCATGCATGGGGCCGATACCCGGGTAATCCAGTCCGGCAGAGATGGAGTAGGGCTCTTCGATCTGGCCGTCTTCGTTTTGGATGACATAAGTGCGTGCACCGTGGATGATTCCCATCTGTCCGAGGGCGATGGTGGCGGCAGTCATACCCGTATCTATTCCTTTACCGCCGGCTTCGGCGAGGACGATCTGCACGCGGCTATCGTCGATATAATGGTAAATGGTTCCGGCGGCATTGCTACCACCACCTACACAAGCGATAAGGTAGTCGGGGCAGTCACGGCCTTCTTTCTCAATGAGTTGCTTTTTGATTTCCTCGCTGATGACGGATTGCAGGCGTGCCACCATGTCGGGATAAGGATGAGGACCGACTGTGGAACCGATGATGTAGTAGGTATCGGCAGGATGACAACACCAGTCGCGGATTGCCTCGTTGGTAGCATCTTTCAGCGTCATATTTCCGGAAGTGACGGGTATGACGGTTGCACCCAGCATCTTCATTTTTTCTACATTGACATGCTGGCGTTCTACATCCGTTTTTCCCATGTAGACGATGCATTCCATGTTCATCAGGGCACATACGGTGGCAGTAGCTACGCCATGTTGTCCGGCACCAGTTTCGGCGATGATGCGATGCTTGCCCATGCGGCGTGCCAGAAGAATCTGCCCGATAGTGTTGTTGATCTTGTGGGCTCCTGTGTGGTTCAGGTCTTCACGCTTGAGGTAGAGTTTGCAGCCATACTTTTCGGAAAGCCGGCGGGCATAGTAGAGTGGGGAAGGACGTCCTACGTAGTCACGCAACAGTTGGTCGAACTCTTGCTTGAAATCTTCGCTTTGCAGTACTTTGAGATAGGTGTTCTGCAACTCTTCCACACACTTGTGGAGTATTTCGGGAACATATGCTCCACCGAATTCTCCGTAATAACCATCTTGATTTACTAAAAAACTCATCATTTTATTTACGATTTAACTATTTACTATTGGGATTTGTTCGGGTTTCAAAACCGGATAAAAGAAAAGAGCCCTGTCGCAGGTTGCGACAGGGCTCTTTCTTAATCAGTATTATGTTCACATATATACATACGAGCACTGCTCCCTTACGACTGTCGGAGTTGTAACGGGCGCCACCACCAATATGTATTTATGAGCATTGTTTTCATTGTCTTTTTGTTTTAGCTGGGGACAAATGTAAGCACTTTGTTTTAATTACCAAAGAATTTCTTGCTTTTTTTCTTTAAACGGCTCATTTTTGTTTCATCAGCTTGAAACTATAGGAATATGCGAGCTTTTACTCTTGTTTTTTGTATTTAGGGAAATCAGTAAACCTTTTGTATGGGAACTTGTTTTATAGTTGTGTTTTGAACAACTATTATTTATATAAAAAAGAAAGGATGAACTATGAAACGAAAACATTTAGTAGCCATTGGCGTATCTATTGCTATACTTTTGTTATTATATTGGCTCTTGGTGGCCGAAGATATGAACGCTTGGCTGACCGTTAATTGATTTTTCGTGACTTTCTTGTGGAGTTGTGCGGATAAAAATGTATCTTCGCAAAAAATCATAAGCTCATGAAAGGAATAAGTAACTCATTTTTGCGTACGATATGTGCGCTGATAATCGGTTTGGTATTGGTGATGTTTCCCAATGAAGCCGGAGATTATTTTGTTATAACGATCGGTGTTATATTTCTGATACCGGCACTTCTAAGTATCATCGGATATTTTGCCATGAGTGCGGAAGAGAGACGTCGCCTTCCTATCGAAGGAATCGGTAGTCTGCTGTTCGGCCTTTGGTTGGTGATCATGCCCGGCTTCTTTGCGGATTTACTGACGTTTGTACTGGGATTTATCCTTGTACTGGGTGGTGTGCAACAGATTGCATCGCTTTCTGCAGCCCGTCGCTGGATGCCGGTTCGTGTGGGATTTTATATCATTCCGGTGCTCATTCTGATTGCAGGACTGATTGCCTTGTTCAATCCGACGGGGGTACGTTCCACGGCATTTATCATTATCGGGATCACCAGCATAGTATATGCAGTTTCCGAATTGATAAATTGGTTCACATTCACTCGCAAACGGCCGAAGGCACCGGGTACGCCGGGAGCTTCTTCAAAGGCTGTAGACAATATTGAGGACGCGGAAATTATAGAAGATAAATGAGTGACAAGCTACGAGCTACAAGCTACGAGTGCTTTTCAGCGTGAGACTATAAACTGCACACCGAAAGGCACTCGTAGCTTGTAGCTCGTCACTTGTAGCTCTATTATTTCAACCATTCGTTTATTAACTCCATAACTTTTGCCTTTTCGGCTTCGGGCAATGTGTTGATACGTGCCAAATGGCTGCCATTCGGTTGGATGAATACATGAATATTCTTTTTGTTTTTCAGCCAGGTGACGCCTGCGGCTGTCCATGGGTCGTTCTGACCGTAAATGAAGATCATCTTCGGGTCCTGTTTCTTTAGAAACTTGGTTATTTTCTTACTTAAAGTTTTGTCGAAGGGCATATCTTTCAACTCTTCGGGAAGCATCAGACGGTGCAGATAGCCTTCACTGGACTGGATGGAGAGATACTGCTTGAACGGTTGGACGTCATAACCATAGTATCCCAATTCACGGGCAGCTTGTACAAAGAAAGAAGCATTGGGGCTGTCGGCGGTGAAATATCCCGGTTCACTGATGGCAAGTAGATGAGAGAATATTTCATCATCAGAGGCTGTTGTAGCGGGTATGGAGCTGATAGGAGTACCCCACTGCCACAAAGCGAAAGAATATTCCAATACCGAGTAATCGTAAATTTCTTCAATCGGTGCACGGAATGAATAATTCTTTTCGGTGCAATACTTTTCAAAACGGGGAAGTAAAGTTGCTTTCCGTTTCAAAGCTTCCAATTGGAAATCTTCAATTTTCTTGCGGTTTTCCGGTGTTGAAACTTTATGCAGGAAAGGCTCATGACGTCCATCTTCTACTCCATAACAAAGCGGAGCTACGTAAGGAACGGAAATAACTACATCATCCGGATAGAAAGTGCGGTAAAGAAGGGTAGTCTGCCCTCCTTTGCTGATGCCGGTGGCGATCCATTTGCCCGGATAGATGCTTTTGAATGCGGTGGTGATGGCATGTAAGTCGTCTGCGGAGTTCTCAGCTGTCAGGTATTGCCAATCTTTGGGTTCGGGGGTAGACTCAAGGAAGTAGCGGTATTCCACGAATATCATGTTGGCATTGAGAAGTTTTGAAAGCTCTTCACGATATTGGGGACGGAGAGCGTAAGCGGCGCCATAGCCTTCGGTAACGATTACTGTGGGGCGGTCGAAGCCGGCATGAGAAACGATAACGCGTTGGCGAAAGCTGCCTTTCTCCGGATGGCGGTGATCCAGCGGTTGAGTAAAATAGGTCACATATTTCTCTGAAAACTCAGAAGTTTCCAGTGGGCGGATTTCTTTAATGGCGGAAATCGCGCTGATTTTTTGCTCCAGAACGGTCTGTGCGAAAGAAGAGGTCGATGCTGACAGCAAAACAAAGAGTAGGAGTGCTGCATAGCGAATGTGCATGTTCTTCATAATGAATCGTTTTTAATTTATCATCTGGTTTTGTAAATATTGACAAAGGTACGAAAAAGTGGTATGCCGGGAAATAAATTACGATGATATTTTAGTTTTCAAAAAAAGAGAGAGAACTACCTCCCGGCACCTCTCCCCCTGCAAACTTAAAACAACCAACAAAAGAAAGTTATTAAATGAAGGATGAAGAATGAAAAATGAAGAATTGCCGTGCGGCGTGCTTGCATAGCGCAGCTAAATTCTTCATTCTTCATTCTTCATTCCTCATTCTTCATTCTTCATTTAACGAATAAACAAGAGTTCCCTGTATTTTGGCAGCGTCCACATCTGGTTGTCGACAATCAGTTCCAGCTTGTCGATATGATAACGGATCTCCTCCATTGCCGGTACGATGGTGTCGTGGTAGGCAATGGCTTTCTCGCGTTCACTTTCGATCTTGTTGGCCACTTTGCGGGCTTCGATCATGGCATCTACATGCTCTTTGATGAAGGCGGTGCGGTCGGCAATCTCTTCAATGAGTTCAAGGTTCTTGGCAGACAGTTTTGCAGCTTTGTCGCCAGGGAACAAGTTCTTCATCTTGTAAACGTTATCAATGAGATCCGTTTGATACTGCGTGGCTACCGGAATGATGTGGTTCATGGCCAAATCACCTAATACACGAGCCTCAATTTGGATTTTCTTAGTGTAAGTTTCCCATTTCACTTCATTGCGGGCTTCCAGTTCTTTCTGAGTCAGGACACCGGTATTTTCGAACATGCGGATACTTTCCGGCTTCAGATAGCTGTCGAAGATGAGAGGCACACTGGTTTCGCAATCCAGACCGCGTTTCTTGGCCTCTTCTTTCCATTCGTCACTGTAGCCGTTGCCATCGAAATGGATAGGTTTGCAGATCTTGATGTATTTGCGGATAACCTCAAGGATAGCCGAAATCTTCGGTTCGCCCTTTTCGATGAGTTCGTCCACATCTTTTTTGAATTCTACCAGTTGCTCGGCTACGGCGGCATTCAGGGCAATCATGGCGCAGGCACAGTTTGCTTCCGAACCTACGGCGCGGAACTCAAAACGGTTTCCGGTGAAGGCGAACGGACTGGTGCGGTTACGGTCGGTATTGTCAATCAACAATTCCGGAATCTGCGGAATATCCAGTTTCATACCTTGCTTGCCGCTAAGGCTTACGAGATCATCCTTGGTACTCTCTTCAATGTGTTCCAATACCTGTGACAATTGTTTGCCCAGGAAGCTGGAAATGATTGCGGGAGGTGCTTCGTTGGCACCCAGGCGGTGTGCGTTCGTGGCACTGGAAATAGCGGCTTTCAACAATCCATTGTGCTTGTAGACTGCCATCAGGGTATTCACTACGAAGGTGATGAAGCGCAGGTTTTCTTCGGGTAGTTTACCCGGTCCCATCAGTCCGATGCCTGTATCCGTACCCAATGACCAGTTGTTGTGCTTACCGCTACCGTTGACGCCCTTGAAAGGCTTTTCGTGCAGCAATACGCGGAAGCCGTGGTTACGGGCTACTTTACGCATCAGTGCCATGATGAGCATGTTATGGTCTACAGCCAGGTTACATTCTTCGAAGATGGGAGCCAGCTCGAACTGGTTGGGAGCTACCTCATTGTGACGCGTTTTAACGGGGATACCGAGCTTCAATGCCTCGATTTCCAATTCCTTCATAAAGGCTGCCACGCGGGTAGGGATGGCACCGAAATAGTGGTCTTCCAACTGTTGGTTTTTGGCACTGTCGTGCCCCATCAGCGTGCGGCCTGTCATCAATAGGTCGGGACGTGCGGCATACAGACCTTCGTCGATCAGGAAATATTCCTGTTCCCAACCCAGATAGGCAACTACTTTCTTCACTTCCGGATTGAAGTAACGGCATACGTCTACGGCAGCTTTGTCTACGGCACGCAGGGCTTTCAGCAACGGTGCTTTGTAGTCCAGTGACTCACCGGTGTATGCGATGAAAATGGTCGGTATACAGAGCGTATCATCGACGATGAAAGCCGGAGAAGAGGGGTCCCATGCGCTGTAACCGCGTGCCTCGAACGTATTGCGGATACCACCGTTAGGGAAGCTGGATGCATCCGGTTCCTGCTGAACGAGAAGTTTGCCTGTGAATTCTTCCATCACACCGCCTTTACCATCGTGCTCGATGAAAGCGTCATGTTTCTCGGCTGTACCCTCTGTCAACGGGTGGAACCAGTGGGTATAGTGGGTAACACCCATTTCGAGTGCCCATTTCTTCATACCGGCTGCCACTTCATCGGCAATGCTGCGATCCAGCGGAGCACCATTGTCGATCACGTCAATCAGTTTGGCATATACCTTACTCGGCAGATACCTGAACATCTTTTCCTTGTTGAACACATACTTGGCATAATATTCCGACGGACGTTCCGCGGGGGCTGCCACTGCAACGGGTTTCTTTTTAAACGCCGTTTCTACTACTCTGAATCTTAATTTGGACATACCTTGTAATTGTTGGTTTATAAAAATATATTTGTTGGAGTAAAAAAACTCTTATTTAGTTGTTCCCGGGAAGGCGGCCAAACCCGCCCGGGATGATGATTTATGCGCCGTACGCTGATTCACCATGCTCGTAGATGTCGAGTCCTTCTTCTTCAACACGTTTGGAAACGCGGAGACCGTGTATCCTATCGAGTCCTTTGAAGATGAGAAATCCCATGCCGGCTGCCCATGCACCTACTACGAGGGCGCCAAATACTTGTGCTCCGAGGAATCCCCAGCCTGCACCATAAAAGAGCCCTTCACTGGTAGACAAGAAACCTGTGAGAATGGTACCTGTGAAACCGCAGACACCGTGTACGGAACTTGCACCAACGGGATCGTCAATCTTCAGCACTTTATCGATGAACTCTACCGAGAATATCATCAGGATGCCACAGATTGTACCGATGATGACAGCACCCAGCGGAGAAACCATATCGCAGCCTGCCGTGATACCTACCAAACCTGCCAGGATACCATTCAGAGTCAAGGATAAAGATGGTTTGCTGAATTTTAACCAACTGACCACCAGTGCGAAGAAACCTCCGGCACAAGCTGCAAGATTCGTGGTGAGGAAGACGTGTGAGATAGCCATTGCATCGTCCGTAGAGGCTGCTGCCAACTGTGAACCGGGGTTAAATCCGAACCAGCCGAACCATAAAATGAATACACCCAGCGCCGCTATGGTGAGGTTGTGTCCCGGAATAGCTCTGGACTTGCCATCTTTACCGTATTTGCCGATGCGTGGACCAAGGATGGCTGCACCTACCAGCGCAATCCAGCCACCGACAGAGTGAACAATGGTGGAACCTGCGAAGTCGTGAAACGTGGTGCCGAACAGATTCATCATGAACGAACCTTCTTCGCCGTTCATCAACCAGCCGCCGCCCCAGGTCCAGTGACCGGAAATCGGATAGATCAGTACGCTGATGAAGATGGTGTAAACCAAATACATGGAGAATTTGGTACGTTCGGCCATGGCTCCTGATACGATAGTAGCTGCTGTGGCACAGAATACAGTTTGGAATACCAGAAAGCCTTCTGTTGGCAATCCTCCTCCATCATAGAACGAGAGGTTGAAGAAGTGGGGCATTCCCACGAAACCACCTACGCCGAACATCAGTCCGAAACCGATGAACCAATAGAGTAGGGAACCGAACATGAAGTCTACGAAGTTCTTCATCAGGATGTTGGCAGTGTTCTTGACCCGGGTGAAACCGGCTTCTACCAGTGCAAAGCCCGGTTGCATGAAAAATACCAGCATAGCGGCGAGTAACATCCATACAGTGTTGAGTCCGTTTACTAATTCTCCTACAGTGTCAGGGGCTGATGATTCTACAGTAGTCTCTTCTAATGTAGCTATAACAGCGGTTGTTGTAGCTGATATACTATCCGTTGTTGCGGAAGTTTGTGCAAAAGTTTCTGTTGTTGTGCAGAGTGCCATAAGGACAGCAACAGCTATCCACAGCCTGGCAATGCTGCGTTTACTATATTTATCCATAAAATCTTTTTGCTTTTAGTTGTACTTGTATTCTTTGTTTTGTTAAGTAGCTCTTACGGCTCTCTGAAGAATGCTCTTAACAGTTGCGGTTTGGTGCTGCCTGGACTATCTTTCCTGTTCAGCATTATAGAGGGCGATGTCGCCACGTTCGGCGGTGCGGATGCGGATAGCGTCTTCTATGGGGATGATGAAGATACGTCCGTCGCCGATTTCTCCGGTTTGTGCGGACTTGATGATGGCCTGCACGGTCTTTTCGGCATTCTTGTCGCGTACTACGATAGAGACCAGGATACGCTCAATGGTACTGGTGTCGTACATTACACCGCGGTAGATACGTGCCTGACGGGATTTTCCTATTCCCCGGACGTCGTAGTAGGAGAACCATTCGATGTCCGCTTCGAGCAATGCGTCCTTTACATCCTCGAATTTTGTCTTGCGGATAATTGCTTCAATCTTTTTCATACCTTAATATATTTACGATTTTAATTTCTTTAGTTGACGAGGCTTCGTTCCCTATTCTTATCCTCTCTCAAAAACTAACTCCGAATACGAAGTATGCACCCTGCGTGTGTGGATTGAACGTCACTTGTGCAAAGGTGGGCAGCGAAAAAGAATTTGTGAATTTGATTTCTTTTTCTGCTTTCAGTGTGAGGTTGGTTACGTTGAACCTGTTGGCATACGCACCTTCCCATGGGGTAAGACCGACTTCTGCCGACCAGTCCAGGCCGCCGAGTTTAAAAGGTGCGCTGATGCCTACATACGTGGAGTAAGCTCTGTCACCGTTCTCCTTCGTATAATCATCTCCGGCAAAGTAAGTGTTCCAACTCAGTGCCAGCGGACCGAAATCATATCCCAAAGTGGCTTCGAAGATGTGTACCGTGCTATGTGCGCCATACTTGAAATAATCTCCCGTATATCCGCCATCCTCTTTGTGGTAGGAGAACCAGTAATCTGTAACGGATACGCTGAAACCGCCTGTATTGTAACCCAGTGTGAGGTCGATTTCCCTGGCATCTTCCTTGTCGATGCCTACCGAGCCCCAAGCTGTCAGTGACAAGCCCTTGTAGCTGACTCCCATGCTGGGCTGGATACTTACACCACCGCAGTCTGTTCCACGCCAGATGTAGTTGCTTACAAAATCTGCACCGACTGAGGCCTCCACTTTATCCTGTGCCTTTGCCGTGAAAGGCATTGTTGCTGATAATAGCGCGATGGCTATCATTCTGAATTTTACGCTTTTCATTTTCATACCTATTTTACCTTTTAAGTTTAGAAAAAATTGCGGATGATCAGTCCGGTGAAACTATAGTTTTATTTTAGTTGTTATCTTTTTCATCTTCATACCAGCCATTTTCTGATTCGTCTCATGGCTTCCACACAATCCTCGTGATTTCCGAAGGCGGTCAGGCGGATGTAGCCTTCTCCGCTGGGGCCGAAACCTACACCGGGCGTTCCTACTACATTGGCTTCGTATAACATCTGTTCGAAGAAGCGCCAGGAACCGATGCCATTCGGTGCTTTCAGCCAGATGTAAGGAGCATTCACGCCGCCGTACACTTTCAGTCCGGCTGCTTCCAGACCCTCTTTCATGGTTCGGGCGTTGTTCATATAGTAGTCGATGTTTTCCTTTATCTGCTGCTTGCCTGCCGGGGTGTAGATGGCTTCGGCAGCCCGTTGGGTGATGTAGCTGGTACCATTGAATTTGGTGCATTGACGGCGGTTCCAGAGACGGTTCAGCGGAATGCGTTCACCGGTCAGGGTGGCGGCTGTCAACTCTTTCGGAACTACGGTGTATCCACAACGGACTCCGGTGAATCCGGCTGTCTTCGAGAAGCTGCGGAACTCTATGGCACATTTCTTGGCACCTTTTATTTCGTAAATGGAGTGGGGAACGTCTTCTTCCTGTATAAACGCCTCATAAGCGGCATCGAACAGAATCAGAGTGTCGTTGGCAAGTGCGTAGTCCACCCATTTTTTCAGTTGCGACTTGGTTAGCGTTGTTCCCGTCGGATTGTTCGGGTAGCAAAGGTAGACGATGTCAATCCGCTTGTCCGGTATCTCGGGGACGAAGTTGTTCTCGGCGGTGCAGGGCATGTAAGTCACGTTGCTCCATTTGCCGTCTTCTTCCAATACTCCGGCACGGCCACACATTACGTTGCTGTCTATATATACCGGGTAGATGGGGTCTGTCACTCCCACGCTGTTGTCGTGGCGGAGGATATCGCCTATGTTGCCCGTATCGCTTTTGGCTCCATCGTTTACGAATACTTCCGTTGGGCTAAAATGAATGCCTCTCGGAGCATAATCATGTTTGATGATCGCTTCAATCAAAAAGTCATATCCCTGTTCGGGACCGTATCCGTGGAAGGTACTGGCATTTGTCATCTCATCCACTGCCCTGTGCATCGCCTCGATGCAAGCCGGTGGCAGTGGCCGGGTAACGTCTCCGATACCCAGGCGGATGACCTCTTGTTTAGGGTGCGTTATCCTGAAAGTATTCACCTTTTTAGCTATGTCTGAAAACAAGTAACTTCCCGGTAGTTTCAAAAAATGTTCGTTTACTAATGCCATACTTTCTTGTTGTTTTAAGCGTATTGATAAATGAAGAATGAAGAATGATGAATGAAGAATTGGCTGCGCTATTGTGCCGCATGGTAATTCTTCATTCTTCATTCATCATTCATAATTACTTCTCCGTCGAACACCCGGACTGCTCCTCCGGTCATCCATACGTGATCCGTTTTTTCGTCCCATTCGATGGTAAGTGAGCCTCCATCCATGATGATATCTGTTTTTCTTCCGGATTTTCCGGTCAGTGCGGCAGCTACTGCGGTGGCGCAGGCTCCGGTTCCGCAAGCCTGGGTGATGCCCGAACCTCTCTCCCAAACTCTCATCCTGATTTTCCCTTCCTCCAGTACCTGGGCAAACTCTACATTGATGCGGTCGGGAAACAACGGATGATTTTCCAGTTTCGGACCGATGCTTTCGAGGTTGATATCTTTAATATCTTCTACAAAGATTACCAGGTGAGGATTTCCCATTGATACGGTGGTTCCGGTGAATTTCTGTCCGTTGGCTTCAATGGGTTGTTCTTTCATATCGGCGGGACGTCCCATATCCACGGTTACGGTGTTCACTTTTCCGTCTTCTACATGGAGCTTCAGTATTTTGATGCCCGACAGGGTGTCGAGGGTAACGGCTGTTTGGGAAGTCAGGCCGCATTCATATAAGTATTTACCGATGCAACGACTGGCGTTGCCGCACATTTTGGCTTCGGAACCATCTGCATTGAAGATGCGCATACTGAAATCTGCCTTGTCCGAACTGCCGATGAGTACCAGACCGTCGCTTCCAATTCCTGTATGCGGGGCGCTCCATTCAACCGAAAGTTTTTCAGGGCTTTCGATGGGATATTTCAGGGTGTTTACATAAATGTAATCGTTGCCTGCTCCGTGCATCTTAGTGAATTTTATAACTCTTGTCATTTTGTACTCTGTTTAACGAGTTGATCTTTCTTTTTGTTTTATCACGATGCAAAGATACGACGTTTTGCTAAATTATTTGCGAAATACATATCTTATTTCTATTATTTTTATTTATTCTTTCAGTCGCTGCAAATATACGGTATTCAAGTTTCAAATTAAAAGTTTGCGGGTGCATATTTGTATAAATTGTTATTTATGGAATTATTTCCGTATATTCATTATATGTAGGTAGTGGCGTAAATACGTGTTTTAAGTGGAAAAATGGAGTTTATGGGGTGAAAATGAAGATTTGTATATGACAGAATGAAATTGTTTTCTTCTTTTTGCTGACTAAATGATCTTTTGCATAATGCCACACTATTACAAGTCAAATGCCACACTTTAGCTTCCGCAATGCCATTCATTTGAGCCATCGAAGTGTGGCGTTTGAATTGTTGAGGTGTGGCATTGGGGGAGTTAAAGTGTGGCATTGGTACAGATTGGGATAGAAATGAATTTAACTACCGATCTGCATTACTTCTTTTTCAATATCTCCTGCAATAGTACTGGTTCGTTGGTGGTAATGAAATCCACTCCCTGGCTGATGAGTCGTTCCATATCTTTGGCATCATTTACTGTCCAGGCGTTAACTTTCATGCCAAGGTCGTGACATTCTTTGATCCATTCGGGATGTTTTTTGAAGACAGAGAAATGGTAATCAGGACCGGCACAACCCATGTCTTTCAGTTCCTGCGGATTGAGGTCACCTTCCAGATAATATACGGGAGTACCTTTAGGAGCCAGGCGAATGAATTCTTTGGTCGCATGGCGTGAGAAAGTGATGTATTCGGTACGCTCTTCCAGTCCCATCTCCTTAATCATTTTCACAATTTGCTCTACGGCAAGCGTTTCCCGTTCGGGAGTCTTGTGTCCTTTGAGTTCCAGGATAAGGCGGGTTTTCAACCCTTTGGCTTTATCAAGGTACTGCTGAAGGGTAGGGAGGTTCTCACCGTTATCGAGGATGATAGAGGTACATTCTTTCTCGGTGGATGTTTCCATGCGGACACCTTTGAATACACCGTCATGATCTACGATAAGCTTGTTGTCGGCAGTGAGCCAGACATCGAACTCGGAGCCGTAGCAGTGGATGGAGTCAGCTTTCACTAGGGCGGCAATACTATTCTGGGCAGAGCCGTCGGTCTTCCAGAAACCACGGTGGGCAATGACTTGGGTGTTTTGGGCCTGCAGAATGCCGCATGCGGCAAGAGACATAGCGGAGGCAAATAAAAGTTTTTTCAGTTTCATAGTTCCTTATTTATAATTCTGCCGCAAGGTACAAAATATGTCTGAAAAGTGATGTTTCATTTATGTTATTAATGCGAATCAGGAGATAAAGGTGTTATCTCCTTTACCTCCTATTACTTGCGTATACGACGTCTGCGCCTGTGGTGACGTTTCTTCTGCTTGTAAATGCTGATCCGTTTCCAGACAATCCACACAAACAGTATCCCGAAGACTGCAAAGATGAGAAGCACGATACCCGTATTCAGGTTATCGCCTTTGACGCGGCTCCACATTTCGAGAACAAGCTCTGTGCGGTCACCGAAGTCACGGATCATGGCGCAACGCTCCACGACTTTACGGTCAGGGTATTGTATCGGATTGATCTGAACGCTGTCTGCACCGGGACCGAAGAAATAACTGAGGTCGGAGAACTGTTCAAGAGTGGTGTCGATCTTTGCCTCCATAATCTCGGGCGTTGCTACGGCACTGACGTAGCCGATGGCATCCATATTGCGCAGAGCAATATCCGGCTGGCAAAGATAATTGATGAAGTAGCTGGCGGCTTTTACGTTGCGGGCATACTTGGGAATGGCCCAGCCATCGTACCAGATGTTGCTGCCTTCACGGGGAACTACATAGTCCAGATCTACGCCTACAGCTTCCGCTTCGTCAATGGCCCAGACGGCGTCGCCACTCCAGGTAAGGTTGAGCCATGCTTTGTTTTTCGTCATCATTTCTTTGCCGAAGTCGGCTTCCCACCCGGCAATGTTGGGTTTCAGAGCTTTCAGGTATTGCTCTGCAAGGGCAATGGCTTCAGGGGAATTGTCGTTCATCAGTTGCTCCACGGTGATGGTGCTATCGGCAAGTTGCCGGGCATGGGCATAGATGATGGCAGTGCCGTAGGCATCGCGGTAACTGTCTTTCATCAGAATCTTACCACGGTTGACGGCATCCCAAAGGCATCCCCAGGAGCTGACTTCTTCAAGGGTCTTGAACTTCTTGTTATAGAGTATTCCGGCGGTACCCCACATGTAGGGAACAATGTAATCATTGGTGTGGCGACCGGGCTGGCTGATCTTCTCCAACTCTTTCTGAATATACGGGGAGATGTTGGGGATATAGTCCGGAGTCTTCCCAAAATTGCGGTTGATAGGGAGGAGGAGATCTTTCTTCAACATTCGTTCGATGATGTATTCCGATGGGCATACAAGGTCGAAATCTTCCTGTCCGCGCTCAATTTTGGTGAGCATGATTTCGTTGATATCGAATACCTGGTAGATGATGCGGATATCTTCGCCTGTCTGCTCTTTGTACCAGGCAGGAAATTCGGCGAGGACTTCTTCGTCGATGTAATCTCCCCAATTATAGACTTTCAGGACACGGCTACGCTTCTCACCTGAGTCGGTACAGGAGGCGAGGAGAAGGATGCAGAGGAAGAGGGATATGTATTTCTTCATTGTTGATGGAGTTAATTTGTGATTGTTATTCTTTCTTAGAACGTTCTGCTCTCTTGTTAATCACAATCAGCAATACTAACACTGTTACAAAAATGATTGTTGACAGTGGGCGCAGTTCAGGAGTCAATCCACCCTTACGTGCGTCCGCATAGATGTATGTCGACAACGTTTCCAATCCTTCATTTCCTATGGTGAAGATCGTTACTGCGAAGTCATCAATGGAAAGCGTGAAAGCGAGGATGAAACCGCTGATCATTCCCGGCAGAATTTCCGGGAAGATAACTTTGCGAAGCGCCTGGAAAGGGGTAGCTCCGAGGTCGAGGGCTGCTTCGTATACATTCTGATTCATTTTCTTCAGGCGGGGCATCACACTAAGCACCACATAAGGAGTACAGAAAGTGATGTGTGCCAATACTACCGTAGTGAATCCCTGCGAAATGCCAAAGCTGACAAATAGCAGGAACAGGGATACACCCGTAATGATATCCGCATTCATCATCGGAATAGCATTGGTGAAATTCATCACCTGACGTGCTCGGGAGCGCAAGTTAAAGATGCCGATAGCTGCCAGGCTTCCCAGCAGGGTAGAGGCTGTGGCGGCAATCGTAGCAATCGCGAATGTGTTCCAGATGGCATTCATCAGCGAGTGGTGCATGCCGCCTGTAAATAGTGAACTGTATAACTTGGTAGAGAATCCTGTCCAGTTGCCCAATACCTTGGCCTCGGTGAAAGAGAAGATCATAATGATCAGGATGGGCGAATAGAGCAGGGCAAGCAGAAACCAAAGGTAGCCTTTCGCCAGAATACGTGTCATCATATCACACCTCCGCTTTCGTTTTGTGCACTGTCGTCCTCGTTGGTAAAGAGGGCGGTGACGCCAATCAGCAACAGCATGATGAGCGACAAGGCAGCGCCATAGTTCCACATTCCGTTATATATATTCTCTTGTACGGTAGTACCGAACAGCTTGATGTTGTTCATCGTCAGCAACTCGGCAATGGCAAAGGTGGAAACCGTGGGCATGAAAACCATCACCACACCACTCATGATGCCGGGCATCGAAAGGGGGAGGATCACTTTACCGAATACCTGTACAGGCGTAGCTCCCAGGTCTTGGGCTGCTTCTATCAGACTGCCATCCATCTTCTGCAACGTATTGTAGATAGGGTATATCATGAACGGCAGGAAGTTGTAGACCATACCGAATACCAAAGCTCCTTCGCCCAGCGGCAGGTTGAGGAAATCAAACAATGCCACCGTGGCAAGTGTACGTATCAGGATGTTCACCCACATGGGCAGGATGAACAGCACAACCATGGTCTGGGAAGTGTTGAAGCGCTTCTGACTGAGAATATAAGCAGCCGGATAACCGAGCAGGAGGCATACCAGAGTCGTGATGACAGCTATTCCGATGGAGTAGACGAATGTGTTGATAGATTCGGGATGCATCATGAATTTGCGGAAGTTGGCAAACGTGAATGCGCCTTCAGCATCGGTGAAGGCATAAACCACAATGAGCAACAGAGGCATCACAACGAAGATGATGAGAAACAATGCGTAGGGAACTGTCCAGTTCCGGCGACGCATGAAGAAACGGGATATATTACTGAGCACTTCCTTTCTTATTAGCAGATTCGACAATAGGGATAGAACCGTTGGTCTGTGCCGGTGCAACAATTCGTATATTTTCGGGTGCGATGGTGATGCCGACACGGTCGCCGTCGTCCCAGACGTCAGTGGTGTCTACAAAGATATCCTCGTCCCAATCGGTAAACACGGTGAGATGGTAATGGTTTCCTTTATAAAGGATGAATTTCACTTCGCCCGTCAGATGGCCGTCTTCTTCGTTATCTTCGAGGATGACGTTCCGGAAATCTATTTCTACGAGGACGGAACTGCCCGGTTCGATGTCCTGCACTTCGGCACACTCAAAGGTGTAACCGAGGAATTCGACGTGTGTGGCGTCTATGAGCTTGCCTTCAAAGGTGTTGCAGGTGCGTTCTTTCTTCATTACGTGAATGTCGAAAGGTTTCACGAGCAGACCGACTTCCCGTCCGGCTTCGAAACTGTGATAGTCTTGCACCATGAATTCGTAGCCCTCGTTAGTCTGTACCATCATTTCGTAATGCACGCCTTTGAAGATGCAGGAGGTGACAGTACCCATCAGTTGGGCAGCGGCAGAAGGCTCGAATATATAGATGTCTTCGGGACGGATGACTACATCGACGGGAGTGTTTTCGCCAAAGCCCTTGTCGACACATTCAAATTCGTGTCCGGCAAAGGATACGGCTTTGTCCTGAAGCATGAGGCCGTTCAGGATGTTACTTTCTCCGATGAAATCGGCAACGAAAGAGTTGATGGGTTCGTTGTAGATGTCTGTCGGCGTACCTATCTGCTGGATGCGGCCTTCGCTCATCACGACGATGGTGTCGCTCAGAGTAAGGGCTTCTTCCTGGTCGTGGGTAACGTAGACGAAGGTGATTCCAAGCTTCTGGTGCATCTCTTTCAACTCCATCTGCATGTCTTTACGCATTTTGAGGTCGAGGGCGGCGAGGGGTTCGTCCAGTAACAGCACTTCGGGTTCGTTGACGATGGCACGGGCAATGGCAACACGTTGCTGCTGTCCGCCGGAGAGGGAATCGACGTCACGGTCTTCGTAATCCGTCATACCTACCATGCGGAGAGCTTGTTTCACTTTCTTGCCAATGGTGGCTTCGGGCATCTTTTTGAGCTTCAGTCCGAAAGCGATGTTGTTGTACACGTTGAGGTGGGGGAAAAGGGCATACTTCTGAAAGACGGTATTCACCGGACGTTGGTGTGGCGGTGTTTGCGTGATGTCTTTTCCGGCGATGGTGATGATACCTTCCGAGGCGGTCTGGAAACCGGCTATCAGGCGCAACAACGTAGTCTTGCCGCAGCCGGAGGGGCCCAATATCGTTACAAATTCGCCCTTACGGACAGAGAGGTTTACATCATTCAGTACGGCTTTGTCTCCGAAGTATTTCGATACGTGCTCTACACCGATGATGCAGTCAGACTTTTGCATAAGCGTTATTAAGTGTTTAACCTAAAACTAATAGAACGAATCCTGCCTTTCTAAAAAAAGCGGGTACAAAGGTAGGGAATAAATTGGGAAAATGAAAGTGCTGCCTTCGATTTGCATTATCTTTGAAGAAGATAAGCTGCACCTCGGCATAAAAAAATGAACGAGTTCATTTTATACTGTTCTCGGTTTACATTATCTTTGTAGCATTAATGAATACTATTATAGTAGAAGGAGGCAAGGACATGGGTAACAGAATATATCCTATCGGGATACAAAACTTCGAGAAGATTCGTAAAGAAGGATACGTTTATGTGGATAAAACTGCATTGATGTATAAGTTGGTGAAGAGTGGCAGTTACTTTTTCCTTTCCCGCCCCCGCCGTTTTGGGAAGAGCCTGCTGATTTCCACGCTCGAAGCCTATTTTGAGGCGAAACGGGACTTGTTTGAAGGCTTGGCGGTGGAAACTTTGGAAAAAGACTGGGTGAAACGTCCTGTGTTGCATCTGGACTTGAATATCGGGAAATATGATACGCCGGATAGTCTGGACAAGATACTGAATGAAACGCTTGATTACTGGGAGTCACTTTACGGAACGCGTTCTGCCGAAACGACCCTTGCCTTGCGCTTTGCAGGAGTTGTGGGACGGGCCTATGAGCAAAGTGGTGAGCGTGTAGCCATTCTCATCGACGAATATGACAAACCCTTGCTCCAAGCTATCGGCAACGAGGAACTGCAACGCGAATTCCGCAACACTCTGAAACCTTTCTATGGCGTACTGAAAACCATGGACGGCTGCATCAAGTTTGCCTTGCTGACGGGAGTGACTAAGTTTGGCAAAGTCAGTGTGTTCAGTGACCTGAACAATCTGAATGATATCTCCATGGACGAGCCGTTTATTTCCATCTGTGGAATTACTGAAAAGGAGATACATCTTAATTTTGAAGAAGACCTGCACGAATTGGCAGCCGCGCAGAAAATGACGTATCAGGAAGTGTGCAATGAACTGAAAGCGTGCTATGACGGTTATCACTTTACAGAAAATACGGACGGCATCTACAATCCTTTCAGTTTGCTGAATACATTCTTTAAGATGAAATTCGGCAACTATTGGTTTGAAACCGGAACGCCTACTTACCTTGTGGAGTTGCTGAGACGCAATCATTACAATTTGGAGCGCATGGCGCATGAAGAAACGGATGCTGATGTGCTGAACTGTATTTATGGCGACAACGAACCCATACCGGTTATTTTCCAAAGCGGTTATCTCACGATAAAGGGGTATGATAAACGTTTCGGGCTTTACCGTCTCGGTTTTCCGAATCGGGAAGTGGAAGAGGGTTTTATCAGATTTCTGATGCCGTTTTATACCCGTTTCAACCAGTTAGAAGCGCCGTTTGAGATACAAAAATTTGTCCGTGAGATAGAGATGGGCCAACCTAACGCTTTCTTTAAGAGGCTGCAAAGCTTTTTTGCCGACACACCTTATGAATTGGTGAAAGACTTGGAATTACATTACCAAAATGTGCTGTTTATCGTCTTCAAACTGGTGGGTTTCTACACACAGGCGGAGTATCACACTTCGGAAGGGAGGGTGGATCTGGTAGTGAAGACTGCCGATTACATTTACGTCATGGAATTCAAACTGGAAGGTACTGCAGAAGAAGCTTTGCAGCAAATAGAAGAAAAACAGTATGCTCTTCCTTTTGAGGCAGACCCGAGGAAATTATTCAAAATAGGTGTGAACTTCAGTAATAAAACAAGGAATATAGAGAAGTGGATTATTGAATGACAGATTTGTGTAGTTCGCGTTCTTTTATTCTGTTTTGACACTATCTTAGTGTGGATTGGAGTGGAGAGTCCTTTTATATTTCATCTTTGTTGTGTGTTAAGTTAACGTAAGTTCCTAATTTCTAATTCCCAAAATTAGAAAAAAATGGTATCGGACAAAAACAAAATGGAAGAATTAAAAAATAAAAAAAAGAAAAGTCGGAAAAACCGGCCCGAATACTTGACTTCGCCTTTCGGATGTCGTATCTTTGCAGGGTAGTTGATAATAGAGAATTCATACGACTTGTTTTCTAAGATAATAACAGACAAAAAATAAGAAAGGCGGTAATTTCAATAGGAAGTTATCGCCTTTTTTGTTGATATTTATTGGATTCGGACTTAAAAGAGGCTTTTTACGTTTTTAATAAACGTTGAGCACATTCTTTAAAAACGTTCCTGTTATTCTTTAAAAACGAATAACAAGAAGCTTAATAAAGCAAAAATGCCTGCGATTTGTCTATATTTGAGACTGTGATAAGAACCTTTGGTATTCTGTTAATATGCTTCGTTTGGTAAATTTTTTGTACGATGATGCTTGAAAATACCATTCTAAATATATGAATATTTAAAAATTGATAGTAAATGGGTGCAGAAGGAGTAATAAATCATAGAAATAATGATTATCTTTGTGATGTTTCATTGCTAATAAAGAATACTTTTATGGATTTTAGTGTTAAGGATAAAATAGAGTATATTGTAGCTCTGATCAGTGAGTTTGCTAAGCTACATTCGCTTGCTCCCAGCCAGGCATATCGTTATCTGGATCGGTATAAAGCTATTGATTTCATAGATAAACACTATGGTATTGCTCATACACAACGTTTTGAGGATGTAATATCAGATATTACGGCTTATTGTCAACGTTTTGGAGGGGCAATAAAATGATTCTTTATCATGGTACAACGGTAGATATTAAGGAAATTGATCTTCAAAAATCAAAACCTAATAAAGACTTTGGAAAAGGGTTTTATCTTTCAGCTGAAAAAGAGCAGGCTATTGCTATGGCTGATTATAAAGCTGAACAGATAGATGGAGTGCCGGTCGTTAATGCTTTTGAATTTGACGAAGCTTGTTTGCATGATTCCTCCTTAAAAGTGAAAGCCTTTAGTGAATACGATAATGAATGGGCGGATTTTATATTTGCTAACCGCAACAATCCTACATCAGCAAACGTTCACGACTATGATATTGTAATCGGACCGATAGCTAATGATCGTGTAGGAATTCAGATACGTAGATATATGGATAGAGAAATTGATTTGCCTACGTTTATTGAACGGCTGAAATATATGAAAGGAATGACTATTCAATATTATTTTGGAACTGAACGAGCAATTTGTTTACTGAAGAGAATATGAATGAGGTAGATTATGCGATAGAAGGTTTAGCAAAAGACCTTGTTTTATTGTTAATGGAAGATTTCGGTATGGATATGAAATCTGCATTGCGTACTCTGTATACATCGGATACGTATGCAAAATTGCAGGATGCTAAAACCGGACTTTATTTTCAGAGTCCTCGCTATGTGTATGACTTTTTGAGGAATGAAGTTAAAACTGGTAAAATGTCATAGCTGACAGAAGCTATATATTATTATGGATTCGCCCCGCCAATTCTTTACAAAGAGAATTGGCGGGGCGAATCCATTATTAATCAGTAAAGACTCATTACCCGGCATATGCTGCCTCGTGCACATCTGCCACCGCCCGTCCGCTCGGATCATTTTTCCCTTGCAACGTGGCATCCCAGGCAAGTGCTTCAGCAGTAGAGCAAGCCACGCTCGGCACACTGGGCACGCTTCGGGCAGCCGACTGACTGGGGAAGTGTTCTTCGAAAATGCTACGATAGTAATATTCCTCCTTATTCTGTGGTGGATTGATGGGAAACCGTTCGGCGGCATGTTCCATCTGATGGTCGGTGACGGCGGCAGAAGTAATGGCTTTCAATGTATCAATCCAATTGTAACCGACGCCATCGGAAAATTGCTCTTTTTGTCGCCAGGCAACACTCTGAGGCAGCATATCCTGAAAAGCTTCGCGCACAATGCGCTTTTCCACTTCTTTGCCCGGACACATCTTGACGGCAGGGCTGAGGTTCATTGCCACATCCAGGAATTCTTTATCGAGGAAGGGAACACGACCTTCCACACCCCAGGCAGAAAGGCTCTTATTCGCACGCAGACAGTCGTACAGGTGCAATTTGGAGAGCTTACGGATCGTCTCTTCGTGGAAAGCCTGCGGTGTGGGGGCTTTGTGGAAGTATAGATAACCACCGAAAACCTCGTCAGCACCTTCACCACTAAGCACCATCTTGATGCCCATAGACTTGATGACACGTGCCAACAGGTACATCGGTGTGGAAGCACGAACAGTGGTAACATCGTATGTTTCGATAAAGTAGATGACATCACGCAAGGCATCGAGCCCTTCCTGAATGGTATAATTGATTTCATGGTGAACAGTGCCGATATATTCCGCCACTTCACGGGCTTTAATCAAGTCCGGTGCACCGCGCAGACCGATGGCGAAGGAGTGGAGTTGAGGCCACCAGGCTTCGCTCTGGTTATCAGTTTCAATACGCTTGCGGGCATACTTCTTGGCAATGGCGGAGATGACGGAAGAGTCGAGGCCACCACTTAGCAGAACACCGTAAGGAACATCGGACATTAACTGGCGTTGCACGGCAGCTTCAAGGGCGAGTTTTACGCTGTTGATTTCTGGTTGGGTAGCCCGGCGGGCGGTGGTGTCATTGGCTTTGACGGCGGCATAATCGGTCCAGGGGCGTTGATACCAACGATGCATTTTCCCTTCACGTTCCCAGAAGTAATGTCCGGGCAGAAAAGGCTCGTAGGTATCACAGAAACCTTCGAGAGCTTTCAGTTCGCTACTGACGTAGATATGTCCCTGGTCGTCACGACCGATATAAAGAGGGATTACCCCGATAGGGTCACGGGCAATCAGATAATCGTCTGCTTCCTCATCGTAAAGGGCAAAGGCGAAGATACCGTTCAATTCTTCGAGGAAATGAATGCCTTTATCCTTATATAATGCGAGGATGACTTCACAGTCCGATCCTGTACGGAAAGCATACTTGCCGGCGTAGCGGGAACGGATTTCCCGATGATTATAGATTTCACCGTTGACGGCAAGGATTTGCTTGCCATCCGGAGAGTACAATGGTTGTCCGCCACTTTCCGGATCGACGATGGAAAGACGTTCGTGAGCCAGGATGGCACTGCCGCCTACATAAATACCACTCCAGTCCGGTCCGCGATGACGGATTTTCTGCGCCATTCGAAGCGCTTTGTTTCTCAATTCCTGGGATTGAGATTTGATATTGAAGATACCTACGATTCCACACATGATATTTAGTGATTAGGGGTTAATGATTAGTGATTAGTTCAGTGATTAGGGTTTAGTGATGAGTGATTAGTAATTAGTAAGTAAAGCATAGCGCAGCCTACTAATCACTAATCACTTACCACTAATCACTCAAATACTTGTCTATCCGTTCTGCCACTCTCCGTCCGTCCGCCAGTGCATGCACCACAAGGCTGGCACCGCGTGCCGCATCACCTGCTACGAACACATTTTCCGGAAATTCCGGTTGTTCCGGTTTCAGGAAGCCCATGGCCAGAAGTACCATATCGGCGTCTATCACTTCCTTCTTTCCGGTAGGCTTCATGGTAGGGCGTCCGCCATCCTGAGCCGGAATCCATTCCACTTCTTCCATCTCTACACCGCAGACTTTTCCATTCTTGCCAATAAACTGATTGGATGCCAGCGACCAGCGGCGCGTGCAACCTTCTTCGTGACTTGAAGTCGTCTTCAGCACAATGGGCCATTGTGGCCAAGGAGTAGCGTCATTGTGACCTACGGGAGGCTGTGGCATGATTTCAATCTGTGTCACACTCACGGCTCCCTGGCGGATACTCGTACCGATACAGTCTGATCCTGTATCACCGCCACCGATGACGAGAACCCGTTTGCCCTTGGCATTTACCAGACGGTCTTTGGGGAACGTTTCTCCATCGAGGATATGATTTTGCTGGGACAGCATTTCGAGGGCAAGATAAATACCTTTCAGTTCGCGTCCGGGGATATTGAGGTCGCGTGCCTGTGGCGTCCCGGTGCAGATGCAGTAGGCATCAAAGCCCGCGGGGAGGTTCTGTACATCTACCGTTACGCCCATTTCGAACTTGATGCCTTCGGCTTCAAGCACTCCCATCCGGCGGTCGATTACTGCTTTATCGAGTTTAAAATTAGGAATACCATAGCGCAGTAATCCGCCGGGCATGGGTTTGCTGTCAAAAAGAGTCACTTCATAGCCTTTAGCATTCAGCCGGCAGGCAGCGGAGAGTCCCGCAGGACCTGCACCAATGATGGCAACCCGCTTTCCATTACGTTCGGGTTGAATGGGCACGATGTAACCTTCGCGAAAAGCTGCTTCGGCAATAGCCGCCTCGTTTTCACGAATGGTGACAGGCTCATCACACGAAAGCTTCAGTACACATGACTTTTCGCAAAGTGCCGGACAGATGCGTCCGGTAAATTCGGGGAAGTCGTTTGTGGCGGCGAGCACTTCGTATGCTTCGCGCCATTTACCTTTATAAAGTGCATCCTGAAATTCAGGTTGTTTATTGCCCAACGGGCATGCCCAGTGACAGAAGGGTACACCGCAATCCATGCAACGTGATGCCTGGAGTTTACGTTCGTGACTGTTTAAAGTTTGCTCCACCTGACTGAAGTCGGTGATACGTTCGTGGACAGGACGGTATCCCGCTTCCTGTCGTGGTATGTTTAAGAATGCTTTTGGATCTGCCATTGTAGTATTGTTTAATTTGACTATCTTAATTCCCAAGAGGAGGAGAGTTGAGATGTTCTTGGTTCTGTAATTTTTAATAATCTCTCTGCATCTCTGCAATCTTCTGTTGCAGTTTCCGCATTTGCTCCTCTTGCAGTACCTTCTTGTACTCGATGGGGACTATCTGGATAAATTCATCCACATATCGGTTCCAGTCATCAAGCATAGTACGTGCCAGGTTGGAGCCTGTATAGAGGTAGTGCTGGCGGATGAGTTCGTGCAACTCTTTACGATAGGAGGCTTCTTCGATGAGGCTTAGTTCTACCATTTCCATGTTACAGAAATAATCGAAGTTTCCATCCTTATTCCATACATAAGCTACACCGCCCGACATACCGGCTGCGAAGTTGCGCCCTGTTGAACCGAGGACTACCACACGACCGCCCGTCATGTACTCGCAACAATGATCGCCTACACCCTCTACTACGGCAATGGCACCGGAATTGCGGACAGCAAAACGTTCGCCTACGCGCCCATTGATGTAAACTTCACCACTGGTTGCGCCATAGAGCAAGGTGTTTCCTGCAATCGTATTCTTTTCGGCCTGGAAGTTAGAGCGTACCGGAGGCAATACGGCAATCCGTCCGCCCGAAAGGCCTTTGCCGAGGTAATCGTTCGCTTCACCTTCCAGCTTGAAGTTGACACCCGGTACAAGGAAGGCACCGAAACTTTGTCCTGCAGAACCTTTGAACTTTACGTTCAACGTATGTTCCGGCAGTCCCGCTTCACCGTACTTCGCGGCAATGGTGCCCGAAAGCATGGCTCCGCAAGCACGATCCGTATTGGCAATCGTATATTCCAGTGAGATTTCTTTCTGGTTTTCCAGAGCTTCGGCAGCGGCATGCAGCATTTCAACGTCTTTTACGTGGTCGATGCCGTGTTGCTGGTCGATGGTGTGGCGGATGGCTGCACCATTATCGACGCGTGCCAGTATTTTGTCGAAACTAATTAGGGATTGCTTGGGTGATTCGTTTTCTGACTTGCGGATAATAAGATCCGTCCGTCCGATAATGTCATCCAGACGTTCCACACCGATTTCGGCGAGATACTCCCGCACTTCCTGCGCCAGGAAAGTGAAGAAGTTTACCAGATATTCGCTGCGTCCGTGGAAGCGCCGGCGAAGTTCCTCGTTTTGCGTTGCCACACCCACAGGGCAGGTGTTCTGATGACATTTACGCATCATGACACACCCCAGTACAATCAAAGCGCTGGTTGCAAATCCGAACTCTTCGGCACCCAGCATCGCCATCAGCACGATGTCACGACCGGTTTTCAGTTGCCCGTCCACTTGCAGCATCACTTGCCCGCGCAGACCGTTCAGTACAAGAGTCTGTTGCGTTTCACTCAGTCCCAGTTCAGGAGAGATGCCGGCATAGCGGATACTGGAGGCAGGAGAGGCACCCGTACCACCTTCCGCACCGGAGATGACGATAAGGTCTGCTTTTGCTTTGGCCACTCCGGCGGCAATGGTTCCTACACCGCTTTCGGCTACCAGTTTCACACTGATCTTGGCACGAGGATTTACATTCTTCAGGTCGAAGATCAACTGTGCCAGATCTTCGATGGAATAAATGTCGTGATGGGGCGGGGGAGAGATCAATGAAATGCCGGGAATGGAATGGCGCGTTTTCGCAATCACCTGGTCTACTTTAAAGCCCGGCAACTGACCGCCTTCACCCGGTTTGGCCCCTTGTGCCACTTTGATTTGTATTTCATCGGCATTCACCAGATACTCCGTTGTTACGCCGAAACGTCCCGAAGCTACCTGCTTGATGGCGCTACGCAGACTGGTTCCGTCTTCGCGGGGCGTAAAGCGTGCGCTGTCTTCGCCTCCCTCACCTGTGTTGCTGCGTCCGTGAATCCGGTTCATGGCAATGGCCATTGCCTCATGCGCTTCTTTGCTGATAGACCCGTAACTCATGGCACCCGTCACAAAGCGGTGCATGATGCTTTCTACCGGTTCAACCTTATCTATAGAAATGGGGGCACGGCGGAAATCCAGGAAGTCGCGTAGGAAGATAGGCGCTTCTTTTCTGTCTACCAGACTGGTGAATTCTTTGAATTTCTTATAGCTGCCCAGGCGTGTGGCAAGTTGCAAGGTAGAAATGGTTTCCGGGTTCCAGGCATGTTTTTCTCCATCTTTACGGAAAGCGTACAAACCGTTGTTGGGGAGTAATCCGTCTACTTGTGCGGCAAAACCTGCATCGTGGAATGCGATTGCATCGCGTGCCACTTCATCCAGCCGGATACCGCCTATTGTGGATCTTAACCCGCCGAAATAAGCATTGCTGAGCTCTTCACTCAAACCTACGGCTTCGAATATTTTCGCTCCCCGATACGAGCGGATGGTACTGATACCCATCTTACTCATGATCTTGAACAATCCCTTGCAGATGGATTTGATATATTTCTTTTCGGCTGTGGCATAATCCAATTGGATTTCTTTCTTCGCCACCAGCTTGTCGATCACGGCGAATGCCATGTAAGGGTTCAGGGCGCTGGCGCCAAATCCCAGTAACAGGGCTGCGTGCATCACCTCGCGTATTTCACCGCTTTCCACAACCAATGTCGTCTGCACACGTTTACCCACGGAGATAAGGTGGTGGTGCACTGCGCTTACTGCCAGCAGGGAGGGGATAGCCGCATGAGTGGCATCCACATCACGGTCGCTCAATATAATGTAGTTCACCCCTTCGCTGACGGACTCTTCCGCTTGCTTGCAAAGTGCTGTGAGTGCTTCCTGCAATCCGGCACGACCCTTTGCTACTTCAAACAGCAAGGGCAGTTTCACCGTTTTGAAACCTTTGTAGCGGATGTTGCAAAGAATATCCAGTTGTGCATTGCTCAGGATGGGATGGTTGAGGCGCACCATCTTACAATGGCTTTCGCTGGGTGTCAGGATGTTCATGCCCACGGCGCCGATATATTCCGTCAGTGACATTACCAGTTCCTCGCGTATCGGGTCGATAGGCGGATTGGTGACTTGTGCAAACTGTTGGCGGAAGTAGTTGTACAGTAGTTGCGGCTTATCCGAAAGCACGGCAAGCGGCGTATCATTCCCCATTGAGTTGATAGGCTCGGCACCCGTGGTACACATCGGAACGATGAGCCGCTCCACATCTTCCTTGGAATAGCCGAAGGTACGCAGCATCCTCTCGTAATCGGGCACAGTGTGCGCTACCTTACGGCCGCTTTTCAGCTCATCCAGTTCGATGCGGTTCGTTGCCAGCCAACTGCGGTAAGGCTTGGCTTCGGCCAACTGTTTTTTCAATTCTCCGTCGTAGTAGATTTCGCCTTTTTCGGTATCTACCAGTAGTATCTTACCCGGTTGTAGACGTCCCTTTTCTTTGATGTCTCCCGGTTCGAAATCCATCACGCCCACTTCGCTGGCCACTACCATCATATCGTTGTGCGTAATCAGATAGCGTGCAGGACGCAATCCGTTACGGTCGAGCATACCGCCCGCAAAACGTCCGTCGCTGAACAGCAAGGCGGCAGGGCCATCCCAGGGTTCCATCAGGATGGAGTGGTATTCATAGAATGCTTTCAGGTCTTCGCTGATGGGATTCTTTTCATTGAAAGATTCCGGCACCAGCATGGCCATGGCGTGCGGCAGGCTGAGGCCTGACATAACGAGGAATTCCAAAACATTGTCCAGTGAGGCACTGTCGCTCATTCCCGGCTGAATGATGGGGCGTATCTCCCTGATGTCGCCCAGGATGGGAGAGGAGAGCACACTTTCACGGGCTTCCATCCAACCCCGGTTGCCGCGGATGGTGTTGATTTCGCCGTTGTGAGCCAGGAGGCGGAACGGTTGTGCCAGTCCCCAGGTAGGGAAGGTATTGGTACTGAAGCGGGAGTGTACCAGTGCTATGCCGCTGGTGAAGTAGGGGTTTGTCAGATCGGGGAAGTAGCCTCGCAGTTGCAGTGAAGAGAGCATACCTTTGTAGATGATGTTCTTCGTGGATAGGGAGACAACGTAGAAATCTTCGCGCGTGGCAATATCCGATTTGCGTACTTTGTTTTCTATTCTTTTTCTTATGAGATAGAGTTTACGGTCGGCTGTCTCGCTTTCCGTAAATCCGGTGATGAAAATTTGTTTGATATCCGGTTCGTTGGCAAGTGCCGATTCTCCCAGAATTTCTGGACAAGTGGGCACATTGCGCAGGTGCATCAATGTCAATCCTTCTTTTTCAATCTCTTCGATGATAATACTTAAGATAGCACCTTGATCTTTCTCATCTTTCGGCAGAAAGAGAAGACCTGTACCGTATTTTCCTTTCTCGGGGACAGGAATACCCTGCAAAAGAATAAACTCGTGCGGGATTTGCAGCAGGATGCCGGCACCGTCTCCGGTTTTGTTATCTGCACCTTCGGCGCCCCGGTGACGCATGTTCTCCAACACCTTCAATGCAGACTCTACCAGTTCGTGTGACTTGCCTCCGTGGATGTTCACTAACATACCGACACCACAAGCGTCATGCTCGTTCTCTGCATCATACAAGCCCAACTGCTTGGGCTGTCGTTGATATACAGGATGTTGGCTTTCTTCCCTTCCCTGTTGTCCGGCTTTTCTCTTTGTTTCGTTGTTAAAAAGTTTTTCTTTCATCTTTTTAAGTTTACTTTATTCTGTATTAATACCTATTATTACTATCAAAATGTTTGGCAAAAGTATTAATTTAATTTCAAATTGGTACAATAATATAGGTTTTTGTGACTTGAAAAATGTCTGTTTATTGGAGATATATTTTAAATTGAAATAAAATATATGCTTTTGTGTTTTGAATTGAAGTAAAATGTATGATTTATATTCCGTATTGTAAGTATGCCTTTCCCTCGTTCGAGAAATTGCCATATTGCCATAATGCCAAATAGCCAAAAGGGAAGTGCATGACATTTTTTTTGTTTCATTCTTATCCGGATATAACCAAGCCCGTACCAACTCCGTGTCAAGTCCATACCAACTCCGTACCAAGTCTATTCCTATAGACACGGAGATGGTACGGACTTGATACAGCGTTGATATGGGATTGACGTGGATTTAGTCTCTTTACCCGTTGGCAGAATTGATTTCTTTCTTTCGGGTATGAATAATGAGTATTTCTACATTAAGTAAATAGAGTATCTCAATTCCCCTCCTCCGTCGGAGGAGGGGTGCCCAGAGGGCAGGGTGGTAGGTAAAGCAAGAAATACCGATGAATCATATCAATAAGGAATTCTTTTCTCACCTACCACCTCCCCCTTCGGGTACTCCTCCTCCGACAGAGGAGGAGAATTGAGATAGTACTGTTTAATCACTTTTATTCATTACTTTTCCATTATGAATTAATTCCGCCAACAGTTTTTCTTTATCTTATTGGCCTTTTCCTTTGGCCTTGGCAATTTGGCTTTTTGGCAATTTGGCAACCTTGAAAAACGACACTTTTTATCGGATTGGAAGATTTTTCCGCTATCTCCTTTCAATATAAAACTAGAATTCCATTGCTTGCTTTGAATTTGTAAAATTACTCCTTTTGCTTTAATAAGTTTGTTTTCTTTAACTTTTTGACAAGAAAATAACTTTTTTCTATTCTTTTGATAAATAAATAGGCAAAACATTAACTTTATGTTCTCGGGTTTTTATATCTTTGCAGCGCAAAATCAAATATTAATTAGTATGTGTGGAATAGTAGGCTATATTGGTCAAAAGAAAGCCTACCCCATTCTTATCAAAGGATTGAAGCGATTAGAGTATCGCGGATATGATAGTGCAGGGGTAGCATTAATCAGTGATAACCGACAGTTGAACGTTTACAAAACGAAAGGTAAGGTTTCGGAACTGGAAACTTTCGTTACTCAAAAAGATATTTCCGGTAACATCGGAATTGCCCATACCCGTTGGGCTACGCACGGGGAACCTTGCTCCGCTAACGCCCATCCTCATTATTCCTCTTCCCAGCATCTCGCTCTCATCCACAACGGCATCATCGAAAACTACGCCGTCCTTAAAGAAAAACTCCAGGCCAAAGGCTATTCATTCAAAAGCAGTACAGACACCGAAGTACTGGTGCAACTGATAGAATTCATCCAGAAATCCAAAAATACAGATCTGCTGACTGCTGTGCAATTAGCGTTGCGTGAAGTAATCGGCGCTTATGCCATTGCCGTGCTGGATAAGGACAATCCGGATGAGATTATAGCAGCCCGCAAGAGTAGTCCGTTGGTGGTAGGTATCGGTGAAGATGAGTTTTTCCTGGCTTCGGATGCTACGCCGATTGTGGAATATACAGATAAAGTCGTATATTTGGAAGATGAAGAGATCGCCGTCATCCGCCGCGGAGAGAAACTGAAGGTGGTGAACCTGAAAAATGTGGAATGTCCGCACGAAGTGAAGACGGTGGCGCTGAACCTGGGACAGTTGGAAAAGGGTGGTTATCCGCACTTTATGCTGAAAGAGATTTTTGAACAGCCCGATTGCATTCACGACTGTATGCGCGGACGTATCAATGTAGAAAGTACAAGTGTGGTGCTTTCCGCAGTGATTGATAACAAAGACCGCCTGCTGGCAGCCAAACGTTTCATCATCGTGGCGTGCGGTACTTCCTGGCATGCGGCGCTTATCGGAAAGCATCTGATAGAAAGCCTTTGCCGCATTCCGGTGGAAGTGGAGTATGCTTCGGAATTCCGTTACCGTGATCCGGTGATAGACAGTAAGGATGTGGTGATTGCGATTTCGCAAAGTGGTGAGACGGCGGATACACTGGCAGCTGTTGAACTGGCGCGGAGTCATGGGGCATTTATCTATGGCATCTGTAATGCGATTGGTTCGTCTATTCCGAGGGCTACGCATACGGGTTCTTATATCCACGTAGGTCCCGAAATCGGAGTGGCTTCCACCAAAGCGTTTACGGGACAGGTGACAGTGCTCACCATGCTGGCGCTGACGCTTGCCAAGGAGAAGAATACGATAGATGAGGGGCAATTCCTTGCCATCGTGCAGGAGCTGAACCGCATTCCTGATAAGATGAAAGAAGTGCTGAAACTGAATGGCAGCATTGCAGAGCTTTCCAAGATCTTCACGTATGCGCATAACTTTATCTATCTGGGACGCGGATATTCGTATCCCGTAGCCCTGGAAGGTGCGTTGAAGCTGAAAGAAATCTCTTATATCCATGCCGAGGGTTATCCGGCTGCTGAAATGAAGCACGGGCCTATCGCACTGGTAGATGCTGAAATGCCGGTGGTAGTGATTGCTACACAGAACGGGCTTTATGAGAAAGTATTGAGCAACATACAGGAAATCAAGGCGCGTAAGGGCAAAGTGATTGCTCTGGTGACAAAAGGGGATACGGTTATCAGCAAGATTGCCGATACTTGTATCGAGTTGCCGGAAACAATTGAGTGCCTTGACCCGTTGATTACTACGGTACCGTTGCAGTTACTGGCGTATCATATCGCAGTATGCAAGGGGATGGATGTGGATCAGCCGAGAAACTTGGCGAAGAGCGTCACAGTGGAATAAAGAGGGTAATACGAAATAAATAGTAAACGGTAAATTGTACTTTGTACATTGTAAATTGTAAATGAACTGATGGAAGAACTGAAGCATGAATGTGGCGTTGCCATGATACGCCTGCTGAAACCTCTGGAATACTATGAACAGAAGTACGGCACATGGATGTACGGTTTGAACAAACTCTATCTTCTGATGGAGAAGCAGCACAACCGCGGACAAGAGGGCGCCGGTATGGCTTGCGTAAAGCTGGAAGCAAATCCCGGTGAGGAGTATATGTTCCGTGAGCGTGCACTCGGTTCGGGTGCCATTACCGAGATATTCGGTACGGTGCAAAGCAACTTTAAGGATCTGACAAAAGAGCAGCTTCATGATGCGGATTACGCTAAGAAATACCTCCCTTTTGCGGGCGAGGCTTACATGGGGCACTTGCGCTATTCCACTACCGGAAAGAGCGGCATTTCCTATGTGCACCCTTTCCTGAGGCGTAACAACTGGCGGGCTAAGAACCTTGCTCTTTGCGGCAATTTCAACATGACGAACGTGGATGAGATCTTTGCACGTATCACTGCTATCGGCCAGCATCCACGGAAGTATGCCGATACGTACATCATGCTGGAACAAGTGGGGCACCGTCTCGACCGTGAAGTGGAGCGCCTCTTCAATCTTGCCGAAGCGGAAGGATTGACAGGCATGGGCGTGACTCACTATATAGAAGATCATATGGACCTGGCAAACGTGCTGCGTACTTCGAGCAAGGAGTGGGACGGAGGCTATGTGATATGCGGACTGACGGGAAGCGGTGAATCGTTTGCCGTGCGCGATCCGTGGGGAATCCGCCCCGCATTCTGGTATCAGGATGATGAAGTGGTAGTGCTTGCCAGCGAACGCCCTGTGATACAAACCGCTTTCAATGTACCGGCAGCCTGCATTAAGGAATTGATGCCCGGACAAGCCTTGCTGATTAACAAGACAGGCAAGCTGCGCACCACCCAAATCAATAAAGTACGCGAGGTGAAACCCTGTTCTTTCGAACGTATTTATTTCTCACGAGGTAGTGATGTGGATATTTACAGGGAACGTAAACTATTGGGTGAGAAACTGATACCTAACATCTTGAAAGCCATCAATAAAGACCTTGACCATACTGTGTTTTCCTTTATTCCGAATACAGCGGAAGTTGCTTTCTACGGCATGTTGCAGGGACTGGATGATTATCTGAATGAAGAGAAAGTGCAACAGATCGCTTCCCTGGGACATAGCCCCAGTCTGGAAGAGCTGGAACAGATACTTTCCCGCCGTATCCGTAGCGAAAAGGTAGCCATCAAGGATATCAAACTGCGCACGTTTATTGCAGAAGGAAACAGCCGCAATGACTTGGCTGCGCACGTGTATGATATCACTTATGGCAGTCTGGTGCCGGGTGTGGACAATCTTGTCATTATCGACGACTCCATTGTACGCGGAACCACTCTGAAACAGAGTATTATCGGTATTCTCGACCGTCTGGGCCCCAAGAAGATTGTGATTGTTTCTTCTTCCCCGCAGGTACGCTATCCCGATTATTACGGCATCGACATGGCAAAGATGAGTGAATTCATTGCTTTTAAAGCGGCCATCGAATTGCTGAAAGACCGGGATATGAAAGATGTGATTGCCGCTGCCTACCGCAAATCGAAAGACCAGGTAGGGTTGCCGAAGGAGCAAATGGTGAACTATGTGAAGGATATCTATGCACCCTTTATTGACGAGGAAATCTCCGCCAAGATGGTGGAACTGCTGACACCTGCCGGAACAAAGGCGAAGGTGGAAATCGTATACCAACCGTTGGAGGGGCTGCATGAGGCTTGTCCCAATCATCGGGGAGACTGGTATTTCAGCGGTGATTATCCTACGCCGGGTGGGGTGAAGATGCTGAATAATGCCTTTATTGACTATATAGAACAAGTATATCAATTTTAACGAAATAGTGTTTAGTGATAAGTGATTAACGTTAATTGCTTATCACTAAACACTAATCACTAACTAACATGAGAAATGTAACTCTTATCCTCGACGACGGGAGCCGCTTCCACGGCAAGTCGTTTGGCTACGAAAAGCCGGTAGCGGGAGAGGTGGTTTTCAACACAGCTATGACGGGGTATCCCGAGAGCTTGACTGACCCCTCGTATGCCGGACAGTTGATGACGCTCACTTATCCGTTGGTGGGCAATTATGGTGTGCCGCCTTTCACTATCGAACCGAATGGACTGGCTACCTTTATGGAAAGTGAACGTATCCATGCGGAAGCCATCATTGTAAGTGATTATAGTGAGGATTTTAGCCATTGGAACGCTGTGGAAAGCCTTGCTGATTGGCTGAAGCGTGAACAGGTGCCGGGCATCACAGGTATCGATACGCGTGAGCTGACAAAGGTGCTCCGCGAACATGGCGTGATGATGGGTAAGATCGTCTTTGACGATGAACCGGAGAATGTGCCCGATGCCGTGTATGCGGGGGTGAACTATGTGGATAAGGTGAGTTGCAAGGAGATAATCCGGTACAACGAAGGTGCGGGTAAGAAGAAAGTAGTCCTGGTGGATTGTGGAGTGAAGACTAATATTCTTCGCTGTCTGCTGAAGCGTGATGTGGAAGTCATCCGTGTGCCTTGGGATTATGATTATAATGAACTGGAGTTCGACGGACTTTTCATCAGTAACGGCCCGGGTGATCCGGATACCTGTGATGCTGCGGTGCAGAATATCCGCCGGGCAATGAAGAATGAAAAACTACCTATCTTCGGTATCTGCATGGGAAATCAGTTGCTGAGTAAGGCAGGAGGAGCAAAGATATACAAGCTGAAATATGGTCATCGCAGTCACAACCAGCCGGTGCGTATGGTGGGCACGGAGCGTTGCTTCATCACTTCGCAGAATCATGGTTATGCAGTGGACAACACTACGCTGACGGAAGATTGGGAACCGCTGTTCATCAATATGAACGACGGGTCTAATGAGGGCATTAAGCATAAACGGAATCCTTGGTTCTCTGCACAATTCCATCCGGAAGCTGCCAGCGGGCCGACGGATACGGAGTTTTTGTTTGATGAGTTCGTGAAACTGCTGTAATCACCTATAAACGTACAACAAATGAAAGAAAACAATATAAAGAAAGTCCTGCTACTCGGTTCCGGTGCACTGAAAATCGGCGAGGCAGGTGAGTTCGACTACTCCGGCAGCCAGGCACTCAAAGCCTTGAAAGAAGAAGGTATCTACACCGTTCTTATCAACCCGAATATCGCTACTGTGCAGACTTCGGAAGGCGTTGCCGACCAGATTTATTTCCTGCCTGTCACTCCTTATTTTGTAGAGAAAGTCATCGAAAAAGAACGTCCGGATGGCGTTATGCTTGCCTTTGGTGGACAAACGGCACTGAACTGCGGTGTTGCCCTCTACAAAGACGGAATTTTTGAGAAATATGGTGTAAAAGTTCTCGGTACTCCCGTACAAGCCATTATCGATACGGAAGACCGTGAGATTTTCGTGCATAAGCTGAATGAAATCAATGTAAAGACTATCAAAAGCGAAGCCGTAGAAAATGCCATTGATGCCCGTCGTGCTGCTGCCGAATTGGGTTATCCGGTGATTGTCCGCGCTGCATACGCGCTTGGTGGACTGGGTTCCGGCTTCTGTGACAATGAAGAAGAACTGGATGTGTTGGTTGAGAAAGCTTTCTCCTTCTCCCCGCAGGTGCTTGTGGAAAAATCCTTGCGTGGATGGAAAGAAGTGGAGTATGAGGTGGTGCGCGACCGCTTTGACAACTGTATCACCGTTTGTAACATGGAGAACTTCGACCCGCTGGGTATTCATACAGGAGAGTCCATTGTTATCGCTCCATCTCAGACGCTCAGTAATTCCGATTATCATAAGTTGCGCGAACTTGCTATCCGTATCATTCGCCATATCGGTATTGTAGGAGAATGTAATGTGCAGTATGCTTATGATCCTGAAAGTGAAGATTATAGAGTGATTGAAGTAAATGCCCGCTTGAGCCGTTCTTCTGCTCTGGCTTCTAAAGCTACGGGGTATCCGCTTGCTTTCGTTGCTGCAAAACTCGGTCTTGGCTACGGATTGTTCGACCTGAAGAATTCTGTAACGAAAACCACAAGTGCTTTCTTTGAACCTGCATTGGATTATGTGGTCTGCAAAATACCCCGTTGGGACTTGGGTAAGTTCCATGGTGTAGACAAGGAACTGGGTTCCAGCATGAAGTCAGTAGGCGAAGTGATGGCTATCGGTCGTACTTTTGAAGAAGCCATTCAGAAAGGTCTGCGTATGATAGGACAGGGGATGCATGGTTTCGTGGAAAATAAGGAACTTGTTATCTCTGATATAGACAAGGCGCTCCGTGAACCGACGGACAAGCGTATCTTCGTCATATCCAAAGCTTTCCGTGCCGGATATACCGTTGATCAGGTGCACGAACTGACGAAGATCGATAAGTGGTTCCTGGAGAAGCTGATGAACATAATGAACACCAGCAAAGAGTTGGAAAAGTGGAGCAAGAACCACAAACAGATAGCCGATCTGCCTTTGGAATTGCTGAAAAAAGCCAAGGTACAAGGTTTCTCTGATTTTCAGATAGCCCGTGCCATCGGTTATGAAGGAGACATGGAAGACGGTATCCTCTATGTACGCAATCATCGTAAGAGCGTCGGCATTGTCCCTGTGGTAAAGCAAATAGACACTCTTGCTGCCGAATATCCTGCACAGACTAATTACCTGTATCTGACGTATAGTGGCATCGCTAATGATGTTCATTATCTCGGCGACCGTAAATCCATCGTTGTACTTGGTTCCGGTGCGTATCGTATCGGGTCTTCCGTAGAGTTTGACTGGTGCGGTGTACAGGCACTGAATACCATCCGTAAAGAGGGGTATCGCAGCGTTATGATCAACTATAATCCCGAAACCGTATCTACGGACTATGATATGTGCGACCGCCTCTACTTCGATGAACTTACCTTCGAACGGGTAATGGATATCCTTGAACTGGAAAATCCGCACGGGGTGATTGTTTCTACCGGTGGTCAGATACCGAATAATCTTGCCCTGCGTCTGGATGCGCAGAAGGTGCCTATACTCGGTACTTCCGCCAAAAGCATTGACAACGCCGAAGACCGTGAGAAGTTCTCTGCCATGCTGGACCGTATCGGCGTAGACCAGCCTCGCTGGCGCGAGCTTACGAGCATGGACGACATCAACGAGTTTGTGGAAGAAGTAGGTTTCCCGGTACTTGTGCGTCCGTCATACGTACTTTCAGGTGCTGCAATGAACGTTTGTTCCAATCAGGAAGAACTGGAACGCTTCCTGCAACTTGCGGCCAATGTATCAAAGAAGCATCCGGTGGTTGTCAGCCAATTCATCGAACATGCCAAGGAGGTGGAGATGGATGCGGTGGCACAGAATGGAGAAATTGTGGCATACGCTATCTCTGAACATATTGAGTTTGCCGGAGTGCATTCGGGCGATGCTACGATTCAATTTCCGCCTCAGAAGCTTTATGTGGAGACGGTACGCCGCATTAAGCGTATCAGTCGTGAGATTGCACGCGAACTGAATATCTCCGGTCCGTTCAATATCCAGTATCTGGCCCGTGAGAATGACATCAAGGTGATTGAATGTAACCTGCGCGCATCCCGTAGTTTCCCGTTCGTCAGCAAGGTGCTGAAGATTAATCTTATCGAACTGGCTACGAAGGTGATGTTAGGGCTTCCGGTAGAAAAGCCGAATAAGAATCTCTTTGAACTGGACTATGTAGGCATCAAGGCCAGTCAGTTCTCTTTCAATCGCTTGCAAAAGGCCGACCCGGTGTTGGGTGTGGATATGGCATCTACAGGTGAGGTTGGTTGTATCGGAAGTGATACGTCCTGTGCCGTGCTGAAGGCTATGCTTTCTGTAGGCTACCGCATACCGAAGAAGAATATCCTGCTTTCTACCGGTACACCGAAACAGAAGGTGGAAATGCTTTCCGCTGCCCGTCTGCTTCAGCAAAAAGGGTATAAGCTCTTTGCAACGGGAGGTACCAGTAAGTTCCTTACGGAGAATGGGGTGGAGAATACGCAGGTGTATTGGCCCAGTGAGACTAACCAACAGCCGCAAGCGTTGGATATGCTGCACAAAAAGGAGATCGACATGGTGGTGAATATTCCGAAGAACCTCACTGCGGGTGAGTTGAGCAACGGATATAAGATTCGTCGTGCCGCTATCGACCTGAATGTTCCGCTAATTACGAATGCCCGCCTGGCAAGTGCTTTCATCAATGCTTTCTGTACGATGACGCTGGATGATCTGGCAATTAAATCGTGGGCGGAGTATAAATAATCTCTTAGTGGGATTAAGTTTAAACGGTATTGCGATGAATCAAAAAATTAAGTAATACTATCTTAATTCTCCTCCTCCGTCGGAGGAGGAGTACCCGTAGGGGGAGGTGGTAGATGAAAAAAGAATTCCTTATGTATATGATTTATATGTATTTCTTGCTTCACCTACCACCCCGCCCTTTGGGCACCCCTCCTCCGACGGAGGAGGGGAATTGAGATACACTATTCATAAAAAATAAGGAGAACATATTATGGAATTGCCACCGAATCCTACCGAATGGTATATGCAGTTGCTGGCTCCGTTAAGTCCAGATATAAAGTTAGATTTAATCTGTAAATTGGCAGAGTCATTAAAAGAGAAACTTCCTCATTCTGAGAAAGTGACATCAAAATCAGAAGATTTCTTTGAAACATTGTCCGGTGCATGGGAAGAGGATATTACCAACGATAAATCAGGTATAGAAAAGGCTATGGAGGATGTGAAGGCCGGACGTGTAGACAAAGCTAAGGATGCGGATGAGTTGTTTAAGCAGATTTTAGATTGATAACATTGTGTTTGCTTTTTATATGCTGCAAAACATATCCCTATTTCTTGCTGATTCAGAATAAATAATCTTTCTTTGCACCAGCACAGTTCAGCACAGTTGCTTGTATCATCCTTACTTTGATTAAACCTGTATACGCAATATGAAAACAATTTTCGGGCAACAAACGACGAAGGTAAAACAACTGGCCGATTTGATCAGCCAGGACATTTCCATGGGACGTTACAAGACGGATACCGCCCTGCCTTCCATCAATCAGCTGAGCCACGATTATAAAGTTTCCCGCGATACGGTTTTTAAAGCTTTTATTGATCTGAAGGAGCGGGGGATTATCGACTCTACTCCTGGTAAAGGCTACTATGTGGTGAACCGCCAGAAAAATATCCTGCTGCTGCTCGATGAATACTCACCCTTTAAAGATACGCTGTATAACAGCATCATCCGCCGCCTTTCCACGCGTTATAAGGTAGACCTGTGGTTTCATCAGTATAACGAAGCATTGTTCAATGCTATTCTTCGCGATTCCATTGGCCGCTATAATAAATACGTGGTAATGAACTTCGATAATGAAAAGATTTCTCCTTATCTCTATAAGATAGACTCTTCCCGCCTGTTGCTGCTTGATTTCGGGCAGTTTGACAAGCGGGAGTACTCATACATCTGCCAGGACTTCGGTGAAGCCTTTTACGCAGCTATGGCTCAATTGTCAGATAGGTTGCAGAACTATCGCAAGCTTATCCTGTTTCTGGCACGGGAAAGTAAGCATCCCAAGGAGACGTGCGATTATTTCAGGAAGTATTGTGCAGATCATCAATTGGAATGTGAGATAATAGAGACTTTGGACGACAGGGAAGTGCATTCCGGTGAAGCCTATATTGCCATCCGTCAGGTGGATGTGGTGGAGATTGTGAAGAAGAGCCGTGCGGCAGGTTTGACGTGTGGCGTTGATTTCGGCTTGATAGCCTATAATGATACGCCGGCTTATGAAGTGATTGATAAGGGAATAACAGTGATGAGTGTTGATTGGCAAAAGATGGGAATCCTGACGGCAGATTTCATCTTGAGTGGCAAACCCATACAAGTTTGTCTGCCGACGGAAGTAAATTTAAGAGGCTCTTTATAGCCTTTTTTTACAAATTGATTTCAGCACAGTTCAGCATAGATGATGTTTTATTAACCAAATAAATGATAGCATGAAAAAGTATCCGAAAATCGGGATTCGTCCCACTATCGACGGTCGCCAGGGTGGTGTACGTGAAAGCCTTGAAGAAAAGACAATGAACCTGGCTAAAGCAGTAGCCGAGTTGATCACCAGTAACTTGAAGAATGGTGACGGAAGTCCGGTGGAGTGTGTGATTTCAGACAGTACCATCGGTCGCGTAGCCGAAAGCGCAGCTTGTGCCGAGAAGTTTGAACGCGAAGGCGTGGGTTCTACTATCACAGTGACCTCTTGCTGGTGCTATGGTGCCGAGACTATGGACATGAATCCGTATTATCCGAAAGCTGTTTGGGGATTTAACGGTACGGAACGTCCGGGAGCTGTATATCTGGCAGCTGTACTGGCAGGACATGCACAAAAAGGATTACCTGCTTTTGGCATTTACGGACGTGATGTGCAGGATCTGGATGACAATTCCATCCCTACCGACGTTGCAGAAAAACTGCTTCGTTTTGCACGTGCCGCACAGGCAGTAGCAACCATGCGCGGAAAATCTTATCTGTCGATGGGTAGCGTATCTATGGGTATTGCCGGTTCTATTGTGAATCCGGATTTCTTCCAGGAATATCTGGGCATCCGTTGCGAATCTGTAGACCTGACTGAAATTATCCGTCGCATGACTGAAGGTATCTATGATAAGGAAGAGTTCGCTAAAGCCATGGCATGGACAGAGAAATATTGCAAGAAGAATGAGGGCAAGGATTTCAATCTCCCCGCAAAGACCAAGACCCGTGAGCAAAAAGATGAAGATTGGGAGTTTATTGTGAAAATGACCCTCATCATGCGCGATCTTATACAAGGTAATCCGAAACTTCGCGAAATGGGATTCAAGGAAGAAGCACTTGGACACAATGCCATTGCCGCCGGTTTCCAGGGACAACGCCAGTGGACGGATTTTTATCCGAATGGCGACTACTCCGAAGCTCTGCTGAATACTTCTTTTGACTGGAACGGCATCCGTGAAGCATACGTGGTAGCTACTGAAAATGATGCCTGCAACGGTGTAGCCATGCTCTTTGGTCATTTGCTGACAAACCGTGCACAGATATTCTCTGACGTGCGTACATATTGGAGCCCTGAAGCTGTGAAACGTGTTACAGGTAAAGAATTGACCGGTTTGGCAGCTAATGGCATTATCCATCTGATTAACTCCGGTGCTACCACTCTGGACGGTACAGGCCAGCAAACAAATGCACAGGGTGAACCTGTCATGAAACCTCATTGGGAAATCTCCGAGGCTGAAATGGAGAAATGTCTTGAAGCTACTACTTGGTATCCCGCTAACCGTGATTATTTCCGTGGCGGTGGTTTCTCTTCCAACTTCCTGTCGAAGGGTGGAATGCCTGTAACTATGACCCGTCTGAATCTGGTAAAAGGCCTTGGCCCTGTGCTTCAGATTGCTGAGGGATGGACGGTAGAGATTGATCCGGAAGTTCACAAGCTGCTGGATGAACGTACGGACCGTACTTGGCCTACTACTTGGTTTGTGCCCCGTCTTTGCGATAAACCGGCATTTGAAGATGTGTATTCGGTAATGAATAACTGGGGAGCCAATCATGGTGCTATCAGTTATGGACATATCGGCCAGGATTTGATTACGCTGGCTTCCATGCTTCGTATTCCTGTTTGCATGCACAATGTGGATGAGAAGAAGATATTCCGTCCTGCTGCCTGGAATGCATTCGGTATGGATAAAGAAGGAGCTGATTACAGAGCCTGCACAACGTACGGACCTATCTATAAATAACAAATAGAAATAGACATGATAACAAACGAACACATAGAACAATTCATAGCCCAGGCGCATCGGGTAGGAGATGCCGGATTGACAATATGCAGTAGCGGCAATATCTCCTGGCGCATTGGTGACGAAGTCCTGCTTTCCGGAACAGGTTCATGGGTACCTTCTCTACCTAAAGAAAAAGTAGCTGTCTGCCGCCTTTCTACAGGAGAAGTATTGAATGGAGTGAAACCCTCTATGGAAAGCGGTTTCCATCTCGGAGTACTCCGTGAGCGTCCTGATGTGAATGTAGTTTTGCATTTCCAGTCACACTATGCCACGGCTGTGGCGTGTATGAAGAATCGTCCTACGAATTTCAACGTAACAGCGGAGATTCCCTGCCATGTGGGAAGTGAGATTCCGGTAGTTCCTTATTATCGTCCGGGATCGAAAGAATTGGCCCAGGGAGTGATTGATGCTTTGAAAGACCATAATTCCGTCCTCTTGCTGAAACATGGGCAGGTGGTGTGTGGTAAGGACTTCGACCAGGCTTTTGAACGCGCTATGTTCTTTGAAATGGCATGTCGCATCATGATCCAGTCCGGAGGAGACTACACAGTACTTACTCCTGAAGAGATCGACGATCTTGAAACATACATTTTAGGAAAGAAGACTAAATGATGAATACCTATCTGGCAGTAGATTTTGGAGGTGGAAGCGGTCGCGTTATGGCCGGTTCCATCTGCCAGGGTACGCTGAAACTGGAAGAGGTGTACCGCTTTCCAAACCGTCAGGTGCGGATGGGAAACCATGTGTACTGGGATTTTCTGGCTCTGTTTGATGAGATGAAGAACGGACTCCGGCAAGCGGTGCGCAAGGGATATCATATCAGGAGCATTGGCATTGATACCTGGGGTGTGGACTTTGGATTGATAGACCGTAACGGTAACTTGCTGGGAAACCCAGTGTGTTATCGTGACCCCCGAACGGATGGTTTGCCGGAAGAGTTTTTCGGTGACAACTTTGTTCGGCACTATTCCGAAGCCGGCATACAAGTGATGTCCATCAATACACTTTTTCAGCTTTACAGCATGAAGAAAAGCGGTGATACGCAATTGGAAGTTGCAGACCGTCTTCTGTTTATGCCCGATCTTTTCAGTTACTTCCTCACAGGGGTGGCAAATAATGAATACTGCATTGCATCCACCTCCGAACTGCTTGATGCACGTAGCCGGACTTGGAATCAGCCGCTCATCCATCGTTTGGGAGTACCTGCACATCTCTTCGGAGACATTGTGATGCCCGGTACGGTACGTGGCAAACTGAAACGGGAGATTGCCGAAGAAATTGGTCTGACGGATGAAGTGGATGTCATAGCTGTCGGTTCGCACGATACGGCAAGCGCTGTTTATGCGATTCCTTCGACACAGGTGGATAAATCCCGTTGTGCTTTTCTCAGTTCCGGTACGTGGTCTCTGCTGGGTGTTGAACTGGATGAGCCTATCCTCACGGAAGAAGCTTGCCGCGCCGGTTTTACCAATGAGGGCGGGGTAGGCGGTAAGATTCGTTTTCTTCAGAATATCACCGGGCTTTGGATCTTGCAACGTCTTATGGCACAATGGAAAGAAAGAGGAGAACGATGTGAATACGATTTCTTGCTTTCTGCCGCCGAATCTGCGGATACTCCATCCGTCATTGACGTAGATGATAAAATATTCCAGAACCCTGTGGATATGGAGGATGCCATTGCGGAATATTGTGAAGCGCACGGACAGCCTATACCGGAAACTTACGGTGAGGTAGTGCGTTGTGTGCTCCAATCACTCGCCCTGCGCTATAAGCAAGGAATAGACCAACTGAATCGTCTGCTTCCCGCTCCGATAGAACAGCTCAATATCATCGGTGGCGGATGCCGTAATTCACTGCTGAACCGCCTGACAGCCGAGGCTTTGGGTATTCCCGTCTATGCCGGACCTGTAGAGGCAACTGCTATCGGTAATATCCTGGTGCAAGCCATTGCCAAAGGAGAGATCGGCAGCCGTGAAGAAATCAAAGAATTTATTTAATAACTTAGCCGGAACGCAGATAAACACTGCTTTGCGTAGATAATTATCGTATCACTTTTTAATCTGCTAAAATCTGTGTTTATTTGCGTTTCAATATTGATTTACTATGAACACATCAATCAAACGTTATCCCGCCAAAGAGCATCATCAGCCGGTGGAGCGTATCTGCCGGACACTGGAACTCCGTGACGATCCGCAGTTGATAGCCGAATACCGCCGCCGGCACAGCCAAGGGGCTATCTGGCCCGAAATACCTGCCGGTATCCGTGAAGCCGGTATTCTGGAAATGGAAATATATCTTTTGGACACCCGCCTGTTTATGATAGTCGAAGTGCCTGTAGGGTTTGACTGGGATGCAGCTATGGAGCGCCTCGCTTCCTTGCCCCGACAACAGGAGTGGGAAGACTATATGGCCATCTTCCAGCTTGTGAAACCCGGTTCCACAGCCGCCGAGAAATGGCAGCCAATGGAGCGTATTTTCCACCTTTATGACTAATCCCAGCCAAAGAAATAACTACCATGAAGAACAACACTAAGAAAAACAGCATTATCAGTAAAGACGGAGTAAGCTACCTCATTCCGTTCATTCTTATCACCAGTTGCTTTGCCTTGTGGGGCTTTGCCAACGATATCACGAATCCGATGGTGAAAGCCTTTTCCAAGATTTTCCGTATGAGTGTTACCGACGGGGCACTGGTGCAGGTGGCTTTCTATGGCGGATATTTTGCCATGGCATTCCCCGCAGCTATTTTTATCCGTCGCTTTTCATATAAAGCAGGGGTACTGCTGGGACTGGGATTGTATGCTATCGGTGCATTCCTGTTCTATCCCGCCATGTTGACGGGCAATTACTATCCCTTCCTTATAGCTTACTTTATACTGACATGCGGACTCTCGTTTCTGGAGACCAGTTGTAATCCCTATATCCTTTCTATGGGCGATGAAGCTACATCCACTCGCCGCCTGAACCTTGCACAGTCTTTCAATCCGATGGGCTCGTTATTAGGTATGTACGTGGCGATGAACTTTATTCAGAATCGCTTGAACCCGATGGATACGATGGAGCGTAGCCAGCTTTCGGATACAGAATTTGCTGCGGTACGTGATTCGGACCTGATGGTACTGATTGCGCCTTATCTGATTATCGGGCTTGTCATTTTGGCTATGCTGATTGTGATCCGTATGGTGAAGATGCCGAAGAATGGCGATCAGTCTCATAACATCAACTTCCTGCCTACATTGAAACGTATATTCGGTATACACCATTATCGGGAAGGAGTGATCGCACAGTTCTTCTATGTAGGTGCGCAGATTATGTGCTGGACATTTATCATTCAATATGGTACGCGCTATTTCATGTCGGAAGGGATGGAAGAGAAAGCCGCGGAAGTGCTCTCACAGCAGTATAACATTGTGGCTATGATTATTTTCTGTGCCAGCCGTTTCATCTGTACGTTTATCCTGCGGTATCTCAGTCCGGGACTGTTGCTGAAAGTACTGGCTATTGTGGCTTGCGTGTTTACGGCCGGGGTGATTGGTTTCCAGAATATCTGGGGAATGTATTGTCTCGTAGGGGTATCAGCCTGTATGTCTCTGATGTTCCCCACGATTTACGGTATAGCTTTACAGGGATTGGGCGATGATGCCAAGTTCGGTGCTGCCGGATTGATTATGGCAATTCTCGGAGGGTCGGTATTGCCGCCCCTTCAGGCAAGCATCATTGATTGCCATACGCTGTTAGGTATGCCTGCTGTGAACCTGTCATTCATCCTTCCGTTCATCTGTTTTGTGGTGATTGTGATCTATGGACACCGGTCCTATTGCAGGGAAAAAATGCGAAAGTAATTATAGATACATCTGAATTTGATGATGGAGAACCTTTTATAGAAAAAAAGGTTCTCTTTTTTATTTATATAGTTGTATTTCTTCTTTTTTTGCTACTTTTGTGTTGCAAAATGAAACAAGCAAATATTTCGCATAACATAAAATTCTTCTGGTACAGATGAAACAATATCTTCTATTTCTGTTTTTCTACCTCTTGTCTGTAAATTGGGCTTTTGCACAAAAAGATGCGATAGAGGGTAAAAGTTATATCCTTTGTATAAACTCATATACGGAATCATCTCCCTGGAGTAGTCGGCTCATTTCCAACGTTACGGAATTCGTTCAAAAAGACCCTGGAATCACTATTTACGTAGAGCATCTGAATATGTTGCTGGTTGAAAATGATTCCATTCTGGAAGAATCCAAGCGCAATATATTCGATAAATACAAAGGTCGTTCTCCACGCATGCTGTTATTACTGGGAAATTCGGCATTGTTGTTGCGGGATGAATATAGAAAAGTTTGGGGAGATATTCCCATTGTGCTTTGTGCACAGGAAGATTATTTAGATTCCTATGAGGCTTATATCCACAGGCAGCCTTCTACGCCTGAAGAACGAACTCCTCTTTCTTATTTGGTTGACCCCTACAATTTAGTTTATCTGTACGCTGATTTGTATATCCCGGAAAACATTCGCCTGATGAAACAGATGATTCCCGGAATGAAAGAGCTTATATTTATAGGTGACGGGCGCAAAGTCAATCAAGACAACTCCGTACTTATCGAGCAAGAACTGAATACGAAGTATCCGGATATCAAGTATAAATTTTGGTCTGCTGAAAATATGACGACCAATCAGCTGTTGGATTCCCTGTATTTCGTAGACACTAAAACAACGGGAGTTCTGTTCGCCTCGTGGTTCTACAAATACGCATTTGCTGGTACTAGCATGTTAGCCACTAATTCTCATAAGCTTATAGCTGCTACTTCCGTTCCTATCTTTTCTTTGAGTATGGTAAATATAGCAAGTGGAAAAGAAGGTATGCTGGGTGGATATACTTACAATCAAGATCGTTATGATGCAGCATTGATTCAAACCATTTCGGATGTGTTGAAAGACAAACAGGCACGCCATATTCCTTGCTATATCCCCACAGACGGGGCGCCTGTTATTAATTATGAAATACTGGTACGTGACGGGCTTTCTCTTTCCACGTGTCCTGCCAATACCCGTTTTCTGAATAAACCGCCTACGTTTTGGGAGCATTACCGGTATTTTATCTTGGGAACTCTTTTCTCTATTTTGCTTATTACACTGCTCTTCCTGTATCGTATTCGCAACTTGAATGCATTGAAAAAAGCACAACAGAACGAGATAGATGCAATGGCTACTTATAAGATGTTAGTGAACAATATGCCCATACTCTATATGCAGGAGGAGTTGGTGACCGATAAGAACGGTAATCCCATCGAATTGATTTACCGGAATGTAAATTCGGAATTTGAGAAACACTTCTATCGTAAGGAAGAGGTCATAGGCAGAAAAGGAAGTGAAATATTCCCGGAATCCATGCCCGAATTCCTGCATTTTACAAAGATGGCGTTGACGGAGAAAAGAGCCATCACATTCCCTTACTACTTTAAAGCCATCGATACTTTTTACGATGTGGTATTGAAAGGAACCCATCAGGGAAATATGATTGATATCTTCTGCCTGAACAGCACAGAACTGCACAAAGCACAGCAAAAGTTGAGTGCTACCAACAGCAAACTGGCGATGGCTCTTGATGTTGCCAACATCGTACCCTGGAAGTGGGATCTGAAGAGCAAAACAATCCTGTGTGATATCAATAGACCGATTGAACTGAGTACTGACGAACAGGAGGTGGAAGATTCACAACTATCTGTGCCCGATTCTCAGTATTTCTCAAAAATCTTCAAGGAAGACCGTGAACGGGTGAAACAGGCCTACCGGGATCTGATAGAAGGACGGGCGGAAAAAGTGAAAGAAGAATACCGTATCGTCAATGTGCAGAAAAACAACCTGCACAAGGTGGAGTGGGTGGAAGCACAGGCTGCCGTAGAAGCTCGTGACGAAGATGGAAAGCCATTGACACTGGTAGGCTCGTCGCTTGTCATCACCAACCGGAAGAAAATGGAACAAGAACTTACGACAGCAAAAGAGCTTGCCGAAGAATCCAATCGTTTAAAGTCGGCCTTCCTGGCTAATATGAGTCATGAAATTCGTACCCCGTTGAATGCTATTGTCGGTTTCTCGGGGATATTGGCGTCTACCGAGGAAGAAGAGGAAAAACAGGAATATGTCAGCATCATCGAGAACAATAATACTTTGTTGCTGCAACTCATCAGTGATATTCTTGATTTGTCGAAGATTGAGGCGGGAACGTTGGAGTTGAATTACTCTAATATCGAACTGAATGAGTTGATGAGGGAACTGGAGCGTGGTTTCTTGTTGAGAGTGAAGACGGATGCGGTGAAACTGGAGTTTGTGGAACCTGCCGGGCCATGTATGGCTTATACGGAAAAGAACCGTTTGTCCCAATTGATGATTAACCTTGTGACAAATGCCATTAAGTTTACCGAAAAAGGCAGCATTCGTTTTGGCTATGAAATGCGGGAGAATGAATTATATTTCTATGTGACCGATACCGGATGTGGAATTCCGAAGGATAAGCAACAAAACATTTTCGGGCGTTTCGTCAAGCTGAACTCTTTTGCCCAGGGAACCGGGTTGGGACTTTCTATCTGTAAAACACTGATGGATCATATGGGTGGCAGAATCGGCGTGGAATCGGAAGAGGGTAAAGGCTCTACTTTCTGGTTTACGCTTCCCTACAAACCGGCTGTGAAGGAAGACAAGAAACAGATGCCCAAAGATATTCAACCCGTTTCGATAGAAAGAAACAAATTGACCATACTGGTTGCAGAAGATAATGCAAGCAATTATAAGCTTTTTGAATCCATCCTGAAATACGACTATCATTTGATTCATGCCTGGGACGGTATGGAGGCTGTGGAAATGTTCCGGAAACATAATCCTCAGATTGTATTGATGGATATCAATATGCCTGTAATGGATGGGTACGAGGCTACCCGGGAGATCCGTAAGTATTCTGCAAAGATTCCTATTATTGCCGTTACAGCCTTTGCCTATGCTTCGGATGAACAGAAAGTGATGGAAAGCGGATTCGATGGATATATGCCCAAGCCTATCAATGCCAAGTTGTTGAAAGCGCAATTGGTGGATATTATGCAGAAGCGTATCATCTTGTTATAAGATGAAAGTTTCTCATTTTCAGTTGAATGTTTTCCAATGCGGTGTTTCAGCACCCGCAATGCCACACTTCGTGGGTGCCGATGCCACACTTGGACGAGTGTGAAGTGTGGAGTTTGCCCCGTTTAGGTGTGGCATTTGCCCTGCTCAGGTGTGGCATTTGCCCCACTTAGGTGTGGCGTTTCTTTTGATATTCCGCTGGTGTCATCCCCGTCATCCGTTTAAAAAATTTGCTGAAAAATGACGGATTGGGAAATCCCAGTTCATCCGAGATTTGGAATACCAACAAATCACTGTGTTTCAGTAACACTTTTGCTTCAAGAATAATGGCTTGGTTAATCCACTGCATTACCGTCTGCCCGCTTACTTCACGAATAACCGTACTCAGATAATGAGGAGTCAGACACAGTTTGTCTGCATAGAAACTGATGTTACGTTCACGTTTGCTGTGTTCATTAACCAACCCGATGAAGCGGCGGAATACTTCTTCCTGACGTGAGAGCTGCAATGGGGCGGACTCTTCGTTCTTTGCATGTATATACCTTATATTATAGAGTAATGCCATAATCAAGTGTTGTACTACTTCCCGGCGGAATGGAACTTTGTGCACAGCGTCCCATATCATTGAAAAGAAAGCATCGATTTGCGGTAATTCTTCCTCTGTGGGCGAAATGAAAATGCCATGCTTTGTGTACGAATCCGTCAGTGCACCTCCCTGTGCGATGGGCAAAAAGTTATTATCGGGAACAATGACCTGAAAGTCATAATCCTCACTGATTTCAACAATTTCTATCAGTGAATTGAAAGGACTGATAATAATCATTGGTTCCTTTACCTTATATTCTATCAGATTGATGGAAATCCGTGCTTCACCTTTCAGTATCCGGATGATTCTGCTTTCTTTGGCGCGATAGGGCCTCCCTGTGCTAAAGAGGATACTATCCATTTGGGCAAAGCTGATGATAACACCGAGATCACGGCTGATAAAGCGAAAGCTGTTATTATTTACGATGTTTGGATTGCTCAGCAGCTCGCCAAGCCCAAGCTCCATAGGTTTGCTCTTTTCCATATCCTTTTCCTCCTTTAATTTATCTATATCTGTGGCAAAGATAAGAAAATGTAGGGTTTTCCTGTCTTTTAATACTGGTAATCGGATAAATAGAGCATCATTGCACACAAATAGAATGTATCCATATACTTTTAAGCTCTATCTTTGCGTCCTATAAAGAAATAAACAAGAAATGTATATGGAAATGAAACGAACTATTCTCTCTTTTTCCTTTGTTCTTACGGCAATGCTGGCACATGCGCAGCTCACGCTGGAGGGATGCCAACACTCGGCACAGACCAATTATCCGCTGGTGCGGCAATACGGTCTGATAGAGAAAGCCCGGGAGTATAACCTGGAGAATGCCGGAAAAGGCTATCTGCCACAATTCACCCTTTCAGGAAAAGCAACCTATCAAAGTGATGTTACAAAACTGCCGATGGACGTTCCGGGAATCGATATAAAAAGTATGCCCAAAGATCAGTATCAGGTGATGCTGGAAGTGTCGCAGAACATCTGGGACGGTGGAGATATCCGTTCCAAGAAACAACTGACCCAGGCTACTTCGGAGATAGACCGCGGGAAGCAGGAAGTGGATATGTATGCACTGAATGATCGTGTGAATCAGCTATATTTCGGCATCCTGTTGCTGGACGAACAGTTGAAACAGAATCAGCTTTTGCAGGAAGACTTGGGACGCACCCATCAGCAAGTATCCAACTATATAGCAAACGGCATTGCCAATCAGAGCGATCTGGATGCCGTAAGCGTGGAGATATTGAACACGAAGCAGAAACGCATTGAGCTGGAATCTTCGCGACAGGCCTATCTGAGTATGCTCTCTATCTTTATAGGAAAGGAAATCGCTTCCGGAACTACATTTGAGAAGCCTGCTGATACTTTTGAATCCACTTCATTGGTGAACAACCGTCCGGAACTTCGCTGGTTCGATGCCCAAGGCGGACAATTGAATGTGCAGGAGTCTTCATTGAAGACGCGCTTCCGTCCCCGCTTCGGGCTGTTCGTGCAGGGAGCTTACGGAAATCCGGGATTGAACATGCTGAAAGATGATTTCTCCGCATACTATGTAGCGGGAGTCCGTATGTCGTGGAACTTCGGTAGCCTTTACACGTTGCGCAATGATCGGAGGCTGATAGATAACAACCGCCGTAAATTGGAGACCAGCCGCGATGTGTTCCTGTTCAATACCAATCTGGAATCTACCCAACAAAGCTCGGCCATCCAGTCCATGCGCCGACAGATGGTGGATGACGATGAGATTATCCGTTTGCGTGTCAATATCCGTAAGGCTGCTGAGGCTAAAGTGGAGAACGGTACGCTGACCGTAACCGATATGCTTCGTGAAATCACTGCCGAGAACCTGGCACGTCAAACCAAGGCTTTACACGAGGTACAGTTACTGATGAACATCTGGAGTCTGAAATATACATTGAATAATTAAAGGCATAAAAATATAGATTATTATGAAATCAAGGAACTTACTGGGACTTTGTTCCCTATTGGCCCTCTTTTCCGCTTGTGGAAACGGTGCCCCGAAATATGATGCAACAGGAACGTTTGAGACTACGGAAGTGCTTGTATCTGCCGAAGCATCGGGCCGCCTGCTTTATTTCGATATCGAAGAAGGAATGTTGTTGAAGGCCGGTGAAGAAGTCGGCGTAGTAGATACCGTACAGCTCTACTTGAAGAAGCTGCAACTGGAGGCAAGTCTTAAATCCGTCGAAGAACAGCGTCCTGATATCCTGAAACAGGTAGCCGCCACCAAAGAACAAATATCTGCCGCCCAACGCGAACGGAACCGTGTGGCAAACTTACTAAAAGTAGGTGCGGCAAACCAGAAACAACTGGATGATGCGGAAGATCAGCTTGAAGTGCTCCGCAAGCAACTTGTTGCGCAGAACTCTACCTTGTCCAACAGTCACCAGAGCCTGACATGGCAAAGTTCATCCGTCGGTATTCAGGTTGCACAGGTGGAAGACCAGTTGAAGAAGTGCCACATCACCTCTCCGATAACCGGCACTGTACTGGCAAAGTATGCCGAAGCGGGAGAACTGACAGCTATGGGCACTCCGCTTTTCAAAGTGGCCGATACGGAGCAGATGTACCTTCGTGCTTACATCACCTCCGAACAACTGTCGCAGGTAAAGCTGGGACAGAAAGTAACCGTCTTCTCCGATTACGGCACCGATGAGCACAAGCAGTATCCGGGCGTAGTTACCTGGATTTCGGATACCTCGGAATTTACCCCGAAGACTATCCTGACTAAGAATGAACGTGCCAACCTAGTGTATGCCGTGAAGATTGCCGTGCACAATGACGGGCTGTTGAAGATAGGTATGTACGGGGGAGTGGAGTTTAGTGATTAACGGTTAGTGATTAGTGATTAATTTATGGAACATGCGGTTGTTGTAGATAACGTTACCAAGAAATATGGGGCGGTGGAGGCGTTGAAGGGTGTTTCCTTGACGGTTCCTTCCGGAGAGTTGTTCGGCATTATCGGGCCTGACGGGGCGGGGAAGACTTCTCTTTTCCGTATCCTCACCACCTTGCTGCTTCCTGATAGTGGAAATGCTTCGGTGTGCGGTCTGGATATAGCGAAGGATTATAAAGAAATCCGTCGTCGCGTAGGCTATATGCCGGGACGCTTCTCCCTCTATCAGGATTTGACGGTAGAAGAAAACCTGAACTTCTTTGCTACTGTTTTCCATACCACCATTGAGGAGAATTATGAATTGGTGAAGGATATCTACCAGCAAATAGAGCCTTTCCGCAAACGCCGTGCCGGAGCTTTGTCCGGAGGTATGAAGCAGAAACTGGCGTTGAGTTGTGCGCTTATCCATAAACCGGATGTGCTTTTCCTCGACGAGCCGACAACAGGAGTCGATCCTGTTTCCCGTAAGGAGTTTTGGGGGATGCTTCGCCGGTTGAAGGAACAGGGCATCACCATCATAGCCTCTACGCCTATTATTGATGAGGCACGCCAATGTGACCGCATTGCCTTTATCAATGAGGGGCAGATACATGGGATAGATACTCCGGAACGTATTCTGAACCAGTTTGCAAGTATTCTTTGTCCGCCGGGACTGGAACATGGCAAGGTGGAACAGAAAGATGAGTATGTCATCGAAGTGGATAAGCTCACCAAACGTTTCGGCAATTTCACGGCAGTGGATCATATCTCTTTCAAAGTCCATCGTGGCGAGATATTCGGCTTCCTGGGTGCCAATGGTGCCGGAAAGACTACGGCAATGCGCATGCTTACCGGATTGAGCCATCCCACAGGAGGTACGGCCCGCGTAGCCGGTTTCGATGTTGCTACCCGGACGGAGGATGTGAAAAAGAATATCGGCTATATGAGCCAGAAGTTTTCTCTTTACGAAGACCTGAAAGTGTGGGAGAATATCCGGCTGTTTGCCGGGATTTACGGCATGGCAGAAGATGAAATAGCCCGCAAGACCGATGAACTTCTGGAACGCATCGGGCTGAGTGCCGAACGTGATACGCTGGTAAAAAGTCTGCCGCTGGGCTGGAAACAGAAACTTGCTTTCTCCGTTTCCATCTTTCACGAACCGAAGATCGTCTTTCTGGATGAGCCGACGGGTGGGGTGGATCCTGCTACCCGTCGCCAGTTCTGGGAGCTTATTTATCAGGCTGCCGACCGGGGAATCACTGTCTTTGTCACCACCCACTTCATGGATGAGGCCGAGTATTGCGACCGTATCTCTATCATGGTGGATGGCGTGATTCGTGCTCTCGATACGCCCGATGAACTGAAACGGCAATTTAAGGTTGCTACGATGGATGATGTTTTTCAGCAGTTGGCACGGGAGGCGGTGCGTATGGCGGATTAGCCGATTCATAACATAATTAGTAAGAACAATGAAACAATTTATAGCTTTTGTCCGAAAGGAATTCTTCCATATCTTCCGCGACAGGCGAACCATGCTGATATTGCTGGGTATGCCTGTGGTGCAGATTATCCTTTTCGGCTTTGCCATAACCACGGAAGTGAAGAATGTCCGTGTCGCCATTCTCGACCCGTCGAACGATGTTGTCACCCGGCGCATTATCGACCGTCTGGATGCGAGTGAATATTTCTCCGTCACCACGAATCTGAATACTCCGGACGAGGTTGAGAAGTCTTTCAGACGTGGAGACATTGACCTGGCAGTCATCTTCAGCGAGCAATTTGCGAATCACGTTTATACCGGAGATGCTTGTGTACAGTTGGTGGCCGACGCTACCGACCCCAATACGGCAACCACACAGACCGGTTATGCCGCCAACATCATATCCTCTGCCGGACGCGAAATGCTTCCGGCGGGAATGCAGGTTTCCACTATTGTTCCCGAAGTGAAGCTGCTTTATAATCCGCAGATGAAGAGCGCCTACAACTTTGTGCCGGGTGTGATGGGACTGATCCTGATGTTGATTTGTGCCATGATGACTTCCATATCCATTGTCCGGGAGAAGGAGACGGGAACGATGGAGATATTGTTGGTTTCTCCGGTGAAGCCGCTATTCATTATTCTTGCCAAGGCAGTTCCTTACTTTGTGCTTTCGTTTGTCAACCTGACAACGATTTTGCTGTTGTCTGTCTATGTGCTCGATGTTCCCGTGGCGGGTAGCTTGTTCTGGCTGATTGTGGTATCGCTGCTCTTTATCTTCGTTTCCCTGGCTCTGGGCTTGCTGATTTCTTCGGTGACGCGGACGCAGGTTGCTGCCATGCTTGCATCGGGATTGATACTGATGATGCCTACCATGCTGCTCTCCGGTATGATATTCCCCATAGAGAGCATGCCCTTGCTGCTTCAAGGCATTTCGGCGGTGCTTCCTGCCCGCTGGTACATTCAGGCTGTGCGGAAGCTGATGATCGAAGGAGTGGATATCTCACTGGTATTGACGGAAGTCAGTATTCTTGCTGTAATGGCGGTTGCGCTGATTACGATTAGTTTCAAGAAGTTTAAGAACCGATTAGAATAGGAGAGTGGTGGTATGATAAAGTTTCTGATAGAAAAAGAATTCAAGCAGTTGCTCCGTAACTCGTTCCTGCCGAAGATGATTCTTATCTTCCCTTGCATGATTATGATACTGATGCCCTGGGCGGCAAACCTGGAGATAAAGAACATTAACCTGAACATTGTGGATAATGACCACAGCGTCCTTTCGCGACGCCTTGTGGATAAGATCGGTGCATCCACCTATTTCCGTACGACGGCCCTTCCTGATACTTACAATGAAGGATTGCGCTTCATCGAAATCGGTTCGGCAGATATTATCCTGGAGATTCCCCGCGATTTCGAGAAGAATTGGGTGACGGGCAACAGCCCCCGCCTGTTGGTTGCCGTCAATGCGGTGAACGGTACAAAGGGAGGATTGGGCGGCTCGTACCTGTCTTCCATCATTAATGACTATACCCGTGAGTTGCAATCGGAATCACCGGCAAAGGCAATGTCTGCCGGGATGGGATTGCCTCGGATCGGTATTTCAACGCAGAATTTGTATAACCCGCACCTGAACTACAAGCTCTTTATGGTTCCGGCATTGATGGTGATGTTGTTGACAATGATTTGCGGTTTCCTTCCGGCGCTCAATGTAGTAGGTGAGAAAGAAGTGGGCACTATCGAGCAGATCAATGTAACGCCTGTCTCCAAACTGACGTTTATTCTTGCCAAGCTGATACCTTATTGGCTGATAGGTTTCATTGTGCTTACGATATGTTTCTTTCTGGCATGGTTGCTCTATGGCATTCTTCCTGTGGGGCATTTTGTGACGATATATCTTTTTGCAGTGGTCTTCCTGTTCGTGGTTTCCGGATTCGGTCTGGTGATTTCCAATCATTCCGCTACGTTGCAGCAGGCCATGTTCGTCATGTGGTTCTTTATGCTGATACTGATGCTGATGAGCGGCTTGTTCACTCCCGTACACAGTATGCCGGAGTGGGCACAACTGATTGCTGCGCTCAATCCGCTGAAATACTTTGTAGAGGTGATGCGTACTATTTACCTGCGGGGTGGTGGCATTGTGGAGTTACTTCCACAGTTGGGAGCATTGATGGCCTTTGCGGTGTTCTTTAATTTGTGGGCAGTGAGGAGTTATAGAAAGAGTAGTTGAGATTACTCTTTCATAATTCTTTTGATCTCCGCATCCAGCGAAGCTTTCTCCGGGATATTGAGTTTCGGCCTTAACCGATAACGTATCCTGGTGACGCTGGCGGAGGCTATACCTAATATCCGGGCTATTTCTTCGGTGCTTTGATTGAGCAGGATGAGCATACACAGCAATTCTTCATTCTTGGTAATATTGGGACACACATCGCGCAGGCGGATAAGTGCCGTAGAATAAATGCCGGAGAAGGCGACACGGAATTCAGCTTCTTCTTTGGGTGTCAGCATGGTGGGAGACAGAGTTTCCATAAGCTTGTTGAGTTCGCTACCGGATTGGTTTGAGGTTTGTATTTCAGCCAGTTGCCGAAGCAGTTCCTGGTTGTGTTCATGAAGTTCATGGCGCGATTCAAGAATTCTTTTCAATTCCTTTTCCTTTTTATCCAGACAGATGGAGGTGATTTCGAGTTCCTTTTCATCCAGTTGATGATGTAATTTCAGAGATCGGTGTCTGTTCCAGAACCAGGTGGCCAGGAGCAGGATAAAGAGGATGGATGCAATAGTGCCGATGGTATATGTACGGATAACACTGTTGCGCAAGGCTATACCTGCCGTGAGCAGACTATTTTCCTGTTCCACTTTCTCCGTCTCGTAACGTATATGCGAGGCTATGGATTCACGAATGGATTTCCCATGAATTACAGAGTCGATAATCATATTATAGCGGGGGAGCAGTTCTTTTGCAGCTTTCATCCTGTCGGTACGGTGGTAGCTGTCGAGCAGTAACCGGTTGTTGTGATTTTCGGTTTCCATATCTCCGCGGGCTTTGGACAAGCTGACGGCTTTTTCAAGCAATGGGATGGCTTCTTGATATTTTTCGGCCCTGTACATGGCATTTCCGTAACCCATGTAATAATCCAGCAGCATATAGCCGGGCACTTTATCTTTTATTTCTTCATAGTGCGTCAGGACTTTCGGCAGGGAGTCCGGAAACTGGGCTTTGGCATCCAGCTTTTCCATCTTTACACGTATTTGTCCGCGCGGATTGGTGGCTCTGATGTAGAAGCTGTCGGCAAGGTTGAGCGCGAGGAAGGCTGAGTCGATGAGGCCCATTCTTTTATAAATCAGGGCTCTCCTTTCGTACAGGCTTGCCGCCATACCCCAGGTCTCGTTATCTTCACGGAACAGGCGGAGTCCTTCATTGTTGTAATGCAAGGCTCTGTCGAAGAAGTTTAGTTCGGTGTAATTGCCGCACAGGTTGATTGCGGCGAGCATTGCCCCACGCGGATTCTGCAATTTATTGCTTTGTTCCATGACTTCCTGACAGAGACTGATGCCTTTCTGGAACTCATTCTTCCGTATGTAGATGTTTGCCAGATTAGCCATGGCCTGCGGATAGAGTCCGGTGTCGTCGTATGCTCCGTTTCTCATAGCTTCGGCGGCTCGCAGCAGGGTGGGTTCTGCGCGTGTTTCGGTGGAGTCGACGGCCATATAGGTGATTCCGGCGGCTATGGTGCAAAAGAGTTCACTGGAAGGATCATCATTTTCATTTATGCTCATGGCTTGGTCGAGGAGTTGGCAGGCTTCGGCACGGCGGCCGAGGGTTTGCAACATTTGTGCGTCGCATACCAAAATCTCGCGTTGGCAATGATTGGATAGTATCGGGTGGTTCATTTCCCTGAGCCGGAGGAAGTGCTTGTGTCCTTCGGCTATTCTTCGGGAATGATTGTATGCGAACATTAAGTGCCTGATTGCGTAGGACATCAGACGACGGGCGTCGTCAGGAGATAGTCCGTTGGGGTGTTGGTTGCTTTTGACGGGTAGCAGGAAGGCGGAGTCGAGTAGGGAAATAGCGCTGTCATATTCTTTGTCTAGCCGGAACTGATTGGCTTTTGCCAGTATGGCTATACTGTCTGCATGGAATTGCGCAGGTGGATGGGTGCTGCCTGGCGGCTTGTTGCAGCTTACTATGCCGGATACGAGAATGATTAGCGGGAATATAAAATACTTGTTCATTTTGTTTAGGATACTTGTATAGGTCTCAAATATAAGTAAAATGGGTGGGTTAATAAAATGATAATTTGAAAATGTTAGAAAACTGATAATAAGGACGTTTATTACCGGGAGTTATCATATTCTTTTCTAAACTCCCGGTAATTTGATGAATTTCCTGTTATTTGGGGCAGGAGAGTTTGGGGTTAATGCTCGTTTTCATCATCGATAGTGGGTGTCCAGGCGGGATTGCTTCCAATCCATTGGGATTGTTCACCAACACTTTCGTTGCAGGAATAAACAGTAGCATTGCTAAGTTCTCCTATCAAATATCCAAGTCTCACAGTTTCTTTAGAAGTAACATTAAAATCTGTCGTTAAATTCCGGTTGAGATGGTATTTTCCCCATGTGATATACCCTGCAATTCCTCCAACATCCACTGGAGAGAGGCAACGTCCGGTTATGGAGCCTTGATTGCAGCATCCCAAAACCTTTCCGGCCATACTTCCCCCAATTCCACCTACTGATATAGTATAATTTGTATTTGAACGTTCTGGGTTAGAAAGTATAATGGAAGAAGCATTTATACAATGCTTATGCTCACTTCCTAGTATGCCGTTTTGTCCTATTATACCTCCAATACGAACTAAGCTTCCTTTACAACTTACATCACTTTGTCCTGTTGACGAACAGTTGTTCATATGGGCTCCTGAATATCCAATTATACCACCTATGCATAAATAGCCATAGGCGAGGTTTCCGTCTGATATTTTCATTTCTCCTGACATTGTACAATTGTGAACTGTTATTTTCGTCGTGGGTCCATGTCCAATGACGCCACCTACACCAAAATATAAAGTGCTTGTTCCTTCAGGCGATGCAAAGGACCATGTAATATTAGCCGCTATATGGATATTTTCTATCAACATACTACTTGTAGTTGTCAAGTAACCAAAGAAGCCGAAGTTTTGTAGATCATCAGAAAAACTTCCTTTTAATTCGCCGCTTATGGTATGTCCGCCACCATCAAAGTTTCCACTAAAAGGCTTGGCATATGAAATCCCTATTGGCGTCCATGTATCAGCCGTGACCTTTATATCCGTAGTTAATTTAAAGAACTTATCCAGATAGCGTTCTCCCGCTTGTACTTGTTCAATTAAATATTTCAAGTGTCCGGCACTCTCTATCAGGTAAGGGTTATCTTTCGTGCTACCTTTATTATCACTCTGATCCCAAGTGTTACCTATTACATCATTATCGAATATAGCAGCAGTCCCATAACCACCTTCTATTCCCCCCAAAAGTAAGCTCCGAATTATAAACCTTACCTGCCTCATAAGGAAAGTCTCCATTAAAAGAAACCGTGTAACTATAAACCATCCCGTCGTCGCCTGTCACGGCAAGAGCCAGTTTTTCTTTCAATGTGGAGGGAAGAATGGCCATGTAAGCAGTGAATTTTTTGCTACTGGCACCGGATATAGCCGCAGTAAGCTGTTTGGCAGTAGTGACGTTGCTTTCATCACTTGCTTTCTGGGAGATGGCTATACCGGCATCATCCTGTGTGCTTAGAGTGATGTATTTAGGAACAATGCCATCAGGAAGAGTTACCTCAAACTTCAGAACAGCTATTTTATGCTTAAAGCTTATTTCCGAAATCTCCGTACCGGAAGCAGTAGTCTGTGCAGTCATAAAGTTGTAACCGGACAGATGGGCAAAAGGAGCGTTTGCATCGATAACTTGCCCTATAACATTAAAGTAGCAATCCTCCCATCTTTTCTCGGCTTTTGATGCAGGAAAGAAAGCATGCTGGGCATCCTCAACCGCATTTCCTGTGAAAGTAGCAATCTTGCCATCACCATCAGTAGGTCCTGTCGTAGTAAAGACCTCAGTCGTAGTACCATAAAGTTTAAAGGCATCATTTGCCGTCCACCTTAGTATCAGGCCGTTAGCACCATCCTCTTCATGGCTTATGCGGGTGATAGCTCCGCCTTGTGTGACGGTAACGGATATTTTTTCTTTTCCCCCGACAGAAGTATCCTCTTTTAGAACTTCATCCTGGGTACATCCCATTAATACCAATAGGAATACTGCAAAGAAAGGTATCGCAATCTTTATTTTCATAGTTTTATTTTTCAAAGGTTAGTATATCGTTTATCAAGTCTTCCAATTCGCTTATGCTACTTGAACTGTAGCGTTGGGTAGATCTTCGGGAACTACGTCCACCAGGCATACCAGGGTTACCACCGGGCATATTGCTCAATGCCATTACACCCTCACTTTCCATTTCTATGATCTCTATTTGCGGAGTCACATACTTTGCTTTTCTCTCTTCTTTCATATTTCCTTTTTTAAAGTTGATAGTCATCTTGTATTTTGATAGCAAAACTAACGATTCCACTATTAGAGAAGCCAAATCAGGACTGTACAATTCAATGTACAATTGCGTGGATTATTCCACATTTTATCCTACTTTTGCATCCAATTTAATTATATCTGATATCCTAATGAACACGCAGACAACTTATCTCGCCTCAAAGCCGCATTATGAAATCCTGGATGGATTGCGTGGAGTGGCAGCTGTTATGGTCGTAGCCTTCCATCTTCTTGAAGCACATTCGGGTGGCAACCATCTCGCACAAATCATTAATCACGGCTATCTTGCCGTCGACTTCTTCTTTATGCTTTCGGGCTTTGTAATCGGTTATGCCTATGATGACCGCTGGAACCGGATGAGTATCGGCACTTTCTTCAAACGCCGTGTCATCCGCCTGCATCCTATGGTAATTATGGGTAGCATTATCGGTGCCCTTTTCTTTTTCCTACAGAAATCCCCCTGCTTTCCGAATATGGATAATGTATCGGTCGGAACGGTTCTGATAATCATGCTCTATGGCTGTACGTTGCTTCCCCTTCCTTTGAAATGGGACATTCGCGGGTGGACGGAAATGCACCCGTTGAACGGGCCGGCATGGTCGCTCTATTATGAATATATCGGCAATATCCTGTACGCACTGTTTGTCCGTAAGTTCAACAAGGTTGCTTTGTCCATTCTTGTTTTTCTGGCAGCCTGTGCCACCTTGCATCTTTGTCTTACGGCACCCAATGGTGATATCGTGGGCGGATGGGCATTGAATTGGGAACAGCAGTATGTGGGCTTTGTCCGTTTGCTCTATCCGTTCTTTGCAGGTTTGCTGCTTTCACGCTTAGGCTGGCTCATACGGGTAAAGAAACGCGCATTCTGGTGGTGTAGCCTGATGATTGTGATAGTTCTTTCCGTTCCCCGTATTGGCGGTGAAGATGGTTTCTGGATGAACGGACTCTACGAGGCACTTTGCATTATCTTTATCTTCCCGGTCATTGTTTCGATGGGAGCCGGTGGCAAAGTGACGGGAAAGCGCTCTGTAGGTATCTGTAAGTTCCTGGGCGATATCTCATATCCCGTTTATATCACTCATTATCCGTTGATATACACATATACGGCCTGGGCATGCAACCATAATGCGACCATCACCGAAGGTCTTCCTTATATGATACTGACCTTTGTCGGAGCTTTCGTCCTTGCTTATGCCTGTCTGAAGCTCTATGACGAACCGGTACGTAAATGGCTGACCAATCGCTTTCTGAAAGGAACGCGTAAGGCGAAATAAATACATCCGGAAATATAAAAAGAAACGGGCAGCTTCTCGTAAGAGAGGTTGCCCGTTCTGGTTAATACATCTGTTGGGTTCACCGGAAACCTTATTTCACTTCAATAGATTTCTTGTTCTTCTGTTTTTCTTCGGCTGAGAACTTCGGTAGATTGATGTTCAGCACGCCATTTTCTACTTGTGCTGCAATCTTTTCCTTGTCCACATTGTCCGGCAATATCATGGTCTGTTGGAACTTAGAGTATGAGAATTCGCGACGCAGATAGCGACCGTCTTTCTTTTCCTCCTTGTTTTCAGTCTTCTTTTCCATGCTGATAACCAGATTGTTGTCTTCGTCGATATGAACGTTGAAGTCATCTTTGGTCATTCCCGGAGCAGCCAATTCTACTTTGTACTCCTTTTCCGTTTCCAGCACGTTGATAGCCGGAGCGGTTGCATTGGCTTTTTCCATCCATTCGTTATCAAAGAAATCATTGAAGATACTTGGTAACCAATTTTGAGTTCTTCTAACAGGCATCATAATTTTAGTCTCCTATCCTTTAAGTTAAACATTCGGTTAGTTCTGAACTTCCGGTCCTGAACTGCTTTCGGGAGCCGTTTCTTAATCACTCCCATGCAGTTCCTGAACCGTCGTTCACAAACATAATCGCAAAACGTATGCCAATTGATTTTAGTTTCGTTGATTAACAAAATGTCACTAAAGTTCTGACAAAATTACTTGTTTTATGCCGTTTTGTACATTTATTATATAAAATTGCTTTCGAATACTATGAATGTGAAATGTTTCGCCTCCGGCTTATTCGTTTCCCTGATAGTCGAAATAATCAAAGTCAGCCTGTGCCTTTGAAGAAGCGGATACGGCATACAAGCCCAATATAATACCGGTAAATCCGCCGGCAGTTTCGGTACTGAGATAGCGCGTATTCATCTTGGCTATTTCCTGGAACTTGTTTCCGGTGGTGGAATAGCCGAATGAATAGAACTCATTATTCCCTTTGACCTGAAGCTGCACTTTTCCTTGAGGGATATTGATTTCCTTTTCTATATGTTTCAGTTCTCCCAACTGATATCTCAGGACGATAGACTGCTGTCCCTTAGCATCCTGCCTTATAAAAAGGTCATAGTGCGAATGATTCACCATGAATACCGTTATTCCGGCTTCGTCCTGCGGTTGCCCTTTCTGTAGTTCAACGGATGTTGCGGCTGTGAAGTCGATATGTTGCTGTCTGCGGCCGATGAAAGTAGGAGAGTCCATACTGTTCAGATTGACGGGAGTTGCTTTCAATCGGAGTGTCTTACCGTTCAGGATGTAATTCTCCTGTTTGGGATTGCGCAGATAGATCCATTCCGGTCCTAGTTTCTCGGTATTGAAGGTGGTGCGGGGAGCTTTCGATACAAAAGGTTGCTGTGGAAGAGTGGGGGCATCCATCTGTAAGGCTATGGTTCCATCTCCGTTTACCACAGGCCAGGCATTCTTATCCCATCGTACAGGTGCAATAAACGTTTCGCGCCCCAGCAGATGATGCGAGCCGGTTTGCGGACGGAATGCGAGACATACCATCCACCACGAACCATCGTGAGCTTCTATCAGATCGGCATGACCGGTTCCCTGTATCGGACTGTTCTGTGCGTTTTTGTTTATATGCGTCAGGATGGGGTTGGCGGGATTACCCTCATACGGGCCGTCAATATCCCGGCTACGGGCAATGGTTACCTTGTGCCCATATTCAGTACCTCCTTCGGAAATCAGCAGATAGTACCAACCATCTTTCTTATAAATATGTGGTCCTTCCGGATGGCGTCCGCCCGTACCGTTCCAGATACGTTTGGATTCACTTAACTGCTCTCCGGTCATCGGATTTATTTCGCACAGATAGATGCCTACATCCGGATTGCTGACCAAATAGCACTTCCCATTTTCAAAATAAAGGGATGGATCGATGCCTCCTTGTTTTATCCAAACAGGTTCTGACCATTCACCACGTGGATCAGTGGTGTGAACCAGGAAATTCCCCTTGTCCGAAACATTGGTAGTAATCATGTAAAACACTCCCTCATTGTAGCGGATGGTAGGGGCGTAGATTCCGCCCCATGTGCCGGCATTGGTTAACTTTACCTGTGATTCCCGCGTCAGGCAATTTCCAATCTGTTCCCAGTTGACCAGATCCTTACTATGAAACAGGGGTACTCCGGGGAAATAACAGAAACTGCTGTTGACCAGGTAATAGTCTTCGCCAACACGGCAAACACTCGGGTCAGGATGGAAGCCCGGAATGATTGGATTTTGATATCCTTGTTGAGCATGCGAGAGATTTGCCAGTCCCATCATAATAAAGATGGATAAGATGATTTTCTTCATATATGTGCCTTTTAAAATGATATTATTGCAGTTTGAAACGCATTCTCCATCGTTTGGCTTCTTCATTCCAGTCGTGGCTGATGACTTTGAAGGTTCCTACTTCAGAGGTGTTTTTTACGTGCGTTCCCAAACAAAGACATTCGTCATAATCGCCTACTTTCACTATGCGTACGGTTTCCGAAGCATCTTCCGGCAGTCGTTTCAAGTCAAAGCGTCCTTGTGCTTCTTCCTGTGTGATGAATTCTGTGGTAACATCCAATCCTTGCGCAATCACTGCATTTACAGCTTCTTCCAGTCGTTTTACATCTTCTTCGGTAGGAGCAGTTTCCAAAGCATAGTCCAGTTTACTTTTTTTTCTCTCTATATGTGCGGATATTGACCGTCCACAACCGAAAAGATTCATCATGGTACGGTTCACTATATGCTCGCAGGTGTGCATAGGTGGGTATTCCTGTTTGTTGTGATCGTTGAGTTGAATTTGTTGTTCCATATTATTTAGTAACTTTTTATTGTATTCCTATTTCTTAGCTAATCGAAAATAAAAAACATCTTTGGCTTTTTAAGATATCTGTAAGGCATATCTGATCTTCATTATTTACGTTAATGATTAATATCATTAATCTTGCCATAATAATATTTTTGCGTAAAGGTAGGGCTATATTCTGATATTGAAAAGATTTATATTGTAATTTGTGCAGACTGTATTTAATTAAGTTGTATGTATGGACGGGCGAGACGAGAGAAGATAAGTCTTTGTAAACTACCATCCAACCGCCCCGAGTCTTGAAGCCGCGCACGAGTTGATAAGGAGAGGTGGACGCAGGGTGTCGGAGATTTCGAAGATATATAAGAGAATGTATGGGATCGGTAAAGGATGCTTTATCCAGCAATGCTGCACATTTTTCGGACGAGGTGGGATTGCGATAGGCAATGAGGTGTTTATCGGACCGAAAGTGAATCTGATTACGATTAACCATGACGTGAATCCGGAGAATAGTAGTGCCACATACGGTCGCCCGATTGTGATTGAAGACAAGGTTTGGATAGGTATAAATTCCACGATACTACCGGGCGTTAAGATTGGTTACGGAGCCATTGTGGGAGCCGGTAGTGTGGTGACAAAGGATGTTCCTGCTATGACAATTGTGGCCGGCAATCCTGCACGGATCATCAAAAGGATATTTCCTAATTCCGTACCAACTAACAATCATTTAAAGAAGCACTTTTTAAAAGAACTTTCGGAAGTATGAAAATATTACATGACAATATCGGGATGGAATGTAGTAAAATCGGTCTGTACCCGCTCAGGAGATAGCTGTGACACAACTTTTGTAGGGCTACACCCTTTTTTGTGGATGGTGTAGCCATCACCTTCAAAGGGTGTAGCCATCCGGGGGAAAGGGTGTAGCCCTGCTAGGAGGATGGTTTACTAATAACGGGGAGTGATGAATGTTTTTTGACAAGTAATTCCACATGCTGTCTACAGATTAGACTACGCCTGTTTTCTGGAAGGCTTGTGTACGGTCAGAAGTTCATTCAGGAAACCACTTTTTGGTATTATTTGCCATCCGTACCAGCATAAGCATTACCGGAACCTCCACAAGTACACCCACAACAGTGGCCAATGCAGCACCGGATTGTAAGCCAAAAAGAGATATGGCCACAGCCACAGCCAGTTCAAAGAAATTACTTGCACCGATCATTCCGGCCGGAGCAGCCACATTGTGGGGTAATTTCCACCATTTCGCCCATCCATAAGCGACAAAGAAAATCAGGATTGTTTGCAGGACAAGCGGGATGGCTATCAAGAGAATATGTAAGGGGTTATTCAATATTGTTTCCCCTTGAAAAGAAAACAGGATAATAAGCGTCAAAAGTAATCCTCCAACCGTATAGTTATCAAATTTACGGATAAATACATGGTTGAAGTATTCTATTCCTTTTCGTCTGATAACCCATGTCCGGGTTATCACTCCCGCTGAAAGCGGAATGACAACGAACAACAATACGGATAGAAACAGTGTATCCCACGGAATTATGACACCGCCGACACCCAATAATAAGGCAACAATAGGAGCAAAAGCAACTAATATTATCAAGTCGTTTACAGCTACCTGCACCAGCGTGTAGGCGGCGTCACCTTTTGTTAAATGACTCCATACAAAGACCATCGCCGTACAAGGAGCTGCCCCAAGCAAGACCGCACCTGCCAGATATTCTTTGGCTAAATCTTCGGGTATAAAAACCTTGAAGATGGCATAAAAGAATAAATAGGCTATTCCAAACATTGTAAAAGGCTTTATAAGCCAGTTCGTAACGCAAGTAACGATTATCCCTTTAGGGCGTTTACCCACATTCTTAACGCTCTGAAAATCTACTTTCAGCATCATGGGATAGATCATCAACCATATTAGAATTGCCACAGGTATAGAAACATTGGCGTATTCAAATTTGCTCAAGGTTTGCGGTATCATCGGAAGCCATTGGCCCACGGCAATTCCGGCAATAATACACAAGGTAACCCATAGGGTAAGATATCGTTCAAAAAATCCAATTCCTTGCTTCTTTTCCATTATACGTTTCTCCATTCTATCAGGGCTGTATTGCCCTGTGATAATTGCTCTACTTTCTTAATCCAAGCTAATTCGTTTTGCGCTTTCGCTTTCAGGAACGAATTTTGAGTCTCTGTTAATGAGAGGCAAGCATTTACCACCCACCATTTATTGTTTATCCCGGCACGTTGTAAATCCATCTGAAGGCGTTCCGCTTCGAAGACAGGGGTTGCTTCGGGTAAAGTAACAATCACTACTTCCGTCTCCTTTGAATTACGTAGGCGAGGTAACAGATTGGCTACTGCCCCCGTGACTTCTCCTTGGGTACGTTCAACCTCTTTATGATAACTTTGAGTGGCGTCCAAAAGCAATAAAGTATGCCCTGTTGGTGCGGTATCAATCACAACAATCTCAGTTTCAGCCTTATCCACAATCTCGGCAAAAGCCTTGAATACTGCAATCTCTTGTGTGCAGGGAGAACGTAAATCTTCCTCTATGTACTCCATGTCTTCGGCGGTGACTGCTTCGGCTGCTTTGCTGCGGACTTCGTTCTTGTACTTCTCTAAAACCTCAGCTTCATCAATCCGGCTTACCGTGATACCGGCTTTTATGGCAAGTTCATAATTCAGATGGTTTGCCGGATCGGTAGTTGTCAAATGCACTTTGGCACCGAGCCGGGTTAATTTTAAAGCAATTTCAGTAGCTAATGTAGTTTTGCCTACGCCACCTTTTCCCATTGTAAAAATAACCCTTTTTCCGGATGTATAAAGATCATCCACCATTTCGTCCACATCTTTGGGGGCTGCCACAGGCTTATAATTTACCTCATTGGAAAAGCTGTCACTATACAGCATCCGCCGGATATTCGCTATGCTGGATAAATTGTATGATCGCAAAGGAACATGATACAACGGATAACCGGATAGTTCCGCAGGCATACTTTGCAGGGCTTTCTGTTGTCTTTCATGTAGCTGACTGGAAACGCTGTCGTTTTTATCCAACTGTTTCAAAACACCGTTTATTATTAGTATCTGATTTTTAATTCCTAATAATTGCAGTTCGTGAGAAGAACGGGCGGCTTCTTTCAATGGCGCGATTTCGGGACGACTCACCAACATTAGCCGGGTTGTGCCCGTATCGGAAAGTGTTCCAACAGCCTTTTTATAAATTTCTTTTCGTTCTTCCAATCCTGATAACTGGCCTAGACAAGATGCGCCATGAGTACTTTCACTAATGAATGTGCTCCATGCTGATGGTAGTTGCAGCATCCGTAAAGTATGCCCTGTGGGAGCAGTATCAAAGATTATATGGTCGAACTCTAATTGCTTTTGAGCATCGGTAATGAAATCCGAGAACTCATTGAAAGCAGCAATCTCAACCGTGCATGATCCTGACAGTTGTTCTTCCATGTTTTGGATAACACTTTCAGGCAATTTTCCCCTGAAAGGTGCGATCACCCTTTCCCGATATTCTGCCGCCGCCTGTTCTGGATCAAGATTGACAACTGTCAAGCCCGGTATTTCTGTAATCTCTGAACCGTGCCCGTTAAGTGATTGGTTGAAGACGTCCTGTAAGTTGGAAGCAGGGTCGGTACTGATAAGAAGTATTTTCTTACCCTTGTCTGCTAATCCCACAGCCGTAGCGCAAGCGATAGATGTTTTTCCAACCCCTCCTTTTCCTGTGAAAAAGAGATATTTTGTAAGGTCAATATCTGATAAATTAAATGCTTTCATTGTGATGTTATGTTTTTTTCTTTCAAATATTATTTTGTAGACATGAAGTCTAAATTTATGCCGGTCCATTCACTCATCTGTCGGGTGGTGGGGTAGGTTTTAGATATAGTTACTTCACCATCCACCAGGGTAATGGGCAATGCTTCTGCACCGTATTTTTGAAGATAATCATTTATGGTCTGATTGCTTACATATATCTGAGGCTCGTCCCTCAGATTATGGCGGATAACCGTTATTCCTTGTCTTTTTAATGTTTCTATAACGACAGCAATCCGCATTAATTCAGGATTGATGTTTGTTCCACACAAACCCGTAGGACAACACATCGCCGGGTCGAAAATTTCTATCTTTTTCATCTTTACTGTTGATTTGATTGTTAAAACTTACTTTATAGATAATACATGACTGCATAATAAATCCCCACCGCAATAAAGAGGATGGCGACCACTTTACGAAACCATTTCTCGAATACTTGTATTCTGTTATAGAGCTTGCCTAATCCGGCAACACTATATGCCAATACCCAGGCTACGAGGATAACAGGTAATCCGGTTGCAATCGCATAAACCACCGGTAAAAGATAGCCGCCTGTTTCTGCTGCCGACATTGGCATAAGCATGCCGAAATAGAATATTCCGCTTGTAGGGCAGAAAGCAAGGGAAAATAAGATTCCTAAGAATAGTGCACCCCAGCTTCCTTTTGTTTTTCTCTTCAGCTTATTCCCGCTAAAGTTTATTTTAGGTAAATTGAGCTTGATGATGTCGAGCATATAAACACCAATCATTATTAATAGCGGGGCAATTAGCATTTCTCCATACTTGCTTACAACCTTTTGTACGGAAAACATACTTGCACCTTCGCGGAGAATGGGAATAAGGATAAACCCAAGAACCGTATAAGTTATTATTCGGCCTAAAGTATAAAGCAAACCATTAATAAATATCCGGTGGTGGTTTTCAATATCCTTGCCGATAAATCCTATCGCTGTTATATTGGTAGCTAACGGGCATGGGCTTATAGCTGTTAATATTCCAAGTATAAAAGCTGTTATGGCAGGAATGGAAGTACTGTCTAATATTGATTGAAGAAAGTCCATTGGTATCTTATTTTAGCAATTCATCAATTTTATCTTTTATACCGTTCTTAAATTTGCCGGGATGACTTTTTGCATTGGCAAAACTAAACTCTGTCATATTATTGACCTTCTCCTGACCGCTCTTCCATCCATTTACAAACAAGGACGACCATGTCACTTCGTACTTATCTGCGATCGGCTCATTCTTCTTTTGAGAAATATCAATTATCCTATAGACGATTCTTCCCGATACTATTTCCTTTGAATAAAGACTGTCTAAAAGTGTTTTTGTGTTAGTTTCAATAGCCCGGCAGGTTATGCATCGTTGTGCTCCATGAAAATAAAGCACTTCCACGCGGTCATTCTGCATAGTTTCGCTGTTTGCTGTTTCTGTTTTCTCTTTGGCTCCATTTCCGCAGGAAATTAAAATAATTCCTGCAATGAATACATGGAATAACTTTTTCATGGCATGTAATTATTGGGTTAGTAATTCTTTTACCTCTTTCAATGACAGCTGTTTACCTGCCGAAACGACTTTCCCGTCTATAACCAAGGCCGGAAGGCTTAATATATTATATTCGATGATTTTCAATAAATCTTCCTCTTTTACCAAAGTGGCATCACTTCCTAATTCTGCAATAGCCTGTTGGGTGGTTTCGTACAAAGTTTTGCAACTGGGGCAACCTGTACCTAATACTTTAATTTCCATTATCAGATAGCTTTAAAATGAATAATATATATAATCGTAGTTCGTAGAATAACGAACATTGTTTATAAAAAAAAGTGCTGTTTATTCACAGCACGAAGTACATTTACGCTCATTGAAGAATCCGATAAACAACTTGCGGGCAAGTTCCCAGTTTTCACGGTTAATGCAATACTTGACTTTCGGTGTTTCTATTTCACCTTGAATCAGTCCGGCATCTTTCAGCTCTTTCAGGTGTTGGGAAACTGTCGCTTTGGCTATTGGCAGTTCTTCGTGAATATCTCCGAAGTAGCAACTTTCCTGCCTGGCTAAAAAATTAAGGATAGCCATTCTTGCAGGGTGTCCCAGTGCTTTTGCAAAGCGAGCTATCTGTTCCTGCTCTGTTGTGTACTGTTTGGTTTTCACTTTATATCTCTTTTATTTGTTGTTCGCAAAACAACGAACAATATTTGAAATAGCAAAATAAATACGGTTATTTTTTAGATTAATTAAATGAATATTTGTCTTGCGGGGATTTTAATCTCTCTGTTTTTAAAGAATCCCCTTACTAATACCCGCATGTCGGTGCTATTTACATATACATGTTGGCTATACTTACATGTACATGTAAGTGTCTTCATCTTTTAAAAAAGTATCGTCTTTGCTTTAAAGATATTGTGATTTAAGTGCTATCTGCATGGGAATCTATCAAATTTTACTTATTTTTGCATAGAACTTCTTGCAGAAGTAACCTTTAACCAATCGAAACTCAGATGAAGAAAATAGTCACATCCTTATATCTATTATGTTGTGTATGTATGTGTCAGCTCCATGCCGCCAACAATGTTGTAGACTCCCTCTTATCCCAACTGGACCATGTAATTCAAAACCGCCATGTATACATTGAGCAAAAAGAAAAGAAGCTGAACGACCTGAGACAAGCCTTGAGACAACGCATTTCTGATGAAAACCGCTTTACCCTGTTGGGGGAATATTTGGATGAATACCGTTCCTACAACACTGATTCTTCGCTTTACATCTCACGCGAGAGATACCAGGTAGCCCTGCGACTGAAAAACAAGGAACATCAGGACAACGCCCTCATGAACACAGCCGAGATTATGGGCACGGCAGGCATGTATAAAGAAGCAGTTGACCTGATGCACAACGTACAAATCAATTATCTATCGGATGACCTGCACCCGTATTATTACCATATTTACCGTACAGTCTATGGGCTCATGGCCGATTACGCCGTTACGGAACAGGAGAAGAAACTCTATGCCGAGATCACGGATAGATACCGTGACTCCCTGCTACTGGTCAACAAAAACAATCTTCTGGTGTACACGCTGATTCAGTCCGACCAGCACAATGTGCGGGGCGAGTTCGATAAAGCCATCCGGTTATTGACCGACTATCTGGCGGGACAGATAGACAATGTGCACGATGTGGCAATCTGTGCCTACACTTTATCAGAGTCATATCGCCTGAAAGAAGACACTGAAAAAGAGAAGGAGTATTTGATTCTTTCCTCTATTGCAGACATGAAGTCCGCAGTGCGCGAATATATTTCTTTGAGGAAACTGGCTGTGCTGCTCTATCAGGAAGGAGACATAGACCGTGCCTATTCGTATCTGAAACTGTGTATGGACGATGCCGTGTTCTGCAACGCCCGGTTGCGTATTCTGGAAATCCTGCAAATCTTCCCCCTCATCAACGACACTTACCAGCAAAAGGCTGAAAAACAACAGGAACAAATGAAATGGGCGTTAATCTCTATCAGCCTGCTGTCCATTTTCCTACTGATCGCAATCTTCTATGTGTATAAGCAGATGAAACGCGTAGCAGCTGCACGCCATGAAGTGATAAATGCCAACAAGCGTCTGAAAGAATTGAATGAAGAACTCCACCGCTACAATCTGCAACTGAAAGAAGCTAACCACATCATTGCCGAAAACTCCTACCTGAAAGAGGAATACATCGGCCGCTATATGGACCAGTGTTCCGTATATTTGGAAAAGATGGACAACTATCGCCGTTCGCTGGGCAAGATAGCCGCTACGGGCAAGGTAGATGAGCTATACAAAAACATCAAATCTTCTAAGTTCATAGAAGAGGAGCTGAAAGAGTTTTATGCCAATTTTGATAATACCTTCTTGCAACTGTTTCCCACTTTTGTAGAAGACTTCAACACCCTGCTTGCTGAAGGGGAGCAGATTTACCCCAAGGCCAACGAACGAATGAGTACCGAACTGCGTATCTTCGCCCTTATCCGTTTGGGAATTACCGACAGTGTGAAGATTGCCCAATTCCTGCGCTATTCTGTGACTACCATTTATAATTACCGTACCAAAGTTCGTAATAAAGCTGCGGGCGACCGTGACCAACTGGAACAGGAAGTAATGAAAATAGGTAAGTCGAGAGACTAAAACCACACTTTTAAGGCATATAAGTGTCTTTTTTACGCTTATATTTTTACTACTTTTTTGGTACAATGCATCTTCTTGATAGTGTTGATTATTAGTGTTTTATGCCTTATAAAACGCCTAAAACTACTACTTTTTCACTCTTTTCCCCCTTATTGCTTCCTCTTATCCGATACATTTGCATTGTTCCTTCCACGGAGGGGACAAATGCATGTGAATCTATATTTTTATTACTAACTTTAAACTCTTATATTATGCAAAAGTACAAAATGCCGATCAGGCTTCGAATCATGGTTTGTCTGATAGGAATGTTACTTCCGATGTGCATGTTCGCACAGCAAATCGCAGTACAAGGTGTAGTGAAAGACCAGACCGGAGAAACCGTTATCGGGGCCAGTGTGGTGCAGAAGAACACAACGAACGGTACGATAACGGGTATTGATGGCGACTTCTCGCTGAATGTGCCTTCGGATGCCGTTATAGTAGTTTCATTCGTGGGCTATAAGTCTTTGGAAGTTCCCGTAAAAGGACAGAAACAGATTATGGTAACACTCTCGGAAGACAGTGAGATGCTGGACGAAGTGGTGGTTATCGGTTATGGAACCATGAAGAAAAGTGACCTTACCGGTGCTGTTTCCTCCTTAGGAAGCAAGGACATCAAAGATGCTCCCGTTTCTAATCTGGGACAAGCCATTCAGGGCCGCATCTCCGGTGTGCAGGTAGTGGATGCCGGAAAGCCCGGTGACAATGTATCTATCAAGATTCGTGGTCTGGGCTCCATTAACAACTGCGATCCGCTGGTGGTGATTGACGGTGTGCCTACCGACCTGGGACTGTCTTCACTGAACATGGCGGATGTGGAACGCCTGGACGTATTGAAAGACGCATCAGCTACAGCCATTTACGGTTCGCGTGGAGCCAATGGGGTAGTGATGATTACCACTAAGCGTGGAACGGAAGGGAAAGGCAAATTGTCGGTATCCGCTAATTGTGCTTTCCAGAATGCCACGAACGTTCCTTCTTTGCTGAACGCAAGCCAGTATGCCGATTTGAGTAATGATATGATGGTGAACAGCGGTCGCAACCCGAACCCGAATTGGGCAAATCCTTCGGAACTGGGTGCAGGTACCGACTGGATGGACGAATTGCTGCGCACGGGTGTGATGCAGAACTATACGGTAAGTTATTCTGGAGGAAATGAGAAGTCTCATTATTATGTGTCCGGTGGTTTTCTCGATCAGTCGGGTACAGTGCGCAGTGTAAACTATCGCCGTTTTACGTTTCAGTCCAACAGCGACGCGCAGGTGCTGAAGTGGTTGAAGTTCTCCAATAATATCACTTTCAGTACTGATACGAAGGATTCGGGCAGCTACAATATCGGTGATGCATTGAAGGCTCTTCCCGTTCTTCCGGTGAAGAATGAAGACGGTTCATGGAGTGGTCCGGAAGGTAATTCGGAATGGTACGGTAGCATCCGCAATCCGATAGGGCCTACGCAACTGAACAAGAGTCAGACGAAAGGTTATAACTTCCTTGCCAACCTGACGGCGGAACTGACTTTTACCAAATGGTTGAAATTCAAGAGTACTTTCGGTTACGATGCCAAATTCTGGTTCATCGATAACTTCACGCCGAAATATAACTGGAAACCTATTCCGACGGAAGAAACTTCACGCTACAAGAGCGATAATAAATCATTCACTTATCTGTGGGATAACTATTTCCTGTTCGACCATACCTTTGCAGAAAAGCATCGTGTGGGAGTAATGGCGGGTTCGTCTGCACAGTGGAATGAGAATGATTACCTGAATGCGCAGAAGAACGTCTTCATGTTCGACAATGTGCATGAAATGGATAACGGTCAGGAGATGTACGCCATTGGCGGCAGTTCCAATGAATGGGCGTTGCTCTCTTACATGGCACGTATCAACTACTCTTACGAAGACCGCTATATGCTGACGGCAACTGTCCGTCGTGATGGTTCCAGTCGTTTCGGTAAAAAGAACCGCTGGGGTACTTTCCCTTCTGTATCTGCCGCATGGCGCATTTCGCAGGAAAGCTGGTTCCCGAAGAACGACGTTGTGAACGACCTGAAAATACGTGCAGGATATGGAGTGACGGGTAGTCAGGCAAGTGTCGGTAATTATAGTTACCTGGCATCTTACAATACCAGTGTATATCCATTCGGAACAACGAGCGGCAATCAGACCGCATTGGTTTCCTCTACGCTTGCCAATCCTTACATTCATTGGGAAGAGGTGGCACAGACGAATATCGGTTTTGATGCTTCCCTGTTCAATTCACGGATCGTATTCTCACTGGATGCTTATCTGAAAGAGACAAGGGATATGCTGGTAAAGGCATCCATCCCCATCACATCGGGATTTGAAGATACCACCACCACTTATACGAATGCCGGTAAAGTGCGCAATCAAGGCTTGGAAATGAGTCTGCACACTATCAACCTGACCGGAGAACTGGGTTGGGAAACGAACGTGACCGCCACGTACAATAAGAATAAGATTAAGGACTTGAACAGCGCGGTTCCTTACTATATCAACCAGATCAATAACTCGTATGTGACGATGCTGGCAAAAGACTATCCGATTAATGCCTTCTACGGCTACGTGACGGACGGCTTGTTCCAAAATCAGGCGGAAGTGGATGCGCATGCCGTGCAGCCAGGAGCTGAACCGGGCGATATCCGTTTCAGGGATTTGAACAACGACGGTGTCATCAACGATAGTGACCGCACGGTGATTGGCAATCCCAATCCCAGTTGGTTCTTCTCAATGAACAATAACTTGTCTTATAAAGGATTTGAGCTTTCCGTATTCCTTCAGGGAGTGGCCGGCAATAAGATTTATAACGCCAACAATATTGACAACGTCGGTATGGCTACCGCATATAACCAGACGACTGACGTGCTGAACCGTTGGCGCGGAGAGGGGACAAGCTACTCCATGCCGCGTGCCGTGTTCGGTGATCCTAATCAGAACTGCCGTGTATCCGACCGCTTTGTAGAAGACGGATCTTACTTGCGTGTGAAGAACATCACACTCTCTTATACCTTCCCGAAACAATGGTTGCAGAAGTTACAGATAGAGAATGCACGCCTTTCCCTTTCCTGTGAGAATGTGGCTACCATTACCGGATATTCCGGTTTCGATCCGGAGGTGGATATCAACGGTATTGATTTATCCCGCTATCCCATTTCCCGTACATTCAGTGTAGGATTAAACTTTAACTTTTAAATAGATTCGGATATGAAAAAGATAACAAACTTACTATACGTGCTGGCTGTATTGATGCTGGTATCATGTAACGACTTCCTGGATAAGTCGCCCAAATATGCCGTTGATCCTGAAACAACCGTGACCGATGATGTGGCCGTGGCACTGACAAACGCTTGCTACAAGGCGCTTCAGTCTTCCAATCTCTACAATCAGCGTATGTGGTCGCTGGATATTGTTGCGGGCAACAGTCTGGTAGGTGCGGGCGGTGGTACGGACGGTCTGGAAACCATACAGGCATCCAACTTTATCACGCAGAGTGATAATGGGATGGCTCTGTATATGTGGCGTTCTCCGTGGGTAGGCATCGGGCAGTGCAACATTGTGCTGACCAGTCTTCCGCAGGCCGAAGCCGTATCGGAAAGCATAAAGAACCGTTGTATGGGTGAGGCGTATTTCCTTCGTGCCCATTACTATTATATTTTAGCCCGTTTGTATGGCGGCGTTCCTTTGCGTCTGGAACCTTATACTCCGGGTGGATCTACTGCAATAGCGCGCACTACGTTGGATCAGACTTATGAGCAGATCATTTCGGACTGTAAGAATGCGGCCGATTTGCTTCCGGCGAAAGCGGAATATAATGAAGAAGAAAAAGGACGTGCCTGTAAGGATGCCGCCCTTACCATGCTGGCGGATATCTACCTGACACTGGCTCCCAACCATACGAGCTATTATGAAGATGTGGTGGAACTGTGCAATGAGATTACGAACCTGGGTTACGACCTTTCCACCTGCAAGTATGAAAATAACTTCGATGCTACCATCAATAACGGTCCTGAATCTTTGTTTGAGGTGCAGTATTCCGGAAGTACGGAATATGATTTCTGGGGAACGGACGGGCAGTCTTCCTGGCTTTCCACTTTCATGGGCCCCCGTAACTCGGACTTTGTTGCAGGCAGCTACGGCTGGAACCAGCCTACGGAGGAATTTGTGAGCCAGTATGAAGAAGGTGACAAACGGAAGGAGCTGACGGTTCTTTATGCAGGTTGTCCGGATTTCGACGGGAAGACTTACAAGAGTTCTTATTCCAATACCGGATATAACGTGCGCAAATTTCTGGTGTCCAAGACTATTTCGCCGGAATACAATACGAACCCCAATAACTTTGTTGTGTACCGCTATGCGGATGTCTTGCTGAAGAAGGCGGAAGCGCTGAATGAAATGGGACAACCGGGCCAGGCTGCCACCCCCCTGAATATAGTTCGCAAACGTGCCGGATTGCCTGAAGTTTCGGGCCTGTCGCAGGAGGCTATGCGTGAGAAGATTATTCACGAGCGGCGCATGGAACTGGCTTTCGAAGGACATCGTTGGTTCGATATGATCCGCGTCAATAATGGAGAGTATGCCATCCGCTTCCTGCAATCCATCGGGAAGAACAGTGTGAACAAGAATCGCCTGTTGTTCCCCATTCCGCAGACGGAAATGGATGCGAATATACTGATGACACAGAATCCGGGTTATTAATCACTTAAATCAGAAGAAGAATATGAAAAGATATATCTCACATCTAGTATTTGCATTGCTGGGTTGCATGGCATTGTCTGCATGCGTGGACAATGACTATATGGAACTGGACAAGGGGCACAATGAACTGGCGCTTTCCACCAGCAACACGGAAGTCGTTTTGGACGAACAGGCGCATGGCGATGATGCCCTGGAACTTTCCTGGACAACGGGCACGAATTATGGTACGGGAAATAAGATTTCCTATACACTGGAACTAGCCAAGGCGGGCAGTAATTTTGCCGCTCCTTATGTGGCTTTGGAGAACGTTGTGCAGGAATATACCTGGAAGAAGAGCGTGGAGGAATTGAATAGCATCCTTCGTGAGCATTTCGGTGCGGAAGCAACTGAAAACATCTCTCTGGAAGCACGCCTGACAGCCAAAGTAATGGATCGGGAAGAGACGCAGGTAGCCACCACCTCTTTTAGTGTCACTGCCTACAAACCGTTGACTTCCACTCTTTACCTGATAGGTGATGCCACTCCCGGCGGTTGGAGTGCGGACGATGCAACGGAAATGATCCGGAAAGACAATGGTATCTTTACATGGACGGGAAAAATGACTGCGGGTTCCTTCAAGTTTATCACTACGCCGGGGTCTTTCTTGCCATCGTACAACAAAGGAACTGACGGAAAGCTGGTGCTTCGTACCAGTGCCGATCAGCCGGACGAACCGTTTACGATTGAAGAAGAGTTCAACTATGTTGTTGAAGCGAATCTGTTTACCGGTGTTGTCACTCTGACTCAGACCGAGAACCTCAGACCGGCTTACGATCAGCTTTATTTCGTTGGAGGTATGAACGACTGGGGATTTGTGCCGATGAAAAAGGATGTGCTCGATCCGTTCCTGTTCCGCTATGCCCGTTTGTTCGATGCAGGCCAGGGCGGGGAATTCAAGTTCGGAACTTCGGAAGGAAGCTGGGAGAATATGTATAAGGCAAAGAATGCGGATGCCGCTTACACCGATACGGAAATGGTGTTTGTGAAAGGGTTCGATCCTGACAATAAATGGGTGCTGAAAGATGCCGAGTGCGGTAAGGCCTATAAGATATGTGTCGATATCCGTGCAGGGAAAGAGCGTATGATGATGAGTGAATTTGTTCCTTATGAGATGATTTATATGGTAGGGGATGCTACGCCTGCGGGATGGAGCATTGGAGATGCCACGCCGATGCAGGCCACGGATAATCCGTATGTATTTACCTGGCAAGGTGTACTGAATGTGGGTGAGTTGAAGCTGACCTGTGATAAGAAAGAGGACTGGAACGGTGCCTGGTTTATGCCGACCGTAGCCGACCGGCAACCTTCGGGCGAGACGGAACCAATGTTGTTCCTGGATAAGGCCAGCGATGCTTTCAAAGCCCAATATCCGGATGTAATGATTGGAGGCATCGACCTGAAATGGAAGATTACGACGGCTGGTTCTTATAAAATTACTCTGAATCAACTGGAAGAGACTATTTCGATAGTGAAACAATAAATAAATGATAATTGAGATACTTCGCGTATCATGCCGCTAAATTATTACTCAGAAATAACCCTTAAAATTCAATAGGATGAAATATATAGTTTATGCAATGGCTGCCATGTTCTTTTTGGCTTCGTGCAGCAAAGACAATGATGAAACCGGCGGTGGTAACGGCGGTGGAGGAGAAACCGGAGGAGTGACTGATGTCACTCCCGTTACCTCCGATTTAACCGTGAACCTGACTACTGACAAGGCTTGTTACAAACCGGGTAAAACCGTTTCTTTCACAGCCGATGCCCTGCCTGCAGGAGCAAAGATACGTTACCGTACTTTGAACAAGGTAATCTCCGAACAGGCAGTCGCAGGCAGTTCCTGGACGTGGACTGCCCCTGCAACGGATTTCACCGGATATCTGGCGGATGTCTATCGCACTAAAGAAGACGGTACGGAAGTCATTCTTGGTACTATTGCCGTCGATGTATCCAGCGACTGGACACGCTTTCCGCGTTATGGCTTTGTCGCCACCTTCGATGCTTCTAAAACGGAAAGTAAAATTCAGGAGGAAATGGCTTTTCTGAACCGCTGCCATATCAATGGTGTACAGTTTCAGGATTGGCACAACAAGCACCACTGGCCATTAGGCGGTACGCGTGAACATCTCGATGCGGTATATAAGGATATTGCCAACCGGGATATTTATACACAGTCAGTAAAGGATTATATCCGCATCCAGCACTCGTTTGGAATGAAGGCGATGTTCTATAATCTTTGTTTCGGTGCGCTCGATGATGCAGCCGATGACGGTGTGAGGGAAGAGTGGTACATCTTTAAAGGCACAGGGCATACGGATAAGGATGCGCATACGTTGCCTGACAGTTGGAAGAGCAATATCTATTTGCTCGATCCGGGTAATGCCGAATGGCAGGCATATATTGCCCAGCGCAACGATGATGTCTATGCCAATCTTGACTTTGACGGCTATCAGATAGATCAGTTGGGGAACCGTGGCGATCGCTATGATTACAAGGGGAATAAGGTGAATCTGCCTAAGACTTATGTTTCATTTATTGAAGCTATGAAGGGGAAACATCCTGATAAGCGCTTGGTGATGAATGCAGTAAGTAGCTATGGTGCATCCCAGATTGCAGGTACGGGGAAAGTAGATTTCCTGTATAATGAAGTTTGGGGGGATGAAGCTGATTTCACGGATTTATATACGATCCTGAAAGCGAACCATCAGTACGGAAATCAGGCACTGAAGACGGTGTTTGCGGCTTATATGAATTATGAAAAAGGTTCCGGCGAGTTCAATATGCCGGGAATCTTACTGACGGATGCGGTGATGTTTGCTCTGGGCGGTTCGCACCTGGAATTGGGAGGCGACCACATGTTGTGCAGTGAATATTTTCCAAATACCCGTTTGCAGATGAGTGATGCTTTGAAGACGGCTGTTGTGCGCTATTATGACTTTATGACTGCTTATCAGAATCTTCTTCGCGATGGCGGGGAGGAGGAGAAGGCAACTTTGGTATGTACGGATGCAAGCAAGAATCTGAATCTGAACACTTGGCCGCCACAGAAATCAGCCATTACTTCTTTCGCCAGAAGGGTGAATGGCAAACAGGTGGTTCATCTGCTGAACTTCCTTAGTGCAAACAGTTTAAGTTGGAGAGACCTGAACGGGACAATGCCCGAACCACGGTTGGTGACTAAAGTGCCCTTGAAGCTGAATGTTGCGGGAAAAGTGAGCAAAGTGTGGGTGGCTACTCCCGATGCACATGCCGGAGCTTCGCAGGAATTAGCTTTTGAACAGAAAGACGGAGCGATAACCTTTACGCTTCCTTCACTGAAATACTGGAGCATGATTGTAATGGAATAAATTATAAAAGATATAGAACCATGAGAAAATATATATATTTATTTTTAATACTGTGTTGCCTGTCTCCGCACTTATATGGCGGAAATGTAACGGGAAACTGTACTTCTTATTCGCAGGAAGGGAGAGACGTTACGTTTCATTTAGACGATAATTCGGCTGTGCAGTTGCAACTTTGCAGTCCCTCCGTTGTGCGCGTCTGGTTTTCGCCGGACGGTAAGTTGCAGCGGGGAAATCCTTCCTTTGCGGTGATTAATGAAGAATTGGAAGATGTAGGCACTGTCCGGGTGGACGAACAGAATGCCTGTTATGAGATATTTACGCCTAAACTGCGTATCCGCGTCAACAAGGCTCCGTTCAGCTTGCAGATATTCGACAAGTATCAGAAGCTCTTGTTCAGCGATTATGCCGACAAGGGGCATATCAGCGATGGAGAGCGTAAAGTGGAGTATAAGACTCTGCGCCGGGATGAGCATTTCTTCGGTTTGGGTGAGAAGACCGGCAAGCTGGACCGCCGAGGCGAATCTTATAAGATGTGGAACAGTGATAAACCTTGTTACAGCGTTGTGGAAGATCCCCTGTACAAGAGTATCCCTTTCTTTATGAGCAGTTATCGCTATGGTATATTTCTGGATAACACGTATAAGACAGAATTCAAATTCGGTACTGAAAGTCGTGATTATTACAGCTTTGAAGCTCCCGGTGGGGAGATGATTTACTACTTTATCTTCGGTAAGGATTATAAGGAAATCATGAAACAGTATGTCGCATTGACCGGACAACCCATCATGCCTCCGAAGTGGGCACTGGGCTTTGCACAATGCCGTGGCCTGCTGACTACCGAGAAGCTCTCTTATGAAATAGCCGAAGGATACCGTAAGCGTGGTATTCCTTGCGATATCATCTATCAGGATATAGGCTGGACACAATACTTACAGGACTTCAACTGGCGGAAAGAAAACTATCAGAATCCGAAGAAGATGCTTGCCGACTTGAAAGGGATGGGCTTCAAAGTGATTGTTTCGCAAGACCCGGTTATCTCTCAGGCTAATGAAAAACAATGGGAAGAAGCGGACCGCTTGGGTTATCTGGTGAAAGACTCCACTACGGGTAAGAGCTATGATATGCCTTGGCCGTGGGGTGGCAACTGCGGTGTGGTGGACTTTACCATTCCCGAAGTGGCGGACTGGTGGGGAGCCTATCAGCAGAAACCGATAGATGACGGCATTGCCGGCTTCTGGACGGATATGGGTGAACCTGCCTGGAGCAATGAGGAACAAACGGAACGTCTTGTAATGAAACACCACCTGGGTATGCACGATGAAATTCATAACGTGTATGGTCTGACCTGGGACAAGGTGGTAAAGGAACAGTTTGAGAAACGGAATCCGGATCTTCGTGTCTTCCAGATGACACGTGCCGCCTATGCAGGATTGCAGCGTTACACCTTCGGCTGGACCGGAGATTGCGGCAATGGAGATGATGTGTTGCAAGGCTGGGGACAGATGGCTAATCAGATCCCGGTACTTTTATCTGCCGGACTGGGTGTGATTCCTTTCGTGGCGTGTGACATTTCCGGTTATTGCGGGGATATTGAAGATTATCCCGCTATGGCGGAACTTTATACCCGTTGGGTACAGTTGGGAGCATTCAATCCTCTGAGCCGTATTCACCATGAAGGAGATGTGGCGGTAGAACCGTGGCTTTTTGGGGAGGAAGCGGAGAAGAACGTTAAAGCTGCCATAGAAATGAAATATCGCTTACTGCCTTATATTTATACTTATGCCCGCGAAGCGTATGAAACGGGTTTGCCGATTATGCGCCCCATGTTTATGGAATATCCGGCGGATTTGGAAACAGTCTCTACGGATGCACAATTCATGTTTGGTAGTGAACTGCTGGTAGCTCCGGTGGTGAAGAAGGGGGCGACTAATAAGAATGTTTATCTGCCCGAAGGTACTTGGATTGATTATAATGACAAGCGCACGGAATATAGCGGCGAACAGTGGACTACGGCAAATGCTCCGCTGAATACCATTCCTATGTTTGTGCGGAAGGGAAGTATCATCCCTCAGATGCCTGTGATGAATTATACGGATGAGAAAGCGGTTTATCCGATTACATTTGAGGTATTTCCGGCTGCGGTGGGCGGTGAAACGTCTTTTTCCCTGTATGAAGATGCAGGAACTGATCTGGGGTATCAGCGTGGGGAATTTATACGTACTCCTGTATCTTGCCGGACAACGGAAAAGGGATATGTGCTCGAAATCGGGGAAAGGGCGGGAGAGAAGTATGCCCTTCCGGGAGAACGCAACCTGATGTTTTGCATTTATACCGGGCAGATGCCGAAGGAAGCGTTTATTGACGGACAGAAAGTAAGGAAGATGAAAGCGGAAAAACTGAATGAGGGAATAGAAACGGAGTTCAAGGTTACTGCATGGTGTCCGGATAAGAAACAGAATCTTTGTATGTTGAGATTGCCGGATGACGGGCTGAAACACACGATTGAATTTATTTATTAATACCAACCATAAAAAGTATAGTTATGAGAAAGTTAATGCTTAGTGCAATTTGTCTTCTTTTTGCCTTAGCGGGGAAAGCAGAAGGAGTGTCGTCTCCTTCGGGCCAGGTGAAGCTGGATTTTGAATTATCAAAGAATGGCGCTCCAACTTATCAGGTGGAGTATAAAGGGAAATCCGTGATTAAGCCCAGCACCTTGGGACTGGAATTGAAGAATGCCAATAATCTGCTGGATGGTTTTGAAGTTTTGAAAGCTTCTACCTCTACCTTCGACGAAACCTGGCAACCGGTGTGGGGAGAGACGAAAGATATTCGTAATCACTACAACGAATTGCTGGTTGAATTGAAACAGCCCGCCACGGATCGTTATATGAACCTTCGTTTTCGTGTATATGATGATGGTGTAGGATTCCGTTATGAGTTTCCGCAACAGAAGAATCTGGTTTACTTCGTGATTAAGGACGAACATACTCAGTTTGCTATGACGGGCGATCATATCGCCTGGTGGATTCCCGGTGATTACGATACTCAGGAATATGATTATACGGAATCCAAACTTTCGGAAATTCGTGGTTTGATGCAGGGGGCCATTACTGATAATGCGTCACAAAACCAGTTTTCACCGACAGGTGTACAGACTTCCCTCCAGATGAAAACAGCAGACGGAATCTATCTCAATCTCCATGAAGCTGCTTTGGTGGATTATTCGTGCATGCATCTGAATCTGGATGATAAGAACCTTATCTTTGAATCCTGGCTGACACCGGATGCACAGGGCGATAAAGGGTATATGCAGTCACCTTGTCACACTCCGTGGCGTACGGTGATAGTCAGTGATGATGCCCGTGAAATGCTGGCTTCCAATCTGATACTGAATCTGAATGATCCCTGTAAGTATGAGGATACTTCCTGGATTAAGCCTGTGAAGTATGTAGGCGTATGGTGGGAAATGATTGCGGCAGGCAAGCCGTGGGCATATACATTTGATCTTCCTTCCGTAAAACTGGATGAAACGGATTATACGAAAGTGAAACCGAATGGTATTCACCCCGCCAATACGGAGAATGTAAAGAAGTACATTGATTTTGCTGCGGAGCATGGTTTCGACCAGGTATTGGTAGAAGGCTGGAATACCGGTTGGGAAGACTGGTTCGGTAACAGCAAGGATTATGTTTTCGACTTTCTCACTCCATATCCTGATTTTGACATCAAATACCTGAATGAGTATGCTCACTCCAAAGGTGTCAAACTGATGATGCATCATGAGACATCGGCTTCCGCACGCAACTACGAACGCCACATGGAGGCTACCTATGACTTGATGAACCAATACGGTTACAATTCCGTGAAAAGCGGTTATGTGGGCAATATCATTCCGCGCGGCGAATATCATTATGGGCAGTGGATGAACAACCATTACCTGTATGCCGTGACCGAAGCTGCCAAGCATAAGATTATGGTGAATGCCCACGAGGCTGTACGTCCTACTGGTTTGTGCCGTACGTATCCGAATCTGATAGGAAATGAATCTGCCCGTGGCACGGAATATGAAGCTTTCGGAGGCAGCAAGCCTTTCCACACGACCATTCTTCCTTTCACCCGTCTGCAAGGCGGACCGATGGATTATACGCCGGGTGTCTTTGAAATGGATATGAATAAACTGAATCCGAATAGTCACGCTCATGTAAACTCTACATTGGCGCGTCAATTGGCTCTCTATGTCACGATGTACAGCCCTCTGCAAATGGCAGCTGATCTGCCTGAGAACTATGAACGCTTTATGGATGCTTTCCAGTTCATTAAAGATGTGGCTCTGGACTGGGATGACAGCCGATACCTGGAAGCAGAACCGGGGCGCTATATCACGGCTGCCCGTAAGGCGAAAGGTACGAATAATTGGTTTATAGGTTGTACCAGCAGTGAGCAGGGACATGCTTCTACTCTGAAACTGGATTTTCTGGATGCTGATAAACTGTATATAGCTACTGTTTATGCGGACGCAAAGGATGCTGATTATAAAACAAATCCGCAGGCTTATGTAATCCGTAAAGGGATTGTTTCTCCTAAGACCGTGCTGAATTTGAAAGCGGCTCCGGGTGGTGGTTATGCCATTAGCATTAGGGAAGTGAAAGATAAGGCGGAATTGAAAGGATTGAAAAAACTGTCCGGTAATATCTGATAAACCGGAATATCTGATAGATAAAAATCCCCTTCCTCAGCTCTCCGATCACCAAATACGGTAATTAGGAGTGGAGGAAGGGGATATTTTCATTTGAATAAATCTTTCATATAGTCCAGTGAGCGGCTGATATCGAAGTAAATTTGAGTGCCCTCATAGTATGGACTGCTTTCAAATTCCATCAGGTCGCACTTGTTCACCAATGATTGTTGCTTCAGGCCTTCTACTTTGAAGACATTGTTTAATATCTGATATTCATCATTGACGCTGATGACTTTAAATGCTGTATCTTCGCTTGTGCCATCTCCACTGGAGATGATGGCAGAGGAAAGTTTTATGTATTTATCTATATAAGCCTGAACTTCTTCTTCTCTTTGCAGCTCACTCGCCAGATTCACGGCATAAATGAGTAATTTAAGAGATACAGGATTCTTTTTCCGGCATTCTTTTAATTGGGTATAGGCTTCTTCCCATTTCTTTTCTTCTATTAGCGTCTCAAGCTCCTTCCAAAGCTCCATACTCCCTTTGTATTTTGGGGTGAAAGAATGACCGTAGTAGATTAGCGCGTAATCGTTTAAGGATAATAAGCTGTCATTAGCTTCAAAGCGTTCAATCAGCTGTTGGTAATCATCCGACTGGTTTTCCACATACTTTTTAATAGTAGCATAGTTTACTTCGATATTCTCTTGCGGGAATACACATACAGAGAGTAGAAGAAGATTGATGAGTAACAGTGTTCTTTTCATGGCATTATTTATTTTAAAGCATTACCACAAAGAAAAGCCTTTTGCGAGGATATTCCAAACGTATGGACATAAAAAAAGGAGTACCGCTGTACTCCAACCTTTGTTAACCTTAAATCTAATACTATGAAAAACACAGTGCAAAGGTACGGATATTCTGCGTATTTCCAAATGATTAGACCAATATAAGTGTTTTTATAACACTAATTAAAAGTTAGGCCTTGTTTCTTTACTTTTTTTCAGGGTTTTATTCGTTGATACGCTCTTTTATCTTTCCCCAGGCATGTGTATCGAACAGGCAACTTTCGCGCATGGTGTGATACATTTCTTTGAAACGGGACATGGGAATAGTGAAGCTCAACAGATTGGCCTCAAAGTGGGGACGCACGGACGGATCGAAGAAGCCGAGGAAACAGCGCTTACCGTCTTTTTGGTTTTCGAGAACAGTGAGGGTTACAACGGAACTGCAACCGGAACCGAAAGGAGTAGCTACGGTATCGAATGCATTTGTATCATAAAAAGCCCATGTGGTAAGTCCTGACAGGATATCAGGTGTAGCAAGGAACAGCAAACCCTCTACATGATCGAAAGAAGCAAGTTTATCTATTCGGGCAAAATGCAGGTAAGCCTTTTCCGTGCGTTGCACTTGGAGTTGCTCTATGTAATTTATTACCATTTCAGGAGTCTTTTTGTACTTCTCTTTCAGAGATACGAAGTTAGGTACATGTATCGGCATTTCCGTGAAGCCGGTGTAGAATTTTCCGCCGCCACATCCTATGACGTCGCTGTTCAGGCTGATGGTTTTACCTTCTCTTACCTGTTGGAGGCCCTTGAAGAAGCAACCGCCAATTTTTTCTGTTTCGCTTTCCTGTTTGTCAGAGTACCAGAAGGCAATGGGAAGTTCGGCACGTTCACCAAATGCTTCCCGATAATTAGTCATAAAAGTATGTATATCCATGATAACAGAGTTTTGGTTTGGAAGTAAAGATAACAATTGATTGCCGGATTATTGAGGATTTTACTTATTTTTGCATAGAAAACTATAATTCCATATTGATTATGAAAGCACGCATTTCCTGTTTCTTTCTACTTGTTTTTTTCTTTGTGCAGATGGTGAAAGGAGAAGATGACACTTTGTGGCAACTTCATGCTTCTGATATAAATGCTCCTTATGTAGGCGCCCCTATGGCGAATGGCGGAATCGGTATTCTTCCCTGGAAAGAACCTTTCTCAGTGCGACAGGTGATACTGAATCATGTGTTCGATACGGATGGTCCTCAGGGGGTAAGCCGCGTGTTGAAAGGAATCAATCCTTTCTTGATGTCGATGGATGTAGATGGAAAAGAGGTGAATACGGAATGTATCACAAACTGGAAGCAGTGTGTTGATATGAAAGAAGCAACTCATAACAGTAGTTTCCGGGCAGCCGGGAAAATTGATGTGGGTTATAGCATTTGCGCTTTAAGAAATATGCCTTATGCGGGGCTTATCCGTGTGGAGGTGAAAGCTCTGTCCGATGTATCCCTGAAAGTTGCTGCCCGGATGGATATTCCCCAAGAATACAGTCAGCCGACACAGCGCTTCCGGAAAATGAGGGCGGATGATACACAAATGTATATGCTGCAATCTTATGCTGTATCTGCTCATCGGCAACAAAAAGTTTCCGCTTCTTCCGCTTTTATTTTTAATAAGGGAGCAACACAGGAGCCTCTTTATGATGAAGTGACTAAAGAGATGTCTTTCGTACTGAATCTGAAGAAAGGAGAGCAGATATCTTTTGCTTTGGTGGGTTCGGTATGCTCCGCCCGTGACTTTAGCGATCCGTATAATGAGGCTGAACGGCAGGTGATTTATGCTATTCATGAAGGTACAACTTCGCTGATGGCTGCACATTGTAGTCTTTGGAATGAATTGTGGGAAAGCGATATCCTGATAGAAGGGGATGACGAAGCACAACGGGCGGTTCGGTTTGCACTTTTCAACCTTTATTCTTCTTGCAGGGAAGGAAGCGGATTGAGCATCTCGCCCATGGGACTTTCTTCACAAGGTTACAATGGACATATATTCTGGGATTCGGAACTTTGGATGTTTCCCCCGATGCTGTTGCTGAATAAGGGAATTGCCGAATCTATGATCGATTATCGTATTGACCGCTTGATGGCTGCCCGCAAGAAAGCAATGGCATACGGTTTCAAGGGAGCTATGTTTCCCTGGGAGAGTGATGATTACGGGGAAGAATCGACTCCTACTTTTGCTTTGACAGGCCCTCTGGAACATCATATCACTGCGGACATCAGTATTGCCTGCTGGAATTATTATTGCCTTACCCGTGACGGACAGTGGTTACGGACGAAAGCATTTCCGCTGATGAAAGCGGTTGCTGACTTTTGGGTAAGCCGTGTGACGCGTAATGATGATGGTTCTTACTCCATTTGCAATGTAGTGGGAGCCGATGAATATGCAAATGGGGTGGATGATAATGCTTTCACGAACGGTGCGGCTATCCGGGCTTTGGAATATGCTTGTGAGGCGGCAAGGATATGTAATGAGCCTGTTCCGGAAATATGGGAAGAAGTGGGCAAGGGCATCCGTATTCTTCGTTTTAAAGATGGAGTCACTCGTGAGCATGCCACATACAACGGTGAGATGATAAAGCAGGCGGATGTGAATTTATTGGGATATCCATTGTATTTTGTCGGGGATGCTGAATCGCAAAAGAAGGATATGGAATATTATGTCGATAAGATTGATCCGCAGAATGGTCCGGCCATGTCTTATTCCGTATTCTGTGTGCAGTATGCCCGGATGGGGGATGCGAAGCGTGCCTATGAGATGTTCTGCCGTTGCTATCAGCCGAACTTGCGTGCTCCTTTCGGTGTATTAGCGGAAACGCCCACCAGTGATAATCCTTACTTTATGACGGGAGCAGGCGGATTGCTGCAAGCTGTTATAAACGGTTTCTGTGGATTGCAGATAATGGATGGCGGTGTGGAGCAATTATCTTCCGTACTTCCTGCACATTGGAAAAAGGTTACGGTGAAAGGAGTAGGACCGGAGAAAAAGATGTATGTACGTGAGAGGTAGGAAACGTACGGGCATAAAAAAAGGAGTACCGCTGTACTCCAACCTTTGTTAACCTTAAATCTAATACTATGAAAAACACAGTGCAAATATACGTACTTTCGGGATAACTGCAAATTATCCAAATAAAAAAGTATGTTCTATAACATTAATTAAAAATATAGACTTGATCTTATATCTTTGTTAACCTTTAGCCTCCTGATACATAAACCGTTTAATAGATTTTTTGGCTGTCTTTTCAAACTCCTCAAAATGTATCTTCACCTTTGAGATCTGGCAATAAGCCGGTAATTGCTGGTTGAGTTCGTTACGGTTAGCTTCCATCATACGCTCTACATCTGTTTGTTGTAGTCCATTGGCAAATGCATCGTCAAAGTCCGGATAAATCAGTGCTACCAGTTTTTCTTTTTGCAACACAATGAGCGACTCGGAAACGTAAGGCATATTATTCAGTTTGCTTTCAATCTCTTCCGGATAGATGTTTTGTCCGCTGGAAGTGAGCAACATATTCTTGCTACGCCCGCGCACAGTTACATAACCTTCCGCATCCATTGTGCCTAAATCGCCTGTATGCAGCCAGCCATTTACGTCAATGATTTGTGAGGTTGCTTCCTGGTTCTTATAATATCCCAGCATCAGGTTGGTACCCCGACAAATGATTTCTCCCGCCACCTTTTCCGGATCAGACGAATCGATCTTCACTTCCATGCGTGTGGTTGCCTTACCGCATGATGCCAGCTTCAGGGTTTCCCATCGGCTGGAACAGATGATAGGACCACATTCCGTCATACCGTAAGCGATGGTGTAGGGGAAGCCTATCTGTTTGAGGAAGCGCTCGACTTCTGCATTGAACGGGGCTCCGCCGATGATTATTTCATCGAAGTTACCGCCGAATATTTCCATTGCTTCTTTGCGTGCAAGAGCTCTGATCTTGTCATTGATGATAGGAAGGCGAAGCAGCAACTTACCTATTTTATTATCTACACGGGGCAGAATATTCTTCTTGATAATCTTTTCTACAATCAGAGGCACGCATGAGATTACACGTGGTTTGATTTCAGCGAAAGACTGTGCGATAATTTTAGGAGTCGGCATGCGAGTGAGGAAGTAGAGGTGTGCCCCGGCTGAAAAACCGTAAAGGAAATCGTAAGTCATTCCGAACACATGTCCCATAGGAAGCATGGCAACCATATTATCGCCCGGTTTCACCGGAAGCATCTCATGGCAGTAATTCACGTTGGACCAAAGGCTACGATAGGGGAGCATAACACCTTTGGAATATCCAGTAGTACCGGAGGTATAGTTAATGATGGCAAGTTCTTCCGGTTCATCCTTCCGATAACAGATGTGTTCGGGACGGAAGTTTTTAGGATAGCGCTGTCCGTAGAGAGTATTGCGGTGCTCGAAAGCTTCCATTAATCGTTTGTCGCGACAGACTACAGGGGTGAATTCAGTCATCAGAATAACGCCCAGCAATTGTGGCATGGCGTCCTCATTCAGGTTTTCCCACACTTGGTCTCCCACAAAAAGCAGTCTGGCTTCTGAGTGATTGACGATATTATGTATATTATCCGCTTTAAATTCGTGAAGAATAGGCACAATAACAGCTCCATAAGTGATGGTTGCCAGGAAAGTAACTGCCCAGTGTGCACTGTTACGACCGCAGACGGCAATTTTATCACCCGGCTGGATACCGGCACTTTCCAGTACAATATGGAATTTTGCAATTTTGCGAGCCACGTCTTTATATTGGAGAGTAGCACCTTTATAGTCAGTCAAGGCGTTTAAGTTCCAGTTCCGAATGATGCTTTGTTCAATGTAATCAATGAAGTGTTGTTCCTGTTCCATCTGTTAAATTTGCACACTTTAGTTAAAACTGCGCAAATATAGAGCTAAATGTGATGTCGTGCAAGTTTATATATTTATTCTTTGGTGGGAGGCGAAAGAAAAAGAAAAAATAACCAATTGTACTTTCTTTTGCCTTGATGCAAAAGAAAGATACCAAAGAAAAAATCAAGGCTGCACTTCCGGGGCTACTCCGAAAGTATTTTCAGCTAAAGGGCAGGAACTCGCTTCACTCAAACAGCCTGCCCTTCTTAACGCCGAAAACACTTTCTACGCTTAACGCCCCTACAGTGAGGCCGGGAGACCATTCGGTGTAAATGGGGGAATATCGCGCAGCACTCTACCGCGCAACCTTCGGGCATAGGCGTAGGTGCGTTAGGCGGAGATATTGTCAGGCGCAGGTAAGGGGCGATCTGTTTGAGCGTAGCGAGTTCGAGCCCCGTCTGCGCATGGCAGTATCGGAGTAGCACCGTAGACGTAGCCCGTGCCCTTTCTTTTTGGTATCTTTTTCTTTCGGGCAAACGAAAGAAAAAGTACACACATATTAATCACTACTCTTCTTATCCGAAATCAGCAACAACTTATCCCCCAAATGTAATTTCAGCGATCCGTTCGGTATCAGGAATTCCGTGCCTCGTTTCACAATCATTACGAGTGCTCCATTAGGCAGAGTGATATCCTTCAGGGTATCGCCTTCTTCCAGCATCTCCGTGGTAACGGTCATATCGCTGAGATCACTATCTATTTCTTCGGGCAATTCCACACCGAATTCATTACCGGTCTTTTCCAACGGAGTAGAAAGTTTCAGTAAGCGGGCAGCTAAGGAAACGGTAGTACCTTGGATAACGAGAGAAACAATCGTGATAAAGAATACGATATTGAAGATCACGTCGGCACCCGGTACTTGCGCTACTACCGGATAAGTGGCGAAGATGATAGGCACTGCTCCGCGTAAACCTACCCAGGAAACGAAGAGTCGCGAACGGTTTGTAATCTTCTTACCGAAAGGCAGCAAGCAGAGGAAGACACTGAGCGGACGACCAATAACAATCATAAATACACCGATAAGTGTTGCTACCAAAGCGATATCGAGTAATTCGTGAGGATTTACCAACAAACCGAGGCAAAGGAACATGATGATTTGGAACAGCCAGGTCAATCCATCCATGAAGGTATAAATCTCTTTGCGATGCATTATCTTGTTGTTACCTACCATAATACCGGCAATGTAAACGGCGAGGTAACCATTTCCTTTCAGAAGATCGGTAATGGAGAAAGTGAAAAATACAAATGCAAGCAAAAGGATGGGATAAAGGGCCTGATTATCAATGTTGAGTTTATTCAGCATGAGGATGGCAAGTTTGCCGAGAAGGTATCCGGCAGCCGCACCTACTATAAATTGGATAACGAATGAACCGAAGATACCTGCAATACCCATTCCACCGGATTGTATGAACTGTATCAGCACGATGGTAAGCATGTAAGCCATGGGGTCATTACTACCACTTTCAAGTTCCAGCATGGGACGAAGGTTATGTTTCAGATTCATTTTCTGCGAACGCAAGATGGCAAATACAGAAGCGGAATCAGTAGATGACATGGTGGAGGCAAGTAGTAGGGATGTAGTGATAGGAAGATAAATATTTGACCAACTCATGCCGGAGATCCACCAGATGAAGAATCCTGTAAAGACGGCGGTAAGCAGTACGCCGAATGTGGAGAGGACAATGCCCGGAACAAGAATCGGTTTAATTTCGCTGAATTTAGTATCCATACCGCCGGAAAACAAAATAACGCTAAGAGCAACCATACCAATAAATTGTGCTTCTTTAGCGTTATGAAACTGTAGTCCGAAACCATCGCTACCGAAAATCATGCCGACGACAAGGAACAGTAACAGGGCAGGGACTCCGAATCGATAGCCGGTCTTACCGACAATAATACTAATGAAAAGTAAGATAGAACCAATTAAAAGAATGTTTTCTGCTGTAAAAATCATAAATTAGGTATTATTTAAGTTGTTTATTCAAGGATTTAGTTATCGCAAAGCGAAGTTACGTCTATTTTTAAACAATTGCAAGGTGTAAAATGTTCAGATTAAATTTTACTTTCTTTTCATATAATCCTTCATTACAAATTTTCTTAATTGAATTTTAGTACAAACATGGTTTCCTTTCCGGGATGTAGGGAAAGGCTGCCACCTGACAGGCGCATTATTTGACGGGAAATGCTCAATCCGATGCCGCTGCCACCTTCTTTTGTGGTGAAGAAAGGTATGAAAATGTGTTCTGCTACTTCAGGAGGAATGGCAGGACCGTTATTGGATACTTCGATGAGTACGGCTTCATTTTCATTGCAATAAGCGTGTAAGGTGATGATGCCTTCCGGAATTTCTGCTGCTTCGATGGCCTGAATGGCATTTTTCAATAAGTTGATGAGTACCTGTGAGATAAGGTTCTCATCTGCATAAAGAATAAGATCATCTGGAGTGATGTGGGAGTGGAAAGTGATATGTGAATCAGGATATTGATGCCGTGCCAGTTCCACCATGCGATTGATAAAACCTTTGACGTAGAACAAGGAAGGTTCCGGTTTGGGGATACGGGTGAAACGACGGTAATTTTCTACAAAAGAGAGAAGTCCTTTGCCCGTGGTGCTGATGGTGTGCAGGCCATTGCGGATTTCGTCAGCAGTTTCTTTGTAGGAAGAGATAGATTCACTTTTTGTTTTTAATTCTTCGCTTCCTTGTATCAGTGTCAGCAATGTATCGCTCAGTGAAGTGATGGGAGTGACGGAATTCATAATTTCATGTGTCAGTACACGGGTCAGGCGTATCCAGGAGTCGATTTCCTTTTCATCCAGTTCGTTATTGATATCATTCAGGGCAAGGATACGGAAATGCTCCTGACGGATGGTTATGTCGGAGACGCGGATGGAGAGATTGACTGTGCCGCGTTCGTTGGACAGGCGAGTTTGCAACTTATCTCCGGGGTGGCAATGGGCGAAAAGTCCCATAAGGTTTGCATCAATACGGTTAAGTTGGCTGACATGGGTGAAGACTTCCAGGCCTAACAGGCGGAGGGCTTCGTTATTTTTCTGGTAAACAGCACCTGCATCGTTCAGTACCAGGATACCGGTATTGATGCAGTCGAGAATGAGTTCGTAATACTTTTCCTGTTGTGCCGTTTCGCTCTTTACATTATATAATATAGAAGCAACACGGTTCAGGGCCTGGTTTACAATATGGTTGTCCGGAATATCTTCGTGTTCGGAGAAATGGATGGATGCATCGTTGTTTTCAATGGCATCGAGCAGAAACAGAACCTTCTGTGTATGCCGGCGATACAGTTTCCATTGCCAGCGCAGACTCGTTAACAGCAGCAAGGAAGAGATGACGATCCATAGAAGGTCTTTATAAATAATGGATACCGTGACAGCTCCCGCCAACAGGAGAGAGGTGACGATACGGAAAAGGTAGCGGTCGGTGATGTATCGGTAATAATGTTTCATAATCCGAACTTTTTCATTTTGTTATAGAGAGTCTGCCGGGTGATGCCGAGTTGTGCGGCAACAGCGGATAGATTGCCGTTACAGGTATCCAGAGCTTTCTGTATCATTTTCCGTTCCATTTCTTCAAGGGTGGATGCTTCTGTACTGGCATCGCTTCCGGTGCGTGAGGTTTCGGGACGCTTAGGTAGCTGGAACAGTTCCGCCGGCAGTTCGTTGCCGTCGCAGATAATGACTGCTTTCTCTATGGCATGCTCCAGTTCGCGGATATTTCCGTACCAGGGATGTGTTTTCAATTTGGTACAGGCAGCATCGGAAAGCCGTAATAATGCTTTGTCATATTGCTTGCAGAAGCGTGTTATAAAGCGTTCGGCAAAAGGAAGAATGTCTTCCGGCCGTTCGCGCAAAGGCGGAATTTCAAGATGGATAGTATTGATGCGGTAAAGCAAATCTTCACGGAATTCATTGCGTTGTACCATCTCGTTCAGGTTGCGGTTGGTGGCACAAATCAGACGGATGTCAACAGCGATAGGCAGGTTGCTGCCTACACGGACAATACTGCGGCGTTGCAATACGGTCAATAGTTTGGCTTGCAGGTGATAGGGTAAATTGCCGATTTCATCGAGAAACAGTGTGCTATGGTCTGCTGTTTCGAACTTACCGGGACGGTCTGCGTATGCATCTGTAAAAGAGCCTTTTGTATGTCCGAAAAGCTCGCTTTCAAAGAGGCTTTCGGTGATGGCTCCCATGTCTACGGCAATCATTTCTTTCGTACGGCGGGAAGAAAGTGCATGAATTTCACGTGCCAGCATCTCTTTTCCCGTACCGTTTTCTCCGGTGATAAGTATATTTGCATTGGTTATGGCGACTTTCTCTACCAGCGAGCGCAGTTGCTGCATGATGGGACTTTCTCCCCAATACATGGCAGGGGTTACGGGCGAGGCACTTTTTCCGTTATTCTTATTATGAATGGCTTGGGCTGCATTCAGTAAGGTTTCCACCAGCTTTTGATTATCCCATGGCTTGACAATAAAGTCCGTAGCTCCTTCTTTAATGCCACGCACGGCAAGATCGATATCTCCATAAGCAGTGAAAAGAACTACAGGTAAGGAGGGACGAAGGCGTTTGATCTCCTGCAACCAGAATAATCCTTCGTTTCCGGTATTGATGCCTGATGTAAAGTTCATGTCAAGTAACACCACCGATGGAGTTTCTTCACGCAACACAGAGGTAAGTGTGACAGGTGAAGTGAGCGTGATGATCTTTTCGAAATGGGGTTTCAACAGCAGTTGCACAGCGGTGAGCACACCGCGGTTATCATCGACAATGAGGATATTTCCGGGCTTTTTCATACGAGAGTTTCTTTTGAGGGGTAAAGATAAGGAAGTTCAGCGAAAAAAATGAAAGATACTTGTCATATTTTCTACATACCGGCGTAATACGAATAACTGACCTTTGCCTGCAACTAAAAATACAGACACTATGAGATTACGTACTTTTTATTCTACCATTGTGTTGTCTGATATCCATTTGGGTACCTCTCACTCAAAAACTGTTGAAGTAAGCAACTTCCTGAAATCCGTCAACTGCCGGCGATTGATCCTGAATGGTGACATTATCGACGGCTGGGCCTTGAGCAAAGGCAGCACCCGGAAGTGGCAGGCAAAGCATACGGATTTCTTCAAAGTTATCATGAAGATGATGGAAAAGCAGGGAACAGAAGTGATCTATGTTCGTGGCAACCACGATGATTTCCTGGATGGGTTGGCACCGATGACATTCTATAATATAAAGATTGTAAGGGATTTCATTCACGAGAGTCACGGCCGGCGTTATTTTGTGACGCACGGAGATATTTTTGATACTGTCACTACACGGATGAAGTGGCTGGCACAGTTGGGAGATGTGGGATATACATTTCTATTATGGCTGAACCGTATTTATAATGTGTATCGTGCCCGTCATGGACAACCTTATTATTCTTTGTCACAAGCGATTAAACAAAAAGTAAAATCCGCTGTTTCTTATATTTCCGATTTTGAGGAGGAACTGGTGAAGTTTGCCCGTACACGTAAATGCGACGGTATCATTTGCGGGCACATTCATCATCCGGCAAATACTTATTATGATGATATACACTACCTTAACTCCGGTGACTGGGTGGAAACTCTTTCGGCACTCGTAGAGGATGAGGACGGGAATTGGGAAGTGTTACGGTATGAGGATATGCTGATGAATGAAAAGTCTGAAGAGCGCCTCTGTAGTTAAAATCGTGAATTATAAATCGTAAATTACTAAATTATAAATATAAAGATGAAAGTTCTTTTTATTGTTCAAGGAGAAGGCCGCGGTCATCTGACGCAAGCCATCACGCTGGAAGAAATTCTACGGCGCAATGGGCACGAGGTAGTAGAAGTACTGGTGGGGAAGAGTAATACCCGTCGCCTGCCGGGTTTCTTCAACCGCAGCATACAGGCACCTGTGAAACGCTTTCTCAGTCCGAACTTTCTGCCTACGCCTGCCAATAAGCGGGTCAGCATGTCTCGCAGTATCGCATATAATCTGATACAGGTTCCTGCTTATTTGCGTAGCATCTGTTATATTCACCGGCGTATCCATGAAACTGATGCGGACCTCGTAATCAATTTTTATGAGTTACTGACGGGCTTGACTTATCTTTTTTTCCGCCCTTCTGTACCGCAGATCAGTGTCGGCCATCAATATCTTTTCCTGCATCATGACTTTGAGTTTCCTCAAAAGAATCCCGTGAGCCTGCTGATGCTCCGTTTTTTTACGCGACTCACGTGTATCGGAGCCAAAGAGAAGCTGGCTCTCTCATTCCGTCCGATGGAAACGGACGAAGAAGCACATATACGTGTGGTACCGCCTTTGCTGCGGCGCGAGGTGCTTTGTTGTGAAGCTGCTTCCGGAGAGTATGTACACGGCTATATGGTTAATGCCGGATTTGGAGAAAGTATCTCCCAGTGGCATGAGCAGCACCCTGAAGTGCCTTTGCACTTCTTCTGGGACAAACCGGATGAGCCGGAAGTGTGCAGGATGGATGAAACATTGTCATTTCATCAGTTGGATGACGAAAAATTCCTTCGTTATATGTCGAGTTGCCGGGCGTATGCCACTACGGCAGGCTTTGAATCCGTTTGTGAGGCTATGTATCTGGGTAAGCCTTTGTTGATGGTACCGGCGCACATCGAACAGGATTGTAATGCTTATGATGCAGCACGCGGCGGAGCAGGTATTATATCCGATAGTTTTGAGGTAGACCGTTTATTGGAGTTCGCCCAAAGTGAGTATCAACCCGAAGAGAACTTCCGTAGCTGGGTGCGCAGTTGTGAGTGGCGGTTGCTGAACTGTATAGAAACAGCGGAAGGAATAGGCTTTATAAATGATTATAAATTGATATATGAATAAGAAAATAGCCTCTGCTCCACATATAGATCGTGATTTAAGCTGGATGTATTTCAACCGTCGCATCTTGCAGGAAGCGATGAAAACGGACGTTCCTTTACTTGAGCGACTTTCCTTTCTTGGAATTTATTCGAATAATCTGGATGAATTTTTCCGTGTACGTATGGCAACCCTCAGTCGCATTGCCGAGTGTGAGGATAAAAGTCTTCGTTCGGAAAGCGAACACGCCAAGCAGCTTATCAAGCAAATCAACAAACTGAATAACAGGTATGCCAAAGAGTATGAACGGACCATTCATGAGGTAACCGACCGCTTGCGTGAAGAGAACATCTTTCTTCTAAAAGAAAATGAACTGGACGAAGAACAACAAACTTTCGTCAGTGACTTCTTCCGCCGCCAGTTCAGTGGTTTTGTCAGTCCTGTTTGGCTTTCTGCAGTGAAACAGCTGACGGAAGCAACGGATGAGAATATCTATCTTGCCGTAAAAATGCAAGTTTCCGAAGCTCGGAAGGTATCTGCTACGCGGAAGTTACCGTCTCGTACCGATTATGCTCTGATAGAGCTTCCGGTTTCTGTTTGCGGACGTTTCATTCGTCTGCCCGATCGTGAAGAACGCAGTTATCTGATGTATCTGGATGATGTGATCCGTTTTTGCCTGCCGATGATTTTCTCCGGTATGGAATACGATTGCTTCGAGGCGTATGCTTTCAAGTTTACAAAAGATGCTGAAATGGAGATAGATAATGACTTGCGCAATGGCACGCTTCAGAAGATTTCGAAGGCGGTAAAGAGCCGTAAGAAAGGAGATGCCCTGCGGGTTATCTACGATGCGGAGATGCCAAAGGATTTACTAAAGAGGGTGATGAATCGCCTGAATCTGGATAAGTTGGATACTGTGCTTGGCGGAGGGCGATATCATAATCATAAAGACCTGATGGCTTTTCCCGATTGCGGGCGTTGCGATTTGAAATATCCGCGCTGGCTTCCTATATTGAAGCCGGAACTGAAAGAGAATGTGAGTTTGCTGCGTCTTATTCAGAAGCAGGACAGATATATCCATGTACCTTTCCATAGTTTTGATTACTATATCCGTGTGCTTCAGGAGGCGGCTCTTAGTAAGGATGTCAAGAGTATAAAGACGACTCTTTACCGTCTGGCAAAAGAATCTAAAGTGGTGAAAGCGCTGATTTGTGCTGCACGGAACGGTAAGAAGGTGACTGTAGTAATCGAACTCCTGGCACGTTTTGATGAAGCATCCAATATCGATTGGTCCAAAAAAATGCAGGATGCAGGCATTCATGTGATTTTTGGGGTGGAAGGGCTGAAAGTCCATTCCAAAATAACCCATATCGGAATGAAGACGGGAAGCGATATTGCTTGTATCAGTACAGGGAACTTCCATGAGGGAAATGCACGCATGTATACGGATTATATGCTGATGACGGCATCCCGTTCCGTAGTACGTGATGTAAATTCTGTGTTCACTTTTATAGAGAAGCCTTATTCGCCCGTTCATTTCAAAGAACTACTGGTATCTCCCAATGAAATGAAACTACGCTTTATCCGCCTGATTAATGATGAAATAATGAACCGGCAATCAGGGCGTCCGGCGTATATCCGCGTGAAAGTGAATCATATAACGGATTCTGCTATTGTCAAGAAGCTATATGAAGCTTCGGCTGTCGGAGTACCTGTAGATATGTTAGTGCGTGGAAATTGTTCGCTGGTAACGGGGATTCCCGGAATAAGTGATACTATCCATATCAGTGGTATTATTGACCGGTATCTGGAACATTCACGCATCTTCATCTTTGCTGCCGGTGGTGAGAATAAGACATTTATTGGTTCGGCGGACTGGATGCCCCGCAATCTCGATAATCGTATAGAAGTGATAGCTCCTGTCTACGATGCCCGGATCAAAGAAGACTTGTGGAAGGTAATAGATTTCGGCTTACATGATACTTGCCAGGGAAGTGTTGTAGATGGGACAGGGGAGAATCGTCCCTGGATGGGAGAAGATGGAAGCGGTGCGTCGTTCCGTTCACAAGAAGAATTATATAAATATTATCTTGCAGTAAATGAATTATAGTTTATCTGCATAATTTTAATAAATAGATATGCCAACTACTCATACTTGCTATGCCGCCATTGATATCGGCTCTAATGCCGTGCGGCTTTTAATTAAGAAAGTAAAAGAAGACGAGACTGTATTGAACAAGCGTCTCTCAAAAGTTTTGTTGCTTCGTGTGCCATTACGGCTTGGTTTCGATGTGTTTTCTTTAGGCGAAGTGTCCGAAACGAAGGCTGTAAAGCTACGCCGGTTAATGAAAGCTTTCCGCCAACTGATGAAGATTTATGATGTGACGGATTACCGTGCTTGCGCCACTTCGGCCATGCGGGATGCCCGTAATGGGAAATCCATTATCAAGAAGATATTGAAAGATACCGGTATCTCTATTGAAGTCATTGACGGTCAGGAAGAAGCTAGAATGATCTACAACAACCATATCGAGTGTATGGCCGACCGTACAGGTAATTATATTTATGTAGATGTCGGTGGTGGCAGTACTGAGATCAATCTGCTAGTTGACGGAGAACTGCAACATTCCCTGTCTTACAACATTGGTACGGTACGTATGCTTAGTGGCGCGGTCCGCGAGGAGGTGTGGGGACAAATGCATGATGATCTGGAGCGATTGACTGAAGGTTTGGGAGAGGTGAATATCATCGGTTCCGGTGGCAATATCAATAAGCTCTATCGATTGGCGGAGAAGAAAGATAAGAAGAAGCTGCGTTTACCCGTCACTTCACTGCAAACTCTGTATGATAAACTGGTGCCTTTGACACCTGAACAGCGTATGGATACATTTAGTTTGAAAGCTGACCGTGCAGATGTTATAGTTCCTGCTGCCGAAATCTTTCTGACTATTGCCAAGGTGGTACGTTCCGAATATATACATGTTCCGGTGATTGGATTGGCGGATGGTATTATAGATAGCCTGTATGAAAATAAAGAAGGGGAAAATTAACTTCCCCCTCTCTTTTCTTTTGCTTTTGCTGCCGCTTGGGTAGCGGTGGTTTCTGTTTCTTCTGTTTGCTCTTCGGTGTTCTTTTCCGCTTCTTTTTGTTCCATTTCCCGTCTCAGTCTTTTCAACCTCCACTTATTCCAGAACATAAGCTCTTTCCATCGGTTGAAGTCCTTCTTGAAAATGATACCGATGCCTTGCGTTGTCAGATTGGTCCTTGTGTAATAGCGGTCGTTCGTTTCATTATACGCTTTCAGGCGAATATCTCCGCTACGGTTCACAAGCCATTCTGCTTCAAAGTCACCTACAAAGTTTGTATTTGCCATCGGATTGTCTCGGTATCCGAAGTTACCATTGATAAGCAGACGATTGTTCAGTAATTGCCCCGATAGCATTCCTTCGAATTCCATATCCGTCCAGCCTTTTTCTCCAGTGCTGAGGTTGGTACCTATATTCCAGTTGTTACTATTAATAATGTTGGAAAGTGCATTATTTAGTTGTCCCGAAAGGGTGGATGAAAGCACAGAAGTCATCATATTCGAGTTTTGTGTGGCATCTACATTCTCGGGTGTATAGAATTTGCCGATACCTAACAGATAGAGAATCTGCATATTCATTTGTTCGTCCGTTGAAATGTAGTTACGGATAAGGGCTTGCACTTCATCCCGTTCATTAGGCACTTCCAGACTTAATTTGATGTCAGGAGAAGTTAGTTGTCCCGTCAGGTTCATGATACAGTTTACACGGATACTCGTTGGAATTCCGTAGTTGCTTACATTCGGTACCAAGTCATTCAAGGATGCGGAATTCACCATATAACTTGCTTGGATATCCATGGTGGCATCCAACGGAGGACCGTTGAAACTGATAGTACTTCCATCTTTGATGGTAAAGTCCTTGCGTATTACCTCTTGCAGGCTGAATTTATAAACTCCCTGACTGATACGATAATTACCGAACATCTTCACATCGTCAGCCTTGTTATAAAATTCCGTGCGGATATTTCCGGATCCTCGTCCACTGATGTAATCACCGGCGATGGGATCCATCACTATCTTCATGCTTGCATCCGGTGTCGCTTCTACAAGCAGGTTCAGGCGGATATCCGTGTCACTTTCTTCCTCCTGCTGTATCTCCTGTTGCGCCAGTTCATAGTCGGAAATCAGATTGATAGAATCCAGCACAGCCCGGCGCGGTGTCTTGTCCACGAATTTGATGAATTGGTTGCTGGCGGCTGAAGATACATTATCCTTTATATATACGAAGTTGGTATTCCGGTTGGTCGTCATGGCTACATCGATATTGACTCCATCCCTTGCGTTACCTGCTATCAGGGCATTCCCCGTTCCGTATACCGTTCCATAAAAAGGAAAATCCAGTGACTCCTTCGTATTCATTACCAGCATGTTGTTCACTCCAAACTGGAAACGGTATTCCAGGTTCTTGAAGTGCTCATAATGCAGATAACCGTCTACATGTCCTTGATTGCCTTGTGTATCGAATATCCGGTTATCTTGGAAAGTCAGCCCATTCGGTTCTATACGAATACTGTCTTTTATAAAGAAAGTGGTATTCAGTACGTCTACCTTCATGGAAGCATTGCCAAGTACGCGCCCTTCCATGGTGAGCCCTTTGAATTTGCCATAGAAATGTACGTGACCGCTGGCACGTCCGTTAAATTCAGGTGTGATACTGCTCATGTAGTGTTCTATGAACTTTAGATTGGTGTTGTCAGCTTCAATCTGTAAGTCAAGCGCACTTTTAGGTTTTATGGGATATATGTAGCCATATACATGACTTTTGGCTGTATCTTTTTCATGGATATGGGCATCGAGATAGATGCCTTCTACTTCATGATGCCATTCTCCGTGAATGTTGGCATCGCCCAATAAACCGTCATTTAGTCCAAGGCCCCGGATGAAAAGGTCAGTATACATAACAGGCTTCTCCAATACTCCGCTGGCATAGGCAGGACCAGTGGCTTCTCCTTTAAAATTCACTCCAAGGTCGGCAATATCAAATACGTAGCCTATATTGATATCTTTTAAATCCAGGCGTACCGTATCCTGAGGTTGTTTTGAGATAGTTCCGTTGATGCGCAGGTATCGGTCTTTATGGCTGAAATAAAAATCGTCTATATATATCTTTCCGGAGTCGATTACCACTTTTGACGGATGTATTTCCCATAAAGTGTCATTCAGGATAATATCCGTTTTTTGAACATCGACGACGGTTTTCAAAGCCGGAATACTCTTGTTTGAGCGGGAACGCTTTTTGCTCTGATCCTCAGCTTGTGTGCGGATGAAATGTGTAGCAGCAGCTAATTTGCCACTATATGTGACAGCGCTACTGTTTCCCCAATTCAAAGAGGTCTGAATAAGGTCATCTTTGGCTTGTGCGTCTAACGATACGTTGATGGAACCTTCCGGTTTGCGATTACTGAATCGTACACGTGCATGAAATTTATCACCGGGATTCTCACACAAGATCATACCCGATTCAAGGAACTTGTCTCCATAGCGCAGACGCGGGAAATATCCTTCTACTCGCAGGCGCTGTGCTTTGTCATTAAAGTATCCTTTTAGGGTAGAATGTGTATAGACCTTAACCGGAATATTAAAAATGGTGGAGAATAAATCCGTATTAAAGATATTTATGTCGAAATGGAAGTTATTCTCACTTTCTATAGGGGTTTTGTCCGGCAATATTAGAGCAGGAATATATCTTCGCATGATGTTCAGTACACTGGCGGGCAGTGTACGATAGGAATAATCTCCTTCAATACTTGCATTCAGGAAATTAGAGGCTATTTTTAATTGTTTATGCGATTCGTCTTCCCGGGTGGCGGTTATTTTTAAGTTGTCCAGAAAATAGTTTCTATCGGGTGCTGTGAATTGCAGGCTGTCAATATTGATCTCTCCATTCATTTCATCGATGGAACCACCGGTGAAATCAGCCGTTAACTGAATAGAAACTGCCGTATCTTCATATTTAGGTGTCAGGTGAAGCTCGTGGGGGCGTACATTACAGATATCGGCATGGAAATTAAAAGTCGGTACACGGCTGGCTGTATTAATGCTACCATTTAGCAGAACAGAACCGTTTTCGTCATCCAATGCTACCTTTCCGTTGAAACCGCCTTGTTTATATTCTCCGTCGAGTGTGATGTTCTCGTAGTTATAATCACTATAGTCGATGGAAGCGATTAATCCCTTCATTATTATGGAAGGATATTGCTTTTCGTAGTGGCTGCCTTCGACTTTGAGATTGAATGTGACCTTTCCTAACTGGTCGTTTGCCAGCATATTGCCTAATTCAAACTCTTCTGTCTTTACTGCACCCGAATAAGAAAAATAACCTTTTTCTTTATTTGAACTTAATTTTAAGTCGGTCTTGATAGAACCTATATCGGTACGCACCAGACCATAAGTTACAATATCTGTGAAATATCCCGAGACTTCCCCATTGAACGAGATGGTGCCTAAGCGTTGCAGTACCGGAGGAACACCTTCGTAGTTCTTACTTAAATTGCGAACGAAAAATGCAATGCCTTCCGGATCAGCATATAAACTGGAAAGGTTGCCGAATACGAATGCATCCTGAGGATGCGACAGGTCTTGCAAAGAAACATCTCCCCTTAAATGAAAATGTTGGTTTCCTGTAATCGACAAATGAGGACAATTCAACTGATTGATAGTACCGTTAGCTTCCAAAGCCACTTGCAAATTTTCCTTGAAAGGGGAAAAGGCCGGAACAAAGGGGGCGAGGTCACAAAGAGTAATGTCCGAAGGCAATATCCGCAAGGAAAAGCGTACATCATTGGTAAAGTTTCTAAAAGCTCCCAAACTGTCATACTCCATACGGATGGTATCCATTGCAAGCGAAGTATTCGGCAAATCAATCGCGAAGTTCTCAATGCTCATCTTCTGATTGTTTGCTACAATCTTGAGACTTAGTTTTTTTAACTCAAAACCGGAATTTTCTTCTTCAATGCTCAGGCGCTTCACTGCTGCATTGACAGAGTCATTTTGGAGCGCTTTCAACGAGATATTGGCGATGATGTTTCGTAGCTGTATATGCTGTGCATTGAATTTTCCGAGCGTCTCTTCTGCCGACAATACGTTATAAGACATCTTACCGCGTCGTATCAGTAACGAGTTGATACGTATGTCCAGATTACTTTCCTTTTTGATGGTATCTTTAGAGGCAAATGCATCGAGTACGAACTGGAAGTTAGGTATGTCTTCCGGTGTCTTTTTTTCCAGGTTGATGTTGAAGCCGAATAACTGTACGTTACTGATCGATACTTTGCCCTTGAACAAGGGAAGTATATCGAATTTTGCAGAAAGGCGGGATACTTTTAGCATTTCCTTGCCTGACTGGTCGTTTAACAATAAATCGTCAATAATAATGCGGTTCAGTAGTCCCATATTGATCCGCCCGATGGTTAGTTGTGTACCCAGTACATTAGCCAGTTCGTTCGCAACGAGCACAGATATTTGTCGCTGAACGTAAGGAATGTTCAACAACAATATAGTCCCGATATACAAACTAAGTATAATACCGAGCACCCAGCGAACTGTCTTCTTTAACTTTCTGATAGGCGGTTTGTTTGAATTAGCCAACAAAAATATGAAATAATACGTTATCAATCCTACTTTTATCACTACTTTTGCAGCGTTTAAACGTAAATAACGATATGAGTACAATAATTTTAGGAATAGAAAGCTCTTGTGACGACACCTCTGCTGCCGTCATCAAAGATGGGTATCTGCTATCGAATGTCGTTTCCAGTCAGGCGGTGCACGAGGCCTATGGCGGTGTGGTTCCCGAATTAGCTTCACGTGCACATCAGCAAAACATCGTTCCAGTGGTTCATGAAGCATTAAAACGTGCCGGAGTAACTAAAGAAGAATTGAGTGCGGTGGCGTTTACAAGAGGACCGGGATTGATGGGTTCCTTGTTGGTAGGCGTGTCGTTTGCCAAAGGCTTTGCCCGTTCCTTAGGTGTTCAAATGATTGATGTTAATCACTTGACTGGTCATGTGTTAGCTCATTTTATTAAAGCAGAAGGTGAGGATGCTATTCAGCCTGAATTTCCTTTCCTTTGCTTGCTTGTATCAGGGGGAAATTCACAGATTATCCTGGTGAAGGCATACAATGACATGGAGATTTTGGGTCAGACAATTGATGATGCTGCAGGGGAAGCTATTGATAAGTGTTCGAAAGTGATGGGGCTTGGGTATCCCGGTGGTCCGATTATTGATAAACTGGCTCGCCAGGGCAATCCGAAGGCTTTTACTTTCAGTAAACCTCATATTCCCGGATTAGATTATAGTTTCAGTGGTTTGAAAACCTCATTTTTGTATTCTTTACGTGATTGGATGAAGGAAGATCCTGATTTCATCGAACATCATAAGGTTGATCTGGCTGCTTCACTCGAAGCTACTGTTGTAGATATTCTGATGGACAAACTTCGTAAGGCTGCAAAGGAATATAAGATTAAGCAAGTAGCCGTGGCTGGTGGGGTTTCTGCTAATAACGGCCTGCGTAATGCTTTCCGTGAACATGCTGAAAAGTATGGATGGAAGATATTTATCCCTAAATTCAGCTATACAACGGATAATGCTGCCATGATTGCCATTACCGGTTATTTTAAATATCAGGATAAGGATTTCTGTTCGATAGATGCGCCGGCTTATTCGCGTGTCACATTGAAGTGAAAGGAGTTTTAGAACATTTCTTTGTCCGCACCGCACTCGGTCCGTGTCTGGGCCGTACCTGCTCCGTATCTGCTCCAAAGCTATAGATACGGAGCAAATACGGTCCGGATACGGGCCGGGTAATATCAGCAGGAAAAATAGAACAAAAATATAAATTATATATAATAAGGTATATGAAACTGGAAGAAGAGGTCGGGGAATTACTAAAATCGAAGAATTTATCCCTTTCCACCGCAGAAAGTTGTACAGGAGGAGGTGTTGCTGCTTTAGTGACTTCTGTTCCGGGAAGTTCGGAATACTTCAATGGGGGAATTGTGGCTTATTCCAATGAGGTAAAGATATCTCTGCTTCATGTTTCTGCTGAAACATTGGAAAGGCATGGAGCCGTCAGTCAGGAAACAGTGATTGAAATGGTGAAAGGTGCGATGAAAGCATTGAAAACGGATTGTGCTGTTGCCACATCCGGGATTGCCGGCCCGGGAGGAGGTACATCTGAAAAACCTGTCGGAACAGTGTGGATTGCGGCTGCCTATAAAAATGAAATTGTAACTTTCAAACAAGAGGGGGATGACGGAAGAGCCAGGAATGTGCAAAATGCTATTCAGAATGCTTTAAAGATGCTCCATACATGCTTAAAATGAAGAAAAAATGCTATCAGACAGTGAATTATTTTATGAAAAACTTGTTTGGTATCGATAAAAGTACTTACTTTGCGCTCTGTTTGAAATAAGTATAGATAAAAACTATAAAAATAAGATAGAAATGTCGAAGATTTGTCAAATTACCGGAAAGAAAGCCATGATTGGCAACAATGTTTCACACTCAAAGAGAAGAACTAAGAGAACCTTTGATTTGAACTTGTTTAACAAGAAGTTCTACTATGTAGAGCAAGATTGCTGGATCAGCCTTAGCATTTGTGCTAACGGTCTGCGTATTATTAATAAGAAAGGACTGGACGCTGCTTTGAACGATGCAGTAGCAAAAGGTTATTGTGATTGGAAAAGCATTAAAGTAATTGGCTAAAAGTAGAGGAGAATACTGATTATGGCAAAGAAAGCAAAAGGTAACAGAGTACAGGTGATTCTGGAATGCACAGAACACAAAGATAGTGGTATGCCGGGAACCTCTCGTTATATCACTACAAAAAACAGAAAGAATACAACTGAAAGATTGGAATTGAAGAAATACAACCCGATCCTGAAGAGAGTAACAGTACATAAAGAAATTAAATAATAAGGTATAACCCATGGCAAAGAAAACTGTAGCAAGTTTGCACGAAGGTTCTAAAGAAGGTCGTGCTTATACAAAGGTTATCAAGATGGTTAAGTCACCCAAAACTGGTGCTTACACTTTTGATGAACAGATGGTATTGAACGAAAAAGTGCAAGACTTTTTCAAGAAATAAGATAGTCCGTCGAAAGACGTTTGAATATAAAATCCTCTTATCGTATTCCGATAAGGGGATTTTTTTTGTACTTTATCCCTGTACTTTCATTACTTTGTTATATCTTTGTGGCATAATGTATTGTATTAATAGATAGAATATGGGATTTTTTAGTTTTTTCTCAAAAGATAAAAAGGAAACATTAGATAAAGGATTATCTAAGACAAAGGAAAGTGTGTTCGGAAAAATTGCCCGTGCTGTGGCAGGAAAGTCGAAAGTGGATGATGAAGTGCTTGATAATCTGGAAGAGGTGTTGATAACATCGGATGTAGGCGTGGAAACGACATTGAATATTATTCAACGTATAGAGAAGCGCGCTGCGTTAGAGAAATATATGAATGCGCAAGAATTGAACACCATTTTGCGCGATGAAATCGCTGCCTTATTGACGGAAAATAATTCAGATGATGTGGATGACTTTGAAGCTCCGATTGAGAAGAAACCTTACGTTATTATGGTAGTGGGAGTGAATGGAGTCGGTAAAACGACTACTATTGGTAAATTGGCTTATCAATTTAAAAAAGCTGGTAAAAGTGTTTATCTGGGTGCTGCGGATACTTTCCGTGCGGCAGCTGTCGAACAATTGGATATTTGGGGAAGTCGTGTAGGAGTACCTGTAATCAAACAGAAAATGGGCGCTGATCCAGCTTCTGTGGCTTATGATACTTTGAATTCTGCTGTTGCTAATAATGCCGATGTGGTAATCATTGATACTGCCGGACGTCTTCATAATAAAGTTGGCTTGATGAACGAGTTGACTAAGATTAAGAATGTAATGAAGAAAGTGGTTCCTGATGCTCCTAATGAGGTTTTGCTGGTTTTGGACGGTTCCACCGGACAAAATGCATTTGAGCAGGCTAAACAGTTCACATTGGCTACGGAAGTGACTGCGATGGCTATTACTAAATTAGATGGCACTGCGAAAGGGGGAGTTGTTATTGGCATTTCCGATCAGTTTAAAATACCGGTAAAATACATTGGTCTGGGTGAAGGTATGGAAGATCTGCAGGTGTTCCGTAAGAAAGAATTTGTTGATTCATTGTTTGGAGAGAATGCATGAAGCGGAAAACCATTGATATTATAACGTTAGGATGTTCTAAGAACCTAGTGGACTCGGAGCATTTGATGCGGCAATTGGAAGAAGCCGGATATCATGTGACTCATGATACGGAAAAGCCTGAGGGAGAAATTGCAGTGATCAATACTTGTGGTTTTATCGGTGATGCAAAGGAAGAGTCCATCAATATGATTTTGGAATTTGCACAGGCAAAGGAAGAAGGGGATTTAGAAAAATTATATGTAATGGGATGTCTTTCGGAGCGTTATCTGAAAGAATTAGCTATCGAAATTCCACAAGTAGATAAATTTTATGGTAAATTTAACTGGGCGGAGTTGCTGCAGGATCTTGGTAAGGCATATCACGAAGAGCTTCATATAGAACGTACACTTACCACTCCTAAGCACTACGCATATCTGAAAATATCAGAAGGTTGTGATCGGAAGTGTTCGTATTGTGCTATTCCTATTATTACAGGAAGACATGTCTCACGTCCGATGGAAGAGGTCTTGGATGAAGTTCGTTATCTGGTAAGTGAGGGAGTGAAAGAGTTTCAGGTTATTGCTCAGGAATTGACATATTATGGAGTGGATTTATATAAGAAGCAAATGCTCCCCGAATTAATAGAACGTATTTCTGAAGTCCCTGGTGTGGAATGGATTCGGCTGCATTATGCTTATCCGGCACATTTTCCTATGGATTTATTCCGGGTCATGCGTGAGCGTCCTAATGTGTGCAAGTATATGGATATAGCCCTTCAGCATATCAGTAATCCGATGCTGGAGAAGATGCGGCGACATGTGACTCAGGAAGAAACCTATCATCTGATAGAGCAATTCCGTAAAGAAGTACCGGGTATTCATCTGCGCACTACTTTGATGGTAGGATATCCGGGAGAAACGGAAGCTGATTTTGAGGAATTAAAAGAGTTTGTTCGTAAGGCTCGTTTCGATAGAATGGGGGCTTTTACTTATTCCGAAGAAGAAGGTACTTATGCTGCTGCACACTATGAAGATGAAATTCCTCAGGAAGTGAAACAAGCACGCCTGGATGAGTTGATGTCAATTCAGCAAGGGATTTCGGCAGAACAGAGTGCAGCAAAGGTCGGTCAATGCCTTAAAGTAATTATCGATCGTTTGGAAGGAGATTATTATATTGGCCGTACGGAATTTGACTCCCCAGAAGTAGATCCGGAAGTTCTGATAGAACAGGGTAAACAGAAATTGCTTATTGGTAACTTTTACCAGGTAGAGATTATAAATTCCGATGATTTCGACCTTTTTGGACGAGTTATTTAAATAATTTTCCTGAAGAATTTGTGTATGTGCGGAAGTTTTGCTAATATAGCACCGAACTTTATAAAAATAGCTGGATTTTGAATAATAAAGAATTTACTTCAGAATTGTCACGAAGATTGGGTTATACCATAAAGGATACATCCGAATTGATTGCATCTTTGCTGTCGGATATGACGCAACAGTTGCAAGAAGGAAATGCCATTTCTGTACAAAGTTTCGGTACGTTCGAGGTAAAGAAGAAAGCGGAGCGTATCACTATCAATCCTACAACCAAATTACGCATGTTGGTTCCACCTAAATTAGTATTAACATACAGACCCAGCACGGCTCTGAAAGATAAGTTTAAGTAATCCTCTTTTACTCAAGTAATCTTCCATAAATATGAATGAGAAGCTGAATATACAGAATTTAATAGAATTGCTCGCAGAAAAACATGGCATGGATAAGGCGGATGCCGAGAGCTTTGTGAAAGAGTTTTTTCAGTTGATTGAAGAATCGCTGGAGAATGATAAGTATGTAAAGATTAGAGGCTTGGGCACATTTAAACTGATTGATGTAGAGAGCCGTGAGAGCGTAAATATAAATACAGGAGAACGATTTGAAATACAGGGGCATACAAAAGTTTCATTTGCTCCGGAACCTGCCTTGAAGGACTTGATAAATAAGCCTTTTTCTCACTTTGAGACTGTGGTATTGAATGATGAAACCGTGTTAGAAGATACACCGGTGGAGGATAATTCCGAAGAGGAGGAAAAAGAAGAGGTGTTTGTGGAATCAGAAACGTCTGTCGTTAATACAGAAGTGGCAGACGTTGTTTCAGAGGAAGCTGTAGAGGCTGTAGAAGAATCAATAGAAGTATCAGCTGAAACTGTAGAGGAGTCTGTGGAAGTGGTAGAAGTACCAACTGAGATCATTGAGGAAACTGCTGAAATTGTTAAAGAAGAATCTGTAGTAGTAGCTGAGGAACATATTCAGGTAGTTGAAGAAGTAATAGAAACTACAGAACAACCTGTTCAGGATGAAGAAATTCAGGTTGATCAGGCGGAACCTGTCATTCAGATTGAAGAGTCAGAACAGTTTGTAGAGGCACCTGTCGTTCTATCTGGAGAAGTAAAACAGTCTGTAACAGAGGCAGCTACTCCAGTGAATGAGTGCGTAGAAGAATCTCTGACAGAACAAAAGAATCAAGAAGATTTGGTGCCTACTTATGAAGTTCCTGAACCTCCATCACCTCCTGTGAATAGAGCAGATAGTTCTACGATGAAGTTTTTCATTGGAATCGTAATACTTGTTGTATTATTATGTGTAGGTGCTGTTACTTTTATGTATTATCCGGATTTATTTGACAGAATATCTCCACCGCCAACAGAGAAAGTTGCTGATGAAAAGATAGAGAAACCAGCCGTTCCGGTCGCTCTGACGGATAGTATTGTTCGAAAAGATACCACAACTGTGGTTGCGAAGAAAGATACTGTGGCAGAAGTTGTTACTCCTAAAGTTGTTGAAGAGCCGAAGCCGGTTGCAAAGCAGGAGACTCCTGCTGCTGCTCCTAAAAAAGAGACAAAGAAAGCTGCTGCAACTCCTTTTGAGCCAGACTCTGTAAATTATAAGATTGTAGGTACGAAAGCTACTCATACTATCCAGGAAGGAGAAACTCTGACAAAGGTTGCACTTCGCTTTTACGGGACTAAGGCCCTGTGGCCCTATATTGTGAAGTATAATTCGGGTGTTATAAAGAATCCCGATCATGTGCCGTATGGTACTGTAATCAAGATACCGGAGCTCGAAAAGAAATAAAAGAAAATATTGCACCCCTGCAAGTTGATAATACTTCACTTGCAGGGGTGATTTGCTATTTATTCCTGTCTGCGAATTTGAAATTCTTTTCAGAAACTATTGTTAACTACTAAACTCTATGAAAGTAGTTTAATCTAATTGTTTTTTAATAAAAATTAGTTGGTATGGTTAATTTATTCCTGTACTTTTGGGAGCGAAAAAAATAATTACCAGTAGCATACTGGAGAAATCAATGGAATTTAAACAATAAAAATAATAGTATTTATGGCTGAAACAATTGATATCCGCGAACTGAACGAGCGGATTGAAAGACAAAGTTCTTTTGTTACCAACCTTACTGCTGGTATGGACCAGATCATCGTAGGACAAAAACATCTGGTAGAGTCATTGTTAATCGGTTTGCTGTCTGATGGACATGTATTATTAGAAGGTGTGCCCGGTTTGGCAAAGACATTGGCGATTAAGACGCTTGCCTCATTGATCGATGCACAATACAGTCGTGTACAGTTTACTCCCGATTTGCTGCCTGCTGACGTTATCGGTACAATGGTTTACAGTCAGAAAGACGAAACGTTCCAAGTAAAGAAAGGACCTGTTTTTGCCAACTTCGTTTTGGCAGATGAAATTAACCGTGCTCCGGCCAAGGTACAGAGTGCTTTGCTGGAAGCGATGCAGGAACGTCAGGTAACTATTGGTACGGAAACTTTCCCGTTGCCCGAACCTTTCCTTGTACTTGCTACACAGAATCCTATTGAGCAGGAAGGTACTTATCCGCTGCCTGAAGCCCAGGTGGACCGTTTCATGCTGAAAGTGGTTATCGACTATCCGAAGATGGAAGAAGAAAAAATGATTATCCGCCAGAATATCAATGGCGATAAATTCAATGTGAAGCCTATTCTGAAAGCTCAGGAGATTATTGAAGCACGTAAAGTAGTTCGTCAGGTATATCTGGATGAGAAGATTGAACGCTACATTGTTGATATTGTATTTGCTACCCGTTATCCGGAGAAATATGATCTGAAGGAACTGAAAGATATGATTGGTTTCGGTGGTTCTCCCCGTGCCTCTATCAATCTGGCGTTGGCTGCCCGTACTTATGCTTTCATCAAACGTCGTGGTTATGTGATTCCTGAAGATGTTCGTGCCGTGGCTCATGACGTATTGCGTCATCGTATCGGATTGACTTATGAAGCAGAGGCCAGCAACCTGACCTCTGACGAGATCATCAGCAAAATACTGAATAAGGTTGAAGTACCTTAATTAAGTAAGCATTTTTAAAAAGGTCTTCCGAGACCTGTTAATAAATGGTGTGAACGTTTTTAAAGAATCTTGCCAACGTTTTTAAAGAACGTTGCCGGTATTTATTAACGGAATTATTTAACGATATAGATGGAAACAAGTGAACTGTTAAAAAAAGTCCGTCAGATTGAAATCAAGACGCGCGGATTATCCAACAATATCTTTGCCGGCCAGTATCATTCGGCTTTCAAGGGTAGGGGTATGGCATTTTCCGAGGTGCGCGAATATCAGTTTGGCGATGACATACGCGACATTGACTGGAACGTGACCGCTCGCTTCAATAAGCCTTATGTGAAGGTGTTCGAAGAAGAGCGCGAGCTGACCGTTATGTTGCTGGTGGATGTTTCCGGTAGTTTGGAATTCGGTACGGTGAAGCAGATGAAAAAGGATATGGTGACGGAAATAGCTGCAACGTTGGCTTTTTCGGCTATACAAAACAACGATAAAATCGGGGTTATCTTTTTCTCTGACCGGATAGAGAAATTCATTCCGCCTAAGAAAGGGCGTAAGCATATCTTATATATTATTCGCGAACTGATTGACTTTAAAGCGGAGAGTCGGAGGACTGACATCCGGCTCGGACTGGAATATCTGACAAACGTAATGAAGCGTCGTTGTACAGCCTTCCTGTTATCCGATTTCATTGATCAGGGGAACTTTAAGAATGCAATGACTATCGCCAACCGGAAACATGATATGGTGGCTATCCAGGTGTATGACCGCAGGGTAGAGGAACTGCCGGCTATCGGTTTGATGAAAATAAAGGATGCTGAGACCGGACATGAGCAGTGGATTGATACTTCGTCGCGTGCCGTTCGTCGTGCTCATCACGACTGGTGGGTGAATAAACAGGTGGAACTGAACGAAACATTCACTAAGAGCAATGTCGATAATGTGTCGGTACGCACCGATCAGGACTATGTCAAAGCATTGATGAATTTGTTTGCGAAACGAAATTAATCGGAAAAATGAAAAGATATCTATTTCTGATAACCCTATTGGGGATGTTGACTGGCAAGGCAGTGGCTCAGTCGGTAACAGTGGATGCTACCATTGACTCTCTGCAAATTTATATCGGTGACCAGGCGAAGATTAAACTTCAGGTAGCCTTGGATGCCGATAAACGGGCTATTTTCCCTGTTTATACGGATACACTGGTAAGCGGTGTGGAGATTATAGATGTTGCAAAGCCGGATACGCAGTATATAAATGATGATAAACGAATGCTGATTACGCAGGAGTATACTGTTACATCATTTGACTCGGCATTGTATTATCTGCCACCGATGGAAGTATTGGTGGATAATAAGGCATATCGTTCGAAGGCATTAGCACTGAAGGTATATTCGATGAATGTGCCATTGGATCCAGAGAATCCGGAACAGTTTTTTGGTCCGAAGACAGTAATGCAACCTCCTTTTGTGTGGGAAGATTGGTATGGGATTATCACCTGTGGCATATTGCTTATTCCGATTGCATTATTACTTATCTATCTGATCATGCGTATCTGTGACAATAAACCTATTATCCGTAAGGTAAAGGTTGAACCGAAGTTACCTCCGCATCAGATGGCGATGAAAGAAATAGAGCGTATCAAAGGGGAAAAAGTATGGCAAAAGGGACAGCCGAAGGAGTATTACACGGAATTGACAGATACTTTGCGTACGTATATTAAAGAGCGTTTTGGTTTCAATGCTTTGGAAATGACCTCTTCGGAGATTATAGAAAAGCTGCTTGAAATGCAAGATAAAGAAGCTATTACAGATTTACGTTCTCTTTTTGAGACTGCCGATTTGGTGAAGTTCGCTAAACATAATCCGTTGATGAACGAAAATGATGCGAATCTGATCAATGCCATCGAATTTATCAATGAAACCAAGGAGAAAGAAGTGGAGAATGCAAAACCGCAACCCACTGAAATTACTATCATTGAGAAACGCTCATTGCGTACTAAAATATTGCTGGGCATAGGCATCGTAGTATTGTCAGTTGCCTTGATTGGTTCGTTCGTTTATATTGGAATGCAGTTATACAATTATTTTGCATGATAGCAAAATTTAAGGGTAACTCCAATCTTAAATTGTAAATTGTTAAATAGTAAATACAATGGTTTTTGCCAATATTGAATATTTGTTTTTGCTGCTGTTGCTTATACCTTATATAGTATGGTATATTATGAAGCGGAGGAATAATGAAGCTACACTTCAGATTTCGGATGCTCGTGTATATGCTCATACGCCGAAGAGTTATAAGAACTATTTGTTGCATGTGCCTTTTATGTTACGGATTATTGCCTTGGCATTGATTATCGTAGTGTTGGCGCGTCCTCAAACTACTAATAGCTGGCAAAACAGTGAAATTGAAGGTATAGATATTATGATGGCCATCGACGTATCTACCAGTATGCTGGCAGAGGATTTGAAACCGAATCGTCTGGAAGCTGCTAAAGATGTGGCTGCGGAGTTTATCAATGGTCGGCCCAATGATAATATCGGTATAACTTTATTTGCCGGTGAAAGTTTTACGCAATGTCCGTTGACGGTGGATCATGCAGTGCTTCTGAATCTGTTTCAAGGCATTAAGTGTGGTATTATTGAAGATGGAACAGCAGTCGGTATGGGTATTGCTAATGCTGTTACCCGCCTGAAAGATAGTAAAGCGAAGTCTAAAGTAATCATTCTGTTGACGGATGGTACAAATAATAAAGGAGATATATCTCCGCTGACTGCGGCAGAAATAGCTAAGAGTTTTGGTATCCGGGTTTATACAATTGGTGTAGGTACAAACGGAATGGCTCCGTATCCTTATCCAGTGGGTAACACTGTGCAGTATGTCAATATGCCGGTGGAGATTGATGAAAAGACACTGACGCAGATTGCGGCTACCACAGAAGGTAATTATTTCCGTGCTACCAGTAATTCTAAGCTGAAAGAGGTATATGAGGAGATCGATAAGTTGGAGAAAACCAAGTTGAATGTGAAGGAATACAGCAAGCGCCAGGAAGAATACCGTTGGTTTGCTTTGGCGGCATTCTTGTGCGTGTTACTTGAAGTATTGCTTCGTAATTCTATCTTGAAGAAGATACCTTAAAACAATGCATTAATTGTAAATTACTAAATTGTACATAGAAAGATGTTTCGATTTGAAGAACCTACATATTTATACCTGTTGCTCCTGTTGCCTTTCCTGGCGGCTTTCTACCTGTACTCCAATTATCGGAGACGGAAAGCGATCCGCAAGTTTGGCGATCCGGTGCTAATGGCACAGTTGATGCCGGATGTATCTAAATATCGTCCGGATGTGAAATTTTGGCTGGTGTTTGCTGCAATCGGACTGTTTGCTGTATTGCTGGCACGTCCGCAGTTTGGCTCTAAGTTGGAGACTGTGAAACGTCAGGGAGTAGAGGTAATGATTGCGTTGGATATTTCTAACTCTATGTTGGCACAAGATGTACAACCCAGTCGTCTGGAGAAAGCCAAGAGACTGGTAGCACAATTGGTTGACAAGATGGAGAATGATAAGGTAGGTATGATTGTGTTTGCCGGTGATGCCTTTACACAGTTGCCTATTACAAGCGATTATATTTCTGCCAAGATGTTTTTGGAATCTATTAATCCATCGTTGATATCCAAGCAGGGTACGGCTATCGGTGCAGCTATTAATCTGGCTACCCGCAGTTTTACACCCCAGGAAGGAGTAGGGCGTGCCGTCATCGTTATTACTGACGGTGAAAACCATGAAGGCGGAGCTGTGGAAGCTGCCAAGGCTGCTGCAGAAAAAGGTATTCAAGTCAGTGTTCTGGGTGTGGGTATGCCTGATGGTGCACCTATCCCCGTAGAAGGAACCAATGACTTCCGCCGTGACCGTGATGGAAACGTGGTTGTAACCCGCTTGAATGAGCAGATGTGTCAGGAAATAGCTCAGGCAGGAGATGGGATTTATGTGCGTGTAGACAACTCAAATGCTGCACAAAAAGTGATTGCTCAGGAGATTAATAAAATGGCGAAAGCGGATGTGGAAACACAGGTTTATACAGAGTTCAACGAACAATTCCAGGCTGTTGCATGGATTATATTGTTACTGTTGTTGGCTGAAATGCTGATTTTGGAACGTAAAAACCCGTTATTCCGTAATATCCATCTGTTTAAAAAGGAAGAAAGGTATGATGATGAGAAATAGAACTATCGGAATTATCTTGCTGCTACTGACGGCTATTTCAGTTTCTGCACAGAAAGCGGAACGCGACTATATTCGTAAGGGAAACCGTGCTTATAAAGATAGTACGTATGTAAATGCTGAAGTGAATTATCGGAAGGCTATTGATGTGAATCCGAAGTCAGCGATATCCATGTATAATCTGGGTAATACACTTATGCAACAGAATAAGTTGCAGGAGGCTATGGAGCAGTTTGTTGCTGCCACTAAAATGGAGAAAGATAAGGGTAATCTTGCTCAAATCTATCATAATATGGGGGTAATATTCCACTCCGGTAAGGATTATGCCAAAGCTGTGGAAGCATACAAAGAGTCACTACGTAATAATCCGAAAGATAACGAGACGCGTTATAACTTGGCTTTGGCTCAGAAAATGCTGAAAGATCAGGAACAGAATCAGCAGAATCAAGATCAAAACCAAGATCAGAATCAAGACAAAAAGGAGCAGGAAAAAGAACAAGATAAAGACAAACAAGACCAAAATCAACAAGATCAGCAGAATCAGGATCAACAGCAGCAACCTCCTCAGCAACAAGAAAATCAGATGTCAAAGGAAAATGCTGAACAGCTTTTGAAGTCGGTGATGCAGGATGAGAAAGATGTACAGGATAAGGTGAAGAAACAGCAAGTTATCCAGGGGGGGCGTTTGGAAAAGGATTGGTAAATAATAAAAGATACGATAATATATGAGAAAATTAATTTTCTTATGGATAGCACTGGTAGTAGTCAGTCTGCAAGCTTTGGCTAATGACAAGGTGTCATTTACCGCGTCAGCTCCTGATGCTGTAGCGGTGGGTGACCAGTTCAGACTGGCATATACAGTGACTACACAGAAGGTGAGAGATTTCCGTGCTCCTTCTATTAAGGGGTTTGACGTACTGATGGGCCCCAGTCGCTCTCAGCAAAGTAGTATGCAAATAGTTAATGGGGTATCGACCTCAACCAGCAGTATTACTTTCACTTATATACTGATGGCTACTGCTGAGGGTAGTTTCACAATTCCGGGAGCTACAATTACAGCCGATGGTAATCAGATGGTTTCTAATTCTGTGCAAATCAAGGTTCTGCCAGCGGATCAGGCCGGAGCAGCTTCTTCAGGCGGAGGTAATAGTAGCCAGCAGGGCAATACCAGTCGTGCTTCTTCAGGAACTTCTGTTTCCAATCAGGATCTCTTTATTTTGCCTACTATTAGTAAGGCCAATGTGTATGAACAAGAAGCATTCTTGCTGACTTATAAAATTTACACTCTGGTTGACCTTCGTGGTTTTGACAATGTGAAACTTCCTGATTTTAAGGGATTTCATTCACAAGAAGTCGAACTTCCGAGTGATAGAAAATGGAGCTTGGAACATTATAAGGGACGGAATTATCAAACTACCGTTTACCGGCAATTTGTGCTGTTTCCGCAGCAGTCTGGTAATTTGACTATTGATCCGGCACGTTTTGATGCTTCTATTGCTAAAGCTACTCAAGTATCTGATCCATTTGAAGCTTTCTTTAATGGTGGAAGTAACTACATTGAAGTCAAAAAGACATTGATGACACCGAAACTAACTGTAGATGTAAAACCCTTACCAGGCGATAAACCTGCTGATTTTTCCGGTGGAGTGGGAGAGTTTAGCATTTCTTCTTCCATTAATAGTACTAATGTAAAGACAAACGATGCTGTAACTATTAAACTTGTCATTTCCGGTACAGGCAATTTGAAGTTAATAGGTGATCCTGAGGTGAAATTCCCAGATGACTTCGAGGTATATGACCCTAAAGTTGATAATAAATTCAGGCTGACAAGTGCAGGACTTTCGGGTAGTAAGGTTATTGAATATCTGGCTATTCCACGCAATGCCGGAACATTTAAAATACCAGCGGTGAAATTCAGCTATTTTGATATCAAATCCCGTACTTATAAGATATTGACTACCGAAGAGTATGAATTGCATGTAGAGAAAGGTGAAGGAAATGCAGCGCAAACTATTGCTAACTTTACGAATAAAGAGGATTTGAAAGTCTTGAATGAGGATATTCGCTTCATCAAGCAAAATGATGTGACGCTTTCTCAAAAGGGAGACTTCTTCTTTGACTCTATGTTATATTGGTTGCTCTATTTAGTACCTGGCGTTGCGTTTATCATTTTCTTTATCATTTACCGTAAGCAGATAGCTGCTAATGCTAATGTTGCGAAAATGCGTACGAAAAAGGCAAACAAGGTTGCTGTTAAACGTATGAAGTTAGCTGGTAAGTTGTTGGCTGAGAATAAAAAAGATGTTTTCTATGACGAAGTCTTGAAGGCTCTTTGGGGATATATAAGCGATAAATTGAATATTCCGGTTTCTCGACTTTCAAAAGATAATATTGAAGAGGAACTTCGTAAATATGGAGTGGAGGATGCTTTGATTAAAGAATTCCTGGCTGCATTGAATGATTGTGAGTTTGCCCGTTTTGCTCCTGGCGATGATAATCAGGCTATGGATAAAGTCTATTCGGCTTCATTAGCAGTAATAAGTAAAATGGAGAATTCGATTAAACATTAATTAGGAGGTTATATGATGAAAAAAATACTGTTTTTTACTTTTGTTGGCCTGTTAATGGCATTGACCTCTTCTGGACAGACTGCATCGGATACATTACAACAAGCGAATGATTCGGTAACAATAGGTTCACACACTGAATTCTCGGCTGCTGCGCAAGAGAATAGTGTGACAAAAGCAGAAGGAGATAGCGCATATGTGAAGAATGATTATGCCTCTGCTATTCAGATATATGAAGCTCTGCTGAAAGAAGGAGAAGCGGCCGAGGTATACTATAACTTAGGAAATAGCTACTATAAGGCTGGTGATATAGCAAAAGCCATTTTAAATTATGAGCGTGCACTTTTAATACAGCCAGGCAATGCTGATATTCGGGCTAATTTAGAGATTGCTCGTGCAAAAACGATTGATAAAGTGATCCCTGTACCCGAGGTTTTCTTTGTATCTTGGACGAAATCATTGATTAATTGTTTGAGTGTGGATGCTTGGGCGAAGGTAGGCGTCGTTTGTTTCTTTTTGTTGCTTGCATCTCTTTATTTCTTCTTCTTTTCCAAGCAAATCGTGTGGAAGAAAATAGGATTTATTGCAGGGATAGTATTTCTGGTGTTAGTTTTATTAGCGAATGTCTTTGCTTTTCAACAAAAAAATGAGCTATTGAATCGTAACAATGCTATCGTACTAACTCCAAGTGTAACAGTACGTAGTACTCCGAGTGAAAGTGGCACCAGTTTGTTCATATTGCATGAGGGACGGAAGGTTGAAATTAAAGATAACTCCATGCGTGAATGGAAAGAAATCCGCTTAGAGGATGGTAAAGTAGGATGGGTACCTGCGTCATCTGTTGAAGTTATCTGATAGATATAATTCTTTCATAATAAGATAGTTAATAATAGAAAGAAGCCTGTTGAAAGGGAAAATACAAATCTCCTTTTGACAGGCTTCTTTATTTTTGTAAAAAAGACACCGAAATAGTTTGTTTTATCTTTTTTTTTCCTTAAGTTTATAGCGTGATAAGTGAAACTCACAGAGTTATTAACCATTAAATTTATAAATATGAGAACAATAACATTTAATGAACTTCGCAGAATTAAAGATTCATTACCTACTGGTAGTATGCATAGAATAGCCGATGAGCTCGGATTGAACGTCGATACAGTTAGAAATTTTTTTGGCGGTCACAATTTTAAAGAAGGTAAGAGTGTTGGGATACATTTAGAGCCTGGTCCGGATGGTGGTTTGGTAATGCTGGATGATACTACCGTCCTTGACAGGGCTCTAAAAATTCTAGATGAAATGAATGCCAGTGCTGAGCCTGTTCGAGCTTAAGAAAAGAAAGTTATAAATGAATCCCAATTGATAAACAAACAATTGGGATTTCTTATTTGTTTATAAAGTAAAAACAGTTGATTATGGAAGACAAGTTAGTAACCTTAGCTATTCTGACTTATGCAAAAGCTCAGATATTGAAGAATGTGCTTGAAAATGAAGGTGTTGAAACCTATATTCATAATGTAAATCAAATACAACCTGTAGTGTCTTCAGGTGTGCGCTTACGTATAAAAGAAAGCGATCTACCGCGTGCATTGAAGATAACTGAGAGCTCTGCTTGGCTTTCTGAAGAGGTAGTGGGAGGGAAGTCGCCCAAAGTAGAAAAGGAGAGTAATAAGGTCTTAATTCCTGTAGACTTTTCTAATTATTCAATGAAGGCATGTGAGTTTGGTTTTAATTTCGCTCAGAATATGGGAGCGGAAGTTGTGTTGCTTCATGTTTATTTTACACCAATCTATACCACGTCATTACCTTATGGAGACGTTTTTAATTATCAGCTAACAGACGATGAAAATGTAAAAAACATATTACAAAAAGTTCATGCAGACTTAAATACTTTATCTGACAAGGTAAAAGCAAAAGTAGCTTCAGGAGAGTTCCCGAATGTAAAATATAGTTGTGTATTGCGTGAAGGTATTCCAGAAGAGGAAATTCTTCGTTATTCGAAGGAATATCGGCCACGTATTGTGATTATGGGGACTCGTGGTAAAAATCAGAAAGATATAGATTTAATTGGTAGTGTAACTGCTGAGGTAATTGAGCGAAGCCGCGTACCAGTTTTAGCCATTCCGGAGAATACTCCATTTAAACAGCTGGCAGAAGCTAAACGTATTGCATTTATCACCAATTTTGATCAACGGGATTTAATTGCATTCGATTCTTTGATTGCTGCTTTAAAGCCATTTCATTTCTCTGTATCTTTGATTCATCTGTCAGATGTTAAGGACACTTGGAATGAAATTAAATTAGGTGGTATTAAGGAATATTTTCAAAAACAGTATCCGGACCTGGAAATTCATTATGATGTTGTGATGAATGATGATTTCTTGAACAGCTTAGATAATTACATAAAAACTAATCATATTGATATAATTACGTTGACTACTTATAAACGTAATATATTCTCTCGCTTATTTAATCCAGGTATTGCTCGGAAGATGATTTTTCATTCCGATACACCGCTGTTAGTTATTTATGGACGCCCAAGCTAAAATAAATAGCGCAAGCATTTCAAATTAATAATAACGATTATGTTTAATATATGGCACTAATATTCTTCTTGCATAATTAAAGCCAACTTCTTAGGTCTACCCATATCTTTTGGCGGTCCTGCCCCTGTGTGTACGGAGTGGCGTGTAGCCTTTATTTTATTGCGGGTTAAACGTCCCCAGCCCTCAAGTGCGGTGCGGCTTATACGGTATGTGTACTTAATCATATAAAATAAACCCTAAAAGTTTTTTGTCTAACTTTTAGGGTTCACTTCAAAAAGCAGTTTTTTAAGTTTATACTTTACATCAGCTTTTCAATTTCTTCAAATTCTGGTCCCATATCTAAATTATAATATACTCTGTAAAGACCATTCAACCATAAATCCTTTTGGTCAGGTTTTAATTCTCTTGCTTTTTCATAGCAAGGTTTTGCATTTTCATAGAAAGCTTTCAAAGTAATCTGATCTTCTTTATATTTAGGATCATTAACGTCAGTAGTAGCTTTTTCTGAGAAGTCTTGAGCTTGGAGACAGTAGATCAGTCCTAAATTGGAATAAGCTTCTGCATAAGTAGGATCTACTTCAATTGTCTTTTTGTAGTATTCAATAGCCTTATCATAATCCTTCATATTGTGGTAAAGATATCCTTTTACGTACAGATAGAATGTATTATTGGGGTCTTTAGCTAACATTTCATCAGCGAATTGCATGGCTTCATCGTATTTATTGTTATTGCTATAATAATCAATTAAATGACCGAAGAAGAATGAATGCTGAGGGTATTTTTGCAAACCTTCTTTTAATGAAGCAATCCACTTAACAGTATCGCCTTGTGCTTTTAAAGCTGTAGAGATGAACTCCATAGCATACTGACCTACTTCTTTGTCGTTCTGTGCATAAGGAGCATATTTCAGAACACTGGGATAATCCTCCATCTTTGCTGCTGCCAAGCTTGCATAATAAGCAATCTGAGCTAAGAGTGTATCTGTCTGCAAGAAGTTTTCCTTTTCAAACATCGGATTCTGAGCAATTTCAATATAAGTTCCAAAGAAATCTAATGCTTCTTTGTTCTTCTCTAAGTTATAATATTGAATACCGCCATTGATCAAGTTTGGGCGTTCTGCTACAATAGCAGCAGCATTGGGTTTTCTGTACTTGTTCTTGATTTTTCCCTTTTCATTTGGAACCTGTGCGAGTTCATCGCACTTAAGGTAGTATTTGCACATATTCAATGCGCTATTATATACCTTAAGAGTATCATAAGGTTTTCTTAAATAGGCATTTTCCATCTGTTTTTCATTAATCCTTTTCTGAATAAAACCTGCTACATCCCAAGTATCGGCATTATCCTTTGTTTCAGGATTAGTCAAGGCTTGATTGATGAGCTGCTCGGCCTTATTAAAGTCCGGATTCACTTCATTTGCAATGCTTTTAGCTTCTTTCACAGTCTTTTCTTGAGCGAAAGTGAAGCCTGCAGCGAGCAATAAAATCACTGAAAATAATACTCTTTTCATGATAGTTGTAAAATTAAAATTAATATTATGTCTATTCTTCATCTTCATTATTGACTTTATTATCAGAGTTATAGTCTTCCTCCTCTCCTTCTACCTCATTTATAGTGGGAATCGGGGAATTTTCATCATCAACAGGAATTTCATCTTCCATACTTTCTGATGTAACCTTACATACTGAACCGATCTCATCGTTTCTCTTTTCAAGATTGATCAGACGAACACCTTGGGTAGCACGACCCATAATACGGACATCAGCAACTTTCAGACGAATGGTGATACCAGATTTATTGATAATCATCAAGTCATTATCATCTGTTACAGACTTAATTGTTACCAATTTACCTGTTTTATCGGTGATATTCATCGTCTTAACACCCTTACCGCCACGATTAGTCTTACGGTAGTCTTCGATATCAGAACGTTTGCCATAACCTTGTTCAGAAACTACCATAATGGTTTCTGCTTCAGGATCTTTGATGCAAATCATTCCAACAACTTCATCTTGCCCGTCTTCGTCAAGCGTCATACCACGCACACCGGTTGCAGTACGTCCCATAACGCGTACAGCACTTTCGTGGAAGCGAATAGCACGTCCATTACGATTGGCAATGATAATTTCGTTGTCACCGTTAGTCATACGTACTTCGATAACGCGGTCGTCCTCACGGATAGTAATAGCGTTTACACCATTCTGGCGAGGGCGGGAATACTGTTCAAGTAATGTCTTCTTAATAACACCATTCTTGGTACAGAATAAGACATAATGGCTGTTGATGAAGTCTGTGTCAGAAAGGTTCTTCACACGCAGATATGCATTTACAGCATCGTCTGAATCAATATTCAGCAAGTTTTGGATGGCACGTCCCTTGGAATTCTTGGTACCTTCGGGGATTTCATATACTTTGAGCCAATAGCACTTACCCTTTTGAGTAAAGAACATCATGGTATTGTGCATGGTTGCCGGATATATGTGTTCAATGAAGTCTGCATCGCGGGTATCTGTACCCTTGGAGCCTACTCCACCACGGTTTTGAGCACGGAACTCACTCAACGGAGTACGTTTAATATAGCCCATATGAGAAATGGTAATAATCATTTCGTCATCTGCATAGAAATCTTCCGGATTGAATTCTTCGGATGAGTAAACAATTTCAGAACGACGTTCATCTCCGTATTTTGCTTTTACTTCAATTAATTCATCAGTAATAACTTTGCGGCAAAGTTCGTCATTCGAAAGAATTTCTTCGTAATAAGCAATCATCTTCATTACTTCTTCATATTCAGCATGAAGCTGATCCTGCATCAGTCCGGTCAATTGGCGCAAACGCATTTCTACGATGGCACGAGACTGAATTTCTGTTAATTGGAAGCGTTCTATCAAGCCGGCAATAGCATCATTAGGTGTCTTTGCGGCACGGATGATACGGATTACTTCATCGATATTATCTGATGCAATGATTAAGCCTTCCAATATATGAGCGCGTTCTTTAGCCTTACGTAAGTCATATTGAGTACGACGGATAACCACCTCATGGCGATGTTCTACGAAGTACTTAATCATGTCTTTCAGATTCAGCAAACGAGGACGCCCGTGTACCAATGCTACGTTGTTCACACTGAAAGAAGTCTGTAACAACGTCATCTTATAGAGCTTATTCAAGACTACGCTGGCGTTGGCATCACGTTTGATATCAATTACAATACGCATACCTTCACGGTCAGACTCATCATTGGCATTGGAGATACCTTCTATCTTCTTATCATTGGCTAAATCAGCGATATTCTTGATCAGTTCCGCCTTATTGACACCATACGGGATTTCCGTGATGACAATTTTGTCATGTGTAGAACTGGTTTCAATTTCTGCTCTTGCACGCATGATAACGCGACCGCGACCTGTAAGATATGCCTCGCGTACGCCACTCATACCATATATATATCCTCCTGTTGGGAAATCGGGAGCTTTCACATAGTTCATCAACTCCTCTATCTCGATATCGTTGTTCTCGATGTATGCGATGCAAGCATCAATAACCTCTGAAAGGTTGTGGGTAGGCATATTGGTTGCCATACCTACAGCAATACCAGATGCACCGTTTACCAAAAGGTTTGGAATACGGGTAGGCATAACGGTAGGCTCCTGCAAAGAATCGTCGAAGTTGCTCTGCATATCAACGGTTTCTTTGTCGAGGTCTTGCATCATATCTTCACCAATCTTGCGCAAGCGACACTCGGTGTAACGCATAGCTGCTGCGCTATCGCCGTCTACCGAACCATAGTTACCCTGGCCATCTACCACCATGTAACGCATTGCCCAAGGCTGTGCCATACGAACTAATGCACCGTAAACGGAAGAGTCACCATGCGGGTGATACTTACCCAATACTTCACCTACAACTCTGGCTGATTTTTTATAAGGTTTATCAGACGTATTTCCCAGTCCCATCATTCCGAAGAGAATTCTACGGTGGACAGGCTTAAAACCATCTCTAACATCCGGAAGGGCACGCGAAACGATGACCGACATGGAGTAGTCAATGTACGATGACTTCATTTCCTCCTCGATGTTAATCTTTATAATTCTGTCTTGTTCAAGCATTTAAAAAGATTATTAATTATACATACTTTGGTTCATGAAAAACCACGCTAAAGTACTGCTTTTTTACGATATACAAAAGTTTTCGCCCATAAACTTTATTTCAGAACTATTCTCTCACCTACTTTGTTCTTATAATATATAAATAAGGTATTAATAAGGAGCTTTTTCCCAAGAATGAAAGCACTTTAGTATGATACTGGTGAACGGATATTAAACTGTGGCACGGGTTTTGTATATAAATAATAAATAAAACGATGAAATACGTACTGGAAATTATAAATGCGTATCTTTGTATTAAGTAACACCTTAGAATAAGGAAGGAGAATATTAAGTATGAATAATCAGTTTTCACAAAGAGTTTCTGACATTATCACTTACAGCAAGGAGGAAGCTAACCGGCTGAAAAATAGATATATCGGTCCGGAGCATCTTCTACTCGGCATGTTGCGAGACGGCGGAGGGAAAGCTATAGAAATATTGCAGAAACTGGATATAGACCTAAACAGGGTTAAGAAACGGCTGGAAGGTTTTTTAAAAGAGATTGAAGATGATAACTTGTTGCCCGATGCAGACATTCCATTGTCTCCGATGGCAGCTAAGATATTGAAAATGTGTATACTCGAGGCTCGTCTGCTGAAGAGTGCCACTGCTGATACTGAACATGTATTGCTGGCTATCTTGAAAGACGGTAATAATTTGGCCGCTACGGTATTGGAAGAAAATAATATAGACTATAAGTCAGTGTTCGAACAGCTTTCTATGAAAGCCAGCCCTAACGCAGGTATGGGATTTACGGAGGATGATGACGAGGAAGAAGATGAAATGAATATGTCTTCACGCTCTTCTCAAAGTGGTAGTTCACAGTCTTCTACGCAAACTGCGTCTAAGAAACCATCCAATGATACTCCGGTATTGGATAACTTTGGTATGGATATGACCCGGGCTGCGGAAGAAGGTAGACTGGATCCTGTGGTAGGTCGTGAACGTGAAATCGAGCGGTTGGCTCAGATATTGAGCCGTCGTAAGAAGAATAACCCGGTATTGATAGGTGAACCTGGTGTAGGTAAATCAGCTATTGTAGAGGGATTAGCATTACGTATTGTTCAGAAGAAAGTATCCCGTATTCTGTTTGATAAACGTGTGGTAATGCTTGATATGGCTTCTGTAGTAGCCGGAACCAAGTATCGCGGACAGTTTGAGGAACGTATTCGTTCTATCATTAATGAGTTGCAGAAGAATCCGAATGTAATTCTGTTTATTGACGAGATTCACACGATTGTGGGTGCCGGAGCAGCTGCCGGTTCTATGGATGCTGCCAATATGTTGAAACCTGCATTGGCACGTGGTGAAATACAATGTATAGGTGCCACTACCCTTGATGAATACCGGAAGAATATAGAAAAAGACGGTGCTTTGGAACGCCGTTTCCAGAAAGTGATTGTTGAACCGACCACTGCTGAGGAAACGCTCCAGATATTGAAGAATATTAAAGAGAAGTACGAAGACCATCATAATGTGACTTATACGGATGAAGCGCTGGAAGCATGTGTCAAGTTGACAGACCGCTACATTACTGACCGTAATTTCCCGGATAAGGCTATTGATGCTCTGGACGAAGCCGGTTCGCGCGTCCATCTGACAAACATTACTGTTCCGAAAGAGATTGAAGAACAGGAGAAACTGATTGAAGAAGCCCGTCAACAAAAGGCGGATGCGGTGAAATCGCAGAATTTCGAACTTGCTGCCAGCTTCCGTGATCATGAGAAAGAGTTTTCTGCTCGTCTGGAAGAAATGAAGGCTGAATGGGAAGCTCGCTTAAAAGATGATCGCCAGATCGTTGGTGAGGAGGAAATTGCGAATGTGGTTTCTATGATGTCCGGTGTGCCTGTACAGCGTATGGCGCAGGCTGAAGGTATTAAGTTGGCGGGTATGAAAGAAGAGTTGCAAGCTAAAGTTATAGCTCAGGATCCGGCTATTGAAAAGGTGACGAAAGCAATTCTGCGTAGTCGTGTAGGATTGAAAGATCCTAACCGTCCTATCGGAACATTCTTGTTCTTGGGGCCTACGGGTGTGGGTAAAACTCACTTGGCGAAACAGTTGGCGAAATATATGTTTGGTTCTGCCGATGCGCTGATACGTGTGGATATGAGTGAATATATGGAGAAGTTTACCGTTTCTCGTCTTGTTGGTGCACCTCCGGGATACGTAGGATACGAAGAAGGCGGACAGTTGACAGAGAAAGTGCGTCGTAAACCTTACTCTATCGTATTGTTGGACGAGATTGAGAAAGCCCATCCGGATGTATTCAACATCTTGTTACAACTGATGGATGAAGGTCGTCTGACTGACAGTTATGGCAGAACTGTAGACTTCAAGAATACAGTGGTTATCATGACTTCAAACATCGGTACACGTCAATTGAAAGACTTCGGTCGTGGTGTAGGTTTTGCCGCCCAGAATCGTACGGATGATAAAGAATATTCACGCGGCGTGATACAAAAGGCTTTGAATAAGTCGTTTGCCCCTGAGTTTCTGAATCGTGTCGACGAGATTATTACTTTCGACCAGCTTTCGCTGGATGCTATCGAAAAGATTATCGATATCGAGTTGAAAGGCTTGTATGAGCGTGTGGAATCTCTTGGATATAAGCTTGTTATTGATGCTAAAGCCAAGACATTCATGGCATCTAAAGGATATGATGTGCAGTTTGGTGCCCGCCCGTTGAAGCGTGCTATCCAGACTTATCTGGAAGATGGACTTTCGGAATTGATTATTTCTTCCGAATTGCAGACGGGCGATACGATTTCTGTCTCTTTGAACGAAGAAAAAGGAGAACTGGACATCAAGAAAGCATAAAAATGAAGTCTTCTTAGAAGATGATAAACAGTCAAAATGTCAGTCCTTATGGGCTGGCATTTTTTTTGCATTACACTTGCCAAACGATTAAATATATAAACTTAAAAATATAAATCATAAGTAGTATGCAAAAAGGAAATATTGGGGTAACTACCGAAAACATTTTCCCCGTTATCAAAAAGTTCTTGTACAGCGATCATGAAATTTTTCTCCGCGAGTTGGTTTCTAATGCCGTAGATGCTACGCAGAAGTTGAAAACCTTAGCCTCTATTGGTGAGTTTAAAGGTGAGGTTGGCGATTTGACCGTACATGTGTCTTTAGGAAAAGATACAATTACTGTTTCAGACCGTGGTATTGGCTTGACTGCCGAAGAAATCGACAAATATATCAACCAGATTGCCTTTTCAGGTGCCAACGACTTCCTGGAGAAGTATAAGAATGATGCTAATGCAATTATTGGACACTTTGGTTTGGGCTTTTATTCAGCTTTCATGGTGGCTAAGAAAGTGGAAATAATCACGAAATCCCATAAGGAAGGTGCTCAAGCTGTGAAATGGAGTTGCGATGGCAGTCCGGAGTTCACCATTGAGAACATTGATAAGGCTGACCGTGGTACAGATATAGTACTTTACATTGACGATGAAAGTAAAGAATTCCTGGAAGAGGCCCGCATTTCTTCTCTGTTGAAGAAATATTGTAGTTTCCTTCCCATACCTATTGCTTTTGGTAAGAAGAAAGACTGGAAAGATGGAAAACAGGTTGAAACAGACGAAGATAATATCATCAATGACAGTAATCCGTTGTGGACATTGAAACCCAGCGAACTGAAGGATGAAGATTATAAGAAGTTCTATCGTGACCTGTATCCGATGTCTGATGAACCTCTGTTCTGGATACATCTGAATGTAGATTATCCGTTCCATCTGACAGGTATCCTCTACTTCCCGAAAGTAAAGAGCAATATCGAACTGAATAAGAATAAGATACAGCTTTATAGCAACCAAGTATACGTTACGGATTCAGTAGAAGGTATCGTACCTGACTTTCTGACACTGTTGCATGGTGTGCTCGATTCTCCGGATATTCCGTTGAATGTATCCCGTTCTTATCTACAGAGCGACTCTAACGTGAAGAAGATTTCGACATATATCACGAAGAAAGTATCTGATCGTCTGCAATCTATCTTTAAAAATGATCGCAAACAGTTCGAGGAAAAGTGGAATGACCTGAAGATTTTCATCAATTACGGAATGCTTACTCAGGAAGACTTCTATGACAGAGCAAAAGATTTTGCCCTTTTCACCGATACGGATGGTAAATGCTATACATTTGAAGAGTATCAGAAGCTGATCAAAGATAATCAGACTGATAAAGATGGCAATTTGATCTATCTGTATGCTAATCATAAAGATGAGCAATTCAGCTATATCGAGGCTGCTAAGAATAAGGGATACAATGTGTTGCTGATGGATGGTCAACTGGACATTGCTGTAGTAAGCATGTTGGAGCAAAAGTTTGAGAAATCTCGCTTTACCCGTGTAGATAGTGATGTTATCGATAATCTGATTATCAAAGAAGATAAGAAAGGTGAAACTCTGGAAACAGGCAAACAAGAAGCTCTTTCTGCTGTGTTCAAGAGCCAGTTGCCTAAGCTGGAAAAGGTTGAGTTTAATATCACTGCGCAGGCTTTGGGTGAAAACTCTTCTCCTGTGATGATTACTCAAAGCGAATATATGCGCCGTATGAAAGAAATGGCTAATATTCAGGCAGGTATGAGTTTCTATGGAGAAATGCCCGATATGTTCAACCTTGTGCTGAATTCAGATCATAAACTGGTGAAAGAAGTTCTTGCAGACGAAGAAAAAGAATGCGACTCTGTTGTAGCTCCTATTCAGCAAGAAATGAATGACGTAGACAAACGTCGTAATGAGCTGAAAGATAAACAAAAAGGTAAGAAAGACGAAGAAATTTCTACTGCTGAAAAGGACGAAGTGAACGGATTGGATCAGAAGTGGGAAGAACTGAAAACAAAGAAAGACGAAGTATTTGCCGGATATGCAGCTAAAAATAAAGTTGTCCGCCAGTTGATTGACCTGGCATTGCTGCAAAATGGCATGCTGAAAGGTGAAGCTTTGAATAACTTTGTGAAGAGAAGCATCGAGCTAATCTAAATACGCCCTTTATTCACAATCTATATGCCGGGAGCATTGCAACTTTTATAAGAGTTGTAATGCTCCTTTTTTCGTATATTTTGTGTGGGAACGCTTGTTTTTTAGCGTTGGATACGTCCAATTTCGAAACAATTGCATATATTTGAACTTTGATAATAATATATTTTCAGCTCGGAGCTTTGAAGTATGAAAAGAATTCTTTTGCTTTTATCGTTTTGTTTCTTGTTGCTGCCCATGTTGCATGCCCAAAAAGTTGGACTTGTATTGAGTGGTGGTGGTGCGAAAGGTATGACGCATATCGGCATCATTCGGGCTTTGGAAGAAAACAATATCCCTATAGATTATATTACCGGTACATCCATGGGAGCCATTATCGGTTCGTTGTATGCCATGGGATACTCTCCCGATGATATGGAGGCTTTGCTGCGTTCAGAAGACTTTAAACGCTGGTATTCGGGAAAAGTAGAACCTAAATATGCCTATTATTTCAAGAAAAGTATTCCCACACCGGAGTTTTTTAATATCCGCTTTGATTTTAAGGACTCCTTGAATGTCAAACCGCAATTGCCGACCAGTATGGTTAACCCCATCCAAATGAATCTGGTGTTTGTGGAGCTGTTTGCCCGTGCTACAGCTGCTTGTGACGGTGATTTTGATAGGCTGTTTGTTCCTTTCCGCTGTATCGCTTCTGATGTATACAATAAACGGCAAATAGTGTTAGGGAAAGGTGACTTGGGAGATGCTGTCCGTGCTTCTATGAGTTTCCCGTTTGTTTTTAAGCCTATTGAGATAGATAGTGTGCTGGCTTATGATGGTGGTATTTACAATAACTTTCCAACGGATGTAATGCGGGATGATTTTCATCCGGATATTATCATTGGTAGTGTGGTGGCCGCCAATCCATCCAAGCCTAAAGAAAATGACCTTATGAGTCAGATTGAGAACATGGTGATGCAGAAGACGGACTATTCTATTCCGGATTCTGTCGGCATCCTCATGACATTCAAGTATGATGATGTGAACTTACTTGATTTCGACCGTCTTCAGGAACTCCATGATATAGGTTACAATCGCACTCTTAGTCTGATGGATTCTATAAAGGGGCGTATTCATCGTAGGGTGAATGCAGATAATGTGCGTTTACGCCGTCTGGTTTATCGCAGTAATCTGCCGCAGCTCTATTTCCAGAAAATTTATATTGATGGAGCTAACTCCCAGCAACAGGCTTATATTCAGAAGGAATTTCATGATGAAGAAGATGAACCATTCACCTACGAAGATCTGAAGCGTGGATATTTCCGTTTACTTGCGGATAACATGATATCGGAAATCATTCCGAAGGCGGTATTCAATGAGGAAACCGATATGTACGATTTGCATCTGAAAGTAAAGATGGAGGATAATTTCTCTGTCCGCTTGGGGGGTAGTGTGTCTACGACGAGTTCCAATCAGATATATCTGGGACTGGGCTATCAGAACTTAAATTATTATGCCAAAGAGTTTACGTTTGATGGTCAATTGGGTAAAGTTTATAATAATGCCCAACTGATGGCGCGTATAGATTTGCCTACTCATATTCCTACTTCATATCGGCTTATTGCGTCTATCAGTACTTTTGATTATTACAAGAAAGAGAAACTGTTCTCTAAAAACGATAAACCTTCCTTTAATTCAAAGGATGAACGATTTCTAAAGTTGATTATCGCTTTACCGTTCTTAGCGAATAAACGGGCTGAATTTGGCTTTGGTATTGGAAAATTGCAAGATAACTATTTTCAATCTAGTGTGATAAACTTTGAAGAAGACCGTTCGGACAGGAGTTTATACAGGCTTATAGGCGGTTCTATTAGCTTTTATGGAAGTACACTGAATTTCCGTCAATACGCTACAAAAGGGTATAACGAGAAATTGATAGCCCAGATTTTTACGGGAAAAGAAAGATATAAGCCTGGAAATCCGGCAGAACAGCCTGTTACACAGGAACGGCAATCATGGTTACAGATTTCTTATATGAAAGAAGCATATCATAGTATGGCGCCTAAATTTGTTTTGGGATGGATGGCGGAAGCGCTGTATTCATCGAGGAATTTCTCGGAGAATTTTACGGCGACAATGATGCAGGCTGCAGAGTTTTCGCCGACTCCGCATAGTAAGCTGATGTATAATGAGGCTTTCCGCGCTAATCAGTTTCTGGCTGCCGGTATCAAGCCTATGTTTATTTTCAATGATATGTTTCATCTGAGAGGAGAATTTTATGGATTTATGCCTATTTTCCCTATCGAGAAGAATACGCAAAACAAAGCATTTTATGGAAAAGCTTTCTCAAAGGTAGAATATATGGGAGAAGTTTCTGTTATTTGCCAATTACCTTTTGGAGCGATCTCTGCTTATGTAAATCATTATAGCTCACCGAGAAGGGAGTGGAATGTGGGGTTGAGTATCGGCTGGCAACTGTTTAATTACCGTTTCATCGAATAATTTTCTTCAAAAAAAGTTTGTGGAATACTTGCAGTTTCGGAAAAAGTCCGTATCTTTGCACCCGTTAAACAAAAAGGCCGCGTAGCTCAACTGAATAGAGTAGCTGACTACGGATCAGCCGGTTACAGGTTTGAATCCTGTCGCGGTCACATCTTTTTGATAACAAGGTCGCGTAGCTCAACTGAATAGAGTAGCTGACTACGGATCAGCCGGTTACAGGTTTGAATCCTGTCGCGATCACGAAAAGAGGTTGTGTCAAAACGTTGGCACAACCTTTTTCTATAATTTATAGTCCTGTTATCTTTTCTTTTGTCTGCGCCGCTTTTTTCTCATTCATTTGGTAACAAGTTGCTATCTTCCCGTTGTATCGGGTTATAAATAGTTCAATAAATATAGATTTAGCAAGTGTAATGAGCTCCTTTCCTGCTTTTCTCAGTTTTGCACACATCTTTTTGATATTAAAAGCTATGGCAAAGAAGGCAAAGTCCATTTTCACCTTGTCTTCTCCCACATGCCGGAACCTCCTGTATGCCATGTTGTATTTCATTTGTCCGAAAACAGCTTCCGGTTCTATACACCGCCTGCCCCTATGCCTGACTCCTTCTTCTGAAACTAACCTTTCCCGTGCCTGCCGTTTATATTGGTTTAACCGGTGGTTGACTTCTATAATACGGTTCCCCTGTGCTTTAAAACAACTTCCATGCAAAGGACAACCTTCGCATCTTTGTGTTTTATACCGGGCACTTTCGGTGATGTATCCGCTCGCTGTTTTGTCACGTCTGGTTCCTATGCGGTTCATGTGTTGCCCCATCGGACAAACGTAATAATCCTCCCCCGCATTGTAATGGAGACTTTCCGCATGGAACGGGTTGGGAGTATAACGGGGACGCTGCTCTTTATGGAAGTAGTTGTACTTGACAAAGGCCTCTATCCCATTTTCCTGCATGAACCGGTAATTTTCTTCCGAGCCGTAACCGGAGTCTGCCACACCGATACCCGGTAAGCGGTTATAGCGGTGCTGGAAGGAGTGGAAGAAAGGGATCAGGGTCAGCGTATCGGTGGGGTTGGGAAACAGCCGGAAGTCTATGATGAACTGGTTTTCAGTACCTATTTGTAAATTATACCCGGGCTTGGTCTGCCCGTTCTTCATGGCGTCTTCTTTCATGCGCATGAATGTGGCATCAGGATCGGTCTTGGAATAGGAATTACGTTCTCCAAGGACTTCAAGGTGATTGTCGTATTCCATCAGCTTGTCACGATACCCTTCAAGTTCCCTGACCTGTTTTTTCTTTTCACGCAGAGCTTTCTTTTGTTCCTTGTCCTGTGTTACTTGGTGGTCCAGCACTTCTTTGAGTTCATCCACTATATTAGAGAGCATGGAGGGAGTCAACTCCACGGATGTGTCTTTTACAGAGTTCTCCTGTATAATGGCTTCATCCACCTGCTCCAGAAGGATGCGAATCTTATTCAGCAACCTTGTACGGTTCTTTTCGACTGTCTTGCGCCAGACAAAAGTATATTTGTTGGCCTTGGACTCAATCTTGGTGCCGTCGATATACTCCACGTCAAGACTGATGAAACCCTTGTCGGCAAGGACAAGAACCAGCTGCGTGAAGACGTTGTTTATTTCCTCCTTTACACGGTTACGGAAACGGTTGATGGTTATGAAATCCGGATGCTCATGACCGGCAAGCCAGATATAATGGATATCACGCAAAAGAAGCTTCTCTATTTTACGACAGGAATAGATATTATTCATATAAGCGTAGATAATTACCTTGAGCATCATTTTGGGATGATAAGCTGAGCGCCCCGTTTCTTTATAAAGCTTCTTGAAATTATCAAGATTGAGATTATCAACAACTGCATTGACGATGCGGACAGGGTCGTTCGCAGCTATGTTTTCATCAATTCTTTGTGGAAAAAGAACGGTTTGGTTGGGAATGTAAGGACGAAAATGTAACTTTGCCATAACGAAAAAACTGATGCCTAAAGTTACATAAACTTTGGGTAATAACAAAGCCCGGGCTTGGGAAAGTCTGGGCTTTGCGCATAAAAAAAGGTTGTGCCAGCATTTTGACACAACCTCTTTTGTTATACACCGTAGGGGTAACAGTTATATCTGTGTAGACTCATGCAAATATGTGTGTGAGTTGATACAGATATAACTGTGTGCTTGTGCAGATATAAGTATTAATTTCTTTCCTGAGATGAATAAATCCGTCTCATGAGACAGTAAAAATCAGCTTGTGAGACGAAAAAAAACATCCCCTGAGAAAAAAATCATCTCAGGGGACGATACAAAGAAATATCTATTCTTTTTCTTAGCATTTAATATTTAACTCATCCAAAATCTTCCGCATGGCTTCAAAAGTAGTAATCCTGGTAGGCACAAGCGGGAGGCGAAGTTTATTCTCAATCATTCCCATAACGTTCAACATTGCTTTTACGCCTGCCGGATTGCCATCCACAAAAAGAAGCTTGAATAACTCGGCAAATTTATGGTGGATAGTCAATGCATTTGCATAATCTCCTCGCAATGCCAGTCTTACCATGCGGCTAAATTCGCGTGGAAATGCATTTCCGATGACCGATATGATACCAACAGCTCCCAAGGTAATCAAAGGGAAGGTAATACCATCATCTCCCGAAATAACGTCAAAATTGGCCGGTTTATTTTTGATGATATCATCCATTTGGGTGATGTCACCGGAAGCTTCCTTGATAGCAATAACATTTTTGAAGTCACGGGCAATGCGCAGCGTGGTTTCTGCTTTCATATTTACACCGGTACGACCGGGAACATTATAGAGTACAATTGGGAGCTCTGTAGCCTCTGCAATTGCTTTATAATGTTGATAAATACCTTCCTGAGAAGGTTTATTATAATAGGGAACAACAGACAGAATGGCATCTACTCCGGTAAAATCGTCGTTTTGAAGCGTATCCACAATGGCACGCGTATTATTTCCACCAACACCGAGCAGGATAGGTATCCGACCATTTACGCGTTCGATGACCATTTTCTTGATTTTCTTTTTTTCTTCTTCCGTCAGTGTCGGAGTTTCTGCTGTGGTGCCCAGCACACACAAAAAATCAGTATTGTTTTGAAGTTGATAGTCCACCAAACGTATCAATGCATCGTAATCAACGCTTTCATCCTCTTTAAAAGGAGTAATCAGCGCTACCCCCATTCCTTTCAATTTAGTCTGTATCATGAGTGAAATTTAAGTAATCTCTAATTAAATGACTCGCAAAAGTACGAATATTTTCGATTTCTACAGCAAATATAAGCTATAAAAAAGATTTCACTGGAAAAATGTTACGAAATGAGCGCTAAAAACTCATCTTCGCTCATTATCTGTACACCCAGCTTTTGCGCTTTTTCCAATTTGGCAGGTCCCATATTTTCTCCTGCTAGGATAAAACTGGTCTTGGCAGAAATACTACCTACATTTTTTCCTCCATTCTTCTCTATCAAATCTTTATATTCGTCTCTGGAGTGATGGGTGAACACACCGCTGATTACAATAGACTGTCCGGCAAGCTTATCAGTATAGCCGCTCAGATCTTCTTCCTTCCGGCTAAACTGTAATCCGGCAATTTTCAGTCGCTCTATTAATTCTCTATTCAGAGGATTAGCGAAGTAGGAAATGATACTTTGTGCTATTTTCTCACCGATTTCATCGATATTTATCAATCTTTCAAGATCTGCATTTTCCAGTTCTTCTATGTCAGTGAAGGACTTAGCTATTTTCTTTGCTACAGTTTCACCGACAAAGCGGATACCCAGGGCGAACAAAGCTCGCTCAAAAGGCACTTCCTTGCTTTGGGCAATACCCTTGACGATATTTTCCGCCGATTTATCTCCCATACGGTCCAGGTTCTTGATATCGTCTACAGTCAGCTTGTACAGATCTGCCGTATCCTTAATGAGTCCTAACCGATAGAACATATCCACAGTTTCCGGGCCTAATCCGTCAATGTTCATAGCCTTCCGGCTGATGAAATGCTCGATCTTTCCTTTAATCTGGGGTGGACAAGCCGTTTCGTTGGGGCAATAGTGCGCAGCTTCTCCTTCGTAACGGATTAATTTGCTGCCACATTCAGGGCAATGAGTGATGAACTTCACTTTTTCACCTACCATCATACTCCGGGCATCTTTGTCTACTCCGGTAATTTTGGGTATGATTTCGCCACCTTTTTCTACATAAACCATATCGCCGACATGCAAGTCGAGCCCTTCAATGATATCTGCATTATGCAGTGAGGCGCGTTTTACGATTGTACCCGATAATTGTACCGGATCCAGGTTGGCAACAGGGGTTACTGCTCCGGTTCTTCCCACCTGGTAAGTCACCTTGTTTAAGCGGGTCAATGCACGCTCTGCCTGGAACTTGTATGCGATGGCCCAACGAGGAGATTTTGCGGTGAAACCGAGGTTTTTCTGCTGTTTCAGGCTATTAACTTTCAAAACAATGCCATCCGTGGCTACAGGTAAATTCTTCCGTTCTGTATCCCAATAATGGATGTAATCGAACACTTCCTGCAGGCTGTGGCACTTCTTCATATGGTCGGAGATTTTGAATCCCCATTGTGCAGCTTTCTGCAGGTTTTCATAATGTCCGTCGCAAGGTAGTTCTTCGCCTAATAAATAATAAAGGTAGGCATCCAGTTTGCGGGAAGCAACTATAGCAGAGTTTTGTAATTTCAAAGTGCCTGATGCAGCATTACGCGGATTAGCAAAAAGAGGTTCTTCGCGCGCCTCTTTTTCGCGGTTTAGTTCCTCAAAGACTTCCCACGGCATTAGTATTTCCCCTCTGATCTCAAATAATTGGGGATAATCACCATGCAAAACAAGGGGGATAGTACGGATTGTCTTCACATTATCCGTTACATCATCGCCTTTTTCACCGTCGCCACGGGTTACGGCACGTATTAATTTACCGTTTTCGTATGTCAGTGAGATGGAAGTACCGTCATATTTAAGTTCGGCACAAATTTCAAAATCTTCGTTCAGGGCTTTTTGAGTGCGATCATAAAAGTCAGATACCTCACCTTCAGAATAGGTATTACCCAACGAAAGCATTGGATATTTGTGTGTCACTTGCGTGAAATTCTTATTCAAATCACTTCCTACGCGCATAGTTGGCGAAGTTTCATCCTGATATTCAGGGTGTTCTCGCTCCATATCCTGCAATTCCCGCATCATGTCGTCGAACTCTTTGTCGGAGATTTCGGGAGCATTCAATACGTAATAATTGTAGTTGTGCCGATGCAGTTCGGCACGGAGCTGATCTATCTTTTCTTTTGCAGTCATAGCTATTTCAGATTGTTTGAACGCAAAAATACAGGTTTCTCCTCTAATATTTGTACTTTTGCAGAAAATTAAAATTAATATGCGCATTGATATAATAACAGTTCTACCGGAGATGATTGAAGGCTTTTTCAATTGTTCCATTATGAAACGTGCTCAGAATAAAGGGCTTGCAGAAATATATATTCATAATTTACGTGATTATACTGAAGATAAATATCGACGGGTGGATGATTATCCTTTTGGCGGTTTTGCCGGAATGGTGATGAAAATAGAGCCTATAGAGCGCTGTATCAATGCCTTGAAGGCAGAAAGGGAGTATGATGAAGTCATTTTTACGACTCCTGATGGTGAGCAGTTCAATCAGCCAATGGCCAATACACTTTCACTTACCCAGAACCTTATTATCCTTTGCGGTCATTTTAAAGGTATCGATTATCGCATTCGCGAGCATCTGATCACTAAAGAAATCAGTATCGGAGACTATGTGCTGACCGGTGGAGAACTGGCAGCAGCAGTGATGGCTGATGCTATTGTCCGTATTATCCCCGGTGTTATTTCCGATGAGCAATCAGCCTTGTCCGACTCATTTCAGGATAATCTTTTGGCTGCTCCAGTCTATACAAGACCTGCCGATTACAATGGTTGGAAAGTTCCGGAAATTTTATTGTCCGGGCATGAGGCTAAGATTAAGGAATGGGAGTTGCAACAGTCTTTGGAACGGACGCGCAGACTCCGCCCGGATTTGCTGGGAGAGGAATAAATCAGTTGTATAAAAATAGAAAAAGGACATTCATAGCGAATGTCCTTTTTTATGTAAAATAGGTGCGAATGATATTCACTTGTTATTGGTTACACCTCAAGCGCACCGATAATTTCTTTCACAGACTTATATCCGTGTCTATCGAGATAGTCGTTTATACCTTCCGCTACTTTAATTGTAACTGCCGGATCGATGAAATTAGCCGTACCGATTTGGATGGCTGAAGCTCCGGCAAGCATAAATTCCACTGCGTCTTTCCAGTTCATGATACCTCCTAAACCTATGACAGGTATTTTTACCGCCTGAGCAACTTGCCATACCATGCGGAGTGCGATTGGTTTTACTGCTGCGCCGGACATACCACCTGTTACGGTAGAGAGTATAGGACGCCTGCGTTCCGCGTCTATAGCCATTCCAAGCAGTGTATTAATTAATGAAACGCTGTCTGCACCGCCATTTTCTACTGCACGGGCTATTTCAGCGATGCTTGTCACGTTGGGAGACAGCTTTACGATAAGTGTCTTTTTGTAAGCTGCACGCACAGCTTTCACCACTTCTTCGGCTCCTTTTGCAGTGACGCCAAAAGCCATTCCACCTTGCTTTACATTGGGACAAGAGATGTTCAATTCAATGGCAGGAATTTTGTCAAGTTCGTTAATGGCTTCCGCTGTTTTTACATAATCTTCTATGGCAGAACCCGAAACATTTACAATCATATTGGTTTCGATGTCCTTAATACGCGGGTATATCTGTTCAACAAAGTAATTTACTCCCTTATTTTGCAGTCCCACAGCGTTTAACATACCTGACGGAGTCTCTGCCATACGCGGATATGGGTTACCTTCACGTTTGTGAAGAGTCGTACCCTTTACAATTATACCACCTATTCGCGTAATATCAATGAAATCGGCAAACTCTTCACCATATCCAAATGTACCGGAAGCCGTCATCACCGGATTCTTCATTTGTAATTCTCCAATGTTTACACTTAAATCTGCCATAATAGTTTGTTTATATTAAAAACCGGACCTTCTTTACATACACATAAATGCCCTTCCGTTGTATTTTCTACACAACAGAGGCAAGCGCCTATACCACACGCCATTGTATTTTCCAATGATACTTCACAAGCTATATCTTTACTTTTGGCATATTTAGCCACCGCCATCATCATAGGCTTAGGGCCACAAGTGTAAATCTGCTCGAATTGCACCTTATTCAATATGGAATGTTGTGTCACGTATCCTTTTTCGCCATGACTGCCGTCCTCGGTAGTCGTATATACATCACCATAAGCTGCAAACTGCTCCAGTTGCAGCAAATCCTTATCGCTTCTTGCTCCCAGAAGGAACGTCGGTTTACTGCCGTTTTTAGCTAATTGCTCGCCCAGATAAAGCATGGGAGCTGTACCAACACCTCCACCTACTAACAGAAGCTTATCAGAAGCCTTTTCAGGCATTGTGAAGCCATTTCCCAAAGGAAGTACTACGTTGACCGTGTCTCCGGCTTTTGCTTCGCCTAATTGCCTCGTTCCGTCTCCAATCAGTTGGATCAGAAACCATACTTCATTGCGTTGTCTATCTACATAATTAATGGAAATGGGGCGGCGCAAGAAAGTAGTTGGAGATCCGTCCACACGTATTTCCGCAAATTGTCCCGGAAGCATATCCGGAAGCGGAGACGGAGACGTCAGTTTCAATAGCACATAATTAGCGTGCAGTTGGACGTTCTCAGTCACTGTCAAATCTAAAATGTATTTTTTCATTATCCTATATAAAGAGGTGAATTTTATCTTCAGGGTACAAAGATAATGCAAATCGAATGCAGAACTTTCATGCTTGCATGAAAAAGTTCTGCTGAGATGCTTATCTTATCTAAAGATACGGGAAATTGTGCAAATAGTCGTTTATGAGTCTTACTTTTCGGGTTTAAACGTCTCGTACGTATTATCGTCGAAGAAAATTCTTATTTCAGTGATTTTTCTGGGAGATCTTTCTTTATAGATAATCTCCTGTTTTACAATCTCTTTAGTGGCATTTACAGGCGTTTCTAATGCGATTTCCTTGCGATTTTCGGCCGGACCTGTCTCTTTGGACGGATTTACGGAATTCTCAGCGAATAATGGATAGTCGAATCCACTCTCGATAGAAGAGTCAGAATCGGAAGGCGTATTACTCATTTCACCTTGTCCGGTAAGTAACCATTCCAAATTTATATCATTATATCTTTGATGTAGACGAAGAATAACTTCTGTACTTGGATACTTATTACGCGGGCCTAAAATATGTGAGATGGTAGCTTGAGCTACACCAATACTTTCGGCAAATGCGCCTGCGGTTAATTTTTCCCGATCCATGATCATTTTGAACCTATCTTTTATGCTCATAACTGTTGCGATATAGGTGATGTTTACAATTGTATTGATTCTCTTTTGAATTACAAAAGTAAAAAAATGAAGTTACAAAAGCAAATTAAAAGTGTGAATTCTTTTATATTACAATTGTGTTGTCGTTATTTCAAATGTTATATATACAAATGTGATGATATATATTACCTAGATTTTAAGCTCATATTTTTACTTTAATAAAAATATGTATATTATTGGTTATTATGTATATAAGTTTAAGTTATTTCTGTGGTATATCCCATATTACAATTGTTTTCTCATTGATTTCTCTATTTATGAACTGATAGATTATATAAATGGCTATATTGGTATTGATTATTAGCGATTTAATTGTTGTTTTACTCCTCGTTAACCCCTATCCTATTACCTTTGTTATTTTATCATTACTTTATTAAAAACAACCTCATTACAATTGTGTATTACACCTTTTGATTACGTTTGTTATATGTATCATTGTTATATATCCAATTGTGAACATAGTGATATTACGTTTTTAATATTTCATAGTTGAAATAGCAACTATTTCCTTTTCTAATTGCATTTATTCTTGATGATAGATTCGATATTACAGAAAGAATTTGTTACACTAAAATAAGGAGAGTTCAATTGATATGTTCTAAAGTCTTCGTAATTGTAAATCCTTGCTTTATTTCTGTATAAATGATCGTGAACTTGGAATTTCTTAATTCTCAGGAGCTTATTTTGAGTGTATTTAATTGTAATACAGTGTATTATACCCTATTTTTTAGTTTTAAAATTCTTTTATTCTAGAAAAATAACCCCTTTTTAAGTGAGAAATGACATAATGATAGTGAAAATAGCATTTTCTTCTCTATTACTGCTGATATAGTTAACAAGTATAATCTCCTCTAAAATAAGAAATAGACGATCTATTTCCATTGATCTGCTGACCACTTTCTAAATATAATTTTCCTTTTTTCTTAGAAAAAGTACATTGTTTTCCTATAAAAATATGCTTGCTTTACTCGGGACAGGAGATTATATTATATAAAAACAGATGGTCTATTTACATTAAATAGACCATCTGTTTATATCAGATAAATGGTCTGTTCACTGTATATAGACCATCTGTTTCTGCGAATATGTTGTATGTATTTCAGATACCCTTCCACACTCTATTACCTATGAACAGTACGTTTGGGAACAGTGGAAGGGGGTGAAGGAAAAGCTAAATTTCTTGTTTAATGAAGAGTGTATAGAAGAAAAAAGCTGTTAATGCAGGATCTTGAAGACCAGTTCGCGAAGAATATCCCCGTCACTTAAAGATGGATTTCCCACTCCTTTAGATTTTGCATCTGCATATCGTATTTCTCCGATAATTTGCATGGTCTTTACTCCATTATATCGACGCATAGCTGCGAGATAGTCTTTGGCCTGCCAGGGGGTGCGTAGTCCCAACATGTTGGCTATGCCTTGCTCCGATTTTTCAGGGGCATAATAGGCCAACATCAAGTTAGAAAAGAATCCAAAAAGTAAAGATAAAGTCATTTGAATAGGGTTTGTTTTCGGATTTTCTTCAAAATATTTTATTATCTTATTAGCTTTCAGGACATCCTTTTCAACGAGGGCACTGCGCAATTCGAAGTTGTTATAATCCTTACTGATACCAATGTTCTTCTCTATCTGTTCAGGGGTAACGCGTGTATGACCTTTTGGAAGTGTAATGATCAGTTTTTCCAGTTCTCCCGTGAGGCGACTGAGGTCGGGGCCAACGAAATCGGCCAGCATGGCAGTGGCTTTAGGTTCCACGTCGATACCTTTACGTTTCATATAAGAAGTGATGAATGCAGGCAGTTGCGCATCCTTCACTTTTTTAGATTCAAACAGGACACCAGTCTTTTCGATTTCGGCAGCCAGTTTCTTTCTTCGATCCAGTACGCCATGTTTATGGCATATTACTAATATGGTAGAAAGCAGCGGCTTTTGGAGGTAATAAGAAAGCTCCTCCATATTACGGATATTCTGCGCTTCCTTTACCACCACCACCTGATGCTCGGACATCATCGGATAACGCTTGGCGGCATTAATAACAGTAGCTATATCCACATCTGCCCCGTATACAACGGTCAGGTTGAACTCCTTTTCCGTTTCGGTCAGAATATTGTCTGTTATATAGTCGGCAATGAGGTCGATGTAATAGGGTTCCTCGCCCATGAGATAATAGACGGGACGGTATTGCTTCGCTCTCAGTTCCTTTAAGATGTCATCACACGTGATTTCCTGTTTTGCCATATTCGTTTTTACCAGTCGAATTTCAGATGTTTTACGGTTTTCTTCTCGTCAATAATCATACGTAGGGATGCGATGCCGATTTCAACGTGCTCGGTTACGTAGTTTTGGGTAACCAGATTATCGCTTTTATCGGTTTTTACTCCTTCAGGAATCATTGGCTGGTCAGAAACCAGTAAGATGGCTCCGGTAGGGATGTGATTGGCAAAACCGCAGCTGAAGAGAGTCGCTGTTTCCATATCGACGGCCATGGCACGAGTTTTCTTCAGATATTCCTTGAATTCCTCGTCATGCTCCCAAATGCGGCGGTTGGTAGTGTATACGGTACCTGTCCAATAGTCGCGAGCATGGTCGCGGATGGATGAAGAAACGGCACGCTGCAACATAAATGCCGGTAGCGCCGGTACTTCGGGCGGGAAGTAGTCATTGGAAGTTCCCTCGCCGCGGATGGCGGCGATAGGCAGGATGAGATCCCCTATTCTGTTTTTCTTATCGATACCACCGCACTTACCCAGGAACAGGCAGGCTTTGGGCTGTATAGCACTTAGTAAATCCATGATAATTGCAGCGTTAGGGCTTCCCATACCAAAGTTGATAATGGTCATGCCTTCTGCTGAAGCAGACGTCATATTAGCGTCTTTACCAAGAACGGGCACATTGAACTTCTCCGCAAAAATATCCACATACTTGTTGAAGTTAGTCAACAGAATATACTCTCCAAAGTCCTCAAGCTTACGTTTTGTGTAACGAGGCAGCCAGTTAGCTACGATTTCTTGCTTTGTTTTCATAAGATTTCATTAAATTTGTTCCCTAAATACTTTCAGGGAGCGATTATTTAACTCACAAAAGTACAATAAAAAAGTAGAATTCGGAAATTTGTTAATCACTTATCACATATCAATATGTTATCGTTAAACTTACCTGTATTTGATGCTAAAGTCGTGAACCGTGAAGGGAAACCTGCTATTTTCGACGTGATACGGCGCCGATATGTAGCACTGACGCCCGAAGAATGGGTACGCCAGCATTTCGTACATTTTCTGCTGAACCATAAAGGATATCCGCAGACATTGATGGCGAACGAGGTACAGGTACAGCTCAACGGAACGAAGAAACGTTGTGACACAGTGCTTTACCGTCGTGACCTCACGGCACGGATGATTGTGGAGTATAAAGCGCCGGATATAGAGATTACGCAAGCGGTGTTCGATCAGATTACGCGCTACAATATGGTGCTGAAAGTAGATTACTTGGTAGTGAGTAATGGAATGCAACACTATTGCTGCCGGATGGATTACGAGCGGAATAGCTATACTTTTCTTCCGGATATTCCTGATTATCAGACGTTATAATATCCATTAAAAAGGGCTACACCCTTTGCCCCGGATGGTTACACCCTTTGGGGGATATGGTGTAGCCATGTGAGGCAAAGGGTGTAGCCCTTTTCAATGAGACTAATCAGGATCTAAATCAATGAACCCAATCAGGGTCTAAACCTTCTCAGTCTTTTCTTCTATCTGCTTCTTTCCTAACTTTTCCTGTATCTTCTGCATCAACTCATAGAAATTAGGAATATAGACTGTGGCAAGCAGTGTATTCAGTGCCATACCGAATACGACGGCAGCTCCCAGTGCAATACGGCTTTCCGCTCCTGCACCCGTAGCAAACAGCAACGGCATCACACCGAATACAAATGCCAGGGATGTCATCAGGATAGGCCGTAAGCGGATATGCCCTGCCTGGAATGCCGCATCACGAATGGAGTTGCCTTGCGCACGGAAATCGCGGGCGAACTCTACAATCAGAATACCATTCTTTGCCGACAGTGCCACAAGCAGGATAATACCGATTTGTGTATAGATGCTGACAGGTGTTCCCATAATGAGACAGCCAATCATCGCTCCCAACAATGCTACCGGAAGTCCGATGACCGCAGCTACCGGGCTCGTCCAACTCTCGTACTGTGCTGCAAGTACCAGGAAGGCAACGAGTAACGCCATTACAAACACAACGGTTGTCGTCGTTCCCGCCTGCGTTTCCTGATAAGCTACTGACGTCCATTCATAACCAAATTCATCGCCCAATTGCTCCTTAAAGAGTGCCTCCATTTGCTGTATCGCCTCTCCGGAGCTACTTCCCGGGGCTACGTTGCAAGTGACGGAGGCAGTAGAATACATATTGTAACGGTTGATCTGGTCCATTCCCAACTGTTCCTCTACCCGCATAAAGGCTGAAAACGGTACCATCTCTCCCGATGCATTCTGTACACTCAACTTCAGTACATCGTCAATGATCCGTTGGGCACGATCCCGTGCACCGAGTTTTACCTGATAAATACGGCCGAACTCAACGAAATCGTTCACATAAGCAGCTCCCATGTAGTAACCTAAGGAAGTGAAGACACTGTTCAGCGGAATACCCATCAATTGCACTTTATCCCGGTCGATGTTCAGGAAGTACTGGGGTACATTAGCCTGGTACTGACTGCTGACGGATGCCAATGCAGGTTTGGTGTGATAGGTTGCCATCAGTGTCTCTACGGCATGTTGCATTTCTGTGGCACCGAGGTTATTACGATCTTCCACTTGTAGCTGTAGACCGCCCGTAGCACCGAGTCCGGGAATGGCAGGGGGCACCATGGCAAAAACTTCTGCTTCCTGAATTCCATAAGCCTGCGCATTGAAACGATTTACTACAGACTGGGCCGTATGTTCCTTTCCTTTCCGCTCGTCCCAGTTCTTCAAGATAACGAAATAGGTGCCGGAATTACTCTGTTCCCCGCCTCCCATGACAGAGAAGCCGGATATGCCGATATAATTTTTCACTTCGGGATAGCTGTTGAGGATTTCATTGATCTCACGTCCGACAGCTTCTGTACGTTCCAGACTTGAAGCAGGCGGCAATTGCACCACGGCAAGGAAATACCCGTCATCTTCTTCGGGAATAAAGGTACTGGGCCACTTCATAAACAGGATCACAGCGAGTGCCGTAAATCCGGCATAAGACAACAGTGCAGCGGCAGGGCGCCGGAGCAACCAACCCACGGTTTTATCATATATCCCTTGTGTTTTGTCGTACACAAAGTTGAAGCCCCGGAAAAGTGGCGACTGTGCAGGTTTTGTGGGCTGTAATATCAAGGCACACAATGCAGGAGTCAGTGTTAGCGAGTTGAAACCGCTTAGCACGGTGCTGGCAGCAATAGTCAGCGCAAACTGCTTATAAAGCTGCCCGGAGATACCGCTGACGAGCATTGTCGGAATAAATACGGCAAGCAACACCAGCACTACGCCCACAATCGGACCGGTGATCTCTCCCATTGCCTGAATGACCGCCTGCCGGGCACTGTACTGCCCCGTATCAAGCAAACGCGTGGAGTTTTCCACTACTACAATGGCGTCATCCACCACAATGGCCACGGCAAGTATTAATCCGAACAGCGTCAGTGTATTGATGGAGAATCCGAAGAGCGCCATCACTGCCAGAGTACCGATGAGTGATACGGGAATGGTGATACACGGAATGATAACCGCCCGCCAATTCTGTAAGAAAAGGAAGATGACAAGTACCACAAGCAGGGTTGTTTCCAGGAAAGTTACCAGCACTTCGTCCACTGAAGCGTGGATGACGTCTGTCGTATCCAGGGTTACACTGTAATGGATGCCGCTGGGAAATGATTCTGACAGTTCCTGCATCTTCTCTTTCACGCCTTTGGATACATCCAGCGAATTGGAACCCGGTTGCTGATAGATGGCAATGGCGGCGGTAGGTTGCCCGTTCAGTCGGGATACGACACTGTAGGATGCGGAGCCAAGGTCGATGTGAGCCACATCACGGAGGCGAAGCACTCTCCCGCCCGCTTCTGTTCGCAAGATGATATTGCCGAATTCTTCGGGAGACGAAAGTCGCCCTTTCACCGTCAGACTGTATTGATAGGCAGGGGCATTGTTGCCGGAAGAGACATTGCCGATGTTGGTGTTACCCGGAGCCGGATTTCCCGGCAGAGGTTGTCCCACGGCTCCGGCACTGACTTCTACATTTTGTGATTGAATGGCCTGGTAAACATCGGCTGCCGAAAGATTACGGATACGCAGTGCTGCCGGGTCCAGCCAGATACGCATGGAGTAGTCTCCCGCTCCCATCACATTGACAGCGCCTACGCCCGGTACGCGTGTCAACTGGTCGACAAGGTTCAGGGTGGCGTAGTTGCTGAGGTATAGTCCGTCATATTCCTTGTTTTCGGAAGTCATGGTGAGGAACATCACAATGTTCGACGACTGCTTTTGAACGGTTACTCCCTGTACCACTACCGGGGTTGGCAATGAAGCCTGTGCCACGCTGACACGGTTTTGGACTTGTACGGTTGCCATGTCGATATCTGTTCCGACGGCAAAAGTAATGGTGAGCGAATAGGCACCCGATGAGGAGGAATTGGAGGACATATAAAGCATGCCTTCCACTCCGTTTACTTGCTGCTCGATGGGTATACCCACGGTTTGGGCCACTGTCTGCGCGTTGGCACCCGGATAGACGGCGCTGACCTGAACGGTAGGCGGCGTAATGTCCGGATACTGCGCAATGGGGAGTATGCCCAGTGTGACCAGTCCCGCCACCACGATCAGCAGCGCAAGCACGGTAGCAAAGATAGGACGGTTTATGAAGAATTTTGAGAACATGAGCTTAGTATTTAGTTATTTACGATTGGTTATTTGTTGATGGGCTTCACTTTCATCCCTTCCCGCACTTTCATCAGTGCCCGGGTGACGTAGCGTTCCTGTGGCGAGAGTCCGCCGGTTATTTGCCGCAGACTGTCATCTATCAACTGTCCCACTTCGATGTGGCGATAGCGCACCATATCGGAATCGTTCACTACATACACATATTTTCCCAATTGATCGGTCCCGATAGATGCGTCCGGTATCAGTATTGCCTGCGATTCTTTGCCGTATGGCAAGGTGATGCTGACATAAAGTCCGCTTTTCAGTAAACCTTTCGGGTTGTCCAGGCGGGCACGCAGATTCAGAGTTCCGGTGCTCAGGTCTACATTCGGTGCGAAGTAATCGAGTGTGGCAGGATACGGCTGTATGCCGTCTTCCCCCAGGTTAACAGTGATTTGCCGGGGTAGTGTATCTTTCTGCTGTGCGGTTCCTTGTTGCATCAGCATGGCAAGCCACTGGTTATCAGTGATATTGAAGTATGTATATAGCAGGTCATCTTTATAGATCGTGGCAAGGGTGACAGGTTGCAAACTTCCCCCTACATAACTGCCCACATCGACTTGATTCCGGCTGACAGTCCCATCAAACGGTGCCCGGACTGTGCAGTAGCCCAGATTTGTGCGCGCCGTATTTAGTGCAGCTTCGGCATTGCTGACTGCTGCTTGCGAAGTGGCAACATTCGATTTCGACTGTAACACCTGTATCTGGCTTACAGCATCGCTTTTCACAGCTTCCAGCATACGGGCATAGTTGTTCTGGGCATATTCCAGATTGGCTCGGGCAGTGTTCAGTTCCGCTTCCGCCTGTTCTACATTGTCTTGGTAAATAGTGGGTTCGATGACGAACAACACCTGCCCTTTCCGGACTCTGCTTCCCGGAGCATAGGCGATGGTTTGCAGGGTCCCGTTCACCCGTGCCACCAGGTCGACGGTCTTTTCCGAACTCAGATAGCCCGGATACTCTTTAGTCAGTGTGATGTCTTTCACCACCGGACTGGCTACGCTTATTTCCGGAACGGGCATCGCTCCGCGCGCTGCTTCTTTTTTATCCCCACATCCCGCCAGTAACGGAATCAGCGTGAGGATGATGTACATTTCATTTTTCATATATGGTTATGGTTTAGGAATTATTACTCAGTTCTCTTTATATCCTCCTCCCAGTGCCTGGTACAATGACACCAGATATAGCAGTGAACTACCCTCTGCCTGCGTCAACTGGTTTTCGTACGTCAGTAGCGAACGGAGTGCATCCAGTACATTCTGGAAAGGACTAAGTCCCTGTTTATAAAGCTCTAGGGAGAGTTTCAGTGTCTCTTGTCCCTGATTTCGTACTTCCCGGAGGGCGACAATCTGCTTGATGGAATTCCGGTAATTATTCATCGCATTGTCCGTTTCCTGTACAGCGGTAAGCACGGTTTCGTTGAAGTTATGCACCGCTTCGTCCAATTGTGCACGTGCCTGTTTGGTGGCATTCACCAGTTTTGTTCCGCTGAACAGTGTCCAACTGAGGGTTGGGGCAATTTCAAATGTCATACTTTTCCGTCGGGTCAGGTCTTTCAAATCCCGGGCGGCATATCCTACAGATCCTTTCAGGAATACTTGTGGCAGCCAGTCGCTTTTGCTGGCTCCCAATAGTGCGGCTTGTGCATTAACCAGTCTTTCGGCTTGGCGCACATCGGGACGACGAAGCAATAAATCGGCCGGTAATCCTACTCCAACAGGTTCCATGTAGTCGGGCAATTTCCCGATTCTTTCCAATGTGGGGCGTATTTCCTGCGGATAAGTTCCCAGCAGAATAGCCAGTGAGTTGATGTATTGGCTGATTCCGGATTCCAGTTGCGGAACAGATGCTTTTGTGCTGAAATACACTGATTTAGCCTGTGCTACATCCAGTTTCGATACAAGTCCCGTGTTGTAGCGTACTTCGGTGATGTTGAGCACTTCTTCTTGCGTCCGGCAGTTATGCATTACTACCTGCAGTTCCTGTTGCAGTTCCCGCAGGTTGATGTAGGCAGAAGCTACTTGTGCACAGAGGGATACCTGTACGGAGATGTACTCTTCACGGCTGGCTTGGAATGTTTCCCGTTGCGCCTTTACCCGTTGCCGGATGCTTCCGAATATATCCAGTTCCCAACTGGCATTGAGTGACGCATCATAATAATGTGTGATGGATTGGGGCAATTCGGTGGTGTTTCCACTGCTTTGCTGGCGGAGCCATCCACCATTTAAAGAAATAGAAGGGAAAAAATTACTGCGCTCCATCCTCAGGCTGGCACGTGCCTGTTCCATACGGTCTATAGCGGCAAGTACGGAATAGTTTTCGCCGGATGCTACGCTGATAAGAGAGTCCAGTACCGGGTCATTGAATGCTTTCCACCACTGGTCATCTACCGGTAATATCTGTCCGCTGAATAAGTTATCATCTGCGGATGCCGTGGTAGAATTAGCGGTTCCTGTGGAAGTAGGGACCGTTTTAGAATTCGGAATCACCGTATTCCCCCAGCCTCGGGGCAATGGTTTTTCCAGATAACGGTTGCCATTCTGTGCCGTGACGGCAGAACATAGGCACGATAAGAGCAGCACGCTGCCCCAAGCTTTAATCTTCATAGGTTTAGGTTGTTTTTTGTGATACAGGGTTCATAACAACCTGGAGCTCTATTTGTTTAGAGAAGATTGGGGAGGTTATAATGGGGTTCTGACAGATGGATGTGGATTGGTGTGGGTGATCTATAATTGAAGAAATGAATTAAAGATTGCTGGTATCCTTTTGTTAGTTTGCTGATAATCAATTAACTGTATTTACCGACAGCTTACTGCAAGATGTAAAAGCATTTACCGCCGTATGTAACAACCTTTACCCCTTATTGTAACGGCTTTTACTTCGGCATGTAACGACCTTTACCGCGATATGTAAATGGAGTTACCGTGCGGGGTTAACAAAGCTATCATTTGGGGTAAACAGAATTTTCATGAGAGGAAACGACTGTGCACTTATAAAGTGAAGTAAGAGATAATCCATACCCCTACAATAATGAGTTTAATTCAACGACTTCGGTAGTGTATATATAGGAAAGGACGCCCCTGCAAGCAATAAGATGTTGCTTGCAGGGGCGTCCTTTCCTATATATACACCGCCGAATATTATTCCGCAGTCTTTTTTCTTCTAGTCGGCTTTTCCTTTACCTCTTCCTTGTGTTCGATGGTTACACCAGCCAATTCCGGGTCAATCATGATACGTCCGCAATACTCGCAAACGATGATTTTCTTACGAGAACGGATATCCAGTTGTCTCTGGGGTGGGATTTTGTTGAAGCAACCGCCACAAGCGTCACGCTGTACATATACGATACCCAATCCGTTGCGAGAGTTCTTACGGATACGCTTGAAAGACTGGAGCAAGCGCGGTTCGATCTTAGTTTCAAGTTCTTTGGCTTTGTCTCTCAGCTTTTCTTCTTCCTGCTTGGTTTCAGAGATGATTTCGTCCAGTTCGTTCTTCTTAACGTCCAGGTCTTTCTGTCTTTCGTCCAACGCTTCTGTGCTCTTTGCAGCTTCAGCAGACTTCTCCTGTTCCTGTGCAGCGAACTCTTTGATTCTCTTATCGCAAAGCTCCATTTCCAGAGTTTGGAATTCGATTTCTTTGCTTAGGAAGTCGTACTCACGGTTGTTGCGTACATTCTCCTGCTGTTCCTTGTATTTTGCGATAGAAGCTTTTGAAGTTTCAATCTCCACTTTCTTGGTAGCGATGGCGGATTTCAGTTCGGCTACTTCTGCCTTAATTCTGTCGATACGAGTGCTCAGACCGGCGATTTCATCTTCCAAGTCCTGTACTTCCAGCGGAAGTTCACCTCTTAAAGTCTTGATTTCATCAATCTTAGACAACATAGTCTGCAACTGGAACAGGGCTTTCAACTTCTGCTCCACGGTCAATTCCTGAGGATCTTTTTTTGCTTCTTTAGCCATTTTACTTATAAATATTTTATGGGATTGGTATTCACTTTGCACTGTTGCAGCGCAAGGTTAGGAAACAACTCCCGGATTATTGTATAGAATATTTCTTTTGTATATTGTTCGCTTTCGTAATGTCCTATCTCTGCCAACAGAATATCCGTATCGTGTCCGAAGTAATCGTGATACTTGATTTCCCCGGTGATGAACACGTCTGCACCGTTGCGTATGGCAAGCGGCATCAGAAATGCTCCAGCTCCTCCACACAGTGCCACGGTTTGTATTTCACGCCCGGTCAGCTTGTTATGCTTCAGGCAGCCTACTTCAAAGGTCTTCTTGATGCGTTTCAGAAACTCCAACTCCGTTTCCGGGGTTTCCAGTTCTCCGATAACTCCTGCCCCAGCCTGTGTCCAGCTATTCTGCAAAGGATATAAGTCGAATGCAGGTTCCTCATACGGATGGGCACTCAGTAGAGCTTTGATAACTTCCGATTTCTTGTAGGCAGGTAATACGGTCTCTATCCGCACTTCCTTTTCCGTATGCAACTCTCCGATGCTTCCACAGAACGGGTGGCTACCCTCCTGAGCGCAGAAAGTTCCCTCTCCTTCTATATTGTAGCTGCATGCGTCATAGTTTCCTATGCAACCGCATCCGGCTGCAAACAAAGCTTTACGAACATCTTCCGCCTGTGCTGTGGGTACAAAAGTCACCAATTTTACCAAGGTATTCTCTTTGGCTTCCAGCACGCGTACATTACTCAATCCTATTTTCTCGGCAATCTTGAAGTTCACCCCTCCCGGAGCATTGTCCAGGTTGGTATGTGCCGAGTAGATCACGATATCATTCTTGATTGCTTTCATGATACAATGCTCTACATAGTCCCTACCCGTGATGGATTTATATCCTTTGAATATCAGCGGATGATGGGATATGACAAGATTGTACCCTAACGCAATCGCTTCGTCCAGCACGGCTTCGGTGACGTCAAGACACAACAAAGCCCCTGTTGCTTCCGCTTCTGTCAATCCGATTTGCAGGCCGGCATTATCAAATCCGTCTTGCAATGGCAGAGGCGCGAACCGTTCAAGGGCGCTTACTATCTCCTTAATTCTCATTATGTGAATAGAAAATTTCGATGCAAATATAGTAAAAATGCACTGAATAACTGTTTGTTTTACTCTTTTTTTATATATTTGTTCGGATAATTGTAAAACTCTATACCATGAAAGTATTACTTTTCTCGTTTTTCGCTTTATTATGCATTCTTTTCTCGTGCCAACCCTCACCCAAAGCCCAGGATGGCGGTGAAGAGGATGCACAAGAGGAATTTGTGGATACTACTCCGAAGGCTACAGCTATCTTCTGGATAGATAAACATAAGGAAATGCCCGGACAATCGTCAAAGAGGCCGGGGGCGGTACGTACCGTGAAAGCCAAAGTCAATATCCATTTGGCAGGGCGTATAGAAGTACTTTCGTATGTGAAACCGCAGAAAGGATATATAAAAAGTTATATAAATCGCCGTCTTGAGACGTTCCGGGTAAGGAAAGTGTTGATGGACAGTGCTTATATAAAACCCGGCGTACAGTATGTGCAGTTGCGTTATACTCCTGAAAAAGTAGAGCATTAACGGTTTTTCTTCTTTTCCTTTTTCTCTACCATTACCTGCAATAGTTTTCCGTTGGCATCGAACGACTTACGCGATGCCAACGAGATGGTAATCATCAGCGAAAGCATGGATGCCGTGAAGGTTATCACCATAATCATCATTTGATATTTGATGGCGACATTCGGGCTACTACCTCCCAGGATTTGTCCGATCATTGTGCCGGGCAGTGCCACCAAGCCCATAACGGCAATATTGGCAATCAACGGACTAAAAGACTTAATGATAGCCTGTTTGATAAAAGGCGCTTGTGCCTCTGCCCTTGTGGCGCCATTGCCAAGCAGATAGCGATACAATTGTTGTTCCCGTTTCAATCCGCTGTAATAAGCATTCAGCGCAACGACATTGCTGGATAGCATGTTTCCCATCAGGATACCGAATATCGGAATAAAATACTGGGCACTGAACACATTCTCCAACCGTAATACAATGGCAATGAAGTACATGCCGATGCAGACAACACTGAATAAGAAACCTATGGAGATAGGAATAAACAGTATTTTCCGTTTCAATTGGGTGCGTGCCAGGGCGGTTTGTGCGGCGACGAATATCATAATAATCACCCACAGAAAGTTGATCCACGGGTTATTCCACAGAAACAAGTATTTCAGGTAGATACCGATAAAGAAAAGTTGTACAATCATCCGTGCGATACCAATCACGGTAACCCACAATAGCCCTGTCTTGAACTTCCACAAGTAGAACAGCGGAATGAGCAACAGCAACAATCCGATGGCTAAACTGGTATATGATATGTCGATAGTTCCCACTTTATTAATCTCTTAGTTATAGCGTTATCATCTGGTTGCATCCTTGCGCAAATCCCTGGTCGTGAGAGACGGCGAGAATGGCACTTCCCTCCCTCATTCGTTTCCGGAAGAAAGCAAGTACTTTATCCGTAGAGTCCGAATCCAGTGCGGAAGTCGGTTCATCCACAATCAGCAGCGGCTTTTGCATCAGGGTGGCTACGGCAATCATGATACGTTGCCGTTGTCCTCCGGAGATCTCATTCACACGTTTATCGTACAATTCCTCTTCCAGCCCCAATTCATCGAAACAGGCAAATAGTTTGTCCAGTGAAAAGGGGGTATTCCGGTTAGCTTTCAGATTGAAAGGGAGTTGCACCATTTCCTTCACCCATTCCGATGGAAGCGCCAGTTCTTGCGGTATCCATGCCACTTGCCTGCGAATTTGGTCGATAGTTCCTTTTTCCAGTAAAATGCCGTTAACGGTGATGCTCCCTGCTTTGAGGGGTACAAATCCTAAAACTGCATTCAGCAAGGAGGTCTTTCCCCGCCCCGATTGTCCGGAAATGCAGGCGATTTCCCCTTCGTGCAGTTGTAAGCAAAAACCGGAAAAAAGTGTATCTGCTCCGAAAGCGATGCATGCGTTGTCTATTTGAAGTATAGTCCTGGTCTCCATTTGAAAGCAAATATAGAAAGGAATTCTGAGAAAACGACGGATTATTGGCTGAAATCAGTATCTTTAAATAAGATAAGCTGCATTTTGGCATAACTTTTTCATGCAAGCATGAAAGTTCTGCACTCAATTTGCATTATCTTTGCTATCAGTTTTTAATAAAAGTGAGAATTATGATACAGAACGAACGTGCAAGCCGCCACGAACATGTGTTGGATGTGGCAAGGCAGATGATGACTGCTGCCCGTACCGCTCCGAAGGGAAAAGGTGTAGATATAATTGAAATAGCTATGGTCACCGGAGACGATTTAAAAGTATTGTCGGACAAGATGGTTGCCATGGTGGAAGAACACGGAATGAAGTTCTTTTTGCGGGATGCCGCCAACATTTTGCAGGCTGAATGTGTAATTATAATAGGTACGCGCGAGCAGGCGCAAGGATTGAATTGCGGCCATTGTGGTTATCCCACTTGTGCGGGACGCCTTGAAGGTGTGCCTTGTGCTGTGAATTCGGTCGATGTAGGTATAGCTATCGGTTCGGCTTGCGCTACGGCGGCTGATTTGCGTGTGGATACCCGTGTGATGTTCTCTGCCGGACTTGCTGCGCAGCAATTGGAGTGGTTGCCGGGATGCAGATCCGTGTATGCTATTCCGGTCAGTGCTTCGACCAAGAATCCGTTCTTTGACCGCAAGCCGAAAGAAGAAAAGAAAGAATGATAAATATGAGTGATACGTTCAATGCTGTTTTACCTGCCGAATGGGCGCCGCAAAGCGGAATACAGCTGACTTGGCCCCATGCCGGAACTGACTGGGCACATATGCTTACGGAAGTACAAGTCTGCTTTGCCGCTATCGCACGCGAAATAACCCAACGGGAATTGCTTCTGATCGTAACTCCCGAACCGGAGGAGGTCAAAAAGCAGATTTCAGCTACCGTCAATATGCAGAATGTCCGTTTCATGGAGTGTGAAACGAATGATACTTGGGCGCGTGATCATGGTGCAATTACTATGTTGGATTCAGAAGGCGCTTCGCTTCTTGATTTCATGTTCAATGGCTGGGGGCTGAAATTCGCTTCGGATAAAGACAATCTGATTACCCGTCAGGCTGTGAAAGTCGGTTTCCTGAATGGGCGGTATGTTAATCGTCTGGGCTTTGTTCTGGAAGGTGGTTCCATTGAGAGTGACGGGTTGGGCACATTACTCACCACGTCCGAGTGTTTGCTTTCTCCCAATCGTAACGGGCAGATGAGCCGCGATGAAATCGAAGACTATCTCTGTTCTGTATTTCATCTGAAACAGGTACTTTGGCTCGATCATGGGTATTTGGCAGGAGATGATACGGATAGTCATGTCGATACGCTCGCTCGTCTTTGCTCACCGGATACTATTGCCTATGTGCAATGCACCGATATGCAGGATGAACATTACGAAGCTCTCCATCAAATGGAAGAACAACTGAAAACCTTCCGTACTTTGAATGGGAACCCCTACCGCCTGTTGGCATTGCCTATGGTGGACAAGATTGAGGAAGAGGGCGAACGCCTCCCCGCAACGTATGCCAATTTCTTGATAATGAATGATGCGGTGCTTTATCCTACTTATCGTCAGCCGGAGAATGACCAACGTGCAAAAGAAGTCTTGCAGGGAGCGTTCCCGGAATATGAGATTGTAGGCATTGATTGTCGGACGCTGATTAAGCAGCATGGATCGCTCCATTGTGTTACGATGCAGTACCCTGCCGGTGTATTGAAATAAAATTAGAAAGATATGAGAAAAATAAAAGTCGGAATTATTCAGCAAGCCAATACAGCAGATCTTCGTACGAACCTGATGAACCTGGCTAAAAGCATAGAAGCTTGTGCTGCACATGGTGCGCAACTGATTGTATTACAGGAGCTGCACAACTCCCTGTATTTCTGTCAGACTGAAAACACGCAACTGTTTGATCTGGCGGAAACCATTCCCGGCCCTTCCACCGGATTTTATTCCGAACTGGCCGCTGCCAATAAAATAGTATTGGTGACCTCCCTATTTGAGAAACGTGCCCCAGGACTCTATCATAACACCGCCGTTGTCTTTGATCGTGACGGAAGCATTGCCGGAAAATACCGCAAGATGCATATCCCCGATGATCCGGCCTATTATGAAAAGTTCTATTTCACCCCCGGAGATATAGGTTTCGAACCTATCCAAACCTCTCTCGGAAAACTGGGCGTACTTGTTTGCTGGGATCAGTGGTATCCCGAAGCTGCCCGCCTGATGGCATTGAAAGGTGCCGAATTATTAATCTACCCCACCGCCATCGGTTGGGAAAGCAGTGACGCCGATGATGAAAAGGCACGCCAGCTCAATGCCTGGATTATCTCCCAGCGTGCCCATGCCGTAGCCAACGGACTTCCTGTTATCTCCGTTAACCGTGTCGGTCACGAACCCGATCCGTCCATGCAGACAAATGGCATCCAATTCTGGGGAAATAGTTTTGTAGCAGGTCCGCAAGGAGAATTCCTTGCACAAGCCGGAAATGATCGTCCGGAAAATATAGTAGTGGAGATAGATATGGAACGCTCTGAAAATGTACGCCGTTGGTGGCCTTTCCTGCGCGACCGTCGTATCGATGAATACGGTGGATTGACGAAACGCTTTCTTGATTAAAATATAATTCGATAAAAGTGCGATAAAGCGCAATTTGATAAAAGCGCAGTAAAACGTAGTTTGATAAAGCGTTAACGGAACGTGATTCTCCTGTTCATTATAAAATTCACGCCTCCGTAAATAAACAGTCCCAGGAACTGAGCCAGATATTCATCACAATTCAGTGCCTCGACTAACACTACCAAGAATAGGAATTGCGCCAGATATGCCATTCCGAAAGCGATAGAAAAGAGCAACACCTGCCTCCAGGTGTTGCTCTTCTTTTCTTTATCATCCAAAGGAAATATCCAGTGCTTGCACCAGATAAAATTATGAGTCTGTGCAATGACGTAAGCAGTTATGTTAGAGAGCATATAGTCGATGTCCAGTTCATCCATCATCAGCCAGATGACTGCTGCTATAATCAGGGCATTCAGCGTACCGATTACCGCAAAACGGAAGATGCGTCTCGACTCTCTCACAACAAACTAACCTACTCTTATTCTTTGATATCTACGATCAGATTCAGTTCGTCCAACTGAGACGGATCAAGTGCTGCGGGAGCATCCAGCATCACGTCGCGTCCACTGTTATTCTTCGGGAATGCGATGCAGTCACGAATACTATCCAATCCGGCAAAGAGAGATACCCAACGATCAAGACCATATGCCAGACCGCCATGAGGAGGTGCACCGTATTTGAATGCATTCATCAGGAATCCGAATTGTTCTTCTGCTTTTTCAGGAGTGAATCCCAGGATTTCGAACATCTTTGCCTGCAACTTTGGATCGTGGATACGGATTGAACCGCCACCGACTTCCACACCATTGATTACCATATCATAAGCATCGGCACGTACTGCTGCCGGATCAGTATCCAGTAAATCAATGTCCTCGTCTTTCGGATGGGTGAACGGATGGTGCATAGCCATCAAGCGGTTTTCTTGCTCACTCCATTCAAACATCGGGAAGTCTACTACCCACAGGCATGCGAATGTGTTCTTATCACGCAATCCCAATTGGCTACCCATTTCCAGACGAAGCTCGCAAAGTTGCTTGCGTGTCTTCATGGTGTCGTCGCCGCTCAAAATCAGAATCAAGTCACCCGGTTTGGCACCGAAAGCTTCTTTCACCTGTTGCAGTACTTCCTGCGTATAGAATTTGTCAACGCTCGATTTTACATTTCCGTCTTCCTCTACACGGGCGTAAACCATACCTTTTGCACCAATCTGCGGTCTCTTCACAAATTCCGTCAGTGCATCCAGTTGTTTGCGGGTGTAGTGTGCGGCACCTTCGGCACAGATACCACCGATGTATTCGGCGCTATCAAATACAGAGAAGCCATGGCCTTTCAGTATATCCATCAGTTCCACGAACTTCATACCGAAACGCAAGTCGGGTTTGTCGCTACCATAATATTTCATGGCGTCCGCCCATGCCATACGCTGGAACTGACCTTCCAATTCCACACCGCGGATTTCTTTGAACAGATATTTCGTCATACCTTCAAACAGGTTGATGATGTCGTCCTGTTCTACGAAAGACATTTCGCAGTCTATCTGAGTAAATTCCGGCTGACGGTCGGCACGAAGGTCCTCGTCACGGAAACACTTGGCAATCTGGAAGTAACGGTCAAAACCGGATACCATCAGCAATTGCTTCAAGGTCTGCGGGCTTTGCGGCAAGGCGTAAAACTGTCCCGGATTCATGCGTGAGGGCACCACGAAGTCGCGTGCGCCTTCCGGAGTAGAGCCTACCAGTACAGGAGTTTCCACTTCGATGAAACCCTGGCTGTCCAGGTAGCGGCGTACTTCAATGGTCATTCTATGGCGGAGTTCCAGATTTCTGCGTACCGATGGACGGCGCAAATCCAGATAACGGTATTTCATGCGGATATCGTCGCCACCATCCGTATTATCTTCGATGGTGAACGGAGGTGTCAGGGCTGCATTCAGCACATTCAGTTCCGATACGATGATTTCAATATCTCCGGTCGGGATATTGGCATTCTTACTGAAGCGTTCATTCACCGTTCCTGTAATCTGAATGACGAATTCGCGTCCCAGGCGGTTGGCGCTCTCGCAAAGTGCGGCGTCCACCTCTTCGTTAAAAACTAACTGGGTGATACCGTAACGGTCGCGGAGGTCAATGAATGTCATACCTCCCATTTTGCGGCTGCGCTGCACCCAACCTGCCAGCGTTACTTGCTTATTGACATCGGAGATACGAAGTTCTCCGCAGGTGTGTGATCTAAACATGTTGATATTTACAATTTACAATTTACAATTTACAATTTGGCTGCGCTGTCGGGGCACAACGCTTAATTGCTAATGACGTGCAAAAATACAGATTTATTTTATAAAAAACTCAGATTTTCGTTAACTTCTTAATCTGCTCTTTACTCTTATCCAATATCATCTTATTCTTATGCACAATCTCCTCATTGATCTGCTTCAGGCCATTTATATAATCCTGTGCCCGTTGCAATACATTCGAAGAGTCTTTTTCGGCATACCGGGGGATGATAACCTGCAATCCTTCTTTGATTACCTTTACGTCAATGTTTTCTCCCATCATCATCGGGTCCCCGTCAAAGTGCACTACTCCTGGTTTGGTACGGTGGATGCGCAGCGTCTGGCAGCGGAAAGTTTTGATGCGGCTATTTTGGTCTATAGTCTTATTAAACAGTTGGAAAGACAGGGAGGGCACATCCAGCACCGTGAAAGGTTCAAGGATGGTCACGTCCAGTAATCCGTCCGTCAGCATGGCCTGTGGAGCTATGTACGCATTGTTTCCGTATTGCGAAGCGTTGCCGCAGGCTATCAGGAAAGCCTTATACTTTAAAGTACCGTCTTCCGTTTCCAGTTCGTAAGTTTCGGGCTGATACTTCAGACTCTCCAGCAGAGTCTTTTCTAAATAGGTAAGAGGGCCTCTCCTGCCCGCCTTTGCAAACTTCAGGCTGACAAAAGCATCAAAACCCACACCGCAGGTACAGAAGAAAGGCACTTCATTGATTTTTCCGTAATCGATGACGTCTATAATTCCTTCGTTGATGATTTCTATCGCCTTTTTGGGCTCCATCGAAATTTGCAGATGGCGTGCCAGTCCGTTTCCCGAACCACACGGAATGATGCCCAATGCAGTTTTTGTATGCACCAGCGAACGGGCTATTTCGTTGATCGTGCCGTCACCGCCAATAGCCACTACAGCATGCACATTTTCCTTTGCTTTTTGTGCAGCAATTTCAACAGCATGTCCGGCATATTCGGTATAGATTACCTCTTGGACATACTTTGCCTTATCCAGCTTTTCATCGAGCAAATGGAGGATTTGCTCTTTGCTCTGCGTACCGGATTTCGGATTTATAATGAATGATATTTTCTTTTTTTCTTCGTCCATGCAAGGGTTGTTTCACTATGCAATTTTATAAATGGCAAAAGTAATACAAATACTTGAATTTTTAACCATAGAGTGGGCTTTAATCCATGGGCAAATATATTTTTTAGTAAAAAAAGAACAGATAAGCACATATTTTGCTATCTTTGCCCCCTGTTTTCAAAAGGCTTGTAATTAAGAGTTAAATATTTCATATTATATAATAAACATTTCATGGGATTACTACAAGACAAATTGGCGAAATACGACCTGCCACAGCAATATATGGCAATGGGCGTATACCCCTATTTCCGCACAATTGACAGCCATCAGGATACTGAGGTGTTGATGGATGGTAAAAAAGTCCTGATGTTCGGTTCGAATGCTTATACAGGACTGACTTACGATAAAAGAATAATAGAAGCCGCAAAAGCCGCCACAGATAAATACGGTACAGGTTGTGCAGGTTCCCGTTTATTAAATGGAACTCTTGATATACATGTAGAGTTGGAAAAAGAACTGGCTGAGTTTGTCGGAAAAGACGATGCACTCTGTTTTTCCACCGGATTTACTGTAAATGAGGGTGTTATTCCGCAATTGACGGGACGTAACGATTACATTATCTGTGACGACCGCGTGCACGCTTCCATCGTAGATGGCCGCCGCCTCTCCTTTTCTACTCAATTGAAGTACAAACATAACGATATGGCCGATCTGGAAAAAGAACTCCAAAAATGCGAGCCGGATGCTATCAAACTGATCGTGGTGGATAGTGTTTTCTCTATGGAAGGCGACCTTGCCAACCTCCCCGAAATCGTACGTTTGAAGAAAAAATACAATGCCAGCATCATGGTGGACGAAGCACACGGATTGGGTGTATTCGGAAAACAAGGACGCGGTGTTTGCGATCATTTCGGTGTGACGGATGATATCGACCTGATTATGGGTACGTTCAGCAAGTCACTGGCTTCTATCGGTGGTTTCGTTGCCGGAGATGCTTCGGTAATCAACTGGTTGCGCCACAATGCCCGTTCTTATATATTCCAGGCAAGTAACACGCCTGCTGCTACGGCTGCTGCCCGTGAAGCTCTTCACATCATTATGAACGAACCGGAACGTCAGCAACGTTTGTGGGACATCACCAACTATGCATTGAAGAAATTCCGTGATGCCGGTTTCGAAATCGGTGAAACTGAATCTCCTATCATTCCGTTGTATGTGCGTGATGCGGAAAAGACATTTATCGTAACTAAGATGGCGTTTGACGAAGGCATCTTCATCAATCCGGTTATTCCGCCCGCTTGTGCACCGCAAGACACGCTGGTACGCGTAGCATTGATGGCTACTCACACCAAAGAGCAGGTAGACTATGCTGTTGAGAAGTTGACGAAATGTTTCCGTGAACTCGGAGTGATTGAATAAGGATTTTCCTGAAATCAGATAAAATGAAAAGAGACTGTCTTCAAAAGGCAGTCTCTTTTTTTTAGGAATTGATAAAATTATGTAAGTTTGTAGCAGAATACTGAATTCCTATTCAATGAAAAACATCATTAACAAGATCAGGCAAGTTTATCCGGTTTCCGACGAAGCACTTCAGGCATTGCAGGCAGATATGCAGGTAAGATATTACCCTAAAAATACTTATATAGTGCACTCGGGGGTAACGGACCGTCTGGTTTATTTTATTGAAGAGGGAGTTGCCCGTTCCGTATTTCATCACAACGGACAGGATACTACCACCTGGTTCAGCCAGGAAGGTGACATTACTTTCGGTATGGATTCGTTGTATTACAAACAGCCGTCAGTAGAGAGCATTGAAGCTCTTTCGGATTGCAAAATCTATGTCATCCATATAGACAAGCTGAATCTTCTTTACGAAACGTACATCGATATAGCCAATTGGGGAAGAATCCTGCATCAGAATGTAAATAAGGAGCTTAGCCATATGTTTGTGGAGCGTCTTCAGCTTTCTCCCAAGGAGCGGTACGAACAGTTTAACCAGCGCTATCCCGGATTGATAAATCGGGTGAAACTGAAGTATGTGGCTGCTTTTCTGGGTATTTCCATTTATACACTCAGCCGGGTGCGTGCCCAAAAATAAGTTTTCGCCGGTCTTTTTTGCTTTTGAGCAAAAAAACTTCAGATGGCAAGCTGTATCTTTGCCATCTGAAAATATTAACTTAATACTAAGAAACAAATGTCTAATACCCCCTCAGCAGCATTTTCGGATACCAAGGCGCATTACGATCTTCTGGATGGACTTCGTGGTGTAGCGGCCCTTATGGTGATATGGTATCATATATTCGAAGGCTATGCTTTTGCAAGCGATACCATGATTACAACGTTCAATCATGGATATTTAGCCGTAGATTTTTTCTTTATCCTTTCAGGTTTTGTTATCGGCTATGCCTATGATGACCGTTGGGGTAAGAGTCTTACAATGAAAGATTTCTTTAAGCGTCGTTTGATACGTCTTCATCCTATGGTGATAATGGGGGCTGTTCTGGGTGCTATTACATTCTGTATTCAGGGTTCCGTGCAATGGGATGGAACACATATTGGCATCTCCATGATAATGCTGTCCCTGCTTTGCACGATATTCTTTATTCCCGCAATGCCGGGCGTAGGTTATGAAGTTCGTGGCAACGGTGAGATGTTTCCGTTGAACGGGCCTTGCTGGTCGTTGTTCTTCGAGTATATAGGTAATATTCTTTATGCCTTGTTTATCCGTCGCTTATCCAATAAGGCGCTGACTGTGCTCGTTGTATTGTTGGGAGTGGCATTGGCGCTATTCGCAGTTTTCGATGTTTCCGGTTATGGAAATATAGGTGTGGGCTGGACGTTGGACGGTGTCAACTTTGGCGGCGGATTATTGAGAATGTTGTTCCCGTTTTCTGTGGGTATGCTTATGTCGCGTAACTTCAAGCCTATGAAGGTGAAAGGTGCGTTCTGGATATGTACCATTGTATTGATTGCTTTGTTCTCAGTGCCCTATCTGGAAGGTGCGGAGCCGATTTGCACAAATGGTGCTTATGAAGCATTTTGTATTATCGTAGCTTTCCCTACCCTTGTATGGATAGGAGCATCGGGAACTACTACGGATAAAAAGTCAACTCAGATATGTAAGTTCCTGGGAGATATCTCTTATCCGATTTATGTGATACATTATCCGTTCATGTATTTGTTCTATGCATGGCTGATTAAAAATCAACTCTTTACTTTGGGAGAAACCTGGCAGGTTGCTTTATGCGTTTATGCCTTGAATGTAGTGTTGGCTTACCTGTGCTTGAAACTGTATGATGAGCCTATACGAAAATATTTGGCTAAACGGTTTTTAAAGAAGAAGTGATTACACCCTTTCAGGGTTCAGGTCGGGGCTGAGATCGCGATGCCCCACTACTCTAGTACACATTATTTTTCATAACCTTTCATTTTCAATATAATTATGGGTCGCATGATATAATCTTTAAGAAAAGAAATATTATAGTATAAACTGGAATCTTGCCTGCAATACACTAAAATTCTTGTCGCTTATCTCCCGAATGTGTTTTCCGGGGATTACATAACTGTAGTTTACTTTAATCCCTATATGCTTGTTTATGTAGTAATTCAATCCTAGAGAAAAATCCTTTTGTGCTCCGCCTAATACTTCCGCAGTCCGGTCATTCATATCTACGATATTGAAACGTCCGCAGAGTTCGAGCGCACGACCTATAGGGCGGGAAGGACATGCCGGAGCTGCATCATAGTCATAAGTATCTCCTATCAGGAGCCACGAACATTGCGCATATCCACCCTGTCCGGTATAGTCGGCAAGGCCATTCCTGCGTTTTACCTGAGTACGGATATATTCGCTTTGAAAGAAGAATTTTCCGTAATAGATCAGCAGTTCAGTACCCAGCTTCACTTGATGGCGGGCATTATCCACTTCCGCATAAATCAGGTTACGATTGTCGATAGTACTCACTCCGGCAGATTTATAGACAAAGGTATTCTTGTTATCATCATCCGGCAAAGCACCATCGGGAGTGCGATAGATAGCGGCAATACCGAGATGCAATAGCTTTCCAGCTTCATTTACAGGTCGGTAAACAAAACGTCCATCTACGGCATAACCTTGCGAGGTGTTCTTTAAGTTACTGATATCGTTGTCGGTAAACAATCCTCCGCAAGCATAATAATGCGTAGCATTGTAAGTGTAGGCAACTCCCAGACGCCGACTGTTGGTCATGGCAAGCACAGAACCGGGTGATTGATGGAAACGTAGGTCGAAAGTACTGCAAAGCATATCCATGGTGAAAGGTTCGTAGAATTGCCCTACCTGGATGATATGCTTACCGGAAGTGTAAGTAGCGAAAGCATCTTTGATAGAAACCTTGCTGCCTACATAGCCTATTTCCACTTTCATGTCCCAGCGCTGGTAAGTGGCCTTCATGCCTACACGCAGATCATTGAATTCCGTACCGTTACCGAAATGATTGTCATTCCTGAGATAAACACCGCCATCCATAAGCATGCGGCCGGTTACTTTGTACTGTAATTTGTCGGAGAGAGTTTCCTGTGCTGTGGCGGTCAGAGAAGTGACGACCGCCAGCAGGCACAGGGAGGATTTAGAAAGGTAATTCATTAGTAAGAAGTTTGTTGGACTACTTCTATCAGACGTGCGAAATCTTCAGGATGTACATCTCCGATGTTGCCGATGCGGAAAGTATCTGCCTGGGATATCTTGCCCGGATAGATGACGAAACCTTTTTCTTTCAGTTGGGTGTAGAAAGAGTTGAAATCGAAACCTGCTTTCGGATAAAGGAAAGAGGTGATGATGGGCGACTGGAATTCGTCCGGCAGCAAGGTTTTGAAGCCGAGTGCGCGCATTTCTTCTACCAATATGCGGTGGTTTTCGCAATATCTCTTGTGGCGGGCGGCTACTCCCCCTTCTTCTTCCAGTTCGGCAAGTGCCTGCTTGAAGGCTCTTACTACATGGGTGGGCGAAGTAAATCTCCATTTGCCATGTCCTTTTTCCATCGTCTCCCATTGGTCGTAAATATCGAGTGAGAGTGAACGGGAAACACCTTTGCAGTGTAACAGTTCGGATTTGCGGGCTATGATAAAACCGAAGCCGGGAACACCCTGGATGCATTTGTTGGCACTGCTGATCATGAAGTCGATACCTAATTCATACATATCCAAAGGCACACCGCCGAAGCTGCTCATAGCATCTACAATCAGCTTTTTGTTGTGGAGCTTCACAATGTGGGCAATCTCTTTGAGAGGGTTCAGGATACCGGTAGTGGTTTCGCAATGTACTACGGCTACGTGGGTGATATCTGAATTGTTGGACAGGTAATCGTCTACATAGTCAACGGAAACCTGTTCGGTTTCTTCGAAAGCAAGCATATCGTAGTTGATGCCGTGATATTCGGCAATGTGGCCCATACGGTCACCATAAGCGCCATTGCTGAGGATAAGTAGTTTGTGCTTGGGAGTGATAACACTGCCGATAACAGCTTCCACGCAATAAGTGCCGCTTCCCTGCAAGAGTACGGAAGTGTATTCGTCGGTGGCTGTAGTGGCAAGGGCAACGAGGGATTTGCGGATTTCTTCTACAATGTGTACGTTATAGTCGGCGTCCCATGTACACCAATCGGTCATCATGGCCTCTTTTACGGTTTCTGACGTGGTTAATGGGCCGGGGGTTAATAATAAATAGGGTTTCATATTGGTTTGATATTTAAAAGGATTAATAATTCGTATTCAGTTTATGATTGATAAGTTCTATGATTTGGGGAAGCTCTTCGATGCTGCCCACCACATAGTGGGCGCCTGCCAGAAGCATGCGCTGTCTGACTTCTGCTTTCCGGGCAGCGAGCGTTGCGGGAGACATTTGCTCTACTTCCTCCTGGGTTAGTCCCAGTTCGTTACTGCCGAGTATGACGCCGACGGTCCAGACTTTGGCATTGATACCCTCTTTGATGTCGGCAATGGTGTCACCGTACTTCAGAACACAGTCTGTTGAAGGGATGGCAAGATCGATCATGTTTTGGTAAATCATATAAGGGAAAGGACGTCCGGCAGGCAGGTCGTTGGGAGTGACACACTTGTCGGTGGTGTAACCTTTGCGGGCTGCATTGGGGAGCACTACGTCCATCATGGCTTGGGTGTAGCCGGTGGTGGAACCTATTTTGATGCCTTGTTTTCTCAGTTCGTTCAGGGTATCGATGACTCCGGGAATGGGGTCGGTGTAGTTTGCCAGGGAAGCAAAAAGGTATTCCTCGAATTTGGCGTTCATATCTGTTACGTCCTGTTCGTTCCAGGGGCGGTGATAGAGTTTCTCAAACTCCTCGCCTACTCCGCCCATCTTGAACAGTTCGCGGATGTGGTCTATCTTGGCCATTCCCATAGGGCGGCGGGCTTGTTCCATCGTGATGTTGATGCCTATTTCATTGAAGGCTTTCAAGAAGGCGGCTACCGGAGCGAAACATCCGTAATCGACCGCAGAGCCTGCCCAGTCCATAATGATACATTCTATTCTTTTCATGTTTACTTGTTATTTTATAATGAGTTGTTTAATAATAAATTGGGGTTTATCTATTTTTGTAAGCCTTTTAGGCTATCTGCAAAACTTGAATTATTCATCTGTTGAATTATTGCTTATTGCGATAAAATGTTCTTATTTCTCTTACTTTTTTAGCTGGGCATCACAGAAAATGCAGATTGCAGCATTTCCGGTTTCTCTTCTACCGCACGTCCCGTGCGCAGGAGTTCTTCTTTCTTATATCTCTGCACCAGATAGACAATAGAACAGCTGAATGCTACGGTACAGATTATTCCTACATAACCGGACATCTGGTTGTAAAAATCGAGCCAATTGATATCCGTATTAAAGAATTCCTTGAACATCAGGACGAGTACAGTACCAGTATATCCGATGAAATCAATAGTCACAATAAAGAATCCTACATTTCCTTTTATCTTGAAGCATGCTATGAAGCGGTCGAAAAATATGCTTTGAAAACAAAGGTAGGCAATGTAAAGGCTCAGACTCTGGATGAACAACCAAGTCACGGTGCTGAGTTGAAGCGTATCGTAATTGAGTGATACGAAACTCATGGTAGCCGTTCCGGCAACCACCATACTCAAGAGGATGACCAATACTTTGATATTACTCTTTACAAAGACCATCATTCCGAAAAGTGCCAGGATGATAAGAGTAACAACACTGTCGATCTGTGCAAACAGCCAGGAAGAATGTCCGCTCATGTCGATAATCTTCACCAGGAAATCTTCTTTAATATCCCGGAGGATAACCAACAGAAGGTTGGCTACGAACAGGAGGATCAATACAGGCATGAAGTTGCGGAACAGTTCTTTGCGTTGTTTTCCGTTGAGAGTGACACGCTGGCTCTTTTCGGCAATGTCTTGTTGGGTGGGTTGCGGCAGGCGATTCAGGGTGTAACCCAGCAAGGCAAGCAATGGCAGGGCAAAGCCACCGATGAGAGCGGGCATCCAGAACTCTCCTACATGCAGGGTGTTCATAACGAACAGTCCGATAGATTTTGCCACGCCGGAGCTGATGACAATACTGATACCCAAAAGGCTGGCAAGAATATCGGTGGTGCGTCTGCCTTCGATGAAGCTGAATATCACGCCCCACATGCAACCCAGTGACAAACCGTTGAAGAACATGGCGAAGATATTATAAGGAGCGGGCAAGAGTCCGAAGAGAACCAGGGAGAGTTCCGCTACCAGAATGGAAGCCAGGATGAACTTCATGCGGTGCTCCTTCTTTAATTCGGAAATCAACTTGATACCGACAAACTTGGCGATGAGGTAGCCCAGAATCTGGACGATGGTAACCAATACTTTATAATCCAATCCGAAGGCATCCAGTCCGTCGAAGGAGGCAGCGGTGAAAGGTTTGCGAAGCGCATATACTAAGGAGTACGAAAGAAGCGCTGCACCTCCTGCCCAAAGTATGAATACAAGATCGGATATTTTCTTGTTTGAAAGTAGTTCCGTTTTAATGTCGGTAATTGTTTTCATTTTATTCTCTTTTGATTTCGAGGGCAAAAGTAGAAGGATGATGTTACAGAAAAAATGAATATTTATTATTAATACATTTAATTATCGGATAGAAAATAAAGTAACATTAATGTAACATTTATGCAATCGGAATATAACACAAGTGGGTGTTCTTTGCAAATTAAAAACCAAAAACACTTACAAAATATGGAGGAACTATTAGAGATATATAAGCGGATAGAAGATCTGCGTAATAAAGGGGTGAAAATGAAAGATATAGCTGACAAAACGAATATGCCCGCCAGTGTGCTGTCTTCTCTCTATTCAAGTGTGCTGCCCACCTTTGCAAGATCGGTAAAGAAAGGAATGACGGAAGAAGAAGCATTGGACTATGCCCTGTCTCAGGTGAATAATGTTTCGAAGAAACGTTTGCTCGGCAACCTTACTGAAATGAAAGAGCAGTTGCTGGAACTGGACCCCGTGACAACCGGTAACCAGAAGGAAATTCCATTCGTCAGAATGTTGACCGAAGAGATGAATCATTCGGCACAGGAAGTGTATAATTATAGTGGTATATATATAAGTTATAGTCTTTCGTCTTCGAGCGATTGCCTGAAGATGGAACCGTATCTGATTAGTGCCTCCGAAAACAATGACTATGTACAAGTGACTCATATGAGCGCTTACAACACAACGCACCGGGGGATCGGGTTATTAAATAATCATCAGAATGCATATATCATCTTCAACGAAAGGGAGTCTCCGCAGCTTGCATTATTCACCATCTACTTGCAACTGCCCATGTACGACTATCCGTCTATGCTGAAAGGGCTTTACCTGAGTCTGGACTATAACCGGAATCCGATAGCCCGGCGGATTGTTTTCGTGAAATATTCCGATAGCACCAGCATGGATGATTTTATTGAACTGAAAGGCGGACTGCTGACCGAGGAAGAACTGACACCGGAGCAAAAGGTCTATTTTGAATATACATGCCGGGGCGGGGATTATATAAAAACGTGTACGGTGCCCTCCCCTCACCTGAATGGTGACGATCTGGAAAGGGAGAAGAAGATGCTGAAACTGTGATTCTGCTAATAAGAATAGAACGACGGTGTGTCTTTTGTTACAGATTTACAGTTTTTCTTATCATCTTGCTTTGATATTGAAAGTTTTTTAGTATGTTTGCCGCATTATTAATGAAAAACACGTCTTTTCAATGAAAAAGCAAGATTTCCTGTTTATTATTCTGGTGGTGGTAGTCTTTCTACCCTTCTTTTTGAGTGACGCGGTTTATGACTGGTATAAGTCGTTCAATGCTGCACATGGCATGGTGATGAGCTTTCTGAAGTTTGCCATTTTGTCTTCGTTGGGCGAAGTGCTGGGATTACGAATCAGTGCGGGAGTGTACAACCGGAAGGGCTTCGGTATTATTCCGCGCATGGTGGTATGGGGCATACTCGGTATGGGTATCAATGCCGCTATGATTATCTTTTCAAAAGGTGTGCCGCAGTTCATGGAGTATATGGGAATGGCAAATGCTGCCGCAACGTTTACAAGTGAAGCGATGTCTCTCAATAAGGTGCTGGTGGCGCTGGCCATATCGGTAACGATGAACACAATCTTTGCTCCGGTATTCATGACTTTCCATAAAATAACAGATACGCATATTCTGATGTGCGGCGGTTCTATTAAGAGTCTTATCACTCCTATTCCAATGACGAAAATCATCACCGGACTGAACTGGAACGTTCAATGGAACTTCGTTTTTAAGAAGACAATCCCGTTCTTCTGGTATCCTGCACACACCATTACTTTCATGCTTCCACCGGATATGCGCGTATTGTTTGCGGCATTGCTGGGCATTGTGCTGGGAGTATTGCTGGCAGTGGCAGCACGGAAATAGTTTTTTTATTACCTTTGCTTCCTGCTAAACGAAAATAGATGTATGAAACTATATAGTAAGCAGGAAGCAATCGCACGTATGAATATGCTGGCAGGCTGTTCAAAGTCGTTTGTCTTTCTGATTGATTATTCGCAGGAACAGGTTTATGTGGAAGAGACGGCAGAGGTCTCACCGGAGGAGTTGATATATAACCTGAATGGATTTACGAATGAAGCAGTTGCCGGTTTAACGGATGAATTGCTTCCGGAGAGTTTGCCGGAACAGATAGAATGGATCGCACAGCCTGTTTCTTTTCAGGAATACAGTCGTGCTTTCGGACATGTGAAAAAAAATATTCTTGCCGGAAACAGCTTTCTTACGAATTTAACTTGCCGGACTCCGGTACAAACCAATCTGACTTTAAAGGATATATATTGTAACTCCCGTGCTTTATATAAAGTATGGGTAAAGAATCGTTTTGTAGTTTTCTCTCCGGAGATTTTTGTTCGGATAAAGAAAGGGATTATCAGCTCTTATCCCATGAAAGGTACGATAGACGCTACCCTGCCCGATGCCGTACAAACCTTGATGAACGACGGGAAAGAAGCGGCGGAACATGCTACGATTGTGGATCTGATCAGGAATGATCTGAGTATTGTGGCATCTCATGTCTGGGTGGAGCGTTATCGCTATATGGATGTGTTACAGACAAATCGGGGACCGATATTGCAGACCAGTTCGGAGATATGCGGTGAACTTCCAGAAGATTACAAACGGCAGTTAGGTGACATTCTTTTCAGTATGTTGCCTGCCGGTTCTATTACCGGTGCACCCAAAAAGAAGACGATGCAGATTATTCGTGAAGCTGAAGGATATGAACGGGGATTCTATACGGGAATAACCGGATATTTCGATGGAGACAATATGGATAGTGCCGTGATGATACGTTTTGTGGAGCAAGAGGCGGACGGGATGTATTTTAAAAGCGGTGGTGGCATTACTTTCAAGAGTGACGCCCGCAGTGAATATGAAGAAATGAAACAGAAAATATATGTGCCGATTTATTGAAACGATACAAGTACGTGACGGTAAGTTGCAGAACCTTGCCCATCACAACCGTAGGATGAATGAGACGAGACAAGCGGTTTTCGGAATAGCGGATCAACTGGATATTCTGGATTATACAGGAGATTGTCCTGAAAGCGGTTTTTATAAATGCCGGGTAGTTTATGGCAGAGAAGTATGTGAAGTGGCATTTTCCGCTTATACAATGAGGACTGTACGTTCGCTCCGGTTGGTCGGTTCGGATACGATTGATTATCGCTACAAAAGTATGGACCGGAAGGAACTGGAAGCATTGTATGCCCTGCGCGGCAATCAGGATGATGTATTGATTGTCAGAAACAATCTTTTGACGGATACTTCCATTGCTAATGTGGCGTTAGAAAAAGAGGGAGTCTGGTATACACCGAGGACTCCCTTATTGAAAGGCACAAAACGTGCATTGCTGTTGGAACAGGGGGTACTGACGGAATGTGATATTCCGTCAGATGAGATTTCCTCCTATTCACATATCGCTTTATTTAATGCGATGATTGATTTTCAGTCTCTGGTTCTGGAGATTAACCGGGATACGGTTATTCGTATTTGATACTATCTACCGGATTATTTCTTGCTGCCCGATAACTGTTCAGGCATACTGTGAGCAGGGTGATGCAGACAGTGAAGAACAAAGGAAGCAGGAAATGAAGGATACCAATGTGTACATGGTAAGCAAATTGTTGCAGCCAATAATTCATCAGATAGCAGACCAGGGGTACAATGAGTATAAACGCTATACCTATGTAGTACAGGAACGGGCGGTTGACAAGCCATAATATTTGCCCGAATGATGCACCGTGAATCTTCCGAATTCCTATTTCGCGTATACGTTGCTGGATAGCATAATGGGTGATGCCGAACAATCCGAACAGTGTGAGGAATAAACTGATTGATGCATACATCAGCAGGATGCGGGAAAAATCGGTGACTTCCTGATTATTGGAGATCAGTACCTGATAAGGGTCTTCATAATTGAATGGAGTACCGGGGTATTTCTTCTCCCATAATCCGCGAAGATGATTGATAACTGCTGTGCGATCTTGTTCGTCAAACTGTAAGGTCAATGTGGTATAGTTATCTTGGGGTATTTCGTGCAGAATCATTCTCAGTGGAAACACATTGTTTGTGAGCGAATATTTCTTGAAATCTTTCATGACACCGATAATAGTACCTTTCTCACTCTTTTCAGGCACGTATTTAGAGATCGGTTGTCCCACCGGGTCTTCTCCTTCGGGCACAAGATAGCGAATGAAGGACTCGTTGATGATGACCGGCACAGAGGTACGGAGTAATAAATGGAATGTTTGTTTGGCATCCAGCAAGTCGAAATCGTATATATCCAGAAAGTCCGGACAGTTTTCATAAAGTTCAAGCATCAGAAGGTCATTCTTCTCACCATTTTGGCGGGGAACGGCCATACTCATGGTATAAAGGCCTGATTTGGAAGATACAACGGACTTCACTCCGGGGATGGATTTAATGTCTTCTATCCAAGTAGATAAAGGGGATTGCCGGGAGTCACCGATTCCAAACTCAACGATTCCTTTGTAGCGGCTTCCCTCCTGCTCTATCAGGTCCATTTGGCTACGGATTATCATAAAAGCACTTAGCAGTCCGATAGAAATCATAAATTGTAAGGTGACCAGTGCTGCTACAATGCGCTGTTTCTTACGACCTGTAAAGAAGCTGCGGTAACGGCTTTCGGACAAGGTCTGTATCTTCCGGCTCATGTATTCTGCCGGAACAACGGATAGAATGATGACAAACAGCAGGATAACAGGGAATACCTGAACGGAGAAAAGATAGGAGAACGACAGATGCGCGGATATTGTTGCATTGAATACTGCTAACAGGTCGCTCATCAACAGAATGGATAACAAGAACGCTGTAATCACCATCAGGAAAGTATCGGCAAAGAGTTGCCAACGGATTTGACGGTGGCTTGCACCTAAAAGGCTTTCAATGTGCAAGGTGCGTATTTGCTTCAATAAGCGTGAAAAACTGAGGTTGATATAGTTGAAGCAACCGATGAACAAGATTAATAAAGCAGATAGCAGTCCGACGCTTAACAGGGCCTTTTGCCGATGCTCGATACACTGGTTGCTATCTTGTGTGGTAGTGGTAAAATAGGATTCCTGTAAAGTCTGGGTACGGTAATACCCTTTGCCTAATAAAGTAGGAAGCTCGGTTGTCTCGAAGCGTTGGCGAAAGGCGTTGAGGTCTGTTCCTTCTTTGAGAAGTATCGAACAGGTGGTTCCTTCGGGACTTTTTAGATGCGTGAGCAAGTCTGCCTGCAACATGCTTTGCGATGGCAGGCGGAAGACGGCGGCGATACGGTAGGCATTTTCGCCGGATTGAGGGATATCCAGCAGCTTGCCGAGGCAGTCGGTGGTACCGAAACAACGTTCGGCCAAAGCTTGGCTGATGGCGATGGTTCCCGGGTGAGTCAATGTTTCTTCTATTTTTCCTGCAAGGGTTTCGATGGGGATAAACTTGGGCAATGTGCTGTCTGCCGATAGCAGGTTCAGTTCGGAATATTCTTGGTCGCCCACACGGATTTTTGTGTGAGTGATAGCTTGTGTGCGTAGTGAAGCTTCTATCTCAGGGAATTGTGAGATGATTTCGGGGACAGATTCGTGATATACGAATGTTCCTTGCATTTCTTGTTGTGCGAAAGGTAGTGTTTGTGTCAGCCGGAGGATACGGTCACGGTTGGGGTTGTTATACTCGATATTGTATTCGTATAGGACGAAGGCTGTCAGTAGATTGGTGCATGCGATACCGATAATCAGACTGACAAGAGAAATAGTGACGAACAATTTATTTCGCCACCAGCTACGCAGGACAAACTTCAGAATGTACATGTTCTTTTAGTGATAATATTAATAGGTTTTAGCTCTATCAGGAAGCCTGAAGAGTTTACATTATATAGTGCCGGGAAACCTGAAAGGGCTCGCATTTACAGTACAGAAGCCTGAAAGGCTTACATCATATAGCGTAGGGCATCGCCCTACGTAATAAGTATTCCCATCTCTGAGCCCTGAAAGGGCGAAATAAAATAGTACATCTCCGATTTCGTCCTTTTAGGGCTTAAGTAAAAATGTGTATAATATGGGTTACAGACTCACCTCTGTCACCACCTGTCCGTCGAACAGATTAATGATACGTCCTGCAAAACCGGCATCGTGCTGTGAGTGGGTTACCATGACGATGGTGGTTCCTTCTTTGTTCAGTTCATTCAGCAGTTCCATCACTTCCTTACCGTTCTTAGAGTCCAGATTACCGGTAGGCTCATCGGCAAGGATCAGCTTTGGATTGGCTACTACGGCACGGGCAATGGCTACACGTTGCTGCTGACCACCGGAGAGCTGCTGTGGGAAGTGTTTGCTTCGGTGTGTAATGGCCATGCGTTCCATAGCTGTTTCCACGCGACGTTTGCGTTCGGCGGAAGGAATGCCCATGTAGAGCAACGGCAGTTCGATGTTTTCGTATACGTTCAGTTCGTCAATCAGGTTGAAGCTTTGGAATACGAAACCAATGACACCTTTACGCAGGCTGGTACGTTGTGCTTCGGTGTATTTGGATACTTCCTTTCCATTGAGGTAGTATTCTCCGCCCGAAGGATTATCGAGCAAGCCGAGGATATTCAGCAATGTAGATTTACCGCAACCGGAAGGTCCCATGACTGCGACGAACTCGCCTTCTTTCACTTCGATGTTCACATTGTTCAAAGCCCATGTTTGCACTTCTTCTGTCTTGAAGATTTTCTGCAGGTTTACTGTTTTAATCATAATAGTGATAATTTTAATTAGTAATATTGTTTATTCATTTTTTATTATCTCGGCCGGATTGATATGCATGATCCGGTAAATTTTATATGCGGTGGTGAGGAATATCATGAAGGCTACGCTGAAGAAGAGCACAACGCCCCACCACCACTCTGACACGACTTTCATGTTATCAATAATAGCCATCATCGCCAGTCTTAATAAAGGATACGCAACCGCAAATGCCAGTAAGAAAATCGTCAGATAGGCTTTTCCGAATACGGTGGCAATAGTTGTCGGAGTGGCTCCGTTAATCTTGCGGATAGCCATCTCCTTTTGCCGGCTTATGGTATCCATCGAGATGGCCGAATAGATGCTCAGCACCACCAGCAGTATACTTACTATCGCCAATATCATCATCGCGCCTTGCATCATTTGGATACTTCTCATGAAATCTTGTTTGTCATCGGGAAGTTTTTTAATCTCAACCGGCAATGTGACAGGAACATAATGCCGGCAAATCTCGTTGATGCGCCGAATTGCTAATTTGATATCTGTTCCGGGAGCCATTTTAAAGCATATCGCATTGAGCTGATTGCCGGGATAAAACACCGAACCTATTGTATGGCCGTTGCTGCTCTCTTTGTGCAACGCCTTAAACGTGCCGATAATACGATAACTCTGGCCATAGAATTCCACCATGTCCTGTATGCTATCCTTATCCAATTGCCGTCTGAAGTCCTCGCTCACATAGATGGTTCCGCTTGCGTCTGCATCCACCACTTTACCCGACATAGGAATATTCAGGAACTTAAAATAATGGGGATCTCCCTTTATTACTGAAACATACGCTTCCGAACGGTCCGCCTTTGTATATGTTTGCATATAATGGGACATCATAGTATTATCTTCCATCTTCAGTTCATCCGTAACCTCGGGCAGTGCGCGGATATCAGCCAAAATGGAATTCAGATGCTGGCGCATACGCTGCGTATTTATCTTGACAATAATAATTTCTTTTTCCTCTTGCGAGGTAAGTGCGCTATATGTTCTGCCGAATGCTTCGTACCAGCCCAAATTGATTACGAATGTTCCTCCAATAAAGAAGATGGAAATACTCAGCTGCAACCACATCATGACCGAACGGAATATATGCTTGTTGCGATTACGGTTCACCTGACTGATAATGCTTGTCATCCGCAAACGTCGGATAGGAAACCAGATGATCAGCATACATATCGCCAAGAGTACGATATATATCTTAAACTGCAACAGATAAATAGCAAACAGTATGGCATCAGGTATCCCCCAATTAGGTATATAGATTTGCATGGCACTCATTGACAACTCCATCAACACAAGAGATATGAGAAAAGCGAACGACATCATCCAGAATACTTCAAAGAAGAGTAGCAGATACAGCCCTTTCACGCTTGCTCCCATACACTTACGCAAAGCTATCTCACGCTGCCGGTTATAGAACATCTGAATGATAAATTTCAGGAAGTTGATAAGTCCCGAAATCAAGATTAGTGAAGCAATGAACATGATCAACATATTGATCAACAGACTCTTCATGCTTACCGCATCTTTCTGTGACAGCAATCGGGCTTCGGGATATATGGTTTCTCCATTCCGTTCCCACGGCACTGATCGCAGAAGTTGGTTCAGTGCTTCCAGATTCATTTGGGGAGGCAGGTAACCGTTTATAGCTATCGGCTGGTCGGGCATCACTTCGTAAGAGAAGTAACAGTCTGTCTGAAATTCCAGCAGATCGTTTTCTACTACATTTACCACTCTGAAACTCTGCATGGCACTATCCGGTTGCAGACTCGATTCGGTGAAGATGATTGTACCGATGGGATTCTTGTCACCATATGCCTTGCGGACAAAATTCTGTGATAGTATCACCTCATCAGGTGCCTGAATCAGCCGACTGCCATATAGCAATTTTCGGTTGTAATAGGAGAAGTAGTAATCATTGACACCCATGAAGTTTATGATAAATGGAAAGTTGTGCTGTTCATTATTAATGATTTCCGCTTCTATTGATTTATGGAAAAACTGACTGAAACTTAACTTTCCCAGTTCATGACTGAGTTTGTCTTCCAGCAGTTGGGCATCCTGCATGCTGAAGAATGAGTTTCTATCCTGAGAGTATTCCAATCTGATACGCCGTTCCATGTCCGGTAAATCTACCTCCATCTTTTGGCTATACATGGATACCAGAATGTAGCACACAATGCCCACTGCCAGGCAGAGAGCTGAAATCAAACTGTGAGTTTTATACTTCCACAGGTTTCTGAGTGATATTTTCAGATAATGGATTATCATGGGTTGTTTATTCAACTTATTGGTTATTCGTTTTTAATTACTTCCGCTGGATTAGTTTTTGCTATCCGCAAGATACGGAAAAGTATTGTAAAGCTTGTAATAAGAGTAACAATCAAGAATATACAGAGCCAGAAAAGCAGACCGCAGTCAAAGAATACCGTATACATTTGTTTCCATAACATCAATACAACATATACAAGCGGGAATGCAACGATGGCACTACACAATAACAAGATAATATAAAGACGGGCAAACAACAGGATAATCTGCGGAACATCTGCCCCATTTACTTTACGGATAGCAACTTCTTTCTGACGTCGTTCTGTATCGAGCGTGATGCTGGAGTATACACCTAATAGTGTGATAATAATGCTGATAACAGCAAAGAACAAAATAATGTCCTTCAGATTGTACTCAAGAGCCTGCAAAACATGGATATCATTCAGGAATGTTTTAGCCTGATAAGTTATATTTTCAGGAAGCATCTCGCGGTAGACTTTCTCAATCCATCGGGCTACTTCTTTTTGCTGGCCCGGATGACTCTTTATGTAACAATGACCTATGTAGACTGAAGGATCATAAGGCAGGAAAGCATATCCACTACTTCTGTTATATACATTGGCCTGAAAAGGTGCGGATATTCCACAGATTGTGTAGTCAGTATTACCGCTATACAAGTTCATACCGATTACATCTTTCTTCTGCATCTCCTGCCAGACATTGTCTACCACAATATCTTTTTCCGTTTGAGGAAGTCTTCCTTGTTCTATGGGAATATTCATGAAAGAGAAGAAATTGGCGGGTACAGCCATGACACTAATATCAACCCAGGAGTTCTCATTTCCCTTTTCGGTCGTTAATCCATTGCCCGACATCCCTTGCATATAACCGACATCTGATAACAGAATCTCTTTCACTCCGGCATGTTGTTTAAAACGCTCTATCAACGCCAACTTTTCCTCATTCTTCATAAAGGGATAGTCCAGGGGAATACTAAGAATCTCCGACTTTTCTTTTTGACTTAGTGTATGAAGCAAACTATTGGTAGTTTTCTCGGCTTGCAGATATAAAGCAGCCGTCAGGGATACAAATACCCAGCAAATAAAGAACTGGATACCCAGCATAAGGTTACGTCCCCATTGCTTACCTCTGCGTTTATTGTTTCCATAAATACCTGTTTGCACGGTAATACGACGAATACGAATGGAAACAGACAAACATATAAGGACGCAGAGTATGATAAGAAGGACGATATATTGCAGAGCATGTATTAAAAGCGTTTCAGAGGTAAAAGTCATTGCAAAGCCCGGCAAAGAGAAATTCATGTGATTCCCCAATAATTCTATGCCTGATAATACCAATATGGAGGATATGGATATGACAATCAACGACTGTGTGAATAGCAAGCAGAAAAGTTGTTTCCAGTTGCATCCTATCATTTTCATGATACTGTATTCCTTAGTGCGGTTGAAGAAAGAACCGATAAGGAAATGGAAAAAGTTGATCAGCCCTACTAGTAATATCAGTGTACCTACAGTTCCGGTAACTAATCCCAGATAGGAAGCGCCTTGTTTTTTCAATCTGGCTCCCATACTACTGGCAGTGACAGTGTAAGCTTCGCCATACAAAGTATAAGTATAGTCTCTTTTTGAGAATTGCTTTTCTAAATCGGTACATGTAGTTTGTGGCGATAACAGCACGTAGGTATTTGCTCCCGTCATATTATGCCGTTTGGAACTTTGCAGAAGTCCTTCACTATCGTTTACGGTCAGCATATCTATGTTTTGCATAAAATCCAAACTATTGTTCAGAGGGATATCTTTCATTACTGCTTGAATGGTGTAGACGATACCTCCTGTTTTCGGAGTGCTTTCAGGAGAAGTATTGAGCCTTCTCATGAGAGTCATATGTTTGCCGATAGCACTTTCTGCATTACCGAATATTTTAATGGCCATAGATTGGCTCAGGATGACGGAGTTAAGAGACTGACTTGCCATTTTCCAATGTCCTGCTACCAATTCCGGAGTGAAGATTTTATTGTAGCAAGTATCTATTTCAATCGTTTCAAGTTCATAAGGTAGCGTCTTTTCCGGAGATAACTCTACATAATAAGGGCGTTCGCGAGGATAGGTTACGGATGAAATGGCTTCCGTTTCTCCCAAAGCCCATGTGCGCAAATCTTCGGCCAGAGGAACAGGAGAACCGGAAAAATATCTGTCTGCTTTGCCGTCATAGAGATTTAATTCTGCTATGCGATCATGATTAGCAAAACAATGGTCTGTGCTTTCTACAAAGCGACTGCAATATATGCAGACACAGAAGCAGAGCAAACCTACTGCCAATCCGATGATGGAAATGATATTTTGTGTCTTATGCTTACACAAGTTTCTGAATGCTATTTTGAGATAATGGAATATCATGGTATATACATTTTATATTTTATATATTCAAAACTTATGCCAAGTATGTAACTTTCTATTTATTAATGATATACTGGTTTTTGTTATAGAGTATTAGTGTGCTATAGTGCACAAAAATAGTGCATATCCGCACATGGATTCTATACTTACTCGGTCTTTATTATATCCACCGGATTTATTTTTGCAATTTTCAAAATGCGGAATATGACAGTAAGTAAAGTCATGAGAACTATCCCAATAAATATGCAAATCCAGAAGCAGAAACCGTCATCGAAGAAGACAATATACATTTGTTTCCATAATTGCAGTATTGTGTATAGCAGTGGAAATGCAATCACTGCTGTTATTATTAATATCCGGACATACATGCGCAAGAACAGATAAAGTATTTGCCATAGTCCCGCACCATTAACTTTACGGATGGCTACTTCTTTGCATCGGTGTTCAGTATCAAGGGTAATGGCTGAATATACTCCCAGTAAAGTAATGATTACACTTACTATTGCAAAAAATAGGATGATGTTCTTCATTTTCGATTCCAATCCTTGTATTTCTTCCAAATCTTGTTGCAGTGTACTGATTTGTGGGGACAAAGTGTATGGAAGTGCTTCACGGAGCACTTGGGATGCATACTCTTCTACGGCTTTTACTTGAGCTGGCAGGCATTTAATGTAGCAATATTCTATGGGTCCTTCCATCTTAAGTGGCAAGAAAGCCATACCCTCACTTCGGAAAAGACTCTCGCTCTGGAGATATACATTGGTTATAAATGAAGATGTAATGCCTTTGACGGTATAGCCACCGTTAAAGTTATATAAGATGTTGCCTAAAATAGGTTTGGGAATCCGTTTTTCTAAAACGTCATCAATTACCATTTCTGTATTGTTTTGCAGATTATTGCCTTTCAACAGAGGAATATTCATGAAATGGAAAAAATTGGGAGCTGCATATATGAAACTACTGTTGATATTAGAATCCCTGTTGTTCTCTTCAGATTGGAATCCGGTAATAGAAATTCCACCGGCATAATTGTTATTTGACAATAATTTCTCTTGCACACCCGAATGTTGTGCTATACGTTCTGTAATGGCAAGTTTCTCTTCATTTTTCATGAAGGTGTAGTTCAGAGGAATACTGAGAATACATTCTTTCTCTTCTTTTGAAAGAGTGCCAAAAAGTGTGGAGGTTGTTTTCTCTGTTTGTAGATAAAGGGATACTGCCAATGTGACGAATATCCAGCAGATGAAAAATTGAATGCACAGCATAGTGTTCCGTATAAAATGTTTGCTCATACGTCTGACATTGCCTTTGATCCCTTCTTGAATGGATATGCGATGGGTATATGCAACAGTCAGTGTACAAATGAGCAAATTCAGTAGAAATATCAGTATAAGATATTCGGAACATTGCTTCATTAGTGATGTTTTGTCTATTTCCAATGTAAATACTACTAACGTAAGATGAAAAAAGGGAGCCAGTAGTTCAATTAAACAAAAAGTAATCAGAAAGGCTAATAAAATAATCAGTGCCGATTGAATGAAAAGCTGTGATAACAGTTGGTGGTTACTGCTTCCTAATACCTTACGGAGACTATATTCGCGGCTACGGTTAAGAAATGAGCCGGTAAGGAAATGGAAAAAATTAAGAAGGCCGATAAGTAAAATTAGTATTCCTAATGCAGTGGTAACACTGATAAAGTAAGGGCTGAAGGTTGCACTATAGGCTCCCTTCCCCAATGCAGTTGCACCAATCGTATTATCAGGGAATGCATCGCTGGATAGATTCAGTTCGCGAAGATGATCCTCCAGTTGTTGTACACTTTTCCCTTTATGCAATAAAGCGAAAGTGGAGCAACCGGTCGTAAACTTTCTACTTTCACTCTGGAACAAACCTTCACTATCATTTAGCACTAATAAATCAATTCTATTGCAAAAATTCAAGCTGTTATTTTGTGGTATATCTTTTATGATTGCCTGGATGGTATAGACAGTACCACCTGAACTTGTGGTAGCATCTGGTGAACTCATTAGTTTTTTGGTCAGTACCATACGTTTACCGATCGGATCACCATTTTCACCAAAAACCTTGCGTGCGGTGCTTTCCATCATAATAATAGCATTGGGAGTATGGACAGCAACATCCCAGGAACCGTCTATAATCTTCGGAGTGAATACTTGGCGGAAACAAGAATCAATTTCGATAGTTGACATTTCAGTAAATGGATATTCCTTTCCGTCTTTCATTTCTATATTGTATGGACGTGGATCAGCATTAGCGATGTGTGTTAAAATGTCCACTTCATTCAATGGTATATCCTGCAATTGCTCAAAGACCGTAGCAGGAGTTCCGGAGAAGAACTCCCCGTTTGAACTCTTTAAAACAATATCGGCAATATGATCATGATTTTCAAAACATTGGTCAATACTTAGAAAGAAACGACTGCAATACATGCATATACTGAAGCAAAGCAGACACACTGCTAATCCTACGATACTGATAAGATTTTGCGTTTTGTATTTAAGCAAATGACGTATTGCTATTTGAAAATAGTGTTGTAACATTTTTTATGGCGTATTATATATGTATTTATTCACTTTTTATCACTTCTGCCGGATTCTGCCGTGCTGCCTGCCATACCCGCCAGCCAATGCATAACAGAATAAGTAAACCTATCCCACTAAATATAGCCAGATATATCCATGCACTGATTGCTGTTTGTTCTATATAGCTTTCCAGCCATTTTTTCATCAAAGCATATCCTATAGGAAATGCTATCACTGACGCTGCAACGAGTAGTATAAAGTACTCTTTTACAAACATGGCAAGTATTTCTTTTGCAGATGCTCCGTTTACTTTGCGGATGGCTATTTCTTTACGCCGCTGCTCGCAACTTAGCGTAATGAAAGAGAATATTCCGAAAGCGGCAATGAGTACGCAAATAATTGAGGCAAAGCCAAGCAGCTTCAATAATAACGTTTCGGATTTCAGGAACTTAGAATATTCCTCTTCTATATTGAGAAGAGAATGATATTCATTATTGCCAGTTGAGATTTTGGCATATACATCATCTACTCGCTTTTTAAGATCCTCCCATGTTCCTGCGCGATATTTTATCAATATATCACCATAGTTGGCATCGGAATCGGAACCTCCCAGACCTCCTTTATTGCAGAATAAAGTAGGTGCTGCCGGGATTGTAGGTGCTGTGATATGGAAGTCTTTTACAATTCCGACGATTGTAACTCCTTGGTGAATATTGATTTTCTTACCTATCGGATCATCTAAGCCTAATCTTCTTGCACAAGTCTCGTTGATGATAGCCTTATCCGCATCATCCGGTTTTAGCATTTCACCTTCTATTAGTTTCAGGTTGTAGAAATTGATAAATTCCCTCCCTTCTCTTATGCAGATGATATCTACTCTATCTTCCTTATCCGTGCTTTTCTTTCCTTCCCAACTGTTTATCCTGTAAGTCAGTGTACTATATCTTGGAAATAAAGGTTCACATCCTTTCAGTGTCTCTACAATACATGGCATCTTATCTATTTCGGCACTGACGGCAGCATAAGATTCCGGAGAAACATATTGTCTTAATACTGCTGTATTCTTTCTTTCCCAACCAATGTCACCATTTGCCAGGTGATTGAGTTGTTTCATAAGAATGCTTACGCAAAAGATAAATAAGATACATATTATCAATTGGAATACTATGCTGCATTTACGGAATAGGAATAGATTGCCGGATTGCCTGTAGTATCGGCGGACAATAAAAGGTATTAATAGGATATAGGATATGAAAAGAATACCTATAAAGTAGAGGAATGATTCTCCATAAATATTTCCATTAATTTCGGACAGTTCTCTGAATTTCGGAAGCGATAATTCGATAAACGTCATTCCTAAAAGACCGGATAAAAGCAGCACAAATAAATATTCAGTACCAAAAAGTATGAATAAATTCCGAATGGATGAACCACATACTTTTCTTAATTCAATTTCCCGGTTTCGTGTGTGCATACGGGTGATAAACAAGGAGAGATAGTTGAACAATGCGCAAAGTATAATCATGCCGCTTGCTATGGAGAAAAGTACTAAATAATTGAATTTAAGGGTCAGTTTTTCATTTATGGCAGAGTAATGGTATTGGGTTAATGGAATTATCTTATATTTTTCGAGAGGTTTGGGATACCATTGGTTTCCGGATTCGTAGTTCTTCATTTTTTCCTGAAAAGATGTAGCATCCATTCCTTTACGTAGCCGAACGTAGGTTTGAAATCTATGTACTCCCCATTCGCTTTTTACTTTTTGAAATTGTGATGACATTGCCCATGCGGCAAAATAGAGATTACTATGTCTCTCTACATTTTTCAGAATGGCACAGACTGTCTTAGGTGTATCATCTGTCTCTATCTCTTGTCCCAAAACTTCTGTTGAACCGAATAATGACATAGCAGTCTCCTCTGTTAATGCAATTTTATTATTAGAATAAAGGAATTCCATGCTTCCGGATAATATGGAGGTAGGTTGGAACATCTCTAAAAATGTGGAATCGGCATACATGCAATTAACTTTTGCCGTTTTCCCCTCCTTGGTTTTCAGTCCTGTTTCTCTTTGGTAAACTGCACATGCGGCTTCTACTTCCGGAAATTCTTGCCGAAGTGTAGTAGCTAACATATATGAACTGTATGTGCTGAATGTTGATTCACTAAAAGTGGCTTCTTGATAAAGCAAATGAGTTCGTTCCACACCTTCGTAGAATTTGTCATACGTTATTTCGTAGTGTATCCACAGATTTGAGAGTGCAAAGCAAGTAAATCCTACTGCCAAACCTATAATACTGATAATACTCTGTATTTTGTATTTCAGTATATTACGAAACGCTATCTTGCAATAATGCTGTATCATGTTTTTGATTTTTCTATTATTCACTCTTTATCACTTCTGCCGGATTCTGCCGCGCCGCCTGCCATACCCGCCAACCGATACATGCAAAAATAACGATCATTATACCACCAAAGATAGCAAAATATATCCAGGCACTGATAACTGTCTGTTCTACATAGTTTTCAAGCCAACGCTTCATCAGCACATACCCTACAGGGAATGCGATGACAGATGCTATAATCAGTAAGAGCATATATTCCTTCACAAACATAAGAAGAATATCTTTAATGGCAGCTCCATTCACTTTGCGTACAGCTATTTCTTTGCGCCGTTGTTCACAACTTAGTGTAACAAGAGAGAATATGCCGAAAGCGGCGATCAGCATACAAACAATAGCGATAAAACTCAGTAACTTTATCAGTGCATCTTCTGATTTCAGATAGCCGGTATACTCCTCTTCTGTATTATATAACTTATATCGCACTTCCGGATATTCATAAGTGAATATGCTATCTATCCGATTTTTAAGTTCTTTCCATTTACCATCATGAAACTTGATTAGTATTTGTCCTTTCCCTATCGAAAATCCGGAGTTTTTAAGAATATCTTCTGTAATTAGAGTATAAGGCTGTACCGGTTCTGTTGGAGCTGTGATGTGGAAGTCTTTGATTATGCCTGTAATGGTCCATGCTCTATTATCCAGATAAAGCTTCTTTCCAATCGGTTCACTCATTCCAAGTGCTTTTACTGCCGACTCGTTAATCATGATTTTATTAGTTTCTGTTGGTTTTACCATTTCCCCTTCCAGCAGTTGCAGATTGTAGAAAGATACGATCTTTTCACAATTCCACAAACTCAGCATATCTATGCTTTTCATACCATCTTCTTTCCCATCCCAATTTTTGAAGCTTTGTGAAAAACCTGATGACTTGGGCAATAAACAACAATGTCCGGTTATGACCTCTTTTGTGCATGAGAATTGCTTTATCTTATCAGCAATGGTTTCAAAATCTTTATCCGGATATAAAAGATTGATAGAAGCTATATTTTTTCTTTCCCATCCCAGATCCGTATTCGTAAGATAGTAGATTTGCTTCATCATGACTATCATGCAGAATGTGACAAGAATTCCTGTTACTAACTGGAATGTAATGCTTGCTTTACGGAGCATGTATCTGTTTACGGTATTCCGGATGCGTGAGCGTCTGATGACGAATGGTACCAACAGAAGCAATGATAACAAAAGAATCCCGATAAAATAAAGAAGTGATTCTCCATAAATGTTTCCGGATACTCCTGATATCTCTTTAAAAGCAGGTAAAACGATTTCAATCAAAGCCATGCCCAATATTCCTGATGAGAATATGATGTATAGGTATTCTACAATAAACAGAATAAACATCCCTCCAATGGAGGATCCACATACTTTGCGTAATTCTATCTCACGGCTACGCATCTGCATACGGGTAATAAACAAAGAAAGATAATTGAATAATGAGCAAAGAATGACCAATCCGCCAGCTACGGAAAATAGTATCAGATAATATAGCTTGATGGATTTAGTTTGATTAATCGGTGAATAATGATATTGGGTGAGTGGTATCAATCGGACGTTTTCAAATACCCGATGAGGATCTCGCGGATCAGCTTTAGCTTCATGTACAGCTAATTTCTTCTGGAAAGCTGCAACATCAGTTCCTTCGTGCAATTTAATAATTATCTCAAAACCTCCATTCCCCCATTCATCCTGCCAACTGCGGAAGTACTTGCCCTGGCCCCAAGAGCCAAATGAAAGATTGCTATGATGAAGGTCTGAAAGAAGAGCACAAACAGTTTTAGGGTCATCATTGTAGTTTTTTACTTCTTTGCCCAGTACATCCGTGGTGCCAAATAAACGCATTGCGACGTCTTCTGTTAAAGCTATCTTGTCATCTGAATACATAAAGTCCATGTTACCGGATAGAATGGAAATTCCGAACATGTTCATGAAACAAGAGTCCGCCTGCATCTCATGAACTTCTACTGCGGGTTGACCGTCTACTTTTATGTCCGTTGCTTTTGTCCATCTGGTATATGCGCATGCGGCTTCCACTTCAGGAAAGTCGTTTTTCAGCACCGTTGATGCCGGATATGGCATATAAGTGGAATACCCGCTTGTTCCAAATATATTTTCTTTGCAGAGGATGTACATCCGGTCGGCTCCTTCGTGGTAAGCATCATACGTAGTATCATAATGTATCCATAGATTTGCAAGGGCGAAACAAGTAAATCCTACTGCCAGACCTATAATACTGATAATGCTTTGTGTTCTGTATTTCAGTATATTACGAAATGCTATCTTGAAAAAGTGCTGTATCATAGCTATATATTAGTTCACGCATTATTTTACTGATGTCATTCACAAGATTATATATCAAAGTGAATTTCTTTTTTTAGATTAAGGTTCAAATCTCGTGCCAAAGTTATAACAGATTGTTTTTCAGGTAAATATTTGTTTTAGTAATATTGCTTTAGTGTGCTATACTGCACAAAAATAGTGCATATTCGCACAAATGGTACATTTAAAATCACAAAGGATAGTTATAGACTCTGACTATAATTTCTTAACTTTTGATGAAGTAATAATCTGGCTGTGAACAGGTGTAGCGTTTTTTCTCTTTTAATAATCGGGAAGATGCTTCTACTTTTCTCTAAAAAAACATGCATTAGATGCACTTATGAATACACTCCTTAATGATGGTCTAGCTATGTATATCAGTGTTTTATAGTCTAAAAATAGAAAGAAATATGTGGTGCTAAGGGTTCAAAATAGGGTCAGGGTCACTTATACCCCCAAATTCTGCTCAAATGAATAGAATATTTTAAGTGGGTGTAAAATAAAAGTACTGATATGGCGCCAAATTACCAAGGAATCAGATTTTATAATCCACTCTTTATTACTTTTGCTTCACTTTTCTGTTTTTTGTATCAAACATTTACTCATAAAGAATCGTTCGCATTACAATATTTCGAATCTACGGGAATTTGTTTTTAGTAAAAACTGTCTAAAATCAACTATCTGTATATCAATGCAATATTGACTAGTGGAATTAAAAATCACCTACAAATGGGGCTATAAGTGACCCTGACCCTATTTTGAACCCTAACAAGTCTTTTATTAGTCTTGGATTTGTTATATTCATTCAATAAAAGTACGTGAGAAATAATATGGTAAGTCAAGGCATAGTCAACCCCTGCCTTAAACGGAACATAAGAAGCAATGTCGTGATGCAAAACTAGCAATATTCCACATTACGAGATTGCTAGTTCTGCATCACGACATTGCTTCTTATAATTATACTCCCAAAGGATACAAATCGTTTTTATTCTTTAATCACTTCCGCCGGATTCTGCCGTGCTGCCTGCCATACGCGCCAGCTGATACTTATGGTGATAACCATTGCTATCCCTGCAAAAATGAGGATGAACGGTAATGCTCCTATACTTACCTGACGATTGTACGTCTCTATCCAGTGCTTCATAATAGTATAACCGGCAGGGAAAGCTATCAATGAAGATACGATCAATAGCATTGCGTATTCTTTAAAGAAGATGCTCAGGATATTGCTGATGGTAGCCCCATTTACTTTGCGGATAGCTATTTCTTTCCGGCGTTGTTCGCATGTCAATGATACCAATGAATATATGCCGAATATAGATATCAGGATACAAACAATTGCAGAGAATCCCAATAGACTGGATAATGCATCTTCTGATTGCAGATATTTATTATATCGTTCTTCCTCGCTGTCCAGAAATAATTTGCGGTTGGGAAGTTCAGCTTGCTGCATTTCCTCGATGCTACGACGACATTCTTCCCAGGTTCCCGGTTTATACTTGAAGAGGACAAAGCAACGCGACCACATCCACTGTGATTTATTGGTATTGACAAATACAGTATGAGGCAGGTCCTTGGAAGGCGACCTGTACGCACAGTCTTTTATGACTCCGATCACAGTCATAGGTTCCACTTCTTTATTGCAGTAAAAGATGTGTTTGCTGATAGCTTCTTCAGGTGTCCATCCCATAGTGCGTGCTGTCGTTTCCATGATATTAACTTCACGGATATCCGACTTATCCGATATCCATTCTCCTGCTACCAGTTGCATGTTATAGAATTTGAAGAACTCCTCTCCTGCCAGAATCTCATCTATGCCGATTGGATTTTCAGTTATCCCATTCAATCCGTCCCAGGCATCTACCTCAACAGATGAATAAGAACCCATACTGATGAGCGGCCAGTAAACAGGCCGTACAACTTCAGTTACCATGGGTAACGCTTTTATCTTCTCTGCCCATACATTCATGTCCACATTCATCCAGATGCCCAGGGAAGCACGGTTCCGATAATCCATTCCCATATCTACATTACGCAAATGATAAAGTTGCATTTGCATAATGACAGTACAAAGTATAAATGTAAGGCAAACAACAAGCTGTATTACAATGCTTCCCTTACGGCATATATGTCCCATTATACTCATTTGAGTACTATGAAGTGTATTCTGCAATGAGTGACGGCGGAATAGGTAAACAGAACATAGCGCCACTATAAAAGCCAATACTGACATACCTGCGACGTATAATATGCAATTCCCATAAATGGATATATCTGTATCGACAATCATGGAATATTGCAAGAACCAGGGTTTTAGTAATTCCACGAAGAACATCCCTAAGAGTGAAGCCAATAGAATAGTAAATAGAAAGTCCGTACTAAGTAATGCCAATAACGAACGTTCGGATGCTCCATTCACTTTGCGTAGTGCCATTTCCCGTTTACGCGAGCGAAAACAGTCGATATAAATCGTTAAATAGTTGATTAATGCGCACAGAATGATAAGCACTCCTGTGATGGAGAAATAAACAATGTAACGGAACCGTACTATTTGTTCGTCTCCACGAATAAATTCATCCGCATAACGCAGTGAGGTAATGGGCTCCAGATAGAAACGTGTATATCCGGTTACACCATAGCTGTTCTTTTTGAGTTCATCCGGAAAGTGCTGATTCATTTTTTCTAAAAGTACATCCACATTTGTTCCGGGCTTTATTTTTATCAGCATCCTGTAATTGGCGTTATCCCATGAAGTATCATTATTGGTACGCCCCATAAAAGCATATTTAAAGTTAGAATGCTCTCCCCAATCGCTGACAATGGCGCTTATGCGATACTCGTGCCGGCGGTTATTGTCTGTTATGGTCTCTCCAATCACTCTGGTAGTACCGAACAAGTCTTGAGCAGCTTTTTCTGTAATGGCTATCCCGCTCTTTTCCGGTGAGGTGGATAAAAAGAATTGGTTGTCACCCTCCAGAACTTTTATATCCATCATACGGATGAAAGTTGTATCAGGCATTAACATCGGATATTCCGTAATCTGTTTCCCATTTTTAATGAATAGAGTATTCTGACCTGATGCACAGAAATCTTCTATTTCAGTGTAAGTCGTTTTTAAATGATTCCCCAACGCGTAGGGCACAAAGTCAGAGTAGTGCCCTCCAAAGTGGCAATCGTCCATTCGTACCAAATAAATGCGTTCTGCATCCTTATGGAAATCATCATAAGTCATTTCATATTGCACCCAGAATGTAGACAGTGCAAAACATGCCAGACCGATTGCCAGTCCGATGATACTGATGATACTTTGCGTTCTGTACTTCAACAGATTCCGATATGCTATTTTTAAATAATGGTGTATCATAACTAACCTCTTTATTCTGCTTTCATGATTGTTGCCGGATTGATGCGGGTTGCTTTATTCACTTGCCAGAACAATGTTCCCAACGAAATGCCTGCCACCACTAATATAGCAATCAGGTAGATGAATATACTGACAGGAGCTTTCACTATAAAATCCCGTGTATAGATGTATATCAGATAATAAGATAAAGGTATGGTCAGCAATGCTGCACCGGCTATCACCCATATATACTTGCGGAATAGAACGGAATACAGGTTTTTCAATTGTGCCCCATTCACTTTGCGGATGGCTATCTCGCGGTAACGTTGGCGGATGTCGAATAAGGAAAGTCCGAATAATCCCAATGCCGAGACAAAAATAGAGATGGTGGCAAACAATGTAAACACGGTTGCTACACGACGGTCGTCGTCATACAGGGCCTGAACATCTTCTTTTAGCCAGTGATAGTCGAACTCTTCCGCATGAAAAATCTCCTTTCTTGTGTCTTGCAAATATTTGATAAGTTCCTTCTCCTTACCGACCTTACAGGCTATTTGGAATTGTGCTCCACCGTAACCGGGTGTCACGATGTATACCACGGGTTTCTTTCCGGCTGTAAGATGGCCGGTATAGTAATCTTTGATGACAGTTCCTACAGGCATCAAAGACAGGCCGCCTTCTACTATTTTTCCGTCCATTGAGGAAGTAATCCAGAGTGCCTGTTCTCCTCTTACGAATGCTTCTTCTTGCTTCGTATAACCGAATGCTTTCAAAGCTGCCTCATTCATGACAACTACATTCTCTGAATAATCCTTTGCCTCCACTTTCCCCGGCAATGTACCTTGTACTGCTTGCAGTTCATACAGCTTGAAGAAATCCGCCGGTATATACATCACCATCATATTTAGCTTCACGTCTTTATCATTAATAAGTGTCGTACTGCCTCCGCTACTGAGGATGCCACTTTGCGAGGGATCGCCACAGAACCACCGTTCTATGAAAGGACATTCATCCAGCTTTTGCCGGATGGTAGTCGTATTCTGCCAGCGCTGTTTTCTTTCGGCTTCACTTTCACCTCCCCAGCTCTTGGGGGTAGGAATCAGATTGGCATAAAGTATGCCTTCTGTCTTGAATCCCGGAGGGGTGTTTTGCAGGAAACGGAGGTGGCTGCTGAAGTACAGAGAGAGGACTATCAGCAAAAGAGTGATGCTATACTGGATAAACAGGAAAACCGTACGTGTAGCGACAGAATGCCGTGAACTTCCGATGGAACGTATGGACACGATGGGTGGCAGATAATTGTATTTGATAAAAGGATATACAGTAGTGAGTAGTGGCAAAAGCACCAGCACACCGAGCGACAGTTGCCAGTCGAAAGCCGTATAAGGTACATCGCTGCCCAGCAACCTGCTGGCATATCCCGAAAATATTTCGATAAAGAACCAGGCCAGCAGCAGCGAGATGACGATCATCAACATATTTTCCGTCCATAACTGGAGGAAGAGTGCATGTCCACGGATGCCGAATACTTTCTTGATACCATACTCCTTGGAACGTTTCAGCATAAAAACCAGATAGATGTTGACGAAGTTTAGTATGCCTGCCAGCAATAATAACAGGCATACTCCCATAAGTACCAGAATGTGCGAACGACTGCTGTAATGCCACATATTCGGTTGATCGGCCATGGCAGCCAATCCCTTATTCCAGTAGAGTTGACTGACAGGAATAAAGTCGTAACTCACCATATATCCCCATTCTGTTTGTCGCTTCACATGGCTGATAGCATTAATGGCATCTACATCTACTCCGGGCATAAAACGCAGGATTTCTATATACATTTTGCTCCACTCTCTTCTGGTTTTCAGATCCAGATTTATCAGTATATCAAATGTTAGCGAAGATTTGCATGCCGGTTCTTCCAATATACCACAGATCGTCAACAGCTTGCCTCCGGAGTATCCCATCGTTTGTCCTATAGGATTCTTATCTCCGAACACACGTTTGGCAAACTGACGGGTAATGAGTACTTCTTCAGGCGCTTCTATGTGTTTACCTTTCAATGGGTAGTGAAAGAAGTGCAAGAATGCTGTGTCTGCTACCAATGCTTGGACGGTATAAGGTTTCTCATCGATGGTTACATTGTCATTGTCCAGTGTGATGAAGTAACTTCTCTTTTCTATGGCTTCGGGAGCGTAGTAAACCGTATCTGCACCACTGTCTTTATTCACACTGCCAGGGAATACATTGCCATCAATTTCCCGTAGCGGGATAAAAGTCCTTTCAGCATGGGTGCAGTGCGTGTTCACTTGCAACTCACGATGAATGTAGCGTACTAATATGATGGTACATGCCAGGCTGAGTGCCAGACCAATGACATTAATGATTGTATATGACTTGGAGCGTATCAGGAAGCGCCAGGCGTATTTGAGTGTTTTCATATTTCAGTCTTTATTATATTAATCTCTTTCTGTTATTTTGCTATTCTCTGATGATGCTGTATTTGTTCCTTATTTTAATATCAGTTCTTCCGCTTCGCCAAAGTTATCATATCCCGTCGTAATAACCCAATCTCCCGGCTGCAAACCGTCTGTAATCTCGTATTGTTGGGGGTTCTGGCGTCCGATACTGAGAGGGACACGAATTGCTTTCGTTTTGGATGCGTTTAGTTTGTAAATCCATTGACCACCGGTAGCCTGATAGAAATTACCGCGTGGGATAACGATGGCCTGTTCGGGTTGTCCCAACTCTATCTGTACACGAAAGCTCTTTCCTACACGTACATTGTCGGGCATCTCTCCGGTAAATACTAAGTCGACATCGAAAGTGCGGTCTTTTACTTCGGGAACTACCTTTGTAATACGGAGTGGATATTTACGCCCCTGATAATTAATTGTGGCGGGAAGCCCTGTAGTGATACGGTCTATGTAGTATTCACTGAGTGAAGTGTGTATTTTATATTGGTCTAGTACCTTGATTTCGGCAATACCTTGGTTGGATGATACTTGCTGCCCCGGAGTTACTTTCACGAAGCTGAGTTGTCCGGCTACGGGAGCCTTAATAACTAAATTATCCAGTCGTTCGCAAGCGCGTTCATACTTTTTACGTTCACGTTCCCGATCATTATGAATCAGGTCTTTGCGGATAATGGCAACAACAGAATCCTGACGCAAACTCTCGCGTTGTAACTTTGCTTTCTTTACATTATAATTATACTCATCTTCGGCAACTTCCAGTTGAGCTTTACTTTTTATCCCCATTTTATATTCTTCTTTATCAAGATTGAAACTTTTTTGAAGACGGGCCAACTCATAGTTGGTTTGCAAAGTTTGTTGCTGGAGGGTCAGGCTCTTCTGTTCCATCTCAATTTCTTTTTCACGGAAAGAAATCAATTGCTTCTCCAAATCATCACGTTGTTCTTCAATGCTGTGTATCAGATCGGGGTTTTCGAGTAAAAGGATTGTATCTCCCTTCTGAAGCAAACTTCCCTCCTCGCCTACTATACGGTCTACACTTCCTGATTCACGGGCATTAACGATAATGGTAAGAATGGGTTGTATAAGTCCTTCCACGTCTACATATTCCATGAATTTATCATTTTTGACTTCGGCAATCTGCACATTCTCTTGGTCGATGCGAAGCTTGCTGGGACCGGCAGAAAGGATGATAACGTAAATAATGAAAGCAAGGAATAGAATTCCTCCTGCTAGGTAATAGCGGTAGCGGATGTACCAAGGCTTCTTTTCGAGTTTAATATCCATAATATCTTTATTGTTTTACAATTTATAGTCAAGTTTATAATATGTCCCTTTATTTTTTTATCATCTTGTCCATCACTTCCTCTATTCTTTCTGTTTCTGTCAGCGGTGCATCTACTTCAAAATCATAAAGTGTGATACTGCGGAGGGTGTAGTATAAACTCCAGTAGTTATATAGTGCAGTGATGTAATTTCGTCGGGCGGCATCTTTTTCACTGATGGAAGCATTGAGGTCGAGTACGGTAGACTTTCCCAGGATATAAAGTCGTCGGGCTACATCTGCACGTCGTTGAGCCGTCTCATCGGTGCGGGCGGCAATATGTACGCGCTGGGATTGTAAATTGAATTGTTTCACCAGTTTGCGGACATTCAGTTCAAAGTCTGTCTTATCCTGCTCTACTTGAGTATAAGTTAAGTCACGATTAGAACGGGCTACCCGGACCTGTCCTTTGCCACGTCCCCAATCCAATATAGGCAGACTAATGCCGAGGGTGACATATTGTTGGTCCAAGGGATTGTGATAAGCGTCTTTCAGTTTATTGCCGGTCTGAGTCAGTCCGAAACGCAAGTAAAGATCGGCTTTCAGTCCGGCATTGGCACGGGCACTGGCTACCCGGCTTTCGCTTTCCAGCTTGCGTCGCTGCATGTCCAGTATATCCGGGCTGTTTTGACGTGCTGTGATTAAAGCTGTGCTTAGGTCTATGTGAAGATTGGGAACATGATCGCTGACATCTACTTTGATCAGTATATCCTCCTGGATACCGAGATACGAACGGAGTTCTTGCATGCAATTTTCTACTTCGATATGGGCATTCATACGATTTGTCTCTTCGGTCAGCTTATTAAGTTCCAATTGTAGCATCTCGTTTTCGGTAATGGTACCTATATTATAGCGCCCTTGTGCATATGTATATAAGGTGTCTGCATTGGCATAGTTGGTAGAAGCTATTTCGTAGTTGCTTTGTGCAGTGGCAAGGGCAAAGAATTTCTGCGTAGCATTGGCAGCAACGAGCTCTAGGGTTTCCACATAAGTTTTCTTGGCTTCCTGGTAACGCAATGGTTCGATACGACGATTCCATTTCAGACTATTATATCCAAAAAGAGACTGACTATAGCCGACATTTATGGGTGATGTCTGCCAGGAGGTAGAGTTGTCACTAAATAAATCAAGCCGCTGGGCAGAAGTTTCCACGAACAGTGTACCACCTGTCCAAGGAATATTCTGTGTCAGGCTTAAGGTGAGGTCGGTACTTAATAAGTTTTGTTCCACAAATTTCACGCTACCATCGCTCATTGTAATTTTGTTGATGGCACGATTCAGATACGGATCGGAAGTTAATTTCAAGGCGGGCAGATAGTTGGCCCGATAATATTTGTAGTTCCAGTAGGCGGAACGAAAACTGTGTTGGGCTGTTTGCGCATCGGGTGATTGTCGGCGGGCACGCTCTATGGTCTGACCTAATGTCAGCTCCATAGTGTGTTCCTGCGCATCAATAGTTATAAGAGTTCCGCAAGCTATTAATAATAAAAGTATTTTTTTGTACATAGTATGTTCCTTTTGGTAGAAGAGATTCAAATCTTATGCCAAAGATGTAATGCTTTGTATTACAATGTTATACTTCTGTATGATGTAAATTGAGCGTGTGCCATACCGCACAAAAATAGTGCGCATACGCACACACAACACATCGATATATTGTTTATCTTTGCACATCGGATATATTCATATTGCAGAAAAGACTATCGGATAATAATAGCTTCGTATGGAACAATTAGGAAAAATATTAATAGTAGATGATAATGAGGATGTACTTTTTGCCCTCAACCTTCTGTTGGAACCTTATGCGGAAAAAATAAAAGTAGCAGTAACCCCCGATCGTATCGAATATTTCATGACGACATTCCAGCCGGACATTATCCTGCTGGATATGAACTTCAGTCGCGACGCCATCAGTGGGCAGGAAGGCTTTGAGAGTCTGGAACAAATCTTGCGTATTGATCCTCAGGCGGTCGTTATTTTTATGACAGCATATGCAGATACAGATAAAGCGGTACGGGCCATTAAAGCGGGTGCTACCGATTTCATCCCGAAACCGTGGGAAAAAGAAAAACTACTTGCTACACTCTCATCCGGTATTAAGTTACGCCGTTCCCGCTGTGAAGTTAATCTGCTAAAAGAACAAGTGGAAGTACTTAGCGGTGCGGGAAGTAGTGTGGAAGAATCTATTATTGGTGAATCTGCCGCGATGCAGGAAGTGTTTGCCACGATAGAGAAGCTGCGTGATACAGATGCTAACATTCTTGTACTTGGTGAAAATGGAACAGGAAAAGATGTGATAGCCCGTTTGTTATACCGTTGTTCGCCACGTTACGGACGGCCATTCGTTACAATTGATCTCGGCAGTATCCCGGAACAATTGTTTGAGAGTGAATTATTTGGCTATGAAAAAGGAGCATTTACTGATGCCCGGAAACCGAAAGCCGGACGGATGGAGGTGGCAACGGGAGGTACATTGTTTTTGGATGAAATAGGAAATCTGTCACTGCCTATGCAAGCAAAACTGCTGACTGCTATTGAAAAACGACAGATCAGTCGTTTGGGTAGTACACAATCTGTATCCATCGACGTACGCTTGATTTGTGCTACAAATGCGGACATCCGCCATCTGGTGGAAGAAGGGAATTTCCGGCAGGATTTACTTTATCGTATCAATACGATTGAACTACATATTCCTCCTTTGAGGGAACGGGGAAATGATATTATTCTTCTGGCAGATTATTTCTTGCAGCGTTATGCCCGGAAATATCAAAAGGAAATGCGGGGTTTGACACGTGAAGCAAAAGCTAAATTGCTGCGTTATTCCTGGCCGGGAAATGTGCGTGAGTTACAGCATACGATGGAGCGTGCGGTGATTTTGGGTGACGGTTCATTGCTTCGCCCCGATAATTTCTTGTTCCAGGCTTCCTCCCCCCGTCTTAAAAAAGAAGAAGAAATACTTAATCTGGAACAATTGGAACGGCAAGCTGTAGAAAAGGCAATGCGGTTGAGCGAGGGGAATATGACACGTGCTGCGGAATATTTGGGAATTACGCGCTTTGCATTGTATAGGAAGATTGAGAAACTGGGATTATAAATTAAGAAGTAATATGAAGCAGTATTCCTTGGTTGTTATCTTGCATATCTGTCTGCTGGCAATACTTTCTGTTGGTGTTTATGTGTTATATTGTGCTGATTTATGGTTTAGCATGCTTATAACATTCCTGTTTCTTCTGGGGACAGGAATACACCTTCATTATATACAGATGAAGCAATTGCAGATGATGCGTCGTCTGACGGACAGTTTGCGTTATAATGACATGACACAGGCTTTCCGTCCACCTTATAAAAATAAACTAATGACAGAAATGGCTGTAGAGCTATCTGAAACCTTGCAGGCATTTCGTGCTCGCCTGTTGGAAGAAGAAATAAAACATCAGTATTACGAAAGTCTGCTGAACAAGGTAGATACTGCTGTATTAGTGACTGATATGTCCGGACGTATTGAGTGGCTGAATCGTGCTGCTACTGCCCAGTTAGGGCAAGATCCGCAATTGCCGGCCGAGCTTTTGAGCCTTCCTTCCGGTGAAACGCAGGTCATACGTATTCATCGAAATGGAACCACTTTAGAAATGGCAGTAGCTACCACTCTTTTTGTAGCCCGTGGCATGGAGAGGCGCCTTATCAGTTTGAAGAATATTCATTCTGTACTGGAACGGAATGAAATGGAAGCCTGGCAAAAGCTGATACGTGTACTCACTCATGAAATCATGAATTCCATTACTCCTATCATTTCCCTCTCTGAAACACTTAGTGAGCGTGGTGTACCCGTTACATTAAAAGATGCAGCGGGCGAGAAAGAATATGCTGTAATGCTACAAGCTATGCAAACCATTCATCGACGTAGTAAGGGACTATTAGGTTTTGTAGAAAACTATCGTCGTCTTACCCGTCTCCCCGCTCCTGTTTGTGCCAGCGTGCCGGTTCGGGAACTATTCACCGATTTACAGAAACTTTTTCCTGATGCAACTATTCATTTCGAGCTTCCACCTTTGGAGAAAACACTGGATGTGGATCGTGCTCAGATAGAACAAGTGCTTATTAATCTGTTGAAAAATGCTCGTGAAGCATCTGCCCGTCGCGAAACGCCCAAGATTGAGGTTAAAGCTGTTTTTGCGCCTAAAGTGACTTCTTCTCTTACTGCATGGCGTTGTACTATTACTGTTCGGGATAATGGTGAAGGTATCTTACCTGAAGTACAGGATAAAATATTTGTTCCATTCTTCACAACAAAAACTGCCGGTTCGGGTATCGGACTCAGTCTTTGCAAACAGATTATGAATCAGCATGGAGGAAATATTACCGTTTATTCGGAACCGGGAAAAGGAAGTTGTTTTACTTTACAATTCTGTTAGATAAATACTGCAGCAGCAAAAGGTTGTTCTGTGTCTATTAAAAAATATAAATATTATATAATCATAAAAATTCTGTGCCGATATTTTATTGCTTTTAACAGCTACTAATTTTTCCATTATTTATTTTTGCAGCCACATAAATCGATAACTCATATTTAATTAACCATAAAATTCTATATGATTATGCGAACTAATTATTTGCTGCTATTAACTATTTTGTTGGGTTTAATACCCGTGAATTACACACACGCCTCTGACTCAATTCCAAGCGTGTTTCTTTATTCTCCTTATACAAAGATTTCTGTTTCTCCGGGAACGAGTATTGATTACAAAATTGATTTAATCAATAATTCGGATATTCCGGTCAATGTAGATCTGTCTGTTACAGGATTACCAGCAAGTTGGAAACGTGAATTGAAATCCGGTGGTTGGAATATTAACAAATTAGCTGTCCTGCCTAGTGAAAAGAAAGACTTTAACTTGAAATTGGAAGTTCCATTAAAAATAAACAAGGGTAGCTACAATTTTGTTGTAACTGCTGGAGGCTGTCAACTTCCTTTGACTGTCACCGTAGCTCAGCAAGGCACTTATCAGACTGAATTTACCACTGATCAACCCAATATGCAGGGCAACTCAAAATCGACATTTACTTTTAATGCCGTACTGAAGAATCAGACGGCTGATCAGCAGTTATATGCATTGATGTCTAATGCGCCCAGAGGATGGAATGTAATTTTTAAACCTAATTATAAGCAGGCAACTTCCGCACAAGTAGAAGCGAATGCCAGCCAGAATGTGTCGATAGACGTCACTCCGCCGGCTAATGTTGAAGCTGGGAATTATAAGATTTCAGTACGTGCAGTAGCCGGTAATACTTCTGCTGATCTGGATCTGGAAGTGGTGGTTACCGGTACATATCAAATGGAACTGACTACTCCACGGGGATTGTTGAGTACTGAAATAACTGCCGGAGATGTGAAGCGTCTGGAATTAGTTGTCAGAAACACAGGTTCCTCTTTATTAAAGGATATTCAACTCTCATCCGGTAAGCCAAAAGATTGGGAAGTATCTTTTGAACCTGCCAAAATAGAAATATTAAAAGCCGGAGAAACATCTACTGTTACGGCTATAATGAAAGCTTCGAAAAAAGCTTTGCCAGGCGACTATGTAGCAACAATGGAAGCCAGAACTCCCGAAGTAAATGCAACTGCACAATTCAGAATTGCAGTAAAAACACCAATGCTTTGGGGTTGGGTAGGAATATTAGTCATCGTTGTAGCTGTGGGAGGTGTCTATTACCTATTCCGAAAATATGGAAGGAGGTAATTATGGGCGAACAAGTGATTGTACTTACCGATTTAACCAAAAAATACGGTAATTTCACTGCTGTAGACCATATTAGCCTGTCAATCTGCAAAGGAGAGATTTTCGGATTATTGGGTCCGAATGGTGCGGGAAAATCCACAACTATCCTGATGATGCTGGGGTTGACAGAACCAACTTCCGGTAAAGTGGAAATTTGTGGAATAGACTCCACTACAAATCCTATTGAAGTCAAGAGGAAAATTGGTTATCTTCCTGAAGATTTAGGCTTTTACGATGATATGACCGGGTTGGAAAACCTCATCTATACAGCACTTCTGAACGGCTTTTCAAGGAAAGAGGCTGAAGAGAAAGCAAAGGAACTTATGCGTCGGGTTGGACTTGCCGAACAGGTGAATAAAAAGACCGGAAAGTATTCTCGCGGTATGAGGCAACGTTTGGGTTTAGCGGATGTATTGATAAAGAATCCGGAAATCATTATTTTGGACGAGCCGACATCCGGTATCGATCCTGCCGGAATTCAGGAATTTATAGAATTGATTCGTAATTTGAGTAGGGTTCATTCCTTCACCGTGTTATTTTCCTCACATAATCTGGATCAGGTACAGAAAGCTTGTGATCGTGTGGGCTTATTTAATCACGGAGAATTACTGGCACAGCTTGATCTTAGAGAAATGGAAGGTAAACAAGTAGAACTTATTGATATCTACAATAATTATATAAAGGAAGGAGGTGAGAAGTATGAACGGAATTGAGCAGCCTTTCTGGGTTATTGTGAATAAAGAAATCCGGGATCATGTGCGTAGTTGGCGCTTTATTATTTTACTTGCCATTATCACGCTCACTTGCTTGGGAGCCTTGTATACATCACTCACCAGTATGCATGAGGCTGTCAAATCAGGTGATGTGGAAGATACTTTTTTCTTCTTGAAATTGTTTACCGTATCCGATGGCACATTGCCTTCTTTTGTTTTGTTCATCAACTTTTTAGGGCCGCTGTTAGGTATTGCCTTAGGATTTGATGCCATGAATTCGGAACTGAACAAAGGGACATTATGCCGTATATTATCACAGCCGATACACCGTGATTGTATAATCAATGCCAAATTTGTTGCTGCACTGATTGTGATTACAATTATGCTGTTTGTATTAGGTTTTTTGGTAATGGGAGCCGGGCTGATAGCCATCGGTATTCCACCTACACCGGAAGAATTTGCCCGTATCATTTCCTTTTTGATCCTAAGTGTTTTCTATGTAGGTCTTTGGTTGAATATGGCGATACTGTTCTCGCTCTGCTTCCGGCAGACGGCTACTTCAGCTTTGGCTTCTCTGGCGATATGGTTGTTTTTCAGTGTATTTTATACGATGATTGTCAATTGGGTTGCTAAGATGTTCATGCCTTCTGATATGATGCCGCCTTATTATGTTGTCGGTTATCAAAAAATAGTTTGGGGCATAATGTCATTGAATCCGTGCGAATTATTCAATCAGGCAACTTCTGTATTGCTGATGCCATCACTTCGAAGCTTGGGACCGTTAATGATGGAGCAGGTTCAAGGGGCAATACCCAGCCCTCTCCCATTGGGACAGAGTTTGCTGGTTATATGGCCACAGCTAACAGGATTGATTGCAGTTACAATTCTCTGTTTTGCACTCTCTTATATCATATTTATGCGTAGAGAAATACGTTCAAGGTAAATTGATTGGTTAGGTTAGGAAGAAATCCCTGACGATATTTAATACTTTAAAGTCGTCAGGGATTTATATATTGCAGTTTGTATTATTTCTGCCTTACATACTCCAGAGTATATCCATAATTGGAACTTAACACTAACGAATCCGGCGTTAGCTTGTCAATCTTCAGTGTATCCACACCTTCAATCTCTATTCCATTACCGATACTTTTTACTGTCAGATAAAGCTGGTCACCTTGTTGTTCCCATTCTTTGTATATCAAAGTGTGCATATTAATGGAAGATGCTTCTCCATTCTCTTCCAGTTTGATTCCTTGCACTTCTCCAGGTTGCCCGTTAATGGGCATTATCCATGATCCTACTACGGTAGCGGGAGCTTTAGAACCACCACAGGCAGCAAATACAACTGCCATGACCGCCATGCTAATGATTTGTTTTTTCATGATGTCTTTTTATTATAGTGTAACGTTGAAACCTACCAATTGTTTTCAGGGGATAAAGTTAATTGAAAAATATCGTTCCGGAGCTATTATTCTATATTTAAGTTTCGCAGGCTAACGTTCTTTTCCCTAAGCTTGATTGGCCAAAGCATATCAGGATTTACGCAATCAGTCCAATATGGCAATAAGATGGTGAAATACGATATTTCTCTTCAATACGTTTGTATTTCCCCATTATCAGCAATAAGGTTTTCTGTCAAAAAGGCCCTTCTGGAAGAATAAAACCTTAGTTTATCATTATCATATCATCTATTGGTATGCTACAGATGGTCTATTCAGCGCTATTGCATGATTTGTTTTAACCAAACAGACCATCTATTTGATCCAAACGGATGATGTAATTTGGAAAATGGCTACACCCTTTGCCTCATAGGGCTACACCTTCATCACTAAAGGGTGATACTATCACGGAAAAAGGGTGTAGCCCCTCCGAAAAGCAGGTGATATTTTTCTGTTTTGAAGAAGATAAGCAACGAAATCTAATAATCACTTTTTAGGAAATATATCAAATACGCAATCAAATAAGAATGAAATACAAAGAACTCACTTTCCAAAATACACTTTCCCTCATTATTATAAATCATACGGCATTTACCAAACAGGAAATCCTTGCGTCTTTTCGCACTACGCCAACTATTGATACGAAAGGATGAAACGTAGGATATCACGATTTACATTTTGTCATTTTGCTTAAGTTCCGCAAGTGTAGTGAATGATCTTGAATTATTTTATGTTTTTATGGGGAGTTGGTACGGAGTAAATACGAAGTTGGCTCTGTCTAAATGGGTATTTATGACCTCATCTGATTTTTTTTTGTAAAAAGAGTCGATTTGTTTTGTTTATTACAAAATAGTTTCTACCTTTGCACTCGCTTTTAAGAAATAAAGTATTCGGGGTGTAGCGCAGTCCGGTTAGCGCACCTGCTTTGGGAGCAGGGGGTCGTGGGTTCGAATCCCGCTACCCCGACTAAAGTCTAAAAGACTGAAAACTAATTAATTAAGACGACGTAGAGCTGATGCAATTTGCATCGGCTCTACGTCATTTATAGCAAAAATTGTGTTATTTGACATTCTTTCTATGCTAATAAAGGAGATTTTCTTATAACTATCTTATAACTGATTTTAAACTCAAGTAATGAGAAGGTCCTTGAAAAAACATAAGTTCATCGAAGAAATGGTAATTAATTATATAACTAAAATCTAATATTATGAAATGCTATTGTAGTCAACACTCCCCTAAAGAGGATAATAAATGTTCGAAAACGTTGAGTTTCTCGGATTATAATTCAAACATTATGTTTAAAGACAATCGAATTAGTCATAAAATGCAAAAGGCCAATATAAATAGTATCTGCCAAAGAACTACTGCTATAGATCCTCTTTGCACCCAATTTAAAGAAAATCATATCATAGAAAAGAGCAAGACCCCTAATATATGGGAGTTTACAGCTTGTGCAATAGATAAAGGAGCTCCAAACACTTTGAATTATATTCCAAATAAAGAATCGGTAGTTTATGTAAGGAATATGATAAATGAAGAAATAGTTACTAAAGTACAAGCCGATAAAGAAAAAATACCATACTCGCCAATAAGCATTCATGAAGTAAATCGTGTAAAGGTGCTTTCTAGAGATGATAATCAATTATTTAAAGATGTAAAGTATGCGCCGGGGCTTTCCAGAGATGAATATCCGTATGCATCTACAATTGAAGGTGGAAGTGATGGATACTGGGCGTATGTCCCTGTGCATGAACAATCAGTTCAAGGTGGTAAACTACAAGGATTATATAAGAGGCTACTAAGCAGTGGATCCTCAGAGTTTGATGTTGTTCTAGCATAAAACTCTTCAATATAGAAAGGACAGATAGAATCAACTAATTAAGAAGCAATGAAAGGTGAGCGACAACATACAGACTTTAATGAATATGATGACACCCCGGTAACATGTCCGAGATGTGGTTCTACTCAGATACACGCTGAAAAGATTGCTTATGGTCAATTTCTCAGTAATAAGATATTGATTAGCTGTTTAAAATGCGGTCATCAATTCAGATTAAAGAAACAGCCGATACCTGATAGATTAAGCCTGCATCCTCTTGAAAGGACTAAAGGTCTTTATGTGACGTGTCCCAATTGTGGAAAGCTTTCTGGTACGGCGTGTTATGCATGTCCAAAATGTGGCCGTAAGTTTTTGCAAGAAGACTTTGACAAGGCAAGAAAGATAAAAGGAACAGGTTGTTTTACTGTCATAGTGATTGGGGGGCTGGTTGTTTCCTTGTTATTTATGTAATATAAAATATAATCGCATGGAAGAAAACGCTCTTTTATCACATGAATTAGAGAGGTTAAAACAGCCTGTCAGAAGTGCTAAAAAAGAGTCGTTATTATAACTATCTTATAAAAAGAATAAGCTGCTGATTTTTTAGTAGCTTATTTTTGTATATAGAGACATCCAACAAAATAACTGCCTATAACTGATTTTTGAGATAAAGGTATGATAGCATCAAATTACATTTTTAAATAAAAATCTTTTGTCAGTGCAATATATTCCGGTGTAAATTGATGGTGTTCCACTTCAATACATAAAGTCTCTTCTATGCACTCATGTTCTTCGTGGCTGAATGAAATAAGTACTCTTCGGCTTGGTTTATCCGGTTTGGTGAAGACATGAAGACAACGCGAAGGGTACAACTTGTATTTCCAGGCTGTGTCAATTACTAACTTTTCTGCTTCGGTAGGAATGATAACACATACCCTCCCCTGCTTTTCAAGGAGATGTGCCGAGCGTCGAAAAAGTAACTCATAATTTAGTTCACAGGTATGACGTGCCATATTGCGTTGCTTGTCAGGGCAGTTCAATGCATTAACAAAATATGGTGGATTAGAAACTATCAGATTATATTTACTTTCAGTCCGAAATAGACTGAAATCGTTACAGATAACTTGTATTCGTTTTGTCCACGGAGAACGGGCTATATTCATCTTAGCCTGAGCTGCCGCAGCTTCATCTATTTCTATAGCCGTGATTTGCGACAATGAATATCGCTGTGCTAACATTATCGCTATCAATCCAGTGCCAGTTCCTATGTCGAGGATTTTTTGCGAGTTTTCTGTCTCTGCCCAGGCGCCTAGCAGCACTCCGTCTGTACCTACTTTCATGGCACATTTATCGTGCCATATAGTAAATTGTTTAAACTGAAAATAAGGATTTGACATAGATTGTAGTTGTTAATAGAGAGCAAAAATAGACAAAGTCGGGAATATTACGACAAATTTGGCACCGTTTTTGTCTTTTTATAGAAAAGGTGCTTTATATTAATGAAGAATAGATTAACTTTGCAGGCGCTTTATAAGCCCTGTCAGTATGACATAAACTTAAAAAGAACGAAATGAAGAAAAGACTTTACCTAAAAGATACGGAAGCAAGAGAAGAAGGAAACACTTTTTCAGTGATTGCTGATTTTGAGGGGAATGAAGAACAGTTGATGGATATTGAAGTGAATGAGATACTTCCGATATTACCTTTACGGAATATGGTTTTATTTCCAGGTGTATTTATGCCGGTATCTGTCGGGAGAAAGACTTCCATGAAATTAGTGCGTGAAGCTGAAAAAAAAGGTGCATATATCGGAGTGGTTTGCCAGAAGGTAGCAGAAACGGAGATGCCTTCGTTGGAAGATTTGCATACTATTGGTACGGTAGGTAAGATTATCCGTATCTTGGAAATGCCTGATCAGACTACCACTATTATTCTGCAAGGCGTCAAACGTATGGAATTGGAAGAAATTGTAGATACAACTCCTTATTTGAAAGGGCGCGTAAAAGCATTGGGAGAAGATATTCCTGACAAAAATGATAAGGAATTCCATGCATTGGTGGAAGCTTGCAAGGATCTGACTATAAGATATATCAAATCATCTGATATGTTTCCGCAGGATTCTGCATTTGCCATCAAGAATATTACGAATCCTATGTTCCTGGTGGATTTTATCTGCACGAACCTTCCGCTGAAAAAAGATGAGAAGATTGAATTGCTGCGTATTGATGCATTGCGTGCACGTACTTATCGTTTGTTGGAGATACTGAATCGGGAAGTGCAACTTGCCGAAATCAAGGAGTCCATACAGATGCGTGCACGGGAGGATATTGACCAGCAACAACGTGAATATTTCCTGCAACAGCAGATTAAGACCATTCAAGATGAATTGGGTGGTGGTGGCCAGGAACAGGAAATAGAAGAATTACGCCGTAAAGCAATCGCTACTAAGTGGAGTGCGGAAGTAAGAGACACTTTCATGAAAGAGGTGGATAAACTGGAACGTACACATCCACAATCTCCTGATTATAGTGTGCAACTCAATTATCTGCAAACAATGCTAAGTTTGCCGTGGGGAATATACACTACAGATAATCTGAACTTAGTCAATGCTGAGAAGACTCTGAATAAAGATCATTATGGCTTGGAGAAGGTGAAAGAACGTATTTTGGAGCACTTGGCTGTATTGAAGTTGAAAGGTGATATGAAGTCACCTATTATCTGTTTGTATGGCCCTCCGGGAGTAGGTAAAACCTCTTTGGGGCGTTCTATCGCTGCTGCCCTCAAACGGAAATATATCCGTATGTCATTGGGTGGCGTGCATGATGAAGCAGAGATACGTGGACATCGTAAGACGTACATCGGTGCTATGCCGGGACGTATTATCAAAAGTCTGATCAAGGCTGGCTCATCCAATCCGGTGTTTATCCTGGATGAAATAGATAAGGTGAGTTCAGATCGTCAGGGAGATCCTTCTTCTGCTTTGCTTGAGGTGCTTGATCCGGAACAGAATACAACATTCCATGATAATTTCCTGGATGTAGATTACGATTTATCTAAAGTAATGTTCATTGCTACTGCAAATAATCTGAATACTATCCCTGGACCGTTGCTCGATCGTATGGAGTTGATTGAGGTAAGTGGTTATATCACTGAAGAGAAGATTGAAATAGCCCGTCGCCATCTGGTTCCGAAAGAACTGGAAGCCAACGGTATGAAGAAGAATGATATCAAAATACCAAAGAATACGCTGGAGGCTATTATCGAGTCGTATACCCGTGAAAGTGGTGTACGCGAATTAGAGAAGAAGATAGGTAAAATACTTCGTAAATCGGCACGCCAGTATGCTACGGATGGCTACTTTGCCAAACAGGAAATCAAACCGGGAGATTTGTATGAGTTCCTCGGAGCACCTGAGTATACCCGTGATAAATATCAGGGCAATGAATACGCTGGTGTAGTGACCGGGTTAGCATGGACCGCTGTGGGGGGAGAAATCCTGTTTGTAGAAACCAGTTTGAGCCGCGGAAAGGGTGGGCGTCTGACGTTGACCGGAAATCTGGGTGATGTCATGAAAGAGTCTGCAATGCTGGCCTTGGAATATATCAAGGCACACGCTTCTTTGCTGAATCTGGATGAAGATATTTTTGATAATTGGAATATCCACGTACATGTGCCGGAAGGTGCTATTCCTAAGGACGGCCCCTCGGCAGGTATCACCATGGCTACTTCTCTCGCCTCTGCCCTCACCCAGCGTAAAGTGAAGGCAAATCTTGCTATGACAGGAGAAATAACACTTCGTGGCAAGGTACTTCCCGTGGGTGGTATTAAGGAGAAGATTCTGGCTGCGAAACGTGCCGGCATCAAGAATATTATTCTAAGTGAAGAGAACCGTAAGAATATTGACGAGATACAGGAAATATACCTCAAAGGGTTAACTTTCCATTACGTGAAAGATGTGAAAGAGGTGTTTGCCATTGCGCTGACCAATGAGAAGGTTGCCGATGCCATCGACTTGTCCGTAAAGAAAGAAAAGAAAGCAGAATGACATTCGACTTACAATATACAGACAGTAAAAGTAATGCGCGTGCAGGATTGATAACTACCGATCACGGGCAGATAGAAACTCCTATCTTTATGCCGGTAGGTACCGTAGGAACGGTGAAAGGTGTGCATGTAACCGAACTGAAAGAAGATATTAAGGCGCAAATCATATTAGGGAATACCTATCATCTATATCTGCGTCCGGGATTGGACGTACTGGAAAAAGCCGGAGGACTGCATAAGTTCAACGGCTTTGACCGTCCTATGCTGACAGATAGTGGCGGATTTCAGGTGTTCTCATTATCAGGTATCCGTAAACTACGTGAGGAGGGTGCGGAATTCCGTTCACATATCGACGGTAGTAAACATATCTTCACTCCAGAAAAGGTAATGGATATCGAGCGTACGATTGGTGCAGATATCATGATGGCGTTTGACGAATGTCCTCCAGGAGATTCGGATTATGCGTATGCCAAAAAGTCATTAGGACTCACACATCGTTGGTTGGACCGTTGCATTCAGCGTTTCAATGAAACGGAACCGAAGTATGGATACCAGCAGTCTCTCTTTCCTATTGTTCAAGGATGTGTATATCCTGATCTTCGCAAGCAGTCGGCAGAATACATAGCATCGAAGGGTGCGGATGGCAATGCCATCGGTGGTCTGGCAGTAGGTGAACCTGTGGATAAAATGTATGAGATGATTGAGTTGGTGAATGAAATCTTACCGAAAGATAAGCCACGGTATCTGATGGGTGTAGGTACACCGGTCAATATTTTGGAAGGTATCGAGCGCGGTGTAGACATGTTCGATTGTGTAATGCCAACCCGAAACGGACGCAATGGCATGTTGTTCACCAAAGATGGTATCATCAATATGCGTAATAAGAAATGGGAAACAGACTTCTCGCCCATTGAAGCAGATGGAGCTTCTGCGGTAGATACCTTATATAGTAAGGCGTATCTGCGTCATCTGTTCCATGCACAGGAGTTACTGGCTATGCAAATTGCATCTATTCATAATTTGGCATTTTATCTGTGGCTGGTGGGTGAAGCTCGCAAGCACATCATTGCCGGTGATTTCTCCACATGGAAACCGATGATGGTGAAACGCGTATCGACAAGGTTATGAAAAAACTGAACTGGAACATGAAAGGTATAAAGATGCCGGATAACTGGAAATGGTTGAAGCGGCTCGACTTCTACATTATTAAGAAGTTCCTTGGAACTTACGTGTTTGCCATTGCATTGATTATCTCCATTGCAGTGGTATTCGACTTTAATGAGAAGATGGACAGATTTATGTCACACGAAGCTCCTTGGAAAGCCATAATCTTCGATTATTATCTGAATTTCATTCCTTACTTTGCAAACCTGTTCAGTCCGTTGTTTGTGTTTATTGCGGTTATTTTCTTTACCTCAAAACTGGCTGAGAACTCCGAGATTATTGCGATGTTCTCTACCGGAATGAGTTTTAAGAGGATGCTTCGTCCCTACATGGTGTCAGCAGCTATAATTGCAATAGTAACATTCTTTTTGGGTTCTTATATCATACCCCAAGGTAGTGTGACGCGTATTAACTTTGAAGATAAATATTATAAGCAGCGCAAATCGAATACAGCTCGTAACATTCAGTTGGAAGTAGATTCGGGCGTCATTGCTTATATTGAACGCTTCGAAGATTATAGCAAGACGGGATATCGTTTTTCATTGGATAAGTTTAAAGACAAACAGTTGGTTTCTCATCTTACGGCACGATCTATCACTTATGATACAGCCTCCGTCCATAAATGGATTATAAAGGATTACATGATACGTGAAATGGATGGTATGAAAGAGAACATTGTTAAGGGAGACCGCATCGATAGTACTCTTTTTATGGAACCTGCCGATTTTCTTATTATGAAAAATCAACAGGAAATGATGACCAGTCCACAATTAAGCGAATATATTAGCCGGCAGCGGCAGCGCGGCTTTGCCAATATCAAAGAGTTCGAAATTGAATATCACAAACGCATTGCCATGTCGTTTGCATCATTTATCCTCACATTGATAGGTGTTTCTCTTTCTTCGAAAAAGACTAAGGGGGGAATGGGATTACACTTGGGGATAGGTTTGGCATTGAGCTTTTCATATATTTTGTTCCAGACGATTGCTTCCACTTTTGCAGTGAATGGTAATGTTCCTCCGGTAATTGCTGTATGGATACCGAATATACTCTATGCGTTCATTGCATTTTATCTGTATCAGAAGGCACCGAAATAGAGTAGCCAACTCAACTTAACAAAAATAAGAAGCCCCTCCCGCTCCTTGTGTTACCACAAGTGCAGGAGGGGCTTTTTTGTTGTATCCATTTCCTCTTTTGTCTTTGCTTCTTTTGACTCTAACGATGCTTTTTTCATCACATAAGTTTTAGAAGCAACCCCACTTTCGTCTTACAGGTTCTTTAAATCTTTCATGGCAATGTGCAGTGAAAGCTTAATTCAAGTAAGCTGAAAGTTCTGCAGCAGAGATGTTTTTGGCTATAATTACACCATTATCATCCAGTAAATAGTTAGTAAATCCCCGGCCTAAACGGTACTTTTTAAAGATGCCGGACGACTCGCCTTTAGTTTCCACGAAACAGGTGGGCGTAACTATTTGGTCCTTACGAATGGTTTCCTCGAAGATAGATTGATATTCATCAAATGATACGGAAACCATTTCCACATTATTGTTTGGAGAAGTTGAGTGAAGCGCATTGCTCAAACTTGCGTTTTGCATCCGGGATTGCGCATCATAACTTGCCCAGAAACTGAGTAACACATATTTTCCCTTCATCTTGGAGAGATTTTGAATAGGTTGTTGCTCAGTCGACATAGTTTTGATTTTAAAATCAGGGGCTATGTCACCCACATTTAAACCTCCGGTAGGTTTGTCTTTTTCTACGAAAGAAGTCAAGGAACTAATTAGTAATACAACAAAAATCCATTTTACATGCTTCATGTAAGGCGGTTTTGGTTAATACTGGTTGATTTATAGATGTTTGTCAGACGGTAAAAACAACGTCTTAGCTAACAAATATACAATCAACGTTTACTAAGATTATAGAACCACTCGTTCTAAATCGGCGACAAAGGTATAACTTTATTATTGAAAATCAAGTAAACGGTTGACTTTTTCATGTTATATAACATGTTTTGCATCTCTGGACACCTCTCTGCACAGTATTGATCCGGTGATTTTCGAATATATATTATGTGTTTTTATCATTTGTATCAAGTATGTCCTCAAGAGAAATAGGAAACATTTCATGGATATTACTGTTAAATACATATTTCTATGTTAATTGGTGTATATAGCAGGAATTTTATCTACTTTTGCACCGTGTTACTCATTAATTTAGATAAACAATTTTATATGCAACCGTTGAGCACAGAACTTATTCTTATTCGCGTTACGGGCGAAGATCGTCCGGGATTAACTGCATCCGTTACAGAAATTTTAGCTAAATACGACGCTACTATTCTTGACATTGGTCAGGCGGACATTCATAATACACTGTCATTGGGTATCTTATGCAAGACAGAGGAACAACATTCAGGATTCATCATGAAAGAGTTGCTTTTCAAGGCATCTTCTTTGGGAGTGACGATTCGCTTCTATCCTATTTCGGTGAAAGAATATGAGGATTGGGTCAATATGCAGGGAAAAAATCGCTATATCCTTACTTTACTGGGACGTAAGTTGTCTGCCCGCCAGATCTCCGCAGTCACCCGCATTCTTGCTGAACAGGGGATGAATATTGATGCTATCAAGCGCCTGACGGGACGTATCCCATTGGATGAATGTGATTTACGTACTCGTGCGTGTATCGAATTCTCCGTCCGTGGAACTCCGAAGGATCGCATTGCCATGCAAGAGCAACTGATGAAGCTGGCGAGCGAACTTGAAATGGACTTCTCTTTTCAACTCGATAATATGTATCGTCGTATGCGCCGTCTGATATGTTTCGATATGGACTCCACACTGATTGAGACGGAAGTAATTGACGAATTGGCCATACGTGCCGGTGTAGGAGATGAAGTAAAAGCCATCACCGAACGGGCCATGCGTGGGGAAATAGATTTTACCGAAAGCTTCCGCGAACGCGTAGCCTTACTGAAAGGGTTGGATGAATCTGTAATGCAGGATATAGCGGAACACCTGCCTATAACAGAAGGAGTAGACCGATTGATGTATGTGTTGAAAAAGTACGGCTATAAGATTGCCATTCTTTCCGGTGGTTTCACCTATTTCGGACAATACTTGCAACAAAAATATGGTATTGACTACGTATATGCCAATGAACTGGAAATTGTGGATGGTAAGTTGACTGGACGTTATTTGGGAGATGTTGTAGACGGTAAGCGGAAAGCTGAACTGTTGCGTCTGATTGCGCAGGTGGAAAAAGTGGATATTGCTCAAACTATTGCCGTGGGTGATGGAGCCAATGATCTTCCGATGCTGGGTGTTGCCGGTTTGGGTATCGCTTTTCATGCTAAACCCAAAGTGGTTGCCAATGCCAAACAGTCCATCAATACAATCGGGCTCGATGGAGTGCTCTATTTCTTAGGCTTCAAGGACTCATATATCGATTTGCCGAAATGAGCTGAACTATTCCGCAAATATATTTGTTTCATATAATGACATCTATATTTGCGGAACCTCTTAAATATTAATACTATGAAGAGAATACGGAACCTTTTCTATCTCTCTTTGTTTTTGACTGTCCCTGGCCTTCAAGCCGTTGCACAAGAAAAACTTCACGTTAGCCTCCCTGACTCTATAACGACTGTTGGATATGCCACAGGCCTTCGCAAGAACCTTTCAGGACTTGTAGAAAGAATTACCGAAAACCAGATGAATAAAGACCAGATAACCAATCCACTGGATGCCATCCGCGGACGGGTACCGGGTTTGACTATTCTGAAAGGTTCCAACGGACCTGCAGCATTGGATGCTGTCCGCTTGCGTGGTACCACTTCATTGACTACTGGCAATGATCCGTTGATTATTGTAGACGGTGTTTTTGGTGATTTGAGTATGCTTATGTCTATCTATCCGGCGGATATTGAAAGTTTTGTTATCTTGAAAGATGCTTCGGAAACAGCGCAATATGGTTCGCGCGGAGCATCGGGTGTTATTGAAATTACCACTAAAAAAGGTGTTAGTGGGCGTACAAGTGTGAACTATAATGGTAGCTTCGGTATTGCTTCAAGCTATAAAACGGTAAGAATGCTCAATGGAGATGAATTCCGGGCAGTAGCTAAAGAACGTGGCGTTTCTATTCTTGATTTGGGAAACAATACCGATTTTCAGAAGGAAATAGAACAGACAGGGTTGCAACATAATCATCACATTGCCTTCTCCGGTGGAACAAACACCTCCAACTATCGTGTTTCACTTGCTTTGATGAATCGTGAAGGAGTAATTGTCAATGAAAAGTTGCAGAACTTCACATCGAATATGAATATGACGCAGTACGTATGCGATAATTTTCTGAAATGTGATCTCGGAATGTTTGGTTCTATACAGAAAGAGCGTAACCTGGTAAATTTACATAAAGTGTTTTATTCGGCTGCTGCATTTAATCCCACTTTCCCTAATCATAAGAATCCGGAAACCGGAAGTTGGGATGGAAGTGTTCTTGCCAGCCAGTTGTCTCATCCGCTGGCATGGATGGATGTGAATGATAAAGACGCTACTTCGCACATTAGTACGCATGCACGGTTGACATTTAATTTGTCTGAAGCATGGAAACTGGCACTGTTTGGTTCCTACACCTATAATGTGATTGAAAATTCACAGTATCTGCCGGTTGCGGTCTGGGCGCAAGGGCAGGCATACAAAGGAACTAAGAAAATGGAATCGTTATTGGGGAATCTGATGTTGTCTTATAAGAAAGAATGGCGGAAGCATTTCTTTGATGTTTTGGGGCTGGCGGAAGTGCAAAAAGACCAATATTCGGGATTCTATACCACAGTTACTAATTTCAGTATTGATGGTCTGGGCTATAACAATCTTCAGGGAGGTGCTCTCCGTCCGTGGGAAGGAACTAATTCTTATTATGAAGATCCTCGTCTGGCCTCCTTCATGGGACGTGTGAACTATACATACGATGATCGTTATATACTGACAGTGAATGCCCGTGGAGATGCCTCTTCCAAGTTTGGCAGTAATCATAAATGGGGTTTCTTTCCAGCTGTATCTGTTGCATGGGTAGTCGGCAAGGAAAAGTTTATGGAGAAACTGCCTTTCATTGACAATCTGAAAGTCCGCGCAGGCTATGGTTTGGCAGGTAACCAAAATGGAATTGATTCGTACACCTCGCTGAATCTGATACGCCCGAACGGAGTTGCTCCGGTAGGTTCATCACCTGTGGTCACAATGGACCAATTGAAGAATATGAATCCGGACTTAAAATGGGAAGTGAAACAGACCTTCAATGCCGGTATAGAAATGGCTTTGCTGGGTAACCGGTTGTTACTAACCGCCAACTATTATAATTCCAAGACGAAAGATATGCTCTATCTCTATAATGTAAGTGTACCGCCTTTCACTTACAACACTTTGCTGGCAAACATTGGTTCCATGCGTAATTATGGAACAGAGCTATCCATTGGCATAACTCCATTGAAAACCAAAGATATGGAACTGAATATCAATGCTAACCTGACTTTTCAACAAAACAAATTGCTTTCCCTCGACGGCAACTATCAGGGTGAACATATTTCAGCAACAGAATACAAGAGTCTTGCCGGATTGGATGGTGCCGGATTTCATGGCGGATATAATCATATCGTTTACCAGATTGTAGGTCAGCCGCTGGGGGTATTTTACCTCCCCCATTGCACAGGATTAGTATCCGATGGTAACGGAGGCTATACTTATCAGATTGCTGATTTGAATGGTGGTGGTATTAGTCTGGAAGATGGTGAAGACCGGTACATAGCAGGTCAGGCAGTTCCAAAAACAATTCTTGGCTCTAATATCAGTTTTCGTTATAAAGATTTTGATGTATCGTTACAGATAAACGGTGCATTCGGACATAAAGTCTATAATGGTACTTCGCTTACTTATATGAATATGAATAGTTTCCCCGACTATAACGTTATGAAGAAAGCGCCTACACGGAATATAAAGGATCAGACAGCTACAGATTATTGGTTGGAAGATGGTGATTATGTGAACTTCGACTATATCACAGTGGGCTGGAATGTTCCATTGAAAAATACCCGTTACCTGCAATCGCTTCGCCTGTCACTGACGGTCAACAATCTGGCTACTATTTCCGGTTATTCCGGATTGACACCCATGATAAACAGTTCATCGGTGAATTCTACTTTAGGTATAGATGATAAACGCAATTATCCTTTATACCGCACATATACCATCGGATTAAGTGTAAACTTCTAAACCTTAAAGACATGAAAAGATATTCCATAATTCGTTCGTTTTGTGTTTTGGTCACCCTCAGTTGGTGCATGATCTCATGTGATGGTTTTCTAAAAGAAAGTCCCCGCGATGCATTACCCGAAGAAGAGGGCTATCGTAACATTACTGAACTTTATCTGAATGCGGTTGCTTCTCTCTATAACTATATCGGAGGAAATTCCGACAGTCAAGGATTGCAGGGAACAGGACGCGGCATATATGATCTGAATACTTTTACAACCGATGAAGCCATTATGCCTACTCGTGGTGGTGACTGGTACGACGGTGGTTTCTGGCAAGGACTGTTCTTGCACAAATGGGGAATAAATAATGATGCGATACAAGCCACTTGGGAATATCTCTATAAAGTAGTAATGCTCAGTAATAAGTCTTTGGAACAAATTGAAAGCTATGCACTTACACATGCAGATGCAGAACTTCCAGCCTATCGTGCCGAAGTACGTGCCTTACGTGCAATGTACTATTATTATCTGACGGACCTGTTCGGTAGTATTCCGTTGGTTCTATCTTCCAAGGTTGCCTCAAAAGATATTGTACTGAGTGAACGTGAGAATATCTTTAATTTCATATTCAAGGAACTACAAGAGACAGCCCCACTCCTGCCTGCTCAGTTCAGTAACCGTTCTGGTAATTACTATGGCCGCTTGACACGTCCCGTAGCCTACTTCCTGCTTGCAAAACTGGCACTGAATGCAGAAATTTATATGGATAATAACTGGGTGGATGATACCCATCCGGATGGGAAAACAATCTTCTTTGATGTGGATGGCAATACATTCAATGCCTGGCAGACCGTAGAATTCTATTGTGACCAAATTACAGCTTTAGGTTATCGTCTTGAATCAGATTATGCCGCCAATTTTGCCGTATATAATGAAGGCTCTGTTGAAAACATCTTCACTATTCCGATGAATAAGACGCTATATACCAATCAGATGCAATATCTTTTCCGTTCGCGTCATTATAATCATGCCAAAGCGTTAGGTTTGTCTGGTGAGAATGGATCAAGTGCCACTATCGAAGCCTTACAGACTTTTGGATATGAGACAAACGAACAGGACCCGCGTTTTGATTATTGCTATTATGCAGGTACTGTTTATGATTTGAAAGGTAATGTCGTGAAATTGGATGATGGAACAGCTTTAGTTTACGAACCGTGGAAGGTTAAACTGGATCTGTCTGATGAACCTTATGAAAAGACTGCCGGTGCCCGTATGAAAAAATATGAGATAGATGACAAAGCCATGAAAGATGGAAAATTGATGGAGAATGATATTGTTCTGTTTCGTTACGCTGATGTATTGCTTATGAAGAGTGAAGCCAAAGTCCGTGACGGACGCAATGGAGATGAAGAACTGAATCAGGTGCGTACCCGTGTAGGAGCACCGGAACGTACTGCTACTTTGGACAATCTTCTGGCTGAGCGCCAATTAGAATTGGCCTGGGAAGGTTGGCGGCGTCAGGACTTAATTCGTTTTGGACAGTTTACCCGTTCTTACAACAGTCGTCCGCAACTTCCCAACGAAGAAAGTGGGTATACTATTGTCTTCCCCATTCCCGAGAAAATCAGACAAATGAATCCGGAATGGGAACAGCATCCGGGGTATTAAAGGAATGGATTGCAAAGTAGCTTCATTCTTTTGTGATAATCACTTTATTTCCTATCTTTGCGACTAAATAAAAAGAAACATGAAGTTTTCCGAACTACAACTGAATGATCAGGTGCTTGATGCACTGGAAGCCATGCGCTTCGATGAGTGCACACCTATACAAGAGAAATCCATTCCCGTTATACTTGAAGGCAGAGATTTAATAGCCGTGGCACAGACCGGAACCGGTAAGACGGCTGCCTATCTGTTGCCTGTACTGAATAAACTTTCCGAAGGTGGACATCCTGAAGATGCTATAAACTGTATTGTTATGTCTCCCACACGAGAATTGGCGCAACAAATAGATCAGCAGATGGAAGGTTTTTCCTACTTCATGCCTGTCAGCAGTGTGGCAGTTTATGGTGGTAACGATGGGATACTCTTTGAACAGCAAAAGAAGGGGCTAATGTTGGGAGCCGATGTTGTTATAGCTACTCCGGGACGTTTGATAGCTCATCTGAGTTTGGGATATGTAGATCTTTCCCGTGTTTCCTATTTCATTCTTGACGAAGCCGACCGCATGCTCGATATGGGTTTCTTCGATGATATCATGCAGATTGTGAAGTATTTGCCTAAAGAACGGCAAACCATCATGTTCTCTGCTACCATGCCTGCAAAAATACAACAACTTGCCAACACCATTCTCAATAATCCCGCTGAAGTCAAACTTGCCGTTTCACGCCCTGCTGATAAAATTGTGCAAGCCGCCTATGTTTGCTATGAAAATCAGAAGTTGGGTATAATTCGCAGTCTCTTTGCTGAACAAACACCGGAGCGTGTCATTATCTTCGCATCATCCAAGTTGAAAGTAAAGGAAGTGACAAAGGCCTTGAAAATGATGAAGCTGAATGTAGGCGAAATGCATTCTGACCTGGAACAGGCACAGCGTGAAGAAGTGATGCATGAGTTTAAGGCAGGTCGTATAAACATTCTGGTTGCCACTGACATCGTGGCTCGTGGTATTGACATTGATGATATTCGTCTTGTGATTAACTATGATGTTCCGCATGACAGTGAAGACTATGTTCATCGTATTGGTCGTACGGCGCGTGCTAATAACGATGGTGTTGCTCTAACCTTTGTAAATGAAAAGGAACAAAGTAACTTCAAGCAAATTGAGAATTTCCTGGAAAGAGATATTTATAAAATACCTGTACCTGAAGAATTAGGTGAGTCACCCGAATACAAGCCACGCAGTTATGACGCAAGGGGCAAACGTAACTTCCGTGCTAAAGGACGAAATACCAATAAAGGTAGTGGAAATGCTCCGAAGAAAGGAGATGCTTCAAAAGGAAGAGGTAATGCTCCGAGAAAAAGTGCTAACCCTTCAGGAAAAAGCAACAAATAAGAGAAGGATTTCTTTAATAGATATTGTTTGATGGTGGAGTTTTACTCCACCATTTTTATATGTAATTGCTTATCAGTACCGATAGTCAGGCTTACGAGATGATAAACGGAACTTTCCGGAATACGGAGTATGGCTTCATAGTGATAGCCTTTTCCATCCACATTTATAAAATTCATGTCGGAAAGAATGGTCTGATTTAATACTTCCTCCGGAAAAATAGTTGCGAAAACTTTTTTAGTAATATCCTTGCCATACAGTAATTTCTTGCCTTCATATACACAGATATGTATCACGTTGTCATAGTATACATTGTCCACACCTATACCTTCATCAGAATATACTGTTTTTATTACTTTCATCTTAGAAGGGTTGATATAGACATAGCCCCGATAACGCGTTCCTTTATACATAACCACACTATCTTTTTTGATTACTTCTGAAGTGCTGGGGATAACTTCCACTTCCTGAGTGGAGAATGCCAGAGTGTCTTCCGGATTATCGGACTTATATAGCTTTACGATATCATCAGATAGGGAATGAAACCAAAAGCTATATTCCGTTTGACGGTCTATTTTATAAGCTGTAAGGGTATTTCCGCGTAAATAAATCGTATCACGAAGTACCTTGAAGTAAACAGGCGCATTTTGTGGGTCAGCATAATAGATCGTATCACCGCTAATACGCATTAACGGCATATCCGTCTCATCGTCCAGCCAGACACCTTGCAGCAATTCTTTAGCGGTTAAGTCTTCCCTGTCGGAATTTTCCCCATTTTTAGTACTGCTACAGGATGATACAAGCACAACGACGAGCACCATAGAAATAGTACCCCACTTTATCATAACTCTCTCTGTTTTATATTTTAATGTCCGATGCAATGATAGGTAAATCCTTGCTCTTCCATTTCTTTCTTGTCATAAATATTACGCCCGTCCAACACCACAGGTTTCTCCATGGTTTTCTTGATAACTGCCCAGGATGGTAAACGGAATTCTTTCCATTCGGTAACCAGCATCAAAGCATCAGCATCAAGTACAGCATCATACATATCTTTGGCATAATAAATGCTCTCACCTATCCGACGGCGACATTCGTCCATTGCAGCGGAGTCGTAAGCCCGCACTTTGCATCCGGCTTTCAGCAGTTTGTCTATTAACACCAATGAAGGGGCTTCACGCATATCATCCGTCTCCGGTTTGAAAGCCAGTCCCCATAAGGCAATTGTCTTACCTTTCAGTTCGTTGTTGAAGTGCTTGCAAAGTTTGTCGAAAAGAATGCTTTTCTGTAGTTCATTGACTTCTTCTACAGCATGGAGCACACGCATCTGATAGCCATTTTGTTCAGCGGTTTTGATGAGTGCTTTTACATCTTTTGGAAAGCACGAACCACCATAACCAATACCCGGATAAAGGAACTTACGTCCGATTCGGGTATCCGAACCGATGCCACTACGTACCATATTGACATCTGCCCCTACCAGTTCGCAAAGATTAGCGATATCATTCATAAAACTAATACGGGTAGCCAGCATTGAGTTAGCCGCATACTTCGTCATTTCAGCAGACGGGATATCCATAAATATTACACGGAAATTGTTCAGCAAGAATGGTTTATAAAGCTTACTCATCAATTTCTTTGCACGTTCGGACTCCACTCCCACTACTACACGGTCCGGGCTCATAAAATCATTGATAGCATTTCCTTCTTTCAGGAATTCGGGATTAGAGGCTACATCAAATTGAATACTAACACCCCGTTTATCCAGTTCCTCCTGGATAGCGGCACGTACTTTCTTTGCAGTACCTACAGGAACCGTACTCTTTGTGACTACCAATATGTACTTCTGCATGTTTCTACCAATGGTACGGGCAACTTCGAGCACATAACTGAGATCAGCACTTCCATCTTCGTCAGGAGGCGTACCAACGGCACTGAAAACAACGTCTACCTCATTCAGGCAGCTCTCCAATGAAGTTGTGAAATGTAGGCGACCGGCTTTTACATTTCGGTTCACCATTTCTTCCAGGCCACTTTCATAGATAGGAATGACACCTTTCTTAAGTGCTTCAATTTTTTCACTGTTCGTGTCTACGCAAATGACGCTGACACCGATTTCTGCAAAACAGGTTCCGGTCACTAAACCGACATATCCTGTACCGACGATGGCTATCTTCATACTCTTTATTCAAAATATGTCGCATCCCGGAAGGATGGAGCTGTTTTATCTTTAGGAGATAATAAAAGTTGTTCTTCTGCTATAGGCCACTCAATTCCTATGGTTTCATCATTGAAACGAATGGATGCTTCTGCTTGTGGAACATAAGCATTATCTACTTTATAAATAAAGATAGCTTCCTCACTCAGAACAAGGAAACCATGTGCGAATCCACGGGGAATGAAAAATTGCCGTTGATTTTCCTCACTTAGTTCTGCAGAGACATATTTACCGAAAGTTGGTGATGATTGGCGCAAATCCACTGCAACATCCAGTACTTTTCCTTTTATAACACGTACCAGTTTGGACTGACAATATTCTCCTTTCTGATAATGTAATCCACGTAATACACCGAAGGAAGACTTCGACTCATTGTCCTGAATAAAGTGCACATCACCGATATGCATTTTGAATTCCTCTTCTTTAAAGGCTTCCATAAAATAGCCACGCTCGTCACGAAGAACTTTCGGTTCGATCAGCCATACACCATCAATTTCCGTTTGTATGTAATTCATCTTTTTCAGAATGTTTTTTGTACTTTCAACTGGCAACCTAAATTGTCACCATATATCTCTCCTATATCGAAAGCAATGGATGCATTGAACCGCCATCCTTTCCATTTATGGGGAGTATAGAAAACTGATGCAAAAGTAGAAAAATTTTCTAATATATTAGGTATAGGTTTGAAAGGAGTTCCCCAAGTTTTATTATATGATAGTTTTGCGAGGTATGTCCATTCATTGCTGATGTCTCCACTCCAACCTAAATGCAAGGCTCGGATACGGTTGTATTTGAAACTCATGTCACCGTCTTTGTTATAAATGGGAGAAGCTATCAATGGGTTAGCCATAGTCATTCCCCAGTGTACCCAGCCGGGATACCACTCGTTGTTATAATAATCGTCGGCACCTCCCGTTTTCTCTACTACAGTGAAATCCACTCCATGCATTGGACCGCTCTGATTAGTAGTCTGATAGTATTCCAGTACAAAACCGTTGATGGCCTGTTTGTGGTTAGATTTGTATTCGATCCCCCATAAACCATCAAATCCATTGAGTTTTCCCATTCCACTGAAATCATCGTAATAATTCTCCAGATAAGCGCTGATGGAAAAATCTTCATGACGATAAGTCATCCGTATATGTTCGCTACCCATAAAATTACCTTGATAGGCAATTTGTTCTCCTTCAGGACTACTGTCATCTCCACGACTGGGAATAAATACCTTGAAATAATCTTTCCAACTATTTCCTAAATCTCCTGCATCCATTCCGGCGCTTTTATATCCACCAAACTGTACATCCAAGCTCATACCCAGGTCTAGTTGCCACTTACCCTGTGGAACTCCAATGCGTAGGAATCCGCTTTTATGGTGATATTTGATGCTTTTAGTATACCAATAATCCTCTCCTACCTGCTTTCTCTGATATTTATTATCAGTAAACCATCCGTACGACATTTCTGCTTTTAAAGCGAGGCGTGGTAATACTTGCACATATTCAGGAAGTCCTATCCATACTTGTGGAATAGGTCTTGCATTACCCGACCAGATTAGTCCGCCACTACTTAATTGCTGATTTAATAAAGGTGAGTCAATCTCTTTACTACCAATGAGTATCCCCAACCATTTATATCGTATATCAGCATAAGCCTGTTGCAATATAAAAGTGGATGTAAAACCGGATGCAACCGCCATATCCAGTCCTCCTTCCAACCTCCACTGGCGGATTGTATCTGTATAAAAAGCTCCACCTCTTAAATAAGTATTATTGTCAATAGAGGATAATCCATGTTGATTGCTGACCTGCCACAAAGGAGTGTTGTCACCGGTATGGACAGATGCTCCATATTCAACGAAAGATGAAATGTTTTGATGCTTCAGTCCGCTTTGCGCTGTCATTACTGACGAAGCAGAAAAGCAAAACAGGATTGTAAGTATGTGACAGGTTATACGCATGAGTTTATCGGAATATAATTTTCATTGTGTTGAACATGATTTTCAGGTCTAATGAGAACGACCAATGTTCGATATACCATATATCATATTCTACTCTTTTTTTCATTTTATCCAACTTCTCCGTTTCACCGCGCAGGTTGTGTATCTGCGCCCATCCCGTGATACCCGGCTTCACAATAAGTCTTTTATTGTATTCAGGAATGATATCACAATATTGCTCAGTATGTATCAGCATATGAGGACGTGGCCCCACTACGGACATGTCTCCTTTAAGCACATTCCAGAATTGTGGTAACTCATCAAGACTGGTGACACGCAGGAAATGTCCTAATGGAGTAATACGTGGATCCTCATTGTAGGCTTGTTGCGTATCGGCTTCAACATTGGGCAGCATGGAGCGAAACTTATAACATGTAAATACCTTCCCATATAAGCCGTTGCGCTTTTGAGTAAATATAATCTTACCCGGCATCTTTATTTTGATGCAACACCCGATGATGATATATGCCACTGGATATATCGTAGTCAAGACTATCAATGATAACACTATGTCAAGTGTTCGTTTGAGTATACGGTTACTTTTCCGTTTCAACGGAAAAGTATATATTGAAGATTGTATATTCATTCTTAAAATACAGAATTCTTTAGTATATAGAACGTTAAATTGTTATCTATATTGTTTTATAATATTAGAGAATTATATATTTCTTTGGTCTGTCCGGCTATATTGGTCCAGTTATATGCAGACAAGTTGTAAGAAACTCGTTCTGTCTGAGCATTTTCCAATTGTTTCTTCAGAGCCTGTTGCAAACAGGATAAATCTCCACTTTTGAAGTAACATTCCTCCGGTAATCCTATTTCCTTATTAGCAGGAATATCACTTGCCAGTACCGGACAATTATAACTCATAGCTTCAAGTAGTGCGATAGGCAATCCTTCATGCGTGGAAGGTAATACAAATATCCGTGCGTATGTATATAATTGTGCAAGTTTTTCTCCTTTGATAAAGCCTACCAGGCGTATGTTCTTCTGCTCTTTACACATTTCTTTTAACTTCTGAGTATATTCATCCTGATAATCAGCATCCCCGGCTATTACTAATTTTATAGATACTGGAGATAGTTGTTTGAAGGCTTCAATTAGTTTATCAAAGCCTTTCTCTTTCACAAGACGCCCTACTGCTAAAATATAACCATATTCTGTCAAATCCAGACTTTGAAGATGTTCAGTGCTACGTGCAGGAAATACTGGATTTATTCCATTGTAGATCAGTGTTATATTTTTCTTATCTGGATATTTCTGTTGAATCATTCGTCTGATATGTTCAGAAATAACTATGATATGATTAGCATAGTACATTCCTGTTTTTTCTCCCATACGAAGTATCCATTTGGCAAACTTCCCCCATTTATCACGATCATAATCTGGACCATGATGGGTGATTACCGCTTTCATACCTAATAATCGTACTAAAGGGGTCATTAATGCCGGACCTACTGCATGAATATGTACAATATCTGCTTTTACTTTGCGTGCATATAACACGGCCAAGAAAGTATGTATGAAAGCTTCCAAATGCTTGTTACGCAGCACTCTTATGTCTTTTATAATAACTTGTTTATATACTTTTACAGAATGATCCACTGCATAATAGGGACGGCGAACAACAATAATTTCATGCTGTTTATCTGCAATTAATGGATAGAGCTCTTCGCAATGCGTTTCTACCCCTCCCTGTATACCGGGAATGCCTCTGGTCCCTGTTACTACAATTTTCATATTTCTTTATCGTTTAGTATTATGGGATGTCCCAGTATGGAGTGTATCTTTTGATGCAACACCCACCGCATTGGAGTAGTTATATATTTCTTCATGACCGGAGCAGCTGTTCCTACCATCCAGCAATTTTTAGGACACTCACACACCTGGAATCTGATGCGTTCGGCTTGTTCGCTTCTCCACAACTCTTCAAAGGAAGTCATAGTACGGATGTTTCCCATACTTTCTTTCCAGTATTTACTTTCCATGCCATTACAGGGATAAACGTCCCCATATGGATCTACAAAGAAATTAACTAAACCAGCTTCACAAGGAAGCAAACGAGGTTTTCCTTTGATATAATTAATTAGTCCCCAGTTAAAATATGCACGAAACCAGGATTTCGGATGTTTTTCTTTTAGTTGCCATTCTATTAATTTGCTAAAATTACCACAGACTTCTGTTTGATTGGTAATCACATTATCTGTTTTATGAAAGTAATATGAATTATGTAAGGCTGCGGTTGCAAATTCCATTTCCAATGAACGAGATAAGCGGTATAAGGAAAGCATATCAGCTGAATTGGAGTTGGAAACAGTAATTCCGAAACCGATATCCTTTACTCCCATTTCTTTGAGTTGTAACAGGGTGCGAAGTCCCTTATCGAACCCGCCTTGCCTTCCTCGAAGTTCATCATTTTTTTGAGATAATCCTTCAATACTAATACGTATCCCTATTTTAGGAAACTTTTCAGCTAAACGGATAATACGTTCTTCAAACCATCCTGAAGTTGAAATAACAACGCGAGGAGACTTATGGAATGCTACTTTTACAATTTCTTCCAGATCCTCCCGGATAAAAGGTTCTCCTCCTGTAATATTTATGAACTTCACTTTCGGTAGTTTTTCAATTTCTGCCGGAGTGATTTCTTTATTTTTATCTGTGGGATTTTGCCATATATTACACATTTGGCACTGCATCGGGCAGCGATATGTAACAATGATACACATGTCAGTGGGGGAATTTATAGCGGATTTCATATATATGCAGTTTATTTATTTGCAAAAATACTATTTTTCATTCCTTTCCTACTACTTCAAGCCACTTTTGATAATAATGCTCACCGGAGAAGCGTTGCAAGGCCGCGGTGGATAATTCATCTCTATTGGCAGAAACAACGGTATTGAACATTTTAGTAATTAGTGAAGGTAATTCTTCGTCTTGAGTGAAGAGGCGGTTAAAGCTGCTGGTTTCTATTAATTCCGGTATGCCGCCAATATTTCGCCCTAGCACAGGAGTACCACAACACAAGGATTCTATTACGCTTAGTGGGTTATTTTCATACCAAATAGCAGGAATGACAGTAAATGATATTTTTTTGAGTAATTCAATAGTATCCATTATTCCCAAATGTCCAAGAAAGATTATGTTATTTGCAGTATATTTTTTCTTTAAATCAGCTTCTAAAGGTCCGCTGCCGGCAATATATAGTTTATAAGGTAAACGAGAGGCAGCCTTTAAAAGTGACTCAACACCTTTTTCTTGTGAAAGTCGTCCTATATATGCGTATGCTTCTTCCCGTATGGGGTTGGGGGTATTTATTATATATTGCACTTGTTCTTCTCCAATGAAGTTACTAATGACCTGTAATTTACTGGCCGGATATCCTCCTTGCTGCATTTTTTCCGCCATGAACTGACTAGGACAGATAAAACTGTTTGTCCATAATGAAAGCTTATTCTTATTCCAGTTCATGGCTTCTCCCCAAGCCAATATGCTTGCCGGAAAACTGTTCTTCATGCATTTACGGAGTACTACGTGCTTTTTATCTGTAAAACATGCTTCACAGGTATTTCCCTTGCAAAGACAGCTGTATGAAGGACAGATCAATTTATAGTCATGGAGTGTCCATATTACTTTGACTCCTCTTTGATATGCCAGTTTCGCAACTATAGGTGAAAGATACGAATGAATATTATTCAGGTGCACAACGTCAGGCTGAAATTCCTCTAAAAGTTTTTTGAAGTTTTGCACTACTCCTATCCCCCATATAATGCGGCTGGCAGCTTTTATTTTTCCTTGTAGATCCTTCGCAGAGAAACTTATCTCTTCGGCAAAATATTTGTTTTCTTCACATACTATATTTTGTGAATAACTCATTGCGTAGAAACATACGTCGTGACCTGCATTGCGTAATAATTGCTTTAGATTTAGGGAGTGGACGCAGTCACCTCCCCGAAGATATAGGAACTTATTTACAATGAGAATTCTCATAGTCATTTCATATTGAATTGTTTTATGAATTTGTTGGGAAGTTCTGATAATAAGAGTTGGGAAGAATAGCGTGAGCAATTATCCACATAATACTGATTGTTCATCACTATTTCATGCATATCTTCTTCTGTCCAATTATCTTTAACTATTCCTAGCTTATTCTGTGTTATCCATTCATGGCTATACGGAACCGTATTTGTAAGTACCGGAGTTCCTGCTACTATAGCTTCTCCTATCGACAACATATTTAGTTCTTTCTTGGAATTGCAAAGTAAACAAACAGATTCGCTTAGATATTTACTCAATTCCCTTTGCGGGATTCTTCCCAAAAAGAAAATTTGATTACTCAGTTGGTTACTTTGGACATAGTCTTTCAGATTCTCAGATTCCTCCCCTTCTCCGATTATGTATAATGAATATTGTCTGTCAGAATATCGTTCTATGAATTTCTTATAGGAGATGATAATAGATATTACATCCTTATCTCTATCCAAATGGGCTATAACAATAAATGAAGCTTTCTTTTCTTTTTGGAAATGAAATACTTTTCCATCTACACCGTGATCTATAAAATTAGAAAAAACATTCAAACCAAACTGTTTTGTGAACTTTCCTGCTATAAGAGAACGGGGTATGACTCTTACCTTGCGCATAAATGTGCGTGCTACAAAATGATACCATATCAAAGATGGCAATTTGAAGAATTTTCGATTATGATTGCCTGATTCTTGCCATATAAGAGTTTTATCAGGCACTAAGCATGCAGCAAATAAAGAATTAAACGAAAAAATTTCGCTGCTGATAATCATGTCAAACTGTTCTTTGTGTTTCTTGATGAAGTGAATCAGTTGTGGATGAAAAGGCAGTACAGTCGGCAGGAACAATTTAGGCAGCATGGAACGGAAATAAACTATTTCTATGGGAAAATCCTGCTGATTAGTTGGCTTATAATCTTCCGCAGCTACTAAAGTCACCTCATGTCCCTGATTAACAAACTCTATCCCCAGTTTTATAATCATGCAATCTTCAATAGAAGCTACCTGGGGGATAAATCTCCCTTTAGCTGTGGTACGGGGAGTATATAATATGGAATTCAGTAATAATATGCGCATGTTACTTCATTTTAAAATATCCTTTTGTTATAATCAAATCAGAAATATAACTTCTTCTTTCTTCTAATGGGAGTAATAGTATAGAGTCCTTACGAAAAATACTATGCCCTAAACCTTTCCACGGATAGTTATTAGCCCCCATTAAATCAAGTAAAGTCGGATATATATCTATTTGTTCCATTTTAGAGGTGTAATTCAGCTTTTGTGAACCATTGAGTATAATCATTGCTATTTCTTTATCTTCAGGTAGAGTCTCTTTTCTATTTTCAATTTGGTTCTTATCTATTTCGTTGTGATCCGAAATAATTGCTATAAGTGATTTCTCATAGATTCCTGTTTCTTTTAATTCTTGAATAAATTTGCCAATAGCATTATCACAAAAATGGGCTTTTTCCAGAAAGTTTCTAATATCTTTGGTATACAATTTTGATTTAGAAATATTTGTAGAAGGAATCTCTAATGTATTATAAGGATAATGCATGCTAATTGTCACCAGCTGTGCGTAAAAAGGGAAATCGACATGTTTAATTTGATTGGCAGCCTTTTCTAACAAGATATGATCATTTATGTTTCCTGAAGTATTCATCATCGAACGACTATCATATAATTGTGTAAATCCATAAGATTTGAAAGCTGTTTCTTGATTCCAATATTTAGCATCATCACAAACCATAGATAATGATTTATACCCTTTTAACGCTTTTGCCAAAGAAGGATATTCAGCCTCTCCAAATCGTACAGCCACCGCACCATTATTTATAGGTAACAGTCCTGTATTGTACATGAAATGTGCATCACTTGATCTACCACTTTTGACTTGAGGTTGTATATGTAAAGCAAGAATTGAATTATTTTCCTGGCAAAGTTGATTTAAATGAGGGGTTACTTCTATACTATCCAGTTTAAAATTAATAAGCCATGAGTTAAGAGATTCAACTATTATCACAATTAAATTCTGTTTTTCTTTAACAGCGTATTGATTATCTGTATATTTAAGCATGTATTTGCTCAAAAATGATTCTATTTCTTCTTTCTCTTTAATATCCAAACTGCGTTTTTCTAATATGGTGTTTATAAATGAATGTATACAGAAGGGAACAAATCCATTAAAGTCAAAATACGATATGTAATTAACCGTATTAACATAGCGAATTCCTAAATGACAAGTCGTCCTATTTTGCATTTTTGAATAAAACACATATGCATTCATTAAATGTATAAGAATAGCAAAAAGTAAGATACTAATCGTATATATGACTCTTTTTTTAGAATTGACAGGTGTCTTTTTTATTGTATCCACAAAAAGAAACCAATAAAGAATGAATAAAAAGAATGGTGGCAGAATAAACAGAATATCTGTTAATTTCATGGATGCTTTTATGCTATTTAATAATAAAGGGGAAATATTATCAAATAGGAGAAAAGAGGAAAATGGCATCAGATCATCATAAGTACGATAATACCATAATTGAGACAATCCCCAAAAAGAGAATAGGAAAACTATAATACTAACATAATATATGCGTAATTTAGCAGGAAGCAACCAATAAGGTAGTAGTAGCAAGAGTGCGTCAACCATAGAACGGGCACTGTAGCTCAACAATCCTAAATCCTTATCAAAGTGTAATAAAAGGTCATAGCGAAGATGCAATAGCTGTAAAATTAGAGCTACCATTGCTGCTATATAAAAAAGTTCATTAGGATATTTTTTCCAGCTGCTTAATCTATAATCTTTCATTTTTATCTTTATTTTCTGCGTTTTAAAAACGCCACAATACCTATCATAATTACAAATTCAATGAATAAGTACACAACGGCATATCCATGTTCCTTCCATATCTCTATAGCAAAGTAGTAACATATACATGAGAATAGGTTACTCAATGACATAATAATGATATAGAGACGTATACGGCCTTCTGTAAAATATATTTTCATGCATGCCAAGCTGACGGCGGTAAAAGGCATTGCAAATGTCATTATACCGATAAGGGATGATAGCTTTTCCATGGCGGCATACGGCATTTTTCCTAATCCGAACAATTCTTCGGCAATAAAAGTACGTAACAGGAAGATAACCAAAGAAGTGCATATCGTAAACAGAAATAAACGTAAAGTTACCCGCAAAGTGACATGATACATTTCTTCCTTTTCACCGTGGCTGTATAGATTGTTGAGCTTTATTTGAAGAACAGAAGTTATTTGCTGTATGAGTGCTAACGGAGCTTGGATAAACTTCTGTGCATAATTGATGATAGTTATTATTCCCGGCTGATATTGGGACAATAGATACATGGGAAAAGTGGATGCAAAAATAATGATTCCCTGATTAACAGCCAGCCCGGTTAACGCTTTGCTTTGTGAACGGACAAGAGCGAATTTTACTAACGAGAATTGCCATCTCAGCTTTTTCTTCATAAACCAAAGCAACAAGATAATATTCAGTAAGCATGCACAACAGCTACTATACATCACGATTGAAACATCTGCTTTTTGACCTAATAAGATAAGTGCGACAATGCCACTAAAGTTTATCATGAAATTACACGAAAGTCCCAATGTAAAATACTTGAATGAAACCAATATTTCACTTACATAGAGATTTACTATGATAAGGAGAGTCAGTGGGAAAAATAAGTAATATACTGAGATGTGACTGCGTATATCTTGGGTGGGGAAATTCATAATCCATTCTGGTGCTTGTTTGCCTCCAATTATGCAGAATAGAAGTAATGCACCTGCTGCCAGTAATAAGAATGTGTAAAGAAATGAATTGTGAAATTGCATTTCAGCTCTTGATGATTCATTATAGCGCAGGAACATAGCTTTAGGAATTAAAATAGATGTATTAAGTGTTTGCACTAGCCCACCTACTAAAATAGCTATATTAAATAAATAAAAATAAATATCCGTTCCTGTATTTGCCCCCAGATAGTAAGCAATTAGAAGCTGCATGACAAAAGCTGTCAGTTTACTTCCGATGCTGAAAGCGGAAGAATATACGGCTCCTTTTTTATATGTTCCAATTTTCAGCTTCATTTATTCGAAGATAATATAAGACCTAATAATATCAATATAAACAATCCCCGGTTTTGCGTAAAAGTGGCATCGGCAATTCCTTCTATCAGAAAAAATATAAATATTAGCAAAACAAACAATTGCCCACTAGGCAATTGTTCTTTCGTTGATTTCCTGAGGATTGAGAACCAAAAAGCAAAATAGAGTATGACGCCTGCGACTCCAAATTGGGCTAATTCGGGATAGAATGCATCACATATAAATGCAGGCATATCTTTTGATAATCCCCACAAGTGATCAATTCCGTAAGCGGAGTAGACAGGAGAATAATATTCTGCAGAAGCGAATGTTCCAAAACTTCCCAATCCACTTCCAAAAGGAAAATAGTCATATAAGATTTGCATGGAAGTAAGCATCATGGCAGGACGGCTCCACATTTCTTGGGAGTTCATCATTCCATCCACATAATAGAGTATAATCTTGTCTTTTGCCAACCAAATAGTTATTAAAGCAAGACACCCGAACAGGACTGTTGTTGTTATGTTAAAACGTATTCTTCCGCCCAATTTCATATAGACCATCAGAAAAATGGCGATTGCCCAGAAACCATGAAATTTAGAACGGGTGGAAATCAGTCCAATGGTCAATATTAACAATAATACGACAATGTCGCTCCATGAATTGGTAGAACAATAGCTAAGTAGAAAAAAGGTAGCAACAACGGCTGTCGCATAACGGGATTGATGGCCGAAAAACAAGAAATTAACATCAATGATTCCTAAGATGAAAAGTCCGCCCGCTATTACTATGCATAGAATGGATAAGAAGCGTTTCTGGGATATAGTTAGTACTGGAGCTATCAGAAAGGTACAATAAAATCCCAGAAAAGGCTTTAGTTGTGTCAAGAAATCCATGCAAATTGCAATGGGAGTATTGGATTTGATAAGAAATGAATATATCAAGTAGAATATAAAAATTCCGGCAACTATTCCTATGGGTATCAACTCTTTCCATTTTTTGCGTTCCATTACCACCATCCCGGTAAAGACAACTAGAAAGAGAGCCATTAACTCATCTACATAGTCGAATCCGATGAAGTCATAGAAGATAACTCCGAATAAATAGCCAAATATGAGAAAGGCAAAAAATAAGTTGTTTTTAGAGAACACTAACCGGGATAGCATGGCTTATTTTGTTTTAGTGAAAACAAACACCCGAAAACTAATAATGATCAGTGAGAGAATGAAAGTTGCAGCAAGTGCTATTGCCAGTACAAACACTTTGCGTGGATATACAGGCTTTGCCGAACTATATGCTGCGTCTACCACCCTACCCGCCTGCTCGTCCGGAGAGTTTACCAACTCTTTCTCCTGCAATTTTTGCATAAGGAACAAATAGACACTCTCTTTTATTTTTTGCTGACGCTTCATTTCGATGTATTCCCTTTCTTGGGTGGGTAGAGCACTAAGCTGGCTGCTGAACACCTGATTTTTCTTATTTATTTCCTTCAGGCTTGCACGTATGCTTTGCCGAGCTGCATCTATAGCCTCCAGCAGCATTTTGCGCTGTTCGGCCAATTGTTTGTCGGCAAGTATCAAAGCTGGATTCTCTTTCTCGGAAGAAAGAAGCAGGCGCTGTCGGTCAAGTACCAATTGATTATAAAGGGCAATAGATTTTTCACCGATTCCTTCTATAGCAGGCACTGAAGCATACTCATTCAGGGGATTTTTCATATAATCCACTACATAATCCAGAATTTTCAGGCGAGTTTCTGTTTCTAAAATAACACTTTCCAATTCTTGATATCCTGTAACGGTCGCTTTAGCATATAAAGCAGGCTCCGGTATGTTATTCCGTTTCTTATAAGTTTCAATCTGATGTTCCAGATATGCAAGTTCCGTAGTAATGGTATCCAAACGTTCTTTCACAAACTTCGCATTGATAGTGGCTTCCTTTACTTTTACATTTCGGCTATATTGGTTGTAAGTGGACATGATAGTATTTAAGAAGTCATATCCCCGCTGTTTATTCTCGTTTTCAAACAGGAGTATTATTATGTCTGAAATTGTTTCTTGTGCACCTGCGTATAAATCATCATACAAATCTTCATAGGTTTGCTGCAATGGAGTAATCCGAATAGTCAGTGTTTTTTCTCCGGGAACGGAAACGTCTGCATTCGGGGTAATCATAATGGTGCCAATAGGTAATTGCAATCGACAAGGCAGCGGCTGTTCTTTTACTTTCACCGTCTTAAATAAAGTTGATTTTATTTGGGCTGATTGTATGATTCCATTCGATAATGTTAGTTTTATTTTTACTGGTTTACTTAAGGTATCTAAAAACTGTTCGGGAAAGAGAAATGTTACTGGATTGTCTTTTCCATAAAGCAGTACATTTTTTAGGCCTCGCCGTTCACGCGTTTCCACTTGGTATCCGGTTTCACTAATCGCTTCAGTCATATTGGTACGCGACATCAGTACTATTACTTCATCTTCCACACTGCTTCCTGAACTACTTCCGCCCAACATTGCACCTATACCTGTGCTTTTCAACATTTTCAGTTCAGACATCATCCCTTGATTATCTCTGATTAGTTGTATACGTGCTGTAAACTGATATTCTTGAGGTGTGGCTATTAAGAAACAGACGGCGGCAATCAGGCAGATAATGCCAATAGGTGTATATATTTTCCAGTAAGCTAGGAATTGCTTTAAAAGCGCTCCTATATGTATGTTTTCGTCATTCATAACTAAGTGATTTATTTAACCAATAATGCGATCCCTAACGATGCCAACACCGATAAAGCGCTGATTATAGTTGATGCCAAAGATACGTTAAATTGCCCGTTCTGGCTATATTTGGCATTTCCTTTCCTTGCTTTATTAGGCTCCACATAGAGAACATCATTCTGCCGTAGATAATAGAAGGGTGAAGTCAGAGTTTCTGCGGATGTCAGATCAAAACGGTGATATTCTTTTTTTCCGTTGTTATCACGGATTAGAAGCACATTAGTACGGTTGCCATATATTGTTAAATCTCCTGCCATACCAAGGGCATCAAGTACGGACAGGCGTTCATTAGGTACATTTACCGTTCCGGGTTTATTAACTTCACCCAGTACTGAAACTTTGAAATTCCTTATCTGTATCGTAACAATTGGAGACTTGACGTAAGCGGAAATCTTTTCAGTCATCATGTCTGTCAATTCGCTACGTGTCATATTAGCAACTTGTATTTTACCAAGTACTGGGAAATCAATCTCTCCGCGTGAATTTACTAAATAAGTATGAAGTACAGGTGTAGAGGTAACATTTGTTTCCCCTGGGGCCAAATAGCTGGCAAGTGGCATATTGAATGCTGCTACAGCATTCGGATCTGTCCCAGATACAGTTATTGATAATTGATCATCAGGAGCAATCCGAGGGGTATAATTAACAGATTGCTCGATAACAGCTGGCATCTGGTTGTCTAAATCCTGAAAATAGGTAATAGTATTAGTCGTTGTTTTGCACGACATTAATATTAGTAACGAAAAAGCAGGAATCAGCATTCTTATTTTCATCGTATATCTTATCTTTTATTAATTTGACTATCGTAAAAGCAATAGTTCTATAGTCAATAAACGTTGGTTAGGCGGGTTTATTGTTAGGTTGTCTATAATTTGTTCATTGTTTCTAGAGCGTTTTATCAAATAAAGCACTAGTGATTATACTTCGCTGTCCGACGCGGTATTTTTTGTTGCGGTTTATAATTTGTTTGGCGATATGAATAGTTGAGTTTACCATTTTGTCTTTGAATATATTATTATCATTTACAATCTTATCAAACATTCAATCCGGCTAAAGAAAGTACTGCTATAAACTGTTATATCCTTTTAGAGACGATCAATACTTATATCCAAATATACAACACTATGGGAGGAATGGTTCTAAAATTGCCAATAGGAACAAAAGGACAAAATGAGATATATGTAGATACTTATAAATTGCCTAATGGAATTTATATTTATTCATTGGTAACAGATGGTCGTTTGATTGATACAAAAAGAATGATCATAGCTAATTAACGAAAATACAGGTCCGAAATTAATAAAAGCTGGCTGATTCATTAACGAATCAGTCGGCTTTTATTCAAAGAAAGCATTGTACCATTCTGCATTGTTTATAAATTGTTGAAAAGAAAAATGCCCTGAAACTGGCTTATATCCGAGATTTACGTTACTTTTGCAGCATGATTGAATTGGCACAACATATAGAAGCTTTGTTATTGGAAAATGACTGCGTCATTGTTCCGGGTTTGGGAGGATTTGTTGCTCATTACGCTTCGGCTACAAGAGTGAAAGAAGAAAATATTTTCCTGCCCCCTACCCGTATTATCGGCTTTAATCCGCAATTGAAGATGAATGACGGTTTGCTGGTACAGTCTTATATGTCTGTGTATGGAACCAATTTCTCTGATGCTACCAAGATGGTAGAACGTAAAGTGGACGAATTAATAGCCACGTTGCACGAAGACGGTAAGGTTGATTTGCCGAATGTTGGCGAAGTACGTTACACTATTCATAACACCTTCGACTTCGCACCTTATGATAATAAGATCACAACTCCTTATTTATATGGGCTGGATGCATTTGAGATGCAGGAATTGTCTGCTTTGGAAAAACCGTCGACCGAGAACGTTGCCGCTTATTCAGTGCCTGCCGCTATCAAAAAGGAAAAACGTACTTTCTCCATTAAATTTAACCGTGCATATCTGACTAATGCTGCCGCAGTGGTAGCTGCAATTGTGCTTTCTTTCTTCTTTTCCACTCCGATAGAGAATACGGAAGTGGTGGAAGAAAATTATGCAAAGCTATTACCGGATGAGCTGTTTGAGAAAATAGAAAAGCAATCTTTGGCTATTACACCGATTGTTGTAAAGCAGAATACTCCCACCCGCAAATCAGCTAACAAGCAAAAAGGGACACAAAAGAAAGTGGTAGTCCCTGTTGCGGTTAGAGAAGTCAAAGTTGGTAAAACACCGGCTGTATCTACAGAAGCTCAAGCTAAGGCTGAGACTTCTAAAGCAGTTGTAACTTCTGAGACTCCTAAACAAAATGTGCAACCTGTTGCTGCTAAACAGTCCGTTGCCACTCCTAAAAGACCCTATCATATTATCATTGCTAGCGTGGGCACAGAACAAGATGCAGAAGCAATGGCAGCCCAGCTGGTTGCAAAAGGTTTCTCCACTGCAAAAGCGATTGTTGGAGACGGCAAAATGCGTGTCAGCATTGAATCTTGCGGAACAGAAGTGGAAGCTTATCAGGCTTTGGCAAGAATTCGCCAAAATGAGATGTACAAAAATGCTTGGGTGCTGAAGAAGTGATAATTCTTAAATTTTTAATCTTATGAAGCGTATCCGTTGTCCTAAATGTGAGAATTATCTTTTGTTCGATGAAACAAAATACAGCGAAGGTCAGTCATTGGTCTTCGTTTGTGAGCATTGTGGCAAGCAGTTTAGTATTCGTCTGGGAAAGACAAAGATGCGTGCTCCGCAAAAGGAAGAACGCCCTGATGAAGAAGAATTTAAAGATGCTTTTGGCAGTATTACAGTGATTGAGAATGTGTTTGGATTCAAACAAGTGCTTCCTTTGCAGGAAGGTGACAATGTAATTGGCCGTCGCTGTGTGGGAACCAATATCAATACTCCTATTGAAACGTCGGACATGAGTATGGATCGCCGTCACTGCATTATTAATGTGAAGCGAAATAAACAAGGCAAACTTGTTTATACTCTGCAAGATGCCCCCAGTCTGACCGGAACTTTTCTGAATAATGAAATACTGGGAGATAAAGACCGTATCCGTATTGAGGACGGGGCTATCGTTACTATCGGGGCCACAACATTCATATTACGGGGAGCAGAATAAAAAGAAAATTCTCATAACACTATTTTCTAAAAGGAACCTACATCATACACCGAAACGATTAAGTCGTTAATTTACAAGTTGATATATGATGTAGGAAAGTATATAGAAAGGTGTAGGAAGCCTGCCTTCCTACACCACAATTTTACTGAAATCACAACTTTATCACTTCGTATATCATCCCTTTCTTAGTTCGTTTGGACTGAATCTGGTTTCTTTTCAAAATACGTCCAAATGTAGTTATACTGCTTTGAGACAGATTAATAGCCTTGTTCTTCTCTTGTAGATATTCAATAATCTGCATGGCGGACAATTGTTCTCCCGTCTCTCCTTCTTCCGGTGAACGAAAATGACAATGGAAAAGTTGCTCCAGCGGACTGATTTGTTCGAATTCCCGGTTAGATTCCTTCAGAATTGCTTCGTCTGTGTCATCAAACCAGTAACGTTCTCCTTTCGTGATAGCCTCCATTGCTTGTGCATACAGTTGACGGTAGTTGATGGTAACGTTTGTATTGATGGGTGCCGTTACCTCGATACAGATAAAACGGCGGCTACCACTCGGATCGGTCAGCAAATCTTTTTGGTTACTGGTACCTATGAATGAAGCATAACGTCGCATCTCCTGAATACTACTGCCATAAGGTTTGCGCAGATTGGCTACAGGCTTCTGTAATAGATGTTTTAGAAAACCTTGCTGATTCATGCTGACCTGGTCAAACTCATCAATGTTGATCAGCATAAAACGCCCCAGATACATTTCGGCATCCCGCTTATTTCTGAAATCCAGGCTGTCCGTATAGCCGAAACGAAGTTCGGGCGGAAGAATGATCCGGCAATAGGTTGATTTTCGAAAACCTTGAGCACCGACTAAAAGAGGCGATGTGCTGTTGGCATACTGTTTGTTGAGCCCCCGCCAGTGAGCCACCATGTTCAGAAACCAACGGTAGAAGAGTTGACGCCAGTGTGGATTATTGCAAGGCACGAGGTCGGCAAGCGCATGAATACGATCTTTACCGTCCCAACGCCCTACGCTGCACAGATAATCTTCTACCGGATTGTATAGTGGCACACGGTTGGACGCCAGATAGCGGTTTACATCCCGGTCCCACACTTTGATGCCTTCTTGCAGGGCATCCATTGATATGCTGTTCCGTGCCCGTTGGTCAACAGGCTGGAAGTAGAAGTGAATGGAGTCCTTTTGACGAAATTCCAGATCATTGCTGACGGTATTAAAACGGAATTCATATCTACGTCCCATGAATTCCTCCAATTGCAGTGAGATTTTTTGTTCTGGTGTCAGGGCTGACTTCTTACCGAATCCTTTGCATTCACGATACAGATTGTGGATGGTTATCCTGACATCCTGTTCGTCTGCCTGTCTGTAATAGTGTATCATAACCTGACGTACGGTTTCTTCTTCCGGTATCCCTGCTTTGAAGCAATTTTCGGCCAGGCACACCAGCAGCGGATGCAAGGTATCTCCCCGCTTCCAGTTCTGCATTTCATCCAATGCCTTGCCGAGGGTTGTTTCAAACAGTATGGTGAAGGTTTCTGATGTCTCAAATCCGGGTTTCAGTCTCAGCAACGGATTCTTTTCCGTCAATTTCCGTTGGTGGAAAGTCTGTTCACCGGGCATGCTGAACGGCTGCTCCTGGCAGAAAGCTATGGCGTCAGGATTGAAATAAGGATCAGTGTCCAGTGTCATACGGCAGCTTTGTGCGGGGTTAGGCTCTTTCAAGGTTATGGGAAACGGCAGTATGGGTTGATAGCACTGCACAGCCATACGATAAGCGCAGGCATGAAAGAGAGTGATATTCTCCTCTTTTACAGGGAGGTTTCCGTCGGGAAGCACGAATTTCACCCATATCTTTACGCTCCGTCCGCTGCTTCCGGTAATAGCAGCCCAAGTTTGCGGTAATAATCTTGCCTGCTCTTTCACTAGTTCCACTTCTGACAATCCGGCCAGGCCATTTACTTCGAGCATTACTATGCCGTTGTAGCGCTTCAGCTTTCTGCCTCCATCGCGGCTTCTTCCATATTCTACAGCCGGATAAATGCGTGGCAATTTATCAATGTGCTCGTAGTGACCACGAGCATCAGGGGTGGTATATAGTAGCATGGTCCGTAGTGCGGTGACGTGTGCTGCTTTAGTTTCTGTCTTTATCCGTTCCAATAATACATCTGCCTCGCAGGTGCTGACGGCTTCTCTCCCACTCTCTTTTTCTTCTCTGACAAGGGTTATTTTCATTTGTGTGTTTATTTAAAAAATAATTTATTCCTAAGAACCTTTTCCTAAGAGACTGCAAGGTAGGTATAAAATGCGTTTAAAACAAATAAATCAAGGCTTTTGTTAAGCGGTAACACCCCTTTTCTGTCCATCATAAAGCAATCATAAAAATTGAAATATAGTTGGTAGAAAACTTGACTTTCCCTTATTGTTTTTGTATCTTTGTCAGTAGCAAAACTTCGTCCCGCAATTGCGGGACGGACAGTTCTCGGCTGTGGGCTGTGCATCCTATAATTGCAGGATGCACAGCCCACAATTGGAAAACAAAGTTTTGCCTATAGCTTACTGATATTTTCCTTAATGCAAAAGAGGAAAAGGAAAGGGGCAAATGATGATTTAGTAACTTAATAACATAGCATTATGGCAGCAGAATATGATTTTCGGAGACGCCCGAACCCGAAGGGTGACGGCGAATTACAACCTTTGTACCCACGTATCGTAAATAAGGGTACTATTGAAATGGAGCGCTTGGTTCAGGATATAGCCGATATGTCCAGCTTCACTCCCGGTGATGTGAAGGGCGTGGTGGCTTTGCTTGAGGACCGTATTTCCTATTACCTGTCCGAAGGACATCATGTACAGTTAGGTGATATCGGATATTTTTCGGCAAGCTTGCAAGCCCGTCCGGTAATGGATCCCAAAGAGATTCATTCGCAAACTATTTTCTTTGGCAAAGTACACCTGCGTGTGTCTCCCGATTTCCGGAAACGCTGTGCGGGCTATGTAGAACGTGCCAAATATGGTTTCCGAAAAAGCGCGGAACTTAGCGGTGCGGAGCGTTATCGCCGTTTGCTGGCTTTTTTGGAGACACATCCTTTCATTACCCGTCATGATTATAGCGGAATTACAGGACTTTTGAAGAATAAAGCATTGAATGACCTCAATTTGCTTGTAGAAAAGGGGTATTTGAATACAGTGGGGCAAGGTTCGCACAAAGTGTATGTACGGGCTGATAATAAGGAGGTTACAGAATAAAAAACGTGTTTTTTATGAATTTCGGGGTGTAGGAAGAGGGTTTTATACATCTGCCTACACCCTTTTATACACCATATATTTGCTTGATATTCAATGGAGTATAATCATGGGTGTAGGATGTAGGAAACAACGTCTAAAAAACGTTGTTACTTATCAACGCGTTTCCATTTGCGTACTTCCTCCACGGTACTGGTTTTGGTAGGACTTTCATCTACTTTTTCTGTGTGATCTATTTCATAATGATAATCACAGTGTCCGCAGTTCGTTTCCTGATGATAAGTAATAGTACCTGTCCAATACTCGTGGCTTGACACTATGTCCTTGCTTTCATAGCGAGTTTCCCATTCTACAAAATCAAAGCCTTTGTCCTTGATTTTCCCTTCTTTCCGTGAAGTATACTCATGGCGTTTCACATTTGAATCTTTTACCAGCGAAGTAGCTTTTAAAGCATGCTGTCCGCACTTAGGGCATGCAAACTCTTTGAGAGGCTTCCAGTCATTCACCGAATCAGTCTCACTATCCGTATGTGTGTGGTGATGACAAACGGCACACTCTGTATCGGTTTCCACCAAGTGATGTTCCCGTCTACGTGCTTTTTCCACATCAACAAGTGTATTCTTTATCCAACTTGTCCCCCATACAGGCTCCACGTCCACACCTGTCAAATAAGTGATTTCAACTACATTTAATTTATTAAGTGCCGCGCATGACGGGCAACGGGCGTCACGAATGGAGAGTTTTTCTACAGCAGCGCACATCCATATCAGTAGCAATACGCCTCCCGGCAAAAGAATTATCCAAAGAGAATTGAATAAGTAGAGACAGGAAAGCAACAAGATATACATCCAAGGGATCATGTATACATATTCCAGTTTGGCGATAAACGAATTTTTCACTCCCGGCATGCGCCCCAGTGCAACAAACAGGAGACTTGCGGCTCCATACACTATCAGCGTCAATCCGCCCAATATCAATAAGAACAGTATCAGCTTCATGAGAAACCAGAAAATGGAGGAGAAAATCCCCTTAAACCACGAACCGAATTTACTGCTTAAGGATTTGTGGTGCAGCGGCTGACTATTAGCGTCTATCGTAAAGGGCTGGAAGTTCGTGACAAGATTCCAACTAATTATATAATAAAAGAAGGGTGCACTCGTGTATAAGTTATATTTTAACTCTGAGGTACGTTCTGTATGTATCACAAGTCCCTGTTCATCTACCGTGAGTAACACTCCTTTCGTTCTTCCTTCCCCTTTGGCCAGCACAACTTGCGGAAAATAATAACTGCGTGTCGATACATCGGCCATCAAATAGTCTCCGGCTTCTTTGCATATACGTTCTAATGAGAAACCGGTCAATGAATCGGCTCGATAAACATAGCGGAAATCGGGATTCATAGCTCGCAGCTCCTTTACTTCACCTTCGACAGCCAATTTGGGCACGCCAAAGCGGTTGCCGTTTTCATCTTCCACAATCCATGTCCAACGTCCATCTTCGGCAATGCCTTTCAGGCTTGTACCGGCTTTTAATGTTTCGTTGGTTTCTTCAAGTTTTCCACTCTCACCAGACCATACATATATCCATTTATTACAGTCTTCCTTCAATACAATCTTCACATCTTTTTTTGCCAGTTCTCGTGAAGGACTCCAGAAAAGAAAAAAACAAAACAATACCAGGCATACTACAAAAGCAATAAGACTTTTCGTTAAAGAAGTCGTCTTACAATACTCTCTTCTTTTTAATTCTTCTTTCATATAAGTACTCGTTATTAATTAGTCTGTACTATCTCAATTCTCCTCCTCCTGGGAATTGAGATAGTATAAGTTATTTCTTGCTTATTACTTAGTCTATTCTATTTATCGTTATAACCTCTTGGGGGAATTAATATCTTTCTTTTCGGTTATGAATCAGTTACAAGAAACGAGCTACAGGCTACGAGCTACAAGTGCCTTTCGGAATATAGCACAGCTACTTGTAGCCGGTAGCTTGTAACCATACCTCGTGAGCTTGAAAATGTTATTTATTGCAAAGAAAATCTTTTTTTATGGAAAGCAAAGGGATAATAGAAAAAAATAGGGCGAAGCCTCCGCCCCGCCCTATCTCCTTTGTGATACTTGTAGATTAATTAAAGAATTCCCTTTACTGTTTCCAGCATACCTTTTTCTTGGATAGAATCCAGATCAGCTTTCACAGCAGCGGTAAGTCCCGGGATATTATTCAAATCTTCGCCCCAGATAGAAGTTGCAGCAAGTACACCTTCGGTTACTTTCTGGGTATCGCCTGTTGCCCACAGGTCTTTCAGTAATTGCATGATTTCCGGAGCATCGTTCGGGGTGATCTCGGCACCGTCTTCACGAACACCGCCTTTATAATAAGTAATAATAGCGGCCAAACCGAGAACCAGTCCCTTAGGCAATTCACCTTTGCGTTGCAGATAAGTCTTCAAGCCAGGCAGGTCACGAGTTTCATATTTCGGGAAAGAGTTCAGCATAATGCTGGTAACAGCATGGTCAACAAACGGGTTGTTGAAACGCTCCAATACATCTTCTGCAAACTTCTTCAACTCATCTTTCGGCAAGTTCAATGTTTCCATCAACTCATCGAACATTACCTTGTTGATATACTGACCAATAACCGGATGTTGACAAGCATCACGCACAATGTTTACGCCCGACAAATAAGCTACCGGAGAAAGAACAGTGTGAGGGCCATTCAGCAACGTTACTTTTCTTTCGTGATACGGTGCTTCAGAAGGAACGAACAAAACATTCAAACCAGCCTTGTCAGCAGGGAATTCTTTGGCAATCTCCTGCGGAGCTTCGATAACCCAAAGGTGGAAGATTTCGGCCTGTACTACCAAATTATCATCATACTGCAATTTTTCCTTAATTGCTGCAATATCCTTGCGCGGGAATCCCGGAACAATACGGTCAACAAGCGTAGCGTACACACCACATGCTTCTTCAAACCAAGTCTTGAATTCATCACCCAATTGCCACAATTCGATATATTGGTAGATGGTTTCTTTCAGTTTGTGACCGTTCAGGAAGATAAGTTCGCAAGGGAAGATAATCAGACCTTTGCTCTTATCACCGTTGAATGTCTTGAAACGATGATACAGTAGTTGGGTCAGTTTGCCCGGATAAGAAGAAGCCGGAGCGTCAGTCAGTTTGCAGGAGGGATCGAAAGCAATACCGGCTTCCGTTGTGTTGGAGATTACAAAACGCATTTCCGGTTGCTCAGCCAACTTCATGAATTCATTGTTCTGAGTGTAAGGATTCAGTGCACGGCTGATAACGTCGATCATTGTCAGACTATTGACAGTTTCTCCTTTATCCAATCCTTGCAGGTTTACGTGATAAAGATCATCCTGTGCATTCAGCATGTCTACCATACCTTTGTCGATGGGTTGAACTACTACAACACTGCTATTGAAGTCAGTTTTTTCGTTCATGTTATAAATAATCCAGTCGATAAATGCACGTAAGAAGTTTCCTTCACCGAATTGAATGATACGTTCCGGGCGCTGAGCCTTGGGAGCGGTCTGTTTGTTTAATGCTTTCATGCTTAAAAATCGTTTTTAAAGTGATTGATATTATGATGTTTATTCAAATTCAAAATAGAAATTGATGTTTTCTTTCATCAGGATGTCGATAGGCATATACTTTACACCAGTCACCGGACGTTTGAATACGACATGGTCGCACAGAGCTTTTACCCCACAGTATCCTTGCAGTCCCGGTCGTTGTCCGATGAGATAATTTACTTCGCCGGATTTCAGGTACTCCACGTTCTTGGGCAGAAGGTCGTATCCAACCAGTCCTTCCAAATGGTGTCCTGTTTCCTGTAGATATCCTGCCACCTGGTAGACACGTGAGTTAAAAACGGCTCCTAATACTGCCTTGGGATGTGCGGCAAAGAAATCTTCCAATGTCCGGCGGTTGGCTTCATCATCTTCTTTATTCAGTACTACATCATGAACCACCAGATTCTCATGTTCCTGTGCAATAAAATTCATGAAACCATCCATGCGTCGTTGCATCTGTATTTCTGCCGGACTATTCTTTTTATTATTAAGAAATAGTATCAGTTCCTGTCCTTCCTTGTACTTGCGCATCAGGATTTTAGCAGCCATATACCCGCTTGTTTGGGAGTCTTGGCCGATGTAGCAGAGTGCATGGGTGTCTTCTATATTAAAGTCGACAAATGCGTAAGGTATCTTTTTCCCTTCCAGATAAGATGTCAGCGACATTGTCTCTTCACGGAAATTGGGAGCGATCAATACGGCATCCACTATTTCTTTGCGGAGCTTCGCGCAGGCTTTTTCATAAGAAAGCCGGTCGGCATGATGGTAGCACAAAAAGTCCACGCTTACATTAAAAGGACGCAACTCTTGTGCGGCACGGTTGATGCCTTCTGCAACGGAATACCAATAGTCATGTTCCACATAATAAGGTATAATACACAGAACACGGTAGCGCTTCTTGGCTGCCAGACCAATGGCAAACATATTAGGATGATAGTCTATCTCATCAAGCACTTTTTGAACCTTCTCCCTGCTGGCGGCAGAAACATCTCCCCGATTGTGCAACACGCGGTCCACAGTTCCGGCAGAAACACCCGCCATGCGGGCAATGTCTTTAATGGTGTAGTTCTTGTTTTCCATATTCTTTGTCTCATTCGTTTTAAGGCACTAAAGGTTCAATGTCTAAAACTTAAATATTATAAATATTTGCGGCAAAGATACGAATTATTTTGTTTCTCCAAGTAAATTTTCTACTTTTGTGTTCGATAACGGTTAATAAAAGCAAAAACCAATATCTTGCCTATTAGCTTTACAATCAATACTATATAGGTATAGAAAAGAGAAAGTAATATTTTTATATACTTAAAACACAGTAGAATGAAAAAATTTATGGATGAAAACTTCCTGTTGCAGACAGAAACCGCACAGAAGTTGTATCATGAACATGCGGCCAAGATGCCGATTATCGATTATCACTGTCACTTAATCCCTAAAATGGTAGCGGACGACTATCAGTTTAAGTCATTGACTGAAATCTGGTTGGGCGGCGACCATTACAAATGGCGTGCTATGCGTACCAATGGTGTAGACGAACGTTTCTGCACAGGTAAGGATACTTCCGACTGGGAAAAATTTGAAAAGTGGGCTGAAACCGTTCCTTATACTTTCCGTAATCCTTTGTATCACTGGACACACCTGGAGTTGAAGACAGCGTTCGGTATCGATAAGATCCTGAGCCCGAAGACTGCCCGTGAGATTTATGACGAGTGTAATGAGAAGCTGGCTCAACCGGAATACTCTGCTCGTGGCATGATGCGCCGTTATCATGTGGAAGCTGTTTGTACTACGGATGATCCTATTGACTCTCTGGAATATCATATTCAAACACGCGAAAGTGGTTTTGAAATCAAAATGTTGCCGACATGGCGTCCTGACAAGGCAATGGCTGTAGAAGTTCCTGCTGACTTCCGTGCATACGTTGAGAAACTGGCTGAAGTAAGCGGTGTTGCTATTTCTAATTTCGATGATATGGTAGCTGCCCTGCGCAAGCGTCACGACTTCTTTGCTGAACAAGGCTGTAAATTGTCTGACCACGGTATTGAAGAATTCTACGCAGAAGACTATACAGATGCTGAAATCAAAGCTATATTTAATAAGGTATATGGTGGAGCAGAACTGACCAAGGAAGAAATCCTGAAATTCAAATCAGCTATGCTGGTTATCTTCGGTGAAATGGACTGGGAAAAAGGCTGGACACAACAATTCCACTATGGCGCTATCCGTAACAATAACAGTAAGATGTTCAAGTTGCTCGGTGCTGATACTGGTTTCGATTCTATCGGTGAATTTACTACTGCTAAGGCAATGTCTAAATTCCTCGACCGCTTGAATTCCAAAGGCAAGTTGACGAAGACTATTCTTTATAACCTCAATCCGTGCGCTAATGAAGTTATTGCCACTATGTTGGGCAACTTCCAGGATGGCACGATTCCGGGTAAGATACAGTTTGGTTCCGGCTGGTGGTTCCTCGATCAGAAGGACGGTATGGAGAAACAGATGAATGCTCTTTCCGTGCTGGGGCTGCTGAGCCGTTTCGTAGGTATGTTGACGGACTCTCGTTCATTCCTCTCCTATCCGCGTCATGAATATTTCCGCCGTACATTGTGTAATCTTGTTGGCCGTGATATTGAAAATGGTGAAATTCCGGCTTCTGAAATGGACCGCGTGAACCAGATGATTGAAGATATCAGCTACTATAACGCTAAGAATTTCTTCAAGTTCTAAAAGAAGAATTACTTTTTACTCATAGCAAGGAGTGCATCAAAGTTATATTGATGCGCTCCTTTTATATATATGGGAGAGAAAATTTCTCTATGTTATTGGCTTTTATAAATTATTCATTAACTTTGCGACATCTTTAGGAATATTCTGATATACTCCTAAAAGGTTGCATATTAAATAGTTAGAAGCGTTTACCATATTATTCTTGTCAAGGAAATCGCCAAATTTCAAATGGGTATAAGAATAATAGGCAACAAAACGCTCATGCTCGCTGTATATCCAAATGTATAGTAGAGCGTGGGCTGTTGTCTTTATTATCTATATCCGGGTGTTTGGCGATACCTCTTGACAGATAATGGCAGCAGTTCCCACGCTTTCATTTTATTTATAGGTGTCGTATGGGGACTTTCGGCACCAGATATACACGATGAGAAATACTATATCTGTCTTATGTGCGGCAACTTTTCTGTGCCTGCTCTGTTCTTCCTGTTCATCAAGCAGGCAAGTATCCTATTTGCAAAAGCTGAATGAGGAATTCCGGGACACTCTTATAGAATATGATGCTCGCATCATGCCTAAAGATTTGCTTACCATCTCCGTCAGTTGTTCTGAACCGGAAGCCGCCTTGCCTTTCAATTTAGTGGTACCTGCTTCGCAAACAGGAATCAATTCCACTAATTTAGTTTCACAACCTACCCTGCAAAACTATCTGGTGAACAATCAGGGCGAGATCGTTTTCCCTGTACTCGGCACCTTGAAAGTAGGTGGAATGACCACTCAGGAAACCTCTGAACTGATTGTGGGGAAATTGGAACGCTACTTGAAAGAGCGTCCCATCGTGACTGTCCGGTTGGTAAACTATAAGATTTCCGTAATTGGAGAAGTAAGCCGCCCGGGAGTCTATACCGTAAATAACGAACAGGTGAATGTCTTTGAAGCTGTAGCAATGGCGGGTGATCTGACCATATACGGGAAGCGGGATAATGTACATATCATCCGCACCGTAGACGGTAAACAAAAACTTATCACCATCAACCTGAATGATGAAAACATCATTTATTCCCCCGACTTCTATCTACGGCAAAACGACATCCTCTACGTGGAGCCGAACAAGGCGAAGAAACAGAGTGCCAACATTGGTTCTTCCACCAATCTTCTGATTTCCATAACCTCTATACTTATATCCCTGGCGGGGTTAATGGTCAATATTTTACGATAAAAAGTATAATTCACTAACTAACACAATCTATATATATGAACACCAATCAAACAGACACTAATCAAATGCAGGAACAAGAAATAGACCTGATTGAACTATTCTACAAACTGTTGGCGCACTGGCGGTGGTTTCTGCTGGCTGCTGTGGTAGCACTTGCCGGCGCATACATTTATGTACATGTAGCTACTCCCATCTATCAGGCAACGGCTTCTGTTGTCATCAAGGATTCGGAAGGAAGCAATAAGGCCATTGATGAGCTATTTCAGAAAGTCGCTCCTTCTTCCCTCAGCTCTGCAAATACGCAGATTGAAGATGAAATGGAGATATTGCGTTCACGCTCTATCCTGCTGCAAGTGATTAATGAGCTGAATCTGCATACGAAGTACAAGGTGAAAGATGGACTTTTCTATAATGAAACCACTACACCTCCCATCATTGCTTCTATGGATAAAGCATCCATGGATACATTGAGCGGGACATTGCTGATACAAGTAGAGAAAGCAGGTGAACGTTATGCCGTGAGCAGCGCCTTGGACGATATTTGTGTAACGGAGACTTTCACAGGTTTCCCCGCTTTTATAGAAACTCCTGCCGGACGATGCACTCTAAGATTACTGCCCGGACATCAGTTTTCCGAGGCCATAAAGATAAGTATTTGCCGTCCTATTGATGCCGTAAACGATTATTCCGGTCAGCTGGTGGTCACCACTACCTCAAAGAAAACTTCTATCATCAGTCTAACCTTCAAGGATACGGATAAGGATCGTGCGGAAGCTTTTCTTGCCAAGTTGATTGAAGTCTACAACCGGGATGCAATGGATGATAAGAATAAGGTGACAGGAAATACACTCATCTTTTTGGAAGAACGTTTGGACAGTATCAGCAACGAACTGGGATTTGTAGAAAAGCATCTGGAGCAATACAAACAAAAAGAACGTCTGAGCGATTTGAAAACCAACATGACTCTGGATCTGAATACAAACAATGAGTACGAAAAGAAGTTGCTGGATGTGGAGATGCAACTAAATATGACTAACTATATTTATAACTATTTGTCGGATGATAAACACCGTTTTTCGCTATTACCGGTGAATACGGGGATTGCCGATACGGAACTGGTGCAACTGATTAACGAATATAACAAGGAACTGCTGGAACGTGAACGGCTGATGAACACCATGAAAGCAGATAATCCGACGGTGGTAAATCAGGATATTCGCATTGATGCATTGAGAAGAAATGTAGTAAGTTCTGTGGTCGGTGTGAAAGACGGACTGAGCATAGCACGCACTGATATTCTGCGTAAAACCGATTATTTCAACTCCCGTATCGGAAATATGCCGAAGCAGGAAAGGGAGTTCAATAACATAGACCGTCAACAGCAAATTAAGGCAAACCTATATCTGATGTTGCTTGAACGGCGTGAACAGGCAGCTATTTCTTTGGCAGCCACAATGAACAAAGCAAGAGTGATTGATGCTCCCCTATCTGCTGACAGACCGATAGCTCCGCGAAGTATGATGATCTATGCCGGAAGTCTGTTTCTGGCATGTGCAATGACGGCAGGAGTGATTTTGTTCGGAGGCATTTTCCGCACTAAAATAATGTCGGTAGCAGAAGTAGAGAGTACACAAATTTCTGTAATGGGAATCATTCCGTATACCAAAGAAGGTGGTGGCGTTGAAGAAGGACAAAACGGCATCATGGAAGAATCTTTTCGCCGCATGAGAAGCAATCTGCGTTTTCTTACCGAAGACGGTGACAAAAAATGTATTCTGATGACCTCCACCATTAGCGGAGAAGGAAAGAGTTTCATCAGCATCAACCTGGCTCTGACCTTTGCTTTTCTGGGATGCCGGGTACTGGTAGTGGGTCTGGATATCCGCCGTCCCAGACTGGCGGAGTATTTCAGAATAAAGAGTCATGTAGGTATGACCAGTTACCTTTCGGACAATGAGATAAAACCGGAAGATATAATCTTCCCGTCAGGAGTACATGAGCAATTATTCGTCGCACCTGCCGGACCTATCCCTCCTAATCCGGCAGAACTGTTGGAAAGAGCCCGATTGAAAGAGGCATTCGCGTATTTCCGTGAACAGTTTGATTATATCATTGTGGACTCGGCTCCGGTGGGATTGATTAGTGATACATTGAGCTTGAGTAAAGTGACTGATTTCACACTCTATGTGTGCCGCATGAATTATACGCACAAGAATGTGTTGTCTGAAATTGTCGAGATACAACGATCAGGGCAACTAAACCAAATATCTTTAGTAGTGAATGGTGGTAATCTGGCGGAAAAGAAATATGGTTACGGATATGGCTACGGATATAGTTATGGTTACAGAGATACTCATAAAAAGCATAAGTAATATACACTCATTTTTTTCATCTCACTTTTTTTTCTTCTCAATGAAGATACTGCTCCGGACTTTCATAAGTTAGGTAAAGTCCGGACGGTATTTTCTAAAACCACCACTTCTTCTTTTTATTCTGTTCCGCAGGGATATTGCCTTGCGTATAGATATCCCGGAAGGTTTTACGTTCTTTAATCATCTGATAGATAAGTCCCCAATCGGGCAATCCGCCCAGATTACGGTCATCAATGAAAAGGTCTACTTTCAGTTTACGGGAGAATCCACAGTCCTGCTGCTTCTCTTCGGGATAATCACGATTGACAGCATAGAATTCCACTCCTCTTTCTTTGCACCAGGCAACGGCTTCTTCCAGAAGTTCACCTTCGCGCACACTCCACAAAATAAGCCTGTGCTGATCTTGCTGCAACAGTTTTAAAGTGTCTGTTGCAAAAGGAATTTCTCTACCGATACGGGGATAGCGATGTTCTACTATAGTTCCGTCGAAATCAACTGCTATTGTCATAGTTTTATGCTGAAAAATTACAGAACAAAGATACGAATCTTATTGAAAAAACAAAGCGTTCTCTCCCTTTTACAATAGGCAAATATGAAAGAAATTTGCATATATTTTCATAAAAATGTATTTTTGCGCTTAATTTTTCACTAACAACATAATATTAGGATGACTCAATCACCCAAAAATGTATCTAAAGGGTTCACTAAAGCCTTTTGGGTAAGCAACACGGTCGAACTGTTCGAACGTATGGCGTATTATGCCGTTTTTATCGTTCTCACTATTTATCTTTCTTCTATTTTAGGCTTCAACGACCTTGAAGCGAGTATGATTTCCGGTTTATTTTCCGGTGGTCTTTATCTTTTGCCTATCTTCACGGGTGCTTATGCCGATAAGATAGGTTTCCGGAAATCCATGATTGTTGCTTTTTCGCTGCTGTCTGTCGGATATCTGGGTTTAGGAATTCTCCCTACCCTGCTGGAAGCTGCCGGTTTGGTGGAATATGGCAAAGCAACCCGTTTCACCGGACTGCCGGATAGCGATAGCCGCTGGATGATCGTTCCTGTGCTGTTTGTTATCATGGTGGGCGGATCGTTTATCAAATCCATTATTTCAGCTTCAGTGGCAAAAGAAACTACGGAAGCAAACCGCGCACGCGGTTATTCCATCTTTTATATGATGGTGAATATTGGTGCATTTACCGGAAAAACAGTGATTGACCCGTTGCGGAATGTTATTGGAGAGCAGGCGTATATCTATATCAATTATTTCTCTGCTACGATGACCATATTGGCATTACTTTCCGTTGTTCTGCTCTATAAATCTACCCATACGGCAGGCGAAGGAAAAAGTATGCGTGAAATCGGTCAGGGTTTTCTGCGCATCATTACAAACTGGCGTCTGCTGATTCTTATCCTGATTATAACGGGATTCTGGATGGTGCAGCAACAGTTATACGCTACGATGCCTAAATATGTAATCCGTATGGCGGGCGAAACTGCCAAGCCGGGTTGGATAGCCAATGTAAATCCGTTTGTAGTGGTTTGTTGCGTTAGTTTCGTGACGCGTTTGATGGCGAAACGGTCGGCTATTACTTCCATGAATATCGGTATGTTCCTTATCCCCTTCTCGGCTCTGCTGATGGCATGTGGTAACCTGCTTGGAAATGATGTGATAAGCGGAATGAGCAATATCACATTAATGATGATAGCCGGTATCGTGATACAGGCTTTGGCAGAATGTTTTATTTCACCGCGTTATCTGGAGTACTTCTCCCTGCAAGCGCCTAAGGGTGAAGAAGGTATGTATCTTGGATTTAGCCATCTTCATTCCTTCCTCTCCTCCATCTTCGGTTTTGGTATCGCGGGAGTATTGTTGACAAAATACTGTCCCGATCCTGTCCTCTTTGAGACTCGTGAAGCATGGGAGGCTGCCAGCACCAATGCGCATTATATCTGGTACTATTTCGCCGCTATCGGTCTGATATCTGCACTGGCACTGTTAGTATTTGCCAAAATCACCCAATCCATCGACAAAAAGAAGAAAGCCAAGGTCTGAATATCTCATTTTTTATGTATATTTGCCGTCACTTTGCCATAAAAGTGGCGGCTTTTTCTAAATAGAGGAGAACATAATGAAAGTAAAATTTATAAGCCTTGCGAGCGGAAGTAGTGGCAACTGCTATTATATAGGCACTGAAAAATACGGAATACTTATTGACGCTGGTATAGCGGTACGTACTATTAAGAAATCATTGAAGGAGGTGGGCATCGGTATGGAAACAATACGCGCGGTATTTGTTACACACGACCACGCAGACCATATCAAAGCTGTAGGCGGACTGGGTGAGAAACTGCACATCCCTGTCTACACAACTGCACGTATCCACGAAGGAATCAACAAAAGTTATTGCATGACAGAGAAGCTCCACTCTTCCGTTCATTACCTGGAGAAAGAAGAACCGATGGTACTGGAAGATTTTCACATTGAGTCTTTCGAAGTTCCCCACGACGGTACGGACAATGTGGGTTATTGCATTGAAATCGACGGAAAAGTATTCTCGTTCCTTACCGACCTTGGTGAAATCACCCCTACTGCTGCCAAGTTTATCCGTAAAGCGAACTACCTGATACTGGAAGCTAACTATGATGATGAAATGCTACGTATGGGTACATATCCGCAGTATTTAAAGGAGCGCATCACCAGCCGTACAGGACACATGAGCAATATTGCAACGGCCGAGTTCCTGGCTGAAAATATCACGGAAGATCTGAAATATATCTGGCTTTGTCATTTGAGCAAAGACAATAATCACCCGGAACTTGCTTACAAGACGGTGGAATGGAAATTAAAGAGTAAAGGCATATTGGTAGGTAAAGATGTGCAACTCTGTGCTTTAAAGCGTAGCACTCCTTCCGACTTGTACGAGTTTGATTAAAAAAAGCCGCTTTCATCGAAAAAAGATTTTATTTTGCTTGGATGAATAAAATAAAAGGACTACTTTTGCACCCGCAAATAAGAAAAATGATGCACTCTTAGCTCAGCTGGTAGAGCAATTGACTCTTAATCAATGGGTCCAGGGTTCGAGTCCCTGAGGGTGTACGAAGATAAGGTTCTGAAAACAATTGAGTTTCAGAACCTTTTTTATCGTCACTGGATGTGACTTTGCTACTAGACTAAAAGAATCTTGAAAATCTCCCGTATGTAGATGCAACAACAGGAGGCATTTATCTGTTTTTCATTATATAGTTTCACTCTCATCATGAATAATTGGAAGAAAAAATTTATCATAATATGGAGCGGGCAACTATTTTCTATATTAAGTAGTTCCATCGCTCAGTTCTCTATTGTCTTATGGATTAGTCTCAAAACGGGTTCTGCGGAAGTTTTGTCCTTTGCCATGATTGCCGCCTTGTTGCCGCAAGCCTTGTTAGGGGCATTTGCAGGCGTATACGTGGATCGCTGGAACCGGAAATGGACTATGATAGGTGCAGATAGTTTCGTTGCACTTTGTTCCGGTATCATCGCCTTGTTATTTTACCTGGATATTGTGGAATTGTGGCACATCTATATATTATTGGCACTTCGTTCCATTGGTGGTTCGTTCCATTCACCGGCAATGAAATCATCCATTCCATTGCTGGCTCCGGAAAAGGAACTGACACGTATTGCGGGAATTAACCAGGCTATCCAGTCTATTTGTAATATCGGTGGCCCTGCGTTGGGAGCGGTTCTGCTTCTGGCATTCGATATGAGTGTAGTCATGTTATTGGATGTGGCAGGCGCAATCATTGCCTGCACTTCCCTACTGTTTGTTTACATTCCGAATCCGAAGAAGGAAAATCTCTCAGCTAAGAGTGTGTTGAACGATATGCGCGACGGTTTCCATGTGATTATGCGTAACCGAGGAGTTAGTTGGGTGATGGTTACAGAGATCCTGATTACTTTCTTTGTGTTGCCGATAGTCGCCCTGATGCCGCTGATGACTTTACATACTTTCTCCGGAACAGCTTATCAGATTAGTTTGATAGAAACACTTTTCGGGGTGGGCATGTTGGCTGGAGGGGCTTTATTGGGGATTTGGAATCCTAAGATCAGGAAGATACTGATGATTGCGTTCTCCTATGCAGTACTTGGTCTGGCATTGGCTATATGTGGTATGTTGCCCGGCAATGGGTATGTCTTTTTTGCCATACTGACGGTGGTACAAGGGCTTATCGTGCCATTTTTATCCGGTCCCTTTACCGCTCTATTGCAGACGCAGTTCAAACCGATTTATCTGGGACGTGTATTCTCGCTTTTCGACAGTATAAGTTTATTCCCTTCTATTATCGGTTTGCTTGTGACAAGCTTTGTAGCCGACTCTTTGGGAATAGGCAACATATTTATATACTGTGGTTTTGCCATTGTACTGACTGCAATTCTGATGATGTGTATTCCTTCTGTTAGAAATCTGGAGAAAGAGGAAATCAGGAAGAAAAAGTAAATAGTATTATTGCGCGTCTATACCTCTTTTTTTCAGCATCTCAAAGTCTTCTTTTCTCATTCCTATATCATCCAGTGGACGCGGTTCATTATGATCGTTCAGATAAACCCTCGATTTCTCTGTATAGAGAGGGCTGGTGACAGATAGACTGTCATTGCGATACGGAGTTTCTATTCCGGCCAGTTCCATCATGGTCTGGAAAAAAGAAATGCTGGAAGATATATTTTTCTGTTGGTTCATCGAAGCAGCTTTCTCTATCCCGGGATACTCTTCCCTATAACTGTCGGATGTCCACAGCAGGAAAGGTACGTGTAGCTGATAGTAGGACGGAACGGGGGATGCATGAAGAAACAGGTGTCGACCATCGTCGAAGATATCTTCCCCATGATCGGACGTGTAAAGCATACTGGCATCTACTTGCTGCTCCTCCAATAGGTGGATGATACGTGCCAGGAAATTATCCGTATACCGAATGGAATTGTCGTAGGCATTCATCAGGTTATCTCTGTATTTCACTTCTGCATCTACGGGGAAATCCGGCAAGAAGAAAGCAGCAGCTTCCGGATAACGTTCCCGGTAATTGAAGTGGGATCCATAGGTATGCAATACAATAAACTGTTTCCGATTTCCTTTTTCAAGTTCTTTTTCTACCAACATTAACAGGTCGTCATCTGAAGGGTTATATTGCGAATCCTGAGAATCTTCCTTGATAAAATCATAAGTATCCGCTTCCATTCCGAAGAAGTCGATGAAAGAATGGTTATACCGCTGGTTTGAGAAGAAAGCTGTCTGGAAACCGGCTTCTTTGAAAGCGGTAATGATGCTTTTCCGATAATAAATGGAATCGAAATTCTGTGCAGATACAGGAGAAAGCAGCATTGGTACACTCTTGTGCGTAGTATTCGATTCCGTCAGAACATGGCAGAAAGAGGTCACTCCTTCTATTTTAGAAAGTTCAGGGTTCGTATCCCGATCATAGTCGTAAAGACTCCAGTTCAGGGCGCGGGATGTCTCGCCCACTACCATAATATAAATTTCGCGCCTGTCTTCCGGATGGGAAGGCTGGGCGTTAAAAGTGAAATTCTCTGATGTGCGGTGATACGTCCTTGTTTGGGCATTACGCTGGAATGCGAGTGCTACATTGTAACACACGTTGGCCGGATACAAATCCGACTTCAGCTCGTAACGTTTATCCAGTCCATAAGCGGCGCCCAATGAGATAAAGCCGATGAGTAAGGCAATCCATGCCTTTTTCCGTTCCCGACGGATAAATTCCGGAGATAATTTCCGCTTCTTTATAATGGAGATTGCAGCCAGAATCAATGCCGGTATATAAAGGATAATCACACTCACTAATGCCGGAACAAGATTATCCAGCAACTCCATAGCTTCACTTGAATTAGTGGTTACCAGGTTCAGGAACATATCCACAGCAATAATGGACTGTCCGAAGAGATAAAGCAGTACTATCTGGAAAGCTCCGAAGAAGATGAATAGGAAAAGGATCCAGAACATCTTTCCACAGTTTCTCGACAAAGTCATTAATAGATAATAGAAAGCAAATGGCAACAGTACATTGCACACTTTTGCCACTACAGGCATCGGCTCTGTAAAACAGAGGATGATATTGGGTACTATCAGGATCAACAGGAACAGATAGAACAAATGCTCCTGATTTTCCAACCATTTCTTTATGTTTTTAAAAAGCTTCATTGATGTTGAATATAAATCCGGTCTGGCCTTTTCCAAACCCTAAATCTAACCTTACGTTTACTCTCTTTTTGAACTCCCATCGATAACCAAAACCATAATTAGGGAGGATATGTTTAACTTCGAAGCCGGAGAATTTAGGAAATACGGTTCCCGCTCCTGCCCATACAGCTACGCCATTTCGCCTCCAGACGTGCTGGCGAAGCTCTATCTGCGCATCCATGGCACATTTATCACGGTAACGCCCTTCGTAATAGCCACGCATGGAATAAGAACTTCCCAATGTTGCCATCAATCCCCAAGGCGGATTACCGTAATTCAGCAACGTATGAAATTGCCCTGCCAATACTCCCCCTTTCCATACAGGATGATAATAGCTGGTAGTCAGCTCTGTGCTGCTGAAAGCATATTTATTACCGAGGAATGCAGGACTGAATCGTTGGTCTATTCTCAGGTAATAGCCACTATAGGCATTTGTGAGGAAATCCCGTGAATCATAGAGTAATGAGAATCCGAGGCTTATATTGGTAGTCCGTGCTTTCATTCCTTCCCACAGTTCGGGCTTTTCAAAATCGTGGCCGTAGACATAATCAAAGACAGCCATTGGACCGATATAGAAGTTCCGCGCTACACGAGTCATGAAGTCTACCTTTACTTGTGCCTGGAAGCGGTCGTAATCACTTTCATTATCGTCATTAGAACCGTTTTCATATCCTTTTCCCCAATACAAGCTGGGGAACGAATAGAAATAAAGATTATAATTCAGACGGTATTTGTCTTGTGGAAAGAGATGATTTCCACGTACCCCCAACAAATAGAAACCTACCGTAGATACATCACCATATAAAGATACATTAGATGGCGGAAGGATGGTGTCATTCAGGTCTGTACGATATAATCCGGCGGCTACCAGACCGATACCGAGCTTGGTGTCACTGGAATAATGAGGCCCTCCGATAACGCTGAAGTCAAACTTCTTGTTTTTTTTCTCTTTATTAGCATCATTAAAATAGTCCAGGAATTTCTTGAAGAAACTTTTCTTTTGTGGTAAAGTGTCAGTTACAGATACAGAAGATTCGACTGAAACATCTGTCCCTGTGGGGCCTTGTGCCCATATATCGGTGGCTATTATCAATAACAGCACCGGTAATATCCATCTCGTTAGTTTAGCGTCCATGATTACACCTGTAGAAAACTACGTCGGCAAATTTAGTTTTATTTTAACCATATAACAACAATTTTGTGAAGTGTTTTGTTCAAACTTCTTCCATTAAGAAAAAAGGGGGAAGAAATAAGAATTTCAGAACTTTATTCCCGTTTTAACGTTATTCTTTTAGAACGAATAACGAACTTCATTATGAAAACAAAAATGGATATTCCCGATAAAGAGGGGCGAAAACGACTTGTGATTGTGGGTGGCGGCTTCGGTGGATTGAAGTTGGCACGAAAATTGAGAAGTGATAAATTCCAGATAGTGTTATTGGACAAGAATAATCATCATATTTTCCAACCCCTACTCTATCAGGTAGCAACCGCCGGTATTGAACCGAGTGCAATTTCTTTTCCTTACCGCAAGATATTTAAAAAGAGAAAACATTTCCATATACGTATTTGTGAGGCGCAGCGGGTAATTCCCGAAGATAATATTCTGGAGACTTCCATCGGAGCTCTTTCATACGATTATCTGGTTGTCTCTACCGGATGCCGTACTAACTATTTTGGTAACGATGGGCTATCTCAACGGACAATGGCCCTGAAGAACACTGCGGAAGCTTTGTTTAATCGCAACCAGATACTGGAAAGTTTTGAAAAAGCACAGAATACCAGCAATCTGGAGAAAAGAAAACGTCTCATGACATTTGTCATCGTAGGTGGCGGTGCTACGGGTATAGAACTTTCCGGTGCATTGGCAGAAATGAAGAAATTTGTGCTTCCGCAAGACTATCCCGATCTTGATATGAACCTGATGCGCATTATTCTTGTGGATGGTGCTCCCCGCCTGCTCTCCGCTTTCTCTAAAAAATCTTCGGAAGAAGTGGCAAATTACTTATTAAAACGTGACGTGGAGATCATAACCAGTGTGCAGGTTACGAATTATGAGAATGGAACGATGACTCTGAGTGATAACAGTACTCTGGAAACAATGAATGTCTTTTGGGTTGCAGGTGTACGTGCCAACAGCATAGATGGACTTGCAAAAGAAGCCTATGGTCCCGGTAACCGCCTCCTTGTTGATCTCTACAACTGTGTTCAGGGTTATAACAATATTTTTGCCATCGGTGATACTGCACTTATGATTTCCAAGGAATACCCGAAGGGACATCCACAAGTAGTTCAACCAGCCATTCAGCAAGCCCGTAATCTGATCCAGAATCTGGATAGAAAGGAACGGGGGCTTGAAATGCAGCCTTTTGTTTATCACAACAAAGGTTCCATGGCTACCATAGGACGCAATCACGCAGTGGTAGAACTGAAAAACCTTCGTTTCGGTGGTTTCCCCGCGTGGGCAGTATGGTTATTCATCCACTTAATGAGTATTGTAGGTGTAAAGAACCGTCTGTTTATCTTTGTAGACTGGATGTGGAGTTACTTTACATACGATCCTTCTTTGCGGGTAATTATAAAACCTTTGCGTAGAGATAAACCATAATGCCTTATTTTTCGTTATATTAAATATAAATGTTTAAACGAACGACTATGCTTTACAAATTTTTATTCCCGTCTAAACCGGATGGAGCAGCAACGTCTGCTATATTATTAATAGTGAGAATTATATTTGGTGTGTTACTAATGAACCATGGTATCGAAAAGTGGTCCAATTATCAGGAGTTATCCGCTGTATTTCCCGATCCGTTGGGTGTGGGCAGTCCTCTTTCCCTGGGATTAGCCATATTCGGTGAATTGGCTTGTTCTATGGCATTTATCATTGGTTTCCTTTACCGTCTGGCAATGCTGCCGATGATATTTACAATGGGGATGGCATTCTTTGTTATTCACGGAAACGATCCGTTTGCGGTCAAAGAACTGGCTTTCATATATCTGGTGGTATACGTACTGATGTATATTATCGGTCCTGGAAAGTTTGCCGTAGACCACTGGCTGGGTAAGGCTTTAACTCCCAAAAAGCCTTAATTTTACTGGGGCTGTTTAACTGAAAATTTGTTTTTGTCTCTTATTTAAGTGTATTTTTCACAAAAAGCACTTATATTTGCCCGAAGAAAAAGAGCAAAGAGTTAAATCAATAAACTCAGTAAAACAAAAGAAAGTAATTATGAAAAAGAGTAATTTGAATTTGGCTGCAACCGTGATGATTTGTGGCGCATTTCTTTTCAGTTCTTGTATCGGTTCTTTCGGCCTGCACAGTAAATTGGTAAATTGGAACCAAAGTATCGGTACAAAGTTTGTTAATGAGCTTGTTTATCTGGCTTGCAACATTATCCCCGTATATCCTGTTTGTTATCTGGCAGATGCGTTGGTAATCAACTCCATTGAATTCTGGAGCGGTTCCAATCCGATGGCTAACGTGGGTGATGTGAAGAAAGTAAAAGGTGAAAACGGAAACTATCTCGTAAAAACATTGGAGAACGGTTACTCTATCACAAAGGAAGGTGAAACCACTGCTATGGAGCTGGTTTACGATAAAGAATTGAACACTTGGAATGTTGTTGCAGAAGGTGTTAGTACTGAATTGCTGCAAATGAACGGTGATGGTACTGCACAGATGTATCTGCCGAATGGTGAAGCAATGAATGTGACATTGGATGCACAAGGCGTAGCTGCTGCTCGTCAGGCAACGATGATCAACACTTATTACGCTGCACGCTAATTAAGAAAAGAATTTGAATATGCGGGCGGATGAGTAATCATTCGCCCGTTGCTTTTTATACCTCTCCCGATTTTTTAGAATGGGTAACCTACTGCAAAGTGGAAAGCAAAGTCACGTCCGAAGTCAGGACGCAGAATGGGATAGCGATCCTTTCCCTTTTCAGGATTAACAGCCTTCATACCACCATCAAAGCGAAGTACAAAGAAATCCAGATCCAGACGTAATCCCACACCGTAAGCTACGGCTATTTGCTTATAAAACTGGTCGAACTTGAATTTACCCCCCGGTTGATCCTGATATTCACGAATCGTCCAAATATTTCCCGCATCTACAAACAAAGCACCTCTGAACTTCCAGAATAAACGTGTGCGGTATTCTATACTGGCATCCAGCTTGATATCACCCGACTGGTTCATGAAGTTACCTTTTTCATCGGAGAAAGTACCGGGACCAAGACTACGTACCGACCATCCGCGTACACTGTTTGCTCCACCCGAGAAATAACGTTTCTCGAAAGGAATCATCCGTGCGTTTCCGTAAGGAATGGCAATACCTCCCCCAATATGAAATGCAATGGAGTTACGGTTATCGATGACGATATTTTTGGCAAAGTCCAGGTCACCTTTTATATATTGTGCATACGGAATATTCAAGATAGTGTATTCATCCTGATCATTCTTCTTTAAATTACTCATTTTAGAAAGCACATACAGGAGATTTCCCGCAGACTCAAAGTTAAAACGTATACTATAAGAATTACCAATCACTGCATTGTTCATCAATGCTTGTCCTGCGCTGTTATAGATATAGCTGTACCCGGTACGGACAATCAAACGGTCTTTATAGTTATACTCCAGCAGATAGTTCTTCTCATCGTTCAGGAAATTGTTTTTAAACTCGGGTTCTATCCACGGCATATACAAATAGTTGATGTCCAGCAAGTCTATACGATGCTGCGAACGCTGTCTCTGCAATCCCCATTTATAACTCCATGAACCGGATGCAACGATGCGTGTAAACTCGGGACGCATCTGATAATTATATTGCAGCCCGAATTCTGTGGTTGCCCTTATCTTCCGCTTAAAGTCATTGGATATGAACGGAAACATGAAGCGGGGAAAGTTTATACTGGTTTCCACACCGAGTTCCGTATAGTTGTCATTCTTATACCCTAAACCGGAAACAGCTTCGTAAGCTCCGCGAAGCTTAACCAGAAAAGTTTCGGAACCTCTGAATACATTGCGATTCTGAAAAGATACAGATGCTGCGGCACCCAAATCACCCGCAGAGTTCGTTCCCTCCAGTTCGAAAGATACAGACTGATGTTTGTTCTTCGTCAGCATAACATAGGCATTCAGCTTTGCGCTATCATTTACCTGTGTTTCGAAGAAACGTACATTGGTATATTTCAATACCGGCAGACGTCCGAAGTTGGAGTAAGTGCGTTGCACATCCTGTTCATTGTAAAGATCTCCCGGAGTTATCCGCAGATTATCAGTCAAAACTTTAGGACGCAGGTACAATTTATCTTTATAATATATGGGAACCCCTTTATAGTGTATCGAATCATTGATTTCTACACTACTAAGAGCTGAAGATTGCAGCACGTCATAGTCTGCAATGAAATTCACTTTATTAATCGTATACTGTGGATGATCCTGCAATTCAGCACCGGAATGCTGTCTGTATCGTGCCAGATGCAAGGTTAGATCCACCTGATAAGTGCCACGTACTGTATCCGCTGTATAAGAGATATAATCTTTATTGAATTTATAATAACCGTTGCGAAGCAGGTTACCCGTGATCCGTTGGCGTTCACTGTCCAGTATGTTGGCATTGAAGTACATACCTTCGGATAAATAGGTCGATGCAGAATCTTTCTGCATATATTCCCAGATTTTTTCATCCTGAACATCATATTTCAGGCTACGGACAATATACGGCTCTCCGGTGTTTACTTTATAAGCCAGTTTTACCTTTTTCTTCTTGATTTTGGGAATGTACTCTACGGTAGCACCCATGTACCCCATATTCTGAACGGCTTTCGTCATTTCCTCCCGTGAACGTTCGGTTTCTTCCTTACTATAGATAACGGGGGCATCTCCCAGCCTGCGTAAAGCCCGGTTCACCCAACGGGTAGAATCACGTCCCGACCAGTTGTAAACATACAGCTGGGTTTTAATTAGACTAAACCATTTGGAGTTCGGATTTTGCCGCACATATATGGACAAATTAGAAGGCTTCACATTTTTATTATCAGTATGTATGCGCACTTCATCCAGCAAGTATGAACCATCCGGCACATATTTGGTGGTCGAGCAGGAAGCTAATGTAAGTATGGCAGCAGTAAGTAGTGCGTAGTGGAAGCCTTTCTTCATACCAGAATTAATAAATTGCGCATAATTGACTACAAATATAAATCTATTTTTTCTTTTCCGAAATAAAAAACCGGATGAAGTGTGTTCCGTTTTTTGATTATATAGAAATAATCACGTACTTTTGCCAAACGATAACATTTAAGCTATGGCACTGAGCAAAAACCGCATCAAATATATCCACTCGTTGGAGCTGAAGAAGAATCGTAAAACAGAAAAAGTCTTTCTGGCAGAGGGTCCTAAACTGGTAGGCGATTTGTTAGGACATTTTCCCTGCCGCTTTCTGGCGGCTACACCCGAATGGTTATCGCAACATCCCAAGCTTCCGGTAGAAGATGTTTCGGAAGTGTCTGAAGAAGACCTTTCCCGTGCCAGTTTATTGAAAACTCCCCAGCAAGTACTTGCCGTATTCGAGCAGCCGGAATATGAAACGGATGCTTCCGTCATCAGTCATTCGCTTTGCCTGGCGCTGGACGATGTACAAGATCCGGGAAATCTGGGCACTATCATTCGCTTGGCAGACTGGTTTGGTATAGAGCATATCTTCTGTTCCCCGAACACCGTGGATGTATATAATCCAAAGACGGTTCAAGCCACCATGGGAGGCATTGCCCGTGTGAAACTGCACTATACTTCCCTGCCCGACCTCATTCAAAGCCTGAAGGATATACCAGTTTACGGCACTTTCCTCGATGGAGAAAATATGTACACACAGAAATTATCATCCAACGGATTGATTGTGATGGGTAATGAAGGCAACGGAATCGGGAAAGAAGTGGAGCAACTCATAAACCGCAAACTTTATATTCCCAATTATCCCGCAGAGAGGGAAACGTCCGAGTCACTGAATGTGGCAATTGCTACCGCAGTAGTCTGTGCCGAGTTCCGTCGACAGGCAGCATCGTTGTAAAATCGAAAGGATAAAGTAGATAAGCACTTATTCCGGAAGGAAACGTTTCTTGGCAGAAAACTTCCGGAAGTTCCTGTAATACTTCATTTGCTTTCTGAAATATACCGGAGTACCCTTTGGAAATATCTTCTTCATTATTCAATAAAGCAATGACTCCGGGAAACCATTCCACTCCTTCTATCTCCTCTGTCAAGGGAAAGGCGGACACGACTTGTCCTTCTTCCACCCCTACCACATATTGTTTGAGATAACCATGTCCGGGCAGAAAAATAAAGTGTGAAGCAAATCGTTTGATCATCAGGGATTATCTTTACGGAATTGAACGTGTTCCGGATTGTCCAACTTCTTCAGTGTAGGTTCTGAAGATGGACGAGGACGGGCAGCATCACGTCTACGCGGATTATCATTTATCTTTTCTTCCACAGGTTTCAGTTCCTCTTTCTTGAGTTTCTGAGGTTCTATTTTCTCTGTCTTAACAGAATCTTTCTGAATAGAATCATTCTTAGCAAACGACAGTGTATCCGTAGCATGATAACGCATCAGTGAAATGCGGTCGGTCAGCAATGTACGGGTAGCCTGTGCTGCAGGATAATAGATATACCCACGTATTTCCCGGATTTCTCCCAACGTATCGGCAAAGAGGGAAACCGTTTCCATACCCGATTTATATACTTTCTGAATATCACTGATTATGCTGTCCTTATAGACAATCTGCATAGCCATGACGGGAGCATATAAGGAATCTGGCGCACCGTTGTGGAAGCGGAAACGAACGTTCCACCGCAAAGTATCGCGGTCTTTAAAGTTGGTATCTGAAGGTAAAACGAAAGTAATCTTGTTGTCCATCGGCATACCTGTCAGCTGATAGATACGTTGCCATGCCCATACATCAATGCTGTCCCCCGGAAGACTTTCCTTCGGCTTATTGTCACGTATGGCAATTAAATGATTGACAACATCCCGCTCCGCTTTCAGCCTTGCGTTTACTTTCTCATAAATCTTGGTGAGTACTTCCGGATTACGTGTGAACCAAACCATTGAAGAGTCAAATTCGGCTTGCGTAATGCCATGTTTTTTAAACACCGATTCAATGTACAACACCCTTTTATAGCCATCGGTATAAGGAACTTCTTCCCCCATAGCCTTTGCTATATGGTAGTCATAAAGCACATTTTCCATCTTAGCATCCGATATGACCACCTTCGGTCTTTTCACCTGACAGGCTGTCAAACAAGATGCTAACAGGAATATGCTAAACCATTGAATTCGATGCAGACCTTTCATGATTTCTTTATTGCATGATAAGAGTCATTCAAATATTTGCTGTAAAATAATAACAGGGCAATGATACCACAACTGATAGCGGCATCGGCAAGGTTGAATATTGGGCTGAAGAATATGAAATGATCCCCACCTACCAACGGCATCCATTGAGGCCAGTTCGTATCAATGATAGGAAAATAGAACATATCCACCACCTTTCCGTAGAACAAAGGAGCATATCCTCCGCCTTCCGGCAGGAATGAAGCTATCTGCGAATGTGTACTCTCATTGAACAACACACCATAGAACACACTATCGATGATGTTACCCAACGCTCCTGTAAGAATAAGAGATACACATACGATATAGCCTGTCTTCAAGCCCTGCTTGATTATTCTCGTTAAATACCACCCTATCGCTCCTACTGCAACAATACGGAACAAGGTAAGGAATAACTTACCGAATATTTCCATACCGAACGCCATACCGTTATTCTCGGTAAAGTAAATATAAAACCATGTAGGCGGTTCTGCATCTACCATGCCCAGCTTCTCATAAAGCCATTTTATGGCGTTTTCGCTCTGATGCCAATACATGTGAGTCTTGACATAGATCTTGATTATCTGGTCAGCAATTAATACCGAGAAAATAACGAGCAGCGCAATGCGACCTTTCGTGAGGTATTTGTTCATCCTTACTTCTTACCATTATTTTTGGCCTCAATGCTCAGCGTAGCATGAGGCACAGCACGCAGACGTTCGGCAGGAATCAACTTACCTGTTTCACGGCAAATGCCATACGTTTTGTTCTCGATGCGTACCAATGCGGCCTGCAAACCCTGGATAAACTTCAACTGACGTTGAGCCAGGCGTGTCGTTTCTTCTTTGGACAAGGTGTTGGCACCTTCTTCCAAAACTTTGTACGTAGGAGACGTATCGTCGGTATCATTACCGTCGGCTCCGGTTAAACTGGCTTTCAGCAATTCGTAATCGCGTTGTGCCAATTCTAACTTCTCATTAATAATGGCGCGGAATTCTTCCAATTCAGCATCCGAGTATCTTGTTTTTTCTGCCATAACTTTACGTGTTAAATCGTTAGTATTATTATTCTTTTACAACGCTTACGTACAGGGAGAAATCGTCAAAGTTAAGTTCCGTGCCGTTTTCCACCTCATCGGTCAGCGTCAGTGAGGTTCCTAAAACTTGGTTACAAATATAGTCTTTATATTCGTTTACCGCATCATCTGTTTGCTGATTTTTTGATAATGTAATCTTTATTTTGTCCGTTATCTCCAAACCGCTTGACTTGCGGATATTCTGAATACGGTTAACCAGCTCACGGGCAATACCTTCGCGGCGAAGTTCTTCTGTTACGGTTACATCCAGGGCAACAGTCAGCTTTCCTTCGTTGGCAACCAGCCATCCCGGAATGTCTTCACTGAAGATTTCTACGTCAGCGGCTTCCACAACCACATCCGTACCATCCAGTTGCAAAGTATAAGAACCGTTCTTTTCCAGTTCGGCAATAGCTTCCTGTGACATTTCTGCTACAGCGGCAGCTACGGCTTTCATTTGCTTGCCAAATTTCGGTCCCATCTTCTTGAAGTCACATTTCACTTTCTTTACCAGCACACCGGCGGCACCGTCTACGAACTTGATATCCTTCACGTTCACTTCGCTCATGATAAGTGCTTTTACTGCTTCGATGTGGGCACGTTGTTCCTCGTCCACTACCGGTATCATGATACATTGCAGTGGCTGGCGTACTTTGATGTTCACCTTGCGGCGCAAAGCCAATACCATAGAAGTTACGTCCTGTGCCATTTGCATACGGGCTTCCAGTTCTCTGTCTATCATTTCCGCGTTATATTCGGGGAATTTAGCCAGGTGTACGGATACCACATTGTCTCGTCCCGTTGCGGTAACCAAGTCCATATAGAGCTTGTCGGCATAGAACGGAGCGATGGGCGACATCAATTTGGCAACGGTTTCCAGACAAGTGTACAGAGTCTGGTATGCAGATAACTTATCCTGCGTAAATTCACCACCCCAGAAACGTTTACGGTTCAGACGAACGTACCAGTTGGAGAGGTTGTCATTTACGAAGTCGGATATCAGACGTCCGGCCTTTGTCGGCTCGTATTCGCTATAGCAAGTATCCACTTCTTTCACCAGTGTATTCAGTACAGAGAGTATCCAACGGTCGATTTCAGGGCGTTCAGCCATCGGCACGTCAGCTTCCTTGTATTCGAATCCGTCTACATTGGCGTAGAGGGAGAAGAAAGAATACGTATTATATAATGTACCGAAGAATTTACGACGAACTTCTTCGATACCGTCTACGTCGAATTTCAGGTTATCCCACGGAGAAGAATTGGTGATCATGTACCAGCGCAAGGGGTCGGACCCGTATTTCTCGATAGTTGAGAAGGGATCTACACCATTGCCCAGACGCTTGGACATCTTGTTACCATTCTTGTCAAGTACCAATCCGTTAGAGATAACAGCCTTGTAGGAGATGGTATCGAATACCATTGAAGCGATTGCATGGAGCGTAAAGAACCAACCGCGAGTCTGGTCCACACCTTCGGCGATAAAGTCGGCAGGGTAAACCTGATGGCTATCCAGCAGTTCTTTGTTCTCAAACGGATAGTGGATTTGTGCATACGGCATGGCGCCGGAATCGAACCATACGTCTATCAGGTCCGCTTCACGCTTCATGGGCTTGCCGTCTTTGGATACGAGGATGATATCATCCACATACGGACGGTGCAAGTCTATCTTATCATAATTTTCTCCATTGTACTCACCGGGTACGAAACCTTTATCCTTATAAGGATTGGACTTCATGAATCCGGCAGCTACGGATTTCTCTATTTCATTATAAAGCTCTTCAACCGAACCGATGCAGATTTCCTCGCTGTTGTCTTCCGTACGCCAGATAGGCAGCGGAGTACCCCAGTAACGTGAACGGCTCAGGTTCCAGTCATTTAGATTTTCCAGCCACTTGCCAAAACGTCCCGTACCGGTGCTTTCCGGTTTCCAGTTGATCGTCTTGTTCAGCTCTATCATGCGGTCTTTGCAAGCGGTAGAGCGGATGAACCAGCTATCCAACGGATAATACAATACCGGTTTGTCCGTACGCCAGCAGTGCGGATAATTGTGCACATGCTTCTCTATCTTGAACGCCTGGTTGTTGGCTTTCATCATCATGCAGAGACTTACGTCGAGACTTTCGTCCTGATCTGTCAGATTCGGATCGTAATCGTTCTTCACGAAACGACCTGCATATTCCTTATATAAGTCTACGTTTACGCGTTCTTTCACGAAGTTTTCGTCCAGTTCGTCCAATTTATAGAACTTACCGGTCAGGTCCACCATCGGGCGGAGTTCACCTTTCTTATTGATGAGTTGCAACGGTGGAACACCGGCGGCTTTCGCTACCTGGGCATCGTCGGCACCGAATGTCGGAGCGATATGTACGATACCTGTACCATCCTCCGTAGTCACATAGTCACCTGAGATTACACGGAATGCACCTTCACCCGGATTCACCCAAGGTATCAGTTGCTCATATTCCATACCTACAAGTTCCGGACCTTTATATTCTCCTACAATTTTGAACGGTATCAGCTTATCTCCCGGTTTGTAATCTTCCAGGGCGATGTCTTCCGCTTTCTTATTGAAGTGCGTGTAGAGCAAAGCTTTGGCAAGTACAACGGTGATTTTCTCTCCGGTGTATCCGTTGTAGCTTTGTACGGCTACATAGTCTATCTTCGGGCCTACGCAAAGCGCGGTATTTGAAGGCAATGTCCACGGAGTCGTGGTCCATGCTAAGAAGTACGGAGTTCCCCACTCTGCCATTTCCGGCTTCGGATTCTTCATCTTGAATTGTGCCACACAGGTCACATCCTTCACGTCACGGTAGCAACCGGGCTGGTTCAATTCGTGTGAGCTCAGTCCTGTTCCGGCAGCGGGAGAATACGGCTGTATGGTGTATCCTTTATAAAGATACCCTTTTGTATAGAGTTGCTTCAACAGCCACCACAAGGTTTCGATGTAGCGGTTGTCGTAGGTGATATAAGGATCGGTCATGTCTACCCAATACCCCATCTTGTGAGTCAGATCTTCCCATTCTTTGGTGAACTTCATCACATCTTTGCGGCAGGCAGCGTTATAGTCGGCTACGGAGATCGTTTTACCGATATCTTCCTTGGTGATACCCATTGCTTTTTCCACACCCAGTTCCACAGGAAGTCCGTGTGTGTCCCAGCCGGCTTTACGTTTCACCAGGAAACCCTTCATGGTTTTGTAACGGCAGAAAATATCTTTGATGGAGCGAGCCATTACGTGGTGAATGCCCGGCATACCGTTGGCAGAGGGCGGTCCTTCATAAAAAACGAAAGAAGGACAGCCTTCACGTTCTGTCATACTCTTGGCGAAAACCTGGTTCTCGTCCCATTTCTTCAACACTTCCGCGTTTACCTTTGAGAGGTCGAACTGCGAATATTCGGCAAACTTCTTACCCATCTTATTTGCAATTTAACTATTTACAATTTAACGATTAAGGAGGCACTTTGAGACGTGCTAAAGCGACCCTCCTTATTTTAAGGGTGCAAAGTTACAAAAAAGTTAGAGAAAAGATATTATTGAATAGAAAAAAACATATCTAAATGGAATGAGACAAACAGAATACGAATACAATATGCTATTTTTGCAAAAAATAAAAGGCTGATATTTATGGAACAATTAGATGTATTCGACTGCTCAAACGTGCTTATAGCAAGTTACTTCACCGATGACCGGGGATGTGCTCACGAGAACAGGGAACATACGCTCATTTATCTCTGTTCCGGAGAACTGGAAATTGAAGAACGGGGGAAGAAAACCGTTTTGCATCCGGGAGACTGCGCCTTTATGCGGCGCGACAACCGGATGTGGTTACAAAAGAAAGTTGAGGATGATAAACCGTACCGCTCTGTCGTGCTGAAATTTTCAAGGGCTTTTCTGAGAGAATTTTACCAGTCACTCAACCGTCAGCAACTCCCGACTGATTCCAAACGCGAAAAAGTAAGCCTGCGTGTACTGCCAAGCAACAGGCCGGATATCCGATCGCTGTTCGAATCGGTCATTCCCTATTTCGATGCGGGCGAAAAGCCATCGGAAGAAGTACTGAAACTGAAGATGATAGAAGGAGTCTACATCCTGCTCAACACTGATCATAATCTCTATGCTTCACTGTTTGATTTCGTCGAACCGTGGAAAATAGACATTCTTGACTATCTGAATGAAAATTATATGTGCGATCTCTCGATGGAAGAAATTGCGAGTTATACCGGACGTAGTTTGGCTACCTTCAAGCGTGATTTTGCCAAAATAAGCGATCTTACGCCGCAGAAATGGATTATCAAACGACGTTTGGAAACTGCACATGAGTTAATTAAGTCGGGGAAAAAGAAAGTAACGGAGGCTTGTTTTGATGTAGGCTTCAAGAATTTGTCGCATTTTTCCAAAATATATAAGGAAAATTACGGAGTTGCGCCATCTTGGTAAGATGAGCTTTATAACAAAATGTTTTGAGCCTCGTAGCAAAGTTGTTGCGGGGCTCTCTTCGTAAATTTGCACCCGAACATTAAAACATCAGAATCATGGAAGAAATGAATAAAATGAATCTCAGTCGCCGCGGATTCCTTAAGACGGCGGCATTAGCGGGTGCAGCATTGGCCATGCCCGGCGGATTAGATAACGTTTTTGCCGCCGGAACGAAACAACAACCGGAAACATCGGGCAAGGATACTGATGCCGCACATATTACGGGCCATCGCGTATTGGGTACCGGTAAGGCAGCCTTTGAGGTTTCGGCCCTCGGTTTCGGTGTGATGGGCATGACCTATAACCGCAGTCAGCATCCGGACAAGAAGCAATGTATCCGGTTATTGCATGAAGCGGTGGATCGTGGGGTGACACTTTTCGATACAGCCATCATCTACGGGCCGCTGAATAATGAAGAATTGGCAGGGGAAGCCTTATCTGAGTTTAAAGGAAAAATCAACGTAACCACCAAATTCGGACATGAAGTGATCAATGGCAAGGGAACCGGTAGACAAGACAGCCGTCCGCAGACGATTCGTCGTTATTGTGAGGAATCACTCCGTCGCCTCCGACTCGATTCGTTGCCGATGTTCTATCAGCACCGTGCCGATCCGAATGTATCAGCAGAAGAGGTGGCATCGACTATTGCCGATCTGATGAAAGAGGGCAAGGTACAACACTGGGGAATGTGTGAGGTCAGTCCTGAGACTATTCGTAAAGCCCATGCAGTATGTCCGCTCACTGCCATTCAGAGCGGATGCACCGTCTTGTGGAGGATAACGGAGTGCTTGATACCTGTCGGGAATTGGGCATTGGTTTTGTTCCATATAGTCCGATTAATCGCGGCTTTTTGGGCGGCTGCATTAACGAGTATACGGTTTTTGATTCGAACAACGACAACCGTCAGACTTTGCCGCGTTTCCAACCGGAAGCGATGCGGGCAAATATGCGCATTGTAAATACACTGCAAGCCTTCGGCCGTACACGGGGCATGACTTCGACGCAGGTAGCACTTGGCTGGTTGTTGCAGAAAGCGCCGTGGATCGTACCGATTCCCGGAACGACGAAATTGTCGCACTTGGAAGAGAACTTGCGCACGCTGGAATTTGCCCTTTCGCCTGAAGAGTGGGAAGAGCTGGAAAAGGCAGTTGCTACCATTCCGGTGGTGGGAGACCGTTATAATGCCGAACAGCAACGGCAGGTAGAACGTTGAGAAAAGATTCTACTCACTTTATTTTGTCCGATTCTATCGTTTTTACGCAATTTATACTTATTTTTGCCTGTCGCAATTATTTATTCACCCAAACAAAACATCAAAAACAATAGTATGGACAAAGATCTAAAAAAGGTTGTGGTGCTTCTGGCACACCCCAACATGGAAAACTCACAAGCCAATAAAGCCCTGTTTGATGCCATAAAGGATATAGAAGATGTGGCTGTTTTTAATTTATACGAGATGCCGGATGAGGATATCCTCAATATGGATGCATGGAGCCGGATTATATCTCATGCCAATGCGGTGATATATCAGTTCCCATTTTATTGGATGTCGGCACCATCTTTATTAAAGAAATGGCAGGACGGGATATTTACCTATTTGGCAAAAACTCCGGCAGTAGCCGGTAAACCTTTGTTGGTGGCTACCACTACCGGTTCTGAATTTGATGCGTACCGAAGTGGAGGAAGAAATCGCTTCACGGTGGATGAACTTTTGCGTCCTTATCAGGGTGGTGCTGTGCATGCAGGGATGGTATGGCAGACTCCTTTCGTGGTGTATGGTATGGGAACACCCGATGCGGAAAAGAATATTGCCCTGGCAGCGGATCTTTATAAAAAACGGGTGATGGCACTTATCGGGAAAGATAAATCGGAAGATAGCTGGTAAAGTGTAAAGTATCAGCCAAAACACTTGATTTTGCCTTTACGATGTTGTATCTTTGTAGAAGCTTTAAGCTGAGTTTTATTATAAACCTAAACCTTTAGTAAAATGGCAAAAGTTATTCTTTCTTTTTCGGAAACCTCTAAATGGTGCATTTATTTGACAGATATTTTATGTAAGATAGGCTGTCTGCCGGATAACTATAGGTGGTTCGCTCGTTAGCAAATTAAATAGATTATAGTTATTTCAGATGTTTGGCATCTGGAATAATAATAGGCAAAAAAGAAAATAAGGTGGTATTTCCTCACAAGGATTTGCCACCTTTTTTGTTGATTTATATTTGGGTTAGGGTTTAAAGCTCATTTTTGCGCTGTTAATAAACATTGGATACGTTCTTAAAAAAACGTTCCGGTTATTCTTTAAAAACGCTGTTTACGGTTATTAATGGAATGTTTTATATGTTATGATTTCAGAATCTTCTTATCAATTGATTTATTCATCAAAAATTAAAAAGAACTATTTTTACATAGTGGTTTCCTTGCCAAAAACTATCAAACTAAAATATTTCTTCATTAGATATTATCTTTCTACTTTTGCATAAAACTTTATAATAATGGGACAATTTAATGAGTATATGGAGCGTCTTGATTTCTCTGTCTTCAAAAAAATATTTATAGAGAAAGGTAGAATACGTCGCTACAAGAAGAATGAATATTTCCTGAATAAGGGAGACAAACATTCCTATATAGGTTTTATTTTAGACGGAACTTTTAGATATACTTGTATTGACAATAATGGCAATGAACATGTGGTTGCCTACAATTTCTCTAATGAACCATTAGGAAATTATTCTGCATTCCAAAAGAAAGAATATGCCCTGCTGGATATACAAGCTGTGACAGACAGCGCTGTTTATTTGTTATCCCATTCTGATGTAAACGAATTCTATAGCTCAAATATGGAAGCACAACAACAAGGCAGAATCTTAGCCGAAGAGCTACTATATGTTGCATGGAATAATATTATTTCAGCGTATAGAGCTACTCCGGAAGAACGATATAAAGAACTCTTGCAAAGATGTCCAGACTTGCCCAACCTAATAACTCTTAAAGAATTGGCTTCGTATATAATGGTAACGCCCGAAACATTGAGTCGCATACGTAAAAGAATTCTATTGGAATAAGTCTTGACCTCAATCAAGACTTTTATTTTTTCTTCTGCTTAGTTTTGTCTCATATTACTAAAACAATAATAATATGGAGACAAAGAAAATACAAATTGATAACGATCTGTGTTCTAAATGTGGCAAGTGTGTAAAAGCCTGCTTGAAAAATGTATTATCCCAAAAGAGTAAAAAAGCAGATATAAGAATCTGGAATATCACACAATGCGACTCGTGTGGTGCCTGCATCAAAGTTTGTAGAAGAAAAGCCCTTGAAATAGAAGGTATATCTTTGAGTAAAAAGCCTTTCAGCGAACAAGTGAAAAGAAAAGGACTGGCATTCTCGCTCATACTTTTCCCCATGATGTTATTAGCAGGTTTCTTGATGCACCCACATTTGGAACAAATGAAGATGATATTTACTGCACAAGATTTAGTGGAACGTTTTCATTATAATTCTTATTATCACATCGGACATTTAATCGTCATGTTCTCAGTTCCTTTTATAATGGTTTCAATGATAGGTATCATGAATAACCTACAATCTTCTGGAAAGCTTTGGGGATTTTGGGGTTGTATCATTGGAGTGTTCGGGGCATTTATTTTAGCTGTAGATAAAGGAGCTCTATGCCTGGTTTTGTCGGCATTTGATACGCTTCCGGAAGCAGACTTTATCAAAATCAGTCCGTTTTTGCAAGTCATTGTTGATAAGGCAGGATTGTTGAAGGTTTGTTACCTACTTCCCCTATTACCTATCGGTGCAGTCATTCAAGGTATAGGATTAATAAAAGAAAAACGCATAAAGAGATGGCAGGGTATATTGATGATTGCAGGCTTATTGCTCCTGAACAACCCTGACATAGAGTTAATAAGCACTATTGGAACATTATTAATGTGCTTTGGATATTTCCCTATCGGTATAAGGGCTTTGCACAATACATTATGATTAAAGGAGATTAACGAATAAGTAAGCCATAAAGTGTAAAGTAAGATTTTCTAAAATGTTTCATATTCTCAAATAAACGTTTTCTGCCCATAAATGCCCATTTTAGAAAAGCCTTATTTGTAATATAGTAACATCCCCAATATAAAAATAGCAAAAGATAATATGTAAATAGTCCACTAAATGAAAGGAACAAGAATATGAAAACTAAAGATGAATGTATTGCTGTGCTTAAGCAATTTAAAGAAGAATTTGCTTCCAAATATGGTATTCGTTCTATTGGTATTTTTGGTTCTGTAGCTCGCGGAGAAAATCATCCTGACAGTGATGTGGATGTATTTGTTGATTTAGAAGAAGCTGACCCTTTTATCATGTTCGATATCCGTGAGACTTTACAGTCGTTGTTTGGATGCAAAGTTGATTTAGTTCGCTTACGGGAAGGATTAAGAACTTTATTACTTAAAAGAATAGAACAAGATGGAATTTACGCCTAAACTGAAAGAGGAAATTATTGATAAACTGGAGCATATCAAACTCTTTTATTTAGAGTATTCTCAAGTTCTTTGACGAAAAATAATAGGTTTACGTAATATTCACTACCTTTGTCGCCAAAGCAAAAACATTGCATGTGAAAAGGTTACTTTCCAACATCGTAAAGTATGTACTGATAGTAGTATTTGTTTATTACTACGTAGGAAACACAGCCTTTGTCCATACACATGTAGTCGATCATTTCCTCGTAACTCACTCCCACCCCTACCTTCCGGGTATGCATCATTCGCACACAGAAGCACAGTGGGAAACCGTCTCCTGGTTCAATTTATTATGTCTGGACAGCTCGCATGAGTTACCGATAGTTCCCTTTATTTTATTTTTCCTAAGTTTCATCTTCTTGTTGCATGGAGCAAACCGGATTGTTCGCACAGCCCGGTCTTTCCATTTACGTTCTCCACCCTGTCATGTATGCTGAGAACAGATTTTGTTATTTAAGTTTCGTATGTAGCCTGAAAGGCAGAGCATATGCGAAACCTTAATCTGTTATTCCCAAAATACATGAAGAAAAACGAGTTCTTATCATAACGACAAAGAAATGAAATACATATATTTATTGTGCCTGACCGGCATGATGTGCTATGCTTGTACCAGTCAGCAAAAAGAACAGGAAAACCAGGAATTTTCTGTCTCAGGAGATACTATTGTGGTATCTTCGGAATCCCCCATCGCCAAGAAACTGAAAATAAGCGAAGTTCAGAAAGAATTGCATGAAACGACATTCACAGTTTCGGGCATCGTGAAAGCCATCCCCAATCATTATGCAGAAATAGCCTCTCCGTTTGCAGGACGGGTGACGCGCTCCTTTATCCGTCTGGGACAAAAAGTGGATAAAGGCAGTCCCTTGTTTGAAATCAGTTCGCCCGACTTCTTTGAAACCGGAAAAGTCTACTACCAAGCAAAGCAGGAAATGGAACTGGCTTCCAAGAATCTGCGCCGCGAACAGGACTTGTATGCACACAAAGTAAGTGCGCAAAAAGAAGTGGAAGAAGCTGAAGTGAACTATGAATTGAAAAAGAAAGATTATGAAAACGCACTGGCTGCCCTGAAGGTATTCCAGATAGAACCGGACCAGTTAGTACTGGGTCAGCCTATGATTGTCCGCTCACCCATTTCCGGTGAAATAGTGAAGAATAACATTGTAATCGGGCAATTCATGAAAGACGATGCCGACCCGGTGGCCGTGGTAGCCGATCTGAATGAAGTATGGGTAGCTGCCAATGTGAAAGAAAAGGATATGTCCCTGCTCTCTTCACTGAAAAAGGTGGAAATATCCCTGGTCTCGCAATCGAACCAGACCTTCAGCGGCACAATCTACCATATCAATGAAATGCTGGATGAAGACACACGTTCGGTAGAAGTATTAGTGGCATGCGATAATAAAGAGCGACTGATGAAGCCTGCCATGTATGCCACAGTGAAACTGACTGACGAACCTGCTGAAAGCATTCTGATCCCGACTTCTGCCATTTTGCAGGAAGAAGAACAGGCGTATGTACTGGTCTCTTCGGGCAACAATAAATTCCTGAAACGGAAAGTAGAAACTTCTGCTACGGACGGTGACAAGAGTGTCATCACTTCCGGCCTGCAATCCGGAGAAAAGTATGTTTCGGACGGTGCTTTCTATCTGCTGAACGCCAACTAAACACCGGAGTTACATAGTATGAAGAAGTTGATTTTTCTGGCGATACATCGTCGAGGACTGATGTTCGTATTGTTTGCCTTCATTGCCGTGGTGGGTTACTATTCATGGACAAGACTGGCAATAGATGCTTATCCGGATATTGCGGATACCACCGTACAGATTGTGACACAAGTGCCGGGACTGGCTGCCGAAGAGATAGAACAGCAAATCACAATTCCCATTGAACGGGCCGTAAACGGTCTGCCGGGACTGAACGTGATGCGAAGCAAAAACACCTTCGGACTGAGTACCGTGGTACTGGTGTTTGATGACGGAATTGATGACTACTGGGCACGCCAGCGTGTGCAGGAGCGCTTGGTAGATGTAGAATTACCTTATGGTGCCGTACCGGGGCTGAATCCCCTGACCTCACCTACCGGAGAGATATTCCGTTACGTCATTGAAAGCGATAATCTGGACCTGCGTGAGATCACCGATTTGCATAAATGGGTGATTATCCCCCGGTTGAAGCAAGTGACAGGCGTAGCCGATGTAAGCAACTACGGTGGCATCACTACCCAGTATCAGATCGAGCTGAATCCACGTAAGATGGAAGAGTACGATATTTCCCTTTCTGACGTGACCGAAAAAGTTGAAATGAACAATGTGAACGCCGGAGGAAGTATGTTGAGCCGGGGTGATCTGAGTTACGTGATTCGCGGTATCGGTCTGGTGAAGGATTTGAAAGATTTAGGACGTATCGTTATCAAAACGGATAATGGAGTACCTGTGTATCTGGATGATATCGGAAAACTGAAATATGGTAGCCTGGAGCGCAAGGGTGTACTGGGCTTTTATGATGGCAAACGTAATTTCTCTGACGGCGTAGAAGGCATCGTGCAAATGTTGCGCGGTCAGAATCCCTCGCAAGTGCTCGAAGGAGTACATGCCGCTATTGACGAACTGAATAACGAAGTACTGCCCAAGGGTACACACATCCATCCTTTTATGGATCGCACGAACCTGGTAGATATGACCTTACACACAGTTTCGCATACACTGTTTATGGGTATGATCCTGGTGATATTGGTACTGATTCTCTTTTTAGGAAGCTGGCGGGGTGCATTGCTCGTTGCCGTCACTATTCCCCTATCGCTACTGATAGCTTTTATCCTGATGCACGTGACGGATATACCTGCCAACCTGCTTTCATTGGGAGCTATTGACTTCGGTATCCTGGTAGACGGCTCTATCGTGATGATGGAAACGATTCTGAAGAAGCGTGAACGGCATCCCGATGAAGTATTGGAAGAAGATTCCATCTTACGACGTACAACGGAAGTCGCCCGCCCTATCTTCTTCTCTATCCTTATTATTATAACCGCTTATTTGCCCTTGTTTGCCTTCGAACATATCGAGAAGAAATTGTTTACACCGATGGCATATACAGTGGGATATGCACTGATAGGCGCTCTGTGTGTAGCATTGTTTCTAATTCCGGGACTGGCATATATGGCTTACCGTAAGCCTCGGAAAGTATATCATAACCGTTGGTTGGAAAAATTGCAGATGCTGTATCACGCACAAGTGGTTCGTGTAATTGACTGCCCGAAAGCCGTATTGGGAGTATTGGCAGGAATCCTGGTTTTAGCAGGTGTTTTGAGCTATACAGTGGGAAAAGATTTCCTTCCTCCCTTAGACGAAGGGGCTATCTGGATTCAGGTACAATTGCCTCCGGGTATCTCTATCGAGCGTTCCAAAGAGATGGGAGCTGAATTAAGAAATAAATTGGGGCAGTTTCCGGAAGTGTCGTACGTAATGACACAGGTGGGACGTGACGATGAAGGTGCAGAAGCCTTTTCCCTTTCGCACATCGAGTGTGGTGTAGGATTGAAACCTTACGATAGCTGGACTACAGGACGCAATAAAGCCAAGCTGATTGAAGCGATGAATGATACGCTCATGACCATGCCGGGATATTCGGTAGGTTTCTCCCAGCCGATTATTGACATGGTGATGGATCAGATAGCAGGTGCGCACAGTGATCTTGCACTGAAGATATACGGGGAAGATATCACGGAAACGCGTCATATTGCCGATAAAGTTGTCAATGTTATCAAGCAGATACCGGGCGCAACGGATGTTGCCGTAGACCAAGAGCCTCCCCTTCCCCAACTTCAGATTATAGCAGACCGTGACCGTATTGCCCAATACGGATTGAATGTCTCGGACGTGGCCGATCTGATAGAACTCGCCATTGGCGGCAAGGCCATTTCGCAAATCTTTGTAGGTAGCAAGTCGTATGACGTCATCTGCCGTTTCAGCGAAGAGACGCGCAATACACCGGAACGCATCGGAAACCTGATGCTGACTTCGGGCACAGGCGCCAAGATACCATTGAGCCAGGTCGCGGAAATCAAACTGACCACAGGGGCAAGCACCATTTCACGCGAGATGAATAAGCGGCACCTTACAATCCGCGTCAATCTGCGTGGTATCGACCTGACTTCTTTCTTGCAGAAAGCGAACAGGATGATTGATGACCAGGTGAAATACAATCACGAAGATTTTCATCTGAAATGGGCGGGACAGTTTGAAAACCAGCATCGTGCATACAATCGTTTGGGCGTAGTAGTTCCGTTGGCATTGGGCATTATGTTACTGTTATTGTTTGCCGCCCTCGGCAAATTCCGGCAGGCGGCTTTATTGATGTGTATCATTCCGTTGGCACTCTTCGGAGGTATGCTTGCATTGAATGTACGGGGAATGACGCTGAATGTATCTTCTGCTGTAGGCTTCATCGCACTGATTGGTGTAGCCATTCAGAATGGAGTGATTATGATTTCGCATATCAATAATTTGCGCGAACGGGGGCGCGACTTGCGCGATGCCGTGGTTACCGGTGTGCGCCATCGTTTCCGTCCTATTCTGATGACGGCTACTGTTGCTGTGCTGGGTTTGCTTCCGGCATCCCTGAGTACGGGAATTGGTTCCGATGTACAGCGTCCGCTGGCAACGGTTATTGTATACGGATTGCTGTTTGCTACTGTGGTGACACTGTATATTCTCCCCACTTTATATTATATGATGGAAAAAAAGGAAGATAAAAAGGATGAAAATGAAAAGATATAATATTGCGTTGTTTACCCTTATCGTCTGTGCCTGTTCAGTGCAGGCACAGACTGTAGAACCGATTACTTATAAGCAGTATATGCATAAAGTAAGTGCTGACAATCTGGAATATGCAGCGGAGAAGATGAATGTCAGTGCCGCACATGCAGATGTGATAGCTGCCAAGGTATTTGATGATCCGTCGCTCTCTTTTACTTATTCCAACAATGAAGATCATACTTTGCAAATGGGGCAAAGCTATGAACTGGAACTTTCGCAGAACGTAACTTTAGGAAGACGTACAGCCGGCATCAAGTTGGCACGCAGCCAAAATGAACTGGCGGAGATTGTGCTGGATGATTATTTCCGGAATTTACAGGCGGACGCCACCATTGCTTATCTGGAAGTAATGAAGCAAAAACAACTCAGTGACATCAAGAGAAGTGCATGGAGCAATATGTACGACCTGGCGAAATCCGATAGTATCCGTCTGGCATCCGGCAAGATCATGGAAGTGGAAGCGATACAAAGCAAGTTGGAAGCAGATATCATGTATAACGAGGTGCTGCAAGCTGAAACGGACTTAAAGCAGGCATATATGCAACTGTCCCTTTTTGTCGGAACCACAGTTACAGATACGCTGTTTCATCCGATAGAAGAACTGAAAAAGCCGGAACAGGTATTTGTGCTGAACGGATTGATTGAGGGAGCTATAGAACATCGTTCTGATTTACTGGCAGCTTTGAAGAATACGGAGGTTGCACGCCGCGAACTGATTCTGGCTAAGCGTGAAAAGCGTCCAGATGTGGAGTTTTCATTAGGATGGAGCCATAACAAGCGTGTGCGCAATGAAGAAGCACCTGCCCCGGCATTCAATGGAGTCAGTGCGGGGATTGCGATTCCTTTAAACTTCTCTTCTCTGAACAGAGGTGCGGTCAATGCTGCCCGTTTCCGTGCCCGCCAGGCAGAATTGCAATATGAGCAAATGTGCTTGCAGGTACAACGGGAAGTTATGGGAGCCTATCAGCAATTCCAATCGCAGGCACTTCAAGTTAAACATTACGAAAGCGGAATTCTGAAACAGGCGCAGGATGTGCTTGAAGGGAAAATATACAGTTATAACCGGGGCGAGGTTTCCCTGTTGGAAATACTGAATGCACAACGTACGTATGATGAAGTTCAGGCGCAATATATAGAAACGCTGTTTAATTATAATGCGGCACTCGTCGAGCTGGAACGCAGCTGCGGAATTTGGGATATAAAGGGATAAATTGTTGATAATATAAAAATGAGGGTATGTAAACTTTTACAATATCCTCATTTTTTGTATCATTGCAAATATAATTCTCTAAAGAACATACTATTATGAAAACTAGATTTTTATTATTTGCCGTATTTCTATTGGTGTGCAGCACTGCATTCGGTCAAGACAGTGATAATGCGAAGTTTATTGAGGTTACCGGAACTTCGGAAATAACCCTTGTGCCCGACGAGATTCATTATCTTATCGAGATTAAAGAATATTGGGAAGAGGAATTTGACGGAAAGTCCAAACCGGAGAATTATCGGACCAAAGTACCACTGACCGGAATAGAGCGAAATTTGAGAGCTGCCTTGCGAAAGATCGGGATTCCGGAAGACGCCATCCGTACACAAGAAGTAGGTGACTATTGGCGTGAACGCGGACTTGAATTCCTGGTATCCAAACGGTTTGATATCACATTGACCGATTTTAGTCAGATAGATGAGATTCTAAAGGTTATCGACACGAAAGGTATCAACTACATGCGTATCGGAGAACTGAAAAACAAGGATATGCAGGTCTATCGGCAACAAGGCAAAATAGAGGCACTGAAAGCCGCACAAAAGAAAGCTGAATATTTGGTGGAAGCATTAGGCAAACGCCTGGGAGATGTCATTCGCATTGTCGAACCGCAGGAAAGTGCAGGTTATTCCCGGTATTTTGCAGCCCAGAGCAATGTAAGTTCATCACAGGCAGAAGCTTACGATGCTTTCCGTACGATAAAACTGAATTATTCGATGCTGGTGAGGTTCGAGATAAAGTAGAATCGTACGGAAAGCAACGAAAGACTCTATTTCTTCATCCTCACCTCATACAAGTCATTCCTCCTGTCTTTCAGATTGCGCACACTGCCGTAAGTATGCAATTCATTCAATAAATCCAGATCCACATCGGATACCAGTATCATTTCTGTATTCGGTGTGGCTTCTGCACGCTTGCCATCCGTCGGGAATGCAAAGTCGCAGGGAGTAAATACACCTGACTGTGCATACTGAATATCCATATTGTGCACACGCGGAAGATTACCTACACTACCGGCAATGACAACGAAACATTCATTTTCGATGGCACGGGCATGGGCGCATACCTTTACACGTGAGTAGGCATTTTGCGTATCCGTCAGGAAAGGAACGAATAAAATCTGCATACCCTGGTCTGCCATAATACGGGATAATTCCGGAAATTCCACATCATAGCAAATCAGCACGCCGATCTTAGCACAGTCCGTATCGAATGTCTGCAAAGCCTTTCCGCCACTTAATCCCCAGCTTTTTATTTCATCGGGTGTGACGTGCAACTTCTCATACATCTCAAAACTACCATCGCGACGACAAAGGAAACCGACATTATACAAAAGTCCATCTTCTTTAATAAGCGGCATGCTACCCGTAATGATATTGATATTGTAACTGATAGCCAACTTTACAAATCGTTCTCTAATCTCTTCTGTGTAAGCTGCCAATCCGCGAATGGCCTGTGACTCCCCTTCATTATTGAATTTTGCCATCAGCGGGGCATTGAAGTATTCGGGGAAAAGAATGAAGTCACTCTTATAATCGGATACGGCATCCACAAAGAATTCTACCTGTTCAAACAGGTCATCCAGCGTTTGATAACTACGCATCTGCCACTGCACCAATCCTACGCGCACGGTGGTTTTCGGTGCAATATATTCTTCCGTAGGTTCCTGATAGTAAATGTTATCCCATTGCAACAGACAAGCATAATGCTTGGACTCTTCATCATTAGGCAGGTAATTGCGCATCACCTTGCGTACGTGGAAATCATTGGAAAGCTGAAAGGTCAATACGGGGTCGAAAATTTCTTTCTGCTTTACCTTATCTATATACTCTTTCGGGCGAAGTTGATCTGCGTATTTATAATAGTTGGGAATACGCCCACCGAACATAATAGCTTTCAGATTCAGAGTTTCGCAAAGCTCCTTGCGGTATTCGTACATACGGCGTGCCAGGCGAAGCCCACGGTATTGGGGATGAATAAAGACTTCAATACCATATAATATATTGCCTTTAGGATTATGGGTATTGAAGGTTTCTTTACCCGTCACCTGTGCATAAGTATGATCGTTCTTCACATCATCGTAATTCACAATGATGGAAAGTGCGCAGCCGACAATTTTTTCGTCTACCACGGTTACAATCTGTCCTTCGGGGAAAATTCGGATGAGTTTTTCAATTTGTTTGTGTGTCCAAAACACATCGCTGCCATCCGTATATACACGGGTGAATGATTGCGCCAGTTGCTCGTAGTCTTCTATTTGTAAATTACGCAACTGTACTTTGTTGATTTTCAATGAGTCCATAATGTCTCTTTTTTATACCAAAAGTTAAATCCGCTGCAAAGGTACGGTTTAAACTTATACATTGTCTCCCGGAATGCATATTTTTGTGAGAGACTGATTTTGCAATAAAAAAGAAATGAGGATTTAACACTTTAAGGATAAGAGTATTTTGCTTTTTTTATACTTTTGCATCGTTTTCTACAACTTTCAGTTTATTTCTTATTTAATTTTTTAAAATCATGGCTAAAAAGATGTTATTCCTGTTTGTGCTTTTGCTTTCCCTTACAGGAATGCTCAAGGCACAGGTAACTACTGCCGGAATGAGTGGTAAAGTGATGGCTGACGAAGAATCTGTCATCGGCGCTACGGTTGTAGCCGTACACGAACCTTCCGGAACCAGTTACGGTACTGTTACCAATGTAGACGGACGTTTCAGTCTGCAAGGTATGCGCTCCGGTGGTCCTTACAAGGTGACGGTATCTTACATCGGTTATCAGACGGCAATCTATACAGGTATCCAGTTGCAACTGGGTGAAACTTATTCATTGAATGTAACCCTGCACGAAGCTTCGGAATTATTGGGAGAAATCACTATTACGGCCAGTAAGTCAAAGTTCAGTGCTGAAAAGACGGGAGCTACTACCAATATTTCTTCTGAACAACTCACCACATTGCCCAGCATTAACCGCAGTATCAGCGACTTTACCCGCATCTCTCCATATGCGTCAGGAAACAGTTTTGGAGGCCGTGACGGACGCTCCAATACGTTCACGGTAGACGGTGCGAACCTGAATAACAACTTCGGTCTGTCGTCTGGTTTGCCAGGCGGTGGAAATCCGATTTCACTGGATGCCATTGATGAAGTACAGGTTGTGATTGCCCCATACGACGTGCGTCAGGCAAACTTTATCGGTGCAGGCATCAATGCTATTACGAAATCGGGTACAAACGCTTATAGAGGTAGCGCTTATATGTACTTCAACAATGAAGTGATGCGCGGTAACAAAATTGGCGATACTGATTTCGGTGCGCGTGCCGAAGAGTCCAAGACTGTTTACGGTGCTACATTTGGCGGTCCTATCATTAAAGACAAGCTGTTCTTCTTTGCAAATGTAGAGTATGAGAAGAGTCCGCAGCAAGTGATTACATGGCGTGCGGCAAAAGAAGGAGAAACTCCGAATAACTCTACGATTTCACGAACTACGGAAGCTGATCTGGCGGAATTCTCCCAGATTCTGAAAGACAAATACGGATACAATACCGGTTCGTTCACAGATTTCCCTGCCGATGTCACCAACCTGAAGTTGCTGGGACGTATTGACTGGAATATCAATCAGGGAAATAAATTGAGTGTACGCTATAACTTTACCAATAACAAAACCTGGGAAGCACCCAATGGAAGTTCGGGAAATACCGGGTATCGTTTGGCATACAACCGTGTTTCGGCATATTCCATGTCCTATGCAAACTCTTGTTATTCTTTGCAGAACATTGTAAACTCGGCTACTGCCGAATTGAACAGCCGTTTCTCTTCCAATATTTCCAATCAACTGTTGTTTACATACAGTGACATGAAGGATGAACGCGGTACGAACTCCAGCCCCTTCCCTTTCATTGATATTATGGCCGGATACTACGAAAACGGTAATCAGATATTAGAGCCTTACATGACTGCCGGTTACGAGTTGTTTACCTATAACAACCTGGTGAAGAATACGGTTATGACTATTGTGGATAACTTCACCTATTATCTGGGAGCTCATAAACTGACGGCAGGTATCAGCTACGAACGTCAGAAAGCCGGGAACTCGTATATGCGTAACGGAACCGGATATTATCGCTATTCCAGCTTCGAGGATTTCAAGAATGGAGCTGCACCTGAGTCATTTGCCTTGGCTTATGGGTACAATGGTAATACAAAACCTTCTGCGGACGTGAAATTCGGCCAGTTGGGTGTTTATCTGCAAGATGAATGGAACATACGCGATAACTTTAAATTGACCGCCGGTATACGTATGGATAATCTCAGCTTCCTGAATGATATTATGCGCAATCAGGCTATCTACGATCTGGACTTCAACGGTATGCATATTGATACGGGGGCATGGCCCGATAGCAAACTGCAATTTTCTCCGCGTGTGGGTTTCACCTGGGATGTGTTCAATGATAAGACTTTAAAAGTGCGTGGTGGATCAGGATTCTTTACCGGACGTATTCCTCTGGTGTTCTTTACCAATATGCCTACCAACTCGGGTATGATTCAAAATCTGGTAAGTATTACGACCAGATATAAGGATGGTGTTGTAACCAGTCGCGATCCCCGCCTGGAATTACTGAAAGGTAATATGATAACAGACGTAAACCAGATGATTTCCACATTGGGGCTTCCTACCTCTATCAGTCCGGAAGAAGGTGTGTTGCCAAGCTCCGTAGTGGGTATAGATCCGGACTTCAAGATGCCGCAAGTCTGGAAAACCTCATTAGCTTTGGATTACCAGCTGCCTGTATCTTTCCCGCTGACGGTTACACTGGAAGGAATGTTCTCTAAAGATATCAATGCGGTGCGCCAATACAACTACAACGTACAGGCTCCGGATAAAGATACATGGTCACGTTTTAACGGACCGGATGATCGTTACATTTATCCCGAAAACTTCCTGCAACACACGAATATCAGTAATGCAAATGTATTGACCAACACTTCCAAAGGTTGGGGATGGACAGGCAACATCACCGTAATGGCAGAACCCGCCAAGAATGTGAACATTATGGCAGCCTATACTCATACCGAGTCAAAGGAAATCAGTGGTATGCCCGGTTCGGACGCTAACTCTGCCTGGACAAATGTTCCATCCATCAACGGACCGAACAGCTCGGGACTCATGCGTTCGCAATATGTCACTCCCAACCGTGTAGTTGCTTCCATCAACTGGCGCGTACATTTGAATAAGAAGACATCTTCAAACTTCAGTCTCTTTTATAGCGGATATTCATCCAGTGGTTATAGTTTTATGTACTCTAATGATATGAATGGCGATGGTGTAACCAATGATCTTATTTATATCCCGAAGACTAAAGATGAAATCAAGTTCACGAGTACCGAAGATGCAGATGCTTTCTGGAAGTTTGTGAATCAAGACCCTTATCTGAAGAAGCATAAAGGCGAATATGCCGAAGCTTATTCGGCACGTGCTCCCTGGGTACACCGCTTTGATTTCCGTTGGAGCCGTGACTTCTTCGTGAAGATTGGCAAAACTAAGAATACGCTGCAACTCAGCCTGGATATCCTGAATATAGGTAACTTGCTGAACAGCAAATGGGGTGTAACGAAAAACATGTCCGGCGCTAATGGTGGACGAATTCTGACCTATAAGGGTAAGGATGAGAGCAACACTCCTATTTTCTCTATGTACAAAGACAGTGACGGTAATTATCCTACCGGAAGCTTCACCCGAAACCTGAATTACAGCGAATGTTGGAAACTTCAGATCGGTCTACGATACGTATTCAATTAAAGCTTCAGAACGTATATTTATCAAAAAAAGAAAAGGTGCAACCGAAACGATCGGTTGCACCTTTTTGTATTTATAAGATATTAAAGGAGAGAGAATTTTATTTGTTTTTTCTCCAGAGTTTACTCATATCTTCCAAAGTCTTGCCCTTCGTTTCGGGTACCCAACGCCAAACGAAGAAGGCAGCTGCAACACAGATGATGCCATACAAACTGTATGCGAACATCGGACTGAAGTCGTACAGTGCCGGGAATGTAGAGGATATGATATAGTTGAAAATCCATTGGAAAGCTACTGCAATAGCTACGGCTTTGCCACGGATGGTATTCGGGAAGATTTCTGAAATCAATACCCAGCAAATCGGTCCCCATGACATCATGAAGAATGCTGCGTATACAATTACGGAAAGTACCGGAACGATACCCTTGATTCCCATGCTGTCGCACATTGCCACTGCAAATGCACCTACTGCCATACCGATAGAACCGATAATCAGCAAAGGTTTGCGTCCGAAACGGTCTACAGTAAAGATAGCTACAAGCGTAAATACAATGTTTACAATACCCATGATAACAGTTTGCATCATACCACCACCTTCAGCACCTGCGTTTTCAAAAATACGCGGAGCATAGTAGAGTACGGCATTGATACCGATGGCTTGCTGGAATACGGAAAGCAAAATACCGATAACGATAACTGCCACACCATAAGAGAACAGTTTCTCTGTCTTTTCCTTGGAAGTAGCCTTGATTTCTGCCAGAATTTCTTTTGCTTTGTTTGCACCATTCACCTTCTCCAGGATAGAGTATGCCTTTTCGTCCTGATGTACCAGCACCAGATAACGCGGAGTCTTCGGTACGAAGAAAAGAAGGAAGCCGAATAATGCAGCCGGGAATGCTTCCGAACCGAACATATAACGCCAGCCGGTTTGTACACTCCACATATCCGAAGCGGCATTCACTGACAATATACCTTCAGCACTCTTGTCGATAATAGGATTTGTGTGGTCGCCCATAATCAGGAAGTTGACGAAGTAAACCACCAACATACCGAAGATAATGGCAAACTGGTTACAAGATACCAGTGTTCCACGAATATTAGAGGGTGCAATTTCTGCGATGTACATCGGACATACGGCAGAGGCAAGACCTACACCGATACCGCCCAATACGCGATACAAATTGAATGCGATGAGCAATTCCATGTTTGGCTCACCGTAGTTGAAGAATAAAAATTCGGGATAGTAAGATCCCAATGCAGACAGGAAGAACAGCACGGATGCCAGTCTCAGCGAATTGCGTCGTCCCAAGCGGGAAGCGAAGAAACCGGAAAGAGCACCACCGATCACACAGCCGATAAGTGCACTGGAAGAAGTGATACCGTGCATCACCTTGTCATATTGGAAATCCGTAGCCATCAGGAAGAAAGCTTCCAAGCCCTTCTCCGCACCCGAGATTACCGCCGTATCGTAACCGAACAGCAAGCCTCCCAGAATAGCAACGGTTGTAATAGAATACAGGTAGAGTTTACTACCATTGTTAGCATCATTCATGATAAAAAAGATTAGGTTGATAAATGAGTAAAAAGTGATAAGTGGTAGAGTGATAAAGGTGATAGAGTGATATTACTTTACCACTTATCACTCTATCACCCTACCACCTTATTATATTAGCAATACATATTCACGATTGCTTCATACAATTCTTGCTTACCGCTGGTTTGTTTCGGTTCGCCATTAGCTTTCGCATAAGCTACAACATCTTCCAAAGACAATTTGCCTTCTTCGAATTCCTTACCTTTGCCACCGTCGAATGATGCGTAACGGTCAGCCAACATCTTCTTGTAAGGAGATTCTTCCAGTAATTTAGCTGCACTTTCCAGAGCACGTGCCATAGCATCCATACCTGCAATGTGAGCGATGAAGATATCTTCCAGGTCGGTAGAGTTACGACGAGTCTTAGCGTCGAAGTTAGTACCGCCATTACCCAAACCACCGTTGCGGATGATCTGCATCATAGCCTGAGTCAATTCGTAGTTATCGATAGGGAATTGGTCAGTATCCCAACCGTTCTGGTAGTCACCACGGTTAGCATCGATAGAACCCAACATGCCGTTGTCAACAGCTACAGCCAATTCGTGTTCGAAAGTATGGCCGGCCAAAGTTGCGTGGTTAACCTCGATGTTTACTTTGAAATCCTTATCCAGACCGTGAGCTTTCAGGAAGCCGATAACTGTTTCAGTATCTACGTCATACTGATGTTTGGTCGGTTCCATCGGTTTCGGTTCAATCAGGAAAGTACCTTTGAAGCCACGAGCACGTGCATAGTCACGAGCGATAGTCAACATCTTTGCAAGGTGTTCTTTTTCACGTTTCTGGTCAGTGTTCAGCAAAGACATGTAACCTTCGCGACCGCCCCAGAACACATAGTTTGAACCACCCAGTTCGATAGTAGCGTCAATAGCGTTCTTGATCTGAACAGCAGCGCGTGCTACAACGTCGAAATCAGGATTGGTAGCAGCACCGTTCATATAACGTGCATGACCGAATACGTTAGCAGTACCCCACAACAGCTTGATACCTGTTTCAGCTTGTTTTTCTTTTGCATAAGCTACGATAGCTTTCAGATTAGCTTCGTATTCTTCGATGCTTGCACCTTCAGAAATCAGGTCTACATCGTGGAAGCAATAGTATTCGATACCCATCTTCTGCATGAATTCGAAACCTGCATCCAATTTATTTTTAGCTGCTTGCAAAGCGTCAGAGTCACCATTCCAAGGGAATTGTTTCGTTCCGCCACCGAATTGGTCACCACCTTCTGCGCAGAGAGTGTGCCACCAAGCCATAGCAAACTTCAACCAATCTTTCATCTTCTTACCCATGACTACCTTCTCAGCATCGTAGTAACGATATGCCATCGGGTTCATACTCTCTTTACCTTCGAATTTAATCTTTCCTATTCCGGGAAAATACTCTTTTGTTGCCATAATTTTAATTGAATTTTAAAGGGTTAATTATGTTTTGATTGTTAACTGTACTATTTTAATTCCCCTCGTTTTCAGAGGAGAGTTAAGTTAGCATTATTTTGCCATTGATTTTTCCAAACGATGTTTCCAGCGTGCATAAGCATCTGCATATTCCTGGCGCTTAGCCTGATTAGGCTCGATAACATCCAGTTTTTCCAGCGTTGCGAATGCTTCGTTATTATCTTTATAGATACCTGCACCGATACCTGCTCCCTTGGCTGCACCTACCGAACCATCCGTATCGTACAGTTCGATTACAGCTCCCGTCACACCTGCCAGCGTATCGCGGAAGATGGAGCTAAGGAACATATTTGCATGGCCTGCATGGATTTTCTGTACGGGGATGCCCATACCTTCCATAATATCTATACCATACTTGAATGAGAATACAATGCCTTCCTGAGCTGCACGCACAATGTGTTGTTTGCCATGCAGATTGAAGTTCAAGCCACGGATGGAGCAGTTGATCTCTTTATTTTCGAGCATACGTTCCGCACCGTTACCGAAGGGCAGAATACTGATACCTGCACTGCCGATAGGAGCTTGTGATGCCAGTACATTCATTTCATTGTAAGAGATGCCTTCGGGAGCAATCGTACGTTTCACCCAAGAATTAAGAATACCCGTACCATTGATGCAAAGCAATACCCCCAGACGGGTTTGTTCGTCCGTATGGTTTACGTGAGCGAATGTATTTACGCGTGATTTCGGATCATAGTTCACTTCACCGTTCACACCATATACAACGCCCGAAGTGCCTGCTGTAGAGGCGATCTCTCCCGGATTGAATACATTCAGTGAAAGAGCGTTATTCGGTTGGTCACCTGCACGATATGTGATCGGTGTACCTTCTTTTAATCCCAATTCTTTTGCTGCGGCAGCATTCACACGGCCTTGTTCGGAGAATGTGGGTTTGATGTCCGCAATCAGAGAGTTATCGAAACCATAATAATCCATCAGGAAGTCGGCTACACGATTGTTCTTGAAATCCCAGAACATACCTTCCGAAAGTCCGGAAACAGTGGTACAGATTTCACCGCTCAACTTCATGGCGATGTAATCACCCGGCAACATAATCTTATAAATCCGTTCGTAGATGGCCGGTTCGTTTTCCTTTATCCATGCCAGTTTAGAGGCAGTGAAGTTACCCGGAGAGTTCAACAGATGTGAGAGACATTTCTCTTCTCCCAGTGTTTCGAAAGCTTTCTGTCCGTAAGGCACAGCACGCGAGTCACACCAGATAATGGAAGGACGCAGCACATTCTGGTCTTTGTCCACACATACCAATCCATGCATCTGATAAGAGATACCGATTGCCTTGATTTCACCTGCGTTTGCACCCGATTCATTCATGACAGCCTGTGTGGCAAGCTTCAGATTTTCCCACCAGCTTTCGGGATTTTGTTCCGCCCAACCCGGTTTAACTGCAATGATTGCCGCCTCTGTCTTCGGGAAGAAAGCAGAAGATACACATTTGCCGGTTTCGGCGTTTACCAGGCTCGCTTTTACGGACGAGCTTCCAATGTCATAGCCTAATAAATACATGGTATTAATTATGAGTTTTGATTTATGAATTATTTTATTAATACTTATCTTCTTACCTTATTATATATCTTCTTATCGAATCGATAATAGCGTGCGGCACGGTGGGCAACTCCCTGTTGTTTTTCCTCCAATGGAACAACGTATTCCATCATCGCTATTTTCTTATGGAAGTTCCGCACGTCAATAGGCTTGCTATATATCAATTCATATAAAGTACGCAGTTGTGATGCCGTAAACTTACGGGGAAGCAGATCGAACAAGGCCGACGGATTAATCTCCACGTACTGGCGGATATATACCAATGCTTCTTTAATAATCAGATTATGGTCGAAAGCCAATGCCTTAATATCTTGCAGTGCCACCCAATATGCTTCGAAATCAGCCAGATTCCGACTCAGTGCCCGGTCTATCTTCACCAATGACAGGTAAGCAATTGTAACGATACGCTCCACTCTCGATTGCATGGCACGTTCCAGCCAATGAATGTCTTTCGGGTCCTTCGTCCGGTTTTTAGAACCGAATGCCTTGAATTGCATCAGATTGACGTTCTTCAAACCCGTTAGTTCGTTCAACACACGCTGTGCAGCTTCATCCAGATCTTCATCCATATAGATCAGGCTTCCGGGAAGCTTCATATCGTGAAAAATTTCACCTTGCTCCTCACCTACACGTTTTATTAACAGAACTTTTAATTGTTCTCCGTCAAAGCCAATCACTACACAGTCTACTGATATATGATTGTTCGCTAATGGGGTTTTATGTTCCATGTTTTGCATAATATCCATGTTTAAGCGCTGCAAATATAAACAGGTTTTTTGAATATACAAGCGCAGAAAACTTAATTTCTATTATGTTATAAAGCACTATTTTTCAATATGATAGATATCGTACATTTTACAATATCAAAATACGGCCTTATCGTTGAAAGTACAATATGTATTGTTGATAAACGGAAGAATCAGGTAATTGTAGGAAGTACAATAAGAGTGAAGTGCTTTATTTTTAAGGATTTTAGTATACCGGAAGATTAAAAAGACAAGTACCTCTTATTGTATTTTAGTTGAAGTGCTATAAAAAGATTTTTTTCTCATCTATCCCTCTGCTTCTCAATAAACTCCCTTCTCCGAACGGAGGGAATTAAAATAGCTTATTGCACAAAAATCCTTCGTTTGTGCGGTCAATATCAGAAAAAGCTATACCTTTGCACCACTTTTTTAATTAACTACTAAAACAAGAACAGTATGAAAGCATTTGTATTTCCGGGTCAAGGCGCCCAATTCGTAGGAATGGGAAAAGACTTGTATGAAAACTCCGCTTTAGCAAAAGAATTGTTTGAAAAAGCCAATGATATCCTGGGATATCGCATTACGGATATTATGTTCAACGGTACAGACGAAGACTTGCGTCAAACGAAGGTAACTCAGCCTGCTGTATTCCTCCACTCCGTTATCTCCGCACTTTGTATGGGTGATGATTTTAAACCTGAGATGACTGCCGGTCACTCATTGGGCGAATTCTCTGCTCTGGTTGCTGCCGGTGCATTGAGTTTCGAAGATGGGTTGAAGCTGGTTTATGCCCGTGCCATGGCTATGCAGAAAGCTTGCGAAGCACAGCCCTCTACAATGGCGGCTATCATTGCCCTCTCCGATGAAAAAGTAGAAGAAATCTGCGAGCAAGTAACCGCTGAAGGCGAAGTTTGCGTTGCAGCCAACTATAACTGCCCGGGACAGATCGTAATTTCCGGTTCTATCGAAGGCATCAATAAGGCATGCGAACTGATGAAAGCTGCTGGAGCAAAACGTGCTTTGCCATTGAAGGTAGGCGGCGCTTTCCACTCTCCGCTGATGAATCCTGCAAAAGTTGAATTGGAAGCAGCTATCAACGCTACTGAAATCCACACTCCCAAATGCCCGGTTTATCAGAATGTAGATGCATTGCCTCACACTGATCCGGAAGAGATCAAGAAGAATCTCGTAGCTCAGCTGACAGCTTCTGTACGCTGGACACAGACTGTTAAGAATATGGTTGCTGATGGTGCTACCGACTTCACAGAATGTGGACCAGGTGCTGTACTGCAAGGTCTGATCAAGAAGATTGCACCGGAGGTATCTGCTCACGGTATTGCATAATCCTTAAATACAATATATTTGTAAGGGCTGTCTTTTTAATCAAAGACAGCCCTTTATTTTGTAATCGTACTATCCGCATTCAGAATAGGAAGATAAACAGCATCTCAACAAAACTTTTTCATGTAAGTATGAAAGTTCTACATTCAACTTGCATTATCTTTGCAAAAACATGCATGATATGGAGAAAATCGACGAATACAGAAACATCCTTGCAATGCCTCTTTGCAAACTATCAATAGATAAACTGGTGCAGGAAATATGCCTGCATCCGGAATACCTTAAAGATATATATCGGTTGATTTCCGACGATAAAATTGTCGTTTCATGGCGGGCTATATGGGCATGTGAGAAAGTGAGTGAGAAACATCCCGGTTGGTTTGTTCCATTGCTGGATGATATTATTCAGCGATTATTAGTCTGCAAACATGATGGTTCCAAACGGTTGTTGCTGTCTATATTATATAATGTACCTGCATCTGATCCTGTCTCTGTCGATTTGCTAAATTATTGCCTGGATCATATGTTAGCCCCACAAGAAAGTATCGGTGTGCAGGCGTTGTCTATCAGAATGGCTTACCAGCTTTGCAAGTCTGAGCCGGAACTTTTGAAAGAGCTGCAACTCATATTAGAGAATGCAGATACCGAATATTATTCCACGGGCGTTAAAACTACCATACGGAATATCCTGAAAAAGATAAATAAATAAGTTCTCGTTTCTACATCCTTTTTTCACTCCTGATTTGATGAGCAACACATTTACTGGGTATGCACAATTTTTCTGTAATCCCCATCACTTTTCTTCTTAAACCCATTACTTAGCAATACCTTTATTGAAGCTGCGTTTTCTTCCGAAGGGTCTGCTGCTATTTCACGTCCTCCCAATTCAATGATCTTCTCTTCCAACTTCCAGATAATCATTTTACCGATGCCTCTATTCAGATACTCTTCTTCACCAATCAAATATCCGATCTCGTAAGTATGGTTCTTTTCGGGGATGTCTCCATACAAACTCTCAAAGTCGTGCCCTTCTTCTTCCAAGTCTTTCAAGAAAAAACAATCTGCAAAAAGACAATACCCAATCCTCTTATCTTTATAGTAAACAATAAAATGTCTTATGAAGTCATACTTACCATTTCTGTTGTTTACCTCATCCAGCCAGGCATCTCTTTGTCCTTCCCCATCCGGGCACAGCCACTTATAGATATAATCTTTACTCAACCACCTGTCAAACAACGGTATATCTTCGTCAAGCAAAGGCTTTAATACAATTCCATCCTTATCGAACATAAGCTTATTGAAGTCATTTTCATGTTTATTCAACCCGATTTCCTTTCACATCTATAAAGAAAGTTTCGCCGTTCAGTTTCACCTTTGCTTTACCATCTTTATTAAAATAGCGGGCGTCATCATATATAAAAGGAATAACCTCTTTCCCTGTCTGATCTATAAAGCCGCATTTACCCTCCATACATACTGCTGCCAGCCCTGTTTTGGTAAAAGACCATGCAGGATTATATATACATGGAATCACTTCCTTCCCCGTTTTATCCACATAACCCCACCAACCATTCTGCCTGACTAATGCCAATCCTACAGAAAAGGCATAGGCATAGTCATAGATAAACGGCACGACTTCTTTGCCTGTTACTGCATCTATAAAGCCCCATTTACCATTATATTCCGTTGGTACTAATTTTTGCACTTTCATTTTTTGAGTATCCATAATTGCTGTAATCCGTTAAACTTTGAATTGATAAACGAGAAATAGTTCAGAGGAATGACTTACCCATATTGCGGAACATTCAGAATCAGCATACAGAGTATGCTCAGTGACAAAGATAGTGATAAAAAGCGAGAATAAAACACCGGTTAAGAAGAAGGCTTGCGAAATGAGACGCAATCAGAAAGAAAAAATAGATTTCAAAAGAATAATTCTCCGCTTTATGCTATTTTTGCAGAAAGCGCTTAAAAAGTATTCTTATGGATTATAAAATAAATGCCCCGACCGATGGAGATGAGATGATATTCAGACATGCGGATATATTTTTCAGTTGTTTCTTCAATGACGAAAATCATTGTGTACATCAATCCCGCGAGCACGCCATGAACTATGTTTATTCAGGCGAAATGCTCATTGATGACGGGAACAAAATCACCCATGTACAGAAAGGCGAGTGTGTGTTTATCCGGCGCGACCACCGGGTTACGCTGACTAAGAAACCACTCGATGGCGAGCAGTATTGCGGTATTTTTCTGATGTTTACACGGCGTTTCTTGCGCGAGATGTTTCAACGAATTCCTTCGGATAAAGCGCTGGACAATGTGCCCAAAGTCCGTTCAAGCGTGATAAAATTGCCTATCAGCATGGAAATTGACAGTCTGTTCACTTCGATGACTCCTTACTTCAACCAGAAGCTCCAGGCACAGGACGATTTCATGAATCTGAAATTGCAAGAGGGACTGCTGGCGTTGCTACATATTGACGAACGCTTTTATCCCACACTCTTTGATTTCAACGAACCCTGGAAAATTGACATCCTGGAATTCATGGAACAAAATTACATGTACGATTTCAGTATGGAAGATTTAGCCACGTTTACGGGACGCAGTCTGGCTACATTCAAACGGGATTTCAAGAAGATTAGCACCCTTACTCCGCAAAAATGGCTGATTCACAAACGCCTCGAAGCGGCCTACGAGAAAATGAAAACCGGCACACGGAAAGTACAGGACGTTTATCTGGAAGTAGGATTCAAGAATCCATCCCACTTTGCTACGGCTTTTAAAAAGCAATTCGGCGTCTCTCCTACCGCTATCTCCCAATAAATTTCCGCGAGTTGCGATTGATATAGTAAAATGAGCTTCTGAGAAAGATTCTTTGAGCCTCGCAGCAAATCTGCTGCGGAGCTTTTGCGTTAACTTTGCATTGTTGAATCAAAAGACAAAAAACAATGAAAAAAGTAATAATGCTAATCATGCCTCTGATGCTGACAGTTGTTAGTGTTCAGGCACAAAATCAAAAAGAAATGAAAGGTAGTAATATTAAAGCACAGGAGTTAGTTCTCACGCAGGAATGGGACAAGACTTTCCCACAGTCCAACAAAGTGAATCACCGTAAAGTGACGTTTGTCAACCGCTATGGAATTACATTGGCAGCAGATCTCTATGAACCGAAAGATGCGAAAGGCGCATTGGCAGCCATTGCAGTAAGCGGTCCTTTCGGTGCCGTAAAGGAGCAGTCCAGCGGATTATATGCGCAAACAATGGCTGAACAAGGTTTCCTTACTATCGCCTTCGATCCCTCATTTACAGGCGAGAGTGGTGGCGAACCTCGCAGGGTTGCTTCACCGGACATCAATACGGAAGATTTTCAGGCTGCTGTCGATTTTCTCTCCACCCAGCCGAATGTTGACCCGGAACGTATCGGTATTATCGGCATTTGCGGATGGGGTGGTCTGGCACTTAATGCAGCTGCTATCGACACACGCATCAAGGCTACTGTTGCCTCTACAATGTACAACATGAACCGCGTAAATGCAAATGGCTATTTTGATGCCGACAACAATGAAAACGCCCGTTACGAGAAACGCAAGCAACTCAATGCACAGCGTACCAAAGAGTACGCCCAAGGTTATTATGAACAAGGCGGTGGGGTGGTCGATCCGTTGCCAGCCGATGCACCTCAGTTTGTGAAGGATTATTACGATTATTATAAGACACAGCGCGGATATCACAAGCGTTCGGGCAATTCCAACGATGGATGGACAGTTACCGGCCCAATGTCATTCCTGAATCAGCCTATTCTTGCTTATAGCAAAGAAATCCGCTCTGCCGTACTGATTATGCATGGTGAAAAAGCACATTCCCGCTATTTCAGTGAAGACGCCTACCGCGATATGACCTCTTACACCAACTATCGTGACAATAAGGAACTTCTTATCATTCCAGGTGCCTCACACACCGACCTTTACGACGGTGGAGGAAAAAATGCCATTCCATTCGATAAATTGGCGGCATTCTTCAACGAGAATCTGAAATAAGAAAACCCGGGAAACGTGGAAAATGATTTCCATCGTAAAATAGCTTACTGAAATTTGGCACGCCGTTGTGAATCAAGTATATTTGTACATTCATTATAAGTACTATAATTATGCAAGATTTTGTAAACGGACGCTGTGGTTGGTGCGGAACTGACGAACTGTATGTGAAATACCATGATCAAGAGTGGGGAAATTTAGTGACCGACGACAAGACGCTGTTCGAGTTTCTTGTGCTGGAGAGTGCCCAGGCCGGATTAAGTTGGATAACGATCCTCAAAAAACGCGAGGGATATCGCAAAGCCTTTTGTGGTTTCGATGCCGGACAGGTAGCACAAATGACCGATGAAGATGTCGAACGGTTGATGCACTTTGATGGCATTGTAAAGAACCGTCTGAAAATCAAATCGACCATCACAAATGCAAGGTTATTCCTCGCCATACAAAAGGAGTTCGGTAGTTTCTATGAATATACACTGTCGTTCTTTCCCGACAGAAAGCCGCTTATCAATACCTTTCAATCCTTGAGTGAGATTCCGGTATCATCTCCCGAATCCGATGCCATGAGCAAGGATATGAAAAAACGAGGATTCAAGTTTTTCGGATCTACGATCTGCTACGCCCACTTGCAGGCTGCGGGATTCGTCAACGATCATCTGGCGGACTGTATCTGTCGAAAAGGATAAATGACAGTATAACTTCATACAAAGTAAAAGGCGGTATTTCCTTGCATGGATTTACCGCCTTCTCGTTTTACTTTTTTATTCCCAAAATACTTCTTGCTTTCTCTTCACTGGAGATAAAATCGAGTGCATTGATTATCTCGTCATAATTCTCCCGGTCGGAGATATTCGGAGCTAAAATTTTCAGGACTTCCAGTTTGTCATCATCAAACCGGTATATCGACATCATCCGCACACACTGTTTGCAACTTAATCCCCTGTTACCGATTCCGGCTTCCAGCAAATCCAGTTGATCGTCTTTGAAAGGTTTGCTCTTCACTTTGTTGTAAAGAGACAAGAAATCCCTTTCGTTCATCCCTCTTCCACCACTAACATGCGGACGGGAAGGGGCTTCTCCACCAATTTCCACAGACGGATAAACTGCTACAGGAGGATTGGTATACTTCTCGTAAGAATCCATATAAGTCACTTTCCCATCCACAAATCCAAGATCGATGATCGTTATACCGGGAGCTCCGGAAATACTTTTTTCATATCTCCATCCTTCTACTTCGTGATCGAAGCTACGGTGCATTGGCTGTCCCAATATGGATGTGATCTCTTCTTTGGTCATTCCTTTCTGAATTTTCATCAGGGTATTACTGTCAATCCCTAAAATCATGGCACAACTACCCATACAGATTGCAAATGTCAGTAGTGCTAATGTCAGTTTTATTGTTTTCATTGTATATATTGTTTTTAGTTTTTATGTTGCTACAAATATAAGTGGAGAAAAACATATAATATTATCTTTTTCCCTATTATTTAGGGAGATTTCCCTATTATACCAGTATTCTTTTTTTCGTTAGCATCAGCTTTGCCACCTTGTTTGTATTCACAGGGGGAGACGCCTTTATGACGCTTAAAAGTCCGGTTAAAATATGGCACATTATTAAAACCAACATTATAACAGATTTCTGAAACCGTCATCCTCTTCTGCCTCAAAAGCTGGCAGGCTAAACCTATACGATACTCGTTCAGATAAGTGACAAAAGTCTTTCCGGTAGCTTTCTTGAAGAATATACAGAAAGAAGCCCGGTTCATGCCTACATACCGTGCCACATCATCGAGCGTAATGTTCCGCTTTGCATTGCAGATAACGTATGTCTGGATCTGATTCATACGCTTCGTTTCTTTGTCAATCCTCTGATATTTACCTACCACGTGCTCACTGCCGCTATCTGCCATTATCAGGATGAGCTTTATCATGGACGCAACTTTTTCAGCTTCACTTTGATTACACATCTCTTCCAGAAGGTCAATGATTGCCTCCGACTTTTCCTTATCGAATTTCACCGCATCATACTTCTTCTTCAACTTATCTATATGTCCGCACAGTTCCGGAAAAGTACCGGAACACCTATCGAGGAAATCATTGTCAAACGTCACGGTAATGTTCGCAATCCTGCCCTGCTCATCCGTATCATCGTCCTCAAAATACCAGCAATGTGGAATTTCCGGCGGTATCATAACTACCTCTCCACCAAGAAAAGGCTCCGTCATGTCGCCTATCAACCTCATGCCGGAACCTACGATCACATACGAAAGCTCCCAGGTAGATTGCTGATGCAAACCTATTTGTTCATCGGGCGCAAGATGAACATTCTCGAAAGTAAAAGAACGTCTTTCTGATTGGGGCATTATACTATAATTTAATATTCTCTATTATTTTTCTCCTTATACAGGGAAATATGCAAATATAAGACAATTCTAATAAACGATAAGATAAATGCATAAACTAATTGAGGGATAACTTTGCACGCGATATAAAACTGATAATATCAGATATCTGGATAACTTAGGTCCTGCCAGGTTTGCGAAAATATGGCAGGTTATTTTTTAGTGTGAAAATGAATTTAATATCAAAATAATGAATACAACAACTTATTTGGCATCGAAGCCGCGCTATGAAATACTGGACGGGCTCCGCGGCGTTGCCGCAATGATTGTGGTAGCTTACCACTTGTTTGAAACTTATTCTGCCGGCCCTGTCCATCAGATTTTGAATCATGGTTATCTGGCTGTGGATTTCTTTTTTGTTCTTTCCGGTTTTGTGATAGGGTATGCCTATGATGACCGCTGGGACAGGATGTCCATAAAAGATTTCTTTAAGCGACGCCTGGTACGCCTGCATCCTATGGTGATTATGGGCACGTTAATAGGAGCTGTCTTTTTCTATCTGGGTGACTGTTCCGCTTTCCCTCTGATTATGGAAACACCTTGGTGGAAAGTCCTCCTGATGGTTCTGCTCGGTTGCCTGATGATCCCCACACCAGTTTCATGGGACATACGGGGCTGGTGGGAAGTAAACTCCCTGAACGGCCCTACCTGGTCGCTAATGTGGGAGTATATAGCAAACATTCTATATGCTTTGTTTATCCGCCATTTCTCTAAAATCGCCTTGGGAATCTTTGTTGCCCTGGCAGCGTTGCTGACTATCGACATAGCATTCAATATAGATACTTTTGGTCTGTTAGCCACAAGAGAAGCGGCTGCATATACCTTTATCGGCGGATGGAGCCTTACTCCCGATCAACTCTACATCGGTATATCCCGACTGCTTTATCCTTTCTTCGTGGGGCTACTGCTCTCGCGCGTCAACAAACTGATAAAGATAAAAAGAGGATTTTACTGGTGCTCATTGCTGATAGCTGCCATTTTAGTTATGCCCCGCATCGGCGGTACGGAAGCCATGTGGATGAACGGTGCTTACGAAGCTTTTTGTGTACTTATTATGTTCCCTTTAATAGTAGCGATGGGAGCAGGCAGCAATGTGACGGGAAAACGTTCCGTAGCCATCTGCCAATTTCTCGGAGAGATCTCCTACCCTCTTTATATCACACATTTTCCGCTGATTTATATGCAGATAGCCTGGGCACGGAATCATCCGGACGCACCTTTAGGAATGCATGTTTTGCTTGCAGTTTCCATCTTCATTTTATCCATTGCTATCGCGTATGCTTGCCTTAAACTGTATGACGAACCGGTACGTGAATGGCTGAAAAGGCGTTTTTTGATGAAAAGAAGGTAAAATACCTCTATGCTAAGTAGCATTTTCTTGTAATTTGCAAAATCAGCAATCGGGATTTATAAGTAATGCGGATAGGAAACACCTATCCGCATTATCCAATATCAACTTCCAATAGCTGAAGAATATCTTATGTTGTAACTTCATGTACTTTTTTATGTGGCTATCTTCCTCCCACAGCATGGTATAAATCAATTACTCCTTGTATTTCCTCAAATTTATCTTGAGCCTGCGTTAATTCCGCTTCCAGTAGTCTCTGACGTGCAGTCAATACTTCAAGATAATTAGTGGAAGTATGTTGCATCAGTAATTCGGTTTTGCGCACGGCTTCTTGCAAGGTCATGATTTGTTGATTGACATAATCCATCCGAATGCGGGCAGATTGCCAACGTGTCAAAGCATTGTTTACTTCTTTTCCAGCATCTAACAGGGATTGCTGGAATAGAAGAAGAGCTTCTTCCTGGCGAGCTTTTGCCTGACGCAGGTTAGCTATATTCGTTCCCTTATTGAACAGAGGTTGCATAAGCGAGCCTACCGCACTGAACAACCAACTTCCGGGATTGACTACAACACCGCCGACATTGTTCGTCCATCCGGTAGAGCCGGAAAGAGTAAGGCTCGGATAAAAAGCGGAACGGGCGGCATTGGTAGCATAATATGCTTGTGCCAGATTCCATTCCGCTTGTCTCACATCAGGACGGTTGGCAAGCAGCTGTATGGGAAGTCCGGCAGAAAGTGTGTCGGGAAACTGTTGCTTTTGCAGTGCTCCCCGCATGATGTCATGTGATGTATCGGCCAGTAATGCTGAAAGTCCGTTCTCTGTTTCACGTATACTTTTCCGTATGGACACCACAGACGCTTCCAATGCCAAACGGTTCGCTTTGGCCTGAAGTACCGCTGCATCGTTGGATTTTCCAGCCCGTTTCAACGCCTCGATAGAGTGTTCTGTCTCTTTCCAAGTAATCAACGTCTGTTCACTGATGATGAGTTGGCGGTCGAGCATCAGCAACATATAATAACTATTGGCGATTGTGGCTATAAGCTGTGTCTCTACCGCCTGCCTGTAAGCCCGACTTCCTTCGAGAGCGGCAAGCGCCTCTCGTTTGGCATTGGTTACTTTTCCAAACAAATCTATTTCCCAGCTTGCGGAAGCGGCAAGATTATATGTCTTTATCGCTTTCGCTCCCTCTGTACCACTGATACTGCCATCCGGAGCCAGTACTACCGATGGCAGATAAGAAAGTCGTGCATTCATTAACACCGCTTCTGCAGCTTTCACTCGTGTATGGGCTACACGCAAATCCGTATTTCGTTCCAACCCTTTATCGATCAAGGCTTGCAAATTTTTGTCCGAGAATAAATTCCGCCAGCCGAGAGTAGCTATTGAAGCTGTGTCTTTTGTTTCCTCCAAGTCTCGGTATAATCCTTCGGTCTGAACTTCAGGACGGGAATAAGGTTTATATATGGAGCATCCCGTCATCAGACAAACTGCCCATAACAATATGAATGTATAATATGCAAATTTCATCTTCATTCTTTTATCTTAAGGTTCTCCAATTCCGTTTGTATCGCCCAATCCGCATCTTTACATGAAGTCTGTGCAGGTCTGATTTTTTCTTGCAAATACTGAAAGACAATGAAAAGGACGGGAACAAATAGCAGCAGTGCCAATGTTCCTATCAACATACCTCCCACTACACCGGAAGCCAGAGAACGGCAACCGTTCGCACCTACACCGTGTGCCATCATCAGAGGCAGCAATCCAAATATCATAGCCATGACCGTCATCAAAATCGGACGTAAACGGTCTTTTGCCGCCACATAAGCAGCTTGTAAGAGCGACATGCCCGCTTTTCGGCGTTGTACTGCATATTCAGTCTGCAAAATGGCGGTTTTGGCGAGCAATCCTATCAGCATGATGAGTCCGGTCTGCATATAGATATTATTTTCCAGACCTAAAATCTGAGCAAACAGGAAGCTTCCTAAGAATCCGCACGGAACGGACAAAATGATCGAGAAAGGAATGAGCAAACTCTCGTAAAGCGCACACAATATCAAATATATCAACACCATACAGATGGCAAAGATAATAGCCACATTATTAGTCGTCTGACTTTCCTCGCGGGAAATACCTCCAAACTCGTACGCATAATTAGCCGGAAGCAGCTTTTCTGCTGTTTCCTGTACCGCTTTCAATGCGTCCCCCGAACTGTATCCGGATGCAGGTGTTCCATTGATAGAAATGGAATTATAAAGGTTGAATCGTGACACGTCCTGTGGCCCATAGGTTTTAGTAAGCTGTACGAATTGTGCGAGAGGCGCCATTCCCTCACCCGTTCGAACATAAATATGGTTCAAGGATTCAGGAGTAACCCGGTATGTCGGATCTGCTTGTATCTGCACACGGTACAATTTGGAGAAACGATTAAAGTTCGACACATAACCTCCTCCGTAATAACCGGAAAGAGTTTCCAGAATCTCAATAGTGGAAATACCTGCTTGTTCGCATTTGGCAGCATCTATATCAACCCAATATTGCGGGTAGTTCGTTTCAAAAGAAGAATATGCCATCTCTATCTCCGGACGTTCATTGAGAGCTGCTACGAAGTTGTCCGCCACTTCCTTGAACTTGTTCAGATCGCCTGAAACCTTGTCTTGCAGATAAAGTTCGAAACCGCTTCCCATCCCGTAGCCCGGTATCATTGGAGGAGTCACGGCAAAAAGTTGCATATCCGGTACACCGGGAGCGAAAGCATAGATACTGTCTATGATTTCCCTTGCCGATTGTCCTTTTCCCTTTCTCTCGTCCCAGTGTTTAAGAGAAAGAAATGACATTCCCATAGATGAACCTGCGCCACTGAAGGAATATCCCACGATGTTGGCGTTATAGTCAATGTCGGATATCCGGTTTATGTTCCGGTTTACTTCTTGCATGATACGCCGGTTTTCAGCCATCGAAGTTCCGGGCTTGGCATTCATACTAATCATTACCGAACCTGTGTCCTCATCGGGAACAAGTCCGGTTTTGGTGGTACGCACCAAAAAGACAAGCAATATCATCGACACCGCCAGTGTTCCCCACATCAGCCATTTACGCTTGACAAGGAACAGAACAGAGCGCATATATCGGGAAGTTATCGCATCGAAAGCCGCATTGAACGCTGTACGGAAACGAGCGGCAAAATTGTTCTTCGTATTCCCTTGCTCATCCTTGTAAGGATGAAGCAGCAAAGCGCACAAGGCAGGTGAAAGGGTAAATGCATTGATCGCTGAAATACCCACAGCTACGGCCATCGTGATGCCGAATTGCTTGTAGAATTCTCCGGATGTACCTCCCATCATGGAAACGGGAATAAACACGGCCATGAATATCAGCGTAGAGGTCAGGATAGCCGATGCGACACTCCGCATAGCATCGTTGGTGGCCATATAGGAAGAACGATAACCTATATCGAAACGTGCTTGTACCGCTTCGACCACGATAATGGCATCATCCACTACCGTACCGATAGCAAGAACCAGTGCAAAGAGCGTGATTAAATTGACAGAAAATCCAACCACTGCCATAAAAGCAAATGTGCCAACAATGGATACCACAATGCCTATCGTCGGAATAAGGGTGGAACGAATGTCATGCAAAAACACATATACCACCAGCACTACCAGTAAGATAGCTTCCAACAATGTTTTCAATACAACCTTGATGGATGCTTTCAGAAAAATGTTCGTGTCGTTCAGAGTTACGAATTCCAGTCCTTTAGGTAAATCCTTGCCGAGCTCGTCCAGTACGGCATCTATTTCATTGATAGTTTCCGAAGCATTGGAGCCGGCCTTTTGGTAAATCATTGCCATAGCAGCCGGATGACCATTCATCTCAGTCGAATAGTTGTAGGCTTCATCGCCCAACTCTACATCTGCCACTTCATTGAGTCGGAGAACCTCACCGCTAGGGAGGGAACGAACGACAAGTTCACCGAACTCTTCCGGAGTGGAATATCGGCCTCGGTATTTCATTGTGTACTGATAAGCGTTATCATGATTTTCCCCAAAGGCTCCCGTAGCAGCTTCAATGTTCTGCCGTTCCAGCATAGCGGTGATGTCCGAAGGGATAAGACCGTATTGCGCCATCTTATCGGGTTTCATCCAGATACGCATACTGTAATTGGAACCGAACAGCATCATATTACCCACACCCCCGATACGCTTGATACGCGGTTCCACGTTTATCTTCATGTAATTGTTCAGGAACTGCAAATCATATTTCCCGGTAGGGTCAAAGAGCGAGAATGTTTTCAGTTCGGCATTCTGTTGCTTCATGGTGGTAACACCGACTTTTGTCACTTCGGCAGGAAGCAAACTCAAGGCAGTGGATACACGGTTCTGTACGTTTACCGCTGCCATATCAGCATTACTTCCCTGCTTGAAATAAACATTTATCATGGCATCACCGTTATTAGAGGCCGTGGAGGTGATATAAGTCATATCTTCCACCCCGTTGATGGACTCCTCCAGAGGAACTACAACCGATTTCTGTACCGTTTCGGCGTTGGCTCCCGGATAGTTGGCAAATACTTGAATAGTAGGCGGTGCAATATCAGGATACTGTTCCACAGGCAGATTAGATAAGGCGATGAATCCCATTAGTACGATCACGACAGATATGACGCCAGAAAAAACTGGGCGGTCTATAAAAAATCTTAGGTTCATAGTTTTTTATTATTTGGAGGGTTCATCTTTTCTTATATCTATCTGAATACCGTCCTGCAGAAGTCCCGTTCCTTCGGTTACAATTACGTCACCTACGGCAAGACCGGATCTGACAATATAATCTTTGCCATCATTGAGTTTTTCCACAGTCAGTTCACAAGAGTGAACACAACCGTCTTCAGCTACCTTATATGCCAGAATCTTATTCTGCAATTCGGTGGTAGCCGTCTGCGGAATGACAATGACAGAATCTTCACGATGCGGAATAATGACGTTACCGATTCCCCCACTTAATAATGTACGGTTGGTATTATCAAAAATACTGCGGACGGATACCGTACCGGTCTTCCGGTTGATAATGCCGCTAATGCTCTCTACGTGTCCTTGTCCATCATACAGACTACCGTCATTCAGTTGTAATCTGACCGGAGGCATTTGGCGGATTACTTCATCATGGGATCCGTATTGTCGGAGTAAGGAATGAACCCGCTTCTCGGTTATTGAAAAATAGACATACACCTCTGAATTGTCGGAAACGGAAGTTAATGGAATAGCCATCGAAGCGCTGACCAATGCGCCCTCCCGGTAAGGTAGTGTGCCGACAACTCCATTCGACGGACTTTTTACCTCCGTATAAGACAGGCTGTTCTGTGCATCCTCTTCCAAAGCCTTTGCCTGTTCCAATGTCGCTTCGGCAATGGCAAGGGCATTCTTCGCAGTGGACAGATCGTATTCTGAAACGACTTTTTCCGCAAAAAGCTGTTGCTTGCTGCGATATTCCAGACGAGCCGTCTCCACCTGTGCTTCAGCTGCATGTACATCAGCCATTGTTTTGCGCCATGCTGCACGGTAAGGCACTTGATCTATGACGAACATTACTTCACCTTTCCGAACCGTTTTCCCTTCATACACACGAAGCTCTGTTATCGTACCTGATATTTGTGGATAGATGTCAATATCCTGCCGCCCTTGTATGGAAGCTGAATAAGACTCGTTTATTTCCACCGCCTTTGCGGCAACAGTCATCACCCGGCATAATGGCAGTGTTTCTTTCACTTCCCTGTTCTTGCACGAAGACAGGCACATTGTACATGCTAAAAGTATAACTCCAATAATTCTTTTCATTCTTTCTTCTCTTTTTTGGCGCAAAGGAAAGAATTACGGAACTGTACCGCAATAAGCAAATGCGTGAAACGTAGAAAACAGTTTCGGAAACGTAATAAATGGATTACGACATGTGGATAATGAAATATACTCTCTTTTTCATTTCCTGTATTCGATTCACACTCAATTTATATCATTTCGAGAACTATTTATGAAGCTTCGTCTCCACTTTGTTTGGAGGAAGAGGTGAAAGTCACTTATTTTGCAAATAAAAACGGATGGCAAAAACCAAGTTCGACAATATAAAAAATCGCGTGCTACTGGTAGTGATTGTATTTCTTCTCAGTTATCTGCTGACAGCATTGATCGACAAGGAATATACTACGTGGTTTTTCGGCGGCGAACTGTCGTTTGTAGATTATATGATCGATTTCGGCGTGTCGTTGCTGATAAGTTTCGTATTCGTGGAACTATCTGTCTTTTATAGCAGTTGGTCGTTTCGTCTTGTTTCATTTACGGATAAGCCGTATCTACGACTGTTTATCTGTGCTTTCCTGCTACTCTTATTTAACAACCTGACTGTTTGGTGCTTTTCTCTGTTGATAAATATATGTTTTGATGAGGGGCTTGCTTTTTTTCATCAGGGGTTGTACATATTCAGTGTAATGGCGACATTCGTGTCTTATATCTATACTGATGCCCAATATATGGAATCATCCATATTAGCCGAAAGACAGAAAAAGGAGTTGGAAATAACCCTTCTGAAAGAAAAGGAACATGCCGCACAGATGCAATTGGAAGTATTGAAATCGCAAATAGACCCTCATTTCATGTTCAACAACTTCAGCATTCTTTCTGAATTGATAGTGGAAGACACTGCATTGGCTGAAAAGTTTCTGGACAACTTGTCAAAGGTGTACCGGTACGTCATCCAGAATCTGAAACGAGATACGGTAAGCATCGAAGAAGAAATCGCTTTCCTCCATTCTTATATTTACTTGATAAAAATGCGCTATGAGGACGCTGTCTGCATAGATATAGATGAAACATTGAAGCAAATCGACGGGCAGATACCTCCCGTTTGCCTACAATTATTGGTGGAGAACGCCATTAAGCACAACCGTACATTGGCTCGACACCCTCTCTCGATACGTGTTTTCTGTGAAGAAAATGATATTGTAGTAGAAAACGACTTACGCCCGATAGCATCCGATTTTGAATCGACGGGGATCGGCAATAAAAATATCATCGGGCGTTATCTCTTACTTTGCAAGAAAAAACCTTTTATCGAACAACGAGAAAATACCTATATTGTCAAACTGCCTATTATAAATAATACTTAATATGAATATCTTAATTCTTGAAGATGAACAGCGAAACTTCAATCGCCTGAGACGTCAATTGGAGGAGATAGATACGACTTTTCATGTGGAAGGACCACTGGCCAATATTCAGGAATCGGTGGAATGGCTACGAACCCATCCGACTCCGGATCTTATACTTGCGGACATACGCCTGTCCGATGGACTAAGTTTTGACGTATTGCGTCAGACGGCCATACCATCCCCAATCATCTTCACCACTGCCTATGATGAATATGCAATCCAAGCTTTTAAATATAACAGCTTCGACTACCTGCTCAAACCCATTAATTCCGAAGAATTGGCTGAAGCCATCAATAAGGTGCGTCGCCGGACTTTGTCCGACACGCATGGAGAAGATATGCGTCGGTTAGTGGAATATATGTACCGCAATAATTACCGTTATCGCGAGCGTTTCCTGTTGCCTTACCGGGATGGGTACATCTCCGTACAAGTGAAAAACATCAGCCATATCGCCTTGAAAGAACGGACGACGCTTATATTCCTGAACGATGGAGCATCCATGAACATATCTTATTCATTGGATGAACTGGAAAGCCAACTCAATCCCGATATTTTTTTCAGGGCAAACAGGCAATATCTTTTGCACATTGACAGCATACGGAATGTCAGCAACTACTTTAACTCCAGATTAAAAATACATATGAAAAAATATCCTGATACAGAGATTATTGTAAGCAGAGAACGAGCTTCTGCTTTGAAAGAGTGGTTGGATAAATAATCATTAATGGTTGTTTTTAATCTGGTATTTGAAAAGTATAGTTGTTCATATTTCCGTTTTTTATCCTTATCTTTATCACATTAATGTGGTGAATAAGTCACTCCATAATGACTTGAATGCTCTAAAAATTAGTAGATCTCAATATATGAAAACAGAATTGGAAAAGTGCTTAGCCGGAGAACCGTTCAATGGCGGTGACAAAGTATTGGCAGATATGACGCTGAATGCTAAAAGATTATTGAAACAGCTAAATGAAACGGATTATGCCGACACGGAACAGAGAAAGCGAATCTTTCATGATTTGTTCGGCAAGATGGGAGAACATGTTCACATCGATATTGATTTCCATTGCGAATACGGGAAGCACATTTTCATCGGTGATCAGGTTATCATCAACATGAACTGTACGTTTGTAGACAACAATATCATCGAGATAGGCGACAATGTATTGATAGCGTCCAATGTACAGATATACACAGCCACCCACTCTACCAAATTACAAGAAAGAGTCGTGGCGGATTGGGAAGCAGGAGAAGGTATATGCAAAACCTATGCACTCCCCGTGAGAATAAATGATGGAGCGTGGATTGGTGGTGGTGCAATAATCCTACCGGGAGTGACAATTGGGAAAAACAGTGTCATAGGTGCCGGCAGTATAGTAACCCACTCTATTCCTGACAACTGCGTAGCCGTAGGAAATCCTTGCAGGGTGATTAAACAAATTGACAATGAAGTAGTTTAAGAGAACTATCACAATGTATTATTGATCTGTATTCCTCAAAGTATTTAAGCTATACTTTGAGGAATATTTTTTTGTGAAGACCTGATTTTAGAATCATTTCAATGCCTTGCCATCCGAAAAAGCCTTACCCACCTTTTCGCCCACCTTCAAATAATCGTTGTTGAACGGATCGAAGATGATGGGAGCTACTTTGGAAGCATCTACTTTTCCGTTTTCATCAAGTACACGCTCGTCTACACTTACATTTACGATCTCTCCACGCAAGATGCAGGTTTCGGGATTGTAATCTTTCAGTTTGCACTCCACCGCTACGGACAGTTCGTCAATCAGCGGGGCGTCCACGAACTCCGAACGGGTGGCATGGAAGCCTGCACGGGCGAATTTGTCCGTTACCTTATTGCCGGAAACAATACCTACGTAATCGCAGGCAACAACTTGCCCCACTTCTGCCATACTTACTGTAAATGCTTTGCGTCTCAGGATATTCGCAGTGGTCTTGTGTCCTTTGCTGATGCAAATACTGATCTCTTTCATTTCACTGATACCGCCCCAAGCCGCATTCATAGCGTTTGGGAGTCCATTTTCATCATAAGCAGCGATGATAAACACCGGTTGCGGATAAGAAAAGGGTTTTGCTCCATAATTCTTTCTCATACTAATTTATTTTTTAGTCCATTGTTTAATGTCTTCTTTGGTTGCACCGTTCAGCAGTTTGCCTTTCTGCCACTTCAGATTGGAATAAGTTTTCTGCAACTCTTTTTCGGAATTGGAGATACTGCTTCCGCCCGACGTGGCAAACAGAATCACTGTCTTACCTGAAAAATCACCACTTTCTATAAAAGTATTAATGATTCTCGGAGCTAAATTCCACCAGATGGGAAAACCAATATAAACAGTATCATAGTCCGCCAGGTTCTCCGCTTTGGAGCTTAAAGTAGGACGTGATTTGGCATCCGCCATCTCCACACTGCTGCGTGAGGACTTGTCGTGCCAGTCCAGATCGGCAGAGGTGTACTTCTTCGCAGGCTGTATTTCGTAGAGAGTGCCACCTGTGACTTCAGCAACTACCTTGGCTGCTTTTTCTGTTGTTCCTGTTGCCGAGAAATAGGCAACCAATGTCTTAGAACTTTGTTTCTGTGCGATTGCCGTCAAACATAACGCCATAATCGCTACCATAAAGAATGTAAGTCTTTTCATACGATATATTATTTAGTTCAAACATAGATTACTTTTCCGTAGCAAACGCTTCGATTCGGGAAGCATATTGCAATGATACAAAATTACGGAGGATTATCCAGTATGCAGGTATATAAATTACGGAATATATAACCAATATTACGGATGTATCTCCTTTTGACATACTTTATACCCTCTATTATTGGATTGTAACTATTTTGTAGTTACATTTGCTGAAACTTATAAATGAATGGGAACAAAAGAAAAACTTATCGAACGTTTCAAGTCGTTACCAGCAAATTTTACATTTGAAGAAATGGAACGCTTGTTGTCGATATTTGGTTATGAAAAATCGAATAAAGGTAAAACTTCCGGTTCGAGAGTTATCTTTAAGAATGGAGACAAACGCCCTATAATGATTCACAAACCTCATCCCGGCAACCTAATCAAAGGGTATGCAATGAAACAAGTATTAAATGATTTGATGGATGCAGGTTTTATAAAATGAAGAAAGGAGTATTATTATGAATACATTAAGGTACAAAGGTTTCATTGGGTCTGTCAACTTCAGTGAAGAAGACAGCGTTTTTTTCGGTAAAATAGAAGGAATAAATGGAATGGTTAATTTTGAAGGACAGAGTGTTCAAGAACTGACAGAAGCATTTCATGAAGCAGTCGATGATTATCTGGCTTATTGTGAGGAAGAAGGAATACAACCGCACAAAAGCTATTCAGGATCATTAAATGTTCGTCTGACTCCTGAGATACATAGCCATATCGCAATGCTGGCACAGCGTGCAGGTATCTCTATCAATGCTTTCATCAAACAAGCACTGGAGAAGCAAATTACAGCTATGTTATAGAATAGAAATTCACTCTGTTATAATCATACTATAAAAATCTACAGAGTGTAAAGCATATATCTGGTATTGCAGAGATTATCCGATAAAAAGAATAGTCTCTGCATTTTTTTATGTTAAAAGCACAAATACCTGTCACAATCCTCTTCGGCCCATGTCTAAATATATAAAACAGAAATCATGGAAATAGAAATCTATCATGTGGACCAAGCGATAAATGGCTCTAAAGAGGCATTAGGAGCAATCATTGAAAATATTGAAGGCCCGGTGTTTAATTTGTCATTGCGCATGCTCGGGCGGATTGAAGATGCTGAAGACGCAAAGCAAGACATTCTGATAAAGGTCATCACAAGCCTTTCTTCTTATAAAGGAAAAAGTTTATTTTCGACATGGGTGTATAAAATAGCCGTAAACCATTTAATCAATGAGAAGAATAAAGACTTCGTAAATCATCCCTTGTCTTTTGAAATCTTCGGGAGCGATATAGACAGATATGTCTCTTCTTCAGTTGACCAAACGAATCCGGCTGAGAAAAAGATTTTCTCGGAAGAGCTTAAACTGTCATGCACCAATGTTTTGCTTCAATGCTTAAATCCATTCGACAGGTTAATCTTCATTTTGGGAACCATGTTTGATGTAGACAGCAGACTGGGAAGTGAGATTACAGGATTGTCGGCTGACAACTTCAGGCAACGGTTGTCACGCTCCAGAAAGGTAATGAGTACTTTCCTATCAGAATATTGCGAACATGCAGGAGGCAAGAAATGTAACTGCATAAACCGGGTAAATTATGCCCTCAGCCAACACCGTATCGATCCTGCCCTGCCTTACTCATCATCATTGGTACCGGAGAGAATCTCCACATCGAAGTCTGCCATGGAAAACATTGATGCCGCGACAGCCCTGTATTCAAACTTACTCAGACATTCTTCTAAACAGCAAGCCAAAGAATATCTTTTCAATTTGCTTAAAACAGATGATTTTTCATCACTAACTAAATAATATCTGACATGGACAAATTACTTTTCTCGGCAATTATCGGATTGATTGCCGGAGTCATAGACATCATTCCTATGATTATGCAGAAACTTCCCCGCTACTCCACCGTTTCGGCATTTTTCCATTACTTCTTTGTTTCAATCATTATTCTCAATGTAGACATAACTCATATTCCCTGGTGGTTGGAAGGCGGCGTTGTAGGCTTAGCACTAACTATCCCGATGCTTATTCAGGTAGGACATTCGGATAAGAAATCTTTGCCAATAATAGCATTCAATGCCATATTATTGGGAACATTGGTTGGGCTTGCAGGACACTATATTTCAGTTTCCTAAATCCACACAGAGCAATGTAGGATTTGAGTCATCCTCCTCACTGGCTAAGCCATATTGAACCAATTTATCAATAGAAAGCAATGTATATGCCTTGTTGTTCCGGATAAGGGAAACGGGAGTATTTACAATTGCTTTCTCATTATAAGGCATGGCATATCCTTTTTCCGAATGAGTCAGCAATTCCCCGCTATTTGTATCCCATAGTGTATAATGCCTGCTCTCATTCCAGAAGAAATCATAAAACAACAGGTCATTCACCAATAAAGCATTTTCCGCCTTAATACAATATTTCCCTTCCGTAAGCATACGTTCAAGATCACCATTCAAATCTGTCGGCATCTTTAGTTTGCCCTGATTGATGGCTACAGCTGGAATGAGTTTTTCCTTTCTACTGGCATACAACGTATCATTAATCACGATACACACTTGGTCGTTTCCGTCTCTGAATCTGGGCACGATGTAGCCACCTGAAAAGCCCGTTACCGATTCAGCATCGAAAGGAAAGAAAGATTGTTTCATGTTCCAGTCCTTATCAAAGAAGGCTACTAAGTGCGATTTCTGATATTCTCTTTTGTAGGTTCCCCAATATCCGTTGGACACACCTATAAAGTTGGATATACTATCTTTGGGGTATTCGCTGACGAAAGTCCCGTCCGGCTTATATAATTTAGTCTTATTAGGAGTAGCAACATAAATCAACTCTTTTTCTTCATCAAAAAAGCGGGAAAAGATGTCGGCATATTCTTCAGGTCCATTTCCCTTCCTGTCCATCACAGAAAGAAAAGAACCGTTTTCGGCATTAAAGAAATAAAAACTCGTCTTATCTCCGATAACTATGTACTTTGGAGTCACATTAAGCAGGTACGCATTAGCACTCAACAGGCATTTATCATTCGTTTCCAGCCGGATCGTTTTCGGATTTTTAAAAAGAGATTGATATTGTGCCGAAGTGTAGTCCGCATCAAAGTGTTCGACGCCTTTATCAATACTGACTGTAGAAACCTGTTCATGTGAACCTTTTTCTCCGGAACAAGCCGTGAGAAGAAAAAGAGAGATGCTGAGAAAGGAAATACAAGAGTGTCGCATATTGTTTTTTGTTATGTTGTAAGTTGGGCAAATTTATAAAAAAAACGAATATACAAGATGTTATCTTAGAAAAATGAGAAGAATAAAAAAAAGAAAAGTCGGAAAAACCAACCCAAATACTTGACTTCGCCTTTCTGATGTAGTATCTTTGTAGAGCTTTAAAAAACTGAATTTTAATATTAAACCTAAAACCTTAGCAAATGGCAAAACTGATTCTTTCTTTCTCCGAATTGGCCGGTATGTATTTCCCCGGTTGTTCCACTCCGAAAAATGCGGTAAGATCTTTACAACGAAGCATTAAAAGGTGTACAAATCTGGCGACTGCTTTAGTTGAAACGGGCTATCAGCCTTATAATCATCGTTGGCTCTCTCCCAAGCAATACGGGCTGATAATAGAGAATCTGGGTGATCCATTCCCGGAATAATAATAGACAATAAATAGAAAAGGCGGTAATTCTTCATAAGAATCACCGCCTTTTTTGTTGATATTTATCAAATTCAGGCTTAAAAGAGGCTTTTTACGTTTTTAATAAACGTTGAGCACATTCTTTAAAAACGTTCCTGTTATTCTTTAAAAACGAATAACAGGAAGCTGAACAAGGCAGAAAAACGCCTATAATTTGTCTATATTTAAGACTGTGGTATGTTTTATTTCACTTAGCACAAACGAACTTTACGTTTTCACAATGCCATACACAAACATAGACAGGTTATCCTTTCACTGCAATACTAAATGTTGTGATATGGAGAATTACAGGGATCACTATATGAATTTTCCTTTAGGGAAATTTAGAGTTACAATTGAGTTCTCAAAATAATTAGCGTATAATTTAGCTTTTGCAGAAATCAGTAATTTGAACACATTTAGCTGAAGAGAATCACTAACATAAGCTCCCTCTCTATCACTTTCTTTCAAAACTAAATTCGAACATTTTTGCCACCAACCTACATGTTCATAAAAAGGTGAATGTTTCTGTGAGCAAGTAAACAGACCTATATCAAATCTACCATCTTGCATAATCCATTCCGTTGCTTTCCTTACTAACATACTCCCTATTCCCTGCTCTCTATATTCCGGATGTGTACAAACACAGCTCAACCCACACATTTTAAAAGTTTTATTTTTTACGATAATATTCCATGAAACAACTCCTAAATAGCCAATAAATTCATTCTTTTCTATAGCGCAAAATGACATGACATTCATTTCTTGGGGATGAATATCTTCTATATTTATATCCTCCCAAATAAAATAAAGCAAACTTTTTAATAATTGTTTATCTATTTCCGTAATGTTATTATATTGAAAACTTTTTATATCCATAATAACCCGTTCCGATACTTGGTATCTCACAAAAAATAAAAGAGATACGTGACATGGTTTGACAATCAAAAGAACTATTTTTAGATTCTACGATAAACTTCATCAAACGGTACTCTGCACCGTTCTCCCCAGATTCCTTTATTACCATCCCGTATTCCACAGGGAATAACCATATTTATCTCAGCACCATGAGGCAATTTCAGTATCCTTTTTAGCCGACGGCTATCTAAACCTTCCAGAGGACAAGTGTCATACCCTTCGTTTGCCATAGCAATCATAAACGTTTGGGCAGCAAGTGCACAAGATTTATGGGCAGTCACGCGCATATCATTTTCGGAGACTTCGAGCATCATCGGGCGGAAAATGCTGATGATGTTAACCAGTAATTTTCTGAATAATCCCAAAACTCCAAAGAAACGGGCATAAACAAACGGCATCAATTTGCCATAGTATAATTCCCGGTCTTTGATGCGTTTGGCTTGACGCTCTTTCGGACTGTAACGCCGGATATTCTCCCGCTCGAAGTCAAGTACAAACCGCGCATGCTTCCTGTACCAATCACGCCGTACCACGAAAACAACTATTTGTGAAGCTGTAGAAGTGGCTTTCTGATCGAGACAAGCTCTTGAAACCTTTGCCAGTAATTCGGGCTGAGTGATATGATAGAACTCCCACAACTGCATATCCGAGCTATTGGGAGCTAATGTAGCCAATTCCAGATAATGTTTTATTCTTTCCGGATCTATCAGTTTTGTTCTGTCATACGCTCGCACAGAGCGACGATAATGGAGGACTTCGTTTAAATTCATAATGCTGTAAATGTTATAATACTATTATACTTTTCCTTAGAGCTAAAAAACTTCAGGATATTCATAGAATTAATTCTATCGTAGTATAAGATTAAAACAGCCCCATAAGCTAATTGTTCCTCAACTAACCGGACTTTTCGTGTAATCAGAATGATCGATGTGCTGTATATCACTAATTCGTGATGAGATATTTAATTACGATGTCCTATATTCATTCGGTGAACATCCTATAATGCGCTTAAACGCTTTACTGAAATATTGTGGATATTGATATCCCAAAGCGTAGGCTACATCACTGACTGATTTGTTTGGGTCTGCAAGCAATTCTTTTGCTGTATCCATTGTTTTTGTCAGAATATATTCCTGAGCAGAAGAACCAGTCTCCTTCTTAATCATATCTCCAAAATAATTTGCAGACAGATGCAGTTGATCTGCACAATAAGCCACGGTCGGCGTACCAAATTTCGAGGGTTTGTCCGACGTGAAATAGTCGTTCAGCAACGCTTCGAAAGAACTAAGTGCATCTTTGTTCTCCTTTTTACGGGTAATGAACTGCCGGTCATAGAAACGGATGCAGTAGTTTAACAGCAATTCGATGGCCGAAGCGATAATCAGCCTGCTGTGTTTGTCCGTTGCTCCCTTGATCTCCTCGTCGATTTTCATCATACAATCTATCACGGTCTGCCGTTCCTGTTTAGAGAGATGCAATGCCTCATTAACGGCATAGGAAAAGAACGTGTAATCCTGCATGTGGCGGCCAAGCGGTGTACCATGTAACAATTCGGGCTGAAATGTCAGCCACCAACCTTTGGGTTGGAATGACTCTCCTGTATCGTCGTTGCCGATAATCTGTCCCGGAGCGGCGAATACCAGTGTCTCTTCCTGAAAATCATAGAATTTACGGCCATACTTTATCACATCGGCGCACTTGATGTCCTTCAGATAAATGACATAGAAGCCAATGTTTTTACAGACATGGTGCAACGGTTTGATTTTGGAAGCGTCGATTACGCTTACCAACGGATGGGGAGTTTCTATACCCAGAAAATCATTGTAATCCTTGATCGTATTCAGCTTTATAATCTTCTCCATGACAGTGGATTTCATTGTTTTTACGCAAATATATAAAATATCTTCGGGCAATCAATTTCAACCTGTAATAATTATACGTGAAACCGTAATTTATACCCTATGGAACTTTCGGATAGCCCGTAATTTTGCATCATGGAAAAATAAATAGAAAAAAAGAACAGTGATACAAATGAATAATTCCGTACTTATGACTATTGATATGTTCAATAAATTGACGGGACATGAAACGCTGCATCCGCAGATTTGCATGATTGATCTGTCGAAAACAAATTTGAGTGAGGATATTCGGATAATGTGTGATTTTTACGGGTTACTGTACTACAACTCTCCGAAGCAGAGCAAAGTGTCGGAAAAGGAATGGTTACGGCTGATTTATCCCGGAGAGGTGATCGAGATACCCTCGAAGCAATACCGGCATGCCGACTATTATTCGGGTGTGCTTTTCCATCCCGACCTGTTGTGCGACACATCGCTTGAAAACCGTATTGAAACCTATCCGAAACGCTGCCGTTGCCGGGGTGCACTGACAGAGCACGAACAACAAATTATAACCGATAACCTGCGGGAGATCGGTGAAGAATTGCACCATGCCATCGACCGTTATAGTGCATCGATCATCGCCTCACACATCGAATTGCTACTTAACTACTGCGTACGCTTTTGCAGTCAATAAAATAAAGAAGATGCAGCAAATCCGTAAAAATTATCCTTCAAACCGTAATTCATGACCGGTCGAAGCGAAAATTCCAGCCTAATTTTGCATCAGATAAAAACAGGAAATATAAAATGATAGAGATTATGAAAATAAAAACGAGAATTGGGACGATGCTGATCTGTATCTTTTTCGGATATGGAATCGCAGCCGCCCAAAACCCAAAAATGGAACAAGTTATGAATAGTAAACAGAAACACATTGCAGAGGTCGCCGCCCTTACGGGTAAGGGAGATCTCGATAAATTGAACCCCGCTCTTACCGACGGATTAAATGACGGAATGACCGTGGGTGAACTCAAGGAAGTAATGGTGCACGCCTACGCCTATTGTGGTTTTCCGCGTGCCTTGCGCGGACTACAAACCCTTGTTGCGGTACTTGATGAACGGAAAGCGAAAGGTATCGAGGATAACCGGGGGCGTGAAGCGTCGCCGATAACTGATACCCGCAGTAAGTACGAACGCGGACGTGATATTCTTGCCGAAATTTCGGGTGTTCCGGCAGATGCGCCGAAAGCCAATTATGCTGTACTAGCTCCGGAAATCGAAGTATTCCTGAAAGAGCACCTCTTTGCTGACCTTTTTGAGCGGGATGTCCTGACATACGCTGAACGGGAACTGGCGACCGTTGCCGTGATCGCCTCTTTGGGCAAAGGCGTAGAGCCGATGCTAAAAGGGCACATGGGTATCGCACTGAATGTGGACGTAACACCGGACGAATTACGTGGTGTGCTGGCCATCATCGAAAAAAACATCGGTCGCAGCGAGGCTGATGCCGGCAAACTAATATTGAACGAATTGCTACAAAGTAAAGGAGTAATCGCTGATTCCCAAGCCCCGGCCGTGGCAGCGGAGAATGGCGTGAAGAAACAGAAGGTAACGTTTCATAACCGTTTCCTGATTGATGTGGTTGGCGATCTTTATTTCCCTGCAAACTACGACCCTGCAAATAAATATGCCGCCATCATCGTCGGTCATCCTTTCGGTGGTGTCAAGGAACAGACTTCGGGACTACATGCTTGTAAGTTGGCGGAACTCGGTTATGTGACATTGGCTTTTGATGCTTCCTATTATGGTGAGAGCGGCGGTTATCCGCGTCGTATCGAGTCGCCCGAGGTACGGGTGGAAGATTTCAGCGCAGCGGTCGATTTCCTAACGAACCATCCGGCTGTTGATGCCGATAAGATTGGTGTCATTGGTATCTGTGGCGGAGGATGTTATTCCGTCAGCGCAGCGCAGATAGACCATCGCATCAAGGCGCTGGCAACTATCAGTATGTACGACATGGGACGTGCCCGCCGTCAAGGTGTGGGCGATTCCCAGACGTATGAACAACGTATGGCAATTCTCGATGAGATTGGTCGCCAGCGCACGGCGGAATATGGCGGAGTTGCACGTAAGGACATCCGTGCCCTACCCGAAAAAGTAGATGAAAACACACCGAAGTTTGCCATCGACTTCCTCGACTACTACGACAATCCGGAGCGTGGCCAGCATCCCAACTCTACGGGTTATTACTCCTACACGAGTCTTGCACCGATGATGAACTTCTTCCCATTCGCACAGATCGAGACCATATCGCCGCGACCGGTACTCTTCATCGTGGGAGAAAACGCTGTATCAGCTTACTTCTCGGAAGACGCATACGCAAAAGCAGCCGAACCGAAAGAGCTGTTTGTCGTACCCGGAGCAACACACGTAGATTTGTACGACCAGCCGGAGTATCTGAAAATCACGCTGCCCAAACTGGACACATTCTTTAAACAATATCTTAAATAACCATTTGAATATGAGAAAATTATTTTTTATCCCATTTTTGTTCCTTCCGTTGACGACTATGGCAGCTTGTTCTTCAGATGACACTCCTGCACCGCAGACGGAACAGTCGACAACTCCCGATGATCCTGACAACCCATCCGGTAACAGTAAAACTCTCGTAGCCTACTTTTCCGCACAGGGGCACACGCAAGCCGTAGCCAAACGAATTGTGGAACTTACCGGTGCTGACATATATCGCATTGAAGCGGCCGATCCGTATGCCGAAAATCCATACGATGACAGCGACCGTATTCAGAATGAGGCTTACAACGACCTGCGTCCCGGAGTGGCGAATCTACCCGATAAGGAAATTATTGCGCAATATGATACGATTTTCGTTGGCTCACCTTGCTGGTGGCATCAGCCTGCTATGGTGGTTTGCACATTCCTCGAAGCATACGATCTGAAAGATAAGGTCGTTATCCCGTTCTTCACTTATGGAGCTACAACCTATTTAAACGAATCAATGCAGAAGATTTATAAAGTAACCCCTGAGTCAAAGCATCTTCCGGAAACGCTTCCCGAAGACCTCAATCCGGATGACATTACTATTCCCGGCCCGCCCGACGATGCAGGTATTGATATGCCAGGCAGTGCTAATGGCACGGAGGCTTGGCTTCGGCGAATCGGAATCATCAAATAAAAAACATAAAATAAGGAAAAGATGAAAAAAGGAAATCTTCATGTACGGACTCCGGTTTTGATATCCTAAGAATACAGAAAATAAAATCTAAAGAGGGTATCAAAATAAAGCTTAGAACACAAATTACACGAATTACGCAAATAATTCATTTTTTATACTTCTGATAATCAGAGCTTATCTGATTTGTTATTTACGTAATTCGTAGAAGTGGCTTTCTGATCGAGTTCCGAATCTAGCTCCAAATAGTTTATTGTCTCGTTATGAATTTGGTTATTTTTCACCATTGTGTGAATGGCCGAAACAGACTATTTTTGCAAAAAAATAATCATTCATAATCTATTAAGCAATGAAAAGTAATACTATTTGTCAAGTAATTCTTGCAGGAAGCATCATATTGGCTTCTTGCCAATCTAACAATTCTGCTAAGCAAGATGAGTCTCAACAAACAATGAACGAAACAGTTATGAACAAAGTTACAGATTACAAAATCAGTGCGGGAAACATCACTTTCACTAATGCCATCAATGGAGCTGAAAATTGCGTGAAACTGCTTGATGATGGCGCATTGGAATTCCATTGTACCGAAGGACTGGATTTCTTCAGTGACCCGAATGGAAAACTGTCAAATACAACGCTTCCTATTCTGCTTGTCCCCGTTGAGAACACGAAACCTTTTACGTTAATAGCCAAGGTTACTCCGGAGTTTACAACAGAGGGATTGTATAATGCAGCCGACCTTTTTGTATATTCTTGTGATTCACTTTGGCAGAAACTGGCATTTGAACAGGATGAATACGGTAACCACCGTATTGTTACAGTAAGAACACAAGGAACATCCGATGACAATAATCATGACAAATTAGATGTTTCATCTGTTTACCTGAAGATCTCTTCTGATACAAAAACCATTGCCAGCTATTATTCCATCGACAAGAAAAGATGGAACATGGTTCGTCTATACAAGAATTGTTATCCAAAGAATATCTATTTGGGCATCAGTAGCCAGTGTCCTCAAAAAGGCAGCTGCACAAGTCGTTTTGAAGAAATTTCTTTGTCTCACGATAATGTTAGCGATTTCCGCTTGGGAGAATAAGCCATTATATATTGAAGGTGGAATTCTTAAAATGGCATGACAAAAGCCGCAGAATATTTCTACTTTCTGAAAAAGCTTATGATTTAAGTATAGTTTTGGAATCAATTGATAACAAAGAAAAGAATCTTGCTCTTATCTTTAAAAGTTATAAGAAAGAGCAAGTTCTATCGATTTTCACAAAGCGCTTTAAATCATCCATTTACAACTTTTCTCAGAAAAACTCACCCCAAGGCATCAAAAGAGTACAATACTTCCCGCACTACATCCTATCTTTGCAATGTCATCAGAAATAAATGATGGCAAATGAACCCTATTTTTTTTAACCAATTAAACTTTAATTATTATGGCTTTAGAGTATGTAGTGACCAAAAGAGTGTTTGGCTTTGACGACACAAAGACAGAGAAGTATGTAGCGAAATCTGTACGTTCGGGACAGATGAGTTTTAGTAAAACGTGTGCAAAGGTTAGTCGACTTTGCGGAATCCACCGAAAGGTAGTAGATTTAGTAGTCAGCGGTCTGGTTGATATGATGGCGGAGGATATTGATGACGGAAAGAGTGTTCAATTAGGAGAGTTCGGCATCTTCCGCCCCACCATTAAGGCTAAAAGTGCGGATACAGCGGAAGGTGTAACGGCAAGTAATATAGTGCGCAAGCGTATTGTATTTACTCCGGGAAAGATTTTCCAACGTACTTTGGGAGAAATGAGCGTGACACGTTCTATTCCCGTTGATACGGATTATACGGACGGAAGTAGTTCCGGTGGTAACGGCAGTGGTGGAAATCAGGGCGGTGGTAACCAAGGTGGTGACGGCGGTTTGGATGAAAATCCATTAGGATAAATCTCCTTGTCAGAGTGAAAAAGTGAGTAGTGAAGTTCTTTCGCTACTCACTTCTCTGCTACTATAAAAAAATCACTACTCGATGTAAAATCATTCTTGCCGAGTAGTTCTTTATAAATAGATATTTTACGGAATCCTACCTTTCTCAATATACTTGTTATTTCTTCCTCCGAATAATACCTTTCCCAAATGATGAAATGTTTGGCTGTGTCTTCAAGTATCAGGTTATATTGATATGCAAAAACTTTGTTCTCCGGATAATGGAATGTCTGGCTTAGAAGTAAATATTCACTTTCATTCCAGAACCCACCGCAAGGGGCATATTCCCAACCCCGGCTTTCCTGTCTGTCATCAATAATCCCTTCCGAGAAAACATCAAAGATGAGAATACCTCCATCAGTCAGCAATAGCTCATTGGCAAACAAATATCTGTTTTTCCGAATGATCACAAAATGCTTCTTCTTCAAAACTGCCAAACTTATGAAGAATTTCAAAACCGTTCCATTCCAGGTATGAATCTAACTCTTGAGGAAAGAATAGCCTCATATCCAAATTCTGAACCGAATCAAACTCACCATTAATGAAATAGTGCCATTCTATGCGATTTATCTGAGTTTTGCTCTCGTATCGCATGATCTGCTTTATCAATACTTCTCTCCCATCTTTGGTGGTATATTCAGCAATTTCTATTGGTTCTTTTTCATGTTCTACAATGTATTGGATATTGGGATTAAAACAATCTAACAGAAATATGCCTCCTGCTTTGAGATGATTTTTAACCACACGTAATGCTTTAAACAAATCCTCATTTTGATATAAATGATGGATCGAATTGAAAGGAATAAAAACAAGGTCGTATTTCTTCTGTAAATCGAGAGTTCTGATGTCAGCCTCAATAAATTCTATTTCTAATCCTGCTCCGGCAGCTTTTACTTTCGCTTGTTCAAGCATAGAAGCAGTGTAGTCTACCCCGCTGATATCATATCCTTCCTGTGCTATCGGAATGGTAAGTCTGCCTGTACCGCAACAAAGTTCAAGTATACAGGTATCCTTGTTTTTAGGCAGCCATCGCTTGTAAAATAGCAAATCATCTATGTGGGTATTCATACCATCATAAATATTCGCATCATAAATTAAATCCCCAACTTTATAATTGCTATTCATCTGATTCTTCAATATCTGGTGAGTACTAATATTTACTTAACCATACAAAGGTAGTACTATTTGCTTTCATAACGAGCACTATTTCAACTAATTCACTCTACTCTGTCTGGATTTGATCGTTAGCCGAAAAAAATATTTTTATATTTTTCTCAAAATTATTTGTTTAAAGGTACCGAAAGGGGACAATCTCTCTTGTACCGTATAGTACCTTTGCAAAGTCATCTGAAACAAATGACAACAGTAAACCTTATTTTTTTTAACCTATTAAACTTTAATTATTATGGCTTTAGAGTATGTAGTGACCAAGAGAGTGTTTGGCTTTGACGACACAAAAACGGAGAAGTATGTAGCAAAATCTGTACGTTCGGGACAGATGAGTTTTAGTAAAACGTGTGCAAAGGTCAGCCGACTTTGCGGAGTCCATCGAAAAGTGGTAGACTTGGTAGTCAGCGGTCTGGTTGATATGATGGCAGAGGATATTGATGACGGAAAAAGTGTTCAATTGGGAGAGTTCGGCATCTTTCGCCCCACCATTAAGGCCAAAAGTGCGGATACCGCAGAAGGTGTTACGGCAAGCAATATAGTACGTAAGCGTATTGTATTCACTCCGGGGAAGATTTTCCAACGTACTTTGGGAGAAATGAGCGTAACCCGCGCCATGCCCATCGATACAGATTATACGGACGGAAGCAGTTCCGGTGGTAACGGTAACGGCGGCAACCAAGGAGGTGACGGTGGTATAGAGGATGATCCGTTAGGATAATGCCAAATTAAAGTAGCGAAAGAACTTCGCTACTTTTTTTGTTTCCATACCTATTTATATGGATAATATCTCTTATTTTTGCACATATTATAACTATAAATAGGTAATATGGAAACATCAAAAGTCTACTACACAGACCTGCGTACCTCTCCTACTTCCAATCTTCTGGATAAGATGGAGCGCCTGGTAAAGCGGGCAGGTATTGAACAGCTACCCTTAAAAGACAGTTTTGTCGCTATCAAGATTCACTTCGGTGAGCCGGGAAACCTTGCTTATCTTCGCCCGAACTACGCGGCTCGCATGGCAAACCTATTGCGCAACAATGGTGCAAAACCTTTCTTGACGGACTGTAACACACTATATTCAGGCCGTCGTGCCAATGCCGTCGATCACCTGCAAAGCGCAATGGAAAACGGTTATAATCCTATATCCGCCCAATGCCAGGTCATCATCGGAGATGGATTGAAAGGTACGGATTGCCGGGAAATTCCCTTGAACGGTGAGTACTGTGCCGCCCCCAAGATTGGTACTGCCATAGCCGATGCGGATATTATCATCAGCATGAATCACTTTAAGGGACACGAACAAGCCGGCTTTGGCGGAGCTTTAAAGAATTTGGGCATGGGTTGTGCCAGCGTAGCCGGAAAACTGGAACTGCATTCGGCCTCTCAACCCAAAATAGATACGGAAAGTTGCATCGGCTGCAATATCTGCGTGAAGCACTGTGCACACGACGCCGTACATCTGAATGCAGGACGCAAAGCAGAAATAGATTACGCTAAATGCGTAGGTTGCGGACAGTGTGTCGCCTTGTGCCAGTATGACGGCGCCATTATGGGCGATGAAGATACGTCCGAACGCTTAAACTATAAGATTGCCGAATATTCACTGGCCGTAGTGAAAGATAAGCCCAACTTCCACATCAGTTTTATAATGAATGTATCTCCGGAATGTGACTGTTGGAATCATAATGACGCCGCCATTGTACCCGACCTCGGTATTCTGGCATCTACAGACCCGGTGGCTCTGGATAAAGCATGCGCGGATATGGTGATCCAGGCTCCTATACTGCACACGGGTAACCGCCTTTCTGCCGGACATGAGCACGATGATTTGTGCGGCCATGATAAGTTCCACATGATGCACCCGGATACGGACTGGCTAGCTGGATTGCGCCATGCGGAAAAGATCGGATTGGGCAATATGCAATATGAATTGGTGAAGATTTAAACCTTTTCCGTCCGAAAGAGTCTTAATATAAATGTAGCGATACAAAACCTGTAAGGATTGAGACAAATCTTCAAACAAAATGAGCACTCATCCCCTACTTTTGTATCTTGAAGAAACATAATAATAACAAATTAAAATCTAATCATTGAATAATGGAAACATCTGCTAAACTCTACTCTTTGTCGTTCAGTAACGTGAAGACCTATTTGTTTGCATTCTTATTTGTTGCAGGAAATATAGCATTGCCGCAGCTTTGCCATCTGGTTCCCATGGGCGGACCGACTTTGCTGCCTATCTATTTCTTTACACTGATTGCTGCCTATAAATTCGGTTTCCGTGTAGGACTGCTTACAGCTTTACTTTCTCCGGTGATTAATCATTTACTGTTTGGTATGCCCGCTGCCGCTGCATTGCCTGTGTTGCTGATAAAATCCGGTTTGCTTGCAGGAGCCGCTGCATTTGCTGCCCGATATACCAAAAAGATATCCTTAGTTGCATTGCTTGGTGTGATTCTTGCTTACCAGGTGATAGGCACTGCTTTTGAATGGGCTATATGTGGTAACTTCTTCCTGGCCGTACAAGATTTCCGTATCGGTATTCCGGGTATGCTGATCCAATGGTTCGGTGGTTACGCTCTGCTGAAAGCTATTTCCAAACTTTAATAATAGACTATCTCCCATAACAATATGGCAAAAACAATGGAAGAAGTGCTGGAACGCTTCCGCACAATTGAATTCCACGATGATTTTGATATGATCGTGGCTATTGCTAATGGCGGTATCGTTCCGGCAGGTATCATCAACCAGCGATTGCAAAAAGAAGTGCATCTGCTACGTATCAATTTGCGGGATGAATACCAGCATCCGAAGTACGATGCACCCCAGTTGCTCGCTCCGGTTGACTTTGATTTTAAAGATAAAAGCATCTTATTGGTAGATGACCGTATTAAGACAGGCTCTACCATTCGTCTGGCGTGCGAATTACTGAAAGAGGCACGTATGATAAAAACATTCGCAGTCAATGGTACGGCAGATTATGCCTTGTTTGACGAGACGTGTTTTAAGTTTCCATGGATACTATAAGTAATTAATAATTAGCAATTAATAATTAATAATTCGAGAAGGGCCTATGGATAGAAGGGATTTCTTAAAGACTCTGGCGGTAACGGGTGCGGTGATGACCGTGCAACGTTCCGAAGCAATGGACATACTGGCGCAAAAGCTGACAAATGCTGGCGGCGGTAAGGTGGATCTGGTAGCTGTGATGGGTGGAGAACCGGAAGCGATGTTCAGGCGTGCTATTACAGAAATGGGTGGCATGAAACAATTTATCAAACCGGGACAAAAGGTAGTGGTTAAACCGAATATCGGTTGGGATAAAGTACCCGAACTGGCCGGTAATACGAATCCGAAGCTGGTTGCGGAAATTGTGAAGCAATGTCTTGCCGCAGGTGCCAAGGAAGTTACGGTTTTTGATCATACTTGTGATGACTGGCAGAAGTGCTACAAGAACAGTGGCATTGAAGAAGCTGCCAAAGCTGCGGGTGCCAAGGTTATGCCGGCTCATCTGGAAAGCTACTACAAACCAGTCTCATTGCCCAAAGGCGTACGCATGAAAAGTGCCAAGGTACACGAAGCTATTCTGAACAGTGATGTATGGATCAATGTGCCCATCCTGAAAAACCATGGCGGCGCCAATCTGACGATTTCCATGAAGAACCACATGGGTATTGTCTGGGATCGCGGTTTCTTCCATTCCAACGACTTGCAGCAATGTATTGCCGATATCTGCACAATGGATAAGAAAGCAGTGCTGAATGTGGTGGATGCCTATCGCGTTTTGAAAACGAATGGTCCGCGTGGACGTTCTGCTTCGGATGTGGTATTGACCAAAGGATTATTTATTTCACAGGATATTGTGGCCGTAGATACGGCTGCCACCAAATTCTTTAACCAGGTTCGCGAAATGCCGCTTGAAAGTGTAGCTCACCTTGCTAACGGGCAGGCATTGAAAATTGGAACAATGGATTTGGATAAGCTGAATGTGAAGCGTATCAAGCTTTAATTCAAGCGATATTAAAGTATACACACTTATGTTGAGAAAAGCACGTATTATATTGTCCGTTGTTATCTTCGGGCTGATAACCTTTTATTTTCTGGATTTTGCGGAAATATTGCCAAATAGTTTCCACAGACTGGCACATATACAGTTTGTGCCGGCATTGATGTCACTCAGTTTTATCATCCTGGCAGTGCTGATACTGATTACCTTGTTATTGGGACGTATCTATTGCTCTACAATTTGTCCGATGGGTATCTTTCAGGATATAGTGACCTGGATTTCTAAAAAAACGGCAAAGAAAAAGAAACGTTTCCGCTACTCGCCTGCCAGGAATATACTGCGCTGGGGAGTATTGGGTGTAACGGCTATAGCTTTTCTTTTCGGATTTACGGTCATTTTAGGTCTGCTTGATCCTTACAGTGCTTTCGGACGTATGACGGTCAATGTGTTTAAACCTGTGTATATGTTAGGGAACAATTTGCTGGAAAGCATATTTTCAAGTTTTAATAACTATACTTTCTATCAAGTGGACGCTTCTCTCCTGAGTATCTCGTCCTTTATTATCGGACTGTTGACGTTCTTGGTGATTGGCTTTCTGGCATGGAAATACGGACGTACCTGGTGCAACACAATATGCCCGGTAGGTACGTTGCTTGGCTTTCTGAGCCGCTTCTCACTGTTTAAAGTACGTATCGATACAGAAAAATGCAATCATTGCGGACTGTGTGCCACTAAATGCAAAGCCTCATGTATTAATAGTCCGGAACAGACTATTGACTACAGTCGTTGCGTAGATTGTTTCGATTGCCTGGGTGAATGTCGCCAGAATGCACTTAGTTATACCACTCCCCTCAAAACAGAGAAACAGGTGACTGACGCTTCCAAACGCCGTTTTTTACTTGCCGGGCTGACAACTGCCGCCGCAACTCCTAAAGTAATGGCACAAGCCCAGAACGTAGCGGCTGTGGCAGCCGGAATGAAAAGTGATAAACGTCAGGCGCCTATAACACCGCCGGGATCTATCAGTCAGGAACATTTTCAGGCACATTGCACCTCGTGCCACCTGTGTGTCAGCAAATGTCCCTCTCATGTACTGAAGCCTGCTTTTATGGAGTATGGTTTAGGGGGAATGATGCAGCCGACCGTTTTCTTTGAAAAGGGTTTCTGTAATTTTGATTGTACCGTATGTGGGGATGTTTGTCCGAATGGAGCTATCCTGCCACTGACGAAAGAGCAGAAACACCTGACACAGATGGGTAAAGTTGTCTTCATCGAGGAGAACTGCATCGTCTACCGCGACGGAACCAGTTGTGGGGCTTGTTCGGAACATTGTCCTACGCAAGCTCTGTCGATGATTCCTTTCAAGGACGGATTGACAATTCCTCATATAGATACGGAAATTTGTGTAGGGTGTGGCGGTTGTGAATACGTCTGCCCTGCCCGCCCCTTCCGCGCTGTATATATCGAAGGAAATGCCGTACAGCAAGAGGCTAAACCCTTCACCGATAATCATCAGGAAGAAATTCAGGTAGATGATTTTGGCTTTTGATTAAATATTTTCCCGATTCCCACTAGCGCCTGTCTTCGATTGTATAAATTGGGGGCAGGCGTTGCTTTTTCTCTATACTTAGCACATTTTTCTCCCTTTTTACTTTCAACCTACGATAAAATCACTAATTTCGTGGCGAACAAATATATGGTAGATTTTTTACATGGAGGCAACATCAAATAATTGGTTTACGAACAAATATCCTATAGGATATGCTTTGAGCGGTGGTTTTATCAAGGGTTTCGCGCATCTGGGCGTGATGCAGTCATTGTTGGAACATGACATCAAACCTAATATCCTTTCGGGAGTAAGCGCAGGGGCTTTGGCAGGCGTGTTTTATGCAGACGGCAACGAACCGCATAAAGTACTGGATTACTTTTCCGGGCATAAGTTCCAGGACCTGACCAAATTAGTCATACCGAAAGTGGGATTGTTCGAGTTAGGTGAATTTATTGATTTCCTGAAAACCAACCTGAAAGCAAAGACGATGGAAGAATTACAAATACCTCTCATCATCACTGCAACCGACCTCGATCACGGACGTGTGGTGCATTTCCACAAAGGGAATATTGCCGAACGTGTGGCAGCTTCCTGCTGTATGCCCGTCCTTTTCTCTCCTGTAAAAATAGAAGGAACGCATTATGTAGATGGTGGGGTGTTTATGAACTTACCCGTATCTACCATCCGGCGTGTTTGCAGCAAAGTGGTGGCAGTAAATGTTAGCCCGCTACTGGCAAACAAATATAAGATGAATATTGTAAGTATTGCCATGCGTTCCTATCACTTCATGTTCCGTGCCAATACGTTCCCCGAACGGGAAAAGGCGGATTTATTAATTGAACCGTATAACCTGGAAGGATATAACAATACTGAACTGGAGAAGGCGGAAGAGATATTTATGCAAGGTTATAATGCCGCTAATACTCTTCTGGATCAATTGAAAGTGGATCAGGGAAGCATCTGGAAAGATGAAAGTAATTATCAAATCATAAAATAAAGAATAGAATGGGGAAAGATGAAAAAATGATTATTTATCAAGTGTTTACGCGCTTGTTTGGTAACAATCATAATCACTGCATCAATAGCGGGAGCATAGCGGAAAACGGATGCGGTAAAATGGCGGACTTTACTGCCAAAGCGCTCAATGAAATAAAGAAATTGGGAGCTACCCATATTTGGTATACCGGTATCATAGAACATGCTACGCAAACGGATTATCGCCGTTACAACATACGTCCCGATCATCCGGCTATTGTTAAGGGCAAAGCAGGATCTCCTTATGCCATCAAGGATTATTATGACGTGGACCCAGACTTAGCAAACGATGTACCGGAACGTATGAAGGAATTTGAAAATCTGGTACAACGTACTCATCGCAGCGGTCTGAAAGTCATTATCGATTTTGTTCCGAATCACGTTGCCCGCCAATATCATTCGGATGCACAACCTGACGGAACTTCACAGTTGGGTGCAAATGATGATCCTAATTACGCTTTCAGCCCATATAATAATTTTTACTATATCCCTCAATCCGAATTGCACGGTCAGTTCGATATGAAAGGATCAGCTACTGAATCTTATAAAGAATGTCCTGCCAAGGCTACGGGAAACAATCGTTTCGATGCTTATCCCAACATCACCGACTGGTACGAAACCGTGAAGCTGAATTATGGAGTGGATTATCAGAATGGTGGAACCTGTCACTTCAATCCCACTCCGGACACCTGGACAAAGATGCTGGATATCCTTCTTTTCTGGGCAGACAAGAATATCGACGGTTTTCGTTGTGATATGGCGGAAATGGTTCCGGTTGAGTTCTGGGAATGGGTGATTCCGCAAGTGAAAGAAAAGCATCCTGACTTGTTATTCATTGCAGAGGTTTATAATCCGGCAGAATATCAGAATTACATATTCCGCGGAAAATTTGATTATCTATATGACAAGGTAGGTCTTTATGATACACTTCGCAATGTGATTTGCGGCTATGATTCGGCTACGGCCATTACCCGTTCCTGGCAAAGTCTGGGTGGCATTGAGAAACGGATGCTGAATTTCCTGGAGAACCATGACGAACAGCGCATTGCTTCTGATTTCTTTGCCGGCAATCCACGTAAAGCCATTCCGGGATTGATTGTTTCAGCTTGTATGAATACCAATCCGATGATGATTTATTTCGGGCAGGAATTCGGTGAACTGGGCATGGATAGCGAAGGTTTCAGTGGCAGAGATGGGCGTACCACTATTTTTGATTATTGGAGCGTGGATACCATTCGTCGCTGGCGGAATGGTGGGAAGTTTGACGGCAAGATGCTGACGGAAGACCAAAAACACATCTATAGTATCTACCAACGCATCCTGACGCTTTGCAACAAAGAAAAAGCAATCACTGAAGGAGAATTCTTCGATCTGATGTATGCCAACACAAATGGCTGGCGCTTCAATGAGCATAAACAATACACATTCTTGCGCAAAGCCGGAAAAGAGTTATTGTTCATTATCGTGAACTTTGACCACATTTCAGTAGATGTAGCTATCAATGTACCTTCTCACGCTTTTGATTTCCTGCAAATACCGCAAATGGATGTTTATCCGGCAGTAGATTTGTTAACCGGAAAGACGGAAAGTATTAGTTTGCTGCCTTATAAGGCTACGGAAATTTCTATAGAGGGATATAGTGGAAAGATATTGAAAATCAAGTTATAATTAGCAGATAGATTTCCAGATTTATCATTCAGGACGAAGTAAAAGACCTCTTCTCATTTGTCAAAGCAGGTTTCTTGCTTCGCCCTGAATCTTTTTTAGTCTTGCCCCTCTCCTTCCATTTTTTCCTTTAGTCTGTACAGACGCGTAATGGCCGGATTGTAAAACTCATCCGGATAATGCGCTTTGATATCGTTTATATTTGCCACTACGTATTGTCTAAGATTCACAATATTTTCGGCCTCACTTAGTTGTAACTCTTTGGGTAACTGTGCGTTCTCAGCCCACTTCATCAGGGCATTCACACTTTCCTCATCATACTTATATTCCATATGTTCGTATAATTTTTCTACAAAGATATAAACAAATGATAAAAACACACATACCCCTTCGAACTTTTTCTGTGGAGACGTGTTATATTATTGTGTTTTTCATAGTATTAGATATAAGATTAATTAAAGGAGACTGTACCCGCTTGTGATAAGTAAGTACATCAAAAACAGAAGCGTCTGTTTGATTGATAAATGTGTAAGGAGCATCGGTTTACCAGAGCCGATGCTTTTTTTGTCCCTGTTTGTAGCATGTTAGGAAAATTATGCGTAATTTTGTCAGATAATAAGGAAAATACCAATATGAACATCCCTGTTATTTTTCAATTCTTGAAAGAAGTGTCCGCTAACAATAACCGCGAATGGTTCAATGCTCACAAGGACTTGTATGAAGAAGCCCGTGGGGAATTTGAGAACCTGTTATCGGCTATAATTACCCGTATCTCGCTTTTCGATGAAAGTATTCGTGGCGTTCAAGTCAAAGACTGTACTTACCGGATTTATCGTGATACGCGCTTTTCGCAGGACAAGACCCCGTATAAAACTCATTTGGGCGGATACATCAACGCCCGCGGTAAGAAATCAGACCACTGCGGTTACTATGTTCACATTGAACCGGGCAACTGTCTGTTGGCAGGTGGTAGCTATTGCCTGCCTCCTAAGACGCTGAAAGCCGTGCGACAGGCAGTGTATGATAACATAGACGAATTTCGCGGTATAGTTGAAAATCCGGATTTCAAGCAATACTTCCCGGTAATAGGCGAAGACTTCCTGAAAACAGCTCCCAAAGGGTTTCCAAAGGATTTTGAATATGTACAATATCTGAAATGCAAGGAATATACCTGTTACTGCAATCAACCGGACAGCTTCTTTCTGGCACCCGATTGTGTGGATCGTACGGCGGAAATCTTCAAGCAAATGAAACCTTTTGCTGATTTCCTGAACTACACGATTGACGACTTTGAATAAAATTTGATAATAATATAACTAACTTAAAACATTAAAGCTATGGTAGTAGATAGATTAGAAAATTTAGAAAAATATGCATCGTTGAACCCCTTGTTCGCCCAAGCTATTGAATTCTTGCAATCACATGACTTGAACGCAATGGAAGTTGGCAAAACCGAACTGAAAGGTAAAGACCTGGTTGTAAACGTAGCTCAAACTACCCCTAAAGCTAAAGAACAAGCCAAACTGGAAACACACAATGAATTTATAGATATCCAGATTCCTCTCTCCGGTGCGGAAGTAATGGGCTATACCGCAGGAAAAGATTGCGTACCCGCTGATGCTCCCTACAATGCAGAGAAAGATATTACTTTCTTTGAAGGACTGGCTGAAACTTATATCACTGTAAAACCTGGAATGTTTGCTATATTCTTCCCCCAAGACGGACATGCTCCCGGCATTTCTCCTGACGGTGTGAAGAAAGTCATTGTGAAAGTGAAAGCATAATAATCCAATCAATCAAAAACTCATCCTTTATGGAAACATTGAATTTGATCAAAAACGACCCCTGGCTGGAACCTTTCGAAGATGCCATCAAAGGCCGTCATCAGCATGTATTAGACAAAGAGGCTGAACTGACGAACAAAGGGAAACAGACTTTGTCTGATTTTGCCTCGGGATATTTATATTTCGGACTTCACCGTACTGCTGACGGCTGGATTTTCCGTGAATGGGCACCCAACGCCACAGAAATATTTATTGTGGGCACATTCAATGAATGGAAAGAACTGAAAAAGTACAGTCTGAAACGTAAGGATTATGGTGTTTGGGAAATCAAACTTCCGGCAGATGCCATGAGACACGGTGATTTATACAAACTCATTGTACATTGGGAAGGCGGTTGCGGAGAACGTATTCCTGCCTGGGCAACACGGGTAGTACAAGACGAACAAACCAAGATTTTCAGTGCGCAGGTCTGGTCACCGGAAAAGCCATATAAAGTAAAGAAGCGTACATTTAAACCTAATACGGATCCTTTGCTTATCTACGAATGCCATATCGGTATGGCGCAACAGGAAGATAAAGTAGGAACTTACAACGAGTTCCGTGAAAAAACTCTTCCGCGCATAGCTAAAGCCGGATACAATTGCATTCAAATCATGGCTATTCAGGAACATCCCTACTACGGTAGTTTCGGTTACCATGTATCCAGTTTCTTTGCCGCTTCTTCCCGTTTCGGTACTCCGGAAGAATTGAAGGAGTTGATCGATACCGCACACGGATTGGGTATTGCAGTGATTATGGACATCGTTCATTCTCATGCAGTAAAGAATGAAGTGGAAGGATTGGGCAATTTTGCCGGTGATCCGAATCAATACTTCTACCCCGGCGCACGACGTGAACATCCGGCTTGGGACTCACTTTGTTTCGACTATGGAAAGAATGAAGTTATCCATTTTCTTCTTTCTAATTGTAAGTACTGGCTTGAGGAATACGGATTCGACGGCTTCCGGTTCGATGGTGTAACATCTATGCTCTATTATAGTCACGGACTGGGTGAAGCCTTCTGTAATTATGGAGACTATTTCAATGGCCATCAGGATGACAATGCCATTTGTTACCTGACACTTGCCAACAAACTTATCCACGAAGTAAATTCCAAAGCAATAACGATCGCCGAGGAAGTATCGGGAATGCCCGGTCTTGCAGCTAAAGTTGAAGACGGCGGCTATGGTTTCGACTACCGTATGGCGATGAATATCCCCGATTATTGGATCAAGACCATCAAAGAAAAAATAGACGAAGACTGGAAACCGTCCAGCATGTTCTGGGAAGTAACCAATCGTCGTAAAGATGAAAAGACCATATCTTATGCAGAAAGTCACGACCAGGCATTAGTGGGCGATAAGACGATTATCTTCCGTCTGATAGATGCCGATATGTACTGGCACATGCAGAAGGGTGATGAAAACTACACAGTAAATCGTGGTATTGCTCTTCACAAGATGATACGTTTACTGACTTCAAGTACTATCAATGGTGGTTATCTTAACTTCATGGGCAACGAATTCGGTCATCCCGAATGGATTGATTTTCCACGTGAAGGTAATGGATGGTCATGCAAGTATGCCCGCCGTCAGTGGGATTTGGTAGATAACAAGAATCTTACTTACCATTATATGGCCGACTTTGATGCTGATATGCTCAAAACCATTAAGAGCGTGAAAGCTTTCCAGGCAACACCTGTTCAGGAAATCTGGCACAATGACGGCGATCAGGTATTGGCATATATGCGTAAAGATTATGTCTTTGTGTTCAATTTCAATCCCAAACAGTCATTTACCGATTATGGCTTCCTGGTTTCTCCGGGTACGTATGAAGTAGTATTGAATACGGATAATCCTGCTTATGGCGGTAATGGATTGACTGATGACACTGTAAAACATTTCACTATTGCTGATCCTCTTTATGAAAAAGAGAAGAAGGAATGGTTGAAGTTATATATTCCTGCCCGTACAGCAGTAGTATTGAAGAAAACTAAATAACATACTATAAATAAGAAAGCCGTGTCGGGAAATTCCAACACGGCTTTTTTATTCTTCTTTTCGATAGATTATTTCAATTGCGCTTCAATTTGCGGTAATAGTTTCTTAATATTATCTATCATACTTTTTTCACGAGGTTTGTCTGCCGAGAGTAAGGGGAGTGCACGTTCCAGATACGTTTTAGCATTCTGGAAGTTTTTGTCAGCGATTTCTTTCTGTGCATCATACTTAGCTTTATCTGAATTAGCCAATGGTGCTGCATTCTTCAGAACTAAAGCTGCCTTATTATAAGAAAGTGTACCCAAGCTGTACAATGCGTTGGTATTCTTTTCATCGTCAGCAAGTACTTGTTTGAAAGCTTCCTCAGCATCATCCAGTTTATTAGCCTTTTGTGCTTTAATACCGGCGTTCAGATAATAATTAGCATGAAGTCTTTTCAATGTCTTGTTTTCCGGAGCTGCTTCTATACCCTCTTTCAGAGTAGCAAGATACTCACTGTCTTTTTTCAAATCCTTCAATGCACCAGCTTTACCTACATATGCATTTCCCAGATTATATTTCTTTTGAATAGCAATATCAAAATACTTGAGAGCTTCTTCCGGTTTTTTGATTTTATCGGCACAAACGCCGCAGTTGTAAGCGATAACAGAGTCCTGATTGTTTGTCTGTGTCAGGTAGGTACTGAATTTTGTAAATGCTTCCTGGTAATTTTTGGCTTCGAGTGCTGCCTTTCCTTCGTTAATTAGATTTCCAGGTTCTGTAGTTTGCGCAAAAAAGTTAGTTGCTGCACAACACAGCGCAATGGATAACAAAAATTTTTTCATGTGCTTTAAATTTTAAAAGTTGATATCCCAAAATTAGTGTTCATAGCTATAGAAGCAAAACCATTTTAACTTTTTTGTAGTTTTTAGGACAGCTGTAACAAATGTTATTTTACGTAAATTTCAAGGGGGACTATCTAGAGACCAACAGCATGAGAAAAACAAATTGTGCACATGATCAAAATAGATTATATTTAGAATGAAAATAAATCATACAGAAAAATCCCCGTATTCTACAGAATTACCCTAATTAATGAAACAGAAAAGTCGCAAATGCCTATTTATTAGCGATTTGCGACTTTTCTTCTGTGATTCCGTTGCGATTCGAACGCAAGACCCACGCCTTAGAAGAACTTCTCCTAAAAAGAGCTTATTGGATTTGTTTTCAGATAGTTATAACGATGTTCATTTTCAAAAAAAACAAGCTTACTCAAAAAGAGAATCTAATATAGTATCTATTTTTCCGGGATTGAATGAAGGACAGGATAGTATATCTTTGTTCTTCGCTTCCCGATAAACGGACACAAAAGTAGTCTCTTTGTCTTCTGGCCTGGCCGGTGGCGGAACAGTCAAAAAGTGACAACCCCAGATACCGGTACAAGGTTGGTCGGACTGAAAGCAATTACGGATAGCATTATTCCTCATTACTTTCTTCATCGGCATTTTCTTTTTTTGCCTTTTCTTCTATGGCTTCTTTGATCAAACCTTTAACGGTCGTTAATTCTTCATCTTCTGTGTCTTCTTTATATATGATATTTTTTATCTTTTTATCAAATATGTATATGTAGGTGCCAAGAGTTGAGTTACCACCTTTAGTTTTACATCTAAATTTATGTGTAACTTTCCATCCGTAGAAGTCAGGATTAATATTTTGAGCAACCTGCCGTATTGTGTCATAATGAGCATCTATAGCCTCAAAGTATATATCTAATTTTTTAAGCCCTTTTTCAGCTTTTTCTTTTGCCTCATTATATTGTTCCCTACCATATGATGAATATGAATCACTCCAAATTTTGGCTATTCTATTTCCATCTTTTACTTCTTCTAATGTTGTTTTAACTTCATCAAGAATTGCGTTGGATACATATCCGTGTTTAAGAATGGTGGAATCTGTGTAAATTGATAGGAATGCACTATCTATCTTTGTTTCGACAGGTTGATAGCTCTCAAAATCGTATAATGTTTTAAACATTTCGTCTTTGATTGCTTCCAGAGCTTTTTCTTCTTTTGATTTACATCCTGTTAGGATAAAAATGCCAGCTAAGGCCATGATAATAATTTGTTTCATGATAGTATTATTTAAAGTTTAACTGTTTTTTATTTTTAGTTAATATTCTGTTTGTTGCTCTTATCTGTTGAAATTAGTAAGAGATGATAATTCTAAAGATCAGACAGACTTATAGTAGGCGTAGAGTTTTTATTCATATTGGATCATTTAGGTTGAATTTTTACAGCTACTGCAGATATTACATATTGTTGTTTTCCTATCTCTTTCCCTTTCAGGTTGATAATTGCATTTGCCCCATGTTGTTTGGCGGCATCAACCAGCTTCCCAACCATATATTGTTTTGAAGGTATTGCATAATCGGAGAATGTTTGAGGGGCTCCGTCTTTGATAATTGTGATGCCTGGTGCGCTTATCTTCTTATCAGGTTTACCATAGGTGAATACCAATGAAAGGCTTGATAAAGGAGTATAATCTAATACAGAAGGAACAGCCCCCTCAGGATAGATATAAAATCCTTCCTTTACATATTGAGTATAATCACTCTTGTACAGAGCTTCTGAGTATCTCGGAGAACAAGAGGTTAATATACCAATTGATAATAGGGTAAATAATAGTTTTTTCATTGTAATAGAGTATTTAAGTGTATAATATCTAATTCCCGTAAGTGGCAACATAGGTAGGGTTTGCGTAGGATATTCCCCAAAAACTATCCTTTCCATATACTCCAATAAGACAATTTCCATTTTCCCATGTATATCCATTTGGTTTCGGAGTTCCATATTTCTTTTCTATCAGCTTACTTATATCTTCATCCGTCTTTATGATAACTTCTGAACAAATGAGCTTCCTGTATTTATTGAAATAGTATCTGGTCTTTATACCATTTTTTTCGGTATAAAGTAGCGCAGACACACCTGATAAGCTCCCACTCGATATGCCAAAATCCCCTAACACAATATTTTCATCTGTGGAAAAGGTTTCCGTGATTATATTTTGATATCGACTTTCCATCTCTGAATAAGATAAATTCCAATCTGCTTCAGGTTCGGTAAATGGTAAGTTAACTTCATCATCACCACAACCGCAGAGAATAAGAAGTAATAGCGTTATTGAAAAGAGTTTTTTCATGATAATAAAGAGTTTCGTTTATTGCTATTTGGCTCTATTTATTATGATGGTTATGAAGCGGTAAAAAATGGTTTGACTTTACGGCAAAAGTAGATTTCCAATCATATGTATCACTATTCTACATATTCTAAAAGTTTTCTTTTATTGCTCCACAATACAATATCAGACTCAGCGTCAGTTTCTGCAAATTCCAAATATTTCAGGAATTTATCTCTCAAATAACCAACAGCTGTATCATTTACTACTGTTACCCTCTTACTTATTGTTTCTTTTAAATAGGTCTTGTTAATTAATTGAAAATTTAAGATTGAGCGCGAAATACTATTTCTAAAATAATATTCGGATGTTCCTGTAACATAATTCATCAAGGTAAATCGGTTTCGCTTTACATATACAGCATTGAATCTAATATCTTTGAATCGATCATCGGCAAAAGAATTAAATCTCAAATCATTTTTGTAAACTCCAATAATACTAGAAAGATAGTTATTTACGTGACTACCAAATCTTTTTTGAAGGTCACTATCTTTATTATCCTGAAATTTTATAAATGATGAACTCACTACCGCAGAAATAAAACTGGTCATTTCAAATGCTATATTGGGTACCAATTCTTTTTTATCTGTACTTTTGAAATAATATGTTCTGCTTTTAGATTCTGTTTCGTTAATTAGATACCTTTCTTTATAAAACGTGAATAGTTTTTGATAATATTCATCATCATTATCAAAGAAGTTGTTATAATAGCTGTCACTGATCCATCCACCATCAGTAACAATATATCTTCCATTTCTTTCCGTTACGAATATGGAAACAAAGCAATCATTTGTGGTAAACAAAGGAGTTACAATTTCGATAGTTTTACCATACTTCTTCACACTCCATAAGGAATTGAATGTTTCTTTTATGATGTCAAATATATCTTCCATATCATTCTTTAAATGTAATATTTTCCAATGGGTCTGAATTTTCTGCTTCTTTATCGAAGGGGAGAATACCAGGGGACGAATTTAATTGAAAATTCTCATATTCAATGTTAGCCTCCTGCATAAAATGATAAATGCATATTGAAATATCTTCCAAAGCTTTCCTTTGTACTTCATCTTTTAATGCTTCTGTTTTATATGCTATTTCTTTTCCATCACTCCAATATTTATGAAAATGTGGCGTTGGGACCTTTTGTTCATTAATGGGTATTTGAAAGTTTGAATTTCTATGTGATGGACCAGATGAATCATATCGAAATAAGGGTTTTTCACAAAAAGGAGGACATTTCAAACTGAATTTAAAGTCTGTATCAATGTCTTTTTTCTGTTCAACAGTAAAAGCTACATCAGCAAAATCCTTGCAGTAAATAGGCATAGCTTTCCTTTTAGTGTCAGGTCTACTTTTCTTTTCATCATCTAAAGCCATATAGTTGCTAGATGGAGTCTTTTCTTCATTTATAAACAAATCATATTGCTTATAATTATCACGAATAGTCTCACTAAATTGCATAATAAAGTATTTTAGTTTATAAATCGTTTATCCATTTTGTTTTGATTACCAAAGGTAGTCAAAATGTGTATTTCGTTTTTTATTTTTGGTTTCCTCATTACACCAAAAACATCGTTTTGGTTTCTTTAGTAAACCTAAATTTTGGTTTCCTGAGTAAACCAAAGTTAGTTTTTGGTTTACTTTTTGGTTTACTCAGGAAACCATATATATAGAGTATATAGAGAATATACATATACACGCGTATGCGCGCGAGGGATGTTTATAAACCCTTTATTATATTTCCTCTCTTTCTAACCTTCCTATCACTTTGTAGAGATAGAGTATATCAGATTTATTAATGTCGCGATCTGGATATTCTCTTTCTCCTGATGGGTTCAGTTTTGCATTGTATGAACACAGCTTCAAGTATTCATCACCGAGCTTAGATTGATATACCGCCTTTAGCAGCCTGTCAGATGGAGTTATAACCACATAACAGCGTCCGAAGTCGATATCTCTTGTAGATGTAACCGGTCTAACGAATACTACATCTCCTGATTTATATTTGTCATACATGGATTCTCCATATACAACCAAACCATAACTTCCCTTAAAAGATGGAATATTGACGAATTCCAGCACTTTGTTCTCGTCACCATGTAAGCCTATACCCTGACCTGCGCAAACGCGAATATCGAGAATCTTTTGGCCTTTGTCGGAAGTATCAGACAGGCCGAATAAGTCTTTACCTAATATTTCATTTATTTGTTGGAGGTATTCAGGTCTAAAAGACTTTGCATAAAATCTACTATTTAATGCCTGGTTCGTAATGCCGAGTTTATCTGCCAGTTCTACCAACCCAATACCATTTTTCTTTAAAATGTCTCTTACTTCTTCTCCTGTCATAACGGTTGAATTTAAAATATCTGTTAAAAATAACGGTTATCAAAGAAGAAATATTGAATATCTCTTTGATAATATTGAATCACCCTTTATCTTTGACGTATCAATCAAACAAAGGAACAAATAATCAATCAATTACACAATACCTCAAACGGGGTATTGAATTTAAAAAAGAGGAGAAAAGAAATGAAACAGTACAATTTATCTCAGATCATGAAAAGCGCTCATAGAAAGTTCAGAAGTGTCAAAGGTGAAAAGTCTTTCTCAGAGTGCTTGAAATCAGCTTGGATGTTTGCTAAGTTGCAGGTTTCATTCTCTGATGAAAACATCGCTAAGAAAGATAGAGAGTTTGTACAAGCTCAGAATGCGAAGTTTGAGAAGGTTGCTCCTTCAAAGCGTAGTTCCTATGATGATTTATCTATCCCGGCATCTGCATATTACAATGCGAATAGCACAGGTCGATTCGGTTCTCATTTTGTCAACGATTAAAAGATACAGATATGAAAATAGTATTGAAAGTTTCATTAAGAGAGGCCAAAAGAGCCTCAGAAGCGATACGCGATAATTGGCATTTGAGAAAAGGATTCAATCAGGTTGAAACCAATGTATGGGAGGCTGATAGTGAGTTCTGGGGAAATCTGGAGGATGAGGACAATGTTGATGAACTGAAGTTCTTGGTTGAAAATCAGTTTGGATTTTTGGGAATATCAGAAGAAGAATATGAATTTAATGAAGAGGAGGAATAATCAATGACACAGAAAGAGTTTGAAGAAAGAACCGGATTGAAAATGACGGCAGATAGTTACACGGAGGTAGAACAGTGCTATATGAATACGGAGCTCGACAAGGATGCGTTCTGTAAGTTATGGCTGGAAAGCCCCGTGGCCCTAAAAGAGATAGAGCGAAAGACAGTGTTAGTGCGTGAGCTTTTTGAAGAGCGTAAGATGATGGCAAATTTCCTGATCGAGCAGGCTGAGAAGTGGAGCGCATCAGATTTGAGAGATAAGGCGATTAGCATGATTGGTGAGAAAGAGTATCTCCATAGGAAGATTTTTAGAAATTTCAACCTTTGGGAAGTCGATAAGGATTTACTGTTGGAGTTGTTGAAAGTTTGATTCAGGATGACAGGCTGGAGCGGTCTTCGAGCCTCCCCCTTTGATGGGACTCCAGCCACGCATGCAGGCTTAGTTTTTCGTAGCAGTCCTTTTGAGAATGTGCCATCCTTCGGGAGAATCTGAAAAGAGACGCAGGTTGAATACCCTTAATATTCCGCATGGCAGCGTTAAGCCGGACCCCATCAGGTCTTGGAGCCTACCCTTTGATGTGGAGATGGGGAACAACATAGGAGCGATTACCCAAAGTAATCTATTCGGAAGAATCCGCGACCAGTCGTTAGAAGCGGCATTATAAGAAGGTCGAGCACACAACGTTCGAAGCAAGCAGCCGTAAGGTCGAGGCAAGCAGACGGGTTAAGTAAATCAGCCGAACATGCCCTGAACGGTTATGCAGTGAACAATAGTAACTGATAACTCCGGTGGGAAGAGCAGAGAGAGCTTATCGGGGCACAAATTATTAATCATTGAGTTATGAGAAATCATGTAAGATCATGTAAGGAGCTGAATCGCTCCATTATGCCGGAAGGTTGGGATGCAGGGAAAGATAAGATATCATGCTTCACCCTGTATGCATCAGAGGAAGAGAAGAAGAAGTTTATGAAGAAGTTTTCAAGGTATCGGGATAGATGCTATAAATCGGAAATCATCTGCTTTATGCTTTCGAACTATCTTGCTTATGCTTCTGGTAAACGATTCGAGATGTCGGCTATTAAGGTCTGGAAGTATGGGACAAAGAATCCTTGTCCTGATGGCTATGTTAATTATTCGATAGGTGCGATCCCTGTTGGATTTATGAAGGTGGTGAAAGGTTCTTTGAAGTCTATTCCTTTCAGGTTCCAGAGTGAGTTGATATATCATGTTGTCAGTGCATTTTATAATGCTCCTGACCGATTGGTGGATGAGGTTATAAACCGTATCAATGAAATAAAGCACCCCACAAAGAAAAGTGATAGAGTGGTAATATTACAAACTGTTGTACCAGAGAAGGAATACCAGTTGGTGAAAGAGTACGCCATTCAGAATGGGATGAATATTTGTGACCTGTTGAGGGTAGTGTTGAAGACGGTGTGTATGTCAAAGAGGGACAGGAAATATGATGATTCACCAATAGGAAGGGTATTCAACCTATATCGAATTCTCAAACAGAAAAGAGAGCCGTTCGTAGTTGGGCCTAATTATCGACTACTATTCGTTGAAATAACCGGAGACAGAGAGAGGTATTATCTTACGAAGTTTCTTCGAAGAAGAAGAATCACCAAAACAGAGATGTTGAGAAAAGCTGTTCGGGCGCTGGATGATGTGGTAACACATCGAACCCGGTTAGAGAAGAAAATTATTTTTGAACCGGATGAGGAAGATGAGGATGATACCGATTATTGGTATGAGAGGATGGCGAGAAGAGATTTCGTAAGGTCTATATATGTTTGATTATTAATTTGAAGATATGGAAAAGTACACAAAAGAAAGCCTGGCTAAAATGACGCCAGAAGAGTTAGAGAATGTAGTTCTCAAATTACAAGATGAATTAGAGGCAGAGAAGATCACGAGTAAGCAATATTCTACTTGGTGGAATCAGGAAACAGAAAGACGTAGAAGGGACGTTGAAAAGCTAAATGTATTGCATAACCTGATTCATTCTTGGGAAGATAAAAATTAAGTAAGGAGGGTAAACATGAAAGAGGATGAAAGAAAGCCTATTGCGCCGACGTTGCGTAATATGGAAGTGAATGATGTGGAAGAATGGCCATTGGAAAGAATTGATACCGTTACAATGACGGTAGGTAGATTCTCCCGTAAGTTCAGGGCGAAAGGCATCAAGTTCAGAACATGGACGGATAAGCTGGAGGTGAAGGTTCAGAGAATAGCGTGATCATGGAAAGTCTGTCATGTGCTGAAAGAGAGATCGCGAATGAGTTCTGCAAGGGCTTTTCAGATAAGGAAGTGGCGGATAATCTGGATAAATCATATTGGACCGTCAAGACACAGAAAAAAGCTATATACAAGAAGCTCGGAATATCGAAGGATACCGAGCTTATTTTGTATATGGTTTGTGAGAAAGTGCAGCGCAGATTCGAATTGAAAGAAATACGCAAGCATGGTTTAGAATTATTGTTCTCTGCCCTATTTCTGGTTATGCAGGTCACTTGCAATAATCTGGATAATATGAGAATGATGAGAGTGAGAAGAGGTCGAAAGACAGAATATGTATGTGATTATGGAGGAGGTGATGAAGATGGATATAAATCAATTTGACCATTTAGTTACGATCTATCGGGTGATGAATCAAAAGACATTTGGTTTCAGGTTCTCGGCTGCCATTGTCGGAGGACGTATTCGTTTGCAGAGGTTAATTGATTCTGGATTGATTAGAACGGAGAAGAAAAGTAAGTCACAGAATGGAAAGTTGTATTGCAATGCAAGTGATGTATTGCGTAATGCTGTAGCATGATGAAAGTAAAAGATTGGTTTTATTATTCGGTTCTGGTGATGTTATCATTGCCGATTGGGTTGGTGTGTTGTGAGGCGATAGTTTTGCAGATTATCGGTCTGGGGTATGGATATTTGTTTTTTAGAGGGTTATTTAAACCATTATTTGATCGGAAGGAACAAGATAGCTCAGGCAAAGAATGATGATAGTATAGCCCGTGAGGATGATTCTCCCCTTTTGGAGATGTGTTTTGTTTGTGTTGTTATACCGGGTGTATCGTCTGTGAAGATAGTGCACCCTTTTTATTTGGAGAAGTGGCGGAATTGGTAGACGCACCACTCAATAATAGGAATGCCAACCTTAGATGTGGTGAGCTTGGCAACTCATCCCGGTTCGACTCCGGGTTTCTCCACGAATCATTAATTTTTAATTAGTTGAGATATGGTACAAGAATTAGTAACAATTCAGCAGAAGCTGAAAGCCCCTAAAGGGCAGTACAACAATTTTGGGAAATATAAGTACCGGAGTTGTGAGGATATTCTGGAGAGTGTAAAACCCATTCTGACAGAGTGTGAGTGTTCATTGGTGATAACGGATGATGTGGTGCAGGTTGGTAATCGTATCTACATCAAAGCAACGGCAACCCTTACCAACAGTAAGGGAGAACAAGTTCAGACATCGGCGATGGCTCGTGAGGATGAGATATTAAAAGGCATGGCATCTTCACAGGTTACTGGAGCGTGTAGTTCTTATGCAAGAAAGTATGCGTTGAATGGATTATTCTGTATTGATGACACAAAGGACCCAGATGCTACCAACAAGCATGGTAAGGATGAGAAGCAGGAAGATGAAGAGAGCTTAAACCTTGCATTGGAGTTGATTCGAAATGCGAAAACCACGGCAGACCTCACGCAGATATATAATGAGTGTGAGGGATTCAGAGGAAACAGCAAGTTTATGAATGCGTTGAGTATGCGAAGAAAGGAGATCGAAAGGAGATGAAGTTAAGAGAAAGCCCGGTAGTGTTTGACCAAGAAAAACATACCTACCGTCTGGAGGATATTTTGTTGGAGGGTGTAACTACCCTCCTACGCAATCAGCTTTTCCAGAACAAGTATGATGATATACCAAAGGAAATTCTGGAAAAAGCGGCAAAAAGGGGAACGCTGATACATGAGCAATGTGAGCTGGTGGATGCGTTAGGTATTGATCCGGTGATTCTGGAAGCGAAGAATTATAAACTCCTGAAAGAAGAGCATGGGTTGAAGCCAATAGCGAATGAATATCTCATTTCAGATGAGCTTGCTTTTGCAAGTAGTGTGGATGTCATATTTGACGGTGAATCAGAAAATGATGATGAGGTATATCTTGCTGATATAAAAACCACGGCAAAGCTTGATATTGATTGGCTGAGTTGGCAGTTGAGTATCTATGCCTATATGTTTGAGATGCAAAACCCTCATCTGAGAGTTAAGAAGTTATATGCTATCTGGCTGAGGAATGAAGTGAAAGAATTGAAAGAGGTTCAGAGAATCGACAATGATACGATACAGAAGTTGTTTGATTGTGAGATGAAGGGTGAACCATTTATATCTTCTGAAATTCCTTTGCCAGATAGCAGGCAAATAATCCCTGTAGAAGTATTTGAAAGAGCTCAGACTATTATCTCATTAGATGGGAAGATAAAACAGCTCACAGAGGAAAAGAAACGTATCTCCGAAGAATTGTATCAATACATGGAAGAAACCGGAGAATCAAAGTGTGAGCATGAGTTGTTTATCGTATCACGGGTGATGCCCACCACAAAGAAGTCGCTCGATACGAAGGGGCTGGAGAAATGTGAGCCGGCAATTTATAAGATGTATTTGAAGGAGACAGCAGTAAAAGGTAGTATAAGAGTAACACCAAGGAAATAATGGCAGAGGAAGCGATACTAACAAAGCATGATGGTGAAGTGAAGATGTCAAAGGACTTTGATTATCTATGTTCTAAGCTCAGAAATGGCAGATATAAGTTGAGTATCGTTCGTTGTTCAGAGAAAAGAACAATAAGCCAGAATGATTTGATGTGGATGTGGTTCGGATGTATTGAGGATGAGACAGGTACACCGAAGAATGATATCTACCTGTATTATTGTAAGAAGTTCCTGAGCCGTTTGGCTCTCGTTCATGGTGAGGAGGTGATGATATATGATACTTCTTCCAAGCTGAATACCAAACAGATGTCGGACTTCATGACGAAGATTCAAGTAGATGCAGTGATGGAACTCGGTATTAATCTACCCCTACCGATTGATCGGTTCTATGAAAGTTTCGTGGGAGAATATGGAAGAAGATGAGCGGGCCGTTTGGTTCGCTCTTTTTATTAATTAATAATTATTTAAGATGGAAATTCAAAAAGTGAAAATCACGAAGGATAACACCTGTATGGTAGTGTATTCTAATGCTGATGGTGATGTGATAACGCATCAGGGAGGAAATATCATTCACAAGGATTTGAGAGAAGCGATGAATGCGCTGATACCTCACCTTGCAGTATTGACAGAACAGAGAGAAGCGTATAACAGTACGTTGTCAGAGGTAAGAGCGAAGGATGATCTTCCGGTGAAATTATCTGTTCAGGGTGTCAGTATCTCCGGAGATAGCATAAATAATGGAATCCAGATCACCGGCTGCCGGATGTTGTTAACAGGCAAGGTTCTGAACCTGAATAGCCCTACTGCTATGCTTGATGGAGAGACGGATAAGTATGAATATGCCGATGCCCTTTATCAATTGATAGAGAATATCAAATTTGAAGTCCGGCAATATATTGAGCAAAAGAAATGGGCAATCAAACAGGGAGAATTATTTGAAGATGGAGACGGTACACCGTTTGATGGTTCTGTTGAAACTCTGACAGGTGGTGTTGATATTCCACAAGCGGATATCGCAATCAGTGAAGCTCCGCAGCCGGAGAAGGAAGTGAAGAAGATGAAGAAAACCAAAAAAACTAAGAGCGCAGCGTAAGATGTTAGGTCCTTTAAAGATTGTACTCACTCCGAATTGCTATAAGGTTTCATTCGACTTTCACCCTATGATGTTGAAGTGTGTGAAGAGGATACCAAGTGCCGAATGGAACATGGATGGTAAGTTCTGGAAGGTAAGCACTGATGATTACAATTATCTAAAAGTGATGGCTGATTGGGCAGTTCAAAATCGATATTGTGGAGGTGTCAAGGCTTACAAAGAGGAACAGCCTGTACAGGACTATACACTCCCTCCCATGCCACAATTACAGGTTGAACATGGTTTAAAAGTTGAACCCTATGATTACCAGAAGGAAGGAATTGCGTATGCTCTCATTCATAAGCGTTGTTTCTTCGGTGATGAGCCAGGATTGGGCAAAACGATGCAGGCAATAGGCACGGTCTCGATAGCGAAAGCATGGCCGTGCCTTATTGTTTGCCCTTCAGGATTGAAACTAAATTGGCAAAGGGAATTTATGAAGTTCGCAGGTATTCAAGCGGTGATCTTGGATGATAAGAACCGGCAGACCTGGCAGTCATTTTGGGAGATGAAGAATCAGCAAGGGCAACCAATGTGTAAAGTCTTCATCACAAATTATGAGAGCCTGAAAAAGTTCTTTGTGTCTGGTGTCAAAGAATCCAGTCGATTCACCCTGAAAAGTATTTGCTTTGATTCCCGCGTAGATTTGTTCCGGTCCGTAATAGTTGATGAGAGCCAGAAATGTAAGTCCAGCAAAACACAGCAAAGTAAGTTTGTCGAAGGGATATGTAAAGGGAAAGAATGGATATTTCTACTTACAGGTACTCCAGTAGTAAATAACAATACCGATCTCATTCAGCAGTTGAAGATATTGGATCGTTTAGATGATTTTGGAGGTTATAAGTATTTCACGGAAAGGTATTGTTCCGGAATCAGTAAATCAAGCAACTCAAAGGAACTGAATTGGAAATTAAGAAAGGCTTGTTTCTTCCGTAGATTGAAGAAGGATGTGCTCACTCAGCTACCGGATAAAACCAGAATGTATATTACAGTAGACATCACGAATAGAGATGAATACAATGTTGCTGAACGCAATCTGATTGAGTATCTACGTAAGTATAAGAAAGCCGATGATGAAAAGATTCAGAAGGCAATGAGAGGTCAAGTAATGGTACAGATGTCCATTTTGAAACAAGTTGCTGCCCGTGGAAAGATAAAAGAAGCTATTGAGTTGATTAATGATACGGTAGATGGTGGAAGTAAGTTGATTGTATTCGGGTTCCTGAAGGATGTAATAGGCAAATTGTATGAAGCGTTTCCGGATGCGGTTACTGTCACAGGGAAAGATAATGATGTGCAAAAGCAAAGATCAGTAGATGCATTCCAGACGGATGAGAAAACGAAAATCATTTTGCTTAACTACAAGTCTGGTGGTACAGGTCTGACGCTAACAGCCAGTTCAGATGTATTGTTTATCGAGTTCCCGTGGACGTATGCAGATTGTTGCCAGGCGGAAGACAGAGCACATCGTAATGGGCAAAAGAATGCGGTTCTCTGCCGTTATCTGTTGGGAAAAGGAACGATTGATGAATAGATGTATCAAGTCATTCAAACAAAGAAGGAGATCAGCAATGATGTAACAGGAACGGATGATGTTGTGGAGGAATCAACAATAAGTAAGGAAGAGCAGATGTTAAACCTCGCTATGGATATGTTCAAGGATAAAATTTAGGAAGGGGATAATGATGAAACTAAGGTTGAATAGAGACAAGGCCCTATTAACTCCAGTTATTGGGGTATTCTGGGAAAATAAAAACAGAAATGGTGGATATCGATTGAGTGTATCTATCATATTTCTGTGTTTTGAAATCGAATTATTAATGTTCTAAATAAAAAGTGCTATGAGTAAACAAAACCCATTGAAAGAAGCTATCCAGTCTTATCTGGATAATCAGGCTAAAAAGGATGAATTATTTGCAAAATCTTATGCGAAGGAAGGTAAGAATATAGATGAATGTTGTTCCTATATTATGGGAGAAGCTAAGAAGAGAGGTAATGCCGTATGTATGTCCGATGAAGAAGTGTTCGGATTGGTTATCCATTATTATGATGAAGATGACATCAAGGTAAACAAGATCTCAGCTAACGTTAAAACCTCAGTTTCTACTCCAGTAGCCAAGCCAATTAAACTTACCGAAGAAGACAAGAAGAAAGCCCGTGAAGCTGCTATAAAACGTCTGACTGAAGAACAATATGCTTTACTCAGAAAAAAGTCGTCACGGGCCAAGAAAGAAGTACCCGAAGATCAACAAATGAGTTTATTCTAATACCATGGAACCAAAGACTAAATTACAGAAACAGGTGGTAGTGCTTCATTCTAAACTTCCAGTCATTACCGATTATCAAAAGAAATGGGCCGAAAAGGTTTGTTTCACTTTGGAAGGTTTCTACAGAGCTAAAAAGATATGGTGCACCGAGTGCGGAAACGTCTTTGAAGCCAAAGAATCGTACTTATCATATTCCTTATTAGGAACGCATTGTCCATGTTGTGGTAAGCACTTAAAGGTAACAAGTTGCCGGAAACTTAAATATTCACCTCAGCCTCAATATTTCACTATCATCACTACAATCCAAGGTTTCCAAGTACTAAGGCATTATGTTATTTCCAAGTCCTGTCGCGTTGGTCAACCTGCCGAATTGAAGATCAATGAAGCTGTTCAGAACTGGATATCTCCAAAAGGTATTGAAGTAATCATGTCCAGATCATCCAGCTATTGTTATGGAGCTTATGACCATTGGTATTGGAGTTCAGACATGGAAATACGGTCAGATTGTGGCATAAAAGATAAATACCACATTTGGGCCAGTTATATCAAAACCCTTCGTTTGCTTCCAAAACTGAAATACGCAGGAATTGATGATAATTATCATGGCATAATTCCTGATATTCTATTCAAGATGCTTCTACGATATCCATTTGTAGAAACGTTAATCAAACAGGGAGAAAAGGAATTATTGGAATATATGGAGTATAATATAACTCAGGTAGGAAAGTATTGGCCAGCGATAAAGATAGCAAAACGGCATGGTTTCAAGGTTAGCAAAAGAATTGATCTGAGAATGTATTTTGATTATCTGGAAATGTCTGACGCCATTGGAAGAGACCTCCGTTCACCTAAATATTTATGCCCCGCAAATTTAAAGAAGGCCCATGATGAGGTGATGAAGATTAAGATAAAGTTAGATGCTAAGATTGCAGCAGAAAAGAAGTTGCAACAGGCCTTAAAGGATGAGAAACTATACCAGAAGTTGAAAGGTAAGTTTCTGGATATCGCTTTTGGTGATGATCTTATACGGATCTGTGTTCTGCCCAGTGTCATGGATTTCTTGAAAGAAGGTATGGAAATGCACCATTGCGTTTTTGCTAACAAGTATTACAGAAAAGAGGATTCTTTAGTCATGTCGGCACGCATCGGTGACAAACGCATTGAAACTATAGAAATCAATCTGAGAACACTTGATATCGTACAGTCTCGTGGAGTATGTAATAATGTTACCGAATACCATGATAGGATTATCGGACTGGTGAAAAAGAACATCGGTTTAATCCGCAAAAAGATAGCATCATAATTAACAAAAAAAGAACTATTAAAATCACTTTAGCCTTGAAAGGATAACTCCGACTACAGTTGCTATAGCTCCAATAATAGCTGCTATATAGGATGCTCTTTCAAGTTTACTTTTTGTATTTGATTTAAAATTTATAAGGCTATTTGATGTGTTGAAAAAGTCAGAAGATTTGGTAGTTGTTTTCTTCTCAGCAAAATGCAAATGAGTTTTACATTGCGAAATTATTGGTCCGGCTTCATTAAATAATGAAGTCAATTTCGGTGAAGTAGTTTTAATACCATTTTTTTTTAATTGATGAATTTCGCAATTAATTTTATTGATGATTGGACCTATTTTATTATAAGTTGAGTCTACTTCAGGATCAATAACCAATGATAAATCCTTCTTAATGTCATTGAGGTTCTGAAATACAGAGTAAGTGTAAGTGCTAGAATATCCTCCGTTTCGAAGATTATCCATTAGTAAACTTATTGATGAAATGAGCTTGTCATAATTACCTTTATTCTTCATACTTAAAACAATAGATCATTTGCAATATTGCAAATGAAATTCAAAAATAACAATAAAAAATAATATGGCAAAAATTTATGTAGCAAGTAGCTGGAGAAATGTATTTCAACAGGACGTTGTAAATATTCTCCGTGATTTAGGACATGAGGTCTATGACTTTAAAAATCCCCCTCATGGCAATGGTGGTTTCAAATGGTCTGATATAGATCCTAATTGGCAGTACTGGACAACAGCGCAATATAGAGAAGCCCTCAATCATCCGATTGCACAAAAAGGATTTGATTCAGATTTCAACGGTATGCAGTGGGCTGATGTCTGCGTTATGGTTCTTCCTTGTGGTCGGTCTGCTAACACAGAAGCCGGATGGATGAAAGGTGCAGGTAAAAGGGTGATGGTTTACTCCCCGAAAAAGGAAGAACCTGAACTTATGTATAAGATATACGACTTCATAAGTGACAGTATGTTCAGAATCAATGATGAGATAAATAGAGTATAACTGAATAGATATGAAGAAAATACTACTAGTTCTTGCTGCCGCCTCACTGGTAGGCTGCACTACACAGAAAGTAGCACATGCGACTTTCAAGAGAGAGTATAAAGAGAACCGCTTTACGAAACAATTTCAGCAGGCAGATTCAGTGTTTAACGAAAAATGCAAAGGATATGGGATGTGATTGTTGCCCTAAGTCTAATTACGGACAAGAAAAATGCTCTGCCAATAGAGCTTATAGGGAAAGTTTCTGCGGTGTATTGCTTGATAACGAGCGGGAGAAATGGGAAGAAATGTCTCCTCATCGAAAAAAGGCTATCGCCAAGCGTAGAAAGAAGAACAAAAACAAAAAAACTCACAGGAGATAATCCTCAAAACTATAAAGAAATGAAGCTAAAAGACATAGTAAGCCAATTGGCTAATCGAATAAACCAACCTCATGTAATAGAGTGCTATTTACGGAAAGTATATGCGAAAGGTTACGAAAATGGGAGAAAAGAATCCCCATGGCATGAAGTCAGTGAGGAGCCGAAGAAAGGTGAGCATATATGCGTGCAAGTTGGTAGCGGGAACTTAACATCATGGTTTGCTACATCTAATATCAGAAAGGATTTTGAAGACTATAATGTTATCAGATGGGCGTATGTTTCTGATTTAATCAAAACAATAAGATATGAATGAAGATAATGAAAAACAAGTATGTAGCAAATGCGGTGGTAGACTTGCACTTGTCACGGGTACTTTCTTCTACAGCCCTCATGCTGAACCTTATGAATCAGGTATCCTTGAAAAGTCCATTGTTACGGAAAGTGAAGTTTGGATCGGTGCTTTTAAGTGTGATAAATGCGGGAATATCCAAGACTTTTTTATAGAGTAATTTATCTAATGATATGCAAATATGAAGCCTCAGACAGAAAGTCAGATTCAGAAAGATTGTGTAAAGTGGTTTAGGGAGAAGTATCCTACCATTGAACCACTTTTTTTTGCTGTGCCCAATGGTGGTGCAAGAAATGCCTGGACCGCAAAGATCATGAAGGACGAAGGTGTTAGAAAAGGAGTTGCAGATTTGATCTTGCTTTTGCCCAGATCAGGATATGCATTCTTATGTATTGAAATGAAGAAGCCAGGCGGAGAACAGAGTGAGAGCCAGATCGTCTTTCAGAGATTAGTTGAGAAGGTAAAAGGAAAGTATGTTGTCTGTCATTCGATGGAGGAGTTTGTAAAAGCCATTAGAGAGTATATAGGATGAGTTATATTGACTTGATAAACCAGTTCTGGCGGATGAATAGGATTGAGCCGTTCACTCCTACAGAGGTGTGTTTATATTTCTATTTATTAAGTCAATGGAATAACAAGGAAAGAAATAATATCGTAGAAATTAAGACAAGAGATATTGAGAGGGAAATAAACATCACGAAAAAAACAATTTGTGTGACCAGAAAGAAATTAAGAGATCGCGGCCTGATCGATTTCAAGGAAGGAGAAAGAAGATCTTCTGCCCCTGTTTACCAGATATTATATAATGTCGAGGTAGGCAGTCCGATGAGAACAGCAGAGCCACAAGCAGAAACGGTAATACCGGAGGATATCGAAGTAGATGAGATACCGGCACCTTCTCCGGAACCTACCCCGGTGTTTGAAGAACAGAAGCCGGATCAGAAGCCACCCAAGAGAAAGAAGATTGAGAAGCCTTTAGATGAGCTGTTCAAGGTGGCAAAACCAGAGAAGAGAAAGAAAAAAGAGTTTGTCCCTCCTACCTTACAAGAGGTAGAAGATTTCTATTCTGGACTTGGAGTAGTAGATGCAGAGGAGAAGGCACAACAATTCTATTTTCATTATGATAGTCTGGGATGGCATACGGCTTCGGGAGCCGTGATCTGGCGTTGGGACTCATTAGCAAACAAATGGTTATTGAACGATAAACAAAAGGAGAAACAGTATGAAAGCAATCGGAGCTGTAGCAAAAAGAGCGGTGAAGGAGATGGTTACAAGGAATCGCTCAATGAACGCTTTGCAGAGAGCGAGCGTAAGTTCTGGGAGAAGAACGGAGATCATTAAGTCCTTCGGTGGTCCGACAGAATTCGCCACGAGATTCAACCCTACCATTCAATGGAGGTTACGAGAGTGTGCTGCTGATTATGTCTCATGTAGTCAAATGAATTACCCTACGATGTGGGAGGTTCGTGAAGTGTATGGCATTGAAGTCTTGAGAGATTGGGTAGCGGTAATGATTGAGGATTTGAATGATTTTTGCAATGTAAGGGACAAGATGAAGTCAACGCAGAAGGATGAAGCGGCACATATTATCAGTTGCGAGTATGGCCATCTGAATATCGCGGAGGTTGCATTGTTCTTCCTGAAAGTAAAGTCAGGAACCTTCGGAGAGTTCTATGGAATCCTCGATACTGTCCGCTTGATGTCGATTATGAAGAAGTTCATGGCGGAACGTATGAAAGCATTAGCATCCTATTATGACAGGAAGGAAAAGGAAGATGCAGAGAGGGAGAGAGTGAAAAGGGAAGCCGAAGCAGTCCCACCCGAGATAGCCCGTCAGTGGATTAAGGAAGGGAAATTCTCTGAGACATTAAGTTTATTCTTGGGTGGGTCCCGATAGATTAATTAAGAGGTTGATTGTGTTATGAGAGCAAACGGATAGATGTGTATAAGCGTCTTTCTGTTTGCTCTTTATTGTTGTTTGCGTGCATTTGCAAAAAGATAAGAGAATGGAGATTTATACAAGTTATTTCGGAAAGCTTAAGCGATTACAGGAAAGTAATATTCTTCCAGTATCGATTAGTATTATCACTCCCCGTTGGTTTGGCGGGCGTACCTATGTAGAGTTAGCCCCCAGAAGAGGTATGTTAGGGCTTAGTTCAGATGAGTACCGTAAGGAATTCAGCAAGATATTGAAAATGAATTCTCCGATGAAGGTATACAAGGATTTGGAGATCATGGTAAGGAATGATAGAAAGGTAGCTATTGCTTTATTATGTTATGAGAGTCCGGAGAAATTCTGCCACCGTCATCTGGTAGCGGAGTGGTTCATGGAGAAGTTAGGAATTGAAGTGAGAGAGTTTGATTATGTGCCTAAGATCGAGGCGCCAGTACCAGAACAATTAAATTTATTCTAAATGAGTATGAAGAAGGTTGATGAAGATTTCAATGTAGAGATCAAAGAGTTACCAATTGATTTATTGGTGGAGAACAAAGGGCAGATTCCCGGAGTGCCGAAGAATCCGAGGAAGATATCAAAGCGTAGGTTTGAGGAGTTGAAGATGAGTATTGAGCGTTCCCCAGAGATGAGAAAGCTCAGCGAAGTAAAGGTATACCCTTTCAATGGAAAGTATGTAGTTCTGGGAGGGAATCAGCGTAAGAAGGCTTACAAGGAACTGGGATATAAAACAGTCTTATGTAAAGTTCTTCCGGAAGACACTCCCCCGGAGAAGCTCAGAGAATATATCATTCAGGATAATAATGCCTTTGGTGAGAATGATTTAGATATCCTTGCAGAGAATTGGAAGGCTGATGAGCTTACCGAATGGTGTATCGGTCTGGAGATTTATGAGAAAAAGCCGGAGCCGGATGAAGTAAAGGGAGATATACCATTCACAGAAGTATTGAATGAAGAGCATAATTATCTGGTATTGTATTTCGATAACGAGGTAGATTGGTTACAGGCAAAAACCTTGTTTGGTTTAAAGTCCGTGAAGTGTCTTTCTACCCGTTCAGATGGTAGCATCCCAAAAGGAAGAGAAAAATATTCAGTCGGCCGGGTATTGAATGGGCCTAATGCAATCAATGAGATTCTTAATCATAAAGAGAAAGGGACAACATGATAGAATCTGGAGGAATAGCAATAGTGCTTATATGTGCGATACCGGTAGTAGCGATCATTTGTGCTACAGTGACGAGAATATTTGAATTAAAGTATGGAGAAAAGGAAGAAAGAGATGAAGATATCAGTTAATGCACCCAGTTATAAAAGAGCGAATGAAGTTCTTACGTTGGCTTATCTCCCATTCTGTAAAGTTTGGGTAGATGAAGGAGAAGAGGATGAGTATAGAGAGCATTATCCGGATGCAGAGATCATCTCATGTCCGAAAGGTATTCAGGGAAATGTTGCGAGGGTAAGGAATTACATCTTACGTCAGGAGATGGCAGCCGGTTATGATGTGGTTTGTATTGTTGATGATGATCTCTACCGTCTGGAGAGATATGTTAAGCAAGAAGGAAGCCAATTTGGATACATAAAAGAGAAGATAGAGACAGATGATTTCCTGATGTTCATAGAAAAGTATTCAATCATTGCAGAGGATATCGGGGCAAAGTTCTGGGGAGTGAATATAAACACTGATCCAATGGCATACCGTCATGCATCCCCATTCTCTACCGTCTCCCCTGTATTGGGTCCTTTCCAGTGTTTCATGAAAGGGAACAGGTGTTTCTACGATGAAGCCCTTCCATTGAAGGAAGATTATGATATGACGCTCCAGCAATTAAATCTGGAGAGAGTCATATTGAGATTGAACGCTTACCATTATGTATGCAAGCAGTCTGTGAATGAAGGAGGATGCGCATCATACCGAAACAGGGAGCGGGAGAAACAACAGATAGAAGCTCTACGCCAAAAGTGGGGTTCTGATATTGTAAAGATGGATACAACGAATAAAGGTCGTTCAAAGAAAAAGAAGTTGGAGGATTACAACCCTATTATCCATATACCGATCAAAGGGATTTAAGGGGCTCAGGATGATTTCTATTCATTATGTGATAAATGATAAGGTTGGAGGATGAAGACATGAAGAAAGAGAAAGGAAACGGAAATTTAAAGCCATTTGAAAAAGGTAAAGTAAGCCGAGATCAAGCGGTGGAGGCTGGAAGGAAGGGAGGGCTTGCATCAGTAGAGGCCAAGAAGAAGAAAAAGAAGTTGAGGGAGCTATGTGAGATATTCGGTGAGTTACCGGTATATTCTGATAAGGCAAAGAAGCTGATGGAAGAGATGGGTGTCTCAGAGGAGGACATGACTAATAAGATGGCAGCAGTTATCGGTGTATTCAAGAAAGCTGCAGCCGGAGATGTCCAGGCATTCAACGCTATCCGTGATATCACTGGAGAGAAGCCAAAGGATGAGGTTGATTCAAAGGTGGCCACAAACGTGACTGTGAATTATGTGAAGTCAGGAGCAAAGTTTGCGAGTTCAGAAGATGAAGTAAATGATGAGCGAAAATGAATTGTTTGAGGTGTCCGACCTTTTCATGGCGAATAAAGAAACCGAAGAACGTACGGTAGTCAATCAGGGAGGAACATCCTCAGGCAAGACGTATTCTATCATGCAGCTTCTTTTTGAGATGGCAATGAATGAGCCTGACCTTGTGGTTACGATTGTAGGTCAGGACATACCCAACTTGAAGAAGGGTGCATATCGTGATGCAAAGACTATCCTAAACCAGTCTCCTATTCTACAGGTTTGGTTCCCGTATATCAATGAGAGCGAAAGGGTGATTCGGTGTATCAATGGTTCTGTATTGGAATTTACTTCATTCAAGGATGAACAGGATGCGAAGTCCGGTAAGCGTGATGTATTATTCATAAACGAGTGTGATGGTATTGCATACGGTATCTATTGGCAGCTTGATATGCGTACTCGCCGAAAGGTTTTTCTGGATTATAACCCGTCTGCTCGATTCTGGGTTCATGACAATGTGATAGGGAGAAAGAATGTGAAGCTGATCATATCTGATCACCGTTGTAACCCTTTCCTTTCTAAAGAAGAGCATGAGAAGATAGAGAAGATCGAGGATTATGAGCTTTGGAAAGTATATGCCCGTGGAAAGACTGGAAAGTTGAAAGGTTTGATCTTCCCTGAATTCCGGATCGTAGATCGAATGCCGGAGGTATTGGAGTGTAAGGGTAATTGGTATGGGTTAGACTTTGGTTATACCAATGACCCTACAGCATTAGAGAATATGAGGCTTGCTCATGGTGAGCTATGGGTTGATGAGCTATTGTTTGAGGCGGGATATGATAACCCGATGATTGCGCGAGTAATGAAGACCAACGGAATAATGCGGCGAGATGTGGTGATAGCAGATTGTGCCGAACCGAAGAGTATTTCAGAGATAAATAGTTTTGGATTTAATGTACGACCTTCATCTAAAGGACCAGACAGCATAAAGAATGGCATCCAGATTCTACAGAGGTATAAGATCAATGTTACCCGAAGAAGTACAGGAATTATCCAAGAGATGAAAAGATATAAATGGAAGGTTGATAAGAATGGGGTTATGCTGAATGTTCCAATCGAGGTTTGGAATCATGGAATCGATGCTATCCGCTATGTAAGTCTAAAGACCTTGAGTGCTCGTAGGGTTTCAAGTGGAGCGAAAGCTACCTATATGGAAGTTGATTGAGTTTACATAATGTCAGTTTTATATCATAAAATGAGAGTATACTATGAGTGAGGTATTGACAAAAAGAAAGATGATGAGTTTTGAGGAGTGGTTTAAGCTCCTATATCATGGGTATTTTGAACAGCCGTTTCAATTTGAACAATTGAGCAAGCCCGGATATGTAAGTGATAAGATAGTACCGAATGATCTGAATGATCTAACTTTCGGTCAGGTGGTAGAACTCCAAGGCATTCAGGAGGTGAATAGTATGTTCATAGTTCCTTTACGGGTGATTCTGGGAATGAGCACCGATGAAGTGATGCAGTCCAGTGCGACGGAGGTGGTCAGGTTCGCAGCATGGGCAGCCAGAGAGATGGAAAGAATAAACAAACTATTTGCATCAACGAATAGGAAGACCACCGATAAAGAGAGAAAGGCAGGTATTGAAAGCCTGAGATTCGGTATATTCGGGACAGTGGACTATTATGCTCAGCGTATGGGAATAAAAGATCATGAAGAGGTGATGTCTGTTCCCTGGATGAGAGTATATAAGTGTTTGCAGATTGATTCAGAGAAGGCTAAATATGAACTAAGATTGAGAAAAGTGTATGAAAGCGAAAACGGTAGAAAGTAAATTGAAGGAGATCGTAGAAAAGAAGTTCTCCGGGGTGTCGTATGTGTTCGATGATTGGAAAGCAATTGATCGCAAATTATCTAAGGTGTCATTGCCTGCAATTATTTGCGTTATGCCTATTTCTGGTGTGTTCACGTTCAACCATGGGCGTGTGAAGGATAAACCTAATTGCTATATTGTGTTCATGGATAAAGTGCCTAAAGATGCGGATGGTGATGAGAATGAGGTAATCTATTCATCTATGAAGGAGATGGCGAAGAAGTTTATTTCAGAAGTGAATAAATCAGGATACTTTGAAGCTGTCGAGGGCGATATTCCCTATGATGTAATCACAGAAAAGATGTCTGATATATTATCTGGTATAGGGGTTCCATTGTCGTTAAAGGAGTCGGCTTATAATTGCGTATGAGTAAGGAGAAACAGTTAGAGATAATCGGTGATGAGTTGGATTCGCTCATGCAGCGAGTTACAGCCAATCATATACGAGCCGGGCAAAAAGCATCAGGACGGACATTGCAGAGCATTAGAAAGCAAATATCAGATGCTGGTGGAGTGTTACTCGGTCGGGCTTATTTCGGAGTTCTGGAGACGGGTAGAAAGCCCGGTCCAGTGCCAGGTGGATTTCGTTTTGTGATACTGAAATGGATGAAGGATAAGGGAATCAGTGCCTCCCCTATTCCGTATGTCAGAGAGCCGAGCGCCAGATGGAAGCCGAAGTATACTCCACAGGAAAGAGGTGATCTGAGTTTGGCCGGAGCTATTGCATATCGTATCAGGAAGGAAGGTACAAGCTTGTACCGGAATGGAGGACGTGATGATATCTATTCAAATGAGATACCGAGGACGGTTGAGAACATACTTGATCGTATTATGACAGTATTCGCTAAAGATGTAGAATCAATAAATATAAATAGTATCAATGAGGAAGGAAGTGATTAACGGTACGACCGTAGAATATCCGGATGAAATATCTTTTTGTTTCAATCCGGTAGTAATAAATGTATCTGGATATACAGGATCAAGTATAGGGATGGCTGTAATAGATACACAGACAGGAAGTAGTCACACAGAAAAAAGAGAGATGTTTAGTTCTGGGTGTTTCTTTGATGCCTCGTTCTTTATGCAATCAGCTTTTGATTCAGTGGATTTTAAAGATGTGGATTATTCAGAAGCCAGTGCAAAAGATAGCAAAGTAGGAAAGCTATTTAAGGTTATATTGATTCTATATGCTTCGGATGGTTCTGATGATGGTAATTTCCAGTTTGAGACATTTGTTATTTGGGGGGCAATGAGGATCGGCGAAAGGTATAATGGTGAAAGAACATTAGTATGTTTCCGTAATCTGCCTTTTACGGTTGGCATGTATTCATCTGGTGAGGATGTCGCTAATGTCATTGTCAACGGAAAACAAACAGCATCCTATGAGTTATCAGAACAGAAAGTATGGAACATTGTACTTGAATTAGCAAAGGCAAATAGTGCAGTTATTGAGGTCCCTGGGAAAAAAGATGATTCAAGTGTATTCGACTATACGTTTGATTATACCTTCCATAAAGCTCTGAATGCTCCATCAAGGGTAAAATTGATATTAGATGATTGTACAGAGGGGATTTATCTCCGTTGGATAAATAGACATGGATTTTATTGCTATTGGCTTTTCAGAAAAGGAGATGAAAGTCAGCAAGTATCAGATGAAGGAGAGTTCATACGTAATAATATGACAGATTATAACTATGTGAATGGCTATCATGGAGGAAGTGGAAGACAACAGAGGAAGACAGGAAGTAATACTTTGAATATATGTGCTCCACTTGTGGATCGTGATACGTATGATTTCCTTTTTCAGCTCGCATTGTCTCCTGTCATTGATATGTATATGGGATTTGGCCCTGATGAGATAGACCGATGGATGGGTGTTAATGTGTCTGTTGGGACATACACGAAAACCCGTGCTGATCTACAAGATTTTATAGCCGCTATTATTTTACCTGAAACAAGAGTACAAAACTTATGAGAAACGATTTATTATTTATTGATGGTGAACTGGTGGATCTGGATGATAGTACCAAGATCACATTGAACTATAAGAGTAATCTCTTTACTGATCTGAGTAAGATTGTGAGTAATAACAGCTATACAATCAAGTTACCAAAGACGGTGAGGAACCAACGGATTATTAAGCATTCGGATTTGCCGGCATGTATTACGGATTATCCGAGAAAGTTCCATTCGGCAAGGTATTTCAGGAATGGGATTGAGATTATACCGAATGGAAAGGCCGTGTTTATGTCTGGATCAGATTCTTTTGAAATAGCTCTAACATGGGGTAATATTAGTTTGCTGTCTGGTATTGTCGAGGACGATAAGACCTTGAATGATTTGAAAGATAGTTATCCTGAATATTATATTATCTGGAAAAGAGAGATCAGTAATTATCAAGATTCAGCAAATTTTATCATATCTGATATGAACATGGGTATTAGGAACTATGATACAAAGAATTATATTCATCCATGTGTCCGGGCGAGTTGGATATTGGAAAGGATATCCCGGGATAGCGGTATCAATTTCTTATTTCCGGCAAATATCATAGATAATCTTATTAGCAAGCTCCTTGTTCCGATGTTGACCAAGAAAGGAAAGGGAGAAGATGATAATAATCAGTTTGGAATTAGTTATGAGTATGACAATGGAACACGACCAAATCATAATTATGGCTATGTTTTGAGCGCTTTAGCATCAACTTACAAGAAAACTGATTATTTGGAAACAGTTGGCCTTTATAAAAACAAATATGAGGGAATGAAAATATTGAAGAATAATACAAAGATTCATATTAGAGGGAGAATGTTCTTTGACTTTACAGGTTCTACAATGCCCAATCCGAGGTTTGTTGCATACAAAGTTGTAGATGGAGCTGCGGAAGAGGTCTTCTCTGTTAGTTATATCGATTTGGAGAATAAAGGTAGCCAAACTTGGTTTGTTTCTTTTGAGTATGATGATTATACTACAGTATTATCTGCTGGTGATGTGATCTACTTCTCTTTCGCCGATACCGGATTCTTTACGAATAATTGGGGAATTACGACTTTTGTTGTTGGATTATTGGCGTTTACAGAAGAAACTTCAGTTTTTGAAGATGGTGTGAGTGATGGCTATTTCCCGATTATATCTAATTTACCAAGCGTAAAACAAATTGATTTCCTGAAGGCTCTTGCTTCCATGTCGGGTACATTCGCAGTAGTCAAAGATAAGGCTACAATACAGTTCGTATCAATGGATGAAGTAATCAGTAATAAGTCAAAGGCTCTGAATTGGACAAGGAAGGTCATTGCTTCATATCCGGAAAACAAGCCTAAAACAATCTCATTCTCCCTTGATGGTTTTGCTCAGAAGAATATGTATAAATGGAAAGAAGATGATTCCGTATCAGGAAGCTATGACGGTTATATCTATGTGGATGATGAGACTATTGAAGTCAGCAAAGATAGTGTAACTCTTCCTTTGGCAGCAACTGAAATGAGAGTTGATAAAGCATATATTCCACTCTATGAATATGGAGATAATGACGAAGTTGGAAAATTGGGAAAAGTTGAACCCCGCATATTATTGGAAATGAATAATAATGGCAAGTCAAAAGCAACGTTTAATGGTTTGGGATGGTCTACCTTATTGGATCGAAATTATCAATCATATAAAAAGGTGGTCCGTAATCCGGTTATCATTACCGAAAGAATTAGTATCAGTGATATTGATTTGAAAGAGTTGGATGTTAAGGTTCCGGTTTATCTGGGACAATATGGTAGGTATTATGCCCTGATCTCGGTAAAGTCTGAGGATACGGGAGTGTGTGAATGTAAATTGTTGCAGTTGGAGGTATAGTATGGCAAATAATGAAGATGAAAGAATATTGAGTATCAAAGTCAAGTATCAGGATGCGATTAATGGGATTCTGGAATATCAGAATAAACTTCAAGCATTAAAGAAAGAACAAGAAAAGTGGAAAAATGAGGTTGTTGATGGGACGAAAAACTTTAATGAATATAATGCTGCTATGGCAGACATTAAGATTCAAATGGCAGAAGCTAAAGACGGAATACGAGTATTAGAGAAGGAAGCAAGGAACAATCTTAAAACGCAGCAAGAAAATGAGGGTTCTTTGAAATCATTGAGAGCCGAACTGTCTAACTCAACAAAGGCTTATGATGAGATGAGCCGAACCGAAAGAGAAGGTGCAAAGGGAAAAGAATTACAAGATCATATTAATGCTGTTACTAATGAGCTGAATGAAGCCGAACAAAAGACTCAGAGATTTTATCGTAATGTAGGGCGTTATGAAGATTCAGTAAAAGATGCATTAATATCTTTGCAAAAGCAGATTCAAGAAGCGGATAAAGAATATAATAAGCTGGTAAAGACAGAAGGTGAACATGCGAAATCCACGAAGAAGGCAAAAAAGCATCTGGATGAGCTACAGCTTTCTTTGAAGTTTGCAGAGGAAGAATCAGGCAATTTGAATAGTTCAGTATTGGGGTTTGTCACTGCTGGTAATCCGTGGGCCATGACAGCGGTAAATATGGTAAAACAGCTTGGTAGTGTTCGTAATGGTTTTGTTTTGGTAAAAACAGGAGCTCAGATGTTAGGGAAACAGTTTGTCGCCCTGATGGCCAATCCTATTGTTGCGTTTCTGGCTTTGATCGCTACAGGTATATCTATTCTGGTGAAGGGAATAAAAGGCAGTGAGGATAATATGAATCGCTGGAGGGTTGCAATGGCTCCTTTGGGGGTGGCTTTGGATTTCATATCAAACCTTATCACGGGATTAGCTTCTGGCATACTTACTGTTATAGAAACTGGAGGAAAGCTGCTCGGATGGATCGGAAAAATGTGTGAGAGTATTCCGATTCTGGGTGAGGCGTTCCAGGAACAGAATCAGAAAATTCAGGAAAGAGTTGAGTTGCAGAAATCTCAGATTGAATATGAGCAAAAGACACGTGCTGAAGTAGTGAAAAGCGCAGAGAGGGAGAAAGCGATATCCGAATTGAGGGCGAAGGTAACGGATAAGGAGAAGTATTCAGCAAAGGAAAGAAAAGGCGCATTAGAGGAGGCTATCAAGTTGGAAAGAGAACAAGCGGATGAAAAGAAGCAACTTGCAGAATTGAATCTGAAGAATCTGGAGCTGGAGGCGTCACTTGCAGAAAATGATGCAGAGATGAATAATAAGCTGGCCGAAGCAAAAGCTGCTGTGATTCGTGCCGATATTGATTATAACAATAAGATTCGGGAAATGAATGCCCAAAGATCAGAATTAAATAATCAGATTGTTACCGAGGAAAAAACAAAAACGGATGCAGCAAAGAAAGCGGCTGAGGATGCAATAAAAATCCGGAAGGAAAAAGATGATAAAGAAATTGAAGCTATCCGGCAGGCAGAAGATGCCATGTTATCCCTCATTAAAGACGGCATAGAGAAGCAAAGGCGACAAATCATCCTATCATATAACAGAGAGATCGAGGACTTGAAAAAGAAGCTCAAAGAAGAAAAGAACCTCACTCAGAAAGCAAAGGATGCAATCAACCAAACGATAAAAGCCAAGGAACAAGAGAGGATCAATGAGTTGCAGAAGTTATCGGATGAAGAGGTACAGAAGAATATCGAGAAGGAAACAAAACGAATATCACTTCTTCTGGCTACTGTAAAGAAGGGATCAGAGGCTGAGTATCAGTTGAAGTTGCAGCAATTAATGAAACAAGAAGAGGCAGAACTTGCAGCAGCGAATTCTGAGATTGCATCAGTTGAAGAAAGAGAAGCTACTAAGTTGGCCATTCGCCAGAAGTATAATTTGCTCAATGATGAGTTGATGGAATCACACGACAATTCTGTGATCCAGAAACAGCAAAAAGTTTTGAAATTGGAATTTGAGACGAAGATTGCGGCCGCTGGAAATGATGAGGTACAAGTTCTCCAGTTGAAAATGGAACAGAAACGGGTAGAATTGGAATCTATACAGCAACTTGAAGGTGAAAGTATTCAGGAATTCAATCTCCGTAAATTACAGGCTCAAAATGAATATAATGATTCTAAACAATCACTCACCGATAAAGAGGTAGAGATTGAACAGACGAAGTATCAGGCAGTAGAAAGCATAGTTGGAGGATTAGGATCATTAACTGAAACGTTGGGTGAAAAGAATACTACTTTTGCCAAGCTATCAAAAGTTCTTGCTTTAGGAGAGATTGCTGTAAATACAGGAAAGGCTATTGCTGCAGGTGTGGCCCAGGCGCAAAGTGTTCCGTTCCCGGGTAATATGGCGGCTATTGCAACTACTATTGCAACGGTTCTGGCTAATATTGCAACGGCCACCAAGACCGTAAAAAGTGCAAAGTTCGCAAAAGGTGGTGATGTTGTCGGTCCTGGATCAGGAACGAGCGATTCTATTCCGGCAATGCTTTCCAATGGTGAAAGTGTTATGACGGCAGCGGCTACTTCGATGTTCTCCCCTATGTTATCAGCATTTAATCAGATGGGAGGAGGAATACCTATAAATGCAACTATATCCAATAACCAGACATTAGGTGAAGATATGCTCGCTAAGGCCGTAGCTAAGGGTATGGCAATGGCTCCTTCTCCTGTTTTGTCTGTGGAAGAATATACCACAGTATCCAATAGAGTTAAGTATCTTGAAAATCTTGGTAGTGTATGACGGTATTTGATTTGATAAAGGTGTATGAAGGGCCGATAAATGTGCTGAATGATGCAAATGTGAATCTTTCAGATGTTCGGTATATAAAGTTGTTCAATGAATATCTCCGTATGAAGAAAGAAGGTCATAAGCTGACATATATTGTAGCTTTCCTTGTAGATGAATATTCGGTTGGACAGGCTACAGTATACAGGATAATAGAAAAGTTTAGTAAGCCGGTGAAAGTGCTGTGATTCGTTTAATTGATGATTTAGAGGGGTATCCGATGGATATCCCTCTTTTTTTGCTATCACGCCATGATAGCCGTATAATGTACAAAAATTCGTTAGAGCTCTCGGTTGTCTCTAACTTTGTCCTAAAAGGTTAAGATATGGCAGTTCTAAAGATTTATAATGAAATTACCACAGAGGAAGATAAGCAGTTCTTGAAGTGGTGTATGGGTATGGATGGAGTTTGCTTTAAAGATATTGATGAGTTTCTTTCTGGGATGGATGAGAAAGACAACACAGTGGATATTCGTTTGCACTGTGATGGTGGTTCTGTTTCTGAGGGTTGGGCTATCTATGACAAGTTGCGTGCATCAGGGAAAGAGATTTCAGCTATAGCCGAGGGAAAGGTTGCATCAATGGCTACTATCATAATGATGGCAGCACCCAAAGAGCGGAGAAAGGCATATAAGAGTGCAAACATCTGTGTACATAATCCGTGGGTTCCCAGTTATGCTTTGGGTGATTCATTGACGGCAGAAGATTTAAGAAAGACTGCGGAAGGATTGCAGAAAGAACAAGATAAGATGCTCGACCTCTATGTGGAGAGATGCGAATGCAATCGGGATGAGATGCAAAGTCTGATGAATGAAGATAAGTTCATAGATACAGATCGAGCTAAAGCATTAGGTATCATTTCAGAGATAATAGCCCCAGCGTCAGCTAAGAAGGGCTCTAACAACAATAATTTTAATAATATGGCTAAAACAGGAAATGTTGAAGTGAAACAGAACTTATTAGATAAGCTTCTGGGAAAGTTAGGTTACTCAAAAATTGAGGACGTAGCTTTGGGTATGGATTTGAGTACAGCCGATGGCGGGACGCTGACGGTTGAAAGAGAGGAAGGTGAACCACAGGTTGGAGATGTGGCCAGTCCTGATGGTGAGCATGTAATGCCGGATGGTTCTATTATTGTGGTTGCTGATGGGAAGATAACGGAAATTAAGCCGGCTTCCAGTGGTGATGGTGAAGAAGGTGGATCGGATGAAGAAACAAGAATTACAGAATTGGAGACTGAGGTTGAGGAGTTAAAAACAGAAATAGATGAGCTGAAGGAAGAGCTTGAAGGCGCAAAAGCAAAAGCTAAGACCTCCTCAGATCTTGCAATTCTGAATGCTGTAAAGATGGTCGGAGGTGAAAAATGGCTCGCAAAGAATTGCAGCACATTCAAAGTGAAAGCCCGTACTGTATCCGGTGCAAATGCTCGTAAGGGAATAGAAGGAAGTTCGGAAGAGACTCCGATGGAGAGAGAGATTCGTGAGAGAAAAGAAGGAACGTATAACAAGAAAAAGTAATTTGACCTATGGCTAATTTTTTTGAGAACATCTCGGTGAACCCGAAAGATGTACAAGATTTGAAAGAATTGATTCCTCTTACCATCAATCAGGATGAGGAGTTCAATAAGTACACCACCTTGAAAAAGGTGAAGAATGGTGATCCGGTAGCTTTTATCGGAGATATGGATGATGTCGGTGTTGCTGGTGGAGGTTGTGATCCCGTATACCAGGAGGTTGGCATTGTGAATTCTCAGAAGCGCTGGGAGTTGGGTGATTGGAATATACCTATCAAAATCTGTTACGAGGCATTGAAAGGTTCGATTGCCGAGTATACTTTGAAGACAGGCACAGAGATCGGTGATCTGACCTCTACAGAGTTTATGACCTACATCATCCGTCCGGCATTAGAAAAGCAGATGATGAGAATGATCTGGCGTTTTGGTTGGTTCGGTAACAAAGATGCAAAGCATATCACCGATGGAGGTGTCTTGACGGATGATGTAAAGAAAGAGCTCTTTACAACCTGTGATGGTTTGTTTAAGAGAATCTTTGCTCAATGTGCCGCTAATGCTAAGCAAATTACAACCATTGCCGCCAATGCTAAAACAACGTTCTCTGAACAGAAATCTGCTATGTTAGTCCAGGGCGTTGCAACTGGAATTGTCGATACTATGTTGATGGATGCTGATAGCCGTATCACTGCTGATTCAGGATCTATGATTATGATGACTAAGTACATGGCTGATGCTTTGCATTGGGATGTAAAGAAGACATACCATGAGCAAATGGAATGGAAAACCATTTTTGACGGTTTCGACGTTGCAAGGTATGATGGAGTGAACATTGCCCGTATTTCTATCTGGGACAGATTCATTGGGGCCTATGAGAACAGCGGTACAAAGTTGAATCTTCCCTATCGTATGGTATTTGGTAACATCAAGCAGTTCATGGTTGGTACAGATCAGGATGCATTGATCTCAGACCTCGATGTATGGTTTGAAAGAAAAGAGAGACGTAATTACATCTATGCGCAGGGTAAGATGGGGACTTCCTTGCTTGAAGATGATATGTTCCACGCAGCTTATTAATTGAATTATGGCAGGAATTTGTGAAAGCTTATTAAAGGCTGATATTATTGTAGATTGCGATAATATCGTAACAAAAGGCTTTGAGGAAGATGGGATTATCATCAACCGGAAGCATGTTGATTTCGCTAAGACCGTATTCGGTGATACGAAGAATGTGATTAAAACACTCGTCTTGAAAAGTGGTATGAAAGGTTATTCGGTTGCATGCCCGGGCGCTACTCCGTTCACTGGTACTAAAACCTCTTTGTCGAAAGGTACATACAAGAATAAATGGGATAGTGAACTTCCTATTGTTGTTCTTGATAATGGTCCGGAGGTTTGTGAGAATGTGATTGAAGGGCTGGCAGATGGTTCTTTTGTTGTAATCTTGAAAAACAAACATAAGGGAGTCGATGGAAAATCTGAGTATCAGGTCTATGGCTATTATCAGGGGCTATCTGCAGAAACTGGAGAAAATGATAAGTATTCAGAAGATACGGATGGTGGTTGGTTAATCACCCTGAAAGAAACCGGTTCTCCGAAGGCTGCAATGTTCTATTTCAATACGGATGCTTCAACTACAGCAACACAGCTTGAAACCTTGAAAATAGCTGTTGCAGCATGACGTATCAAGAGGCTTTACAGTTAGCCGATGAATTGAAAGCCCGGTTTGATGCCGGGTTTTCAACATCGGAAAAAGAGAGCATTGCAAAGCTCTATGTTGAGGTCTTACGTAAAGAGTTGAAAAGAACGAATTGCAATGATTGTTATCGAGATGCTTTGATAGAAGTGTGTAACTATTTAAAACGAGAAAAGAAGATGAAAGAAAAATGTGCATATAGTTTGTTGGCTGGAGTGATCCTACAAGATTTTGAAAGTGGGAAGATATATACCAATGCTAATCTGACGGATGAAGCTGCAGAAAGTTATTTAAAGAAGTTTCCGAAACAGATTCAGATGTTTGCCCAAAAGCCAGAAAATTGGGAGGAACGAATAGGTAAGACTATCCCCGAAGATTTGAATGAAGAACTTGTGTCTGAAATCGCCGAAAAGTTGAAAGAAGGTATCACCAAAAGGCAGATCAGAGAAGATTACAAGGGTTATTTATTGGGTGAAAAGAAGCTCACGAATAAGCTGTTAGAATCGTATTTGAAAGCAGCTTCGGAGAAAGTGGATGAGGTTGAAAGTGATGATGAAAAATCAGAGGAGTAATGTATGAACGTAAAAACAGCAAAAAAGCCAGAGAGCCGTGTAGGTGTTGGTTATTCCCAACAGTTCAAAATGCAGACGTATGGTGAGGATAATTTGTATCCGCAGAATCTTCTCGCCATTACATCTGCATCAGGAACAGCGAGGCTCTGTTTGAATAGGTATGCGAAATTCATTGAGGGGTTCGGGTTCAAGGATACAAACTTCTCTGAATATGTCTTGAATAAGAAAGGCGATACATCCGATACGATTCTACATAATTTCAGTGAAGATGTTGCAAGGTTTAAGGGTTTTGCTCTTCATGTGAATTATAACGTATTCTGCCAGATCGTAGAGGTGCAACATATCCCTTTCGAGAATTGCAGATTGGAGGAAGAAGATGAGAATGGATATATAGGGCATATTCTAATACATCCAGATTGGAAGGGTAAGAAAACCAGAAATGGAAAGAGCATATTAGTGACTAAAGACACTGTGAAAAAAATATGTGTGTTTAATCCGGACCCGAAAGTTGTGCAATCACAGGTTGAAGCGGCAGGAGGAATAGATCAATATGAGGGGCAAGTTCTTTGGGTGTCATTGGATGGACCGAGCGTATACCCCACTCCGATCTATGATCCAGTTGTTACGGAAATGAGCACGGATGAAGGACTATCGAATGTTAAGAATAGAAATGTCCGTAATAACTTCCTCGTATCGTGCATGATTATTGCTAAGAAAGGAGCGCCTTCTGTTGATGTCGATGGGCAGGTGATAGAGAAGAAGATGATTGCTCCTGAAGATTTGCGAAAGTTTCAGGGAGATACTAATGGTAATAAAATTCTTTTGGTTGAGCTGGAAGAGGATGAAGATGAACCCAAAGTTGTTGCTTTCCCTACTAAAAATTATGATAAAGATTTCACGGTAACCGATGAAAGCACTGTAGAGCGGATTTATGCGCAATTTCATCAAGAGTTATTCTATGCTATTCGCATGGGTAAATTGGGTTTTTCTGGTGATGTAATGCGGGATGCCTATGAATATTATGCTGGTGAAGTAACCACAGAGCAAAGGTTCATAGAACGTGCCTTTGATCAGGTGTTCAAGTATTGGCATGAACCTGTGAATATATCACACGATTTTAGTCTAAGACCACTTAAATATATTGATTCAAATGGAACATCTGTTAACAGCTGATAATTGGAAAGAATACACGCGTGTATCATCTATTCATTTGGATAGTGCAGAGGTTGAGGTATTCATTGATGAATGTGAGCAATTATTCATTATACCGGGAATCGGAGCGGACATCTTTTTAAAGCTCGTAGGCGAAGAGTTGGACGAAAGGCAAAAACTTCTATTAGAAGGAGGTGAATATATCGATAAAGGTCAGAAAAAACACGTTTTTAAGGGTATTCGTCACACTTTGGCATATTTTGTTTACGCAAAAATGGCTAAGAATGACGGTTCTATGCTTTCAAGAGCAGGATTTCTACAACCTCAGGATGAATATGCTGCACGTATGGATGATAAAAACCGGATAAATCGGTATAATGATCTGATGAACGTAGCTGAGAGCTATTTATCTGGTGCATTGGAATACCTAAAGACATGGGATGATGTAAAGGTTAAGCCTGTTAGAGGTTCACGAGTTCGAATTATTGATATAGGGGATTAATGGATACACTTCGAATATTAAAAGAGTTGTCAACGCTAATTCGTAAAGAAACGAATTGGGGGAAAAATACGGCTGAAAGGGTTGGACGTACCCTTGTCGGAATAGTTGAACAATTGGTTGCAATGGAACCAAGTGCTCAATTTATAGATTTAGGAAGTATTCCTGAAGATGAATTTGATAATATAACGAAGCCAGGGTATTATCTGTATGCTATACAGGCGGGTAGCGGAGAGATAAAGGGCATACTCGTGGTTTCTAATGACGGGGATACCCGGCAGATACGTTATGAATATGATAGTATCTATACTCGCTCTTATCTGGATGAAGGGTGGACGGAATGGATGGACGAATTTGTCTACAAATTACGGAAGCATATTGATAATGATACGGTTTATTGGGATGACAGTAATCAAGTTATCAAAGCTAAGGGAGGTGTTTTAGAGACTATTTCTATACGAATTTCCATAAATCCGGCTAATGTTGGACAATGTACGATTTCCGCTACAGGAGATATTATAAACGTCGTGGAATCTGATGATAAAAGCAGCTACTACATTACAGCCACTAAAACAGGAACGGTAACTATTACGATTGTCCCCAAAGATGGATATCAGGTGTCAAAACTGAATGTGGATGCTGTTAGTCAAGGGGCTGTATCAGAATATATATTTGAAAACTTGGATACTGACCATACGATGTATGTGTGGATGGAGGAACAACTAATTCAGACCGACACGGACTTTCTTATTCGTAGTGACAAACCATCCGTTTATTATTCGGGACTTGGAGAATGTATTGCCGCAATAAAAGAGGATTATCCGGATAAACTCACAAAGGATATTATGATTTCCTGCGTAAAGAAGGCTACAGAGGTACGCGGGTCACAACGGAACTCAACTTATGGAATCTGGACATCTACCTTAACTGATTGGAATAAAGACAGCCTTTATACCTTAACCATCAACGGCAACGGGCTATATACCATCAATTGCAAGTGGCTCGGTGGATTGCTTTTTGAGAATGTGGACAATGTGTTTATCAAAGGTATTTCCATGCTTAATTATTGCAATTTCTCCGGTGCTGCTTCTCCTGAAGAGTTAGCGGCTATTATGGTACGTAGCAATGACGCTACGGGCAAGGTTAAGAATGTGGCTCTGCATAACTGTAAGTTCAATGGCTACTATACGGAC